>ONZS01000015.1_pt1 | contig 217777 bp, 203 predicted proteins | sample 1670921 | NCBI WGS metagenome assembly ONZS01 (sample SAMN06348104, study PRJEB24527) | human gut metagenome | biome: human gut; feature: ankylosing spondylitis patient; material: feces | host: Homo sapiens | place: China | collected 2015-10 | reverse complement strand
TGTATATTTTATCATATCTTCAAGTCGTTGTCAACAACTTTTTTATTTTTCTTTGCTGTCTCTCAAACGCGGCAACTCTGATATCTTATCATGTTTGTCATTGTTTGTCAACAACTTTTTTCATCATCATGACCACCAACCATCACTCAGCTTCCTGCCAGTGCCTGTATCAGTGTCCTCGTCACGAGTCAGCTTAGATATAATATCACGCAGACAACCTAAAGTCAACAAAAACTTTACATTTTATTTGCAAAAATATAAGCACCACAAGATATTGTTCCCTGGGTGCTTACAAACCACAATTCAATCATAAAAACGAAAGCAGAATCGTCAGTATTAAATTATTTTCATATAGCCATTGCAGAATTCCCGACTGATATACCGCTTCAATCACAACACTCCCGGCTTCTGTCGCTGCCCCCATTGCTGCAAACGCAAATACCAGCCATACCAGCAACAGCCCTTTGATCAATCCGGCAATTCCCCCAAGCATATGATTTACTTCTCCTATTACGGGCAGTTTTGCCACCAGATCAATCGCAGTGGCAATCAGATGAAAGGCGATCACCGTAATCAGCATAACAATAACAAATGCAATCGCTTTCATGGCAAGGGATGATGCTTTTGACGCAATTGTATTATACAGTCCGCTTTGTTCCATCCAGCCATCCGCAAGTTTATGTGTATCCCCTATCTGGTTCCATACGTTTGCCGGCAGTTTCATTCCCAGACCGCTGAGATCTTTCTGCTCCTGCGTGTTTTGTTCTTCTGTACTTTTTTCTTCCCCTGCCACGGCATTTTGCAATTTCTCTTTGCAATTCTTTTCAATTCTGGTATCCAGGCCTGTGTGTTCTGTCATCCAGTCTGCAACATACGGCGTTGCAAACGTAACAAAAAACAGAATCAGTATCCAGGCAGCCATTGAATAAACCACACGCAGGAAACCACGGAAGAATCCCCAGACAATATTTCCGGCAACAAGTAATACAACCAGTATCAATAACCAGTTCATTGTAATCGTACCTCTTCTATTTCTCCGTTTAATACCAATGTATAATTCTGACCATCCGATCCCGACAATACGTTATAAAGCTGCCGGTCAAACGTATAACGGAATTTACGGATGCTGTGTATGGTAAACAATTCACAGTTATAATCATCCCGGACACATATTTCATTATTATCGAGGAGCTCGATTCTGTTGTATGCGATCTCTGTATCGTTCTCCATGACCGTTTTACCATTCATGTCATAGACTTTTATGTGCCAGCTGTTTTCTTTTTTGGTATCGCTGTATGAAATACCGACATATTTATTATTATAGAAGACACTCTGTATCTCCCGTTTAAACTTTATCTGTTTTTTCGGCGCAGGTTTTTGTGCTCCGTCAAACCAGATCAGTCCGGCATCGCTGATCGCGAGAAGTTTTCCGGATTCGGTATAAACCAGTTCCGATATCATCGTATTTTTGTAACTGTACGTTCCCACATTGTTGTCGATTTCATTCTGCCCAACCGAACCAAAGTTATAGAAAGTAACCGTGGAACAGGTTTTGCCCTTTGTCACGTCGAGCATATCTACTGCCAGTTTCTGCGCATCCGGAGCCAGCGCAATATCTACAGGAAAACTTCCTTTTTCCTGATAAAATTCACCACTGGCAAGTTCCTGTCCCTTTTTGTCATAAAGCCGTACATACGAGACATCATCCTCCTTCATCAGCACAGCCACCGTTCCCTGACGGGCAACACATACACGTTCAATCGGTGTTGCCGTTTCGATTTTCTTTACCAGTCCGCGTTCCGACATGATATAAATAAATGTCCCTCCACGATCATAAACCGCAAGATACTGTTCACACACGGAAAGTTCCGGCGCAGTCATTTCATAAGACTGGTTCCAGATCAGCCGGTCATCTGTATCGTGACACACGATTCCGTCATTATCATATTCCAGTATTTTTCCCTGGAACATCTTATATCCCGTTGCCGCACTGTCCTTTCTCTCCGCCGATGCCTGCACCTCAAATCCTGAATATGTGCGAAGTGCAGACCAAAGTTCTACAAAAATCACTGCTGCTACAACAGTAACGATCACAAGTGCCGTTCTGCGGGCTATTTTATGCCTGTGTCTCCTGATTTTTTCTTCCAGTTCCTCCAGGTCTTCCTGACTTGTCTCTACGGTTTTAAATTCCGTTTTTTCAGCCACCGATTTTTCTCCTTTTCGCTTACGTTTCTATCATTATAGCATTGCCGTCCCCGTTACGGAAGTAATAATTTCTGCCCAACCCTGATATCATCCGAATCTTCCAGATCATTCGCCTTTTCAAGCTCTTTTAATTTTTTCATTGATCCGTATGCCTGTTTACAGATCCCACTCAGCGTATCCCCCTGTTGTACCACATAATAATTTTGTGCTTTTTCTACCGCCACAGGTTTTTCTTTCTCCTCTGCCGGCTGTGTGGAAGGTGCCGCTTCCTCCGCCTTTTTCACCGCTCCCGCCGGAACCTCTTCAATCGGTATCAGCTGCATGGGTTCACTGATGGTTTCCGTACTCTTTGCGCTCTCCGTCTGTTCTTCCACTATATTTTTTTCAGTCCCCACCAGGACTTCTGCCGGTTGTGACACATGGCGGATTTTTTCCCCTATCGTCTCCACCGTCTGTTCCAGACCCGGAATAGGAATTCGCTGCTGCCAGATTCCGACCCCGGTCAGAACCAAAAGCAGTGCGATTGCGGCGGCCATCGCATACGACGTTGGTTTGCGTTCGCTCTTTGAACTGCTGCATTCTTCTTTTTCATTCTCTTTTTTGCTCTCCGTCAGAATCTCCGGAAGCATCTGCCGGGTTCCACGTCTCGGCAGTTCAATCGTCACATCCGGGATCCGTATCTCATGCAGTTCCCTTGCATAATAGATATAAAACCCGTTTTTCGGTTGCAGCCGGTTGCCTTTATGCAGATAAAAGTATTCTTCCCCCTCCATACTGTCCATAAGGAAAAGAACCTGATGTGCACCTCCGAACTGTTCTCTGTGGATAGCTTCCAGTTCTGCTGTCAGGCGTGGTGGATATCCTTTACAATCCAACGCCCATCCGACAATAATGGAATTCTCATAAGATCTCTTAATCTCACGGAATACATCCGACCACGCATGTGTTCCCCATCTCGGCAGATTCTGTGAAAACTCCATATCCCTTACCGGAATGGCAGTCTCTACAAAGGTCATATATACACCCTGCTCGCACTCTGTATGCCCCATAAAGATAAACACTCTCCGCTCCTCATAAGTTTCTTCATGCACCCTGGCATACGCCGCATTTTCTATGTAAATCCGATCCCCCTCTGCCGGTGTTCCGATCTGTCTGATATTTTTCAGGTCACGTCCCGGTCCTTCTGCAATATCTATCATATCCTGCCTCCTTATCCGTTTTTCCAGAATATAGTATCACCACCATCCGGTAGAATTTTGGAAAAACCTGACAGGCATGAAAAAAATCGTACGACACTACCGGACATATTTCCAGACTTCAGGCAAAAAAAGACTGCCATATCCTTCGATACGACAGTCTCCTTTGTACTTGCTGTATTATTTTGCAAAAGCTTTTACTTTTTTGTAAATTCCTTCTGCGTCCAGCTCGTATTTATGAATCAGCTCAACCGCCGGTCCGGATTCTCCAAACCGGTCATTCACGCCGATACGCATCATCTTTGTCGGTGCCTTTTCACACAATACTTCCGCTACCGCGCTTCCAAGTCCACCGATTACGGAATGTTCCTCAACGGTTACGACTTTCTTCGTCTTTGTTGCAGATGCAACAACCAGTTCCTCGTCAATCGGCTTGATGGTATGGATATTGATTACTTCTGCAGAAATTCCATCTTTCTCCAGCATCTTTGCAGCTTCTAAGGACTCTGACACTTCCAGTCCTGTCGCAAAAATGGTTACATCCGTACCTTCTTTTAATACGATTCCTTTTCCGATCTCAAACTTGTAATCCTCTCTGTCATTGATCACCGGCACTGCCAGACGTCCAAACCGAAGATAAACCGGTCCAACATAATCATATGCTGCATGTACTGCTGCGCGTGCTTCCACATCATCCGACGGGTTGATCACCACCATACCAGGGATCTCACGCATCAGGGCCAGATCCTCCAGGCACTGATGGGTAGCTCCGTCTTCTCCGACCGAAATTCCTGCATGGGTAGCTCCGATCTTTACATTCAGATGCGGATAGCCGATGGAGTTGCGAACCTGCTCATAGTTACGTCCGGCTGCAAACATTGCAAAAGAACTGATAAACGGAACTTTCCCACAGGTAGATAATCCTGCAGCAATACCTGTCATGTTGCACTCTGCGATACCGCAGTCCCAATGGCGCTCCGGAAATTCTTTCTGGAAAATACAGGTTTTGGTAGCACCTGCCAGATCTGCGTCGAGCACGATGAGATTCTCATGCTCTTTTCCAAGTTCTACCAATGCGTTTCCATAGCTGTCTCTGGTTGCAATTTTCTTTACTTCTGACATAATGCTTCACCTGCTTTCTCAAGATCTTTCATAGCGATTTCGTACTGCTCGTCATTCGGAGCTTTTCCATGCCATCCGGCTTCATTCTCCATAAAGGAAACTCCCTTTCCTTTGATGGTCTTTGCAATAATGGCAGTCGGCTGACCTTTGGTCTTCTTCGCTTCCTCAAATGCTGCACGGATCTGGTCGAAATCATTTCCGTCAATCACGATCGTGTGGAAATTAAATGCCTCAAACTTCTTATCAATCGGATACGGAGAACATACTTTGTCAATCTCCCCATCAATCTGCAGATTATTATTGTCTACAATCACTACCAGATTGTCCAGCTTCCTGTGTCCTGCCCACATAGCAGCCTCCCAGATCTGTCCCTCCTGAATCTCACCATCTCCGGTCAGGGTGTATACACGATAGTCTTTGTGATCAAATTTTCCGGCTGCTGCCATACCTACTGCAGCAGAAACTCCCTGCCCCAAAGATCCACTGGACATATCAACGCCAGGAATATGCTTCATATCCGGATGGCCCTGCAGATACGAACCTGTATGGCGCAGTGTCACAAGATCTTCCTTCGGGAAAAATCCGCGCTCTGCAAGTGTGGAATAATAAGCCGGTGCTACATGTCCTTTGGACAATACAAAACGGTCACGATCCTCCATCTTCGGGTTCTTTGGATCAATATTCATCTCTTCGAAATACAGATATGTAAAAATATCTGCCGAAGACAGCGATCCGCCCGGATGACCGGATTTTGCGCTGTGCACTGCCGTTACAATGCTCTTGCGGATTTCATTCGCAAGTTTTTCCAATTCTAAATTATTCATTATTTATTCTTTCCTCCTCTTAAAATGGTGGTGTATTATAATTCCGTTCTTCCCTGCAATGCCCGCAGTAGAGTTACTTCATCGATATATTCCAGATCTCCGCCAACCGGCACTCCGCTGGCAATCCGTGTCACTTTAATCCCGGTCGGCTTGATCAGTTTACTGATATACATGGCTGTCGTCTCGCCTTCTAAGCTGGAATTTGTAGCAATAATCACTTCATCCACATCCTTCTCCAGACGAACCATGAGTTCTTTTAAGCGGATATCGTTCGGTCCGATTCCAAGCATCGGGGAAATAGCACCGTGCAGCACATGATAGACTCCATTGTATTTTCCGGTCTTTTCATATGCAACCAGATCACGGGTATTCTCCACTACCATAATCGTCTTGTGATCTCTGGAAGTATCACTGCAGATCGGACAGATTTCCTGATCTGTCAGGTTAAAACAGCACTTACAGTATTTTACGTTTTTCTTTGCCGAAACAATCGCCGAGGCCAGTGCATCCACGTGGTCCTGCGGCATATTTAAAATATGAAATGCCAGCCGCTGCGCAGATTTGGCTCCGATTCCGGGAAGTGCAGACAATTCCTCAATCAATTTCGCAATCTCATGACTGTAATAATCCATATTTAGAACGGAAGTCCTCCGCCCAATGCACCGGTAATCTGTGACATGGACTGCTGGGAAGCTTCATCGATTTTACGCATCGCCTCATTTGTCGCTGCCATGATCAGATCCTCGAGCATCTCAATATCATCCGGATCCACTACTTCTTCTGCCAGTTTTACCTTTGTCACCTCATGCTTGCCGGAAACCGTCACTTCCACGGCTCCGCCTCCTGCTGCTGCCGTAACTTCCTGTTCCTCTAAATTCTTCTGCGCCTCTTCCATCTGCTTTTGCATCTTCTGCGCCTGTTTCATAATATTCGCCATATTTCCCGGCATACCGCCAGGGAATCCACCTCTTTTTGCCATGTGGGGTCCTCCTGCTTTCTAATTTCAGTTATTTACGAATCTTGTATTATCATACCATTAGAAGTTCTCTTCCTCAATATCAAAATTGATTAATTGCCGCAAATCCGGTACCGTATTGGCTGCGCTGCGTTCTCCTTCATTTAAGCGGAGCTGCACTTCTACCTGCTTTGCACACCGCTGCGCAATCATTTCTTTCAAATGATCAATACACCCTGCCTTATTGTCGCTTAGATAGGAAAACGCGTTGGCATCGTCAAACACCAGGAGCAGTTCTCCCGCCGGTCCAAGCGTCGGCACTGCCTGATTCAAATACTGTCTGGTGATGCCTCCCATCTCTGAAATGACCGACCGCCAGTTGTTCATCACCTGTTTAATGTCCTCAGGAATGGCTTTGGGAAGCTGTGTTTTCTCCTGAGCCTGTGCCGCCGGAGCCTGCGTGCCACCTGCTGCCGGAACTGCTGCACTCTGTGGTGCTGCCGAAACAAATGCCCCGCTTTCTAATTTCTGCTCCATATCATCCATACGCTCATTGAGTGCCGACAGATCTTTTTCCATCTGCGGACGGCAAAGCTTGATAATTGCAATCTCCAGCAGGATGCGCTTCTGTGCCGCATACCGGATCTGGCTGGACAGTTCCGAGAAAATCCGGATATACCGGATCAGTGTTTCCGCCTCCACCATCTGTGCCTCTTCTTTCAGGGCTGCCAGATGATCTGCCGATATATCCAGCACTTCCTCCATGTCATCCGCACTCTGGATGAGCAAAAGATTTCTCATGTACCAGGTAAAATCGTTCACCATCTGTCCCAGTTCCCGTCCCTGATCCACCAAATGATCCACCGTCCGGATGGCACCGGTCACATCTTTTGCCAGCACCTGGCGCAACAGTGCGGAAAACACTTCTGTATCCACTGCACCGAGCACTTCCAGCACATTTTCATAGGTGAGTTTTTCCCCCAGATGAAAGGCAATACACTGGTCGAGCAGACTCAGCGCATCACGCATCGAACCGTCCCCGGCTTTTGCCACATAACGCAGTGCGCGCTCCTCGACATCCACCTGTTCGGTGCGCATCAGTTCCGCCAGACGATCGGTAATGGTATCAATGGAAATCCGGTGAAAATCATATCTCTGGCAACGGGACAGAATCGTAATCGGGATCTTGTGTGCTTCCGTTGTCGCAAGAATAAAAATCACATATGCCGGCGGCTCCTCCAGCGTCTTGAGCAGCGCGTTGAATGCGCCTGCCGACAGCATATGCACCTCATCAATAATGTAAACCTTGTATTTTCCCTCTGTCGGGCGGTAAGATACTTCTTCCCGGATCTGCCGGATATTGTCCACGCCGTTGTTCGATGCCGCATCAATCTCTATGACATTCATAGAAGTCCCGGCGGCAATGCCCTGACATGCAGGGCATTTTCCACAGGGACTTCCGTCTACCGGGTGTTCACAATTTACTGCTTTTGCAAAAATCTTTGCAACTGTCGTCTTTCCGGTACCCCGGGTACCGCAAAACAAATAAGCATGTCCTATGCGATCGGCTTTGATCTGGTTCTTTAATGTTGTAACAATGTGTTCCTGTCCTTTGACATCTTCGAATTCCTGCGGACGGAACTTACGGTATAAAGCCGTGTAAGACATTTTTCTTCTCCTTTTTGCCGGATATCAGGAAATTTAATCTCCAAAACTGATACCGATCCGTTTTGCCTCCTGAATCATCTGACTGTCCGGATCAACCGTCTTTAACTTGCCTGCCACCTCTCCAAGCGGCACACATTTGGTCTTGTTGTTGATCATGGCGATCATGCAGCCAAATTTTCCATCCATAATTGCTTTGGCAGCGGCAGATCCAAGACGGGTACATAATACTCTGTCGTATGGACACGGACTGCCGCCACGCTGTGTGTGGCCCGGAACCGCAACGCGGACTTCCACACCGCATTTCTCCTGAATCTGATCTGCAATCTCATAAGAAACCGATGGATACCTGCGGGATGCAACTTTTGCCTTGTACTGCTTCTTGGTAAGCTGTGCATCGTCTTTGGAGATTGCACCTTCTGCAACTGCAAGAATCGTAAATCCTTTTCCGTCTTTTGTACGCTTATGAATCGCATCCACGACCTTATCAATATCATACGGAATCTCTGGGAGCAGAATAATGTCGGCACCGCCTGCCACTCCTGCATACAGGGTAAGCCATCCTACTTTGTGTCCCATCACCTCTACAATAAATACACGGTTGTGGGAAGCAGCCGTTGTATGGATGCAATCGATAGTCTCTGTCGCTATATTAATTGCACTCTGAAAACCGAATGTCACATCTGTTCCGTAAATATCATTGTCAATGGTCTTTGGAAGATGAATAATATTGAGTCCTTCCTCGCGAAGCAGATTGGCTGTCTTCTGTGTACCGTTACCACCTAAGATAACCAGACAGTCGAGTCCGAGCTTACGGTATGTGGACTTCATGGCCTCTACCTTGTCCAGACCGTTTTCATCCGGCACACGCATCTGTTTGAATGGCTGGCGGGAAGATCCGAGAATCGTTCCACCTCTGGTAAGGATTCCAGAAAAATCCGAGGCTGTAAGAATCCTGTACTGTTCATAGATCAGCCCTTTGTACCCATTTTCAAATCCATAAATCTCCAGTTCATCTACATTCGTAGTAAGTCCTTTTACAACACCACGCATGGCTGCATTTAAAGCCTGGCAGTCTCCGCCGCTGGTAAGCATTCCGATCTTCATCATGCACGTTTCCTCCTGCATATTCTCTTATTGTGTACAAAATGTTTTTTCGCATACACATTTATATTATAGTATAATTTTTGTTCATTCACAAGATAAGCGACTTGAAAAATGTATGTAAATTCTGTATACTATTAAGAAGCACATCGCATGAGAGTTCCGCTCCGCGGAAGCGATGTACGTAGGAGATATAGCTTACGCTATACCTCAAGGAGCACATCGCATAAAAGTTCCGCTCCGCGGAAGCGATGTACGTAGGAAATTCATCGGAGATGAATTTCAAGGGAGAGTTGTCCGAGAGGTCGAAGGTGCCGCACTCGAAATGCGGTTTGCGTCGAATAGACGCAACGTGGGTTCGAATCCCATGCTCTCCGTTTCATAAAAACAGCGCCCTGCCAAATCGACAAAGGCGCTGTTTTTGTATCGACTTATCTTTCATGCCGACCACGATTATTATTTCCGCGGCGATCGGTCATATCGCGCTTTTCACGGGAATCACGGTTCCGACGGTCCCGTGCGTCATATGCCCGGTTCCCTTCCGCACGGTTTCCATGCTCTGCGTCACTGTTTCGGCCGGACGCTGTCCGTTCTTTTTTGCGGCCGATATATACGTTCCATTTCATATAGGCTTCCTGCGCATTGCGGGATTTGTAGATTACGTTGCGTTCCTCCCCTACAATATCCGTAATGCTGTACCAGCCTTTGTCATACTGGAATTCCGCTGTCTTTCCTTCAAGTTCTTTATTTCCAAGTACAAATTTATGTATTGCCTGCTGTGGCTGCTGCTGTGCCATCCTATCCCTCCTTTTTTCCTAATACATACTCCACGGCCTGTCTCAGTTTTTCATCTTTTTTCATTTCTTCCGTTCCCTGAAGTGCCTCCGCCTCTTCCCTGGTAAACAACTCCCGCAGTTTTACCTGATGGTTTTCTACCGGAATATAAGATACTCTGGATTTGTCGAATACCGGGCGCAGCACATAGTACGGAATTTTGCGCTCCCTGCGTGATGCGGAAAGCGAAACAATATTTTCTACCTGACAGACTCCCTGTGTTTCACTGTATATGATCTGTTTTTTTTCAAACATTCTGTCACCTCTGAAAAAGATAAAATTATCATATCACAAGAAAAAAGTTTTGACAAATGCCCCAAAACATTTTACGCTTGTCCCATGGAGGAAATTGTATATGTGGATTCTATTTGCATTTGGGTCAGCTCTGTTCGCCGGACTGACTTCCATACTGGCGAAATGCGGTATCAAAAATACCGATTCCAATACAGCTACGGCGATCCGTACCATTATTGTACTTATTTTTTCATGGATCATGGTATTTCTGGTCGGGGCACAACACGGCATCGGAAGTGTTTCTGCCAAAACCTGGACATTTCTGATCCTGTCCGGACTTGCCACCGGTGCTTCCTGGCTGTGCTACTTCCGTGCACTGCAGATCGGAGATGTGGATAAGGTGGTCCCGGTCGATAAATCAAGTGCCATCCTCTCCATTCTTCTCGCTTTTCTCTTCCTGCATGAGAGCATCAGCCCACTGAAACTTCTGTGCGTGGTGCTGATCGGCGCGGGAACCTTCCTGATGATCACGAAAAAGGAAACCTCTTCTGAGAATTCCGGGAAAAAAGGCTGGAGCTGGTTCTTCTACGCGCTTGGCTCTGCCGTCTTTGCCAGCCTGACTTCTATTCTGGGAAAAGTCGGCATTGAAAACATTGATTCCAATCTGGGAACAGCCATCCGTACCATCGTTGTGCTGATCATGGCATGGATTGTCGTGTTTGTCACGAAAAAGCAGGACAGTGTGCGCACAATCGATCACAGGGAACTTGGCTTTATCTGCCTGTCCGGACTTGCCACCGGTGCTTCCTGGCTGTGCTATTACCGTGCGCTGCAGGATGGTCTGGCAAGTGTCGTTGTGCCGATCGATAAGCTGAGTATTCTGGTTACCATTCTGTTTTCTTATCTTGTATTTCATGAGAAACTTGGAAAAAAAGAAGCCGGAGGACTGGTGTTGATTGTGGCGGGAACGCTTGGGATGCTGGTGTAGTATCCCTTGCTATGCCCTTCAGGCGCACCAACCAGACAATATTTACCAGATCATTCGTTTATCGTCTCTGTTTCTATCCTGCAGGTATAAGTTTTTTCGGCTTTCCTGTAATTAATTCCGACCAGAAGCATGCTTCCATGGTATCCTTTTAATGTCTTGTCATACTTTTTCTCCCGGATCTGATCAAGTGCTGTCTGTGCAGACTGATCCCACTTTAATTCAACAATCATAGCAGGACTTTCGACATGCTTTCTCGGAACAAACACCAGATCTGCAAACCCTTTTCCGCCTGCTAATTCCCGGTAAATCTCATGCGTTTTCTTTGCCGCATAGTATGCCAGTGACAGTACACACGCCAGGGAATTTTCATCATTATATTTCAGAATGGAAATATTATCTTCATGCACCCGCTGAATTTGTTGTGCAACATATTCTTCATCCCCACGAAGTGTAGCTTCCATCAAATCCTCTGACTGCCGGATGGCCGCCATCACTGGTTCCCAGCCTCCGTCCTCGATACAGTTAATAAACTCTTTCTGCACTTCCTGATTGGGAATGCAGACGGTCTGTGCGTAAAAATCATAGGTCAGATATCCCAGATGAATCAACAGCGTGAGCACATCGTCTGCACTGGCAAACGTTGTCATGTCATTTTGGAATTTATCCGGATTTACCGGGATGTGTTCCCCCGCAATCAGCCGGGTGGTCAGTTCTTTTAACCCATACTGGTTCATCTGGATGTATTTCTTTAATGCCTCATACGTCTCTGTTTTTGTCCAGTAGCTGTCATAGTCATGACCAAGCATTGACATGACAACAGAACGTGGATTGTAAATCTGCACACCTTTTAAATCATAGCCATCATACCATTGTTTCGTCTTGTCGTATGGCATGTCGTACTGGCGGCAGAGTTCCTGCACCTCAGCTTCTGTAAAACCGGTAAACTCTGCCAGTTCGCGTTGGTTGGTCATGGAATATTCATCAAACATGTTCAGGGCGGAATGTTCGCCGTATTTTTTGATGGGAAGGATGCCGGTCATGTAGGCAAGCACACAGTAAGGCTGATTTTTCAGCAAATCCCTGAGAAAGTTGAGATACTTTTTCTGCGCCTGCGCATCCATCGGGTTCACCCGGAAAATACAATCCCATTCATCAATCACGAAAACAAAATAACTCCGCGTCTGGGAATAGATTTCTTCCAGAACCGATACCAGATCCTCCTCATAATATGTGACCTGTGGAAACTCCCTTTTCAGTTCCCGCACCACTTTTCTGGAAATCAGTTCCATCATATCCTCCACGGATTCTGTACGCCCCAGAAACTGCTGCATATTCAGATGAATCGCATTGTATTGATTCAGATGCTTTTTAAAATCAGGATCTTTTGCAAATTTAAAGGGTTCAAACAATTCATAGGAATCATCCCCTTTTCCATAATATGCCACCAGCATATTTGCCGCCATGGATTTCCCGAAACGGCGGGGACGGCTGACGCAGATGTTTTGATGCTCCGATTTTAAATTCTGGTTTGTAAACGCGAGGAGCATGGTCTTGTCCACATATATTTTTGAATTTGCTGCTCTTTTGAATTCTTCATTTCCCGGATTTACATAGATTCCCATTGCTATGCCCTCCCAAATACGCCAAACAGTTTTTGTGCCGCCTCTTCATCATCCATAATTCTTGCACTTGGTTTCTGTGCATTCTCAAGCATCCGTTCCACACGATTGGCAAGTGCCACATCCACAAACCGTCCGATCTCGATTCCACGCAATTCAAAAAACAATGCCGGATTCATGTCTAGCCGTGCCCCCACACCGTAAAGTGCTGCTGCCACATGTTTGCACATCAGTGCCCAGTCCGGGCAGCTGCACTGAAAACTGATCTCACTTGGCTGTGGGAAAAGACCATCCTCTCCCTGAAACAGTTCTTTCATCTCATCCGGGAAATCACCGGACAGTAATCGTTCCAGAGTCTCAATCTTACCGCACCGGTCAAGAATTGCCTCACACTTCTGCTCTGTGAGCGGACTGATACGGATTTCCACACGGTAAGGAGTTTTTCTGGTTCCCTGCACTCTTGCAATGATTTTTCCTTTCTGGATTTTCAGGTCGATTACTGTTCCGGTCCGCACATAACGCTTCCCACGCTCCAGCCGGCTTGCAAAATCCGCATAGTGCTCCAGATTGTCACACCAGGCTTTTCCCCACCAGCTTTTTGCAATTGCCCTGCCGGAAATAACAACCGGCTCCAGCTTATTTCCCTTTTCTTTTTGCTTTTTTACGCTCTCTTTTAAATTTTTCTTTAACAGAGATTCACTCGGCTGGGCAAATGTCTGATCAATTTCCCAATATCTTCGCATACCGTTTACTCCAATCGCAATAATGAGAACAATTCTTCGTTACTTAACTCCGTAATCCACTTTTCGGAGCCGCTTCCGATTACATTTTCCGCCAGTTCCTTTTTCGATTCCAGCATCGCATCTATTTTTTCCTCAATCGTTCCCTGAGAGACAAATTTATGTACGATCACATCTTTTTTCTGCCCGATCCGGAATGCCCGGTCCGTTGCCTGATTTTCTACTGCCGGATTCCACCAGCGGTCAAAATGAATGACATGGTTTGCTTTCGTCAGGTTCAGTCCGGTTCCGGCTGCCCTTACCGACAGCACAATAAACGGTACATAGGCTTCTCCCTGAAAGGCATCCACAATTTCCGTCCGCTTCGCCACCGGTGTTCCTCCGTGCAGCACATAGCCCTTAGCATGAAAAACGGTCTCCAGATACGCTGCCAGATCGTCCGCAATCTCCTTAAACTGCGTAAAAACCAGCACGCGCTCACGCTTTTCATAGATTGTCTCACAGATTTCTTTCAAAAGCTGAAATTTTCCACTCTCTGATGGTGTATAAACATCCTGTCCCAGATACTGGTCCGGATGGTTGCAGATCTGTTTTAACTTCATGATTGCTGTAAGCACAATCCCCTTTTTGGCAAACTGGGAAATGCTGTGTTCTGCCTCCATCTGCCGGACTTTCTGCTCCATATCCGAAACCACCTTGCGGTACAAAATGGTCTGTTTTCTGGTCAGCTGCGCAAAATCTGTCATTTCCACCTTTTCCGGAAGATCTGCAATAACGGTCTTGTCCGTCTTGACACGACGGAGCATAAACGGGGTAATCATGGACTTTAATTTTGCATATTCCTGTGGATTTTCTTCCAGTCCTTTCGTAAACTCATGGAACTCTTTGGATGTACCAAGCAGACCATGATCTATAAAATCAAACAACGACCATAAATTGGTCAGGTCATTTTCAATCGGCGTACCGGTCATGGCAATCCGCATCTGTGCCTGCAGTTTTTTGATTTCGCGTGTCTGTTTCGTGCCCGGATTTTTGATTGCCTGTGCCTCATCGAGAATCACACAGTCCCACATCGTTTCCTGAAATGCCTTGATGCGGGAAACCATGCCATATGTCGTTATCGTAAGGAATGCAGACCCTGCATCAAATTCCTGTGCAAGCTGCGCAGATGTCTTTCCGTGAATAACCTGAAGCGTCATATCCGGGACAAACTTTGCTGCCTCCTTCTGCCAGTTTCCGATCAGGGATGCCGGAACGACCAAAAGCGTTTTTGCGCCTTTGTCTGATTTTCTCATCTTTTCGAGATAGCAGAGAACCTGAAGCGTTTTTCCAAGTCCCATATCGTCTGCCAGGCATGCACCAAATCCCAGTTTCTGCATATAATTCAGCCACGTATACCCATCCTTCTGATATGGACGAAGCGTTGCATGAACGGTTTTCGGCACTGCTGCCGAACGGATACCGGATGGTTTTCGCAAATTGCGCAACATTTTGGAAAGCCATGCCCCGTTGGTCACAAGCGCACCTACATCTGCAGAAATCTTTTTTCCATTTCCGATTTCCATCTGCAAAGCTTCCCGCAGTGTAATGCTGGTGTCCATGCCATCCATACGTTTCAGAAGTTCCCGCAGTTTTTTATGATTTACCTCTACCCACTTGCCTTTTAAAAATGCCAGCCCCTCCGTCTGCGCCAGCAGAAGTTCCACATCTTTTTTCGTAAGTGCCTCTCCGTCCACACACAGCTGTGGCTGCATCGAAATCAACGAATCAAATCCTACCATGGCAGGTTTCTTTTCGCCCAGCCGTATTTCTACCGAACACTCCATTGCACGCTTTCTCCACCAGTTCGGAATCCGGCAGAGAATCCCGGTCTGTTCGATTTTTTCCACATCACGCAGAAACTGATATGCCTCTTTCCCTGTAAAACGCAGAACATGAAACATCTCCCCACTTTCTACCAGTTCTGCAATCAGATCCGATACCTCTGCCGCACGGTTCAGGCAGGACAACAATGCCAGCAGCTTATCTCTGTCATCCTGGTATTCGGTCAGCGCGTATTTCAGCGGCATATGATGCACGGCATGATCCTCTCCGAGCGAAGCATAGGTTGCCATAAAAACAAACGGATCTTCGCCATCTTTATTTTCTACCAGATGCAGAAAGATACGCTCCGGTACGTGCAGCTTCTGATTCTGCTCTGTGAGATACAATTCCACACTGCCTTTATAGCCTGAAATTTCCCGCTGAAAAATCTGCTCCAGCTGCGAAAACACGCCGACAACCCACTTACGGTCAATATATTCTGCCCCAATCGCATAAGGAACTGACGAAAGCAGATGCTCGAGATGTTCCTCATCCGGCGCCACATGTGTCGCTTCTCTTGTCAGTTCCAGTTCCGGCATTTCTGTAAGACACTGGAAAAATGTCTCTGACAGTTCATATAAAAACAACTCCGATGAAGACATTTCTTTTGACCGCTTGGAAAATCCCATGTGATATAAAGTTTCGTAGCGCTTCTCCAAAGTTTCTTTTTCCTGTGTGTCCGGGTAAAATCCGGTTGGGGTAAATATATACTGGTTCATTTGTTTATTGTCTCCGTTTCTATCCTGCAGGTATAAGTTTTTTCGGCTTTCCTGTAACTAATTCCAACCAGAAGCATTGCCTTAACAAATTGCTTTTTCAATAAAAAATCCTCCTGTAGGCGTATTTCTATTATACTTCTAAAGGAGAATTTTTGTAAATAACATTTATTGTTTTATAAAATACCCTATACACAGCTTATTGACCCGAACAAATACTTGTGAGTGTCACCTTATCTGTTCAAATTCCAGATTTAAATACCACTTTTATTTGTTCCACCACAAAGCCAATATCATCATCTGTGATCTGTGTGCTGCTTGGAATATTTAAAATACAACTGCTATAGTACGGTGCTTTTTCCATCTCATAAGCAATTGCATTCTGATACGGAAGCTGCTCATGAATCAGTCCCCAGATCGCCCGGGTCTGCACACCGCGCTCCTGAAGTGTCGTAATCACATCTCTCATATTTTTTCCCTGCAGTTTTTCCATATCCAGCTTCAGGGAATAAAACCACTGGTTTGAGGAAGTTCCCTCACGAAATGAAAGCAGTGTTCCACCCGAAAACTCCTGCAGCAATTGTTGATACAATCGATAATTTTTCTGCTTGCGGTGGATAAATTCCGGAAGTTCCTCCATCTGTGCCACACCAAGCGCTGCCTGTAAATTCGTCATGCGGTAATTGTATCCCACTTCATTGTGAATATAAAAATGCGGATCATCCTTTGCCTGTGTGGAAAGATATTTCAAATGCTCCACTTCCGCCGGATCTTTCGCTGTCACGGCACCGCCGCCACCGGTTGTAATAATCTTGTTTCCGTTAAAGGAGTATGCCCCGAAATCACCGATCGTCCCGGCAAATTTTCCGGCATAACGCCCCTTCGTGTACTGTGTGCCGAGCGCTTCCGTTGCATCCTCGATCACTTTCAGGTGAAACTCCTGTGCGATATCCATGATGGCTTCCATATCTGCCATATTTCCAAACACATGCACGACTACGATGGCTTTTACGGTTTTTCCGGTAGCTTTATGCTTTAACTGTCCATCCTCTGTCACACACTCGTTTTCGCAGAAACGGTGCAGCTTCTGCGGATCCATGCACAAACTGTCATCACAGTCCATAAACACGGGCTCCGCGAACTGATAACGCACCGGATTGACCGCCGCGATAAAAGTAAGCGTAGGAACAATCACCATATCCACCGGCTGTACCCCACAGGCAATCAAAGACAGATGAAGCGCTGAAGTTCCACTCTGCACTGCCGCTGTTTTCTCCACATGTAAAAACTCTGCCAGTTTTTCTTCCAGCTCTGTAATGTATGCACCACCGGTGGAAACCCATCCCTGATCCAGTGCATCATCTACATATTTTCTCTCATTTCCCTCAAAATTCGGAATCGATAAAGGTACAAATCGTCCCATTTTGCTCCCTCTTTTCTTAAAACTACAACTTACACATTATAAATGTCCGTCTTATAGGCATCCATGTGCTGACGAATCCATGCAATCGTCTCTGCAATTCCCTGCTCGAATGTATACTGCTGCTTCCAGTCGGTCAGCTCCTTAATTTTTGCGTTACAGCCGAGTAGACGGTTGACCTCACTCTTTTCCGGACGAAGGCGCTGCTCGTCACAGACAATGTGTGCATTCGGATTGATCTGGGAAATAATCTCCTGTGCCAGATCTCCGATCGAAATCTCCTGCTGGGTAGCAATATTGATCTCCTGTCCAATTGTCTTGTCCGACTCTGCAATTGCAATAAAGCCTGCCGCGGTATCTTTTACATAGTTAAAATCGCGCGTCGGTGTCAGGGAACCAAGTTTAATTTCCTCTTTTCCTGCCAGAAGCTGTGAAATAATTGTCGGAATCACTGCACGTGCAGACTGACGCGGACCATAAGTGTTGAATGGACGGACAATCGCAACCGGAAGATTAAAGCTGCGGTAAAAGCTTTCTGCCAGACGGTCGGCTCCGATTTTTGTCGCAGAATACGGAGACTGTCCCTGAAATGGATGCTTTTCGTCAATCGGGACATACTGTGCGGTGCCGTATACTTCCGAAGTCGATGTCACCATGATTTTTTCCGTGCCAAGATCGCGTGCCGCCTGCAGCACATTTAACGTTCCCTTGATGTTTGTATCTACATAGGAATCCGGCGAATGGTAACTGAACGGAATCGCAATCAGCGCCGCCAGATGAAAGACCTGATCCACACCCTTCATGGCCGTGCGCACACCGTTCGGGTCCCTCACATCCCCGGCAAAAATTTCAATCTGGTCAAGTTTTTCCTTCGGCAGCGTATCCAGCCAGCCCCAGTTGTTGAAAGAATTGTAATATACAAATGCTTTTACATCATAGCCCTTTTCCAGAAGACTCTCGGTCAGGTGGCTTCCGATAAAACCGTCTGCTCCGGTTACTAATACTTTTTTCATTGTTCTATATGTCCTTTCTGTTTCAAATCATTACTCGGATTTCAAATTCAGCTTTTCTTCCATGCGGTGCATTTCCTCAAACTCACCCATATCCAGGAAGGAATCCTCGCTGATCGGATACATTCCCACCCGGCGGTTTTCTGCCAGAAGCTTGTCTGCCAGATCCGTCATATGGAAAAACGTATTCTCTGGAATCTCTTTTTTCAGTTCCGGATTTAATATGTACATGCCGGTATTGACAAAATACGAAAGCTTCGGCTTTTCTTCCATGGACTGGACGGCTCCGTTCTCGCTGGAATGAATGACCCCATACGGAACTTCGATATTTTTGAGTGCCGTGACAATCGTAAGCTCATTTCCCGCCTCTTTATGATAGCGGTAAATATCTTCATAATCCGCATGAATCAAAATGTCACAGTTGGTCACAATAAATGGCTGAGAAAACTCCTCTTTGATCAACTGTAAACTTCCCGCCGTGCCAAGCGGTTTATCCTCCTCGACATATTCAAGAGAATAGTTTTTTGAAATCTCGGAGAAATAGGAACGAATCATATTTTTGCGGTAATTGACCGTCGCATAAAACTGTGTGGTTCCAAACTCACAGAATTTTCCGATGATCCGCTCCATGATCGGGATATCTCCAATCGGGATCAGCGGTTTCGGTAGAATTTTGGTATACGGATATAAACGTGTCCCTTTTCCGCCCGCCATAATCACGACCGGAACCTCTTTTAAAATCCCCTGCGGCTTTTTCTTTTTTGCCACCTGCTCATCCCGGAACAAAATGTCAGATACCACGCCTTTTGTGGTGACAACCGGAAGCGCCGTGATGGAATGCTGCACCATAACCTCATGTGCTTTTGCATGCTCTTTCCTGGAAATTCTCTTAGGTTCGGTATTCATCAGACCGGATACCGGAGCTTTCAGTTCTCCCGTGCGGATCAGCCAGCGGCGGATATCTCCATCCGTGACAACACCAAGCAGTTTCTGCTGCTCATTGGTCACAAATAAAATACCCCTGGCATTACGGTCGATGCGCTGCATCGCTTCCACAACCGTACTGTCCGGGGATATTAAAAATAACGCTAACTGCTCTGTCTTCATATGGGAACCTCCATGTTTCTTCTTTCGTTTTCTCCAAGAAAACGTTCTCTTTTTCTATCTTCCATGATAGACCTGTTATATATATCGACCAGTGTGAAAAAATGTTAAGAGAATGTCTCCATAATTGTCTCCGCGATCTGGAAATCCAGTGCGGTGTCGATGTCGATGGAATGTTCCTGACTCATCACACAGGCATAGGAATGTTCTCCGTACAGATCCCCCTGACTCATCAGAAGCTCCGTGGTCTGCAGATAAATCGCGCCGTTCAGCCGGTAATATGTTCCCATATCCTGCCGCCGTCCAACTTTCTGTAAATCAACAAATCCACACATGGACTGATCTTCTTTTAATGTATTGCAAAGCAGAGGAGAATGTTCTGCTTCACAGACACTGACCACAGACTGTGCATTTTTCTCTTCAAAAATCTCAAATGCCTTTTTGATATCTGCCGCATCGCGAAGCGGGGAAGTCGGCTGCAACAGGGTGATGGTGTCAAACTGCTGCCCGATTGCGGCATACTGCTGTACAACTGCTCTTAGCACATCCCAGGTTCCTGCCGTGTCCGTGGCAAGTGCCGCGTCACGCAAAAACGGCACATCCGCTCCATATTTCCGCGCAATCTGCGCATATTTTTCGCTGTCGGTCGAGACATGAATGCAGTCAAATTTTCCAGACTGTCTGGCTGCTTCGATGGAGTAGACCAGAAGCGGTTTACCTTCGAGTAATTTAATATTTTTGTCTTTTAATCCTTTTGAACCGCTGCGTGCGGTGATTACTGCCAGATGTTTCATTTGCACTCCATATCATAAAATGTTTTTTTCCAGTGCCGGTAATCCGTCTGGAAAAATTCTTTCAGTATCTTTACAATTTTTTCCGATGTCTTTCCATCCCCGTATAAAAACGAAGGCCGGTGTGGCATTTGTTCCGCCTGCCGGATTGCCGCCTGAATTGCCCCGGCCTCCGGCATACATCCGATTACCGTTTCTGCCATCAGACGCCCCTTCTGCCGGTCTCCGATATTTACGGTCGGTGTGCCAAGCGCAGGTGCTTCGATGATTCCACTGGAGGAATTGCCAAGCACAAACGCCGCATACTTTACGGCACTCAGATAACGCTTCATCCCGAGTGAACTGACCAGTTTCATATTGGCAAGTTCCCTCTGTGCCTCTGCAAGCCATGCATTTACCTGTGCCCCGCCTGCGTCAGCATTTGCTTTGGTCACCAGATAAAAATACTGTTTTTCTTCACGCATTGCAGAGATCAGTTCCCGCACCTGTTTTTCTGCTTCGCCCGGCTGCATCGTCACCGGATGAAACGTCACAACCGCATAGGGCATGCCTGCCGGAATGTCCACATCCTTTCGAATTTCATCTTCCGACAACATCGGAACACTTAAAATATTTTCTACGCCAAGCGCACCTACATTGTATACACGCTCCGGTGCCTCTCCCATCTGGATGATCCGCCTGCGGTACACTTCCGTTGCCGGGAAATGCAGATAACTCATCTTTGTCACCGCATGCCGGATACAGTCATCCACGGCGCCTTCCGTCAATTCACCACCATGCAGATGTGCAATCGGAATGTGTTCGTTTAACGCAGCCGCACACATACCGAGAATTTCTGTGCGGTCTCCCAGCACCAGAAACAGATCCAGCTGCTCACTTTTAAAATAATCTGCAAATCCGGTAATGGCTTGCGCTATAGTTACGGAAATTCCATATGGTGAATTGTCCTCGGTAAGAATCGGAATTTTTCGCGCAATTGGAATTCCGTCTTTTTCAATTTCTTTGACCGTATACCCAAACCGTTCTTCCAGATGTGTCCCAGTTACAAGAAGCTGTACATCAAACTCTTTTTCTTCCATCAGCCGGACGATCAGCGGATGCAAAATTCCATATTCCGCCCGTGTGGCTGTTGCAATCGCTATCTTTTTCATATCAGTTCATCTGCCTCATAATCCCGCGTGGCCTGTGTTCCGAGAACTTCGTACCATTTCATCGGACTGATCCCTGTGCCCGGTCGTTTCACGGTTAAGTTTTCCTCTGTAAAATAGTCCCCTTTTGTGATCGCACATTTTGCAACAATGCTTTTTCTTGCAACTGCGCAGTTTTTTTCTTCCGATGCTGTGCGCTTTTTCTTTCCATCTCCAAGACTCTGCTCAATGTTCCGGATTGCGGTTACCATCTGTGCCAGTTCCTGCGGCTCAAGACTTGCCCGGTGATCCGGCCCCTCCATCTGCTTGTCCAGCGTAAAATGTTTCTCGATGACCGTTGCCCCCAAAGCAACTGCAGCGATTGGTACTTCAATGCCAATCGTATGATCTGAGTATCCGACCGGTTTCTGTAATATCTCACGCATCTGCTGCATGGCAAGCAGGTTTACATCCGTGTAAGCTGTCGGATATTCCGTATTGCAATGCAGCACGGTAATCCTCCCTGCTCCACTTTTCTCCAAAACGGAAATTGCATCCTGAATTTCCTGCATATTACACATACCGGTAGACATAACAATATCTCTTCCGGTGCGGCCGATCGCTTCCAGATATGGCAGATTTGTGATTTCACCCGAAGGAAGCTTCCAGAAATCCATATCCAGCTTTTCCAAAAATGCGATACTTTCCAGATCAAACGGTGTGGACAAAAAACCGATCCCGACCGTTTTACAGTACGCCTGCAGTTTTATAAAATCCTCCTGCGTCAATGCCAGCTTCTGTAACATCTGAAGCTGCGACTCTGCCGCTCCGGTCGTTTTCTTCTGATATTCTGCTTTCTGGGCAAAACGGGAGACCAGCTTTTCCGGAACAAACGTCTGGAATTTTACATAATCGGCTCCTGCCTGTTTTGCTTTTTCTACCATTTGCTTCGCAAGTGTCATGCTGCCGTTGTGGTTGACGCCTGCTTCTGCGATGATTGTTGTGTGCATGTTTTGTACCTCTTTTCTAATGCTGTTTTATCTTTCGCGCCGGAACACCAACAACCGTACCTGCTTCCTCCACATCCCGCACAACAACGGCTCCTGCACCGGTACGCACATGATCCGCAATCGTGATCCCCTGAATCACCTTTGTGCCAAGGCCAATGTCACAGTGTCTTCCGATGTGTACCGCACCTGCCAACTTCACATCCGGTGCCAGCGTGACAAAATCTCCCAATCTGCCATCGTGGCAAACCATTGCTCCAATATTTAAAAATACAAAATCTCCCATCCGGACATTGGTGGATACTCTTGCATCCATGCTGATGATACAGCCCTGGCCCAGTTTTACGTCTGAACAGACCTCTGCTCCGTGGAGAATGATGTTCGGAAAATGAATGTGGAGATTCTTCCGTAATTTCTGCGCAATCTTTTGGCGAAGCGCTGGGTCTCCTACTGCAATTGCAACGTTAATATCTTCGGTCTGTTGCAACAGAAAGTCATCATTTCCGAGATAAGGAATGGTTCGGTCTCCCACTGTGACGGGATGCTCCGGTGGTGTTACGTCTACATATCCTGAAATCTGCCAGTCCGGCATCTGCCATGCGAGTTCACGCATGCAGCCACCGGAGCCGGCGAGAATGATTTGTGGTTTCATCTGATTTCCCCTCTCACTAAAATTACGCTCATCTTGCAAATCATAAAATAATAAGCCATGAATAGCACACTATCCACAGCTTATTTGAACTATTATTGATGATCCACGGAATACTGATATCCCCTGCCCGCCTCAAATGCCAATAACATAATCTCAATATTTTTGGCTGAATATTCACGATACTTAAAATAATACAAAAGTGTACCTACAAAATTATCTACGACATCCTTCTTATTATTTAAAACAGGAATATTATCCGGATCTGAAAATAGATAACTCCGTATCAAATCACTCACAAATTCTTCATTTACAAAAGCATATTTTTCACCTTGATCTGTCACAACCACCTGCATAGGTTTATGCCGCAAAAGCCAATATGCTGAATATGCATAAATTTTTGACTCATGTGTCTTCTCAATATTCTGAAATAATTTCAGTCGATCAATATCGACAAAATAATCAATCACAACATGATTTAAAATATCACTGGATATAATCACATTATCTTCATAATTTTTTATACGCAGGAAATTTTCCATTAGATCATAAAGCCATGTGTATCTTGATAAAAGCTTTTCTTCTCCAAATTTATCCAATATATATTCGTAACTATCAGGTAATTCATTCTCCTTAGCCATAATATCCTCTCTTTACCGAACTTTTTAATCTCTCATCCATCAATACCGTAGTACAGCATCCCATATATGTCTTAAACTTATCTCCATATTTGTCTTCCATTCCTCCGGTAAATTCTTCCCCATGGTTCGTCCGATAATCCTTTTTTAGTTCGAGGTTCCTGATTCGTTTTAAAAAGATCTGTGCATATCTGTATCCATTTGAATTTTTCTTTACCATCACACGCTCCTTTGGCTATGCCTTCAATTTTTTTCTGAAACTCTCCAGTTGCTCATAAGTCTTTCCTATTCTATCCAGAGCATTATCAAATATATCAAGCCCTTCCTGCGATGTCTTCCATGTCCCGTCGTGCTGATCTATTATCGTTTCACCCTCAAAAATCTGTCTCATATGCTCCCCAAGATCATTGGATATATTTGTCATCTGACACAATATTTGAGAGACCTGCTCTAATGCGGAATGGCTTTTATTTTCATCCTGCTTGTATACATAATTATGGTCACAATCACTCCATGCTTCATCATAGATCGTTCGCACCTGAATTTCAATGTACACAGACTCAAAGCAGACGGTATAATGAATGCTCCGATATCCCATATTATGCAATTTGGGAACAATATGGTATTTACGATAAGGCTCTATGTTATCTCCCTGTGCATAATATATCGTTGGAATCTGTACTAAAGCATTCTTATCCAGTTTATCCATTGGAATCAAATCGTACTCATCATACAATTTCTCCTCCACATATGGAAAATGCTGAACAATCTCATTATGAATCATTTCCCATTTGCCACGATAATTAATAATCAGACGCATTCCTATCAAATCTGTAATGATTTCCCGATAATTTTCTCCATCAATCTTGAAATATAAACTGTCCGGATCTCCAAGATGTTCATGTCTTTTACAGATTACTTTAACAAGCAGACTATCCAACGTCTTTATTCTGCTCGTCTGAAGATGTACTCCTTGAAACTGTTCAACTAATTCCAAAAAATGGTCGCGCACCTGCTTCCACTTCGGCCTCCATATCCTGTAATAATCATCATAGATCTTGTGACAAATCTGTTCCGTTGTATAAGGGTTGCACCTTGCTTTATCAAGTTCATCAAGTTCATCAAGTCGTGGTCTCAGCTTCTTCTTCTCTATCAAATTATCCCAGTAGCTTTCCCATTCCATTATTATCCCCTTCGTACTCAATAATTTGTAACCCCAATTATAGCATATCAAACTAAATATGCAATATGTTTCTGATACTTCTTTCTTACTCCTGCACAGCAGAACACAGCACCTTCGCCATATAATCCAGCTTCGCATCCGTCATCCCCGGATACACACCAATCCAGAAACTGTTCTCCATAATATGATCCGTCACATGCAAATCCCCGACCACACGATAGCCTTCATGACTTTTACGCATCTCATCAAAACAAGGCTGTTTGATCAGATTACCGGAAAACAACATGCGTGTCTGTACACCATGGGATTCCAGATACTGTACCACATGATTTTTATCCACGCCCTTACGGCAGGTAATGAGGAAGCCAAACCACGACGGTTTTGAGTTTGGACAAGCTTCCGGCAGAATCAGTCGGTCCTCTACGGTTGATAACTGCGCTTTCAGCCGCTCAAAATTTTCCCGCCGACGTTCTACAAACTGTGGCAGTTTCTTAAGCTGTGCACACCCAATCGCCGCCTGCAAGTCCGTTGCCTTTAAATTATAGCCAAAATGAGAGTATACATACTTGTGATCATATCCCAACGGAAGCTCTCCATACTGCTTATCGAAACGATGACCACACAGATTGTCCTTTCCGGACGGACACATACAGTCCCTCCCCCAGTCGCGCAGGGAACGGATAATCTTATGCAACAAAGGGTTGTCGGTATAAACTGCACCGCCTTCGCCCATCGTCATGTGATGTGGCGGATAAAAACTCGACGTACCGATATCACCGATGCTTCCCGTCTTCCTCCACACTCCATCCATGCAATACTCACTTCCGAGGGCATCGCAGTTGTCCTCAATCAGCCAGAGTCCATGTGCATCGCAGAACGAACGGATTGTTTTCAGGTCAAACGGATTTCCAAGCGTATGTGCAATCATAACTGCCTTTGTCTTCTCACTCAGTGCCTCTTCTAACTGGCTCACATCGAGATTATACTGTGGAATCGTCAGATCCAAAAAAACCGGAACTGCACCATATTGCAGATATGGAGTAACCGTGGTCGGAAAACCTGCCGCAACCGTGATGATTTCATCCCCACGCTTCACACGCCGCTCTCCCAGAAGTGGAGAAGTCAGTGCCATAAACGCCAGCAGATTTGCCGAAGACCCGGAATTGACAAGCGAACAAAAACGCACACCAATATAATCCGCAAGTTCCTTTTCAAACTGTTCTGTATATCTGCCGGAAGTCAGCCAGAATTCCAACGCACTGTCCACAAGATTACACATCTCATCCTGATCGTATACCCGGGCAGCATACGAAATGCGGTCTCCTTCCCTAAAGTCTTCTTTTTTCGCATGAAACGCCCGATAATATCCTTCTACCATGGAAAGAATCTCTTTCCGTGCTTCTTCTTCTGTTTTATGTTCAAACATCACTTTTTCCTTTCCGTTCGTGGCAGTTACACCTTCCATGGTGCGTTTCCACTGTCCCAAAGCTTCTGTAAATATTCCCGGTCATGAATGTTATCCATCGGAGACCAGAAGCCCATATGCTTATATGCCGCCATCTGCCCATCTGCGGCAAGCCGTTCAAACGGCAACGTCTCTAACATGGTACTTCCATCGCCCAGATACGGATACACTGACGGCTCCATCACCATAAATCCGATATTCACCCACGCCTGATCCGCGCGTGCCTTTTCTTTAAAACCGAGCACCTGACTGCCGGTATCGTCCAGACGCAATGCTCCGAAACGTCCTTCCGGCTGTGTTGTGGAAATCGTCACCGTCTTTCCCTGCTTTTTGTGAAATGCGATAAGCTCCCGGATGTTTACATCTGACACCCCATCTCCATAAGTCAGAAGAAACGGTTCTCCACCGATGTAATCGCGCACCTTTAAAATACGCCCCGCGGTAAGTGTTTCCAGTCCGGTATCCACCATGGTCACTTTCCATGGCTCGCTGTTCTTTTTTAAGACCTGCACCTGCTGATCCTTCAGGCGAATTTCCAACTGGCTGTTATTCTGATAATAATTGACAAAGTATTCCTTGATCATATGCCCTTTGTACCCACAGCATATGATAAACTCGTTAAATCCATAAGAGGCATACTGCCGCATAATATGCCACAAAATCGGTTTCCCGCCAATCTCAACCATCGGCTTTGGACGCAGCCGGGATTCTTCGCTGATGCGGGTGCCCTTGCCCCCTGCTAAAATCACTACTTTCATATCACTTCTGCCCTTTTTCACTGGTCATCTCTAAAAACTCGTTAATCTGTGTCTCCATGCATGCGCGGATATCCCCATGCGCTGCATATACCCGCGTCCATTCCACGGTTTTTTCTATTGCCGTGCGGATATCCCAGCACGGTTTCCAGCCCAATGCATACTTGATATGTGAGCAGTCCAGTTTCAGAAATTTTGCCTCATGTGGTCCGTCTTCACAGACATTTTTCCATTTCAGACCATCGCCCCATGCCTTGCAGAATAAACTCGCCAGTGTGCCTACTGTGACACAGTCAGACTCTTCCGGCCCCACATTGTAATATCCTGCTTTTTCGTGCTCCATCGCCTGTACCGCTGCAATCTGCATATATGCTGCCAACGGCTCCAGCACATATTGAAATGGCCGGATCGAGTATGGATTCCGGATGATAATTTCTTCCCCCTGCAATGCCGATCTCACACAGTCCGGAATAATGCGGTCCCGCGAAAAATCTCCGCCGCCGATCACATTTCCTGCTCTTGCTGTCGAAACCGCAATTCCTTTTTCATCCAGAAAAGACTTTTTATAGCTGTGCGTCACCAGTTCGGAACACGATTTGCTATTGGAATATGGGTCAAAACCATCCAGCGGATCGTTTTCACGGTAGCCCCACTCCCATTCCTTATTTTCGTATACTTTATCTGTAGTGACATTTAAAACGGACTGTACCCCCGGGGTGTTTCGCACACATTCCAACAGATTTACTGTACCCATGACATTGGTCTCATATGTATATACCGGCTGCTCGTAGCTTGTCCGCACAATCGGCTGTGCCGCCAGATGAAACACAACCTGCGGCTGATACGTATGAAAAACTTCCTGCAAGTGTGCCCGATCACGAATGTCTCCCTCTACAGAAACCATCCTTGCTGCCGCACCGGAACAGTCAAATAATACGGCATCTTTTTCCGGTGGCAGCGCATAGCCAACCACTTTTGCGCCTGCCATCTCCAGCATCACACACAGCCAGCTTCCCTTAAAACCGGTGTGTCCTGTCACCAGTACCGTTTTTCCTTTATAATATTCCAACCACTTCATTTGTTTACCCTCCATGGTTCTCTCTTTCTCCATCTTCCATGATGAAGCTTAATCTTCCCACACCTTCCACGGTGCTTTATGCTGTGCCCATAAGGTTTCCATCCAGGTCTTGTCACGGATCGTCTCAACCGGTGACCAGAAACCTTCATGGCGATAAGTCTGAACCGGCTCATGTGCTGCCAAACAATCCATAAGCGACAATGCAAAATGATTCTCCTGATTTTCCTTAAGGTAATCAAATGCGCGCGCTTCCAATACCATACTGCAGGCATTTACCCAGGAATGTTTCTGCTTTTTCCCCTGCTTTGTGCCAGTATAACAGCCCTGCTCATTGAGCGCAAGGATCTCATTTCGACCGGTCGGATGTGCAATTGCCACTGTGGCAAGCGACTGCTGCCTGCAATGACTTTCTACCATTTTCTGTATGTTAATGTCTGACAGACAATCTCCATAAGCCACCAGAACCGGCTCATCTCCTGCCAGCTCTCGCACCATGATTAGACGCTCCATCACCGAGGACTGCAGTCCGGTATCCACAATCGAAACCTTCCAGTCTTCTGTCTGTTTTCTATGTATTTCCACTTCATTGGTCTGTAAATCCACTGTGATGTCAGACTGGTAGATATAAAAGTTCATGAAGTAATCCTTGATCACTTCTCCTTTGTATCCGGTGCAAATGATAAAATCATTGTATCCATAATGCGCATATTGCTTCATAATGTGCCAGAGCATTGGCCGGCCGCCAATCTCTGCCATTGGTTTTGGCATCTTTTCATCCTCTTCGATGAGGGTACTTGGAAGACCTCCTGCTAAAATGATTACTTTCATATTGTCAGTTCTCCATGATCAAATATACTTTCCGTCAAAAAAGCAATCTTCATATTGGAAGAAGCCTTAAAATTCTGGAACATATCATTGATTTCCTCGTTTAATTCATCCCATTTATTATCCGGGTTGAGCGTCGGCAATGCCGCATCTGCATAACTTTCATTATACTTGTGTTTGAATCCATCAAAACCAGCCAGAGAAACTTTCTGTACATGAAGCTTGTCCAGCAGCCGAAGCGCATTGATTACCGCATTATCAAAATGCTCCCATCCGCGCTTAATCACACGGTTAAAATTGACAATCATTTCTTTTTCTTCCGGGCTCGTCTTGATATTGGATAACAAAATCTTTTGCACTTCGCCAAACTGTTTTGGATATACTTCTTTCGCATAATTATAGCGAACGGTATTCATCAGATACAAATAGTCAAAAGTATAATTCGGATTGATTGCATTGATTCCTATTACAATGGCATTGGTTTTCTGAATATATTCTGTAATCTGCTTCCAGTCTGTACTGCTGGTTTTTCCCGGTGCAATGAGAACTACTTCCCGACTTGCCAGTGCATGCTCTAACTGTTCCATTACCGCATCATCATCCACAATCCGGTTCTGATTCTCGAGATATTTTTTCTCCAGCAGATCATAGTCATATTTTCTCCGTTCTTCCGGTGACAGGGATTCAATGATATTGCGCATATCAAGCGCATTCGTTCTATGATTTTTCAATAAATAAGCAATATTATTTACATGACAGCAATACATTCCTGCAATAAAATACGGTGTCGAATACCCCCATGTATAATTCTCCTGAAAATACTGCATGTACATGTCAATCGCATCCATAATCTGATTCATGTCATAATTACAGTACTGCTTTAGATTCAGGTAATTTGCCACAAGCTCAGTTGTTGCATTTCCTGCACCACGCCCCATACCACACAGACTGGCATCTACAATACAGCCCCTGTCCGTGAGCTGCAGTAATTCTACAAATTGCATGGTCAGCGCAAACGAAAGCTGCTGATTATTATGCGAATGAAATCCAAGTCTGATCTGTGGATTTAATTTTTCATTCAGAACATGTACAATCCGCTCAAGATCCTCCTGATACATTGCTCCAAATGTGTCCACCACGGAAACTGCAACCGGATTGATCTGGTTCATTTCTTCCGCCAGTTCCACGAGTTCTTCATCCGAATATGCCAGTGTATTTGCAGCCTGAAAAAACACCTGATATCCTTTCTTTGCGATTTTTTTCCCTACCGCAATACCTTCCTTGTGTTTCCCATGTGGAAATACAACGCGAATCGCATCCAGTGATTTTCCATCCCTTTGCGGAAGATATTGTAAATCATATCTGTCCCAATCGATCATTGCCACATAGGTCGTATCTTCTCTTCTTTTTTGAACATACTGCTCCAAGTCCTCTGGCACATGATAAAAAGAGGTCCCCTCTTCATGTGGTGTATTTTTCAGCCATCCACATTCGATAATATCAACATCTGCATCCTGTAATTTTTTTATAATTCCCTTGATTGCGGGTACTCCGAACTTTGCATCTACAATGTAGGCTCCATCGCGGAGTGTGCAGTCGAGTAATTGAATTTTCTTCATTTGGCACATCCCCTTTATAAAATTACAATCTCATTTTCTGTATGCATAGCTTCCAGTTGCTTTTTAATCTGTTCACTGTAAAGCATGGAACAAATTACGACCGTACAGTGCTTATCCAGCAGATAATCCGGTGCATAAATCTTATACCCATATATTGTTCGCCCCTGCTTAATTTTATTATTGTCTACAAAACCAACAATCCTGCAATCTTTTAAAGCCGTTGTCGCCAGCAAGCTCATCACATAAGAACCCGTTCCCCAAATCACCAGTTCCTTTTCCTGCTCCTGCAACTGACCAATCTTTTTTTGAATCTGTATAGAACGTTCTTTTTGCTGTTGTAAATATTGTTGCACAGCTATCTTTGTCTTTCCATCCTTTCGAACAGAAATCTGATCTGTTGTCTTCTGGTAAACCTGTATCAAATCTTCTCCAATTCATTTCTGATCTATACGCTTCATGTGAAACTGTGCCATCAACGTATCCAACGAATCCTCTGAAAAATAATTGATATGTTCCAAATTAAAATAATTTGGAATACTGCATGTATCCTTTGCAATCAGAGAATAGTCCGGAACACTTAACATAAAATAGCCATTATTTCGCAGCAGAGATGCAACATTGGCAATGCCCTTTCTTGGAATCAGCAAATGCTCTGTCACTTCAAATAAAAACACTGCATCATATCTGTTCTTTCTCTGTAACTTCAGAATAAATGTTTGCCACATAAGCATCTATGCCTGCTGCACGTAGCCTCTGCACATTTTCTTCCGATGGATCTGTTGCAGTAATCTGTGAATATCCATGCTCTTTTAATGCCATAGAATATCTTCCGTTACCTGCCCCTAATTCCAGCATAACAGACTCCTTTGTAAGATGTTTCTTCAGCAAATCTTCCATCCAGTCATAGCGTTCACGGTTATCATCTTTACTGTCATCTCCATAAAAATTGCAATTGGTATAATACCAGTCATAATCTTCCACGGATGCAGAAGTGTCTGCATATACCATTCCACAATTGTCACAAACTACTATATTATAGGAATCAGGCAGACGATAGTTTTCCGGAACATTCATACAAATATGTTCTATTTTTTCCCCGTTTCTTTTATCACATATTGGACAATTTCTATTTAAAACCATTCATTTTCTCCATGCCAAAAATTAATTTTATATTTTCTAAAAACAACAATTATCTAAAATTATATCTGCCTGTTCTTCTGGTGTTTTTTCTCCATCATTCAGCAAAATCAAATCGGGATTTTGAGGCAGTTCAATTCCTACCTGAAATCCCGCTAATTCTTTTTCTTCTCCGTTTTGATATCTGCTATACAATCCTTTTTGATCCCGGTCATGCAATGTTTTATCTGATACCTTAACATATATTTCATGATAATTCTCAATATGTTCTCGATTCCATTTTCTGACACTGTCAAACATCGAAATGGTACAACAGATTACATGGATTCCCTGTTTTTGTAATAAATTACATAAATTTGAATAGCGCATTGCACACTTTCGACGGTCTGCGTCAGAATATCCCAGATCATTTCCAAATACTTCCCTAAGCATATCCCCATCTAAAAAAACCGTATTTGCATATTTTCTGCGCAGTTTTTCATAAAAAATTTTTCCTATTGTTGTTTTCCCTGCACCAGACAATCCTGTAATCCAATATACCTGTCCCATAATTTCCTCTTTTATCTTAGTTGACTTTCTACTACCTTTAAATCATCACAATCATCAATCTCAAACCAGCCTCTCTGAATGTGAACAGCCTTTAATTTATAATTTTCATCGATTAATCCCTGCAACAAATCTGTCATATACATTTTTGCATAAGTTCGCTCTGTTCTCCAAAGTGTTTTTCCATTTTCTGACCGTTTTTTTGCCTCTGCACTCAGATCCAATACCGCCTGAAGCCCCGCATTCTTAAAACGCATAAGACCAATATACTGTGACTGTACTTTATTCAAATCGTTTGTCTTCTGTCCAATTTCTGTCAGATAATTATTTTCATTAAACATAAGTGTCTCTGCATCATCTAATGGATTTTCACATCTTGCAGACCAATACTCATACCATCCATCATCTACAATCACTCCCATATCGTCCTGTGACTGTAATATTTTGTCTAAAACTTCTTTGCTGTAAATAATATCACCATATGAAATTAAAATATCAGATTCTTTCTCCATCAGATTTCTGGCACACATTAATGAACAAACCATATTTGTTGTTTCATACGATTCATTTACAATAAACTGAATTTCAGTATCTTTAAACTTTTCTTTCAACACATCATTCCGGTATCCTGCAATAATCGTAATATCTTTATCTTCAATTCCACATGCATGCATGGTATCTAACTGTCTTTCAATAATGCTTTTTCCATTTACTTCCACCATGCATTTGGGGCAATGATCTGTTAATGGACGTAAACGTGTTCCCTGTCCTGCTGCTAAAATAATAACTTTCATCTCTTAATTTGTCTCCTTTCCAAATAATGATCTCACCAAATCCATATCTGTTTTCTGAAATTCTGTTTCTCTTTCCGGATGCCACATGGTTGCAATTATTTTTTCTCCCTTAATCCGAATTGCCTCAATGACATCATCCTCTGTTTTTGCCAATACTTCTACAGGGTCTTTTACTGACAGACATGCCTGATTGTGAAAGCTGTTTACCTCCCGCTTTCCCCATGTTCCATCAATAATATGCTTTACAGCAACGTGGCCTGTCACTTCTTGTAATTCACAATCATAAAAATTCAAAATAGACTGCATGCCCCTGCAAAAGCCATATACAGGGATTTTCTGTTCCAATGCCTGCTGCAGCAAGTACCTCTCTGTTTCATCGCGTTCCGGCGCATCCCCGCCATATTTTACAAGACTGTTTCCTCCTGTAAAAATAATTCCAGACGGTTTCATTGACGAAACCATCTTCTCAGCAACTTCTTTTACATTTGGGATCGGAACAGGTAAAAATCCACAAGCCAAAATAAATTTTGCAATATTTTGATCCGCACAATCCCTTCTCTCACCATAACTTTTGACAATTTCTACTCTCTGGGTATATAAAACAATATTCATTGTACCTATTTCACCTGTGCCATCCAAATTCTCGTTGTATATGGGATTTTAATATATTCCTGTCCCTTTGCTTCCACAGCTTGTCTAATTTTAGCATTTATCAAATCAAATTTATCCTTAGACTGTCTATGAACAGTACCATGAGACTTCCATCCCTCAATAAAGTCCTCCGCTAATACATTATGAATAACAGTTCCTTCAAGATAAACCACGTCATGGAATAGACCACTTTGATTGATCACCTCTGTTTGATCCTCTCTTCTTGTTCCATAGCTGTAATGTTCAATCTCAGATTTTAAAATATCTTCAATCTCTTTTTGTAATGGATCATTTAAATCTCTATGATTCCACATACATGCAAACCAGCCATTATGTTTCAAAATTCTTTTTACTTCTATTAACGCTTCCTGTCTATTACATACATTAAAAGAGGAACCAAAGGTAACAAGGTCAAACGTATCCGCATCCATACCGGTGTGTTCTCCTACTCCCTCATACCACTGAACATTGCTGAACTTTTTCGTTCTATTGATTCCATTTTTTCTCATTGCATCATTTGGCTCGACCGCAGACACCTGCAATCCTGCTTCTGCCAATTTTATTGTTAAATGAGCTGCTCCTGCACCTACATCACAAACCTTACTTTCTTTATTTACTCCAGCCTTTTCCAGCATCTGATCAATTGCACTTTGCGCATAATCTGGTCTTTTAAGATATGCCTCTGCTAAATCTGTGTAATCCCATTCTGTTTTCATATTTATTTCCTCTGCTTTCTTAAAATATTAATTTTTTTACTTCCTGCATCTATTTCAATTTTTAGTGCATTCTTTAACTCTTCAAATTTTTGCTCGCCAACTCCTATTGCTGCTGGAATTCCAAGTTCTCCTGCCCGGATTGCCATATGGGAATTCGCTCCACCATATTCCGTAATGAATCCCCGGATACCATGGGAAAAAACCCAATCATACCCCGGATCTGCACTTGGAATCAACAAAATTTTATCTGCAATTTCCTCATTTGCTGTTCCTGATTCAATTACAACACAATCTCCGGAAACATTCCCCAGGGTGATAAAATTCGCCTCTGTATCCGGGTAATAAAAACTCCATATGTCTTTTTCTGTTAAAATGACGGGTGGCAATGTAAGAGATTTAGTAACTGCATATTCTTCTTTTCCCCTTTCAATCGAATAAAGAATACTTTTTTCAATATCCTTCGCTGACATATACAATTCGCGAACTGTCTGAATATTGATATATGCACAATCCTCTCTTGAAAAATGATACTGTTCTCCCAACTCACCGATCAACTGTAACACCTTACTCAAATGTCGTGTAAATACAAATTTCCCATATTCCCGTCCTTCAATTACCTGTTTAATAAAATCCATTAAATCAAGAATATTATTATTTAATTGATTCTGTGTTAATATCTCCGATAATTTATGCATCTGCTGCAGAGATAATCGAAACTCTCCTCTTTGCTTTGTTTCCGGATCTGTATCCGTTTTCCAATCAAAATATGTCTCCGGAGATTCATCATATCTTTTCGATGTAATGTCATAAGTTCCCGGCCGTAAATGACCATACTTTTGTAAAAATCCCTGTTTTGATAATTGTCTGTAATCCTCATTCAGATTGGAACTGACCGTGTTGATTCCATTCATAAAAAGCTGATAATCCTGCTCAGATAAAATCTCACATTTTACCATGGATTTAAGCATTTGCACCGCTATAAAGGCTGCTCTCGCCAATCCTGCAAATGGAAGCGTCCCATACCGTTTGCAATCTTCCAACAGCCAGTAAATCTTTTCTAAAATTCCCATATCGCTCTCAACAATTTCGTCATAGCGGTTTTCAAGGATTTCAATTTTACGATAATCTTTGCGCCAAAGTCCGATTTCATGGTCAATGATCTGATTGGTAAGATTGCGCAATGCATCAATAATCGCCTGTATTTCCTCCTCAGAGAAATCATACTCCCGTAATACCTGTATCCGCTCTGGAAGATCAAGGGTATAGCAGGAAAATACAATATCAAATTCTACCTTATCATGTTTTGAAGGATCTGCCGCCAAACGCTGCATGTAATAATTTACCAGTTTATCACTGATCGTTTCCTCTAACTCTGCCGGTACAAAAGAATTAAAACTTACCCGGACATCAATATATGGCAGTCCCCCAAAGTCTACCATAAGTGGGAAGCTTCTCAAATTACGATATCCATAATTATCTCTCTGATATGCCCAAATACAATCTGTAATTATTTCCCGATACAAAGACATTGCCAACTGCTTTGGACGAATTCCAATCATTTCTGCCGGATTCCAATCCGTCATAACGCTATAGACTACATTTTTCCCGCACAAAAATGGTTTTTTCCCCTGCTCTTCTTTAATTTTATCTTCAATTCTGCAAAGAGCTTTTTGCTGCACTTCCTGCTTAATCGGTTCCCCACTTAAACAAAGCGGGCGCACCTGAAAAATGTACAGTTCATCGGTATCGCTAACTGCAAATTCTACATCCAAGCTTGTCTTTTGAAACAAATTTTCCAGTTCTTTTAATGTAATATATAACTGTTTAATATATTCAGGCAATTCTTCTTTGGGATTGCTTCCTTTAAAAATATATAATAACTTATTCTGCATTCCTGTTCCAGATGTAATTGCAGATGTGGAACCTGTTGTATCATAGTTGATCACATAATAATTTCCCATAGTACTCGGATCCATGGTAAATGCAACCCCACATACTTTTACATTTTTCAACATCGGCTGAACCAGTATCTGATTGTCTGGATTGCCATCATCAAAAGAAGCTATAACTGTATTAACAGCAGAAAAAAAAGATTCCTGTCCACTTACATCTCCCACCGATTCAAATTTTCCCGCCTGAGAACTTGCCTCCGTATCTTCATTTAAGGCACTGCTTCGAACAATCCATTTTTCACTTGGCAGTTCATGTTGTATCTGATTCCAGATATTTTTTGCATCCTGTTTCCACTCTTTTGTCCTAAAGACATATGAGTTTAAGACTTTCGCGTTTTGTAATTTCCCATATAAATTTTTTAAAGTTTCTGCTTTTGTTCCTAATTGTAACATCTACTCCTCATCCGCCTCCGGTTTGATGTAATCATAATATTCCGTATTATCATCATAGGTATCCATATATGTCTGATACAATTCTTTTACATACTGATTCACATCATAATGGTCTTCCGGCAATCCATCTTCATCCAATACCTGTTGAACGATATCACAAAACTTAAAATTCTCCTTCAGCATTTCCTGTTGAAATGTCCTGCTAAATTGTTCAAAATCAGGAACGGTACATGGATATCCATACGCATGTTTAAATTTTATACATATCATGTTTAAACGTACCTCGTCCCATAATGTAAGTACTTCCGAAAAATCCTTCTTTCCAATCGCTGAAGTATCATTACCAGTAATATATTTCACACCATCTTTCGTATATGTCGGAAAATATATTAAAATTCCATTTAAAGTAGTAGATAATAAAATGCTCCTGTAGGGAATATCCAACCAATGACATAAAGATTTCATTGTTTTTTCCGGTTTATACTTTAAATCTTCAAATCGAATAACTTTTACATTGTCACACTCTTTATGCTTTTTGAGCATTATCCCCATTTCACTCTTTAAAACACTTGAAAATAATTCTCCTTTTTTTAGCATTGTATTTCTTCTCTGCACCATTGCGACTCGCTTAATCCATGAAAAACAATGTTGTACCGGTTCTCTAATAATAAACAAATTCTCTATTCTATTGAAATCTTTCTTTTCAAAATAATCTGAAAGTTTAGAAACATCAAATTCCGGCATATGCATATGATAAAAAAGCCAATAATCTTTTTGCACTGTTTCTTCTTGTTTTCCCAATGCATTACTATATGCTGCGACATATATTTTTAACATCTGTGCGTAGGAATTTAATTTAATATTATCTTCAAACTGTTCTTTAAGTCTATAATAAAATTCTGTTGGATCAATTAACACATCATATATAAACTCACCGTCTTGATTTACACAATACTCTTCAAATTTATGTTCTCTTATACAAAATAAATTTTCGTACTGTGAATGAAGATAGCCAAGCATTTGCGCCATCATTTCATACAACAGTTCCTCTCCTTCAAGAGTTTTTAAACGATTCTCATATACATTCCAAAAAACCTGTCCACTATATGGCAATGACAATATATTAGGATGACCATCCAGCAACTGCTCTAAATAATAGCTACCGGAATTAGACATATGATTAAAAATCAACAGATTATTTATTTCACTATATCGAATTTTTTTATCTGACATTACACCGTTCTTTTGTTTTAAATCCAACAAAAAAACATACATTAAAATTCTTAATTCCGAATTACTGTCATAAACATTTAATTTTTTAAGGTTTTGTAGCATTCTTGAATATTGTTCCCTGTTCCATAATCCTTTTCTTTTTGTCACATCAATTGCCGGAATATATATAGCATTCGGGTACAATTCAACCGCCTTTTTTAACGAGTAGACTGGAATTTCACAATAATTTTCACCTTGCTTTTCTGTATCATCATCGCAAAAACAAAGAGGTGTCACGCCCAACTTTTTAAATATATCAAATCCTATTTTTCCCCAAAATCCGGCCCCATACAGACATAATCCTCTATCTCGTTCTTGTCGTACCGTTTCTAATATACTTCTATGCCACATTTTATCACCTTTATTCTATTCTTTTCCTGTAAAACTGAATAACCTGTTCTATTCCATCCTCAAATGAGACTTTGGGTAACCATCCTGTATCTTTTTTTAGCTTAGATATATCCGCTTCCAAATGCATAACTTGTCCTTGTCCATATGGAATAATTTTTATTTTGGAGGAGTCCATGACTTTGAGTTTTTTACACAAAATATCAATATATTCTTTTAAAGGTCTTGCAGCTCCACTTGCCACTGGATATATCGCATGATTAACTCCATATAGTGCCATTAAATATAAAGCATTTGCAACATCGTCCAAATATATAAAGTCCCAAATCTGTTCTCCTTTTGTAAACTCCAAAGTCTGATTTTTTAATGCCCTCAATATATTTGAAATCAGCATTGAATTCTCATTATCATAAATTCCATATGCGCTTAAAATTCTAGGCCAAATATGTCGTATTCCATATTTATCACATAAAGACCGAGTTGCATAACATGCCGCATGTTTAATAATTCCATAAGCAGTTTCAGGTTTACACACAGTCTCATCCGTCAATATTTCTGAACACCTTCCATATTCTGCCTGACTACCTGCACCTATAAATGTATGACATCCAAGCTCTTGTGCGACTCTAACAGCTTCAAGAGAATAACTTATGTTATCTTCCTGTTTTTGAAAATCATTTCGCCCATCTCTTTTTGTATTTGTCCAGCCCAGATGAAAAAACACATCATATTTTTTATCTAATTTTTCAGGTCTATAATATTTTAAATTTTCTAATGAACAATACTGTACGCATATACGTTCATCATCAGGCAAATATTTTGCTCTATCTGATGTTTCCCTTTGAAGCAATAGCACTTCCTTATTTTCCTTTAATAACTTTCGAATCAACGCTAATCCGACCGGACCGCTCCCCCCCGTTATTACAACCCGTTTCATTTCATAATTCATACTTTTTATATCCATGCATATAAAACCGTTTCTGATAAATCATTTGAATGCTGTCTAATTGCAATCTTATACTCTGACACTAAAGTCTTAACTAATAATGGTATACTATACAAATCAACTGCATTATGATAAATACAAATTGCTAATAATGGTCTACATTTTTTTATTCCCTTTTCTGCCCCTAATAACATTCGATATTCAAAACTTTCAATATCTGCCTTCAAAAAGTTATATTCATCCAGTATTCCATCTAATGACACCATCCTGCAATTTCCTTCTATTCCTGCATCAGATTCAATAATCTTTGAGCCTAATCCTGCATTATTACTATATCTCACAAACTTACTATTTCTCATTTGATCTCCGACAGCATAATGCAAAAGTTGTATTGATTCGTTATCAAGATTCCACTCAGTAATCAACTCATTTGCCTGTTTTTGATATTCTTTAACATTATCCTCATCAACTTCAAATGAAATTACCTTTTTAAATGTTCCTTTTCTTCTATAAACATAATCTTTTAACGTATCTCCTATATAAGCTCCGCAATCAACAAAAATCTCCCTATCATCTAGTTTGTTGAATGCATCCAACGCAAAATATGTATCATCAAGACTTTTAGGGATCTCCACTGCCTTTCCTAAAATTCTCCATCGTATAATTCCTTCGTAAACCTGCTTCGAAATTTGATCTTCCAACATATCATAGCATTGTAATACTTCCTTACTATGCTGCTTCAAAATAATTTCATCAAGCAAATATCCCTCAATATTCCACTCATTTAATTGATGCATAATATCTCTAACCACATGTTCCTGTGCACTACATATTAATACACAAACATTTTTTTTATTTATTAATATGTCTGGAGAATAAATTTTTTTATCTCCTATTATTTCACCTATTAAGCTTTTATTTTTATCAATATATCCCTCAAAATAAAACCCTTCATTTTTTAATCGTAAAAAACCTTCTTGATATAATTGTGCAGTATCACCAGCCCCCCAAATCCATATTTCTTTGTTCAAAATATTTGGTGGTTCGCTCAACAATTTTTTTAACGCATTTCTTAAATCATCACTCATTTTTTTCTCCCAATCATAACTTATCTTATTTCATTTCATCTCATACAACGGAATCAACATATCTCGTTCAAACTCTTCCTGCTCCAAAGGCGGATTCATATATTCCAGTGGAAGTGATTCCATCTGTCCATCCGACCGCTTATAGGACACCTGTTTTGGAAAAGCACTCAGATCAATTGGAACCAGCACTTCGCAAATCACCGGTCCATCATAATCCAGCGTTTCCTTTACACGTTCCTGCAACTCTTCATTCGAATGAATCTGTACCGTTTTTAATCCATACGCCCCTGCTACAGCCGATATCGGTGAAAGTGTCAGATGGGAATCCGCATCACAGGCCACATAATGTCCCTGGAAAATATTTTTCTGTGTTGCATGGATCTGCGCATATCCCTGATTGTTCAACACAAAAATCTTGATTGGAAGATTCAATCGATGTATTGTTTCCAGTTCCTGAATATTCATCTGAAAACCACCATCTCCATTGACACATACCGTTCTTCTTCTGTCACCTGCCAGACAGGCTCCAATTGTTGCAGGCACACCAAATCCCATTGACGCAAGACCTTTGGTACAAAATACACGCTGTCCCTTTTTTACGCGAAATGTCTGCATCGACACATCAATACACGTTCCCGAACTTCCGGACACATATATATCGTCTGCGGTCATCTGCTCTGTAATCGTATCCAGCAGTGCATATGTATTAACCAACTCTTTTTGTGTTCTTGCTTTCTCTGTGACAATTGGATACTTCGCTTTCATTTCTTTTGCATAGTTGATCCATGGCGTATAATCTTTTTTCTGAATCTCATCTTTATGTTCCAGTAAAAGCTGCATGAATTCTTTTGCATCTGCCTCGATTGCAAGCTGCGGTCTGACATTGATTTTATGTAACTCATTTTCATCAATGTCTACCATCACTTTATAAGCAGCTCTCGCAAATCCATCAAAATTGTAACCGGTCTGCAATAAATTCATCCGCGCACCAATGGATAAAAAGAAATCGGAATTCTGCTGTACAAAATTTGCATACCGCTGCCCCATTCCACCAGGTCTCCCGAAAAACAGCGGATGTTCTTCTTCTATCAGATCAATTCCATTCCATGTTGTAAGAACCGGAATCTGCAGAATCTCTACCAGTTTTTCAAATTCCTCTCGTCCTTCCGAAAGACGGATGCCATTTCCCGCCAGTAAAACAGGACGTCGTGCCTGATTCAATTGTGCGATTGTCTCCATTACCTGTTGTTCCAGCCGTTTTCTCTTTTCATTTTTTTCCTGTTCTGGAATCTCTTCTGGTTTCCAGCCTCTTAAGGTTGTTTCCTCTATCATGCATGCCTGTATATCCAACGGAATATCCAGCCAGACTGGCCCTTTTCGTCCATGTACAGCTTCATATAATGCACGATCCAGATGATACTTGATATCCTGTGGTTCTGTTACAAGCGCTGCATATTTCGTCACTTGTTTTACCATGGAAATGATATCTACTTCCTGCATGCCCTGCTGACGAATTCCCTGTCCGTTCACCATATCCGCGCGTTTAACCTGTCCAGACAATACAATCATAGGAGTTGACTCAATGTATGCTGCAGTCACACCTGTCAGAGCATTTGTTCCTCCCGGCCCGGTTGTCACCATAAGCAGGCCCGGTTTATTTGTGACTCTCGCATAAGCTTCTGCCGCTATGGAACATGCCTGTTCGTGAAGGCATACCACATATTGTATTTTTTTGCTGTTTCCAAGAGAGTCGTTTAAGTGCATGGCACCACCTCCTGGAAGCATGAACATATGAGGTACTCCCAGTTGTTCCAAATATTGAATTACATAATCTGATACTTTAATCATAGACTTTGTCTCCTAAATATTAGCCTCAACATATTCCGAAAATTACTTGTTATTTTTTTCTTCTTCCAGCAAATCAGAGTGCTCTTTTAACAACTCAATATACAGCTCCTGTAAATATATCAAAAGCCCTTTCGTTGTCTGTCCATCTAAATTGAAGTTCATGATTGCATCCATACAGATCTCCACATACTCTTTTAACCGATCCTCATAATGTTCAACATCATACTTACGAACACGGGCAATGCCAAATAGGATATCAATCTTTCCCATTACCGCAGCCATTCCCTGCACCAACATCTCCTCATCGTCACTGAGCATAATTTTCAGGAATTCAATTTCACCCTTCATCTGTTTGATTCTCGCCTCATAAGTTGCATATACCGGCACAATCATATCCGCGTCTACATCATCCTTATATCCCCACTCTTCTTTTGCCATGGAATCCTGCTCATCAATCAGTTCAACCGGTTCTTGTATGTAATCTCCTATTTTATTCAGACTCACACACCACCATTCATGTGGATAAGTTTGGTAAAATGCATTATCAGAATATCTCTCCAACTGTTCGAAATGACATTGCATAAAATCTTTTCGTCTTACAATTAATCCTGAAAGATAATTTTGTCCCATAAAGCATAATCTTAATGCATCAATTCCTTTCTTTCCATATGCACGCTTATCAATCATACAATACTGAAATTTTGTTCTTGCCCTGACAAGATTTACATTTGGATTATCTCTGAGCAATGCAAGATAATGTTCAATCGCCTCTGGTATTACATCATCTTCATCCGAAACTAACAATACATATTTTCCATGCGCCATTTGTATGGAATAAAGCCAATTGAGCTCATATTTCAAATCCTTATTATGATCAAAATACTGTAATCTGGCATCCTTTATCTGACTGGCTTTGTCGTATTCTGCCTGATAAATTTCTGTGCCATTTTTCGACACTGTAAATTCAATTTCCGCATCGTAAGGGAGCTTTTGCAGATTGCTCATGCGTTGAAGCAATAAATGTCCTCTATGATACGTCGGTATTGCAATTGTCAATAATATTCTGTCTGTATTTCTTCCCTCAGGTGTCAGACGATATTCATGTTCCTCCTGTATCATTTTTTCTAGTTTAATTCGGTCTTCTTCATCTCCATACCATATTCCCGGCAAATACTCTGCTGTATGATCATGAAAATATTCCTGTAGACTTGAAATATTCGGAAATATCCAAATATTTTTTGTATACGGTTCCAGCTCCGGGATTTTATAAAATGCTGCGCATTTATCAATGTCTTCACAGACCAAATAAACCCTCTGCTTTTCTGCCTTTATAAGAATAGAATTTAATCTTCTCCAATCCCATCCCGCAGCTACAGTAATTGCAGAAAATTCTTTTTGTTTCAATAACGGATCAGGTTCTGTCTGCATAAAATCATCGATTGAAAAAATACCGATAAATTGCTGGATTTCCTTATCAAACATATAATACTGTCCATCTTTATATGGTACAAAATCTATCTTGCAATCTTCATAGTTTACCTTTATACCCTTTGCGTGCAATTCAAAAACACTTTTAAACTGTGATTCATTTCCATCAACATAGCATTGATAGATACTGTTTTTAATCCAATCCCTCTCATAGCCTTTTCCGTAAAGTAAAATAAACGCTTCCAACGCCTCATCATATTTTTGCTGTTCAAATTTTTCACACGCATATGTATATAAAAGTTCTTCCCTGTTTTCCATCTGGTTCCTTTCAATTTTCAAGATAGCGTACCATATCTTTTGTTAAAACCTGCCAGGACAATTCCTCCTGTGCACGCTTTTTCCCTTTTTCTGCAATTTTCTCTGCCCACTCTTTATCTTCTAAAAGAGATTTGATCAATTCCGGCAGTTCTTCCAGCTTCTCTAATGAATATGTGCACAATTCCTGATCTGTAAAATTCTCATCAATATACAAACTGTCATCTGTCACTGCAACGGTTCCACTAAGCATCGCAGATGCAATTCTCTCCTGAAATCCTCCTTTAAACCAAGGCTGTGTATTCAATGAAATATATGCATTTGCAACTGCATCTCTCGCAACAAGATAATCTCCTTTTTCCCAAACAAGATTTACAGCATCATCCCCTGCGAAATCTTCCCATCCATTTCCAAAAACATGAATCTTAATTCCATTCTTTGTCAACGTATGTATAACCTTATCCCGATAATAAAACCGTGCATAATAGGATACTCTCCAAAATTCAGCTACCAGTTCATCAAATTCCTCGTCTGATACCTGAATATGGTTTTTGTTTAATACAACCTCCAGGCACTATTCAATTGTCAGCCACGACTGTTCTTCCATCTCCTGTATCATCTGCTGTACAAACTGTTTCAGGACTCCCTGATATTGCTCTATAATTTTTTCATATAACTCTTTAGGTTCATAATAACTTCCGGTAAAAACAACATCATATTTTCTTATATATGGAATATATAAAAGATCACATACAAATACAACCGCATCCTCATCCAGTTTTTTCAACCGATCCCTGTGTTGTGCAGGACGATCACATAAATAGGTCACATACCTTGCATTTTCTAAATCTCTGCAGTCCTGATAAAAGTTTGCATTGCAGGTAAATACATAATCCAAATGAAATGTTTCGGTTGCCATCTTATATTCCTGTAAAAAAAAATCATGTTCTGCATCTATCACTACAGACGGATATCCAATCTGTTGAAATCCATCTGCAATCTCATCCAGATAATTACGCATTGCATCGTATTGTGAAGCACCCTTAATCAATAGTACTGTTTTAGTTTCGTGCATTTTCTTCATCAGCCTTTTTCTGCTTTGCATATGCTACAATCGTATCTTCCGCAATTGTCTTTATCTCTTCTGCTGCAATGGCAATCCCATATAACATAACTTTTCCCTGCTCCGCAACATCTAAAAGTTCTTTTTTTTGTTCATCCTGTTCCCTATATATATTAGGTCGTAAAGTAGATTCTATGCCAAGAAGACTATCCATAACCGTTTCTGCCATATAATCCTGTTCCATATAATTGTTGACTTTACGAATCTTCTTTAGTACTTTTTGAAGTTGAGCATCTGTTACATTAGATTTTTTCAACATTTTTTCTAGTTTTTCATAATAATTCAAACCTTCTTTTGCTCTTTTCTTTACCTCCATCAATTTTTTTTCTGAATTTTCAAAATAATCCAATGCAATTTTTCTATTTTCGCCTGAAAATATTTTTTTTGTATGGTCAATGTGCCACTTTACATTAAATTCTGTTCTGCAAAATTTTTTAATAGCATTTTTTAAAGTCATGACCTTGCTTCCATGGATCAGTGCTCCACCTTCTGTAGCATCAACAAGCGTAATCGCATCCCATTTTTCCGTATAGGCTTCAAACCATTTCCGATATCGATCAAAATCATCCCTTGTTAAGACTTTTCCACCATCAACAGACTCCACCTCAAAATATTCTCCACTGTTGATATCTATTTCGTCCATCTTATCTTTAAATGTTCCATCTGCATGTGTATGATTTCCCGTCATAGCAAGATCCTGTCCTATCAAAATGACCGTCTTAGATCCCATATATACCCCCAGAGAATATGCAGAAGTTGCAACTGAACCTCCTGTTACTAAATCTGGCAAGGTTCTGCTCCGATGCTCTTTTTCTCCCAAATCTGTCAATATTTGATGTTCCAATGGAGCACAACTATAGTAGAAAAATTTTTTCCCCTTATGATATTGCATCGGTTCTACTGATACTCCTGTCATTGTCACCATTGGTACTTTTGACAAATCTTTATGTTCAAACAGAAGTCCCGGCTTTAATCCATCTATAATTACAAACAAATTCGGGATAATTCCAGCATTTAACAACGGTTTCATTGCTGTGTCTGTCGCAATAATACAGGCTTTCCCCACTGCTTTTTTTAAATCCATTATATTTTTATTTAAAGAAGGTCCCGCCGACACGACAATCGTAGGCACCTCAGACGGCAAAATTCCTTCCAGCTCTTCTATACTATATCCCTCATACAGATATGGCAAATTATAAAACGTATTTTTTGCTTTCACATCTGTATAACGAACCAAGGTATTCCATCGAATCGATTCCTCTTCTATGTGATCTTTTAACTCTTTAACCAATTTTTTTACCTGTTCTGGAAATAAAACATCATAATTTCCTGATAAATAAAACTTCATCAGCGTCATATTATCATATGTAATCATTATATTGATATATGCGGACAATTCATTTTCATTCAATCCTTCTATAACAATGCCTACCGGAATATCCATTGCAAACAGAAACGATAGATCAACTTCTTCCATTTCCCTCCGAAACAACTCAAAAGAAGGTTCATAGATTAATATATTGCATGTTTTGGGTGCAGATTCCATAATTTGTTTAATATGTACACCATTTGAAATACCTAAAATAACAATTGTCGCATACGCATCAATCTTCCCCTGTTTTTTAATCCATTGTTTTCCCACTTCGTCTGGTGCATATTTCCCATTTAAATATAGAATTTTACCATTTTTCTTTACCTTTAATATAGTATCTCCGGTAACGCTTTTTTCAACTATTACATCTATGTTTTTCTTTTTATGTCTGTTTTTTATAATATTTGCCCATGCAGGATATTTATTCCGCAATGCGGTTATATTTTGCTTGTAGATTTCTTTATTCATTTTTTTCTCCCGCCAGCATCTCTATTAAATAATCAAAGATTTCTTCTAACCCGTATTTCAACACATCAAGTAGGAATACTTTATCTTCCTGTTCAATTCCATATACAATATCTTGCAATACTTGTACTACAAAATCTATATTCAGCTCTATCTGTAGCTCCGATCTCTGCATTAATCGAAAAATTTCTGTCATAATCTGATTCAACTTAGGAAGTATTGTCCTCACATAGGACATATAGTCTTCCCCTATTTCTATTTTCTGTACAATGACACCTATCTTCACTTTTTCCTGACATAATTTGTCCGTGAGTTCTACCATATCTTTTCCTATTCTGCTTTTAATTTAAGGGAATTTTTATATTTGAAAAAAGAGCTGGCTATAGCCAACTCTCTCTTCAAAATCACTTGATTACTGTAATAATGATAATACACCCTGAGTAGACTGATTAGCCTGTGCAAGCATTGACTGTCCTGCCTGTGCAAGAATATTATTCTTGCTGTAGCTAACCATTTCTTCAGCCATATCGGTATCACGAATACGAGACTCTGCGGACTGTGTATTTTCTGATACATTATCCAAGTTTGCAATTGTGTGCTCCAGTCTGTTCTGTAAAGCACCAAGAGCAGATCTCTGGCTGGAAACATTATTGATTGCGTTCTGAATCATTGTAATTGTTCCCTGTGCCTGCTGGTAATTATCAACATTCGGTTTACTTACGGCTGCAGAATTATAGCCAGCAACCTTAAAGATCTGTGCAGCGCACATAGCAGCTTTGCTTACGGCATTACGAGCATCTGCTGAAGTAGCATATGCCTTTCCATTTGCTTTAAAGCCTGTAGATGCTGTATTTTTTGTAATTGTTGCATTGCATGCAGCTCTCTTACCAACACTCTGTCTCATTGTTGCAGAAGTTTTAGCCTTTGTCTTATCAACTACTTCATTTGTTGTATAGTAGCTGTCCTGACCAGCGGCAGTAACCTTTTTAAATCCAATAGCTTCTGCATTCATCTGTGCAATGTTAATGGTGATCTTCTGATCTGTATTTGCACCAACCTGAAGGTTCTTTCCTGTAAAGGATCCATCTAACAGATTCTGTTTGTTGAACTGAGTAGTTTCAGAAATACGATCAATTTCATCAGTCAATGCAGAAAGTTCCTGATTGATAGCATCGCGGTCGATAGACTGGTTGGTATCATTTGCGCCCTGAACTGCAAGTTCATTCATACGCTGTAAGATGCTGTGTGTCTCATTTAACGCACCTTCTGCTGTCTGAATAAGAGATACGCCATCTGAAGCGTTATCTGAAGCTTTGTTAAGACCACGGATCTGGCTTCTCATCTTTTCAGAAATTTTTAATCCTGCAGCATCATCGCCTGCGCGATTGATTCTGTAACCTGATGATAACTTCTCTGCTGATTTAGCCTGTGCTCCTGATGTGACACCTAACTGACGATTTGCATTCATCGCCTGCATATTATGCTGTACTACCATTGCCATAATAATTTCCTCCTTGAATTAAGTTGCAGCGTCCATGCTGCAATTGATATGATATTTGATTGTAAGATTTTCCTTTTTGCGGCCGTACGCTCCGGTCAAAGGTCTGTCTCGTGGAGTAAGCAACGGGATTTCCTTGCTTACTTGTTATATATATCGGACGAGGACTGAAATACTTTAGTCCCAATTTTAATTTTTTATTTTTTAACCGCTTTTTATAGTGCCACCGGTACTTTTTCTTCCAATATTGCATGAATTTCATCCAGATCCTTACCTGTGATGGATGCAATGTTTTCCGGGGACATTCCGCTGTGATTCATTTTGAGGATGATTTTTGCTTCTCCCATGATCTTTCCTTCGGCTTTTCCTTTAGCCTCTCCCATTTTTCTGGCATCTTCCAGATCATCCTTCATCAGTTCTCTTAACGCATCACACATATTCGCATCCCTCTTTCCTTTTCGTTTTTCCCTCTGCAATCTTTTCCTGTCTTTATGATAACCTATTTATTTTTCTCCATCAAGCAGTTTCTTGTATCCCAAACACCCGAAATAATCTCATCGTTACAGTTCTTATCAAATTGTTAACGGAATCAATTATTTAAAAAAGTGATGGTGTATTGTTTTTCATATACATCATCACTTCTTTTTAATCAGTTCCTATTTTCGCAAATATTCACCCTACCTTTCTTATTTTCCGTTCTGCAAATGCAATACGCATATCATAAAAATCTCTTTATTATTCGGAATCGTAATTTACTAAAGAAATCCATAATCACCTGTGCAATTGTCTGTATACTTTCAAGTATATCCGGTATTTTTAAATTTTTTAGGAGCAAAGACGATATAATTCCTGCGATAACTACAGTAATTATTCCAACAATCCAATTTCCACATTGTTTTCCTATTATCGTGTATAGTTTCAAAACAATTTCATTACCATTAAAAATTTTCTCAAATTCTGCCTCTTTTTTCATTACCGTAACAAAAAATGCAATATAAATAAAAGCACAAAACCATTTCTTTAAATTTCCAAGAAAGACTTTCCATTCCCATAACCTGTTTTCCCAAAATACATTTTTATACAAAATAGCTGGTTCCATAGGCTTCTTCAATTTCACATTTTCCCATTCCCTTTTAGCAACACTCCAATTTAATTTTCGTATTATCTTTTGCTTTAAAGGATATTCTCCATTCATTAATGCATGCTTTCCCTCTCTGTATTCCTTCCAAAATTCATATAATCTTTTCTGAAAGTCACTTAAGAATTTTTCATCAGCGTATCTTTTACTTACATTATAAATGCTATCCTCTACAACATAATTGTAACACAGATCAACAATTGCCTCCGCCACACTTTTTATTTCTACTGTTTTTTCTTCTTTTAGGTTCTTCAACCATACTGATCTACTCTGTAAATTTTCTCTGGAAGCAATTATTTTTGATTTCACGTCCTGTAAACATTTGATTCCAGAAAGAAATAATTTTTGGAAATTTTCATTATCAAATTTTGCCCTACGAACCCAGTTAATCATATATGGTAATGTATAAACAGAACCTTCTTTAACCGGATTCATCGCATGCTGTTGTATACTAATATGAAACATGAGTTCAATATAATTCTCTAATTGCCCCACATCTTGTTTCAAATTTCTCAAACTGTCTAAATTACAATATTGCAATGCCTCCTGTGCACACTGAATTACCTTTAAATCTTCATTATTCACTGGAGCATTTGAAAAAATAAATCTCGTCCGCCCTCCTTTCAAAGCATTCTGAAGATATTGTGAAGCAGAACATATTCTCTTTCCCGTGTGTAGATCACAATATTCTGACAATCGTAACGCTCCATTTTCAAATAAAGATGTAATAATTTCAAAATCTTTTTTATCTTTTAACAATTCTAAGAATATTTTAGAATCTGTTAATTGCTGAAACGTAAGGACTACACGATTTCCCCTCATTACTATTTCTTCATACAGAGCTTTCCTTCCCCTATCAATCTCCCAAGGAGATATTCTTGTTGAATCCAATTCATATAAATACACAAGTTTATTCATTGTTTTCCCTATAATTCAATCGCAATACTATAATATCTTTTATACGTTATGGAAAATTTATTATAACAAAGTTTTAGCCACTTTTACATCTACAGTTCTTTCACCTCATCCCGCATTTCTTCTGTCATATTCTGTACATAGGTCGTCTGGGAAGAAATTTCTTCCGTATTTGCGGCAATCGTTGACACTTTCTGCGTCATGGTATTCATGCTTTCTACCAGATCTTTGATCGAATCCATACTCTGTGTAATCTTTGGAAGAATTGCCTCGGCTTTCTGATCGTTCTGTGTCAGAAGATCTTTCGTGGAATCAGACAGTGTACGGATTTCCTCCGCTACCACTGCAAAGCCTCTTCCGTTCTCACCGGCACGCGCCGCCTCAATGGAGGCATTGAGCGAAAGCAGATTTGTCTGTCCCGCAATGGCAGAAATATCTTCATTGCTCTTTTTATATACACTGATGAAATCCGACATGATACGGATGGACTCATTCAGTTCATCGCACAGACGGGAAATATCCTGAATATACTGTGCCAGATTGGTTGCTTCATTTGCAGATTCCTCGTTTGCCGTATTCAGTTCTGCAATGTTATCACTCAGGGTAATAAACCGGTCTGTGATATCTGTAATCTTCTGCTGGCGGATTTCCTGTTCCGTCCGCTCCTGATCGCGAAGTTCTGCAATCTTTTTTGTCTCTTCCTCTGCCATGCCCCGCACATAGTGCACACAGTTTTCTTTTACGTTGACTCCATTGTGGATGGCACGTACCATGTTGGTGCAGCTTGAATATCCACAGGATTCGCAGTCCCTGTGCTGTTCCTCATAGGTATCTTTTTTCATTTCTGCAAACAGGCGGTTCTTCTCCTGTTCGGACGGTTCCTCAATATGTACTGCGCGATTGGTGTAGCTACGCATAAAATCGTTGATGTCCAGCTCTCCAAAAGCGTCCATGAAGTTTTTCAAACGTTCCTCCGGTGCCAGTGTCTCTGCCCACGGACTCCTGCTTTTGCTCTTCCTGCCAAAGTGTGCCTTCTCCTGTTTTGCACTGGTTTTGCTGTTTCGCAGTTTTGCGATTGTCAGCATGACATCATCGGTTCCCCGTTTCGAATCTGTGGCAGTTCCGTAGAGACAGCCCTTCGCACAATTTAAGATATCTACCATAAACGGAAGTTCTTTATTCTGCTGAATACGTTTTGCATAGGAACGCAGATATTCATACGCCTCATGCTCGCCCTCTACCTGACGCACTACCTGCTCTTTCCCAAGAAAATGTTCTACATTCTCCCGCAGTCCACCAGGCATCGGATACAAAGAACCCAGTCCGTATTCCAGTTCATCGGTATATGGTTCACATCCTTCATAATCGTTTCCGATATACTTCATCATCTTTTCAAAAGTTACATTATAAGAAACATATCCGCCGCAATTGGGATCGGTAATCTCTAATTTTTTGGCAATACACGGGCTGATGAAAGCAATTTCATCTGTGACCTGCATGTATTTTTTCATATAAATAGCAGTACACATCATCGGACTGTGTACCGGCATCAGACGCGGAATCAGCTCCGGTATATATTTTTCCACATAGGTGACTACTGCCGGACACGGCTGGGAAATGCCCCCGAAAAATTTGTGTTCCGTAATGTATTTCAGATATCCCCAGGTTGTGATATCCGCACCGAACGATACACTGCAGATATGGTTGACTCCCTTACTCTTTAAATATCCCAGCACACGCTGGTATTCTTTGGGATAATTTGCCAGAAATGCCGGTGCCAGTATCACGGAAATTTTCTTTCCCGATGCAAGGTCTTCAAAGAAGCGGTCCGTATCATCATAATAGTCTCTCGCTTCATGTGGGCAGACATCAAAGCATTCCCCACATGCAATACATTTGTCCGGGTCTACCGTTACATAACCTTCCTGCGTTGCAATATTTGCCGTAAGTACAGGACAGCCCCGCACGCATTTGTTGCATCCGGTGCATAAATCATTTGTGTAAATCAGTTCCATAAACGCACTCCTTATTATGATTTTCGTATAAACACTACCCCTATATGCTTATAATTTTATTACTTTTTACTATATTTGTCCAGCAAAACCTTGCTTTTTCCGTTATTTTTATCAAAACACAAATGGTTGTCTATGATTTTTTGCAGACTGGATTTATATTTTTTTCCCATTTTGGATATATACACACCGATAGATCGCACTATACTAGGATACAAAGAACTATTTTCACCAATTCGGAGGTTTTCCATGAAAAAAGCAGCTGTTATCCATGATCTGTCCGGTTTCGGAAAGTGTTCGCTCACGGCAGCGATTCCGGTATTATCCGCGCTGGGCGTGCAGTGTTGTCCGGTTGCAACAGCCGTACTGACCGGGCAGACCGGTTATCCCTGTTATCACTGTACCGATCTGACCGCCATGTTACCGGACTATATTGATGCCTGGGGGAAAAATAACGCACATTTTGATGCCATCTACAGCGGATTTCTGACCGGAGCGGAACAGATTTCGCAGGTGCTTGATTTCATCCGCCAATTCCGGGAAGAACATACGCTTCTTCTGGTTGACCCTGTTATGGGGGATGACGGAAATGCTTATCCGTTTTTTACTCCGGGGCTGTTAAACGGGATGAAAGAACTGACGCTTAAAGCAGACGTGATCACGCCGAATCTGACGGAAGCCTGTCTGCTGGCAGACATCCCGGAAAATGCCTTACTTCACTGCCGGACGAACACGGATCTGCTGAAGCTGGCAGAAGATGTGGCACTGCGGCTGCAAAAAAAAGCCTCACACCCACAGGATGTCGTGATCACCGGTGTCAAATGCCGTGATGAGAAACATCCCGTCATTTATAATATTGCTGCCACTGCAAATGGAATTTACCGGCACGAATCGCCGTTTTTTGACCGGAGTTTTTCCGGAACCGGGGATCTGTTTGCCTCTGTATTGTGTGGCTGCTGCACAAAGGGCATATGCACGGAAGATGCGATTCTGCTTGCCGGGAAATTTTTATCCCACAGTATCGGGGATACCATGAAAGAAAATACGCCGGGACGCGATGGCGTTAATTTCGAGAAATTTCTTATTGACCTGATTGCAGATTCAAACGTGTAAAAACGAAAAACCCGGAAAAGAATTTCGCAATTGATGAATCCATACGATAGAAAGAAGGAATTGTTATGGCAAAAATTTTATATGTGTACAATGATCAGGTATATGCAAATATCACAAATAAATGTGACTGCAACTGTACGTTCTGTATCCGTAAACAGTTTGATGGTGTGGGTGATGCGGATACCCTCTGGCACAAAGCAGAGCCTTCTTTAAGTGAGATTATTGCCGCAATTGATGCCTTTGATTTCACCGGCTACAAAGAATTTGTTTTCTGTGGCTATGGGGAACCGACCTGTGCACTGGAGAATCTGATCGCCAGTGCCAGATATGTCAAAGAAAAAACAGGTCTCCCGATCCGTGTCAATTCCAATGGTCTGGGAAACCTGTATTATAAACGTGACATTGTACCACAGCTGGCAGAAGTGGTAGACAGTATCTCCATCAGCTTAAATGAGGCAACTGCAGAAAAGTATGAAAAAGTAACCCGCCCATCCTTCCCTCATGCTTATGAGGCAATGCTTGATTTTGCAGAGGAATGTGGAAAACTTATCCCACACACGCAGCTGTCGATCGTGGATATTCTTCCGGAAGAAGACATTAAGGCGTGTCAGCGCATCGCCGACAGCCGCGGTGTCCATCTGAAAGTACGTCCATGGGAGCACAGTGCATAAAGAAGTTACCGTTCTCATGCTTACCTGTGAGCACCAGCGGCATTACAGTCCCAGTACATCCAGAAGGATCTGTTCATCTTTCTTTTGTTTCTGTGGATGCTGTAATTCCGCATCTGCCAGGCGGGTACGGATATTCTGCATCCGCTGGTCCAGATCTGCACTGATCTGTGCACATTCGCTCAGTTCCTGTGCCAGACGCTCGGTTTCATCTGCCGGAACATTCTTTTTGTACCGCACTTTGTGCTCCAGACTCGCCCAGAAATCCATGGCAATGGTGCGAAGCTGTACTTCAACTTTCATTTCCCTTTTCTCATTCTGCAGAAAAATCGGTACTGCAACGATCAGATGCAGGCTGCGGTATCCGTTTTCCTTCGGATGCTTGATATAATCTTTCTGTTCGATCAGACGGATATCATCCTGCTGAAGCAGGCAGTCCGCCAGCAGATAGATATCTTCCGGGAAAGAGCACACAACCCGGATTCCTGCTATATCATTGATGTTCTGTTCAATCGCCGAAAGCGTCAACGGAATATTTTTCCGGCGCACTTTGCGCACGATTCCGTCCAGCGATTTCACACGTGTCTTGATGGACTCGATCGGATTACGGTCATATTCCAGCGAAAATTGTTCGTTTAACACTTTAAACTTCGTTTCTACTTCCATGATTGCGCACTTGTAATATGCCATCAGCGTATCCAGCGGTTTTGTATTTTCCTGCACAAAATCCAAAAATTCATCCGACATCAGACGGTTACGGACAAGGTTTTCCGCTGCCTGCTGCAGCTGCGCATTTACTACTTTACTTAATTCGTTCATATCTATTTCCTCTTTTTCTCCTGTAATTTTCTATATAAATAATTGTGAAATCCTTAGTTCCGGCGGACTCCCGTGTGGTGGCTCCGGCTGCGGCCTCTCCGATACGCACGAATTAGACAGAATCTTAGAATTTGTGAAAGTGATTGCGTGGCTCTAATTTTGTGTCCGGGCAACGTTTCGACAGCGGCGCGGCTTGTGTCCGTCTGGCAGGGATGCGCTCAGAATTTCTAGTCTGCCTAAGCGGAGCACTTCAAAAATTTTATTGCGCCCGCTCCCGGTTGTGTCTCCCTATGAACACTTTGACAGTCCTTTCATAAATGTGGTCGCAAACCGACCCGCGGGCACAGTATTTTGAAGCACTCCGCTAAGGCAGACACGAAATCCTTCGGACGCGTCCTTGGCAGACGGACACAAGCCGCGCCGCTGTCGAAACTTGAACGAACACAAATCATCAAAGGAGTCACGCAGTCACTTTCTGCAAATTCTTGATTCTGGATATTGAGTGCGTATCGGAGAGGCCGCAGCCGGAGCCACCACACGGGAGTCCGCCGGAGCACAAACTTTCCCAATTGTTTTAAATAAAAAGAACTTCACGGAAATAAATTTCCATGAAGCTCTCCGCACATGGACTTTCCTGTCTGGTTTCCACATGCCTTTATTATAATGGATTCATCCGCAAAACGGAATAAATAAAGTCTGAACTTTTTCCGAATTTTATCTTAATCCTTGAACAGATCCGTAGAGTAATAACGGTCTCCGCTGTCCGGAAGAAGGGCAACTACAGTCTTTCCCTTAAACTCCGGTCTCTTTGCCACTTCGATGGCTGCCTTTAATGCAGCTCCGGAAGAAATACCTACCAGCACACCTTCCTCTTTTGCAATATATTTGGAATACTCGAAAGAGTCTTCATTGGAAACCGGGATTACTTCATCATAAACCTTGGTATCGAGTGTGTTTGGAATAAATCCGGCTCCGATACCCTGAATCTTATGCGGACCTGCCTTTCCGGTAGACAATACTGCAGATGTCTCTGGCTCTACGGCAACGATCTTTACATCCGGGTTTTTGGATTTTAAATACTCACCAACACCTGTGATGGTTCCGCCTGTACCGACACCGGCTACAAATGCATCGACTTTTCCATCCGTATCTTCCCAGATCTCCGGCCCGGTTGTCTTCTTGTGTGCTGCCGGGTTTGCAGGGTTCTCAAACTGCTCCGGAATGAAGCTGTCTGCGATCTCTTTGTGAAGTTCCTCTGCCTTTGCGATGGCTCCCTTCATACCCTTGCTTCCATCGGAAAGAACAAGTTCTGCACCATATGCCTTGATGATGTTACGACGCTCAATACTCATGGTCTCCGGAAGAACGATGATCAGGCGGTATCCCTTTGCTGCTGCGATTGCCGCAAGACCGATACCTGTATTTCCGGATGTCGGCTCGATAATGGTGGAGCCCGGTTTTAATTTTCCGTCCTTCTCTGCCTGCTCAATCATCTCTTTTGCAATACGGTCCTTAACAGATCCTGCCGGGTTAAAGTACTCCAGCTTTGCAAGAAGTCTTGCCTCAAGGCCAAACTTCTTCTCGATGTGTTTGAACTCTACCAGTGGTGTGTGTCCGATCAGTTCCAATGTTCCTTCATAAATATTTGCCATTTTATTATCCTCCAATTTACTCTCTCTGATTCAATCCCTTATTTTCATACTTCTTTAGTAGGAATTATCTGTTGTTATGAATATACACCCTTTCCCAAACGCTGTCAACTACTTTTTACGATATTATTTTATACCCCTAAAAAATACACGACACTCCTTATATTTTACTCCGCTTTGCCACAATTAAGACTCCAAAATTTTAACAGAGCCAGAAACTGCACAAAATTCGTAACGTATCCTATAAGAAGCATCGTGTATTTTTATCTATATGTGTATGAAAAACCCTCCGATTTAATTACTCGTCATCCTCATCGTCCTCATCGTCCGCATCCTCACCGAGCAAAGCCTCTTTTAAAGTTCTCCAGCCAAGGACTGCACACTTCACACGCGCCGGCATATGGGCGATATCGCGGAGTGCCGATGCCTCCTCAAGAGAATCAATCTCCTCCTCGCTGGCATCGCCTTTGATCATTTTCATAAAGATTTTTCCCATCTGCAGGGCCTCTTCTTTTTTCTTTCCGACAATCATGCCAAGCATGATATCTGCGGAAGCCTGGGAAATCGCGCAACCGTCCCCGACAAATGCACCGTCGGTAATCGTGTCGCCATCCGTCTTTAATTTCAGGAAAATATCATCCCCACAGCTCGGGTTGACACCCTCAAGAACAATATCCGCATCCGGCAGATCATGCTTGAACTCCGGGCGCACGTTGTGCTCGGTTAAGATTTCATTATAAAAACTTCTATTTTCCATATCCCATTCGCTCCCTTATACTTGCGATGCTTGCTACAAATTGATCGGCTTCTTCTTCGGTATTGTAAAACATAAAGCTTGCCCGTGTGGCGGAACTGATACCCAGATAATTCAAAAGCGGCTGCGCACAATGATGTCCGGCACGCACGCAGATACCGTCGGCAATCAGGATCTCGCTCACATCGTGTGGATGCACATCATCAATGGTAAATGTAAGAATTCCGGTGTGTTCTTCTGCCAGATCAGAACCCAGTACATGTACATGTGGAAGTTCTTTTAATCCGTCAAACGCACGCTTTGTCACAGCAAGTTCCCGCTCCTGCATCACGTCAAAGCCAACAGACTGTGCGTATTTTATGGCAGCATGCAATGCTATGGCACCGGCAGCATTTACGGTTCCCGCCTCGAACTTATGCGGAAGTTCTGCGTATTTTGCGCTCTCGCGGGTCACGGATTCGATCATCTCGCCACCGGAAAGAAACGGCGGCATTTTCTTTAACAGTTTTTTCTTTCCATATAACACACCAATTCCCATCGGTCCGAAAATTTTATGTCCGGAAAATGCAAAGAAGTCTGCATCCAGATCCTGCACATTGACTGGCATATGCGGGGTGCTCTGTGCCCCGTCCACAACGATCACGGCATCTTTTTCATGCGCCATGGCCGCGATCTCTTTGATTGGATTGATCCTCCCAAGGACATTGGAAACCTGTGTGATTGCGACGATCTTCGTCTTTTCTGTAATCTGTTCCCGCACCTGATCCAGATCGAGAGATCCATCCGGGCGGCACTCGATAAACCGCAGTTTTGCTCCTGTCTGTCGGGCGACCATCTGCCATGGCAGAAGATTGCTGTGGTGCTCCATGATGGAGACAAGAATTTCGTCCCCTTCTTTTACATTGGTTAAACCATAACTGTACGCTACAAGGTTCATACTTTCGGTCGTGTTTCTTGTAAAAATAATTTCCCGCGCGGATTTGGCTCCGATAAAATCACGCACGCCTTTTCTGGCATTTTCATACAGTTCGGTTGCTTCCACACTCAGCGGATAATTTCCACGCAGCGGATTTGCATTGTGTTTCAGGTAAAAATCGCGTTCTGCATCAATGACACACTGTGGACGCTGGGATGTTGCCGCATTGTCGATATAGATCCATTCCCTGCCATCGACTGTATGTTCCCCGATTTCTGACAGCAGTGGAAAGTCCTTGCGATAATCGGTCATGCTACACCTCCCCAAGTTCTTCGTCAATCATTCTGGCAAAGCTGTCGTCTTTTATGATTCCTTTCAGGCGGTCAATGTTTGCTCTTGCCATAATATTTTCCGCGTGCTCTTTGTCGATTCCGCGGCTGGCAAAATAAAACATGGTATCCTCATCAAGTTCCCCAATCGTTGCACCGTGATTACCAACGACATTTTCCTCGGAGCATAAGATCACTGGAACGGTTTTATTCTCCACATCATCGCCAAGCATCAGTACATTTTCCAGCTCGTTTCCGACAGAATCGGAAGAGCCGGTCTTAAAATCAATCGTTCCACGGAAGATCTTCTTTGCACCGTCGCGCAGGGCACCGCCCACGTTGATCTCACTCTCTGTATGCTTTCCAAAGTGGTTGACCACTTCATTCATGTCGATGATATGTGTGTGCTGCCCGATATAGCCGATATCGCTCCTAAAGCTGCTCGCATCGCCGTTTAAGTTGATGGTCGTATCGGAATAGATATCTCCTTTTCCGAGATAAATCTGTACCAGCTCGATACGGGCGTTTTTTGCACATTCTCCCTCAATCTGGTTGTACACAAGGGAATTTTCTGCTGTGTGCTGCAGCTGCACCAGACGCACCCGTGCATGTTCTTCCACCGAAAGGCTTGTCCTTACGGCAAGTTTTTCCTCTGTCTGATAATCCATAAACACGGTCACCTGCTTACCGGCCGGTGCTATGATATGGATCTTTTTGCTGCTGTATCTTTCCTCTCCGGTAATGGAAAAGCGTACCTCTTCGGTGTTTCCCGCTGTTACGGTTTCCTCCGGAAGTTCTGTTGTATGTTCTTTGTCCCACGGAAGCTTGGTCTCGTTGACATGTAACCAATACCAGGTCTTCGATGGAAGTTTATTGATTGTCATTTCTGTCATTGTTCTCCTCCTAACCTATGCTTCCCTTCATCTCCAGCCGGATCAGGTTGTTCATCTCAACCGCGTACTCAACCGGAAGTTCCTTGGATACGTTGTCTGCAAATCCGCTGACTAAAAGTGCCCGGGCATCTTCTTCCGTCATGCCTCGTGACATCAGGTAAAAGACGGCATCGTCGCTGATGCTTCCGATCTTTGCCTCATGTCCCACGGCTGCGTCTTTGGTACGGATGTCCATGGCCGGAATCGTATCCGAACGCGACTCGGAATCGAGCATCAGGGACTGACAGGATACTGCTGATTTTGATCCTTTGGCATCCTTTGCCACAACCACGCTGCTTCGGAAGGTACTGATTCCGCCGTCCTTGCTGATGGAACGGGTATTCATATAGGAGCTGGTGTTTGGTGCTGCGTGTACCACTTTGGCACCGGTATCCAGATTCTGTCCGTGTCCGGCAAATGTGACACCGGTGAATTCCATTTTGGCACCCTCCCCCTTTAAAACGCTCATCGGATACAGGCAGCCCACATGGGAGCCAAACGATCCGGAAACCCACTCGATCGTTCCGCCTTCCTCAACGGAGGCACGCTTGGTATTCAGGTTGTACATATTCTTGGACCAGTTCTCGATGGTGGAATAACGAAGCTTTGCATTTTTTTTGACGAACAGCTCCACGCAGCCTGCATGCAGGTTTGCTACGTTATATTTCGGAGCGGAACATCCCTCGATGAAATGAAGGCTTGCGCCCTCATCCACGATGATCAGTGTATGCTCAAACTGACCGGCTCCTTTGGCATTCAACCGGAAATAAGACTGCAGCGGAATGGACACGTGCACGCCCTTTGGCACATAGACGAACGAACCACCGGACCATACGGCTCCGTGCAGTGCTGCAAACTTATGGTCATGCGGGGTGACAAGTTTCATAAAATACTCATGCACCATATCCGCATATTCCCCTTTTAAGGCGCTCTCCATATCGGTATAGACAACGCCCTGTGCGGCAACCTCGTCTTTGACATTGTGATATACCAGCTCAGAATCGTACTGGGCACCGACACCGGCTAAAGATTTGCGCTCGGCCTGCGGAATACCCAGACGCTCAAACGTCTCTTTGATGTCTTCCGGCACATCTTTCCAGGAACCCTGCATCTTTGTATTCGGGCGGACATACGTTGCAATGTGATCCATATCAAGTCCATCGATGGATGGTCCCCAGTCCGGAACCGGCATCTCATTGTAAATCTGTAAGGACTCCAGGCGGAACTGCTGCATCCATGCCGGATCGCCCTTTTCTTTGGAAAGCTGCTCCACGATCTGTGGGGTCAGACCTTCTTTCATTCTGTATGCATCTTTTTCCTCATCGCGGATATCATAGATGCTGCGGTCGATATCTTCTACCTGACTCTTTTCTCTCATTTCGCACGCACCTTTCTTACTGTTCAAATTCCTCAAAACCGTTTTCGTTGATCTCATCTACTAAGGAAGCATCTCCGTTTTTCACGACTTTTCCTTCATCCATAACGTGGGTGACATCCACATGCAACGACTCTAAGATTCGTGTGCTATGAGTGATAATCAGAAGGCTTCCCTTGCATTTTTCTTTGTAAAGCTGGATGCCCTTTGATACGGTACGGACAGCATCTACATCCAGTCCGGAGTCGGTCTCGTCAAGAATTGCAAGCTTTGGCTCTAACATAAGCATCTGCAAAATTTCTGCTTTTTTCTTTTCACCACCGGAGAAGCCGACATTTAAATCACGTTCTGCATAGGACTCGTCCATGGAAAGAAGTTTCATGGTCTCGGTCAGTTTTTTCTTGAAATCCCACAGACGGACACGCTTTCCGGTCTTCTGCTCGAGTGCATTACGGATAAATGCGCTCAATGTCACACCCGGAACTTCCAGCGGATTCTGGAAGGAGAGGAAGATTCCCTTTTTGGCACGCTCATTCACCGGCATCTCTGTGATGTCCTCTCCGTCAAAAAAGATCTGTCCGGATGTGATGGCATATTTCGGATGCCCGGTGATGGCATAGCCCAGGGTGGATTTTCCGGTTCCGTTCGGTCCCATCAGAACATGCACTTCGTCTTTTCCGACTTCTAAATTTACTCCGTGTAATATTTCTTTATCTTCGACGTTTACGTGCAGATCTTTGATCTCTAATAAATTTTTTTCAGACATTTGTATTTCCTCCATATAAAACATGTTGTTTAACTTTCACAGGAATGCGTCTTCTGTGAAATCATATCCTCAAGGGTATGCTTCTCAAGGTAATCATTGATCACAGCTTCCAGTCCCTGCCAGAACGGAAGTGTGGTACACTCTGCGGTGCTCTCACACTTTTTTCCTCCTTCACACAGGCACGCGACCGGAGCTAAATTTCCTTCGATCAGTTGAAGGATCTCAATTACTTTATATTCCGACGGTTGTTTGATCAGACGGTAACCGCCACCCTTTCCGCTGGCACTCTCAAGCATCTTCCCTTTTGTCAGTATGGTCATAATACTTTCAAGATATTTCAGGGAAATGCCCTGCCTTGTGGCAATTTCTTTGACCGGAATGAATTCTCCGGAATTGTGCTGCGCAAGATCGACCATCACACGCAGTGCATATCTGCTTTTTGCGGATATCATCATATCGTTTTACCACCTCGTTTCATGAAATACGACCGCAGCGTATTCCGTGAGTTCTACGGTGTGATTATAAGCCCCACTCCCCTACTATGTAAATAGGGGAATGTGAAAAATCATGTTTTTCTTCCAATACAAATTGCTGTTTAACTGTGTGGTCTGGGATCTTTTGTTTTTCAGAGGGACGGATTTGCGGGGGATTGTTCTAAATATAAGTTTTTTCGATGCGACGGAAGAAGGGGGGACATTCTCTTTCTCCAGAAAAATTTACAAGTCAGCGCCGATGTTGATTTCAGGTTGATTTGACAAAGGTTTTACTTTTATGCTATTAACGTTACATGATGGAACTACGGCGCAGTTGTAAATTTGTTCTTCCGAAAGAAATGTCCCCCTTCTTCCTGTAGATAGGAAAACTATAAGTAAAAGAATGATGTCCGCAAATCCTGTCTGTGGAACAAACATAAAGGCACCAGAACCTGCAGTTAAAGGGACGCCTCAAAAGCAGCTACGAATGCCATGAACTGGAATAAGCATAAAAATACCCTGTTAAATCACTTGATGATAAGGCCGGGTCTCTATAGATGAAAAATTAAAGGTTTAGGTGACGGTTTTCCGAAATTTTAAGGCTTGAAATCAGGAAATGTCACCTATATAGTAAAAATTGTTTCTCCAGATACCAGTTTTTTAGAAAAAGCGGTACCTGGAGAAGCAATTTTTGATCTATAGAGACTTTCCTGTATCTGAATGTTAAATTTTCAATATATAGGTACCGCAATGGTATCTTTTACATGAATTTTATTGGTATAGATACCACGATGGCATCTTTTACTGAATTTTATTGATATAGGTATCACGATGATCTTTCCTATGATCTTCCACAACGACACCGATGGTCTTCGTTCTCCTCGTCTTTAGATTTTTTGCAATATAATTCGGAGTATAATTCAGTTCTTCAATTGCTTTGAGTACCCTCTGCTTTGTCTCCTGACTGGCATTTGGTTTCCCATTGATAATATTGGAAACGGTCGCAATCGAAACATTACAGTATTTTTGCTATTTCTTTAATTGTAACCATAACACCGCCTCTTTCACTGACTGCATAAATAATATCTTTATTATATGTTATACCTGTACCTGTACCTGCACTCAACCATAAAAGCACAAAAAAACGGTATTTTCTATAAAATGAAAAAAGACCCACGAATCTCTCATGAGTCTTTCTCCATTTTAGTTTTTTTGCAAAATTTATTTATTTTTTACAGTGACTTTGCACTTATTTGTGATACCGTTAGATTTTACAGTAATGGTAACTTTTCCTGCTTTCTTTGCCTTGATCACACCCTTGGAAGATACGGCTGCGATCTTAGTATTCGAAGATTTGTAAGTTACTTTTCCAATGCTTCCCTTTACGCTTAACTTCGCAGTCTTACCTTTTTTCAGGGTTACTGTCTTTTTGTTTAAGGTTGGATTTTTAACGGTAATTTTTACCTGTCCACTTACACCGTTGTTAGTTGCGGTGATGATAACAGAGCCTTTCTTTACAGCGGTAACTTTACCGTTGGCATCTACTTTGGCTACCTTCGGGTTGCTGCTGGTGTAGGTTGTAATTCCGCTTCCGGATACGACATTTGCAAGGATATTGGTCTTACCCTTTACATACAGTGTGGTATTTTCGCTGACAACTGCAACTTTTGTGTCACGCTTGATATAGCTGATAGAAGAACCGTCCGGAGTCTCAAAGGTAAGGATGGTTGCCTCACCTTTCTTTGTGATGGCATACTTGCTGGCCTTTGTAAGTTTCTCACTGTCGGTTGAGATGTATACACCACTGCTTACATCTTCTTTTCCATCATTGTCATATGCATAAAATGTAAATGGACTCTCGGTATATGTTCCGGTTCCATTCGGATCGAAATACGTCACTCCGGTTCCGTCCGCTTTCAGTTCACAATACATTTTTGCGTTTTTATACTGCGGATTGCTGGCATATGCGGACATATCTGCATCCCAGACACCTGCTAAAACGCTCTGCTGTGCTGCGGTATCTGCATTCTTCATTTCTGCAAGATTTTCGGTACAGAATAAAGCAATGCAGTTTTGGATCATCTGCTCGTTTTTCTCTGTCAGTGCACTCTTTAAGATACCGGAGCCTACCCAGTTTGCATATTTTCCGGTGTTGAGTTTTAACAGTTCTGTCAGATCGCTGCCGTAACGGAATTCAATGTGATAGGTTGTTGCCGGAGTATCCGGGCAGAGGAATACATACTTAAACTCATCCTCGTTTTTGTCTGTGCTCTGGAATACATAACCTTCCATCACACCGCTGAGTGCATCTTTTTTCAAAAACTTATACGTATGGGAAACTTTTTTGCTGTCGCTTGTGGTAAATTCTACTTTGCCACCGTCCTGGAAAGAAACTTCCTTTACATCATTGATAAATCCACAGTAAAATGCATTTGGATCTGCTTTGTCACCATAGGTCGTAGAACCCACGGAAGCCTTCAGCGTCTTTACGGCTTCTGCTGCAGCACTTCCTCCGACAACGGCTGCTGCGTCATCGTTCCAATACTTATTGTATTTTACATCAAATAATGCATCCTTGAACAACTGGATGTAATCGCCTTTTACTGCGGTAAATAATTTATCCGCCTTGGAGCTGTCGGACTCCTCTGTCGGGATCGTTGGTACACTTGTGTTGGTGCCTGCCGCCATAACCGGTGCTGCAGATGTTCCTGCTACCGTAATGGACAATAACAGTGCGAGTAATGCTTTGCGCATCTTTTTCATAATTCTTCTCCTTTCAAATCTCAACAGTTAGTCTATTGTAACTGCTGTTAGTTTTCCATTCCTATAGTAGTCTTTTCCATGTTCCGTGTCAAGAAGTGATTACAAAATAACCTGGATTTTATCACGCTTAACCAATATGAAAATCTTCCAGAAACAGAAAGAATGGAAGTCTTTGACGGAATATGCTATGCCATGATTTGATGTGAAATTAAATGATTCTCCACTTACGATTGTGCAGCCCGATTTGATGATGGTATGCGATAGAGATAAATAGATCAAAACCGTTACCATTTGCAGAAATCTCTGCACGGTAACGGTTTTCATGTTATTGTTTCGGATTTACCACATTTCCCTGTACAACCTGTCCTGGCTCCTGTCCCTTTCTCATTCCACGTACCACCTGCACATTTCCGAGAATCAGATAATCCATCTCACGCTTTGTAATCTTCATGAAATTCTTTCGTGAAATATAGTAGAACAATACGCCCAAAAGAATCCATACAACCAGCGCAATAAACGATTGTGGTGCCATAAATGCCGGAGAACCCGGTATAATCAAAAGTAACAGGATTGCAACCGAGATAAAGCAGCCTCCCATGGCAACTGCCGGATGAATCCGGTTGGTATCCGTCGGATCACCATATTTCTTTAACAATATATATGCCCCGGCACAGGTAAAGAAATATCCAAATGCCGTTCCGACAGAACACATATCAACTACCCAGCCAATGACTTCCCTGCCGAAAAACGGACAGATGCAGCAGATAATGGTAACAAATACGACACAAAATGACGGTGTCTTATGCTTTGGATGAATTTTTCCAAATGCCGAAGGAAGCATTTTTGCCCTTGCCATGCCAAAAAGCAGACGGCTGGAAGTCATGAAAAAGCCATTCATGCCAGTGAAGATTCCCATGCATACAGCAATTGCTACAAAGCCCACACCCAGTCTGCCCATTGCAAGGTCAAGGACAGCTCCTGTATGCCACTTAACCGGTGCACCGGAAGCATCTTTCATGGTAAGCACCTGCTGCCACGGCAACACACTATCTGTGACAAGTGCCATAGCTCCGTAAATAAGTGCTCCCACAATTAAAGCCGAAATAATCAGTTTCTTACATTTCTGCGGTGGAAAATCATATTCTTCTGCCGCCTGTGGAATACAGTCAAATCCTACATATAAAAAAGGTGCCAAAGCAAGAATTGAAACAAATCCACCACCGAAACTTTTCCCTCCTGCCCCATATGCCGGAGCCAGATTTGCTGCATCAAAGGAACCTGTCAGAACGGTTCCGGCAACAGAAACCGCAACTGCTGCACACATGATCAAAACCATTGCCAGCTGCAGATTTCCAACTGATTTTGCTCCCCGGTAATTCATAATTCCAAATAATACAATAAAAAACAAAGATAATGCCACTTCTCCCATATACACATCATAGCCTGCAATGGTATACAGATATCCACGATTAAATACTCCCGGAAACAGATACGACGCAAGCACCGGAAGGGCCGTCGCGTTCAGTGCGACAATTGACAAATATCCCAGCGAAAGCATCCATCCACAGATATAAGATGCGGTTCGTCCAAACCCTTTGTATGCATAAGCAAACTCACCACCTGCCACTGGGAATTTTGCAATCATATAGGAATAACTGTAACCTATAACGATCATAAGCAGGCCGCCGACTAAAAATCCCAGAAACAAAGGTAGCGGTCCTCCTGCTCTCTGCGTCCAGAGACCTCCCTGGATAAAACATCCCCAGCCAATAATTGATCCCACTGCTACTGCCCAGATAGAGCCGGGTCCCATAGACTTTTTCAATTTTGTTCTTTTTTCCGCCATACGGATTCCTCCCTTCTACCGGTATTTAATCTTCATCCTCTCTGGTTTCTTCACTGATCGTATATGCCTCTTCGATGTCTGAAACAAAGATTTTTCCATCTCCATAGTGGCCATACGCTCCGCTCTTGGCACTATTGACAATAATATCCACCACTTCATCTTTTTCTTTATCTTCCACGGTGATATAGAGCATGCTTTTTGCCATTTCCTGATAAAGCACATCTCCTACCTGAATTCCCTTTTCTTTTCCCCTTCCGGAAATTGCCCATTTAGAAAATGCAAAATAACCGCTTTCTTCCAATGCTTTGATGACATCCATTACTTTTTCCGGTCTTACAATTGCTGTAACTAATTTCATAGTAGTATTCTCCTTTTCCACTTTTGTATCATTAATACGAAAAAGAGGTCAGGTATCCTGTACCTGACCTCCTCGTCATGATTATTATCTTAACACATAATAACTACAAAAACAAACTAATTTGCAAGATACCGGTACATTTTATCAAGCATTTCATCCGTAATTTCCACTGGATTATTATAAAGGTTTGGGTGTCTGCTGATTTTCACCAGTTCCGCAATCTGTTCTTCTTCCAGATGCAGGTCTTTTAAATCGCACCGCAGTCCCAGTTTCTGTTTCAATGCAAAAATTGCATCGGCAAGTGCTTCTGCATCCGCAAATCCCAATGCCTTTGCCAGTGTTTCCACACGCTCTGATCCGGTTCCCCTTGCGTTAATACGGACAAAATAATCCAGTGTCAGCCCACATGCTTCTCCATGCGGAATATGATATATGTTCGTCAGTGGAAAGGAACATGCATGGGAAGAAGTCGTTTTAGGAAGTGTGAATGCCAGCCCTGCAATGACAGATGCCTCGCACATTTTTTCCCTTGCTTCTTCATCCGATGGATTCTTATATGCCCGATAGAGATACTTAAATACAAGTGCCGCTGCATGAATCGCCAGCGTATCACAAATCGGCTGATGTCCCTTACTCCAATACCCTTCTATCGCATGGGACAACACATCAATTCCGGTTCCTGCTGTCACAGCCGGCGGCATGGTATAGGTCAGTTCCGGATCAATGATTGCTGCTTTCGGATAAAATCCTTCCGATACAATCGGTGCCTTTTTCCCATTTGCATGATCCGAAAGAACCGATACACAGGTCACCTCACTTCCGGTTCCTGCGGTAGTCGGAATCGCAATCAGCGGCAAATGTTCCGCCGGAAGTGCAACCCCCGTCCCATGGTATTTCCGGATAGAATCCTGTGTCAAAGCCACGCTTGCAGCAGCCTTTGCACAATCCATCGGGCTTCCGCCTCCCAGGGCAACCACAAATCCGATATCATTCTGACGGATAATTTCCGCACAGGCATCCACTTCTGTTACATCCGGATTTGGAGATACATCCCCGAAGGAAGCAACCAGCATTCCTTCGGATTCTTTCATAATTTTTTCTGCCAATCCACTTTTAAAAAAGAAAGGTCCGGCTACCAGAAGCCCGCGGGCACACCCCAGTTCCTGCGCTATTTTTTTTATTTCCTGTACCCTTCCTTTTCCAAAGTAAATCTTAACAGGCTGTAAATAATCCCATTTCATACGCATTCCTCCGGTTAGTCACAATATTTCTCATCTACCATGGTAAGAACTTCATCCAGAATTGGCAGATATTCCTTTAATTCTTCTTCTGTAATAATCAAAGGCGGGCAGATCTCTATGAAATTTTCACGTCCGAATGTTGCAAATCCACGCTTCTTTAATTCTGCAAAAATCCATGGCATCACCGGACCAGGTACTCCATATTCCTGCATCGGCTCTCTGGTTTCCTTGTTCTTTACAACTTCTAAGGCTCCAAATAATCCAATGCATCTTGCCTCACCGATACATTTATGTTTCTTTACCATCTCATCCATAAACGGAGCTACGATTTCATGCATCTTTGCCACATGTCCCTCGATATCATGCTCCTTATAATAAGTCAGCGCTGCAACACCCGCTGCACATGCTAATGTATGACCGCTGTAGGTAAGTCCACACTGCAGAACATGTTCCTCAAAATATTCTGCAACCGCTTTACTTACAATACAGCCTCCAAGCTGCACATAACCACAGGTAACACCTTTTGCAAATGTAATAATATCTGGTTTGATATCGAAATTCATAAAGGCAAATGCTTTTCCTGTCCGGTAAAAACCTGCCATAACCTCATCACAGATTAAAAGAATTCCATATTTATCACATAACGCCCGCACGCCTTCCATATAACCGTCTGGTGGAAGAATCACTCCATTTGCCCCGACGATGGATTCCATCACAATCGCAGCTACATTCTGCGGACCCTCATACCGAAGCTGCAGATCCAGTGCATCCAGATACTTCTTTGTTACTTCAGCATCGTCCACTCCTTTTGTATAGCCATCACGGTACATCTGCGGATTCATGAAATGTACAAATCCATTCGCACCTCCGATTTCTGCTGCATATCTTCTCCAGTCACCGGAAGCATTGGATGCACCAAGGGTTGCTCCGTGATAACTTCTGTAGCAGGAAAAAATCTTTGTTCTGCCGGTTACCATACGTGCCATTTTAATTGCATTTTCATTGGATTCGGCTCCACCGTTTGTAAAAAATACTCTCTTATATGTATCTGCGCCTGCCAGTTCTACCAGCATCTTGGCAAGCACACTTTTCGGTTCGGACGCATAAGCCGGAGCCATAAAACACATCTTATCTGCCTGCTTTTTGATTGCCTCTACAATCTCTGGAAGTTCATGTCCCAGATTTGAACATACCAGCAGGGAAGCCATATCAGCATATTTTTTCCCGTCATAATCGTAAAAATAAATTCCCTCTGCTCTTTCCACCGGTAATGCATCTACACCGGATTTTGACCATGACTGCATTACGTAATCTTTGTGCATCTGTGCGATTTCTTTTCCTGTTAAACTCATAATTGTATCCTCCTTCATGCTTTGAACTTTTGCTTATTTTTTCGATAAACAGACCATTTCTTTGGTTACTGTAAAATAGAAAAAGCGTCCATCTCACAGATTCTTTCTGTGATTGGACGCCTTTGTCTGATCTGCCTTTATATTAGCGCATAAAAAAAGCAGATACAATGTTTCAAAGTCTAATTTTTTTTGTACTTGAGTACAAATTCTATTTGTGAAGTATCTGACAGATGCCAAATCCGAGCATAACCTGCAAACGATTTTCCAATCTGGTCAGATCCATCTTTAAAATCTCCGATGCCTTATTGATTTTATAGTTTACGGTATTCCGGTGGACAATCAGCTCATTCGCTGTATCCTGCAGACTGCCGTCATGCCGGAGATAGCATTGCAGGACGCCTGCCAGATCGGTATGGTGCAGTGCATCATATTCCAGAAGCGGCTGTACCGTATCTTCTACATACCCCTGCATGACTTCTTCGTCTTTTAATGCAAACAAAATGCGAAACATCCCCGCATTTTTATAAAATACAAGTTTATGCCGGCCGCAGCATTGTTCGCCTGGAATATTTCCCATAACTGCTACATCTGCCATCTGATTTGCGGTCTCATAACTTTTATACAGCCGGCGAAGTCCTTCTGCCTGGTTTCCCACACAAAAAAGGGCAGTCTCCCCTTCTTTTAGTTCCTGACAAAAATGTTCAAAAATATAAGTCAGCACATCTTTTTTCTCTGTCCCGGTATAATCGCATAAAACCAGTACCAGCTGTTTTTCCTGCGCACAGCAAAGTATTCGCTTATAATTACAGCGCAAATGGCTGCTCAGCCGCGAATAAAGCTGCTCCATACGCTCGCCTTCCACTGTATTTTTCTGCATCTTCACCCGGATCGTAACTGCTGTATAAATACTGTCTACCATATACCCCTTCCTCATAAGTGGAACGGTATACAATTCTTCTTGTGCCGGACACAAAAATGCATTATTAAGTGCTGCGGATACCTCAATCCGACTCTGCTGTTCTTTTGTGATGTCAAAACAGATAATCCGCATAATTTCTGCCATGTGGATTTTCCACGGCACTTCAAATACCGGAAACGCTTTTTCATTTGCAAAATCCAAAACATCCTGTCCGATTTTCTCAACATAAGGTCCAATATTGATCACAATCCCGCTGGCTCCGTTGCGATATACTTCCTGCACAAGCCGAAGCAGCGGTAACTTCTCACTGATTCCGATTCCTGTCGTAAAAGTAAGTTCCTGCCCCTGTAAAAAAGCAGAAATGGTATCACTATCGACCATATGGGTCCAAAGGACTTCCCGATCCAGCCCTGCTTCCCCAGCAACCAGTTTCATCTCCAGATGTTTCACCTGTTTTACAATCTCTCTCAACGTAATACTCATGTTTCCCCCGCTACAATATCAATGATAAACCGGATACCAGAAGAAGTACATACGTCAGGTTCAAAAAGACTTTCTGAGATACCTTTTTTACCAGTTTCTTCCCAAGCCAGGTCGCCATAAACAAAGGAATAATACTGATTAAAATTAACCTGATATTTCCCTCTGTAAAAACGCCCTGCCGTACCTGTGATACCAGAAGTATAGAATTTAACACCACCCATACCGGTGCAAGGGTTGCGCGGAATTCTTCCTTCTCTTTTAATACCTGTGCTGCATAAACAACAAGCAGCGCCCCTCCGGAGACAAACATTCCGTGGATCACTCCTGCCAGTAACAAAATAACCAGCAAAAGTGCTTTGGGCAGGGTACGCTGTCTGTGACACAACAGATTTTTCCCTGCAATCAATAGGATAATCACACCATAAATAATCAGAAGTATCTGCTCGGATGGCACTGTTTTACAGATCTGAATACCAATTGCCATGCCTGCAACCATACATACGCAGATCTTTATAACTTCTTTTTTATTCATATGATGATAACTCATCACTGCAATCATCAGTCCGGACAACAGCGCCATAACATTGAGCACCACCTTTGCGTTATCCATACCAAGCAGATATATCGATGGCGGCATGGCAAGCACTGTCCCGGCAAATCCGGTAATCGCCTGAATTACATTTGCAACAAACAACACAAATAAAAAAATAATCTCTTTCATATCATTTCCTCTTTTGGTGTTGTCTGTTTATCGTACAAAAATAAGCCTGGATTCATTATAGCATTCACTGCTTCTGAAATCCAGACTTATGTTTCGCTATTCTGTTTCAATTGTTCCACCGCACAGCACATGATCGTCCTGATAAAAGACAGCAGCCTGGCCAGGCGTCATGGCACGCTGCGGTTCATCAAACTGTGCCAGCAGTGTTCCGTCCGGCTGCGGATACAGCGTACACGGTGCACCTGCATGCGAGTAGCGGATTTTACCGATAGCCTTGACCGGCCCGGTCAACTTTTCTTCTGCCATATAATTGATATTATCCACATGACAGTCACGAGAAAACAGGCTTTCGGACTTGCAAAGCACGACTTCGTTTGTCTGCGGACGAAGTTCCTTGACAAAAATAGGCGTGGATGAAGAAATGCCAAGACCCTTGCGCTGCCCGATCGTGTAATGAATCAGTCCGCGGTGCTGCCCCATAACGTTTCCTTCCTCGTCCACAAAATTACCCGGTTTGCTTTCTTTTCCGGTCTCCTGTGTAATAAAAGAGGCATAATCATGATCCGGTACAAAACAGATATCCTGACTGTCATGCTTTGTGGCAACCGGAAGTCCGATCTCCTCTGCAATCTGGCGGATATGTGGCTTATCGTAATCGCCCACCGGCATAAGCGTATGGGAAAGCTGCTCCTGCGTCAGATTGTAAAGTGCATAGGTCTGATCCTTTGCCGCTGTGACGGAATTGCGGATCGTATAGCGGCCATTCGGCAGCTGCATGATACGCGCATAGTGTCCGGTGGCAATATAATCCGCACCGATCTCCAGTGAACGATGAAGCAGTGACTCCCACTTGACATAACGGTTGCAGGCGATACACGGATTCGGTGTACGCGCTTTTTCGTATTCTGACACAAAATAATCAATGACATATTTGTGGAAATCTTCCTTAAAATTCATCACATAATAAGGAATTTCCAGACGCTCCGCCACACGGCGGGCATCATCTACCGCGGAAAGTCCACAGCATCCGCCCTCCTGTGACTGCACAAAGACATCCTGATCCTGCCAGATCTGCATGGTGACACCAATCACATCGTATCCCTGTTCTTTTAACAGATAGGCCGCCACGGAGGAATCCACACCTCCGGACATGCCGACAACTACTTTTTCTTTCATTTAATACTCCTCTTCCGGAGCCTCTTCCTTCTCACTGATATCGTTGACCGGGCGCTCTAATCCCTCGATCTTGATATTGTGTTTCTCTGCATAATCCCATAAAGCAGCATGAATTGCTTCCTCTGCCAGCAGGGAGCAATGCACCTTCACTGGTGGAAGTCCGTCGAGTGCTTCCATAACGGCCTTGTTGGTTACCTGCAGTGCTTCCTGGATCGTCTTACCCTTTACAAGCTCGGTTGCCATACTGCTGGTTGCCACTGCTGCACCGCAGCCGAAAGTTTTAAATTTTGCCTCCTGGATGATGCCATTGTCATCAATATCCAGGTACATACGCATGATGTCTCCGCACTTTGCATTTCCAACAGTGCCAACACCACTTGGGTTCTCAATCTCTCCTACGTTTCTTGGGTTATTAAAATGGTCCATTACCTTTTCGCTGTACATTTTGTTTCTCTCCTTCTGCAAAATATTCTATCCGTTTTTCCGCACAAAATCCTCATACAGAGGAGACATGCTGCGCAGACGTTCGATAATTGCCTTCAATTTATCTACCGTATAATCAATATCTTCCATGGTTGTCTTCTCGGAAAGTGTCAGACGAAGACTTCCATGTGCAATCTCGTGTGGCAGTCCGATTGCTAAAAGCACGTGTGACGGATCTAATGATCCGGATGTGCAGGCGCTTCCGCTGCTGCCACAAATGCCCGCCTGATCGAGAAGGATCAGCATGGATTCTCCCTCGATAAACCGGAAACAGAAGTTGGCATTATTTGGAAGACGGTCGGTACGGTCTCCGTTTAAGCGGGTGTACGGAATCTCATGGAGCACACGCTCAATCAGATGATCGCGAAGCTTTATTTCATACTCCGTGTTCTTTTGCATATTTGCCACTGCAAGTTCCGCTGCTTTCCCAATTCCGACGATACCCGGAACATTGTGTGTGCCGGCACGGCGCTGACGTTCCTGTGCACCTCCGTGAATGAAAGAACGGATCTTTACGCCTTTGCGGATATACATGACTCCGATTCCCTTTGGTCCGTTGATCTTGTGACCGCTGGCACTGAGCATGTCAATATTCATCTCGTCCACGTTGATCGGCACATGTGCAAATGCCTGTACCGCATCGGTATGGAACAGTACCCCGTGTTTCTTTGCAATCGCACCGATTTCCTTCAGTGGCTCGATGGTTCCGATCTCGTTGTTTGCTGCCATGACAGAGATGAGAATTGTATCCGGACGGATGGCTGCCTCAAGCTCGTCCAGCTTAATCTTACCATTTTCATCCACACCGACATAAGTCACTTCAAATCCGTGCAGTTCCAGCCACTGTGCTGTGTGCAGGATCGCATGGTGCTCGATCGCGGATGTGATAATGTGCTTTCCCTTGCTGCTGTATGCCTCTGCGGTTGCTTTGAGTGCCCAGTTATCGGACTCGCTTCCGCCTCCGGTGAAATAAATTTCCTCGGTCTTTGCCCCGATCACATCTGCGATCTGCTTTCTTGCTTTTGCAACCGCACGCTCCGACTCTCCTGCAAAGCTGTAAATAGCTGCCGGATTACCGTAATGCTCCGTAAAATACGGGAGCATCGCATCAAGAACTTCCGGGTATACCTGTGTGGTAGCCGCATTGTCCAGATAGATTAATTTACTCATACTCTTCCTACTTTCTTTTCTTTTTTAATAAGGAGCACATCGCATGAGATATCTCTTCGAGATACCTCATATCACATAATCCCCATTTTTTTCTCTCTGCCAGTCAACCAGATCCTGCAATGTGATATGATCCACAACACTGCAGATGGCATCATTGATCTTTTTCCAGAGAATCAGGGTAACACATTCTTCCCGTTTCTCACAGTCAACATCGTCTCCCTCGTCGAGGCATGCAACCGGTGCCAGCGATCCCTCGGTCAGGCGGAGAATCATTCCAACCGTATACTCCTCCGGTGCTTTACGCAGCAGATATCCCCCCTGCGCTCCGCGCACACTACGCACATAACCGGCACGGTTTAAAACAGAAATGATCTGCTCCAGATATTTGTCAGAAATCTCCTGCCGTCTCGCAACATCTTTTAAACTGATCGGCGCTCCTGTGTTGTTCAATGCCAGATCCAGCATCAGTCTCATGGCATATCTGCCTTTTGTTGAAATTTTCATGATAATATATCTCTTCTTTCTTAAAAATGTACAGAGTTTAAAACTTAGTATTCCTACTAAGTTACTATACATTGATAAGATAGATTTGTCAATCTATTATCAATCGATATTTTTCCTGCTTTCTTTGCGCATTTGTTTCTGGCGGTACATATTCTGATCGGCAAGTGACAAATACTCATCTATAGTCTCTTCTCCCCCCGCAAACGTCAGCTCTACACCGATACTGATCATAATGTTTTCCTTGGTCAGCCGGCTCTGCACATGATCCGTATACTGTTGTGCCTTTTCGGAAGTCGCATATGGGAAAAATCCGATGAACTCATCGCCTCCGTATCTGCATACATATCCCTGCTGTGGGCATTCCTCCTCCAGAACCTGCGCAATTCTTATCAGTACCTGATCTCCAAATTCATGTCCATATGTGTCATTCACAGATTTAAAATCATCCGCATCCACAAAGACAAGCGCACATGCTATTCCCTTTTCCTGATACTTTGCAAATGCCGGACGGATAATGTCCGTATACGCAATCCGGTTACAGATACCGGTCAGCGGATCCCTGTTGTACAGCATCTGGAGTTTGTTTGCTGCATTCTCCAGCTGTTTTTGCTTAAACTGCGTTTCCAGTGTCTTTACAATCGTGCTGTGAATGTCATAATAATATGGATTATCATACAGAAAGCGTCCGTTTTTCATTACCAGATAGCCAACCGACTGTTCCCGGAAATGAATCGGGGTAAACAGATAGGCATTCTGACTTCCTGTTTCTTCCAGATGGCGGTTCAGTTCCCCGACACTGGCAAATGCCATTCTCTTATGGTTCTCAAATCCATCTGCCACCACAAGATTCTTTTCATCATAGCCTTCCACCGGAAAATCCGTATCCTCATCGGCCGCAAACAGCTTGCGGTCCACCACAAAATATACCCCGTCACATCTCAGTTTCTGGAAATAGTCAACAATATATTCAAAAATTTCCCGGAAACCATTGCACCTTGCCATCTGCGCTTCCAATTCCACGAGAAGGGAATCATCCTCATCTTTTTTGACTGCGGCGACAATCTTTTCCTTTATATATTCACGGTAATTTACCATGCCGTTATTCGGACAGCCACAACTTTCTCCGTAAATACAGGTAACCGGAATATAGTTGCGTTCTTCCACCGGTTTTCCTTCCCAGATACGGAGCAGTACATCCACACAAAGCTTTCCGATCTCCTCCCGGTCCTGAAATACAGTCGTAATCTGCGGACGGAAATAGGCTGCCTTATCCAGATTATCAAAGCCCGTCACCAGAAAATCGTCCGGTACGCGGTACCCCCACTGTTCTGCCTCTGCACAGATTCCTGCCGCAATATTGTCATTTGCACAGACAAACACATCCGGAAGTTTCGAGCCGCTATGGACATACTCCCGCATATAGTTCACGCCGGTCTCATAGTCGTAATCCCCACATAAAATCGGATTGTCATCCAATGTCATTCCATATTTTTTCAGGCATTCGCAGTACGCAGCAACACGTTCAAAATTTCCGAAAGCATCTTCCGGGCCTCCGGCAAAAACAAATCTGCGGCATCCATGCACTTCGTATAAATGTGTCATAAGTTCACGGATCGGACGCCGGTTATCTGCGCCTACATAATAAAATCCGCTGATATACCAGTCCAGGGAAAGAACCGGAACCCCGCAATTCTGCAGGCGTTCTACAATCTTTTCTTTTTGCCGGACATCCACAATATTGCTTCCATCCAGTATAATTCCATCAAACGCTGACAGATCCGGCAGATTATAAATATTATATTCGCCCGTATTATGCAATGCATCTTTGCTCCAATTGCCATAACAATTGTACTGATACAAAGCAATATCCTCATCCAGTTCCCGAATTCTCCGAATGATTCCATCTACCCAGGCATACGTGATCATCCGGCGCCAGCCGTCTGATATCAATGCTATTTTTTTCAATTGTCCTCCCCCATATACCAATTCATGCCGATATGTTTAATTTATCACAAAAAACCAAAGGCTTCAATGCTGTTCTATACAAAAAACATGTATCCTTTGTGATTTTTCACTTTTTATGATATGATAGGAGTCTAGACTTTAGAAAAGAGGATATTTTATGGCAAAAGGAACTGCTGGGAAAAACTATTGGGCACTTCTTTTGATGATTCTCGCAGGTGTTGTACTGGGTGGCTTTATCGGTCAGCTTAGTGCCGGTGTTCCGGCTCTCCGCTGGCTGAATTACGGACAGACCTTTGGTCTTTCCAACCCACTGGTACTTGATCTGGGAATTCTGGTGCTCACATTTGGATTAACCATAAAAATAACGATCGCCGGCATCATCGGAATTGTGCTGGCGATCCTGATTTATCGATTCCTGTAACAGGTGCTTATTTCAGGAACCGCTCGAGACTGCGCATATGCTCCTTCATCGTCTCCCGTCCCATACGGTAGGCGGCAAGGAGTCTCTGCCGGTCTCTTTCTACTTTGCTGACTTCTATCTTTTTGGGTGGACGAATGACAAACAATTCCCCACGTTCTTCTTTTCCCCGGATATATTCCAGTTCTTCGTTGTAATGCTCATGCCGGTGTTCCATGGCATCAATCATCGCCGGATACCTGCGAAGCGATACTTTCGCCAGCGGCATCAGCTGATTCTTTTTTTTCACATAATCCCGCGGCTGCGTCAGAACCACTACCGTTTTATCAAACCCAAGTTCCTGCATTTTCTGCACCGGAATGGAATCTGCTACGCCTCCATCAAGCAATTCATATCCATCCACGCAGACCGGCTTTGACACAATCGGCATGGATGCCGATGCTCTCATCCATTCCATTTCTGTCTTATCACACCGATCCACTTTTTTGTAAAGAGCTTTCCCGGTTTTTGCATCTGTCACCACCACGTAAAAATCCATCGGATTCTTGCGGTAAGTCTCATAATCAAACGGATCAAGATGCTCCGGGATATCATGATAACAGAACTGTTCCCCGAACATATCCCCTGTTTTCAAAAATGTGCGCAGTCCCGCATACTGCGGTTTATTACAGTACGCTGCATTGTAACGAATGACACGTCCCGGCTGACTAGACTTATAATTACAGCCAAACACTGCCCCTGCTGACACGCCCATCGCTCCGTCAAATGTTATCTGATGCTCCATCATCACGTCGATGACTCCGGCGGTGAACATTCCGCGCATGGCTCCGCCTTCCATGACCAGTCCTTTTTTCATCATCGAATCCCTTCTTTAAATAAGCAATACTTTTTGATTCTATCATCTGTTTTGTATTCTAGCTTTCTTTCTCCATGATTTCAAGGGGCGAAACCATGATTCTACCTTAACATTTCCTTATTTTTACATAATCCCGCTTTCTTCTGCCCAAACTAATAAATATTTGTAGAGGAAAAGGAGTATGCCCTATGTATGGTTCACTATTTTATGTATTGCCCATTCTGGCAGTAATTGCAAAAACTGTTTTCCGCGCAGTCCTTCCCTTACTGATCGGCTGTATGATTGCCTATGTAGTTAATATCCTTATGTGTTTTTACGAAAAAGGATATGCAAGAATATGCCGTATGGCAGCCATTGCGCCCTTACAACGTCCCCTATGTATGACACTCTCCTACCTTTCGCTTGTGCTTGTGATCCTGATCTTATGGTGGATGATCGTCCCTCAGCTGTTATCCTGCATCCGGATCATCGCAACCGATTTCCCCCAGGTTTTAGAATTACTGTGTGAGTGGGCAAACGAACATCTGCAAATGGATCTTGGCATGGGAAACGAAATCCGGGCATGGATGAATGAACCCTTTTGCTGGGATACACTGATTGTAAAAATCCCCCGTCTGGCAAAAGGCATGAAAACTTCCCTGGAGAAACTTGGCAGCTGGCTTTTAATTTTTCTGCCGGGACTGATGTTTTCTTTTTATCTGCTTGCTGCCAAAGAATCCCTCTTACGGATGGGCAGTTCCCTGATCGACCGGTGTTTCGGTGTTTTCCAAGGGAAAAAAATACGTTATGTACTGACGGTTCTCAATCAGTCCTTCCATCATTTTCTGGCAGGGCAAACCATAGAGGCCGTAATCCTCGGTATGCTTTGTACCATCGGCATGTGGATTCTTCGGCTTCCCTATGCTGCCATGATCGGTTGTCTGGTAGGTGTAACCGCACTGCTACCGGTCATCGGAGCTTATATCGGTGCCGCAGCCGGTGCGTGTATGCTTCTTACGGTTTCCCCGGTAAAAGCACTGGTATTTCTTATCTTTTTAACAATTCTCCAGCAGATCGAAGGCAATTTTATCTATCCCCGTGTGGTCGGACATTCCATCGGGCTGCCCGGCATCTGGGTACTTGCCGCAGTCATTGTCGGCGGTGGGGCATTCGGTATCTGGGGAATCCTGTTTGCCGTGCCACTTGCAGCAGCCATCTACCGGCTGCTCCGTCCCTCAATCAATTAAAGCCGTGCAGCAAGCTGCACGGCTTCTTAAAAATAAGCAGAAATCAAATAGAGCTTACGCTCTCTGTGTTTTTTAAACTAAATGGAACCAGTTCATGTGTGGCCGGTTTGTTGAGATCAATCATGCCAAACAACAGATCAATACTTTTTCTGGCAATCTTTTCATACCCCTGACAAACCGTCACAATCTTTGGATTATAATAATCTGCAAGAAGTGTTCCGTCAAATCCGATCACCGAGATATCCTCCGGTACCCGCAGACCCGCATCAAAAATTGCGCGCATGGCACCAACTGCCATCACATCACTCATGGCAAAAACCGCTGTAATGGATCTTTGGGAAGCCAGCATCCGGTTCATGGCATTGTATGCACTCTCATATGAGAACCGCGCTACCGCATAACTTTCTTCCTCAAATTCACAGCCATGTTTTATAAAGCTACGCTTCGCTCCTGCTTTACGGTATTTACTTGGGGAAGATAATGCCATATCTCCCCCGATAACAGCAATATCGCGATGTCCGTGATCAAACAGATAATCAACCGCCATCTCCGCAGCTGCCATATCATCTGTTGAAACCGATGCAAGATTCCGAAATCCCAGTTTATCCGCCCGATCTGTCACCAGCACACACGGAACATTGACCAGTTCAAATTCTTCATGAAAGTACTGTATATTACCTCCAAGGAACAAAATCCCCATTGGCTTATGTTCCCTGCACATCCGCACAGCCTCTTTCACTTCATCTGCATCTTCATCCAGATAATGCACCCGCAGGGAATAATCCGATCCCTCGATAGTATCCTGAATTACCTCTATGATATTTGTAAACAGCATATTCGAAGTACCTTTTACGAGAATCAGAATACTCTGGCTCACGGTCTGTTTTAAATGCTTGGCATTGTTATTTGGTACAAACTGGTAAGCTTCCACAATTCGCATAATGCGGTCACGGGCTTCTTCGCTGACATCTCTTCTTCCATTCAGGACACGGGAAACCGTACTGACAGAATATCCTGCCTCTTTCGCAATATCTACAATTGTCATTCCTTCACCTCGTATATACAGACGAAAGGTCTATTTTCTAGCCCTTGACAGCACCTGCAAGAACTCCTTCTATTATATATTTCTGGCACACAATATAAAAGATAATAATTGGCAGAATTGCAAGAACAAGTACTGCCATCATGGCACCCCAGTCGATCTGTCCATGACTCTGTTTCAGAAACTGGATTGCGATCGGAATGGTTTTATACTTATTAATATTCAACACCAGACTCGGCAGAAGGTAATCATTCCATACCCACATTGCCTCAAGGATTGCTACCGTTACCGTCGTTGGCTTTAAAATTGGAAAAACCACCTTAAAAAAGGTCTGTAATGGTGTACATCCATCAATCATTGCAGCTTCTTCAATTTCCAGGGAAATTCCCTTTACAAAGCCGGTAAACATGAAAACGGCCAGCCCCGCTCCAAATCCCAGATATACAACAATAATTCCAAGAGGATTGGACAGATGTAAAAGGTTTGCAAATTTTGATAACGTAAACATTACCATCTGGAATGGAACAATCATGGAAAACAGACACAGTACATAAATTGTTTTCGTCACTTTTGTATGGACTCTGGTAATATACCATGCACACATGGAGCAGCAGATAATAATCAATGCAACCGAGCCTACTGTAATAAACAGGGAAATCCCAAAACTGTTCCAGAAATTTGTCTTACGGATACCGTTGGAATAGTTCAGCCAACCACAGAATGCACGTTCAACACCATGGATAAATTTATCCCAGCCAGCGGAAAGCGGCTCTGTTCCAAGTGTAAACGGATGTCTGAAAATAAAGGCTTTTCTTTTAAAGGAATTTAAAAGGACTACCAGAATTGGTGCAATCCATAAAATGCTGATAACCGTAAATGCCAGTGTCCAGATCCAGCCATGTTTTGCCTGACGGACAGCACTTACCTGATTGTTATTCTTTTTAGCCATTAGTCCTGCACCTCCTTGCTTGTGGTCAGTTTATTCTGAATCAGCGCAATAACTGCAACCAGAATAAAGAAGATAACCGCTTTGGCCTGACCAACGCCCTGCCATCCGGTCGTGCCGTACATTGTGTCATAAATATTTAATGCCAGAAGCTGTGACATCTTAGCCGGATTACCACCGGTCAGAGCGAAGTTCTGATCAAATAACTTAAATCCATTGGTCAGCGTCAGGAATGTACAAATGGTGATCGTCGGCATCAGCATCGGAAGTGTTACATGCCGGAGCAGCTGCCAGGAATTTGCACCATCAATCTTTGCCGCCTCGATTAATTCTCCCGGAATATTCTGGATTCCTGCAATATAGATAATCATCATATATCCGATCTGCTGCCAGCATACTACAATAATCATACCCCAGAACGCATACCACTGTGTGGATACGATTGTCTTGGAGAAATTGGATAATACGCTGTTAAAAATCATCAGCCAGATATAACTGAGTACGATACCACCAATCAGGTTTGGCAGGAAAAATACGGTACGGAAAAGATTGGTACCCCTGATGCCTTTGGTAAGTGCCATCGCAATGAGAAATGAAATCACATTGATGATCAGCACCGATACAACCGTAAATAACGCTGTATACCATAATGAATGAATAAATGTTGTGTCTAACTTTCCGTTTACAAAAAAGATTCTCGAATAGTTCTGTAACCCTTTCCATTTCCAGTCTGTAACGGTTGTGAACTTACAAAAAGATAAGAAAATTCCATATACAAACGGTACAATAAATCCAATTGCAAATGCAATCATTGTCGGAAGCAGAAAAATCGGGAAATATTTTTTAATTGCTTTTTCCATAATACATTCCTTTCACTAACTGCAGCCCCTGCCAGTACCAGCCCGCACTGCAGGTGCTTCTTTAAAAAAAGGAGTAAGCGGCATGCCACTTACCCCTTTTCCCATCATCTTTGATTACTGTGCATCATCTTCATGGGCGATCTTCCACTGATTTGCCCATCCATCAACAAATGCGGTCTTTACAGCATCCCACTCACCTTCACCTGCGGTATAGGCAGTCAGGGCAGAAACAACATCCGCTCTCCAGTCATCTACGTTTGGAGTAGCATTGAAGCTCCATGCTACAGATGTTTTTCCGTCAGTCATTAACTTGTTTGCAGCCTGTGCAAATGCATTCTTTGTCTCGTAATCACCTGTAAATGTATCATATGGAGCAGTAAGTCCCATCTGATTTGTAATGGCATCACGTCCCTCGTCAGAAGTGATTACCCAGTTTAAGAACTCAAGTGTTGCATCAATATCTTCCTGAGATGCCTTTGCGTTCACTGCCCAGTAGTTCTCAGTACCAACACAAAGTCCTTCATTCTCATCATCTACACCAAAGTAAATTGGCATCATGGATAAGTCATCTGCTGTAACGGCATATCCGTTCTCCTCGTTTGTTAACGGAGAGAACTCCCAGTCACCATTCTGGTAGAAGACTGCCTCTCCCATACCAAACTCAGATTCTGCGTTTAATGCACCGGAATTTAATGTCTTAGGATCTGCTGCGGAATCAGATACATACATATCCCATACATTTTTGAAGTTATCAAGATAAGTTCCCTTAATGGACTCTTCACCGGCTGTAAGGTCACATCCATCATCCTTGAACTCATAGTACAGTGGCATATTTGCAAGATGTCCGGCAAATCTCCAGGAAGATCCGTCATCCAGTCCTGCGGAAGCAAATGCCTCTGTCAGGTCAGTTCCAAGTTCCTTATTGATGTCATCAATACGGGAATTGATGTCATCTGCAACTTTCTTTAAAGTATCAAAGTTGTTAATCTCATCTACCGAAGAAACTACAGCACCATCCATGCCACAGTATCCTTCCAGAATTGTCTTGTTGTAGATCAGGCCGTAGCACTCATAGCAGTTTGCAATGGCAGCTACCTTATCATCATAGTTGATTACAAGAGACTTATCTGTCAAGTGCTTATAAAGTTCAGAGTCCTTCAGGTCATATGTATAATCGTTCCATGTCTGTGCTGCGGAAGAATTTCCCACATTGAAGATGGTAGGTGCATCCGACTTTGCCATCTCGGACTGTAATGTTGTGTTGTACTGTCCGTCTGCTGCAGTAAGCACATTTACCTCTACACCGGTCTGATCGGTATAGGTCGCTGCCAGATCCTGCCAGGCTTCGTCTGTCTCTGGTTTAAAGTTTAACATGTAAACCTTTCCAGAACTCTTGCTGGTCTTGTCTCCACCCTGTGTGGATGTGCCACCCTTATCGCTTCCGCATCCTGCGAATGCTGTGACAACCATTGCGGCAACCATTAATGCTGATACAATTTTCTTTTTCATATTTTCACCCTCCTGAAATAAATACGTTCGTAGCGTTACCGTTCATACGGCAGCCCCTGATTGAAAACGTTCACGGCAATGTTTCCGGTAACGTTTTCAGTAAGCAGAGTATACACCTATTTTGCACAGTTTCGCAAGTGTTATTCTCATTTTTGTGAAATAAGTAAGTTTTCCTCTCTATTTTTCGTGCATATTGCACAACGCTTTTCCCTTTGCTTGACATGTATAGGCTGTCGATATATACTTTCATGTATAGACTGTCTATAGTACTTATCACTGAAAGGAGGTCATATACCATGGGTATTGACAAAAATCTCGTACAGGGAAGCATGGCATTGCTGCTTCTGCGCCTTTTGGAAACGAAAGATATGTATGGCTACGAAATGATTGAAGCTCTTCGCAGCAAATCCAACAACGTCTTTGAACTGAAAGCCGGCACCCTGTACCCACTGCTCCACTCTCTGGAGAGCAAGGGCTATGTGCGGTCCTATGAGGATGCCTCTTCCGGGAAAAAACGCAGATATTACCAGCTGACAGAGGCCGGTCGGCATCATTCTTCCGAAAAAAAGCAGGAATGGATGGCTTATCAGGCTGCTGTAAGCAATGTGTTAAGTTTTGAAGGAGGAATCTGATATGGAGGAAAAAGAATATCTGCAGACCCTGGGCGAACAGATTTTAAACCCACATGCACGTACCCATGTGCTGGAAGAAATTCAGGAACACATTGACGAACAGATGCAGGATTATATAGATACAGGAATGTCTCCGGACGCAGCAGAAAAAGAAGCTGTCCGGCAGATGGGAGACCCGGTTGCAGCCGGCACGGAATTAAACCGGATCCATCGTCCCCGGTTTCCGGGTGTTTTGTTCGGCATTGCGGTGGCTCTTACATTATCCGGAATTTTCATGCAATATATCCTGTATGGTTCTGAACCACTTAACACCACCTATTCCAACACCGTGTTTATGCAGCATGCCGTTTTCTATCAGGTGATTGGCTTCGGCATTATTCTGTTTGGGATGTTCAGCAATTACATGTGTTTATCAAAATACAGCTGGTTTTTATACGGTCTGTTTTTGGGATTCGCGCTGCTCGCCTGCTTCTTTCCGGGCACGTTCTCTTTCTGGCAGACCCGTACCTTTAGCTATTATCTGTGTCTGCTGTACCCACTGCCCTATGCACTGCTGCTATACTCCAACCGGGAAAAAGGATGGAAAACCATTGTCTGGCTGCATGTGCTGTCACTCCTGTTTTTCGGAGCGATCCTAAGCCACACCAGTGGTTTTGTATGGCCGCCGGTTCTGGCATTTGTTTTTCTGTCCGTCCTGCTGTCCGGAATCTGTATCCAAAAAAGGATTCTGCCCGGTTCCAAAAAGGTTCTCTGGTGCTGGACACTTCTTCCTTATATCGGAATCGCAGCTTTGGCAGGCAGCCTGTTTTTACGTCCGCAAACCTATCTGTATGACCGCCTGTTGACTGCACTCGGACTGCAGCATACTGACGACGGACCTGGCTTTACGAGACTTGCCCTGCAGTATGAACAGACACGTTTTTCCCTGTTCGGTGGAAGTTCTGTCAGTGACCGTCTTCCACGGGAAGAACTTTACTCTACCTATCTGCTGCACAGTATTTTTCTGTGGTTCGGCATTGCGGCCGGCATTTTAATCATCGCTGCACTTACCTTTTTTGCGCTGTACAGCATGCACTGTGCGCTGCGGCAGAGCAACCGTCTGGCAATGCTGCTTGGTACTGCTGCCAGCGGAGTCCTTCTCCTTGAGCTGTTCAACTATGTACTGACGAACTTTGGCATCAATCTGTTTTATACCGCCTCTGTTCCGTTCTTATCTTACGGACTTACCGGCACAGTTGCCAATTCCATTCTGGTGGGGATTCTGCTGGGGATCATCCGGAACCGGAATGTATTGTATGAAAAAGAATCCGGCCCAGCCGTGATTCCGGATACTGGAACGGTTTAAACAGCAAACGGCATAGCCTGTGATCCCTGCAATATGTACCGGATCACAGCTATGCCGTTTTTATCTTGTTTTATTTCCGTAGTAAAAGAAAAATCGGGTGAGCTGGGGGCTTCTTTGCCACCGGATCATCCGATTTTAGTATCTGCCTGTTACAAATCGCAGGAAGGATACCGGTTTGCGTCCGTAGCTCTTCGTCCGTTTCACGTAATCCTTGTAATACTGAACTACCTGAGCAAAGGACATGGTTGGATCGATTGCATACATCATCGATACACCTCCTTTTTTATTTTGGTGTGCGCCCTTCTCAATTATCTTATGTCATATGGGCTGATATGTTCGAAATGATTTTCTCATTTCTTGTATACATTATAACACCGTCTTTGGTAGTATTCAACAAAAATAACGTAAAATTTTTGTGCAAATCACATATTGCTTTTGTAAATATTGCTCATAAATAAATGTTCCCGCAACAATTCTTTCTGCGTCCTCTCTGCTGTCCAGAAAATATTATTGCCTGTGATTACAGCTTTTAGTGCAATTGGTTCCACACCCGACTTTTTATATTCTGCCAGAAATACATCCACCTGATCCGAATTCATTTCCGAAAAAATCAGCATTTCTGCCGGAAATTCCGGACCATCATATTTTTTTGCCTCTCTGGTAAATCCCTGTATCTGCGCCAGAGTGCCCAGTTTCTGGGAATAATCCTTGCGGGCAACATCTATGATACGGATGCCTAATGTCCTGCATACATTCTGAATCACTGCGTATTTATCCCGGTTTATACGAAAAAGTAATATTGTCTGTGCCATAATTTTCTCCCTGCTGATTCGCTGCCTTATCTGTGTCTGTTTTCATCAGACTCCAAACTCCCTGTAATCCTCCGGCAAAAAACGATGGTAAATGATATGGATTCCCTCATCCTTAAAACAATAATAATAGGGATCTTCCTCATCCTCCGCAAACCGGAACATCCAGTCGAATTCCCCATTTTCGATCTTCTGACATTCCACATGGGACGAATGTTTACAGAACAGTTCCTGGATCTCCTGTATGGTACAGCCATGCCTGCCAACCAGTTCCACCAGTTCCCGGATAAATTCATCCGGCTTTTCATGCTCATGGACATACACACTTCCCTGTTCCGGAATATAAAAACAGAAACGCTCTTTTTTTGCCGTCACACCTACATCCCCGAGTTTTTCCTGCCAGGTTTCCGGCAGATGCTGCAGGCGATGAAGCATTTGTTCTTCTCCCTCCTGCACGTCAAAAAAGTGATTCAGAGAGGACAGGGGATAGTATAACCGGATGGCTTCTTTTCGAAATCCCAGTTTTGCCTGTTCCTCTTTGATCGTGTCCGTCAGACTTTTTTCCAGCCGCTCGTATCCCATCCTGTCCTCCTGTATCTATAGCTGCATGATAAAATCTGCTTTACCGATCCTGCAGCAGAATCTGCCGTGTCTTGGGATCATCCGGCGGCAGATTGCAGTGCAGGACATGAAATCCTCCGGTCTGTGACCCTTCAATCACATTGATTGCCCCATTGTAGAGTCTTGTCTTTCCGGTTCCGATCTCATGATTCGTAAGCCCTGCCAGAAGCACATTGATTGCCGCTCCATGGGATACCGCAGCCACTGCCTGATGCCCCGTTGCCGCAAGAAGCTCTATCGCACGCTCCATGCGTTTCTGCACATCGGCAAACGGCTCCATTCCTTCGACATGGTCGCCTGCCGCAAGTGCAAAATACTCTTTTTTATCTTTTACCAGTTGTCCGGAAAACGGACCAAGATCCCGCTCAATCAGCTCCTGCATCGGCTCTACACCGTCTCTGCTTAACCCGATCTGTGCAGCAATCTCCTCCCCTGTGCAGTGTGCACGTTTCAGTGGGCTTGTATACACAGCTTCTATCCCCAGTCCCTGCAGCGTCTGCCCACAGCGCACGGCCTGTGCAATCCCTGCCTCATTCAGTTCAATATCTTCCCTTCCCTGAAATCGGTTCACATGATTCCAGTCGGTCTCTCCGTGTCGGATCAAATAGATTTTCATTTCTTATGCTTACCAGCCTCAAAAAATTTCTTTGTTTCATATACAACCACACCATTTAAGGCAAACAGCGCGATCATATTTGGCAGTGCCATCAAACCATTAAAGATATCTGCGATGGTCCAGACTGCACTTACGGTCATATACGGTCCGATAAATACTGCCAGAATATAAATCCAGCGGAACACCATTACTTTTTTCATATTTCCACCGGTCAGATATTCCAGACATCTCTCACTGTAATAATCCCATCCAAGAATCGTTGTAAAGGCAAAAAATACCAGACACATCATCAGGACAAAAGAAGATACCGCATGAGGGAACGGAAGTCCGTTCTGGAACGCATATGTAGTAACCTGAACGCCCTCGAGTCCATCCACCTGCCATGCTCCGGTCAGTACAATGGAAAGTCCGGTCAGTGTACAGATCACAATCGTGTCAATAAATGTACCTGTCATGCTGACAAGTCCCTGACGCACCGGCTCATGTGTCTGTGCTGCTGCCGCTGCGATCGGCGCACTACCAAGTCCTGCCTCGTTTGAGAAAATGCCCCTTGCAACACCGTTTTGCATGGCAACAAACATACTGCCTACCACACCACCGGTGACTGCACGCGGATGAAATGCGCCCTGCACGACCGTAACAACCGCTGCTGGGACTTTTGTAATATTACAGATAATTAAAATCAATGCAAATACAAAATATGCAACTGCCATAAACGGAACAACAATCTGGCTGACACTTGCTATACGCTTGATTCCGCCAATCAGCACGGCACCCACACAAAATGCAAGGATCAGGGAAGCGACTACAACCGTCCAGGAATAAGTTCCAATTCCCGGAATTGCCACGGTATGAACCTTATTCGGATCAAAAAAGTTCTGGATGGCACTGGCAATACCGTTCACCTGGCTGAATGTTCCGATTCCGAACAGACCTACACAGACTCCAAAAAAGGCAAAAATCTTTGCAAGCCATTTCCATTTCGGTCCCATTCCCTGTTCAATATAGTAGAACGGACCACCCAGACTGTGTCCGTCTTTGTCAACTACACGGTATTTGATGGCAAGTAATCCTTCGGAAAATTTTGTTGCCATTCCGAAAAATGCCGCCACAATCATCCAGAACAATGCCCCCGGGCCGCCTGCGCATACCGCAGTTGCCACACCGACAATGTTTCCCGTACCGATCGTTGCACTCAGTGCCGTACATAAAGCTGCAAAACTGGATATTTCTCCCTTGCCGCCCTCTTCATTTTTGACCATCCACTTGAGTGCCAGCGGAAGCCTGCGCATCTGCAGGACTCCCAGACGCACGGTCAGTAAGATACCGCCGCAGAGGATCAATACCATAAGCGGGACTCCCCAGACGAAGTTGTCCACGGTCTTTAAAAATGCATTGATTGTTGTCCACATAATTTTTCTCCTTATTTTCCTTTTTCAAAAGGCTTTTCCTGCGTACAAATGTGCTTTGTACGCGCACATTAAAAATTATACGCAAAACAGGAAATAAGTGCAAGAAAAAAATCTTTTTTGTCGGTGAAAACATAAAATTCTGTTGCTATTTTAAATCAGAAAAAATATACTATAAGAAAAACAGATCAGATTTAAGGGGGAATTTTCCATGAAAACATTCATCGGCACAGGTGTGGGACAGCCGGAAGCTGCCGTGCATCAGGCAGTACAGGGACTTACATCCCCAAGTGCAATTCTTTTTATGGCTTCTTATGAACATTTCAAAGAAACTGCCTCACGCTTAAAAGAACTTTTTCCGGATACTCCGTGTATCGGAACGATCGGAACCAAACTCGTAAACGGACAGGTGAATGATTCCGGTCTTGCGGTTCTTGGATTTTTTTCTGATGTGAAGATCCGCTGTGGTATCATCACCGAAGCCAGCCGTTGTCCGGTTGCGGGCACAACGCAGCTTCTGAAGCAGATTGCAGAGATTTCTCCCGGCACAGACGATACGGTATGCGTGGAATATTGTACCGGCTCCGAAGAAAAGCTGGTAACCACGTTTACATCCTGTCTGGAAACAAAGGGCATCCATCTGGCAGGAGGCACCGTTTTCGGTGTCCCGGACGGCAAACCTCCGGTCGTTGCATATAACGGAGAATTATATGAAGATGCCTGCGTCTATGCACTGATCAAAAATACAACCGGAAAAATACGTGTATACAAAGAAAACATCTATGAAAAAACATCGGTTCAGAGTCACTTTGCCACAAAAGTCGATGTGTCCCGTAAAGCACTCATCGAACTTGACGGCAGCCCCGCCGCAGACGTATACAGCGCAGAACTTGGCATTCCCCGTGATAAAATCGTTGACAACGTACTGGTCAATCCTATGGGACGTGCGGTGGGCAATCAGGTTTTTATCTCTTCCATGAACGGAATGGATACAGACGGCACACTGACCAACTACAAACGAATCAATAAAAACGACTGCATTTATTTCTTAAGCCTCGGTGACTACAAAGCAACAGAACAGCAGACACGCCAGCAGATCCAGCAGGACGCATCCCATATTTCCCTGGTTTTATCCATTGACTGTATCTACCGGTATCTGCTCTACGAAAAAGAGGGATATTTTTCTACATATGCAAAAGACATGGCAGTTCTCGGACCACACCTTGGCATTGTCGGCGGTGGCGAACAGTATAATAACCAGCATGTAAACCAGACGATGGTCTGCGTGGTATTTGAATAGGAGGAACTTTTTATGTTTGGAAAAAAGAAAACCACAGGAACCGCAACACCTGTTCCACAGGTTTCCAATAAAAAGAAAGTAGAAGATTATCTGACATCCATGTCTTTTCTCAGCCATTTTGTCATTGACAAAAAGGAATCTCTCGTTGAAGAAGAGATCAAGACCGTGCGTGAGATTGATAAAGTAAAAGACTCTTACACTGATGTCATTGAACACAATGCCTCGATCCGCGAAGCTGTTGATTCCCTGCAAAAAGAATTCGGGAAAATCGGAGAAATTTCCGGCCAATTTACGGATGTAATCACCGGTGTGACCAGCGTATCCGATGATGCCATGCAGGATATCCGTGATCTGAAAGAAAGCTCTGCCAAAGTGGAAACGCAGTTCGCAGAGATTCATAAAATCTACGATGAATTTCAGGCCCGCTTTGATGAAATCCATGCAACCATGCAAAACATTGTCGGCATTGCAAACCAGACCAACCTGCTGGCATTAAATGCTTCCATCGAAGCGGCCCGTGCCGGTGAACACGGAAAAGGATTTGCCGTTGTTGCAGATGAAGTCACAAAACTTTCCATTGGCATCAAAGAACTGGTGGGTGATGTAAACAAAAGTATGGAAGGTTTGCAGACAAGCTCCGAAAATCTGACGCATTCTCTGCTGGATGTACAGGATGCACTGGATGCTTCCCGCACACAGATGGACACAACCGAAAATATCTTTTCCCATATCAATGATTCTGTGTCCGGCGTAGAAAATGTTCACCGCGGCATCAATGAGGTTGTGGAAAACTGCAGCGGACAGGTGGATCAGCTCCGGGAAGACATGGAAGCCCATGAAACCCGTTATGCCCAGGTTCAGTCCGATATTGACGGCTTAAAGAGCCTGATGACAGAAAAGGGATTTATCTATGAGGACATTTCCAATATGATGGAACAGGCTGATCCATTGATCGAAAATATCAAAACGGAATTAAACAAATAAATCTCATTATTCCCCATCTTCTGCCCAGAGCCGTGCGCACCGCACGGCTCTCTGCCATCCCCTGAGCAGCTTTTTGCGCTCCCCTGAGTCCATTACCGGTTCAAACCTTCGTCCCAGCTGCCAGTTTTCCCGAATTTCATCCCTGTCTTTCCAGTAACCTGCCGCAAGTCCTGCCAGATATGCCGCTCCGAGTGCTGTTGTCTCAATACATTCCGGTCGAAGTACTGCCGCATCAATGATATCTGCCTGAAACTGTACAAGCATGTTATTTGCACTGGCTCCTCCGTCCACACGCAGACCATTCAGCGTCACGCCGGCATCCTCTTCCATGGCGTGAATGACATCTTTCGCCTGATAGGCAATAGACTCTAATGTCGCACGGATAAAATGTTCCTTTTTGCATCCCCGTGTCAGCCCGACAATCGTTCCGCGCGCATACGGATTCCAATACGGTGCCCCCATGCCGGCAAATGCAGGAACAATATAAACACCATTGGAATCCGGGACTCTCTTGGCATATTCCTCGGACTGTCCTGCGGTACGGATCATACGCATCCCGTCCCTCAGCCACTGGATGGCCGCCCCTGCCACAAAAACACTTCCCTCAAGTGCATATTCCACTTCCCCTGCAGTACCCGCAGCAATGGTCGTAAGCAGTCCATGTCTGGAAATGATTGGTTCCTTTCCTGTATGCATCAAAAGAAAACAACCGGTTCCATAGGTATTTTTTACATCCCCTTTTTCAAAACAGCACTGTCCGAACAATGCCGCCTGCTGGTCTCCTGCCACACCCATCACAGGAATTTTACCGCCAAAAATCTGCTCCTGTGTCTCTCCGAAGAAACCACTCGACGGCCGCACTTCCGGCAGCATTTCTTTTGGAATACGAAACAGCTCTAATATCTCTTCCTCCCAGCAGCATCTGTGTATGTCAAACAACATGGTTCTTGCCGCATTCGTATAATCCGTGACATGCACCGCCCCTTTGGTCAGATTCCAGATCAGCCATGTATCCACCGTGCCAAACAAAAGTTCCCCTTTTTCTGCCGCCTCACGCGCGCCTTTCACATGATCAAGAATCCATGCGATCTTGCTTGCGGAAAAATAAGCATCCGGCACCAGACCTGTCCGCTTCTGCAGCATCGGTCCATATCCTTTTTCTTTCAGTTCGTCAATCTGTTCTGCCGTGCGCCGGCACTGCCAGACGATCGCATTGTATACGGGTTCCCCGGTCTTTTTATCCCAGACAATTGTGGTTTCGCGCTGGTTTGTAATGCCAATGGCACGGATATTTTTGGATGATGCCCCGATATTCGCCATTGCCTCTATGGCAACCGACATCTGGGAGGACCAGATTTCCCTCGGATTCTGCTCTACCCAGCCCGGCTGCGGGTAAATCTGTGTAAATTCTTTCTGTGCCATCGTGACGATTTTTCCTGCATGATCAAACAGGATACAGCGGGAACTTGTCGTTCCCTGATCCAGTGCCATAATATATTCTTTCATAATCTGTAATCCCCCCATATGATTTTCCTGTAGCTTTTCTTTTTCCTATTTTACTGCATATTCCCATTTATCACCAGTTTATTTTCTCGTCAATTGTGGTTTTAACAACATATTTTCCATTTGCTTTCTGATAAATTACTTCTTGCTTACAAAATAAAATCAAAGGAGTATCTTATTATGGAACATAAAATGTTTTGCTATCAGTGTCAGGAAACCGCAGGATGCAGCGGCTGCACCCAGATGGGTGTCTGCGGCAAAAAGCCGGAAGTAGCAGCTATGCAGGATCTGCTCGTCTATGTGAGCAAGGGATTATCCGCGGTCACAACCCAGCTGCGCAAAGAAGGAACAAAGGTTTCAGAAGAAACCAACCACTTGATCACCTGGAATCTGTTTACCACCATCACAAATGCCAACTTCGACAATGAGGCGATCATCGCACGGATTCATAACACTCTGTCCGTGCGCCGCACACTCATTTTACAGGTAAAAGATACCTCAGGTCTGCCGGAAGCTGCTTTCTGGGATATAAAAACAAAAGATGGCTCTGACGCATCGGATGATGTGCTCTTTGCCAAGGCAAAAGAGGCAGGGGTTCTCTCCACAAAAGACGAGGACATCCGCAGTCTGCGTGAACTGATCACTTACGGATTAAAAGGTTTGTCCGCTTACTCCAAGCACGCCAATGTACTGCTTTCGGATGATCCGGAAATTGATGCCTTCCTGCAGCGGGCACTCGCTGCAACACTGGATGATTCCCTCACAGCCGATGACCTGGTCGCACTCACACTGGAAACCGGAAACTATGGTGTCAGAGGCATGGCGATGCTCGATACTGCAAATACCGGTGCCTATGGCAATCCTGAAATTACCAGAGTGAATATCGGTGTTGGAAAAAATCCGGGAATTCTTGTCTCCGGTCATGATTTAAAAGATCTGGAAATGCTTCTGGAACAGACACAGGGAACCGGTGTAGATGTGTATACACACTCAGAAATGCTTCCTGCCCACTACTACCCGGCATTCAAAAAATATCCGAACTTTGTCGGAAATTACGGAAATGCATGGTGGAAACAAAAAGAAGAATTTGAACGTTTCCACGGACCAATTCTGATGACGACCAACTGTATTGTTCCACCAAAGGACAGCTACAAAGACCGGCTGTACACCACCGGTGCTGCCGGCTATCCGGGATGCACACACATTGATGGCGAAATCGGTGCACAGAAGGATTTCTCGGCACTGATCGAACAGGCGAAACACTGTTCTGCTCCGGAAGAACTCGAGCACGGTGAAATCATTGGTGGCTTTGCCCACAATCAGGTACTTGCACTTGCCAGTCAGATTGTTGAGGCCGTCAACTCCGGCGCGATCAAAAAATTTGTCGTCATGGCAGGATGCGATGGACGGGCAAACTCCCGCAATTACTATACGGATTTTGCCAGAGCACTTCCAAAAGATGCGGTTATTTTAACTGCCGGCTGTGCCAAATACAAATATAATAAACTGAATCTCGGCGATATCAACGGAATACCGCGTGTCCTTGATGCCGGACAGTGTAACGATTCCTACTCTCTGGCTGTGATTGCCCTGAAACTGAAGGAAGTATTCGGTCTCGATGATATCAACGATCTGCCGATCGTCTACAACATTGCATGGTATGAGCAAAAAGCAGTGATTGTGCTGCTGGCACTGTTGGCACTGGGTGTAAAAAATATCCACCTGGGACCGACCCTTCCGGCATTCCTTTCCCCGGATGTGGCAAAGATCCTCACGGACACGTTTGGCATTGCCGGAATTGGTACCGTAGAAGATGATTTAAAACTGTTTTTTGGCAAATAATCCACAAAGTCTGTTTTTTGTCTGTTTTCCTTTGACAAACGGTATTTATGAGAGGTATGATTATTATACAATTTAACGATTTTGCATATTTGGCAGAAGGAGAACATTACATGAACGAAAAACAGTATTTACGAGCCAACAAGCGGGTATTTCTCGCTGTCACCATTATCTTTTCCTATATCACGCTGACCATGCTTGCTGCACTGGCGGCCAGCCACGGGGACCACTTTGTCCGGATTATGATCCAGTGTCTGGTTTCGGTCGGTGTGATTATCCTTTCCGCACTGGGCTATCTGACCCGAAAGAAAACGCACACCTGTGCCATCATCCTGACAACCGCCATGATGGTCGGTTATGCAGCTGTTGCTTTACTAAATACCACGGAAGGGACATGGGCTTACGCGCTTCCCCTCATTATTGCCGCCATGGTTTATCTGGATGAACGGCTTATGAAAATAATAAACAGCGTATTTCTGCTGGTAAATATCGTTCGTCTGATGCTCAGTTTTGCCCCACACGCATCTGCTGCACTGGCCAACAAGGTGCTGGCACTGTTTGTCCTGCTTCTTGTTGCATACGCTTCTATCAGTATTACACGGATGCTTGTGCTTTTCTTTGATGAAAACATGACGGAAATTACAGAAGCTGCGGATAAGCAGAAGAAAAACCACGATCAGATGCTTCTCGTTGCCGAAAATATTTCCCGGCATTTTGAAGAAGCAATGACTGTGCTTGACAGTTTGGAAAACAGTATTGAGGTCAGCCACAGTTCTATTCAGGAAATTGCAGACAGCACCGAAAGCACCGCTGAAGCCATCCAGAAACAGGCGGTTATGTGTTCCAATATTCAGGGCAACACCGATGCGGCAGAAGCCGGCATCCACCAGATGATTGAAGCCGCACATGAAACGGATGCTACTGTAAAATCCGGTGCACAGGTCGTCCTGGAATTAAAGGAACAGGCACAGAACGTGGAAGAAGCCAGCAATATCACGGTACAGGTCATCCAGAGCCTGACTTCAAAAGTCGAGGATGTCCAGAGCTTTGTCGGATCCATTATTGAAATTTCCAACCAGACAAATCTGCTTGCCTTAAATGCTTCCATTGAGGCTGCGCGTGCCGGGGAAGCCGGAAAAGGGTTTGCTGTGGTGGCCGATGAAATCCGCCAGCTTTCCGAACAGACAAAAAATGCCTCTGCCAACATTACAGAAATTATCGACAAATTAAACGATGACACAAAACGTGCCAACGAAAGTATCGAAAACTCAGTTGCTTCCGTAGAAAAGCAGAACGAACTGATTGAGAATACACGGGAGAAATTCGGCAATGTCGGTGAAACCGTTGAACGCCTGATGGAAGATATCCATACGGCAGAAGAAAATATCCAGAAAATCCTTGATGCCACGAATGTTATTTCCGATAATATTACCCACCTCTCCGCCACCGGTGAGGAAGTGGCTGCCTCTTCCACCGAAGGGCTGCGTATGGCAGATTCCACGGTGGACAATATGAAGGGCTGTAAAAAAGTTCTGGAGAATATTTACATGCTTGCAGAAGATATGAAAGATTCCGTAGAGCACAAAGAACTCGGATAACTCTGTCTGCCAAAAAGCCGGACGCTGTTTACACAACGTCCGGCTTTTTAATGTTTACAGAAAATACAAAAGTGACAGGCAAACGGCCATGCCAAGGAATGCCATCCGGTACAACAGCACATTCGCACACCGGATATCTTCCGGTTTCACCGGACGCAGGGCATCCCCTATCGTCGGTTTCTTTACAGTCTTTCCAAAATAACTGGCATCCCCTGCCAGCTGGATGCCAAGGCTTCCCGCACAGGCACTCTCGGTCTGCGCAGAATTCGGGCTGGCATGTTTCCGGCTGTCCCTTCTCCAGATCTTCCATGCCCCGGTCCCGCTAAAACGTTTCCCCGGAAGGAAGCTTGCCACGATCATAAGCAGTGCCGCAATGCGGGACGGAATGAAATTTACCACATCATCCAGTTTTGCCGCAAACCTTCCAAAATACAGGTTCTTTTCATTCTTATATCCCACCATGGAATCCATGGTATTCACTGCTTTATAGGCAAAGCCGAGCACCGGTCCGCCAACTGCCAGATAAATCATCGGCGCGATCACACCGTCGGATGCATTTTCCGCAACGGTCTCAATTGCTGCCTTTGCCACACCTGTTTCATCCAATTGTTCCGTATCACGCCCAACGATCATGGACACTGCCTTTCGCGCTGCCGGCAGATCCTGCTTTTGCAGCTGCTCATATACCTTCATGCTTTCCACTTTCAGACACTTTGTAGCAAGAATCTGATAGGTCATAATGGCTTCCACGGCACAGCCAATCGCCGGATGCAGCCCGTATGCCCCCTCAAGGATAACGGCGGCCACACCGGTTGTCCATGCGATAACAATCACAACCATCGCAAACCCGCGCAGAAATTTTTTTGTGTCTGACAGTTCCTTTTTATTCAGTTTTTCCAGTGATGCGATCAGATTACCAATCAGACGGATCGGATGGGGCAGCCAGTGCGGATCGCCAAACAACAGATCCAGCACAAACCCAAGAAACATCGCAAAGAAATGATAACTCATACTTTTTCTTTTAACTCCATTTTATTCTCTTGTAAGGACAGGCGCAGATGATAGCCCTCGGCATTTTTTACCTGATACGAAAAATAATCACCGCCACAGTAGTGCGAAAGCAGCGCCATGATCGTACCCCCGTGAACCACAGCCACCACCGGAAGCGGCTCCTGTATCATACCGTTGTCTTCCGTTTCCCGGCACTTTGGACACGCTCTGTATGCCAGCTGCTGCCGGATCTGTTCCATAACCAGCTCCATCCCATCCACACATCTTGCGATAAAAGCCTCCCGGCTCTCACCTCCCGGAAATGCCAGCGTTCCACCACTGTCAATCCATGCCTGATAGCGCGGATCTCCATTCAGCTGTGCATAATTCTTTCCTTCAAATTCTCCAAAATCCATTTCACGCCATGGATCAATTTCGATCTGTGGAATTTGCGGAAATAAAATTTCTGCGGTCTGCCGGCAGCGAAGCATGGGACTTACAAATACATATGGCATATCCCCTGTCCTGCATACCTGTGCCCATTGGTCTTTTCTTTTCTCCAGCTGCTGTCTGCCGTCCTCCGAAAGCGGTTCATCCGTCTGTCTGCCAATATACCGGTGTTCTACATTTCCCAGCGTCATTCCATGCCGGATCAGATACAGTTCTATTTGATTCTCTGTCCAATTCCACATACAATCCGTTCCACCCTTTCTGCTTTTGCTGCAATTTCACAAAGCAGCCGTCCCAGCCGCTCACGATATTCCCGCTCGAACGAATCAAGCGGCACAATTCCATTGCCTACTTCATCGCAGATAATTACTGTATCCGGATGTTTTTCCAGATAAGCCATACTTTCTGCTTCCGGGGATAGAGACTTCGGGGCACTTTCCTGCAATTTCTCTCGAAACCATTCTTCAAAATTGTCCCAGATCCGTGCTTCCTCGATGCCCCGCACCTGTGTTACATATGCTTTTTTTCCCTGAGCAGTGCCGCCAATGTATAATTCCATTAATGTACTCCCTATTGCTTGATATTTTATATTACCACGTTTCGACAAATTTATCTATTTATGCTATATTAGCGGCAATTAACCTGAATGGATGCTCGACCATACAAAATGAGAAGAACCCCCAGTAGCGGCAACTACTGGGGGTTCGTTTTTGGTGTACTTGTAAAAGTATCGCCTCATTCTTTGTTGATTGCATTATATCATACACAATCACCAATTTCAAGTATACCCCAATTCATCATCCTTTTTGCACCAGTAGCGCGACTTTTTCAAATCAACACTGACACGGCTGCCGCCACCGCCATTGCCCCCTCACACAGCGTCAGAAAATATCCCGCCGTATCTCCGGTTATTCCGCCAAATTCCCTGTAACTGCGCCAGCGATAGTAACCGAACACTGCAAATGCCGCCGCCACCGCCAGAATTCCCGCCAGAAGCGAAAGCCAGAGCATAAACAGTACACACAACAACGTCTGTGCATAAAGTGCCCCTTTTACCCCACGCTCATGTGCGGTACTCGCAAAATGATAGAGCATCCCATCCGTTTTTGCGGAACGGAAGGAGACCACGCTAAGACCACTCAGGCAGCGGGACAGGAAAAATCCACAACAAAACACTTCCAGCGCACGGTAATCCACAATCTGGGAAAGAGCCGCCACATAAATCAACCCGAATTCCGCCAGCTTGATCACGGAAAAAGCTCCAATGTGGGAATCCTTTAAAATTTCCAGTTTTCGCTCTCTGGGCTGATACGAATGCAATGCATCCATGGTATCCATAAACCCATCCACATGGAAGCCCCCGGTGATAATAAGCGGGAGCGCAGCTGATATCAGAATAAATGCAAGCGTACTGATTCCCAATAACGCAGACAACCGAAACCATCCCCAGAAGATAGCACCGATCACTGCCCCGATCCACGGAAAAAAGCACATGCTGTAACGCATGTCTTCTTCTTTCCACACAAATTGTGGCATCGGAATTTTTGAATAAGTGGAAAACGCCACCGCGATTCCTCTAATGATGTGCATAACCTGCTTCCTTTCTCTCTTTTACCGGAACCGGAATACCTACAACGACTTCGGTCACCGTATCCGCCAACGTCGCCACTCCCGTATTGATGCGTCCGAGTGCACGGATATATGCCTGCGTTGTCGCATCATAGGAAATGCCATCCTCAAACACGTTATTACTGACAATCACCAACTCGTCCACTTTTGCGGAAAGGCTTTTGATTCCCTGCAATATGTGTCCGACAACCACATCTTCCAAAACGATGTCCGCACCGGAAAACATCTCATTTGCAACCAGATTGGACATACATTCCAGCAGGGCACAGCGAGGACGTTCCGTAACATTTTGCCCTGCGCGATCCGGTGGTTCCATGGCTTGCTGTGCTCTTTTCGAAAAATCTACTTCCCCGATATCACGCGGCTGTTCAATCGTAACAAATCCTTTTCCCGCGCGAAGTCTCCGGTGTCTTGCAACTTTTTTTTCGCCCTCCGCATCGTACACCTGCATGGTTGCGATATAATATTTATTCGTTTTTCCATCCAGCAGATGCTCTGCGTAAGCCGATTTTCCGCTGCCGCTTCCACCCAAAACCAAAGTGATCATTCTGTTTCCCCATACCGCTCGTACTGCGCAATTTCCATCGTATCAAATGTTGTCTGATCCTCGTAGAGTGCCAGTGCCAGATCCAGAAGGGAAAACAGCATCACGGCTCCTGTGCCCTCACCAAGCCCCAGTCCCGCATCTATGACCGGATGAAGTTTCAGCTCCTCCGCAATCCATTTTGCCGCGGGTTCCTTGCTCAGATGGCTTGGCAGAACAAATTCCCGCACACCCGGCACGATCCGCTCCGCCACCAGTGCCGCGACCGATGAGATCAGCCCATCCAGAACGACCGGCACATGATACAGTGCTCCGCCGATGCATACACCTGCCATTCCCGCGATATCCAGACCGCCGAATGCCGCCAGCATGGAAAGTGCATGCGCTGACCGGATCTCTTTTTCATATTTCTCCAGTGCCTGCGCAATGACCTGCTGCTTGCGCAACAGCCCCGCGTCGTTTAATCCGGCACCACGTCCGGTCACTTCTTCTGCTGTGCGTCCGGTCAGTGCCGCCACAAGCATGCTGCTCGTCGTCGTATTTCCGATTCCCATCTCTCCGGTACCGATCAGCTGATAGCCTTTGTCTTTGCACTCCCGGACCAGATCAATTCCCACAGACAATGCCTGCAACGCTTCTTCCTCTGTCATTGCAGGTTCCTGCAGAAAATCGCGCGTGCCCTGCATCACTTTGCAGTCGCGCACCCCTGGCAGCGTTTCTTTTGTGTTGATTCCAATATCGACCGGGATCACATCCACACCGGCGCGGCGCGCCATTTTGCCAACCGAGCTTGCCTGCTGCCCCATAAATCCTGCAACCACCGCGGTCACTTCCTGTCCGGACTGGCTGACTCCTTCTGCGACAATGCCGTTGTCTGCGCACATGGTGAGGATCACTTTTTTTTCAATGGAAAGACTGCTGCTTCCTGTGATTGCGCCGATCTGCGCAAACATTGTCTCAAACTGCCCCAGACCATCCAGCGGTTTGGCAATTTTGTCCCAGCTTGCTTTTACTTGCGCGTAGATCTGTGCGTCCGGTGGAATGATTTTAAGTTTCTCCATTTCTTTTCCTGTAATCAAATGTATTCTCCTGTCAATCAAACGGAAATCCGGCTCTCCTGCAAAATAGAGTATACATACTCCATATCCAGATGCTCCCGCAATCCCTGTGCGAGCTTGTCATACTGCTGTTCCTTAAATGCATGATAATCACCGCCAGCCTCCGGTTTCCATGACACCCTTTTTTTGTCGGCCAATGCCTGTACTATGCGCACGGCGATGTCTCCCTCGTCAAAAATGCCGTGCACATAACTGCCGTATACGCCGGGTGCTTCGCTGCCTTTTTCCATGCGCTGCACCCCGTCGGTTCTGCCATCTGCCAGCTGTACCAGTGGCGTCTGATGTTCCCCAGTGGAAACCGTTGTCTTTCCCATATGAATCTCATAGCCGGAAAATTCCAATCCGGAAAGTGTGGAAAAAATACCGGTCACATTCTCAAATTTTCCACGTGTCTGCGTACGCATTTTTTCCGGCATCAGGGTCGTGTCGGTGTCGATCAGTTCCATACCACGCAGGGGTAGTGCCCCGTCGCGCTTTATGCGCTCCACGGCAATTGTATCCGGCTCATGAGAAATTGCTTCGCAATGAGCCGGATAGAGCGGTTCGCATAGCGAATTCTCATTCTCTACCCCATGTGGGTCCGAAATGGTACGCCCCAGCATCTGATAGCCGCCGCAGATCCCCCAGACCGGGATATGCACTGCCAGCTTTTTGACTGCGGTTTCCAGACCGTTCTGCCGCATCCAGCGCAGATCCCCCATCGTATTTTTGCTGCCCGGCAGAAAAATCATATCCGGCTGTCCCAGTTCCTGCACCGAAGAAACATAGCGCACGGACACACCCTCCAGCCGTTCAAATACGTTAAAATCCGTAAAATTGGAGATCCGTGGAAAACGGATCACTGCCAGATCTATCACGCCTACATCGTGGTTGTCCAACTGGCCGCTCAGACTGTCCTCATCCTCAATGGACAGATGCATATACGGCACTACGCCGGCAACCTTCACACCGCCGCGTTCCTCCAGCATCTCCACTCCCGGATCAAGGATCGTCTTATCCCCGCGGAATTTATTAATAATCAGACCCTTCACACGGGCTTTTTCATCCTCTTCTAAAAGTATCAAAGTTCCCAAAAGCTGCGCAAACACGCCGCCACGGTCGATATCCCCCACCAGAAGCACCGGTGCATCGACCAGTTTTGCCAGCCCCATATTGACAATATCATCCGATTTCAGATTGATCTCTGCCGGGCTTCCCGCCCCTTCCATCACAATAATGTCTGCCTGCTTTTCCAACTCCGAAAAAGCCTCGCAGATCGTCGGAACCAGCTTTTTCTTATACGCAAAATAATCCCGCGCCCGCATATTTCCGAGCACCTCACCCTTTACGATCACCTGTGATCCGACATCATTGGTCGGTTTCAACAGGATGGGATTCATAAGCACGGAAGGCTTCACACCCGCCGCTTCCGCCTGCATGACCTGCGCGCGCCCCATCTCCAGACCGTCTTCGGTGATGTAGGAGTTGAGTGCCATATTCTGTGATTTAAACGGTACCACGCGATAGCCATCCTGCGCAAAAATACGGCAAAGTCCTGCAACGATCAGGCTTTTTCCGGCATTTGACATCGTGCCCTGCACCATGATTACTTTTGCCATGTTTGTTTCCTTCCTGCTAACCAGCAATCACAACCCTGCAATCCTTCTTGAAGCATGCAATTCCATATTTGATAAAATTACGCATTCCGTCCTGCTTCAGCTTATCGACATATGATTTTTCTTCCATCTGTTTCAAAGCTTCGGCACATGCAGCATCCAGATCTCCATTCCCGGCATATTTCAGTTCTATCACAATTCCTGTTCTGTTGTTCGGCACCTCAACAAGAATATCGCTGTAGCCGGTTCCTGACTCTGCATTTGACTTTATAAGCCAGTTTGCTTTATATCCCAAAAGCCCAAGTAAAATGCCATGGTAAAAATTTTCTTTCTTTTCCTTTGCAACTGCTGTATCACGTATGCTTATGGTATTCCAAAGATATTCTCCAAAGAGCTGCTCTATTTTTTCTGTATTTTTTTCTAAAAATGCATTGCAGAATTCTTCCAGTCTCTTACCGTCATTCGCGGACGTATCCCGGAACCATTCCCTGATTTTCTTGATAAAAAGATTTTTTATCTCTTTATTGGGAATTGCCAAACGTATCTTTCCATCCGCTGTACGCCCCTGTTTTGTCAGATATCCGGTCGTAAAAAGTACGCTCCACAGATTTCCAATGTTTTTATCAAGCTCATCATACGTAAGTTCCTGTGAAAGTTCCTTTTCAATACACTCTCCCGCGATCAGACGCTCAATTTCATCCTTGGTCTGCACATCCGCCTTATCAATCAATCTGCGGACGATCGCATTTCCACTCGAATTAGACCAGTAATCCTGTGGTTCAACCGTTTGATCATAGTTAAGTTCATCCACATAATTTATGACATCCCATGGACAGTACACATCCGCATTTCCAAAGTGATAGCCATCATACCATTCCTTTGTTTCCGGAAAATGTGAAGCCAGACCATACGACGCAAGGAGTTTTTTTACCTCATCATCTGTGAATCCAAACTGTTCATCAAATCTGGAATCCATAATAGAAAGTACTTTAAAATTATTCAATCCTGTAAATATACTTTCCTTCGATACTCGCAGACATCCCGTCAGAAATGCAAACTGTAAATAATCATTCGTCTTTAATGCCTGACCAAAAAGACCTCTGATCAGAGAAACCATTTCACGATAATATCCATTCTGATATGCTTTATCCAGAGGAACATCATACTCATCTATGATAATTACTGTCTTTTTCCCGTGATGTTTATATAAAAGCTGTGACAGTTTACGGATGCTGTCTTCTATATTCTCATCCGTACCTGTAAGCATTTTAGCGAAATATGCCTTATCCTCGTCCGTAAGTGCATCACTTGTTTTGAGATAATAATGCCGGTCCATTTCATTGGCAAGAATCGTGCCGAGCATCCTCTTCGCATCCGCAAATGTCAGCCCCTCCACCCCTTTGAGCGTGAAAAATATCACTGGATACTTTCCCATGTACGCATCGCATAGTTCTTTATTCTTTGCAATATATAAGCCTTCAAACAGTGAAACATCTGCACCGATTTCAAAAAAACTTTTCAGCATGCTCATATTCAATGTCTTGCCAAAACGTCGCGGACGGGTGAACAGTGTTACTTCCCCCCAATTCATCAGAATCTGTTCTATAAGATTTGTCTTGTCAATATAATAAAATCCGTTCCTGCGTATTTTTTCAAAACTGTCAATTCCTACCGGTAATTTCAAAGTATTTACCATATGAACCTCCAACAAACAGATCATTTTGCCATATTTACATATAGTATAACTGATTGACAAGGTAATTACAATTTCCTTTCATTAAACGGTCACCGAAATACACTGTCATGATTTACTCTCCATTCCAAAAACATTTTCTTGAAAAGATCCCCATGTTCCGTTAAGATGATATTGTAACGAAAAACAATATATCAGGGAGGTAGTTATGAACTATACAATTGAAGGAGCACCAATGCCTGTCGTCATCTGTAACTTAGAGGGCGGCGAAACCATGCTTACGGAGAAGGGCGCAATGTCGTGGATGTCCCCAAATATGAAAATGGAAACCACAACAGGCGGCGGCATCGGAAAAATGTTCGGTCGTGCTTTTTCCGGTGAAAGCATGTTTATCAACCGCTACACCGCGCAGGGTGGCACCGGACTGATCGCATTTGCATCCAGCTTTCCCGGAGATATCCGTGCATTTGAAATTGCACCAGGGCAGGAGATTGTCGCCCAGAAAAGTGCATTTCTCGCATCGACCGCTGGCGTGGAAATGTCTGTTTTTTTCCAAAAACGCATTGCCGGCGGTCTCTTCGGCGGAGAAGGATTTATCATGCAGCGTCTGTCCGGAAACGGCACCGTCTTTCTCGAATTTGACGGACACATCAAAGAATACGAGCTTGCACCGGGACAGCAGATTGTCGTTGATACCGGATATCTCGCGGCAATGACCGCCGGATGTACCATCGATATCCAGACTGTACCGGGTGTAAAGAATATGCTCTTTGGCGGGGAAGGCATCTTTAATACCGTCATCACCGGACCGGGACGCGTATGGCTGCAGAGTATGCCGGTCGCACAGCTCGCCGGAGCGATCAGCCCATTCATCCCAAATAAAAATTAATCATTTTCGAAAAAATCCCGGAGCCGTTTCCCATGCTCCGGGATTTCATTTTATATCATTTTTCAAATTTTCCGAATCTCAAAACTGTTTTTTCCACGGGTTTTTACCTCATATAATACACTGTCTGCTTCCTTAAACAGTTTTTCATAAGGAACTTTCTCCGTCATATACACAGCACCCAGACTGAATCTGTTTTGACACCTCATTGTCATAATCCGAATACGACTGGTACTTCACCTCAATACCAGGATATTTCTTGTTAAACCCATCCAGGTACTGCTGCATATCCTGCTGGGAGATATTGGATGCTACCGAAATTGTTCCCCTGATTTCGTTTTTCTGCGCAGCATGTGCCACACTTCCAAAGTCTGCCGGAAACTGTAACAGCACAAGCAGCGTCAAAAGCACCGCCACCATACGCTTTTTCTTCCACTTTTTCATCTTTCTCATCCTTCTTTTGCAGCCTTACCGCGCTTCATATGTTCTGGATACACGCTTATACTCTGCGGGTTCCGTAATCTGCTCCACCACAATATCTCCGTCTTCTGCATCCCGATAACGGTATAAATACACACCCTCCTGAATCTCATCTTCCTGAATAAGGGATACCGCCATATAGCTTTTTCCCTCAACCGTAAAGGTATCCATGATGGCAAATTCTTTTTCCGTGCCATCCGAAACCGGAATGCTGATTACTTCGTACTCATCCATAATATTCTCTCCCTTTTATCGCGGTACTTTCGAAAACAATGCAAATGCATTTTCCCGTGTGGTTTCCTCCACTTCTTCCGCGGAAATCCCTTTAATCTTTGCAATCTTTTCAATCACATACGGAATGTTGCGTGAATCATTGCGTGTTCCCCGGTGTGGTTCCGGTGCCATATACGGACAATCCGTTTCTAAAACAATGGCGGAAAGCGGGATTTCCTCTACCGTCTGAACGAGTTTTCTGGCATTTTTAAAAGTCACAACACCGCCTACACCGATGAAATATCCCATCTTTACATATTCCTGTGCCATCTCCGGCGAATAGGAATAACAGTGGATCACGCCCTTTATGCCATCCTCATATGCCTTTTCCATGATCTGCATGGTATCTTCTGCTGCATCCCTGGAATGAATGATCACCGGAAGATCTGCCTGTTGTGCCAGTGCAAGCTGCCGTACAAACCAATACCTCTGCTTCGCCTGTATCTCCGGTTCCTTATCCCAGTAATAATCCAGTCCGATCTCTCCCACCGCAACTGTCTTTTGCAGCGTTGTCTGCTGTCTGAGCCATGCATACGTGTCCTCATTTAAATCATCCACGTCACTGGGATGTACGCCCACCGCAGCATAAAGAAAAGGGTATTCCTGCGCCAGAGAAAGTGTTGTCTTTGTCGTCGCAATGGAAGACCCTGCATTAATCACCGGCGAAATGCCGCGCTGCGGTAATTCCGCAAGCAGCATCTCCCGGTCCGTATCAAATTTTGCATCATCGTAATGTGCATGTGTCTCAAAAATCATAAGAAGTGCCTTTCTATCAGATCAAGTTCCTCCATGATGATACAGTTTGGAAGTGTATCCGAAGCCACCATGCCCCGCACCTGGGCATAATCCATCCAGCGCACACTCTCTATTTCTTCGGTCTGCAGTTCAAATTCCTCTGCTTCCCGATCCAGCCAGAGCAGATAAACATTTGAAATCTGGTGATCATGAAATGGCTGTCTGTGAAATTCGCTGTCAACATCCTTATGCACCTGTCCGCAATAAATCAGATCCGACTCCTGCACTGTCACATTTAATTCTTCTTTCAACTCCCGAATTGCCGAAGGAATATACTCCTCCCCTGCCGGTATATGTCCGGCACTGGAAATATCATAGCAGCCCGGAAATGAATCTTTCTGCATACATCTCTTCTGCAGCAAAAGCTGAATCCGTCCGTTCCTGTTGCGGGCAATCCAGACATGTGATGTACGATGCCGCACACCCTCCCGGTGCGCCTCTGTGCGTTCTACGGTTTCACCGGTTGGTGCTCCGGTTTCATCTACAACATCAAGGATTTCCATAATTTATGCCTCCTATTTTTATGCCTCCGACCTTGTTTAACAGATCTCTGCACCGCTTGGCATTGGTTTCTCCGGTGTCATCAGAGAAAGTGTGCCGTTTTCGTCCTCTGCACACAGCAGCATGCCCTCGGACAATACTCCGGCAAGTTTTGCCGGCTTTAAGTTCACAAGAACCATAACCTTCTTGCCGACCATCTCTTCCGGTGTGTAATCTTTACGGATACCGGATACAATCTGCTTTACAGTGTTTCCGATTTTTACCTGAGAGCAAAGCAGCTTCTTTGACTTTGCAACTGCCTCACAGGAGAGAATCTCTCCCACCTGGAACTGCATCTTCGTAAAATCATCAAATGTGATCTCTTCCTTCGGATCCATATCAATGACTGCTTCATCTGCGGACTCTCCGCCATTTAATGCTTTCTGTTCTTTTTCGTACTCTTCCTTCTGCTTTGCCTGAATGGCATCCACTTTTGGCTGGATCTCTTTTGCGTCAATTCTTGCAAAAAGGATCTCCGGAGCATCGGTTACTTTTGTTCCATCCGGATACAGACCAAACTGATTGAGCTCATCAAAATCACGCAATGATGTCGATAACTGCGCCACGATTTTTTCTGCGGTTTCCGGAAGGAATGGGTGCAGAAGACTTGCGCCAATCGTGATGGACTCGGTCAGATTGTAAAGAACCTCTGCCAGACGGTCTTTCTGTGCCTCGTCTTTTGCCAGTACCCACGGGGTTGTCTCATCAATATATTTATTGCAACGGCGGAACAGTGCGAATACTTCGGAAATTGCATCTGCCACACGAAGTTTTGCCATCTTCTCTACAATACGGTCGCGGGTTTCTGTCACAACAGCTTTCAGATCTGCATCCACTTCACCGGTGACTCCTGTGGATGTTACCACACCGCCAAAATATTTATTGCTCATGGAAACGGTACGGTTTACCAGATTTCCAAGAATATTTGCCAGATCAGAGTTGAAACGCTCAATGACCAGATCCCAGGTAATCACGCCATCATTCTCAAACGGCATCTCATGCAATACAAAATAGCGGGTAGCATCTACGCCAAACAGATCTACCATGTCATCCGCATAGATTACATTTCCCTTGGATTTGCTCATCTTATCCCCGCCCTGAAGCAGCCATGGGTGTCCAAATACCTGCTTTGGCAGTGGCAGATCCAGTGCCATCAGAAAGATTGGCCAGTAAATGGTATGGAAACGGACAATATCTTTTCCGATCAGATGCAGATCAGCCGGCCACAGCTTCTTAAACTGATCTGTGGAACCATCCGGATCATATCCAATCTTTGTGATATAGTTTGTCAGTGCATCCAGCCAGACATATACGACATGTTTCGGATCAAAATCTACCGGAATTCCCCAGCTGAAACTGGTACGTGATACGCACAGATCCTGCAGTCCCGGAAGCAGAAAGTTATTCATCATCTCATTCTTACGGGAAACCGGCTGAATGAAGTCCGGATGGGTATTGATATAATCAATGAGCCGGTCTGCATATTTACTCATCTTAAAGAAATAAGCTTCTTCTTTGGCAGGCTGCACTTCCCGTCCACAGTCCGGACATTTGCCGTCTACAAGCTGGGATTCTGTCCAGAAAGACTCACAAGGTGTACAATACATTCCCTCATAAGATCCCTTATAAATATCACCCTGATCATAAAGCTTTTTAAAAATCTTCTTTACACATTTCTCATGATCCTCATCCGTGGTACGGACAAAGTTATCATAAGAAGAATTCACAAGATCCCAGATCCGCTTTACCTCACCGGAAACCTGATCTACAAATTCTTTCGGTGAAATATCTGCTGCCTCTGCTTTTTCCTGAATCTTTTGTCCATGTTCATCAGTTCCGGTCTGAAAATAGACATCATAGCCTTCGGCTCTCTTATAACGCGCAATTGCATCCGCAAGAATAATCTCGTACGTGTTTCCGATATGCGGCTTACCTGAAGTATAGGCAATCGCGGTTGTCATATAAAACTTCCCTTTATTTTCTGCCATGTCCTTGGCCTCCTTATCTCACATTCGCTCTCCCCATTTTACCGAATTCCACGCCATTTGTAAAGTATCCCCTATTCGTCCGTTTTTCTGTTTATTCAAGAATATTTTCTTATATGCCAAGAATTTCTTGCTGACCTGTTTTTCCGTAGACTAATATGCTTTTATCCAGTTTTTTCCAGTACAAAACTGCCAAAGATAAATGAGAAGGAGCACCAACATGAAAAATATACAAATCGGGGCAGCCTTAAAAACGATGCGAAAAAATCGTGGCTGGACGATCCATGACGTAGTTGTACAGCTGAATGACCTGTACAATATCGCAGTCGCCGAAAAAACCGTGTACGGATGGGAAAGCGATCAGGCCTATCCCCGCACGGAAACATTGCTGCTGCTCTGTGAACTGTATCAGAGTGACACATTCACCGGAAATCTCCTGCACATCCCTGCAGACAAATCCTTCCCGATCACTGCAGATGAACGGCATGTCATCGAAATGTATCGCCGGCATCCGGAACTACAAAGTGCTGTAAAACGCGTGCTTGATGTTCCCGTCAAAAAACCTTCTGCAAATTAAAGTCCTGATATCCTGTCCCCTGTAAAAACTATTTTCCAAAATTCATCCTGTCACAGAAGTTTCTATCTCATGCAGATATAAATCACATAAGCCACATATAAAACCAGCATCACAATACCTTCTTTTCTGCTGATTTTTTCTTTTGTCCATGCAAACCCCCAGATCAACAGGCTCAAAACAATCAAAATAATAATATCTATGATGTTTTCCATCAAAAACGGCATCGGACTGATAACTCCCGCCAGACCAAGTACAAACAGAATATTAAAAATATTAGAGCCTATGGCATTTCCAAGTGCCATATCGACTTCATTTTTGCGTGCTGCAACAACGGAAGTGACAAGTTCCGGAAGTGAAGTTCCGATAGAAACAATTGTAAGTCCCACCAGTGTCTGGCTCATTCCAATTTTCAATGCAATATTGCTGGCGCTGTCCACAACCACATCCCCGCCGATCACAATACCGGCCACACCAACCACAAGGAACAACAGGCTTTTTGGCATCGACATCACTTTCTGTGCCTCTGCCGCTTCAATCTCTTCACTTTGCGGTTGCCCGCCTTCTTTTCCTGCTTTCAATGCCATACGAATCATTGTTCCGATAAATATGGCAAAAAACACCAGAAATACAGCACTGTCAAAACGTCCCAGTTTCATTCCCACACCACCGAGTATCATAAGCAGCAATGCTGCAAACACGGAATATGGGAAATCACGTTTCAATGTAGCTTTCTGTACGGCAACCGGAGTCATTATGGCACAAAAACCGATGACCACCATCATATTAAAAATATTAGACCCGACCACATTACTGATTGCCAGCGTATTCTTATGCTGGATTGCTGCAACAACGGAAACCGCAGTCTCCGGAAGTGAGGTTCCCATGGCAACAATCGTCAGGCCAATAATAATAGCCGGAACATGAAACCGTTTTGCAATACTGGAACTTCCTTCCACAAAGATATCTGCACCTTTGACAAGAAAGAAAAATCCCACAATCAAAAAAATAACCGCCAGCGGCATGGAACATGTTGAAATAAATTCTGTCATATCTTTTCCCTCTTTCTTTAAAATAATGTGTTAAAAGGCAATAATGCCCAAGTGCTCCAATAGTATTTTCAAACCAATAAGTATGAGGATTACCCCACCTGCAATCTCTGCTTTTCTTTTGTAGCGGGTACCGAAGAAATTACCGACAACCACTCCGATGACCGATAATACAAATGTCGTGCATCCGATAATCAGACAGGCTTCCATGATGGATACATTTAAAAAGGCAAATGTAATACCGACTGCAAGTGCATCGATACTGGTTGCAACTGCAAGAAGCAGCATCTCTTTGTGATCCAGCGGCAGATCTTTTGCTCCAATTTCCTGCACGTCTTTATCACGAACCGCTTCAATCACCATCTTTCCACCGATAAACAGCAACAGGAAAAAGGCGATCCAGTGATCGACCGAAGTAATGTATTTCTGAAAGCGGATTCCCAGCGCCCAGCCGAGAAACGGCATCAGTGCCTGAAATCCTCCGAAATACAATCCAATCAGAAACGCATGTTTTTTGTTGATTTTTTCCATGCCAAGACCCTTGCAGACGGATACCGCAAATGCATCCATCGAGAGTCCGACACCAATCAGAAATAACTCGATTACCATTCTTATGTTCTCCTTTTGTGAGGGGATTCATACCTTGCGCTTCTGTCCTTATATATCAAAAAGAGACCCAATGCGCACCAGCGAAAACCGCGACTGCAGCCACGGTTTCCGGTGCACATGAGTCTCATTCTTTAAGGCTTGCCAGGTCCAAATGACCGGTATGTTGACAAGTCACACAATGTGCGAACTACTCCCTCACATACTTTTGTCTATGAATTAGGTAAACTATAACAAACGGTCTTTAAGTTAGTCAATACGAACTTCTTATTTACTGATGACTTTTGCAAACTTCTTCTTACCACGCTTTACGACCTTTCCTTCTCCGGCAAACTCGTCGAGCGTGTAACTGGTACTGATGTCTGTAACTTTCTCACCGTCCACAGAGACTCCACCCTGCTGTACGGCACGACGTGCATCGGAACGACTCTCACACAGAGAAGCCTTTACAAGAACTGCCATGATATCGAGCTTGTCATTGTACAGATCATCTGCAGTCACTTCAACCGTCGGCATATGTGCAGAAACCCCGCCGCCTGCAAACAGTGCATGGGATGCCTCTTTGGCTTTCTTTGCCTCTTCCTCACCGTGTACCAGTTTGGTCAGCTCATAAGCGAGAATCTCTTTTGCTTCATTCAGCTTGGCACCTTCCCATTTGTCCATCTCATCGATCTGCTCCAATGGCAGGAAGGTCAGCATGCGGATGCACTTTAACACATCGGAATCTGCCACATTTCTCCAGTACTGGAAGAAGTCAAACGGAGAAGTCTTGTTCGGATCAAGCCATACGGCACCGGACTGTGTTTTTCCCATCTTCTTTCCCTCAGAGTTTAAAAGCAGATTGATCGTCATGGCATAAGCATCTTTTCCAAGCTTCCGGCGGATCAGTTCCGTACCACCGAGCATGTTGCTCCACTGGTCATCTCCACCGAATTCCATGTTACATCCATATTTCTGGTACAGTGTGTAGAAATCGTAACTCTGCATGATCATGTAATTAAACTCCAGAAAGCTTAATCCTTTTTCCATACGCTGCTTGTAACATTCTGCTGTCAGCATGCGGTTTACGGAAAAATGTGCACCAACATCACGCAGTACATCAATGTAGTTTAAATCCATCAGCCAGTCGGCATTGTTTACCAGCATTGCCTTGCCTTCTCCGAAATCGATGAAACGGCTCATCTGCTTTTTGAAGCAGTCTACGTTGTGCTGAATGGTTTCTGGTGTCATCATCTGTCGCATATCGGTACGACCGGATGGATCACCGATCATGGCTGTACCACCGCCGATCAGCGCGATTGGCTTGTTTCCTGCCATCTGCAGACGTTTCATCAGACACAGTGCCATAAAATGTCCCACATGCAGACTGTCAGCTGTCGGGTCAAAACCGATATAAAATACCGCTTTTCCATTGTTGATGAGTTCCTTGATTTCTTCCTCGTCGGTTACCTGTGCGATCAGACCGCGGGCAACCAGTTCGTCGTAAAGTGTCATTGGGTTTCCTCCTGTAATTTAACTTTTTTGATTTTTCTGGGGCTTTATGTCCCTTTGCTCCATATCTATAAAAATCCAAATAAAAATCCCCTCGTCCTAATTATAAGGACGAGGGGGATCTCTCGTGTTACCACCTTAATTCGCATGCTGTTCACACAGCCTGCCTCCGCGAGTGCAGCTACACTCCAGTGCGTCTAACGGGCACTACTCCGTTACAGCCTACTTGCCTGCGCGTTCGGTGTAAAGCTCAGGGATGTATTCCCTGCGGTAAGGGGGGACCCAGCCTGCTGGGGGGATTCCTTATCGCCCGGCTTATGGTTTTTCCATAAATCCTCGGCAGGGGGACCCAGCTTGCTGGGGGGATTCCTTATCGCCCGGCTTATGGTTTTTCCATAAATCCTCGGCAGGGGGACCCAGCTTGCTGGGGGGGATTCCTTATCGCCCGGCTTATGGTTTTTCCATAAATCCATCTGTGCTTTCCGTGTGCCTCTCATCTACCGGCTGCTTTCTGTTCGTTCCACACATTGGTACTTGTTCCCATCTTCGCTTGTATTCTATAATTATATTATTATAGAAAGACAATCACAGTTTGTCAAACAATTTTTTCTTTTACAAAATCAACAACCTCACGATTTTTTTCCATGATGTTTTCGTCTTTTTCCATCTCGGTTACTGACATCCAATAATAGCGTTTCCCATTAACTACAAAACTATCCTTTTTCATTTTTTCCGAATATTTTGATAATGTAACCTCATAAAGTCTATGATTATATATTCTATTTTCCTGATGACTAACTGAATATTTTTCCTGAACTCTTGAAGTAACATAATTACAGGATACTTTTCTTTTGTCCACATCCAAATCAGCCGATATTCGATCTATTATTACATCTTCATTGTTCTGATCCACGGTTTTATAATTTAAAAACAACTTGCAATCCCATCTCTCATCATAATAAACAAGAAATCTATTTTCTTTTTCAAATGTATCACGAATAGCAATTAATGAGTGATTATGCTGAATTAAATTCAGTTCTCTTATATCATTCATCAACATTTCGTGATTATATTTATCTCTGTACATTTCAACAATATCCTTTACGATCTTGGCACAATATAAAATTCCAATAAAACAAAAAACTGTTTTAAACACAATTCCTGGAATTCCAAACCAATCACTATATGTTGCAGTAAATACGGACAACAAAAAAGAAATTCCTGCAATCATTGTATCCACAGTAACTTTATTTCCAATAAACTTTTTCTTTTTTTCAAGAAGTAATTCCAGATCTCTGTTATCAATTAACATCCTCATAACTATACTCCTTTATCCAGGACAATAAATAATTAATTATTTTGTTGTACCAGTTCAAATTATAACGGAACTTAAGATGCAATACAAGGAAAATATGATAACATCCACACATTAACGCTTGACTTCTTTGGCTTCTGCCGGAACCCAGATTCCATCTTTTCCCCATGGCTGGATCATAGACAAATACCGCTTCTGTCCATCCTTTAAAAATGTAATCTGTATACCGACCTGTGTTTTATCTGCAGATTCAGATTCTTTTTCCACGGAAACAAGCTTTTTATCCGACGATAAATTCAAAAGCTGCCGGGCTGCATCTGTCGGCTCAAGCAATGCACCAATTGGAACCATATTCTTATTCAGCACTTCACCCATACCGTTTATACAGTAGTCCATCTGCGTATCGCTAATTCCCTGCGCATATGCTGTATCAAACTCATCTGCCGATGCAATTCCATCCGTTTTAGCATCCGGACCGTCAGCAAACTGATTGATTTTTTCCTGTGTAATCTGAAATTGACCATTTTCCTGTGCATAATGGATATTCTCTATCCACACGCTCACATGCGGATCTGATGACTCCACATAATACAAAATCTCTGCAGTCTGTTCTTCCGTATTGATTTCATGCAGCCAGTAGCCATCCATTTCTTCTCCGGTTCCACCAAAGAAACTGCCAAAGGCTCCCCATGGCCATGGACTCGACCAGCCAAATGACGGTGTATCTCCATCCATCCACAAAATATGTATTTTCTCTAAATTCGACTGTACCTCTTTGGATGTCATCTGCACAATTTTTTCTGTATCCCGGTCGCAAAATGCCTGTGCCCATTCCCTGATATTCTGCTCTATTATCGCAGCTCCTGCATTTTCCTGCACTGGCTGCTGTGTACTATCCACTTTCTCGGTTGTATGCTCTGTTTTTGTCTCCGACGGTTTCTGGTTTGTCAGACAACTTACTGCCACAAGTGCAACCAAAACGGTTGCAATCGCAGCCACCCAGGTATGTGGTTTTTTAAAATTCAACACGTTCTTAATTCTCCTTCCTGCATCTGCCTCTCCAAACGCAACCGGGGCAAATGAATACGGATGCCGCTCCATCGCAAAAGCAAGTAAGGATGCGCTGTATCCTTTTTTAATCTGATTTCCAAACTGCGCAAGTACGGCCTCATCACAACTCATCTCCATGTCTCTTGTCATATAGAAAAAGGCAATCCATGCCAATGGATTCCACCAGTATACAGCCAAAAGTACGAATGCAATCAGCTTCCATAAAGGATCATGTCTGCGAATGTGCCAGCTCTCATGCGCAAGAATGTACTGCTGTTCCTCCTCTTTCATCCGAAACGGAATATAAATCTGCGGGCAGAAAATTCCCAGTACAAACGGTGATGGAATACAGTCACATTCCCAGATCTTTATGGTCCACCGGACGTTTCCAGATGTTTCATTTACGGTTAAACGTACTGCTGTCCGTACCATACTGCGGCATTTGATATAGGAATACATTCCATATCCTAAAAATAAAAATATCCCGATCAGCCAGACAAAAAACAACACCGCACAAATTTTCTGTGAGGTCGTCATAGCTGCTGTCAAACCAGCTTCAGAAGCTGCATCCCCTGTCACACGTGAACCGGCAGATATCTGCGTCACATTCTGTACTGCCGTTTGCGCATGCACTCCAGATACTCCTGTGTAGTGTGCAATCTCACTCATTTGTGATCTGCTTTTTACCAGACGAAACAGATTAAACAAACTCCATCCTGATGCAATGGGCAAATCAAATAACATACGGATTCCAACAATTGCCCACAATGCATAGGAATATTTTTTGGGACATTTCCGCAAAAGCGCGCGCACTGCAAACACCGCGAGAATTACAACCGCCACCATGCCATTCCGCTGCAGAAATGCCAGAAAAATTACACTTGCCTTCTCCATTCTCTGCCCCTACCCTTCTTTATGCTCGTCGATCATTTTCTTGAGCAGCTTTGCTTCTTTTTTGGAAATTTTCTTTCCTCCAAGAAATGCTGTGATAAACCCTGGCAGTGATCCGTCAAACGTACGGTCCACAAAATAGCGGGATTCCTCTGCCTGCACCTGTTCCTTTGGAATTAAAACAGAAACCGTTGCATCCTCATTGGCAATGTATCCTTTTTCACACATTTTCCGTACAACCGTATAAGTCGTAGATTTTTTCCATCCAAGCTGTTCCTGACATAACTTTACAAGTTCCCCGGAGTTTATGGGAGCATGTTCCCATACGACACACATAAACCGGTAATCACTGTCACATAATTTTACATATTCCATCTTTTTCTCCTTCACAGGTTTATAGCTATCAACCTGTTTTCAGTTTATTCTTATAAACCAGAAATGTCAAGGTTTATTTTTATAGACTGCGAGAAATGTCAGAAAAATACGATGGAAAATGTTTGAACTCACCTTTTCGAAAAGTTATAATAACTGTAACGAAAAAAGGAGGACATGCTATCGTGGAAAAAGTACGTTACATGATTTCCGATGCCGCTGCACTGGCCGGTGTGGAAACCCATGTGTTACGTTACTGGGAAGAAGAACTCGACCTGACCATCCCACGAAATGAGATGGGACATCGATACTATACACGAGAGAACATACAGGAATTCCAAAAGATCAAAGAACTCAAAGAAAAAGGATACCAGCTGAAGGCAATCCGCATGATATTACACAATAAAAACCCCGAAGATGCCGGTGTTTCCGTGCCGGATTCTGCAGCACCTGGTCCATTGCCCGCATGTAACCGGGAACATCATCACACGGTTGTCGCCAAACCGGACCGACAGAATACAGATAAAACCGACTTACCTGTAAATACCCTTTCCGCGGAAGAACGCATGGCACAGTTCCGGGAACTGATGAGTGACATTGTAGGGCATGCGATTGCACAGAACAATGAAGCACTTACGCTCGATATCAGCAAAGAAATACGGGAAACCGTCTTAAAAGAAATGAATTACCTTATCCGGGAACAAAATGATATGACGGAAGAACGTTACCGCCAGTTGAGTGCTGAAATCCGTGGGAAACTGCAAAAAAAGCATACGCTTTTTGCGAAGAAAGAAAAAGTTCCAAAAACAAAACCTGCAAAAAAGGAAAAAAGCAGGAAAAATATACTCAATCCAGTAGGATAATTTTCTTTACATATGCCCCCAAAAGTTATTTTCTGGATTAGAGATATGGTAATCTCTTTGCCGTTTTCCAAAATATAAACATGCCTGCGGAGAGTTGTGCTCTCCACAGGCTTATCTTATCCCTTCTATTCACTTACCGTTTTCTCCGGGAACCGGATCTTTATATACTCCTGTATCAGCTGTACACATTTTTCCCGTCCGATCCGGTCACTGTTTAACACCAGATCATAGTTTGTCGGATTGGTCCAGTCTTTTCCGGATGTATAATAGCTGTAATATTTTGCACGGTATTTATCTGTTGTATGAATCAGATAATTTGCTCTTTTTTCCGATACATGCATTTTATCCATGATGGATTTTACACAGGCTGCCCGCGGTGCTTCAATATACACACTGATGACATTGGAGTAGCTGCGCAGAATATCATCTGCACATTTTCCCACAATAATACAACTTTCTGTATTTGCAAGCGTCCGGATGATGTCTGCCTGAATATTGAAAACATTGACATCGGAAATGAAATCCTTTTCCATTGGCTCTACCACACCGCTGACTGGCATTCTTCGAAGGAAATTTGCCAGATGTTTTCCACGGAGCTTCTCGTCAGTTTCCACAAATACGCTCTCATCAATTCCACTCTGATCGGATGCCATGGTGAGAATCTGTCTTTCATAACACGGAATCCCAAGTGCTTCTCCCAGACGTGTCGCAATGTCTTTTCCGCCGCTGCCAAAGCCACGCGCAATCGTAATGACATAATTTTTCATGACTTCACCCCCTCTCCTATCTACAGATCAAGTTCTGCGATCCTGTCTTTCTATGCTATCTTGCATCAGCCTTTAATACTGCATTTAACATAACAGAGGCGCCTTCTGTACAGTGCTCCGGGGAAGAATACTCCGGCTCGCAATGGGAAAGACCATCCTTTGACTGTACAAAGATCATCGTCGCCGGAAGCATATATGCCGCAAACTGTGCATCATGTCCTGCACCGGAATGAATGTACTGATGAGAAACACCAAGTTCCTCTGCAGCCTCTTTGACGAAACCAACCAGTTCCTTATCCCAGTATACGGTATCGCGATTCCATGCTTTTACGACTTCACATTTACATCCCGCCCATGTCTTGTCTGCACAGCTCTTTACGATTGCCAGTACCTTGTCGAGCACTTCTGGTTTTTCATGTCTTGCATCGAATGAGAAATCGAAGAAATCCGGTACACAGGTATGTACACATGGATGACATACGACTTCACCTGTCGTATAAACAAGTTCCGGATACCCCAGCTTATCAATCTCTGTATGCAGATAAGTCAGTGCCTCTGCTGCTGCCAGAAAAGCATCTCTTCTCTTTGGCATCGGGAATGTTCCTGCATGTGTCGTCTGTCCATAGAATTTTAATCGATAGTTGAACATTCCAAGCACACAGTCAACAACACCGATATCATTTCCATTATCCTCAAGAATTGGTCCCTGCTCGATATGAGTTTCAAAATAACACTCATATTTTTCCGGAGAAAGACGATATTTCTTATCTCCCTTAAATCCGGACTTCTCTAAAGCCTCGCCGAATGTACTCTTGTTATCAAGAATACTCTTGGAGTTCATCATATCCTCATATTTGAACTTGCTACGGATATCTTCCGGAAGATAATCATAGCAGACAATTCCAGAACACATCATTGCCGGTGGATATAAAGATCCTTCCTCATTGGTCCAGATCATGGCTGTCAGAGGATGTTTATGTGGAATGTTTAACTCTGCAACCGTTTCAAGCACTTCCATGGCGGACATAACACCAAGAATACCATCATAGTTACCACCATTTTTTACGGAATCACAATGAGAAGCCATGACGATCCGCTTTGCATCCGGATCTGTTCCCGGAAGTGTTGCATACATATTTGCCACATCATCAATCTCAATGGTTGCACCGATGGCTTCCATACGCTTACGAAATTCATTTCTTGCCATAATTGCTTCCGGCGAAAGGGAATAACGGGTAATTCCACCATGTCCTGCATCTCCAAACTGTGAAAAAGTTTTAATTTTATCTGTCATTCTTTCCAAACTACATGTATACATACTACTGTACCTGCCTTTCTCAAAATTATTATCTGAATGTATTTCTATTACTTTCTCTTTTCTACCCGGGTTCCTGCTGTGATCGAGCCTGTCGGACAAACCAGTTTACATAACTGACATCCCACACACTTTTTGGCATCCATAAGCGGTTGTCGTTTTTCATCCATACGAAGTGCCTGATGTCCACCATCGAAACAGGAAATATAACATCTTCCACAACCAACACAGATCCTGCGATTAAATTTCGGATACTCGATTGTACGACGGTTCACACTTTCTGCTGGAACAATATTCGGAAGCGCTTTCCCGATCATCTGCCGCACGGATGTCATTCCATTCTGTGCCAGATAATCCTGCATTCCCCCTATCATATCCTCGATAATCCGGTACCCATACTGCATAACACTTGTGGTAACCTGGACCGTCTCACAGCCCAATGCCAGAAATTCAGCCGCATCCCTCCATGTTTCGATGCCTCCCATTCCGCTGATCGGAACTCCTTTTAAGTTTTCATCTTTTGCCATGTCATTGATAAAACGCAGTGCAATCGGTTTTACCGCTTTTCCGGAATAACCGCCTTCCGGTGATTTTCCATCCACATCAGGAGCCGAAGAAAACGTCTGCAGATTGATGTTCATCACACTTTTGATCGTATTGATTGCTGCAAGCCCGTCCGCACCTGCTCTCACAGCGGCTTCTGCCGGAACTTCCATTTTTGTGATATTTGGTGTCATTTTCGCCAGTACCGGAAGGGTTGTACCTTTTTTTGTTGCCGCTGTATACTTTGCAACAAGCTGTGGATCGGTACCTACATCACTGCCAAGTCCTTCCCCTACCATCTGCGGACAGGAAAAATTACACTCTATAATATCTGCCCCTGCTTCTTCCATGAAAGAAGCAAGTTTTGTCCATTCCTCTTCGTTCTGTCCCATGATGGATGCTATGATTACTTTTGTCGGGTAATCTTTTTTTAACCGACGAAGATAATCCATATTTTCTTCCAGCGTGTGGTCGCTGATCTGTTCAATATTTTTAAATCCCACAAACGGATTATCCTCTTTTTCCAATGCTGCAAATCTCGGAGAAACTTCATCCGGTGTAAACAGACCGATGGTTTTAAATGCAACGCCTGCCCATCCCATCTCAAATGCCTTTGCGACCATTTCGTAATCACTACCTACTACCGAAGAGGAAAGAAAAAATGGGTTTTCACAATGCACTCCACAAAAATCAATGGATAAATCTGCCTTTGAGGTTCTCGGAATTTCTGCTGTAATACTGGATAAAATCGTTGGAATATCCACACCCCGGTCAATTCTTGCCCGGGTGCAGGCACCAACACACGGTGCACTGCATCCCTCACAAGTGATATGATCTAATTTCCTTGCGGCTCCGGTTTCATTTTCAAACCGGACGGAGCGGACAATTTCATCGACTGCCAGCCCCTTCGGGCAGGCACCGCTGCAGGGAGCATCCTGACACAACAGACATCTGCCCGCTTCGCTTTTTCTTCTTATTGCTTCATATGCCATGTGCCATCTCCTCCTATCTGTGAGAACGCTTTACATAATCACCCATCCCCGGTGTTCCAACAAAATCACCGTTGTCATATACCAGTTTTCCTCTCAGATATGTCTGAACCGGATATCCGTGAAGTTTCTTTCCTTCCCAGATGGTATGATCATAGTCCGAATGCATATTGCTGACACTGATTGTGAAATCTTTGTCCTTGTCATAAATAACAATATCTGCATCTTTGCCGACTGCAATGGCTCCCTTGTTATCGCATCCGAAAATCTTTGCAACATTGGTAGAACAAAGTTCAACGGCTCTCTCAAACGTGATCTTTCCGGAATTTGCCGCATCCAGCATATACGGATAAAGGTTTTCTACTCCGGCACATCCGTTTGGAATCTTGGTAAAATCATCTTTGCCCCAATCCTTTTCATAGCTCTGGAATGGACAATGATCGGTTGCAACCGTATCAATCATTCCTGATTTAATTGCTGTCCATAATGCATCCTGACTTTCCTGTCCTTTCATTGGCGGGGAACATACAAAGTTACGACCGTCTTCTCTCTTGTATACATCACAGGTAAATTCCAGATACTGTGGACAGGTTTCTACTAAAATATCATGTCCCTCGGATTTTGCCTTGATGCAGGCTTCGAGTCCTTCTTTATCTGCCATATGTACGATATAGACCGGGGTATCTAAGTGGGAAGCCCAGTGAACAACTCGTTTATCTGCTTCTGCCTCTACAAATTCCGGACGGCTCATGTAATGATACCAGGCAGAGGTCTTACCTTCCTTCAAGTACTGCTCAGTACGCAGATCAATCAGATCCGGGTTTTCCGCATGAACATTGATCATTGCGCCAAGCTCCTTTGCCCGAAGAAGCAGTCTGGCAAGCATTCCATCATCTACCATCATTCCTTCTTTCTTATAAACAAGGAAACATTTGAAACTGGTAATTCCTTCCTCAACTGCCTGTTCTATTTCATCTAAAATTTCTCCGCCATTCAGATCGGTAATACAACAGTGGAATGCATAATCACAGCACGCTTCTTTTTCCAGCACCTCTTTCTTAGATCCGATCAGTCCTAAAATCGTTTCCCCCTTATGCTGTACCGGATAATCAAAAATTGTAGTAACACCTCCGCAGACAGCAGCTCTGGTACCTGCCAGATAACTGTCTGCGGAAACGGTTCCTCCAAACGGCATTGCCATATGGGTATGTGCATCGAGTGCACCAGGCAGCACAAGCTTGCCTGTTGCATCCACGACTTTCTCTGCGTTTACCGCAAGATCTCTGCCAATCGCTACGATTTTTCCTCCATCGACCGCTACATCTGCCGGAAAACTTTCCGTTGCAGTAACGACGGTTCCACCTTTAATCAGTAATTCCATATCGCACATCTCCTTCTATCTCTTAGTTCTTAAAATTGTCATACTTATAAACAAGTGTCATACCAGATCTCTGATAAATCTGTGCTACTTCTACGAGATTCATACCGCCGGCATTTGCAACTGCCATGTTGGTCGGCCAGGTAACACCAAAATCTACGGTTCCGTTGTTTACCGCTGTAGTCTCGGAAATATCACCACCACCGGATACGATATTTACTTTCAGACCAACTTCATCGTAATAACCCTTGGCATCTGCGACATAGTAGCCCATGAACTGTGCCTGTGGTAACCACTTCAACTGAATAGATACTTCTGATTTTTCCGGACTGAACTTTCCGTCAGAAGATTCTGCGGCTTCATAGTAGCTTGTATCACGGATATCATCTAAGGTCAGTTTTGCAAACTTATCCTGCGCCGAAGAATCATCTAATGTCACATATTTCTTTGCAATGTCGAGTGTCTGCTGCATCGCATCGTCATCAATCTTGCCGATATCCGACACTTCATTGCCATTCATATCTGCCTTTACCAGTTTTGCGACTTCACTTGCCATATACTTCTGATGATCCTGAGATACCGAAGATCCTGCGTCATAGACAATCTGTGCGGCTTCTTCCGGATTTTCTACTGCATATTCCCAGCCTTTGATGGATGCATACAAAAATGCTTTTACAGTCTCCGGATTCTTCTCTGCAAAATCCCTGGTACAAAAGATCATATCCTCCAGCATTGCCACGCCTTCATCGTTCATATCAATGTATCCAACCGTGTCACCATAACCATAGGCACCATCATAATCATTCTTTACAAGTCCCAGTTCGTTATAAGTCATCGCAGATGCCAGCGTACTGGAATCGTCATCAAATGCATCCATCGTAAAATCTTCACTCAGATATTCCGTTGGAAGTCCGTACTTTGCAAGTAATGCCTGAATCTCATACTGATTACCAATGCCCCAGTTGCTGACTTTTCCTTCGCCAGCCGCCTTCTTAATGATTTCTTCATTGCTCATTACATCAGAGGTATCTACTGCGCCTGTACTTTGCGTACTGGAACCGGAACCTGTGGTTTCTTTTTTGTCAGATCCGCATCCGGCCATCATGGATACTGCCATTGCCGATACAAGTACTGCGCTCATAATCTTTGCCATTCTTTTCTTCATAATTCTTTCCTCCTTTTTTGGGGTTTTGTGGGTTTTATATCAACTCCGTTACCTCTTTCTAATGGTATTTCCGGAGAAGTATACTCTGTACGATCATCAGGATCACATAGGATACTATTCCAAGCATGCAGGCCGTTGCGATGTATGCCCATGCCGTCGGATACTGTGCCAGCACGATGTTCTCCCGGATCTGTCTTCCGACTCCTGTGATATATTCTGCGAAATATTCGCTTACGATTGCTGTCATGATACTTGCCGGTACGGACACCTTCAGTGCCACGAAAATATACGGTACCGAATTCGGCAATTGCAGCTTTATCAGTGTGGTGTGGCGTTTTGCCGCATAGGTTGCCATCAGGTCTTTCGCATACGGTTTCAGCTCTGTCAGTCCACGATAGGCATTTAAGCTCATATTTGCCGCTGCGATCAGCATGACAACCAGAATCTTTGCCACCATGCTCCGGGTGCTTGCCTCTGTCGAAACATCCTTCGTCCAGTTATTCATAACCGGTGCCAGCGCAACAACCGGAATGGATGCAAATGCCCCGACCACACTCAGTCCGCCTTTCCCGACTCTTGGAAACATTGCCGCAAGGATTGCCACTGCATATCCAAGCACACTTCCCAGTGCCAGTCCGACGGCTGCGACAATCATGGTCGCTGCTATATTTCCTTTAATCTTTCCGAAGTTTTCTAAAAAGATCTTTCCAATCCGGGTAATGAGTGGAAGGGTGAATGTATCTGTTTTAAACCAGTGATGCAGCACCTGTGTCTGCCACAGTGCAATGATCACGATTCCAAGAAGCACCGGAAGAATTACGGTAAATGCTGCCTGCACCTGTGCGCTGTCCTTCATCCGGCGGTACAGGCTTTTCGGTCTCTTTCTCTTCTGTGCCATATTAGTTCACTCCTTTCTTTGCATCCCTTTTTGCTTTTCTTAAACCTCTCTTTTCCGGAGAAACCAGATTTTCTATCCAACCCATCAGACATCCACTGAAGATTCCTATAAATGCACTGAAGAATACAATGAGCCAGAATACATAGATGGACATCGCATGTTTTAACGACTGGGAAAGCATGCATCCAAGTCCTCCGTCACCCTGTAAGGTATCTACCAGAATGGATGCGGTGATCGCCATCGGAGCGGCGATCTTAGTTCCCGTGAAGAAATACGGGATTGCTGTCGGAATCAGTACTTTCGCATAAATCGTCGGCTTCTTTGCCGCGTAGGTATACATCAGATCGTATTTTTCCTGCGGCACGGATTTGAAACCTGCCAGTGTGTTGGTTGCCACCGGATAGAAACTTAAGATGGCGGCAATGATGATGCGGCTCTTGTTGATGTCCCCGGTGATGGAGAGGATAATCGGTGCAAGACCGAGTACCGGGATCAGCTGGATTAACATCAGATATGGGAAAAGCATCTTTTCCACAAGTCCGGAAAGCTTCATCAGAAGTGCCAGTACGAATCCGGCACCGGTTCCTAATAAAAATCCAAGCAATGCACGTAATATTGTGGCCCTTGCGCTTGTCAGAACCACCATCGTGGCGCTCATTCCGGCAGATACCTGTCGGGTGGAGAATGCCGCCGCAATCACCTGATACAGATGCGGAAGAATGTTCTCCGGTGTTCGTTTTGTCACGGACACGATCGATGCTCCGATCTCCCATGCCGCTATAATGATCAGAATCCACAGAACCGTGGATGCCCATTTTTTATCAAAAAGTCTGCTTATTTTCTTCATTAAACGCTGCCCCCTTCAAAACTGTTGCGTACTTTTAATACCAGTTCATTAAAGTGTGCACTCTCTTTCATATCCAGCGTCCGTGGTCTTGGCAGATCCACATCCACGATCGCGGATAACCGTCCCGGATGCGGGGATAACACACAGATCCGGTCGGAAAGGAATACCGCTTCCTGAATGTTATGGGTGACAAAAATGATGGTCTTGTTTGTCTGTCTCCAGATCCGGAGCAGATCTTCGTATAACTTTTCTTTTGTAAACTCATCCAGTGCAGAAAACGGCTCATCCATCAGCAGGATCTCCGGGCGGATACCAAATGCCCTGGCGATATTGACGCGCTGCTGCATACCACCGGATAACTGTTTTGGAAAGTGGTTGGCAAAATCTTTCAGTCCTACCATCTCAAGCATTTCATCTGCACGCTTTGCGCGGTCTGCCTTGGACTGGTACATGATTTCCAATGGAAGTTCCACGTTTTTCTTTACCGTCCGCCAGTCAAACAGTACCGGCTGCTGAAATACAAATCCGAATTTCTGCTGCTGCCGCAGTTCCTTCGGGGTCTGTCCGCTGATTCTTATGGTGCCGTCTGTCGGCTCCTGCAGATCTGCGATGCTCCGAAGCAGTGTGGTCTTTCCACAACCGGAAGGGCCGAGCAATGAAATGAACTCTCCCTTGTAAATATCAAGATTCACTCCGGTAAGTGCTTTTACGTCGTTTCCTGAATTGTCTTTAAAGGTTACATCCAGGTCCTTCACCTGTATTTCCACTTCTCTTTCCTGTAATTCACTCATCTCGTTTCCTCCCGTCTTTTTGTAAAAGTAAAATAAAAAACACGGCAAAAGCGCTTATTGTCTGGCGCCTTTGCCGTGTTCTTTATTCTTGTTTTTGTTCATGTTGCAAGTATATGTTTTGCAACGTTTGTTTTCAATACACCACAGCACAAAATCTTTTGTGCTGTGGCACATATATAATTTTTTAAATATTACGCAAATACTTTCTTATAAATTGCCATGCAGTCTTCTTTTGTTACTGTCTTCCTGGTATTTCCCGGACTGCCGGATGCAATCGCATCTTCTGACATTTTTTCAATCACAGGAAAAAACTCTTCTTCCTTGATTCCATACTCCCGCAGTGTCGGAATCTCACAAATTCTGCACACGTTCTCAATTGCATCCAGAAGCTTTTCTGCGGCCATCTGATCGCTGTCTGCCTCCGTCGCAGCCCCAATAGCTCTGCCAAGTGTCGCAAACCGGTCATACGCGCCATCTAATGCAAAGCTCAGGCAATCTTTTAACAGCATTGCATTGCTCATGCCATGTGGTACGTGGAACAATGCACCAATCGGACGGCTCATGCCATGTACCAGCGTCACACTGGAATTATTGATACAAAATCCTGCCTCCAATGCCGCTAACGACATTTCCTCCCGTGCTTTCGCATCGTACCCATTCTGATATGCAATCGGAAGGTATTTCATGATCCTCTTTACCGCCGAAACCGCACTCACATCTGTAAGAGAGAATGCTTTCTTGGACGTGTACGCCTCTACGGCATGTGTCAGCGCATCTAGTCCGGTTGCTGCCGTCACGCTCTTTGGCATATCCATGGTAAAATCAGGATCTACAATTGCAAGATCCGGAACGAGACAGTCTCCTTTCAACAACATCTTGATGTCTTTTTCCTGATCCGTAATGACCGTAAATTTGGTTGCCTCAGATCCAGTTCCCGAAGTAGTTGGAATCGCTACAATTCCCGGCACACTTCCTGTAATTTCTTTTCCGTTGTAATCCGCAATCCTGCCTTCATTGACCGCCATCGCGGCAATTGCTTTTGCTGAATCCAGCGGACTTCCTCCGCCGATACCAATGACAAACTGACATCCCGTCTTTTTGTACTGCTCCAGACCTTCCTCTATCATTTTGTCGGTCGGTTCTCCCGTAATTCCATCAAACACATAATAAGCAATCTCTGCCTTTTCGAGAGTTTTTTTCAACTGCTCCATCATTGGAGACTTTCCCACATGTTTACCGGTTACAATAAATGCCCGGTTTCCATAGGTCTTTAAATACGGCACTGCAGATGGCAGTGCGTCCTTTCCCACCAAAATATGGGATGGAATTGCAAAGTGTGCCATATTGTCACTTCCCTTCTGTCTCCAACGATTAAATGTATTCCTTATCAACAATGCCTAATACTTCATCCAGTTTTTCCAGTTCTTCGAGTAACTGCTCCTCCGTAATAATAAGTGGCGGACAGACAAAAATCATATTTTCATGGGAATAGGTCATGAATTTACGCTCCTTGAGCATTCCAATAATCTTACCCATAATTCCCTGTGGATCGCATCCATAGGATACCATTGGCTCTTTGGTTTCCTTATCCTTTACAAGTTCTACACAGGAGAAAAGACCAATATGACGTACATCTCCGACACATGCATGTGCCTCTTTGTATGCATCCAGCTTCTCGGCCAGAACCTTTCCAACCTTGTTTACATTGTCAAGAATATTTGCCTTCTGGTAGTAGTTCACGCATGCAACACCGGCTGCACATGCCAGCGGGTGTCCACTGTAAGTAAGTCCACAGGAAAGAAAATGATCATCAAAGTAAGATGCGATCTTGCTGCTGACGGCTACCCCACCAAGCTGTACATAACCGCAGGTAACTCCCTTGGCAAATGTAACGAGGTCTGGTTTTACGTCAAAATTTTCAAATGCGAACATCTTTCCGGTACGTCCCCATCCTGCCATAACTTCATCACAGATCATGACAATTCCAAATTCATCACAAATCTTACGCACACCAGGCAGATAACCCTTCGGCGGAATAATAATTCCATTAGATCCTGTGATTGTCTCCATCACAATCGCTGCCACCTGATCTGGTCCTTCATAAATAATCTGCTCACGCAGCTTTGCCAGATAATACTTTGTGGCTTCTTCTTCCGATGCAAAATTGATCGGCTCACGATAAATGTATGGATCAAAGAATTTTACAAAACCAGGAATCCCCGGCTCCAGCGGATAACGTCTTGGCTCACCGGTTAAGTTTCCTGCGCCAAACGAAGATCCATGATAACTTCTGTAGCGGCTGAACACCTTTTTTCTTCCGGTATACATCCGCGCAATCTTGATGGCGTTCTCGTTGGCATCGGCTCCGGCATTTGTGAAAAATACTTTTCCAAACGTATCCGGCAGCAGATCTACAATCATTTTTGCCAGTTTTACGCGGGACTCTGCAGCATATGCCGGTCCGACAAAGCAATACTTATCTACCTGCTCCTTAATGGCATCCCCGATGTCTTTATTTCCAAATCCGACATTTAAATTTACAAGCTGCGAGGACATATCCGTATAACGGTTTCCATCATAATCATAAAAATAAATCCCTTCGGCCTTCTCAACCGGGATCGGATTTAAGGCTGCCTGCTTGCTCCATGACTGGAGTACATACTTCTTTGCATTTTCTTTTATTTCCTGTGGTGTCATATCATCTACCTGCCTTTCTGTGCATTCCCTTTTTGGTTCGTTTTGATACTCCCCATTATAAGCATGACAAAATGCAAAACAATGAGCCACAACACAAATTAACTTGTGCCACAGCACAAATCATTTTTCCTGAAAAATAAAAAAGGTTTTCTTTTTCCTGATCTGTGCTATAATATTAAACATTATAGTAAATGTAAAAGGCAACGGTGCCCCAAAGAGGGATCGTTGCCTTTTTCTTTTTATTCAGGAGGGATGCAAATATGGCCGTGGAATTACAGCGTCTGATGGAAAAAGTCTCACATATGGATGTAAACCTGATTGCTGGAAAAGGCGGTATTCACAACCTTGTTACCTGGGTACATATGGTAGAAACCACAGAAGCTTCCGATTTTCTCGAAGGTGGCGAAGTCGCTTTTACTACAGGACTTGGTCTTGGAAACCGAACCAATCTGCTGGATCTGATCCGATTAATGTATGAAAAGAAAGTCGCCGGTGTCATCGTCAATACTGGACCTTTTATTGAGGAAGTTCCAGAGGATGCCATCACTTTCTGCAACGAACATGATTTTCCACTGTTTGTCATTCCGTGGAAAATCCATCTGGCAGAAGTCATGCGTATCTTCTGTTTTGCAATTACGAAAGATGAACAACGGATTCTAGAAACTGCTGCCGGGTTCAAAAACGCAATTTTCTTTCCAAAACAGGAAGAACTTTATGTCGTTCCCCTGTCCCAACAGGGATTCCGTGTTAACTGGAAATATGCCGTATGCATGATGAACCTTTCGCACACCGCTACGGATCTTCCAGTCCGTCTGGAACAGCTCGTCAACAGTCTGGATACTTATGCCCGGCATAAATACGATAATTTTGCAATTTTTTCTCACGACAGCGAAATTCTCATCGTGGCAGGAAACTATTCCGAGCATGAACTGCATACTTTTATTCAGGATCTCCGCTCCCGCGCTTCCCAGCTCCTTGCAAGCGGGGAATCCGTTTCCATGGGTTGTGGAAAGCTCACGAAAAGTATCCGCTGCCTGTGGAAAAGTTACCGACAGGCAAAATCCATTCAAAAACTGCAGGAAAACGGGAAAATTGACCACTCTCTTATCTTTTATTCTGACATGGGAATTTACAAACTGCTCATGGGAATCGAGGACCGTGAAATTATTCAGGAATATTATGATAAGAGTATACGTCCGCTTCTCGACTACGATGAAAAAAACGATTCGGATCTTGCAGTCGTACTGCGGGCTTATCTCAACCACAACGGAAGCGTAAAAGAAACTGCGGATGAACTGTATGTGCACCGGAACACCATCAACTACAAATTGACGCGTATCTCTGAGATTCTGGATATGGATCTGTCCCAGTTGAATACGCGTCTGCAGCTGAGTGTCGGATTTATGTTGGAAGATATGTTATGATTTTATAAGCCAGCTTCTTTCGTTTCTCACCTTTAACTTTAAAATCAATCTCTGAAATCATTGCACATACCACCTTTCTTTTTGGTATGTACATATATCACTCCAAATGAATAATAAAGCAAGTCAATTCTGAAATACTTTTACACAAAACACCATATTATTCGCGCACAAATATCTCCCCATATCCTTTAAAATCAAGTCTCTCCGACAAATACCCGACAAAAAACAATACCCCCTTTGCAATTTCGCGAAAATACGCGTGAGAGGGGCATCGGTCTTCCCTAAAAAAGAGTGTAGGGATTTGAATTGCCCCTATTTCCTCATTGATTCTTCAAGCCACTGAAAAGCTGTGAATTCATCTATTTCGATTGCCATTTCAACCGCCTTCTTTGCACACTCTAAAAGACGTTTAGATTTATTCATTAATTCAAACGAACACAAAATAATCTCATTTAATTCTATTTGAGTGTCATATTTAATATATGGAATAATCAGTTCACGCAATGTTTCCTGATTCATTCTTTGCTGAACAGATCCTCTCGACATTCTATTTGTAAGTTCATTTATTATTGAAGAGTTAAAATATAGTGCGTACACGTTTGGTATGTAGTCATTTGGCAAATGAAAACAAAGAACATTATCTGAGCACACAGAATTATCAAGTTCTTTTGAAATAACTCCAAAATTACCTATAGTTCCTACTCTACCTGTAACTATATCACCTTCACAAACAAATTTACTGTGCTTTTGTGGATCAACACTATGAAATAAATCTATTTCAACTATTCCGTCATATATATCTGTTCCTCGCACATAATGGCATAACCCTTTATCAAATAACATATATTTGTCAGCATACTCACCAGTAAACAAATATATTGCCACATCATCGAGCGTCTTCGCTTTAGGATCATATTTTAATATAGTCGATATAAGTTTATCATATTTAGGTTGGAAATATTCTGCATCCATACGCTCTGCAGATAATATATCTGTATATCTTCTTACAGAAAATACTTCTGTTTCAAATTTACAAATATCAACCCCTAATTCCGAAAGCAACTTTGTTTCTGCTTTCTTATATTTTTCTTCTGCAAGCTTCTTATTTTCAACTGAAGCAATATATAAATTTTCTACTTCTAATTGAAATTTTTCCGATAAAGAAGGCACATGCATATTAGTTATTATTGGAAGTGTTATATGAGGCTGCCCTGTTTGACTAGCTGATCTCCACATAAGATTCTGTCCATACTTCGAATGTAAAAAAGACCATAAATAATACTTATTTATCCCATTCAAATCATTTGTTCTTAAAATAATAACATCTCTACAAGTAGCATAGACTGGATATTCATTCGTAACCAATCCAACTTTTGCTAATGTATTTCCACCTTTTGCAATAACTAAATCCCCTGGGTATGCCTTAGAAATAGTTGTTTGATTATCATTTAGTACCTTTTCTGGCAAAAAAACTGTATCATCTGTAAGAACAACCAAGCCATTTTGTATTTCATTAACCCTTATAAAAGGTATTAATGATTTATCGTCACTATAAAATCCTGTAATCGATGGATAAAAAGCACTACAATCTACTTTCCCATTATACGATTCTATAGCCCCTCCGTTAGTGCTTTTTATTAAGTCTTCAAGCATTAGATTACTTTTTGAATAATACTCTGGATCAAATCTGAACGGTTCATCAATCACCCTACTCAGCATAACATTCGTACATTCCAGCCTCTCCAACAAATTGTTGAACACATCATCACTGGAGAGGCTTGCTAAAAAGGGAGTTCATTCTCCGGATGCATTATTTGATTCAGTTCTTCCTCTGTTGGTGCAAAACTAAGTTTATTATCATATGCAAATTTAATAAAAGCTTCTGCAATTCCATTCTGACTATAGATATTATTAGGATTGATATTTTTCATTTTAGGATCATGGTTAAATAAATCATGTTTAACAAATATATGATCATGCGTATCTTTTACTCTCTCCTCATACTCAACCACATCCTCCGCTTTTAAATAAAATTTCTGCGCATCATTCGAAAGATTTAAATATTCTTCATTTGAAATGATATCATTATTATTATCTCCTAATATATTATCTTCTTTATACAATGCTCTTTCATCTGTATCCAATGACAACCATTCAACTATGCTAATTTCTTTTTTATTTTCTGTATCATTATTATCTTTCAATACAAAAATCGAATTTTTTAAAATCCATTTTTTATGACTTTCTAAATCGCCTATTTTTTTTACAAACAAATCCTTAATGAACTTTGTTTTTCCATCCTCCGTTTTATGTTCTTCAGGTATAGTTATAGTCTCAATTTTTATTAAATAATTAGATTTTTTTGTAATCTCTTTATATTCTTCTTCTGTTAGAATTGCGTCGTCATTTTTTCGCTTATATTCATAAACTATTTTCTTCTTATGAGCCTTTTTGTTTGCAAGATATTCTTCTTCCGTAACTGATTCTTCATCAAGTTTTCTTATGTATATAATATTTTTTTCGACTTTATCGTAGTTTTCCTTATTGACAATCTGATTATATTCTTCTTCTGAAATAATCATTTTATCAGACTTTCTGATAATCAATTTTACAGTCGTGTATTTATATGATGTCCAATTTACATATGTCTCTGTAACATATATTTTATCCCCCGAATTATCTTTACTAGGTTCCTGCATAGTTGCAAAGAAAATAGGATAATCAATATTTCCATTTTCATCTGCATCAGGTTTCGGACATATATTAGGATATCCACAATCCTCATCTGTCCATTTTTGAACAAAAAGTACACTTGTCTTTGTACCCGTTCCCGATTTTCCATTTTTAAATGTGTTTCCATGCAATCCGACTACTGCCAATAATCTACATTGCTTTAATATATACTCTCTAATATATTTATCTGATGTATTATTAAATCTTCCTTGCGGTAATACAATGGCCATTCTCCCACCAGGTTTAAGAAAATTCAAATTTCTCTCAATGAATAAAATATCCCTACCAACCGTATTTTGCAGCTTTTCTTTAGGATCACCGCCTTTATGCCCTAAATCATATGGCTCAATTTGTTCAACATTATCCAGATCACCAGCAAATGGTGGATTTGCCATTAAAACATCAAACAAAAAACCTTGATATTTTTCTTTAGGTTCTGTAGCCCTTTTATTCTTGCTTAAGTCTACAAGTTTATGAAATCCTTCACTATATTTTGCTGCCCATAATGGATTATTTGCAAACTCCGAGTCCCAGCTTTTATAATCTAGCGAATTAAGATATAAAACATTTGTATGCCCATCACCCGCTATAATATTAAGCATTCTACCAACACGAACACAATTTTCTCCAAAATCAATTCCAAAAACATTATCTTGAACATAGTCTGTCTCTTCGGCTGTTCTTTCATTTGTAGTAAACAAATTGGTTGCGTCAGGGTTCATCTGTTTCCAAACATGGAAAATAGTATGCATTGGGAATCCACAGCTTCCTGCCGCAGTATCAATCATTTTCTCATTCTCTTTTGGATTCAACATTTTAACACACATATCAATAACGTAACGTGGTGTAAAATATTGTCCCATATCACTCTTTTGATTATTATTTACCAAATGTTCAAAAGCATCATCAACCACTTCTAAATTTGAATTAAAAAGTTTTACATTTTGCAATTCTTTCACACATGATTTCAATGCCCCCTTCTGCATCTCTATACGTGAATCATCCGGAAAAACTCCCCTCCATTTCTTTTGTGCTTTTTGAAATAGTTCATTTATTTTATTATAAACATCATCTAATGAATCCTGCTCTTTAACTCGGAACTCTAATACCCTGAATTTTGAATCATCAATCTCGTTTAATGTCTTATTATATTCATTCTGACCAATTGCTATAACATCAGCATCCCTACTAGACATTTTTTCATCATACAATTTTGAAAAAATAAGCTTAAATATTTCCTCAAAAGCTTTTTCGCTTGAATCATTTGCTCCAAATTTTTGTTCAACAGAAAGAATAATGTCCTTTAATGTTTCAGTTTTGAGTCTATCTGATTGCATTAATTGTTTTAATGTAAATCGTCTTTTGTCCTTCCATTCTTGAATATCTTCACCATTTTGTGGAAAACGATCAATTATTAACTGATTCTCAAAATATGGAAAATCATAAAACTCCGGCGTTGATACACCATTTACCAAAACCCCTAGCTGTGATTTCTTCTGACTACAATAGGAATACATCTGCTGATACGGCGTTGATCCCTCTCCCTCCCAATTTTTATGATAATTAGTAATACGTGGACGTTTTACCTCAATTATCATTTGAATTTTCTTATGTTCAGAATCAAAAACAGCAATATCAATTCTTTTATCAGTATCTATTGTTTTGCCCGCAATAAGAACTGGTTCTTCTAAAGAAAGTTGTTCTTTATCATAACCATATTCAGTAATCAACTTATACGCATAATACTGTCTCACTATTTCTTCTGGTGTTAGCTTAAAATAATCTCCATCGTTATTTTTTCCTCTTACAACGCATTCTATACCTGGTTCTCCATTTCTTCGAGTATTAATTCTACCATTAATCCACTCTATGTCATCCGGAGTAAATTGATTCAATGATTCATATTCACTTGGTTCCAATATATCTTTTATCTCCATGTATACTAGTCCTCCTTAAGTGTATTTTCTCTTTCATTCTTTTTTATAACTCTATCTGATTCTTTTAAAGCCGTTCTTCTTACAAATTCACTATACGAAGCATATGCTTCAATTCTTGCAGCCTGTTTCAACTTATCCAACTCTTCTTCACTAACTCTTATACTCATAGAAATTGTTTTATTCATTTTAAAGTCCTCCTATGCGCAAAATTATATCATCTGTGTGCAACATTTACAATACAAATCACCACGTTACAACATGCAAATAGCAGGTCATTTTGCACCTGCTACTTCCACATTTATTCATAGGATGACTGCACATTTCATCCATTATTTTACTAGCTTTATCCGTATAAAAATCGTAGTACCCGCATCTCTCATTCACCACATTTTACCCCACTTTATCGCACTTCATCGCCGCTTATAACTGTACCCAAAGCCCTGCCATGGCATGGAAATCACAATACGGTACGCGATCAAATCGCGAAAACAGTTCAAACGCTCCTTGATTTCTGACACAGACGGATATGATCCATTCTTTTCATAATAATCGTATATGTATTCCACAATATATCCATTAAACTTTCCCTCTGCGCGAATCAACGACTTAATTCGTCCCTTGAAAGTAAAAGATAAATATGGATATTCCTGTGCCATATATTTATAAAACTCACGAATCTTCTGCGATTGCGAAGTCAGGAAATCATTGTGTTCCAAAAGTTCCATAATCTGTATCAAAAAGTTACAATGTACTAAATCCACTTCATTATGTTTCTGTACCGCCGAAATACGTAAATCCGCTATGTATTTTTTTAAAATGCGAAGAACTGTATCCCCCGAATATAAGTAATCATTCAATGTAATCATATTTTCCCCATCCTAAAAAGTCGCGGTGCCAAGGCACCGCGATCCGCAAGATTATGTAATTGCAAGCTGATGTTTTACTTTACTCATATCAGATTCTAACACCGTCACACGAATGGCAAGCAATTCTTTTTCATCATCTACTTTGCGTGCTTCCCTCAAATTACGCACTAAATCACAATGCCCTTCTGCAATCCGTCTGATATTTACATTTGTTTCATTTTCAATTACCAGTTCCAAACCGGTAAACTTTTCATCCAGTACCGTAAACTTTTGATCCAATACCGTAAACTTCTGATCCAATACCGTTACCTTTTCATCCAATACCGTAAACTTCTGATCCAATACCGTTACCTTTTCATCCAGTACCGTAAACTTCTGATCCAGTTCCGTTACCTTTTCATCCAGTACCGTAAACTTCTGATCCAGTTCCGTTACCTTTTCATCCAGCTCCGTTACCTTCTGTTCCACTCCGGCTACTCTCTGATCCAGTTCCGTCACCTTCTGTTCCAGCTTCGTTACTTTCTGTTCCACGCTGGCTACTCTCTGATCCAGTTCCGTTACCTTCTGTTCCAGCTTCGTTACTTTCTGTTCCACGCTGGCTACTCTCTGATCCAGTTCCGTTACCTTCTGTTCCAGCTTCGTTACTTTCTGTTCCACGCTGGCTACTCTCTGATCCAGTTCCGTTACTTTCTGTTCCACACTGGCTACTCTCTGTTTTATTTCAGACATTCCACTTTTGAGTTCCCTGACATCACTCTCCAGTAAATCAAGCCTTGTGTATACAGGTTCAAATTTCTGATCTAACAACTGTGATAAAATCACAATATCTTCCTGTGTCATCCTTCTTTCACCTCCGATCTTTTTATTTTTCTTTCTCCAAACTTTTCCGATAGCTATTATGTTAACATCCTTTTTCTTATTTCGCAAGCAGATTATCTCTCATCATCATTTTTCTGTATGATTGGCTTTTTAACTGTAACATCTTAACGCTTTGAAATATTTGATTTGTAGAATATTTCCCAAAATCATAAACCTCAACATACGATGTATCAACATCCTTTTATGCAGAAACAGCAGGAAATCTATGATATCCATCATAAATTCCCTGCTGTTTTCTTCTTATTTCACATCTCCCCAGAATTCATTCCACTCACCGCCACCCATAGTGACAAAATATTTCAGCCAGACCTTCCACTGATCCATCTCTTCATCCGTCTCATGATCCTTAATCACCGAAAGCAGCCGATCCATCCGCACCATATAATCCGGATCTTTTACAAAATGCTTTTCATCATAATAGCGTTTTAATTTATGTATTGCTGCAATTGCGGCTTTTTCCGTAAATCGTTCCTGTTCGAGCGCACAGTTATATTCCGGCACAGAATGAATGTAGTTCACACACGCACGATACCACTTTGTCATAGCTGCTCTAACACCTCATCTCCATACTGGGCACGGATCTGCTGTTCCAACAAAACAAACACTCCAACATACTGATCAAACTTTTTCATATAAAACACCCCCATCTTTCTCTATCTCGGATACCAATTCAGCTGACACGTATTTATCATCCATATTGATAATATCCAGCTTTAAAAGCGACCACAGATCCTCATTTAAACTATCCGACAAACCTCCAAAATCTGCACATCCATAAATTGCCAGATCGATATCGCTTTTGGGCATATTAGTTCCACGCGCACGTGATCCAGATAATACTACTTTTTTTACCTGATATTTTTTTGAAATTTCCACTATCTGCTGATATACACTTTGTAAGTTACAGTCTTGATTCTCTTTCATTACAATCATTATTCCTGTTTTCTGTTAGTTCAGTGATCTTATTATACGCCAGATTCTATAAGGAATGCAACCAGCCATTACTTTCCCACAAATGAAAAAAAGGGTCCCTTACCATAGTAAAGTTCCCTTTTTCCCCTAGTTATAAATCTTCTTCAGTTTTTCTATATCAATTGCAAGTTCCCCGTCACCATCTTTTACTTTCGCAATGACCGGTATGCCTGTTAATTCCTCAATCATTCTTGCATTATCTTCCTGCATGATTCCACCCACGTAATGATTTAGGATCACTCCTTTTACACCCATTCCATGATTCCGGATATATTCTATCGTCAGAACAACCGCATTGATCGTACCAAGGCCGGCATCCGCTATCACCAGCGTATTCAGGTTCAGCGCCTTTACAATATCTTCCAACAAAATCTTATGTTCTTTGTCCCAGCGGATGGGACAGACAATACCGCCGCTTCCCTCTACCGTGACATAATCGAATTTGCTCTTTACCTTGTCAAAATCTTTTTTTATTTTCTCTGGATCAACTGGATTACCTTCTATTTGAGCAGCTAAATGAGGAGATACCGCATTTTGATACAAATATGATAGCAGACTGGTATCTTCCTGTGTAATCCCGGCAATCTTTTTCACATATCCCGCATCACTATCACCTATGGATTTGGCTCCCGATAAAGCCGCTTTATAATACCCTGTACGGATTCCTGCATCTGCCAGTTTTTTTACGATCAATGCGGTAACATATGTTTTTCCGATATCTGTGCCGGTGCCTGTCACAAAAATTCCTTTTCCCATAATTTTAATCCATCCTTCCTATTCGTTCAGACAGAATCCATTTTTTCTCATTTTAAGTCCTACACCAGATGCCAGCAGACATAGCACAAAATCTCCAGGCATATCCAATGGGAAACAGGACAAAAAGATTACAGCAATTGTCGCCGGTGTATGTGCATAAAAATTTAAAATGATAAATTTATATACAATTCCAATGGCATAAGTCACAACAAAACCGGCCAGACAGGCAAGCAGATAATTCTTATAACTTGCTTTTAACTTTTCACATATTTTTCCGGTCACAAACGCGCTCGCAATAAATCCGACCAGATAACCAAAACTCGGTCGGAATATGTATCCAATTCCTCCACCTGCGGCAAAAATCGGAATTCCGATCAGCCCAAGCAATACATAACAGCCTACAGATATTGCGCCCTTATTTCCACCCAGAATCAATCCTGCAAGCAACACGAAGAAAAACTGAAGTGTAAAATAATCCATATAAGGAACCGGAATCTGAATAAAGGCGCCTACTGCAACTAAAGCGGTAAACATAGCGCACAATACCATACTTTTTGTCGATAATCGTTTCGTTTTCGTATTTTCCAAATTGTTAACCCTCCATTCAAGTTATTGTTAACAATTTAACGCATTTCTCTCTTATTGTCAACCTATCTTGTTCTATAAGTTGACATTTCAATAAGATATATGAAACCCGTTTGCGCAAAAAGATGCAGGGACGAAAATTTATCCCTGCACCCTTTTATAAATATGTCCGAAGATCCTGACACAAATCTTCTTCCAGTTTGATTAACTTTTTGGCAAATGTCTTTGCCTTATGATCCGCTGCCTGGTATTGGTTCAGATAGCGGCTGAGGGATTTTATGCCCATATCACAGCCATCTGTCATCAGCTCCGCAATCGTTGCATCCGAATCATTCATTGCAAGTTTCACATTAGTTTTGATCCAGGACATCCCCTGTGCCATTGGATTTGGTTCTTTTCCATCATCATGGAATTCTTCCAGCAGACTTTCCAGTTCTTTCTGAAGATCTTGATGCTGGTCCTTACAATTTTCCAGCATTTCTTTTAATTTTGTGTCATTTACCTTGTCGAGTACATCCGCAATCGATGCTGTACCCATCTTGATTCCTGCGTCGCATTCCCGTAGCAGCTTTATGGTATCCGGTTCAATCATGATCTGCCTCCTGATCGTTATACTTTTTATAAACAGTATTTCCGGATATCCTTTTTCTATTCATAAGAGATAACTATTCATCTTTTGTTTCGATCGGCACTTCCCGCTGCTCTACGGACGTTGAAAACACAATCTGCGTCTTTGTCCGCCCAAACTGCTGCAGCTCATTGATAAAATGATCCAGTTGTGCCGTAGACTCAAACAATGTCTCTATCAGCATGGAATAATCGCCCGTCACACAGTTACACTCGACAACATTTGGTATTTTTTCAATAAATGGGTAAAATACCGGTTTTTGTAATGGTTCCACCTCCAGGTTGATAAATGCCTTGATATGGTAATTGAGGTACAGTGGGTTTACCTTTGCCGAATAACCGGTAATTACGCCTTCATGTTCAAGTTTTTCAATTCTGGCAGACACCGATGGTGATGACAGAAATACCTGTGCGGCAATCTCCTTGAGCGGTGTACGGGCATTTTTCTGCAGAATCTGTATGATTTTTTTATCCACTTTATCCAGTTTTTTCATGATCTAAACCTCAATTTTTCTGTAAATACGCAAAAAAGGACACCTGCTTAGACGCCTGTGTCCTTCTTTTATCCGAATTTTAAATTATGAGGTCATTATAGCACATGTATTTCCATTTGCAATAAACGCGTTTGAATTTTACTTTATTTTATTATGTTTTTCCAGTATTTTCCTTATTTTTTTATGTTTAGTTAACCATTTTCCGGCTGTTTTTCCAAATACAACTTAAAGTATTTACCTTTGCCGCAAAGAGTGCTATCCTCGTCCCATTGAAAAAAGCGCGCGAGGATCAAACAACAATAGTAAAGGAAATAAAGGAGATTATCATTATGAAAGAGAAAGAATATATGCGTTTAGAATCTGATTCCATCGGAACCATGGAAGTCCCAGAAGATGCCTATTATGGCGTACAGGCTTTACGGGCCAAAGAAAATTTTCCGATTACCGGCACCCGGTTACACCCCGTTTTCATTAAAAACCTTGCAAAAATAAAACGGGCAGCCGCCATTACCAACCGGAAAGCCGGAAGGTTGAAACCGGAAATTGCCAACGCCATCGAATCGGCATGTAACGAAGTCGTCTGTGGCATGTTTGACAAAGAATTCATTGTCGACGGCATACAGGGCGGTGCCGGAACCAGCGCCAACATGAACATGAACGAAGTCATTGCCAACCGCGCCATCGAAATGCTCTGTGGCAAAAAAGGAGATTACACCATTGTTCATCCAAACGACCACGTCAATATGGCACAGTCCACAAACGATGTCATTCCAACCGCCGGAAAATTAACGGTTCTCGATCTTCTCAAACCTTTAGACAAAAGCCTTTCCCTTTTAACCGATGCATTATATGACAAAGCTGCAGAGTTTGATCACATTGTAAAAATCGGACGTACACAGCTCGAAGACGCTGTGCCGATGCGTCTGGGTCAGACGTTCCATTCTTATGCCACCATGATTTCCCGTGACCGTGACCGTCTTACAAAAGTCCGCACGGAAATGTATCCCGTAAACATGGGTGCAACCGCTATCGGCACAGCAATCAATACGTCCCCGTTTTATTTAGATAATATTGTACCAACCCTTGGAAAGATCACCGGCTACCCACTGACCCAGGCCGACGATCTGTTTGATGCCACCGAGAATCTGGACGGATTTGTACGCGTTTCCTCCTGCCTGAAAGCATGTGCGGTCAACTTATCCAAAATGTGTAATGATCTGCGTATCCTTGCAAGCGGACCAAAAGCCGGGTTCGGTGAGATTACACTTCCGGCTATGCAGAATGGTTCTTCCATTATGCCCGGCAAAGTCAATCCGGTCATCCCGGAAGTTGTCTCACAGGTTGCGTTTCATATTATCGGTCACGACACGACCATCACTATGGCGGCAGAAGCCGGTCAGATGGAATTAAACGCTTTTGAACCGGTTGTTTTTTACAATCTTTTTGACTCCATTACCACACTGACACACGCAGTGGACACCCTGACCGCCAACTGCATCCTCGGCATCACCGCAAATGAAAAACGCTGCCGCGAACTTCTCGATGCAAGCGTCGGTATCACCACCGCCCTGTGTCCGTACATCGGCTACAAAAAAGCTGCAAGCCTGGCAAAAGAATCCTTAAAAACAGATATTCCAGTTAAAACTCTTGTATTGAAATACGGTCTGTTAAAAGAAAGCGAACTGGATTCTATTCTCGATCCTTATGCAATGACCGAAGCCAGAACCAGACAGACACAGGCAAAAGCCGTATAATAAGATTTATCTTTTGTGCAAACTATGCTATAGTAATGGCATAAACCACTACACAAGGAGGTACTCATAATGGAAACAGTAACAGAAGTAGTTAAAAACATGGCTGGCGGAGATGGCGAAGTAACCATCAAACGTATTCTCGGAGAAAAAGAATTAAACGGAAAATGCGGTCTGTATGCACAGGTAACCATTCAGCCGGGATCTTCTCTTGGTTATCACGAACATAAAAATGAAAGCGAGACGTATTACATTCTTTCCGGTACCGCAGAATATAACGATAACGGAACCACACGCACTGTAAAAGCCGGAGATGTAACCTATACACCAGACGGATGCGGACACGCCTTAAAACCAATTGGTAATGAGCCGGTTGTATTTATGGCTCTGATCATCTTTGATTAATTTATCTTAGAAACATGCAAAAGGACCGGCTATCCCAAAAGGCAGCCGGTCTTAAAGCTGGCAGAACTCTTTCCCATATCTGAGGCGGGGCCAAACGTGGAAGATGGATGAATTAAATAAATGCAATCATATACAGCGGCAATGTAATGATACCATCTTCGCCCACACCGATATTTCCATCTGCAAATTTATACCCATAAGAAATATCTTTATGATTCTTCATAAGTGACTTTAAGGAATTTGCCCTCGTATTTCCGCCTTTTACTTCAATCGGAACTACCATTCCATCTTTTTGGATCACTACATCTATTTCTCTTTTCGTTGTCTCATTTTTATAAAAATATAACTGATATTCCTTTTTATACAGAGCATCTGTTATTGCATATTCATAGATACCGCCTTTGGAATTTCCCTCTAAAGTGTTTTCTACAATATGCTGTTTTAATGAAAAGTCCTTCATCGCCATCAACAATGATAAATCAGTTGTATAAGCCCGGAAAAAATCATCTCTTGCATAATCATCCAGATCAAATCTGACATCCGTCACAAGTTTACTTAAATGTACCATATCTGCACGAAGCAACCACTCAATACTTGAAAAATACTTTTGTGCTCTGCCTCCATGCTCAACTTCTTTATATTGAAATTTGTGGTTTTCTTTATCAAGCAGCTGCTTTGCAAGTGAAAGATAACATTTCTCTGCTTTTACCTTTTCTTCCGCAGTTGCATAATGTGCTATATCATACTGATATCCCAATAAGAGGCTCCTCTGTATCTTATCAACCTCTCTGAAATCCTTTGTATCTACATATTTCTGTACAGCTTCCGGCATACCACCTATTGCTATATACTGTCTGTAATAATTCATCATTTGGGAATGAATCGCCTCAGGTATCACGGTCTTTGATTCCAGATATCCGCAGAGGTTTCCGATCATGTCTTCAGAAATCCCCATTCCCCAGAGAAACTCTTCAAAATCAATCCCATACATTCTCAGATAATCAACATAACCGACCGGATAAGACGATGCACGTTTATAATCGATTCCAAGAAGCGATCCCGACACAATAACATCATATCTGTTATCGATTGCCCAGAATTTAAGGGATGTGATTGCTTCCTGGCACTCTTGAATCTCATCGAGAAAAATCAAAGTTTTCCCTGGCAGAATTTTCTTTTCAGGAAAGCGGAAACGCATAGCCATAACCATATTATCTACCGTAAGATCACCGGAAAAAATGTCAACGGCAGAAACCATCTGCTTAAAGTTGATTTCAAGCAGTTCCTCATAATTGTCTTCTGCAAACCGTTCAATAATATATGTTTTTCCTGTTTGCCTGGCTCCCTGTACAACAAGGCATTTTTTATTTTTTGTGTTAACCCAGTTTTTTATTGAAGCAATTGCTTTTCTTTTTAACATAATACCCCCATCAACAAAATTTCTTTCTACCAGTGCGTATTATCAACATTTTGGAAAGTAAAAATGTATTTGATGTCAACATTTTGCATTATTGTATCATTGCTATAGTTCTTAATCAAGTATAATATGCCATAATTTTATTCTTTCCCATAATAAACCAACTTAACATTATTAGATATTGTCACTATGTCATTACATAAAAAAAGACCAACGATCCATCTTCTGAATCGTTGGTCAAATGTTGTGTCAAACTTGTGTCAACGCTACGTCTCCAAACGCTGAAACCCTTGGTATTACTAGGTCTACTCGCAAACGTATGGCATCATAGCCAGATGACGTGCTCTCTTGATAGCAACTGTAAGAGCTCTCTGATGCTTTGCACAGTTTCCTGTGATACGACGAGGAAGGATCTTTCCTCTCTCAGAGATGTATCTCTTTAACTTGTTGATATCTTTATAATCGATGACATTATCTTTGCCACAGAATACACATACTTTTTTTCTTCTACGCATTGGTCTTCTCTTCATGGAAGATCCTTCAGCTGTTTTATTGAAAGCCATGTTCTTTAACCTCCTATATGATGTTATGCTCTATGGAGCATTTAGTTGAATGGTAATTCTTCATCAATTCCATCCGGAATATTCATGAAGCCATCTCCGGCAGCTCCGCTTGGTGATGGAGCAGAAGGTGCACCGCCGAAATCAGCATTTCCACCGGCTGCATTTTTGCTTTCCGCAAATTCTACGTTCTCTGCCACAACATCTGTGGTGTAAACGCGCTGTCCATCCTTGTTTGTATAACTGCCTGTCTGGATATGACCCTCGAGAACGAACTTGGTTCCCTTGCGGCCAAATCTCTCCAAAAACTCTGCTGTCTTGCTAAATGCAACACAACTAATGAAATCCGCTGTCTGATCCTCATTGTTCCGGCGGAACCGACGGTCAACTGCCAGTGTAAATCTTGCAATCGCACTGGAACTCTCCCCCTGAGAGTAACGAACTTCTGCGTCTCTGGTTAATCTACCCATAAGAATGACTTTATTCATACAATCTCCTACTTTCTTATACTACTGCTCGTCTTTTCTAACGCATAAGAAACGAAGAACGTTGTCCATGATACGGACATCCTGCTCAAGCTTAGCTGGAGCATCAGATGCTGCGTCGAACTGGATGAAGTAGTAGAATGCTTCGCTCATCTTCTGAACGTCGTAAGCTAACTTCTTCTTACCCCATTCTTCAACTTCTGTAACAGTACCGCCTGCACGAGTGATATACTCTTTTGTTTTCTCAACGGTTGCTGTTCTCGCATCATCTTCGATCTTTGCACTGACAACGAGTGCTAATTCATACTTGTTCATGCGAAATGTTACCTCCTTTTGGTCTCTGGCTCACAGAACATAGCCTGTGAACAAGGAAAAAATAGTTATCACGAGGATATACTATACCATGTTTTATGCGGATTTTCAAGCCTTTTCTTTAACTTTATTTGAGTTTTTCCCAAGATTATGTTATAGTGGGTTCTGAACGGTATTCATACAGAAACTGTATCGACTGCGGTATATTTATAATGTATCGCCCCAAATGAATATGTGAGTCACCTTTACACAGGATTTCGACGGACACCTGTTACACAGGATCCGATCCATTTAATTACCAGAAGGAAGGTGGTAGCATGAAAACAGGAATCATAGGCGCAGGGCGCGTAGGCTGCTCCCTTGGAAAATATTTCCGGAGTAAAAACGCAGACCTTGTGGGATATTATGATACCAATGCCGCGGCCGCAGAAGAAGCCGCCGCGTTTACACAGACTGCCGGTTTCAATCAGGTGCAGCAACTGGTGCGTGAATCAGACATCCTCTTCATCACGACACCCGATTCGCTCCTTGTACCCGTATGGGAAGAAATCAAAGGCATGTCACACAGGAATCAGATTATATGTCATTGTAGTGGCGCACTTTCATCCGATTCATTTTCCGGAGCCAAAGAAGCAGGAGTATCCTGCTGCTCGGTTCATCCCATGTTACCGTTCAGTAACAAATTTTCATCATACCAGCAATTGGAACATGCATTTTTTACCGTGGAAGGCCACCCACATGCCGTACAGGTCATCACCGACTTACTCACTTCCTATGGAAATGAAGTCTGCCGGATTGATGCCGCAGCCAAGCCAGAATATCATGCAGCTGCCAGCATCTTAAGCAATCAGGTGATCGCGGTACTTGATACGGGGTACCGGCTTCTCGAAGACTGCGGATTTTCCCGCGAAAAAGCCGTTGCGGCAACTGCTGCACTGGTCCGTCAGAACATCGAAAATGTGCTCTCGCAGGGCTGTGTCCATGCACTGACCGGTCCGATCGAGCGCGGGGATGTCTCAACCGTGGAAAAGCACTTACACTGTTTAAACACAGAAGATGCCGCTTTGTACCGCATGCTCGGCACACGGCTTCTGGCAATCGCAGAAGGAAAAAATCCAGCACAGAATTATGAAAACATGAGACATGTTTTACTTGCTGATAAACAGGAAAAAGAAAATGGAGGATTTCAATAAATGAAAAACACAGTTGTTACCTTTCAGGAAGCTAAAAATAAAGGCGAAAAGCTTTCCATGCTGACTGCCTATGATTACTCTACTGCCAAACTCATTGATGAGGCAGGTGTCAATGCGATTCTCGTAGGCGATTCCCTGGGAATGGTTGTTCTGGGATACGAAGACACGCTCTCCGTCACCATGGAGGACATGATCCATCACAGTGCAGCGGTTGCCCGCGGCATCAAAGATACACTCCTCATCACCGACATGCCTTTTATGTCTTACCAGACTTCCGTCTATGACGCGGTTGTCAATGCCGGACGCCTGATGAAAGAAGGCCGTGCACAGGCAGTCAAGCTGGAAGGCGGAAAAGAAGTCTGCCCTCAGATCAAAGCCATCGTAGACGCTTCCATCCCTGTTTGTGCCCATCTCGGTCTGACCCCGCAGTCTGTCAATGCCTTTGGCGGATTTAAGGTACAGGGAAAAGGCGAAGCTGCCGCACAGAAACTGCTTGATGATGCGCGTGCCGTTGAGGAAGCCGGAGCTTTTGCCGTTGTCTTAGAATGTGTGCCGCAGGCCCTTGCCACAAAGATTACCGAGAGTATTCATATCCCGACCATCGGAATCGGTGCCGGTGCCGGATGCGACGGACAGGTACTTGTCTATCAGGATATGCTTGCCATGTATTCCAACATGAAACCGAAATTTGTCAAGCAGTTTGCACAGGTCGGTGAACAGATGCGCGAGGCATTCCGCACTTATAAAGAAGAAGTTGCTGCCGGAACGTTCCCTGCTGCTGAGCATACCTTCAAAATGGATGAAACCGTTCTGGATAAATTATATTAAAACATTCCTACGGAATCATTCGCAATGTTTTTGTCAAATAACAATAAAACCAAATTACAATGAAAATCAGGAGATCATAAAATGGAAATATATGGAGAAATCAGTAAAGTAAGGGCTGCCGTAAAGGCATGGAAAAAAGAAGGATTAACCGTGGGATTCGTACCTACTATGGGATATCTGCATGAAGGACACAAAAGTCTGATTGATGCAGCCAGAAAAGAAAATGACCGTGTTGTTGTCAGCATTTTTGTAAACCCGATGCAGTTTGGACCAACCGAGGATCTGGAGAGTTATCCGCGCGACCTCAAAAAAGATGCTGCATTGTGTGAAGCCGCCGGTGTGGATATCATCTTTCATCCGGAACCTGAGGAAATGTATGCGGATGGTTTCTGCTCCTATGTGGATATGAACGGTCTTACCACCGAACTCTGTGGAAAAAGCCGCCCGATCCACTTCCGCGGCGTACAGACCGTTGTCTTAAAACTGTTCCACATCGTAACACCGGATCGCGCGTACTTTGGACAGAAAGATGCCCAGCAGCTTGCCGTCATCCGCCGTATGGTCAAAGATTTAAACGTGGACACTACAATCATCGGCTGCCCGATCATCCGCGAAGCAGACGGTCTTGCCAAAAGCTCCAGAAATACCTATTTAAGCGAGAAAGAACGTCAGGCTGCACTTGTATTAAACCACAGCTTAAAAGCCGGAAAAGCACTTGTGGATGCGGGAGAAACCCGTGCCTCGGTCATTAAATCCGCAATCACCGCCGAAATTGAAAAAGAGCCTCTTGCTAAAATTGATTATGTGGATGTGGTTGACTTTGACACCATCACTCCGGTTGAAACTCTCACCGGCTCTATTCTTGTAGCCATTGCCGTATACATTGGCAAAACCAGACTGATCGATAACTTTATCGTGGAAAAATAGGAGATTACTCATGCAGTACAATATGTTAAAAGGAAAAATTCACCGGGCTGTGGTAAAACAGGCGGATCTCAACTATGTCGGCAGTATCACGGTCGATACCGATCTCTTAGAAGCTGCCGGAATTTTAGAATATGAACTGGTACAGATCGTCGATGTGGAAAACGGCAACCGCTTCGAAACTTACACCATCGCAGGAGAAGCCGGTTCCGGCATGATCTGTTTAAACGGTGCCGCTGCCCGTCAGGTCGCTGTGGGCGATCATGTCATTCTCATGTGCTATGCACAGATGACACCGGAAGAAGCAAAAGAACATCACCCGAAAGTTGTTTTTGTCGATGCGGATAATCACATTGCACGGGTCACCAACTATGAAAAACACGGAAAACTGACGGATGATTTTATCGGTGCATAACAAAAAGGAGGTTACTGTAAACAGTAACCTCCGTTTTTCTCTCTACGTGAATGACAGCAGATTTCTATAGTAATTTGTCCGATGCTACGGTATAATAAATGTATTGAAAACGAAGGAGATTCCCTATGAAAATTGCCTTATGTGATGACGATGAAAAGGAATTGTCCAACATACGGTCGCTTTTGGACAGTTATCAGAAAACTCACAATATTCCGTTTACCTATCAAGAATATCACAGCAGCTGTGAACTTGCCCTGCAGGCATCAAAGGAACGATTCGACATTTATCTGCTAGACATCCTCATGCCACATATGACCGGCATGCAGCTTGCACGCGAAATCCGTACTTTCGACCATGCTGCCGATATTATTTTTCTTACAACTTCATCGGATTTTGCGGTGGAAAGTTATACGGTAAAGGCTACCAATTATCTGATGAAGCCGGTATCCGCCAACGCTTTTTTTGCTGCCATGGATGACATCCTACGGGCAAAAACACAGGAACAGGGGCATTTTCTTGTACTAAAAAGTCGGATTGGCGTACATAAAGTTCCCCTGTCTGAACTTGTCTATGTGGAAGCCCAGAACCGCAAAGTTATCTACTACACGAGTGGAAGGGAACAGATCGTCTGCACAGAACTGTTCTCGTCCGTATGCGACAGCCTGCTGCAACACCGGGAATTTATTCAGGTGCACCGCTCGTTCCTTGTAAATATGAACTATATCCGCTCAATCGGCACAATGGATATGTGTCTTCACAACGGCACAAACGTTCCGCTTGCACAGCGCAGGGTTGCCGATATCAAAAAACACTATCTCGCTTTTCAGATGGAGGAATAATTATGCCTGAACTTTCATCCGTTTTTTCTTTAGTTAATTATGCTTTTGTATTATTTTTCGGCATCGTGGCGGCACTGTATCTTGCCGACATCGGTTTTTGCGATCATAAGCGTGTCTATGTCCTGACGCTTTTTTTCTTTGGCATTGCCCAGCTTCTTTTTTATCTGATCATGGGGGAGTCGGTGCTTTACAAATGCTATCCGTTTCTGATCCATATCCCTTTGATTACCTTAATTTTCCTGCGGTTTCACCGGAATCTGTCAATCTCTGCCATCTCCGTTTTGTCTGCATATCTGCTGTGCACGCCACGCAAATGGTTTGGCACCTTTGTTGCTTTCTTTTTTGACAGAAATCCCGTTGTATCGAACATTGCCTCCATCATTATTACCATTCCGCTTCTTGTTCTTGTGATCCGGTTTGTCTCACCGTATATCATCCGGCTGAAATATGAAAGCCGCACGACACTGCTTTTGTTTTTCCTGCTTCCGCTGGTATACTATGTCCTGGAATACACGTTTACTGTCTACACGGATCTGCTCTACACGGGCGGTGCAGTCGTTATTGACTTTATGGACAGTTTTCTTGTCGTATCCTTTTTTATTCTGTCTGTTCTCTCGCTTAAATTTTCAAGTGAAAAAAATAAAGCAGAACGGGAAAATATTCTGCTTACTACGGCTGCCACACAGGCACAGAAAGAAATTGCCCAGCTTTCCGCTTCCCAGCAGCAGGCAGCCATTTACCGGCATGACCTGCGACACCATATGAATTTCATCCAGAGTTGTCTGGATCAGAATAACCCAAAAGAAGCGACTTCCTACATCCACGAAATCTGTACCAATCTTGAACACAGTTCTGTCATTCGCTACTGTGTCAACGAATCGGTTAACCTGATTGTATCCTCCTACGCCAATCAGGCTGCCGTAAACCACATTCCAATGCAGATTTCCATTACTGCGACCGAATTTTCCCGCTTTCAGATTACAGATCTGTGCAGTTTATTTGCCAATGCACTTGAAAACGCACTTCATGCCTGCCAGCAGATGAATCCGCAGTCCCAACGCTATATTTCACTTAAGGTATATGAGAAAAATACACAGTTATGTATCCAGATAAAAAACAGTTATGAACAACCTGTCGTTTTTGCAGATGATATTCCGATATCCCGTTCCGTCAACCACGGCATCGGCGTACAGAGCATGATCTCTGTTGTCGAAAAATACCATGGTGTCTATGGATTCTTTGCAGATCATGGGGAATTCCGGTTTCAGGCTTCCATGTAACATCTGATTTTCTGTCGATTCGTGAACTCTTTGTGTCCTCCCCGCAATTTTCATCAAATAGACACAACTTCATACGAAAATATCTCCAGATTGAAACGGAGGTTATTACCTATGGGAAAAAACAAAAACGTCTGAGGATTTGCTTTATGCAAAATTCTCAGACGCTTTTTCCTTTTATAAAATCATTTTTAAATCATGCCATCCCGCAGCACATCATGATCCCGTAACAGCTTCTCGATCACGGTTCCCTTGATCTTACCAAGAAGCGGTTTCTTGATCACATTGAGCGGTCCAAGGTTCATCTGCAGCGGGGACTTACCATCCATCAGCTTCACGCTGCTGTCTAACAGTTCACGCACATCGTAGACGCTTCCCCATACTTCCGGCACGCCGCGGTCCACACCGAGCAGTCCGTAGACCGCTTCCATTGCGGTACGCACGGAATACTCGGTTGTAAATACGGTATCTCTCGGCGTCTCGGTAAACTGTCCGAGGAATGCAAAGTTGACACAGCCATCCGGAATGACATCCGGGCGGTCTCCCTTGGTTCTTGGCATGAAAAATGCTGTGATATACGGCATCATGGTCGGTACGCAGACAGCACTGTGCTCTGCAAGATCCTCAATCTGGTCTTCCGGCACACCCAGATGGTACAGCCACTCTTCTGTAATCTCTTTACCGGTACACTCTTTCATTGGCTTCTTGATAAAATCACCCGGCACATCGGTAAACAGACCGTATACCCATACACAGACTTTATCTTTGTCCTGCTCCTTGAACTGTCCCTGACGGTTGATCGTCCAGCTTAACAGCCAGCTGGAATCCCTGCAGCTTACGATACCTCCGGTAACCGTCTTTCCGCTGCGCGGATCACGCTGGCAGATCTTCTCAATATATGGAAGAATCTTGTCATCCAATGTGGTAACGGTTGCCGACTCCCAATTGGTCTTTGTAATATCGGAACAGAATTTTTCCGGATGTCCGAACGCCGGATCCTGTTTTGCAATGTTCTTCCACAGGCTCCAGCAGCCACTGGTCCGCACTTCGGCATCGCCGTTTGGTGCATGGTTCTGATCGCCATAGATTGTGCCCTCAGTACAGCTTCCGTTTGTGACAAATACGAGATCATTTTCCGTCAGGACGATTCCGGTCTCGACACCCTTTACTTTACAGTCAATGGCTTTTGCCACTTTCTTTCCATCTTTGATATCAAAAATAACGTTTGTTACTTCCGTGTTGAACTGGAATTCCACTCCCGCATCCTCAAGATATTTCTTCATCGGAAGAATCAGGGATTCGTACTGGTTGTAACGTGTAAATTTCAGTGCGGAGAAATCCGGCAGTCCGGAAATATGGTGGATAAACCGCTGGAAATACAGTTTCATTTCCAGTGCACTGTGCCAGTTTTCAAAGGCAAACATCGTGCGCCAGTACAGCCAGAAGGTCGAGTCAAAAACTTCCTCATCAAACACATCCTCGATGGTCTTATCATACAGATCTTCATCCTTTGTCATAAACAGCTTCATGATTTCCATGCAGCCCTTCTGACTCAGATTAAACTTGCCATCGGTATGTGCATCCTCACCACGATTTTCGGTTGCACGGCAAAGTGAATAGTTTGGATCTTCTTTGTTCAGCCAGTAATACTCGTCCAGCACGGATGCCCCTTCGATTTCCAGTGATGGAATGCTGCGGAACAGATCCCACAGACATTCAAAATGATTTTCCATCTCACGGCCACCGCGCATCACATAGCCGCGGGTCGGATCAAAAATTCCGTCACAGGCACCGCCTGCCACATCCATTGCCTCTAAAATATGAATATGGGAACCCGGCATCTGACCGTCTCTGACAAGGAAACAAGCCGTTGCGAGTGCTGCAAGTCCGCTTCCGACAATGTATGCATTTTTGTCATCGACTCCTTCCGGTTTCCTTGGCCGGGCAAATGCTTCATAGTTTCCGTTGGTATAATAAATGCCTTTGCTGTTCTTTTCATATTTTCCGCGCTCGGTGTTGCGGTAATCAACCGGTGGTGCTGCCTTTGCGATCTTCTTTACTTTCTGCTGGCTGGTTTTCTGTGCTGCATATACAAGTCCTGCACCGGCTACTGCAACTGCTGCGATTCCAAGTCCTAATTTCTTATTTTTATTTGACATAGAAAAATCTCCTTTCTGATACCTGGGATACTTCTCATTTAGTGTTTCTTCGTTACAGGTTTCTGATTCATTTCAAAATCAATTCCCATAAAATCATAAAACCTGTAACACGACAGATCATTTGTGGAACAAATACGATATGGTTATCTTACCATCTCTGTGAAAAGATACCATTTACAAAATGCCTGAAATGATAAAATTTTTATCATTTCAGGCATTTTGATTAATTTTTATTTCTGTTTAAAATTCTCAATCGACCGCGCAATATTCCCATCGAGTGCTGTCCCCATCATCATAACGATCTTATGGTAATCCTCCTGCATGCCCTTGTCGATCCAGTCAAGCATAATTCCCACAAATCCATATTTATAAAAATCTGCAATAAAGCGTTTATCCCCGTCTGCAATCGCAATACCTTTGCATTTTTCTTCCACGACATTTACGATCAGTTCATACGTCAGCTTATACAGATACTGCTCCACTTTTTCGTGGGCAACCGCATGGTATACATTCATAATAAATGGCTTGTTTTCCAATACTGCCTCAAATATCTGCGCAATTCCCTCAAGCCACGTATCGTATGTCTTTTTGCCCTGCAACGCACGCTTTCCGTCCTCCACACATGCCCACTCCACCAGATCATAAATATCCTTAAAGTGATAATAAAACGTCATGCGGCTGATGCCACAATGTTCCGTCAGATCATTGATCGTGATCCTGTCAATCGGTTTTGTCCGCAGGAGTTCTTTTAAGGATGCTTCAAGTGCAAGCTTGGTTGTATTTGCCATATCATTTCCTCCATCCGCCCTTTGTTATATTTATTGTAACGCAGCTGTATCACAGGGACAAATAAAGTTTTTCTAAATAGTCTAAAACTTTTAAAGTTCATTTAAGGAAGGCCTTCTATACTTCATGGTATCAAAAGAAAAAAGGTGTTGCCGCCCAGTAAATATCAATCATTTACTGATGCGACAGCACCTCTTTTCATTTCCAGCGTCACACTATAGTATTCTGTATCGGACGCTCTGCCTTTTATCCCTGCTGCCCTGCTGCCTGCCGGATCATATCCTCAACCACGATGTCATAAATTTCTCCAACCGTATTGCAGTATTCCAGAATTTTCCACGGCTCATTCGTGTGGAAATGAATCTTGACCAGATCCTCATCTCCAGCCGCAATCAGACTGTTTCCCTCAAAATTTTCCGTGATGTAATCTGCGATCTCATCCTCGTCAAGATCCCTGTCTCTTCTGTCGATCAGTAACTGTGTATCATAACGATACGCAAACTGATCATCCTCTGCATCTATGGAATGTACTCCCATGGTTCTAATCCTCCTGTTATTTCACTGGAACAGCGGTGACAACTTTATGAAGCTCTTCCAGCTGTACCAGCAGCATTTTTTCAACAATGTAATTGTATTATATCTACTTTTTAAAGTCAAATTTAAAAACACATTGTATTAAATACCCAGCTCCAGCGAATCCGCAATATAGTAATCATATTTCTTTTTCCTGCAATACTTCTTAATCCTGCGGATCAGTTTATGGTCTGTCGTGTATTCCAGCAGATAAACATCCATTCCATCCGCTTTGCATGCCTGCAGATACTGGCAGAAATACTCCCGCTCCGTTTTTTTCTGCGTATGGAATGTTTTGGTTGTAAAATCAATCCTGCTCCACACCGACTCCTGGTTTACACCCGTCATAATATCCGCAGCAGAACCATAACGGGACTGATATGCTGTCACATAGATATCTCCTCCATTGACCACTACCGGTTTCCCCATTGCCCGGATTTTCTTTAAAATCACCGTCAGCCCATCAAAAATATCCTTTTTATGGGCATAATCATATACATCACAGTTATCAATAAAAAAGCCATCCACTCCCTTTTTCTTTAATTTTCCGGCTAATGTATCCATAAATTCCTGCCAGTCTTTATCCGCAACATTAACCCATTTTTCCTCTTCCCAGTTTTCATAATCCCCGATTGCTAGATGCTCGTATGTTTTATAATATGGCCGGAAATTTTCGACAGAGCCAATATTAAGATAGCTGTAAACTTTTGTACCGTCTGCATGTAATTTTCTGATATCTTTCTTCGAAAAATACTGTGCATCAATCACAACAGTTTCGTAATTTTTTAATTTTGGAACTGCTGTACGGTCTGCATTTAAGAATACTCCATACACGTATTTTTGTGCCTTCCTTCCATCGGCATTACATGATGCCGAAAGACACAATACTACCGTAACCAGCGACAAAATCCCCAAAAAGAGACAGGCATTTCTTTTTCCCCTGTTTTTACATGATTTACATTTCATACTTCAAGAGCCTTCAAATCCCACAATTACCGGGATCAGGCATTCCCCATCATAAATTTTTCACTGCTGTCCGTAATAAGCATTCGCACCGTGCTTGCGGAAGAAATGCTTATTACAGATACTGTTCACACAAATTCTGAAATTCTCATTGTAAAATCCGGATAGATTCCCACCGGAATTTCATCTTCAAATAAATACTGCGTGCTGTCCTCATTTTCTCCAAACAAATATACCAGTACCGTACGTTTCATAGGATTTACGATCCAATATTCCCTCACCCCTGCAGTACGGTATTTGAACAATTTTGTCAGATAATCCATCCTCTGACTGCTTTGTGATACAATCTCAATCACCCAGTCCGGTGCCCCATTACAGCCCCTGTCATCCAGCTTTCCGTTATCACAGATCACAGAAATATCCGGTTCCACATATGTTTTATCATCCTGATTTAAAAACACCGCAAACGGTGCCGGATATACTTTACAGGTTCCTTTATGATCCGCAATATAATTTCCGATCGTACGGCTCAACTGCTGCACCAATTCCTGATGAATTCTGCCCGGAGGTGCCATATCATAAATCTGTCCATCGATCAGTTCTGCACGTTTTCCTTCCGGCAATGCATAAATTTCTTCCGTTGTGTGTGAATATTTTTCTGCTACTGGCATACGCTTCGTCTCCTGCTTTTATTTACCCAATACATCCAATTAAATATAGTATACTGAAAGATTCGTTTTTCAGCAACACATGTCATTATATTTTCTCTATACATTTTCGCAATCGTCTATTTTACACAGAAAAAAGAGAGGGGCTTTTCTAAAAAAGTATCCCTCTCTTTCCTTGAGAATATTACCATAAAAATATTGTTTAATTCTGTCCATAATAAGCATTCGCACCGTGCTTGCGGAAGAAATGCTTATCGCGGATACAATCCGGTGCCGGCTGCACCTTCGGATTGATCAGTTCGGTACGGGTTGCCATCTTTGCAACTTCCTCTAAGACAACGGCATTGTGCACTGCCTCTGCCGCATCCTTGCCCCACGTAAATGGACCATGGTTCGTGCAGAGCACGCCAGGTGTGTAAACCGGGTTGATCCCTCTTGTCTCCAAGGTCTCAATAATGACTTTTCCGGTGTTGGTCTCGTATGCCTCGTCAATCTCTTCCGGTGTGAGACTGCGTGCACATGGGATCGGTCCAAAGAAATAATCCGCATGAGTCGTTCCGTAAAGCGGAATATCCCTTCCTGCCTGTGCCCAAGAAGTAGCCTCCGGAGAATGGGTATGTACGATACCGCCGATATCCGGATACTTTTTGTACAGTTCGAGATGGGTTGGTGTGTCGGATGATGGCTTCAAATCGCCCTCAATTTTATTTCCCTCCAAGTCCATAACCACCATATCGTCTGGTGTCAGTTTATCGTAATCCACACCGCTTGGCTTGATGACAAAGTAGCCGCTCTCACGGTCAATCCCGCTGACATTGCCCCATGTATAAGTGATCAAGCCTCTGCGCGGCAATTCCATGTTTGCCTCGTAAACCTGTTTTTTTAATTCTTCTAACATGTTTTTATCCTTTCCATATCCACAAAATCCGCCGCTGTAAACGACGGATTCTGCCTGTTTCTTATCTGTAACTATTATTTTATAAATGTTCGACTGCTGCACGCTCAATTGCAAGTCCTTCGTTATAGCGTTTTAAAAACTGGTCAAAGCCTTCCACATCGGCAGGAACCGGATCTTCCGTCACGCCCTCCTGACCGCCAAAGACTCTCTTGCTCAGATAATCGGCAAGGCTCTCGCCCTCTTCTTTCTGAGCCATGTAAGCTGCAAGAAGTGCGATACCCCATGCGCCGCCCTCACCTGCCGTCTCCATAACGGAAACCGGTGTATCAATGGCTGCTGCCATGATGCGCTGTCCGACTACCGGAGTCTTAAACAGACCGCCATGGCCGTACATCTTGTCGATCTGTACGCCTTCCTCTTTGAGCAGGATATCCAGACCATCTTTCAATGCGCCCAGTGCCGTAAACAAGTGCACGCGCATGAAATTTGCAAGATTGAATTTTGCATCCGGTGTGCGGGCAAACAGAGGTCTTCCCTCATCAAATGCGGTAATTCCCTCACCGGAAAAATAGTTGTATGCTAAAAGGCCGCCACAATCTGCGTCACCTTCGAGTGCTTTGTTGTATAAAACGGAAAACAGCTCATTCTTGTCGATCTTCATGCCAAAGCTGTTTGCAAACTCTTCAAACAGGTTGACCCATGCATTCAGGTCGGATGTGCAGTTGTTGCAGTGTGCCATGGCAACTGCTTCTCCGGATGGTGTGGTCACCAGATCGATCTCGGTGTGCACATTCTTCAATGCCTTTTCCAGTACGATCATTGCAAATACGGAAGTACCTGCGGATACGTTTCCGGTGCGGACAGCTACACTGTTGGTCGCTGCCATGCCGGTTCCGGCATCACCTTCTGGCGGACATACCGGAATTCCTGCTTCCAGTTCACCATCGGTATCGAGAAGCCTTGCGCCCTCTGCAGTCAGCGTTCCGGCATTTTCTCCGGCAACAAGAACTTTTGGAAGAATGTCACGAAGTGACCAGTCAAAGCCGTATGGTTCTGCCAGCGCATCGAACTTATCGAGCATTGCTGCATCATAATCTTTTGTATTACTGTCGATTGGGAACATTCCGGATGCATCCCCCACGCCGAGTACCTTTTCCCCAGTCAGTTTCCAATGGATAAATCCTGCAAGCGTGGTGAAAAATGCGATATCTTTCACATGCTCCTCTTTGTTTAACATTGCCTGATACAGATGTGCAATGCTCCAACGCTGCGGAATGTTATAGGAAAATTCCTTTGTCAGTGCGGCTGCTGCTTCCTCTGTGATTGTATTACGCCATGTGCGGAACGGCACGAGAAGCTCCCCAGCCTTGTCAAATGCCAGATATCCGTGCATCATAGCGGAAAATCCAATCGCACGGATCTTTGTCAGTGTCACACCATACTGTTCTTTTACGTCCTTTTTTAAATCCCGGTAGCAATCCTGCAGACCGCCCCAGATGTCATCCATGGTATAGGTCCAGATTCCGTGATCCAGGCGGTTTTCCCATTCATGACTGCCGGATGCGATCGGTGTATGGTCTGCATCGGTCAGTACCGCCTTGATACGTGTAGAGCCAAATTCAATTCCGAGAAATGTTTTCCCGGACACAATCTCGTCTTTTCTTTCCACTGTTTCTACCTCTCTTTCTGTCATAAACACCTGCCTTTGCATTTTACAAAAGCAGATGTTACCTATCTTTTATCTGTAGAATACCTCTCCAAGCATCAGATCACGCTTGAAATCACGAATCCTAGTATCTTTGTCAATGTATACCGCTTCAATGCCCATGGCTGCTGCCCAGTCACCCATCTGCTCTGCCGTCAGGTCATAGGTAAATGCAGTGTGGTGTGCGCCGCCTGCAAGAATCCATGCTTCCGCTCCAGTGTAGATATCCGGTTCCGGAGTCCAGAAGTTGGTTGCGGTCGGAAGTTTTGGCATTGGCTTTTCTGTCTTCTTGCACTCTACATCATTGATAATGAGACGGAAACGGTTGCCCAGATCGATGAGGGATGTCGCGATTCCGTGTCCTTCCTTGGATGTAAATACAAGTCTTGCCGGATCTTCTCTGTCGCCCATGGAAAGTGGCTGGCACTTGATGCTGATCGGGCCGTCTGCAATGGACGGGCAGATTTCAAGCATGTGTGCTTCAAGAATTCCTTCTTTTCCTTTTGCTAAATTGTAGGTGTAATCCTCGAGCATGGATGTTCCCTTTGCATCCTTCATGCCTGCGGTCATCACTTTCATGAGACGTACCATGGCAGCGACTTTCCAGTCACCTTCTGCTCCAAAGCCATAACCTTTTTCCATCAGTCTCTGGATAGCAAGTCCCGGAAGCTGTTTTAATGCTCCCAGATCTCCAAAATGAGTAACGATTGCCTGATAATTCTTCTCCTGCAGGAAACGCTCAAATCCAAGTTCGATCTGCGCCTGTACAGCTACATGTTTCTTAAACTCTTCCGGATCTCTGCCCTCGAGTAAAATCTCATATTTGTCGTAGTATTCATCTACAAGTGCGTTCGTATCCGACTGGGATACGGCTGCGACAGACTCTGCGATCTCGTTTACCGGATAAGCGTCTACTTCCCAGCCGAACTTGATCTGTGCTTCTACCTTATCGCCCTCGGTAACTGCTACGTTTCTCATGTTGTCTGCGACACGCATGACACGAATGTGGCTGCTCTCTACGATGCCGACTGCGGTGCGCATCCAGCTTGCGATCTTGTCAACGACTACCGGATCACTCCAGTGTCCGACAACGACCTTACGCTCCATACGCATACGGCTCACGATATGACCATACTCTCTGTCTCCGTGTGCCGACTGGTTTTCATTCATGAAATCCATATCAATGGTATCATATGGAAGTTCCTCATTGAACTGTGTATGTAAATGCATCAGAGGTTTGCGATACTCCTGCAGTCCAAGAATCCAGGACTTTGCAGGGGAGAACGTGTGCATCCAGGTGATTACACCGGCACATGTCTCATCGTTGTTAGCCTCGTTGAATGTCTTGCGGATCAGCTCATTGGTAATGAGTGTCGGTTTCCATACGATTTCATATGGCAAAACGCCTGTCTTGTTTAACTCATCTACAATCTGTTTGGAATGCCGGGCTACCTTTGCCAGACATTCCTCTCCATACAGATCCTGTGATCCTGTGCAAAACCAAAATTTGTAATCCTTATTTAACAGCATACTCGTTCCTCCTTAGAATCAATGCTTTATATCGTTCGTTTTTATACTCTAAGTTTATAACTTGTATGCATGTATTTACAAGTTGTTTTTCATGCAAAAAATCAACAAAATTGTTGTCTTTTTTCGTTTTAATCCGGCATTGTTTTGGTCAGATTGCACAAGCTGTCACCGGTATTCCATGCAGGAATTTCCCTCAATAAGCATTGGCTGGATGAGAACACTCTCCCCTTCCTCTTTTTCTCCGTTCTGAATCATGGAAAGGAGCAGTTCTGCTGCCATGGCGCCAAGCTTTTCCTGCGGATGGTCAATGGTTGTCAGCCGAAGCCCCTGCTGGTTCGCCAGCGAAGAATTATCATAACCGGTCACCGAAACATCTTCCGGAATACGCAGTCCTTCCTCCTGTAATGCACGGATGACAAGCTGTGCCGTCTGATCGTTATAACAAACGACCGCATCCATCCGCCCACGAAGCGTTTTTCCTGCCATTTCACGGATTGCTTCATAGGGATGGATTTTGCGGTCCTCCGTATGAAACCACACCACTTTATCCGGATCATACAAAATTTCCGCCTCCTGCAGTGCCCGGACATACCCTTTATGACGGTTCTGTCCCTGCATGTCATCCGCCTTAAATACTCCCACGATATTTTTGTGCCCGTGATCCGTCAGATACTTTGTGATCATATATCCCCCCTGAAAATCATCCAGCAGCACATGCGGTTTGTCTTTCATCTGTGGGAAACATCCCTGGATAAACACGTATGGAATATGCGATTTTTCCAGTTGTTCGTACAAATTCATATGCCGGCAGAAAATCTGGCTTTTACTCGGTTCAATGATAACCCCGTCAATATCCTTGCTTAAAATTTCCTGCAGGCATTCCGCTTCCCGTGTCCGGGAATTTTTTGTATTTTTTAGGACAATGCTATACCCTGCACCGGTCAGCACATCATCAATTCCCTGTATCACACGGGGAAAAATATAGTCTGACAGATAGGTTGTTACAACAGCAATATTCTTGGACGGATGTGCGTGCCGCATCATTTCTGAGCAGAATGTACCGCGCCCGTGCTCTGCGTAAATATATCCTTCATTCTGCAAAATCGCCAATGCCTTGCGCACCGTCTGACGGCTGACCTGATACTGTGCGGAAAGCGTATTTTCCGATGGCAGTTTCTGCCCCGGTGCAATCTCCCCGGAGACGATCTGTAAACGCAGCTGTTCCGTCAGTTCCTGATATTTTGGTGTGTTTCCTCCTGTGATACTCTCCATAATGTATATCCCCTCTTAAAAAACAGATACAGCCTGTCCGGGCTTCTCTACTAAAGTTGTACCATGTATGTTTACTTGTACGGTCAGTGTAACACAGGTTTTTTCATATGTCACTAAAAGAATTGCACAAAAATACTGCCCTGCATTTTTATAATAAAATTATTGTGTGCTACAGTCCAAGCACTTTTTTCTTTGCGGCCGCAAACTCTTCATCCGTAAGCGCACCTTCCGCATGAAGCTTTGTCAGCTGCGTCAGTTCTCCGGAAGTGGATTTTGCTTCTTCCGGCTGTTCTAAGTCTTCGGTGTCTTTTACATAGGATGCCTGAAATTCCCCATTGATCTCTGCAATCTCTTTCTCCCCACGGATATAGGCATCATACATATCAAACAGATCCATGCCGCTTCCTCCCACGCAGTCATCCGGCTCCTGCCAGGAACGAATCAGTGCAATCCTTTCTTCCTTTGTCGTGTCTTTGATCAGATATCCACTCATGATAATATTTTCCTCCCTACCGGCGATATAACTTCGGATTCTTCTTTTTCATTTCCAGACCCTTTTTGTCATCTTCTTACCTATCTGTTTTCAGATTACATATCGTATATTCTACCATATTTGTTCTGTTTTTGATATACCCAATGTGCTTTTGCACGATCAGCACTCGCATTTGTTCATTGAAGCACCTGTTGTCAAAAAAAGCCCTGCGGTATACAAAAACCGCAGGACTTTTCTTGCTTAGTTTCTTTTAAAAATCGACATCCGTATCATAGTAGCAGCATTTTAAGAGTTTCTCCATCTCCTCCTGACTTGGCTGTCTTGGATTGGAACCCGTGCATGCGTCAAGAATTGCATTGGCCGCAATCTCCGGAAGTCTCTCTAAGAATACCTCCTCCGGTACAAATCCCTGCTCGGTCGGGAAGCTGTCTGCACCATAGTTTTTAATGCAGTGCGGAATGTTCAGATCATCGTTCATCCTGCGCAGATGTGCGATCAGAAGCTCCACCTTTTCATCCAGTGTGTTTCCGCCAAGTTTCATGAAATCCGCAATCTCACCGTAACGTTTCTTTGCCGTCTCATCCTTTGCATTAAATGCGATAACCTTTGGCAGATACATTGCATTGGCTGCGCCGTGGATGATGTGTGCGCCATAATCCGCAAACGCTGCACCTGTCTTATGTGCCATGGAATGTACAATGCCAAGGAGTGCATTGGAAAATGCCATACCAGCCAGACACTGTGCATTGTGCATGGAATCTCTCTTTTCCATATCCCCGTTGTAAGACGGGATCAGGTCACTCTGGATCATCTTAATCGCATGCAGCGCAAGCGGATCCGTAAAATCGCAGTTTGCGGTGGAAACATATGCCTCGATCGCATGTGTCATTGCATCCATTCCAGTGTGTGCCACCAGTTTCTGCGGCATGGTCTCTGCCAGATCCGGATCAACAATCGCAACATCCGGTGTAATCTCAAAATCTGCAATCGGATACTTGATTCCCTTCTCATAATCTGTAATGATGGAAAACGCAGTAACTTCTGTTGCAGTTCCGGAAGTTGAAGAAATCGCACAGAAATGTGCTTTGTTGCGCAGTGCCGGGATGCCGAATACCTTGCACATATCCTCAAAAGTAATATCCGGATACTCATACTTGATCCACATTGCTTTTGCCGCATCAATCGGAGAACCACCACCCATGGCTACAATCCAGTCCGGCTCAAACTCCTGCATCACTGCCGCACCTTTCATAACAGTCTCAACAGACGGATCCGGCTCAATGCCCTCGAAAAGTTTTACTTCCATCCCGGCTTCCTTTAAATAATCTTCCGCCTTCTGAAGGAAACCAAACCGTTTCATCGAGCCGCCGCCCACGCAGATGATCGCTTTCTTTCCCTTGAATGTTTTCAGGGCTTCGAGTGCTCCCTTTCCATGGTATAAATCTCTCGGTAATGTAAATCTTGCCATATAAAAAACCTCCATATACTATGTAAATCATTTCGGCTTTCACGGTTGTTTCCGGTGCTTTCCACAATGAAAATTTCAACGCCCGTCTTCCACTGTTCTGCCTTTATCACTAGACATATTGCACAAAAAATCGACCGTTGTACGCCTGCAACTATGCATTTATTCTACCATTAAAGGGAGGAAATTTCAATTCATATTTTTTACTCTCTGCTTCCATATAATGGGTCATCCTCTCCCGCCGGTTCCTCGTCTATATATTTTGCAAACACTTTATAAAAAAAGAATGAACATACATATGCAAGTAAAGCAAATCCCATCAGAAGCAGCAGCACATCCGTAATGATACTGGTATATGCCATATAGCCTGCCGCCAGTACTATTACACTTACAAACAGCGTATATGGGAAAAAATGGGCAACCGCCATGGCGGCTGCATTTTTTATCTGCACACGCAAAGGATTTTCCAGTTTTGCAATCACCGGAAACAGCCATAAGAACACAATAAAAACCAAATAGCCTACGCATACACTCACCACTGTCATAAATACGGACATGAAAGCAGGTCCCACATTGCGCCAGAAAAACAAATCAATAAAAAGCAGGCACACAAAAAGTAAGCCTATCATTCCCGCCACAAAAGACTGTTTAAAATTCTGCTTAAACGATCGGAAAAAAGTCTGTATAACATACCCATCTCCATAGCGTACCGATCGCAATGAAACAGCATACAATGCTGTAATTGCCGGTCCGATCGTCACAACCGGAATACAGCACAGCAGAAAAATCAGATTCAGTAAAATCAAATCTGCCATCTTATTTAAAAAAGCAATCACCGGATTTTCTTTTGGCATACGCTGCCCCCCTTTACCATGTATAAATGTCTGTTCGTTATAATACTACAAAAGCAGTCCGCATCGCGCAAGCGATTTTTATGCGAACTGCTTTCTTATATTTTGTTGAGGATTGAAAAAGATGAATTTTATAATTTGTTACTTATTTGATACCGCTGATTGCAATGGACTCAATGATCATTCTCTGGAAAATAAAGAACAATGCCATTGTCGGAATCATTGCAATTACGGATGCTGCCATGATCAAAGCATAATCACTCTGAATTGCATAATAGGAATTGAAGGAACGTATAACCACCTGCAATGTCCAGTTCTTTTCGCTTCTCAAGAAAATAGTAGGTGCAAGATAATCATTCCAGATTCCCATAAACCACAACATCAGCTGCGTTGCCAGAGCCCCCTTCATCAATGGCATAAAAATCTGAAGAAACGTACGGAAATATCCACATCCATCCAATTTTGCTGCTTCCATCAGATCATCCGGAATTCCGATCAGGTTCTGTCGAAGGAAAAAGATAATACTGACATTTCCAAAGCATCCCGGAATAATAAGTGGAAGCAGAGTATTGGTCCAGCCCAGTTTGGTAAACATGACATACTGTGGAATCATGACAACCGCAAACGGAATCATAATGGTTGCCAGCAATGCCAGAAACAATGCATTTTTGCCACGAAATCTCATTTTTGCAAATCCGAATGCGGCGAGGGAGGAGGTAAATCCGCCAATAATCAATACCGGAATTGCAACCTTCAGAGAATTAAATATACCGTTTATGAACTGTCCCTTTTTTAATACTTCAGAATATTTTCCTATCAGAATCGGATCCGGAAGAATTGTTAATGTACCGGACAAAATCTGATTTTTTGTCATGAATGATGTCGCAATCATGTAAATTAACGGGAAAACCATTACAACTGCACCAAGAAGAAGTAATACAAAGATAATCCAGTTAAAAATTTTCTCTTTTTTTGATACAAGCCGGGAGCTTGCCAAATCTTTTTTTGAACTCATATGACTCCCTCCTAGTCCATGGTCTTCACCCATCTATCCTGACCCGCGAAATTAAGAGCCGTGATAATGAAGATGATGATTGCAAGAATAACTGCCAGTGCACATCCGTAGCCTAACTGTCCGTTTGAAAATGCTTTATCATACAAATAATAAACAACGGTTGCTGCACTATAGTTTGTTCCACCTTTATTCGTCATAACCTGTACTTCCACGAACACCTGGAAACCGCCAATCAGGCTGGTAATTAAAATATAGAACGTAACCGGCGAGACCAGTGGAACGGTAATATGACGAAATTTCTGCCATCCATTTGCTCCATCAATGGAAGCAGCTTCATAGTAGTTACGCGGAATGTTTTGCAATCCGGCAAGATAAAGAATAATAGAAGTTCCCAATCCTTTCCATACCATGAAGATGATTAAAGCTACTTTTACCCAGAACTCATCTCCCAGCCAGTTTGGACCATGATGTCCGGTCAAAAGTTTGATGATTGAATTAAATAATCCATAATCGTAATTATAAACCCATGCCCACAAAATAGACACGGCAACCAGTGAAGATACTACTGGTACATAATACATTGTCCGAAGCAGCCGGATTCCCGGAATCTTACGGTTCATTCCCATTGCCAGAAGCAGTCCAAGGATCATTCCGATTGGAATACCGATCAAATAAATAATGGTTGTAAGCAGAGATTTCCAGAATTTTTCATCATGAAAAATATTGATGTAATTCTGCAATCCACAGAAATTATCCACCAGAGAATTCATTCCCGTCCACTTGCTCATACTTGCAAACACTGCAAAGCAGATCGGATAAGCCATAAAAAGTAAAAATCCAAGGAAAGGCAGGGCGATGAACAGCCACGCAGTTCTTTCTTCTTTCTTCGCCATTGCCGACATCTTATGTTTCGGTTGTTTTGTTTTTCCGCTCATATGCCCACTCTTTTCCTACGGACTGCCCCATGACAGGGGCAATCCGTTTTAATCTTAATTATTAGTTGCTGCGTTCTGTAATTCGATCGCGTTGTCCAGTGCTTCCTGCATCTTTGGCGCTACCTGTTTACAATAATCATCTACAGAAACTTCTCCGGTCAGAACATTCGGCATTCCTTCCAGGAAAGTATCCCACCATTCACTGTTGTAAGTGTAGGTTGTTTCCGTAAAGATTCCTTTATATTTGTCACTTCCCTCAATATATCCGAAAATAACATCTACATTGCTTGCATATGGAATTGTTCCATCATTTACTTTGTCTTTAAATGTTGTCTGTGCATAATCCATAATGTTTGGAATCTGTAAAGACTTACCGGATGTCTCGCCGCAAAGTTCTTTCTGTCCGTCCAGATCTGTTGATAAGGACTGTATTAACTCTGCACATAAATCCGGGTTCTTTGCCTGTGAAGAAACTGCGAAACCAACGGTTCCGAGCCATGCTGTGGACTTTCCGTCTCCGTTTGGTCCTACCGGCCATCCACATAAATCCCAATTGTATGGGAATGTTGCATCATCCATAAATGCTGCGACATCCCATGTACCACATGCATAAAAAGCAACCTGTCCGTCCAGCCATCTCTGGTATCCGCCAAGCGCAGTATCCTGTTCTACCGTTGGCGTTACTTTATACTTTAATGTCAGATCCGTATAATACTGGAAAGCATCCTTAAAATTCTGATTTTCATCAATGACTACCTTTGTCTGATCATCATTTAAGAACTGACCGCCATTGCCGTATACATAAGGAGTAAAACCAAATGCATTTGCATTTGCAACACCCCACTGATCAATTTCGCCATCACCGTCTTTATCCTTTGTCAGTTTCTGGCACACATCTGCAAATTCTTCCCATGTGTATGGATTTTCCGGATCCGGATACTCCAGTCCTGCTTCATCAAAAAGATCTTTGTTGTAGGCAAATGCAAAGCAGGATAAATCTTTTGGCAGGCAGTATAACGATCCTGAACCAATATTAGATCCATCATACATATATGCGCTCTTGATCGCCGGCCACAGATTGTCAACCGCAGTAGCATCTACGAGATCATCCAACGGCTGTACATATCCGTTATCTACATAACTTCTGACTGCTTCCGGTCCCACATAGAAAATGTCCGGAAGTTCTCCCGCTGTCATGGCAGCTGTCATCTTCGTTGCGTATTCATCCTGTGTTGTTACCTCAAAGTTTACTGTAGAAATCTCATCTGCATGCTCTTTTGTAAATTTATCAATTAGTTCCTGATAAACGGCTTTTTCGTGATCCTGTGCATAAATAAGAATATTGATCTCATTATCACCGGTTCCTTTCATCTCTGCAACGGAGCTTGCAGAGCCTTCTGTGTCTGATCCCCCATCACTCTTTTCAACTCCGCATCCTGCTACCATTGTTGCGAGCATTGCTGTACAAAGCAATGTTGATATGATTTTTTTCTTCATAGTTTCCTCTCCTTTTTAACCACCTTGATCATAATGAAATAAAATATAAGCTCCCCTGTTCGTTATTCTGACCATCTGATTCCGACGCGCCTTTAAAAATCATTCGGCAGATTAACTAATATTTTAAAATTTGTCAGGTCTTATTGGTTACATTATATAATTGCCCAATAAGTATGTCAACATGTTTTTTAGATTTTCCTAAAATATTTTATTTTATTGTTGTTATTTAGTGTTTTATAAATTATTTTCGTTTTTATTCTTTTTCTTTCACTCATGCGTTGACGCATTCCGGAAATGATACTATAATTTATAAAACAGAAATGAAACAACAAATAAAAAGGGGGTAATTTATGCTTCACATCACTTCACTGGATGATGGACTGGACATTTTTAAAGCACTTGGCTCCGATGTTCGGATTGAAATTATAAAACTGTTGATTGAAAACAAAGAAATGAACATGAACGAACTGGCAGCAAAACTGAACATTACGAACGGTGCTCTGACGGGACATATAAAAAAGCTGGAGGCATGCGGAATTGTCAATACGTCCAATGATTCCAGCGGGCACGGAAACCAGAAAATCTGTACTCTGCATCTGGATAAAATTCTCATTGATCTGGACGCACCGGAAGAAGCGCAGAATGTTTACAATGCAGAACTTCAGGTCGGACATTACTGCAATTATGAAGTCTATCCGACCTGTGGGCTGGCTACCGCTTCCCATCTGATCGGTGAAGTGGATGATACGCGCTACTTTGCACATCCTGATCGCTACAATGCAGATATTCTCTGGTTTTCCAAAGGATTTGTGGAATATGAAATTCCAAACTTTATTCCAGGTTCCCAGAAAATCACGCAGATTTTAATCTCTGCCGAGCTCAGTTCCGAAGCCCCGGGAATCAATAACGTCTGGCCATCCGATATCAGTTTTTATTTAAATGATGTCTGCATCGGCACCTGGACATCCCCGGGAGATTTCGGAGATGTCCGCGGTATTTTCACTCCAGACTGGTGGTTTCCGAACTGGAACCAGTATGGATTGTTAAAAATGCTTGTGATCAATAAAAAGGGAACTTTCATAGACGGATTGCAGATTTCAGATGTCACCATCCGGGACTTTAATCTGGACTATCGCAGCAGCATGAAGCTGCGCATGGCAGTCAATGACAATGCAGAACACGTTGGAGGACTCACGATTTTCGGTAAATCTTTCGGTAATTATGGACAGGATATTAAAGTCAGCATTAATTACGCACCAATTGAAGAATAATTTTATTAAAAAAGGCCTTTGCATGTTATTTCTCCATGCAAAAGCCTTTTTAACCAGCATCCATTATACCAGATTTCCGATTCTTTTCGCCCAGAATGCAACACCATCACTGCGCAGTCCGCACAACAGAATTGTTTCACACTTCCGCTGTGCATCCCAGCCACAATAAACCCGCACCTCCTCCGTATAAGGTCCATATGTAATCATGCCCCTGTGATCTGCAGTATACTCCCATTTTCCCTGAACAGAACAGTTCTCATAATATCCATCCGGTGCAAGTTTCATTGGCACAGAACAGGTAATTCCCTGCGGCAGTGCCGGAGCAAGCGTGATCCGCTCATAAAAACCGCATATCTGTTCTTTCGTTACCGGCTTTATCCCGTCTCCTGTATCTGTCTTCGCAAGGGGCTGTGCTGCCACAAACGGCCACCCATCCTCGCTCCAGAAAATTTCACGTATCTGCATCTCAGACGGTTCTTCCTGTTGTGTAAAGTTTTTCCTGCGGATATGACATACAAGATACCACCGTCCGTTTACATCATGTAACACTGAATTATGTCCGGGACTCATATATGCCTGCCCTTCATTCCATTGATATCCACACATGGCGAGTAATCCTGTGCTGTTATCCTCATCCTCATCTGCAATCAGATCCTTTCCGTGGAAATCAATAAATGGTCCACAGATACTCCGGCTTCTTCCCACCCGGATATTGTAATCGGATTTTAAAGATCCGTAGGAAACAAACAGATAATAATAATTATTCTGCGCATTGTATACCATATACGGGCCTTCCATACTGCCGCTCTGCCACTTCGGGCGTCGTGCAATGCATACCCCGATTCCTTCTTCTTCGGCAAAACCTGTAGTCCTGTTCAGTTTTAATACATGGCAGCCACCCCAGAAAGAGCCATAAAGCATATACTGCTCCCCTGTTTTTGCATCCTCGATAATATTTGCATCAATTGCATTGGTAACACTCTGCGGAAATTTTTCTGTTGTTTTAAGCACACACCCTTTGGGTTCGAACGGACCTTCCGGTCGGTCTGCCACTGCCAGAAAAATACAGGACTGGCGCACACCCCAGCTGGAATTGGAGCAGTACAGACGATATTCTTTTCCCACCTTTACGATATCCGGTGCCCAGATATCTTCACTGCCGGTCCATTCCACCGACTCCTGCGGCGGACGTTCCACAACTTTTCCGATTTCCTGCCAGTGCACCAGATCTTTTGATTTCTGGCATATAGCACCTGTACTGTATGTATAATAATTTCCACTAACCTCATCATAAAATATTGCCGGATCGTGTATCATGCGTCTCTCCTTCTTGTTCCCATTTTTCATAGGGACAGTTCTGTTCTTTTACCGCAGCACGAAGCTGCACATAGCATCCGCAGGCACGGCACATATGCTCCCCATACCATGTGCATTTCCCACAACATGCCAGACGCCTTGCGTACGTCACATCTTCTGCCTGTTCTTCCGGCGTAAGCTGTGCAAGGTACCGCAAAAGATATTCCTCCAGACCGCCCCCGTATTGTTTTGCCAGTTCGCATTTTCTGCAATACCGTTCTGATTCTTCCATATGATCCTGTCCATTTTGCATTATTGCAGGCGCAGTTCCACCACACTGCATGGCGGAAGCATGATTTTTATCCCATCTGCACACTTTTTATATGCGGTAAACACTTCTTCTTTTACAAGTTCCGGCGCATCAAACGTATTATGTGCGTGCATCTCTGCCGAAACAACCTTTGCTTCCTTCACAGAATATATGTGTTCATCTCCGGCGATCACAATCTCTATTTCTTTTTCCTCATCCGCAGAAAGATTGTTTAATGTAACCGTAATGATATGCTCCGCATCCTCAGATACAGATTCCGTCACCTCCGGAACTTTCCATTCTCCTATACCGGTTTCGCCCACTCCTGTCAGTGTACTGTTCAAAAGCGTTGCACCCTGATGATGCCGGTACATATGGAATACATGATACGTCGGCGTCTTAATCATCTTTGGTCCTTCTGTGAGAATGACAGACTGCAATACATTTACCATCTGTGCAAGATTTGCCATCTTCACGCGATCGCAGTGCTTATTAAAGATATTCAGGGTGATCCCTGCAACCAGCGCATCCCTTACCGTGTTCTGCTGATATAAAAAGCCCGGATTGGTTCCCGGTTCAACTGTAAACCAACAGCCCCACTCATCCACGATCATTCCGATTTTTTTATCCGGATCGTACTGATCCATAATCTTTCCGTGGCGTTCCACAAGAGTTTCCATATAAAGTGCTTTTTTTAATGTCTTATACCACACTTCTTCATCAAAATCCGTTGCACTTCCCTTGATTTCCCAGCCTTCCGGATGCACATAATAATGCAGGGAAAGCCCATCCATAAATCCATGAAATTCAGGAACGGTGTGATCATGGGTTGTCTCTAATACCTTCCTTGTCCAGTCATAATCATCCACATTTGCTCCGCCACAGATCTTTTGGATCGGTTTCTGCGGATCATAATTGCGCACATAGGTCTGATATCTGCGGTACTCATCTGCATAATACTGCGGCCGCATATTTCCCCCACATCCCCAGTTTTCATTTCCAACACCAAAATAATCAATGGTCCACGGCTCCTCATGTCCATTTTTTTTGCGCAGATCCGCCATCGGAGACACCCCGTTAAATGTCATATATTCAACCCATTCCGACATCTCCTGCACGGTTCCGCTTCCAAGATTTCCGTTAATGTAAGTTTTACATCCAAGCTGACGGCAAAGTTCAAAGAACTCATGCGTTCCGAAACTGTTGTCTTCTACCACACCACCCCAATGGGTATTAACCATTTTCTTCCGGTTCTCTTTCGGTCCGATTCCGTCTTTCCAGTGATATTCATCCGCAAAACATCCACCCGGCCAGCGCAATACCGGAATCTTAATCTCTTTAAGTGCTTCCACCACATCTGTACGCATCCCATTGACATTTGGAATTTCAGAGTTCTCACCCACATAGAGTCCTTCATAGATGCATCTGCCCAGGTGTTCCGAAAAATGCCCGTAGATCTCCGGTGCAATGGTACCTTCTTTTTTATTTTTGTTGATCATTAACTTTGCCATATCTCTTTACTCCTTTTGGATATATTGTACGCCCCAGAGAGTTTCCTCGTTGTCTCCTGCAGCCGAAAAACAAAACACCGGATTTTCCGCTTCATCGGTCATTTCCATTAATACCCCTTTATAAACGACACCGTCCAGTGTAATGGTAATGTAATCTGTGCCTTCCTTTACCTCATATGTACCGCTTTTTTCTCCACCGGTTACTTTTCCATCCGCAAACGCATATGCCTCCGCTTCGCGAATCTTACTGCTGATATCTGTTCCATGGTTTACTACATAAAATGTACCGGATACATCCGATTTTTTGTACCCCTTTTCCGAGAGAGTTTCTCCCATTGTGGCAAATGGTGCTGCAACAAACCACCCATCCTCATTTGTGTACATCTGATGTACACGCGGTTCATGATACTCTGTGCCATCGTCAAACCGCTGATGATATGTAATGTAATATTTCCCGTCGTCATCCTGAAATGTGGACTGACCGCCCGGTGCCATATAGGTATAATTTAAACTCGGGAATGTATAATTCCCCATCATTTTTAAACCATAATTGAAATGATCGTCCTGATCTTCCAGTGTATTTCCTGCCACATCCACATATGGTCCCGTTGGCTTTTCACTGCGAAACTGCCGAATCTGATACCCACCATCACTCTGCAGATCTCCATAAGAAACAAACAGATAATAATAGCCGTTTTCTGCGTCATACTGGATATATGGACCCTCAGCAGAGTGATGTCCACCACCAATCAGCCGATATCCATAATACGGATCGGCATCCTTGTCATCCACCGGATAAATCGGGTATCCAGTGGTGGGATCAATCTCCAGCAGAAAGATACCACCTGACCATGAGCCATAATTCATCCACATCCGCCCGTCTGCATCGGTAAAAATCGCCGGATCAATACAGTTTGGCCACTCCTTATTGTTGTATCCACCATATTCCAGATATCTGGAAATATCTGCATTTTTTCCGAGTACATCGTACAAATTCGTTTCGCTGATATTGCTTTTTCCATATCCGGAATATAAAATCGTATCCACATAAGTATACGGTCCCTCTATATTGTCTGCAGTTGCAAAACAGAGAGTCGATTTCACATAAGAAGATGTCGTACAGAAATACATGACATATTTCTTCATTGTCTCATTGTAAATTACATTTGATGCCCAGACAGAATACCCATTATCTGTGTTTTTTCCGACAAAATCAAAGGCAGCGTACGGCTCTGTCAGCAAATTGTCAAACAGTGTATTCGCTGCATCAACACCATTTGCAAAATAATTCCATTTACGCAGGTCCTGACACTTTGCCCCTACCATATGACTGCCGAACATATAATATGTATCGCCTTCCCTGATGATCTGCGGATCGTGACAGGATGCTGCAACCGTAAATCCACCTTTTTTTATCTCATCTGCTGCGGCCTCCTTCCCAACGGAAGAACCGCCGGAGGCGCAACCGGATGCAAGGCATGCCAGAAGCCCTGCAACGGTCAACACACGAACCATTTTTTTCTTAATCATACGCAAACACCGGCTTTCCGTTTTCATCCCATTGAACCTGCATCAGATGTGCATGACGGTTTGGATTATAGAGAGGATTTCCCTCTATCTCTGTTTCTGTGCGTGCATGGTATATCATGATATCATTTCCGTCTTCATCTTTGGTAAAAGAATTATGTCCCGGTCCGTAAATTCCTTTTTCATAACTGCTTTGTAATACCGGATGACGCTCCTTTCTCCAATTTAACGGATCCAGCAGATCCGTTCCGCTGGTTGCAGTAAGCATACCGACACAATAGGCAACCCCTGTGTCACTCGCCGAATATGTCAGGTACAGTTTATCCCCGTGATGAATCACTGCCGGTCCCTCATTTACCCAGAATCCCACACGTTCCCAATCATAATCCGGTGTTGTAAGAAGCACCTGCACCGTTGCCAGCTTGCACGGAGACTCCATTTTTGCAATATAAAGATTGGAAATCTGCTTGCCTACTCCAACCTTTTCTGCCCACACGTAGTAATAATCTCCGGCATCCTCAAATACGGTTGCGTCCAGAGAGAATGCTTCAAACGAGAATTCATCCCCATCTGCACGCTGCATTTTGCCTTTTTCCACCCATGCATCTGCCAATGGGTCCTGCCCCTGACATTCCAGCACATATGGACGGATTTTCCAGATATCCTCTTCTTCACCACCGGCAAAATAGATGTACCATTTTCCTTCCAGATAGTGCAGTTCCGGTGCCCAGATATGCTTGCTCATCGGACCACTCTCATGCTTTTTCCAAATGACCACTTCCTCTGCCTGTGGAAGATCTGCCAATTTTTTTGCCCGGCGCAGTACAATGCTGTCATATGCCGGAACCGATGCCGTAAAATAATACCAGCCATCCTTTTCATACACATACGGATCTGCTCTCTGCAGAATCCAAGGTTCATTAAATTTCAGTCTCTTATCCATATGTTTTCTCCACTATATTTTATAATTTTATAAATTATTTTATTTATATTTAAAATTATATAGAGGATGAACATAAAATGCAACTATTTTAGATTTCTTTAAACAATTTTAGTTATGTTGAACAATATTGTGCATTTGTTTTTGTGGAAAAACCTGTATTTGACATTTCTCACTTTATGTAATATTATTTATTAGGCTTCTAATAATTAGAATACTAACAAAGGAGACTTTTTATTTTTATGAAAGAATCACTTCATTATCTTCTGATGTCCGACCATTTCCTGTTTCAGAAATCGCTGGTCGCAAGCGTCAAAGATACCGGACTGACACCCGGACAGCCAAAAATTCTCGACTATCTCATCAACCATGACGGAGCAATCCAGCGGGAAATCGCAGTGTCGTGCCATATCGAACCGGCATCACTGACTGCTATTTTAAACGGTATGGAAAACAAAGGCTATATCGAACGCAGAACGGATGGTGGCAATCGCCGCTCCTATCATGTGTACCTTACACCACTCGGCAGAAAATATGCCGACCGGCTCAGCCGGGAGTTTGCACACATCGAAGCCAAAGCACTGGAAGGCTTTTCCGATTCCGATGCAGGACTGCTACAGGAACTGCTTGGCCGCGTATATGAAAATATGACAGAAATTCAGAAAGAAGGAACTACTCACAAATGAAACACTTAAAAGTAAGAATCCCCATGTATTTTATCGGGCTTTTTATTATGACAATCGGTATCGCCCTGTCCGTAAAGTCCAACCTCGGCGTATCCCCTGTCAGTTCCATCCCTTACACCATGACCTGTGTGTGGGGCATCGAGATGGGAAAAGCCACGATTCTTTTTCACATTGTACTGGTAGTGATCCAGATCCTGCTGCTGCGCAAAAACTTTAAGCCTGTACAGCTCTTGCAGGTGCTGGTCGGCATTGTATTTGGCTACTTTACCACATTTTGTAACTATATGGTGTCCTTTCTTCCGACACCGCACAATCTGGCAATCCGTCTTGTAATGGTACTTGCCAGCACGGTATTTGTCGCATTCGGCATCTTTTTATATCTGCCGGCAGACCTGATTCCGCTTGCCGGGGAAGGCTGCATGCAGGCAGTTTCTTCTGTGACACACATTGAATTTTCCAAAGTGAAAACCGGATTTGACTGCACAATGGTGCTCGTTTCCGCGATCACCTGTCTGACGCTTTTGCACAGTCTCGGAAGTGTCGGTGCCGGTACGATCATTGCTGCTATTTTAGTCGGCACTTTGGTCGGCATCATCAACCGGGCCTTCGGCAGACAACGAGATGCACTGCTTGGTAAAAATGAGGAAGCTGCTGATGCCGCAGCCGATTTGGCTTCCCATTATGTCGTTACCATCTCCCGTGAATTCGGAAGCGGCGGCCGCGAAATCGGAAAACTTCTGGCCGATGCGCTTGGTTTTACTTACTACGATTCACAGCTTATCCGTCTTGCTGCGGAAAAAAGCGGGTATACACCGGAATATGTCGAGCAGAATGAGCAGACTTTAAAAAATCCGGTTCTCCATGATTTCTTCGCATGGTACGCCGGACCGTTAGAACAGACCGATCTGCCAAAAGTCGACCAGCTTTTTCAGAAGGAAACAGAGGTCATCCGCACGCTTGCACAAAAAGAGTCCTGCGTTATCGTTGGCCGGCTGGCCAATTACATATTAAAAGACCGTCCTGGTGCTTACCACGTATTTATCTCTGCAGATACAGCAACCGAAGCCGCCAGAGTCGCAGAACGCGACCGCATTTCTGTCGATGAGGCTGCTGCAAAAGTAAAAAAGGTGAACCACGAGCGCGCGGTTCACTGTAAGCATTTTACAAAAACGGACTGGGGCAATGTGAAAAATTATAATCTCTGTATCAAGTCCGATGATTTCGGAGTGGAGGATACGGCAAAAATTATCAGGGAACTGTTTCAGAAGAAAATGGGCGTGTGATATAAAAAACGGGAGGCTTTTGCCTCCCGTCATGTGTTTTTCTATAAAACAGCCTGCAAAATCAGTGACATAATCACAATGACCGCACATACCACACCGCTTATCCGCATCGTCCTGCTGACCTCTTTTTTCTCACTTATCCGTTTGATCCATCCCGTTGTATACAGTATGTTTGCAATAAGCGTGCCAAGCGTCCACGCATACAGATCCCGCTTCACACTTCCCCAAAACGGAGACACTGCCAGTCCACCTGCGTCCATGACCATTGCAATCAGTATTGTGATCACACCGGTAATTCCTATGATCCGTACCCGTTTTAAGAGCCTCGCGTTGTTTGTCTCTGTATAATCCGTTACTTTGATTACGGTTTCCTTTAATTCCTCATTCATCTGCTCGCTTTTCCTTTCTCCATCAATGATTTCCCGGATATCAACTTCATAAAAATCTGCAAGTTCCAAAAGCATGCTGATATCGGGCATATTGCTTCCCGTCTCCCAGCGTGACACCGTGCGGCTTGTGATCTGAAATTTTTCCGCAAGCTGCTCCTGTGTCAACTTCTTTTCATTGCGCAGTTGTTTTAAAAAATAACCTGTCTTTTTCTGATCCATAATGAAATCTCCTCTTGCTTTCCATCCATGTAAATCTGCTCCTCCTTTCACAGATTACAATACCTGTTTTTTCCGGCAAAAACCACGACATAAAGCGAGAACTGCCGTATTTTCTGCACCGGACATGAAATGTCTGCCCGGAAATCCCGTTTAATTACAAATCATACTTATCTTTTCTTTTTATTTCTTTTTCATTTTAGAAATTCTTTCATTGTAGATGTCATCAAACAATTGAATATCTTTATAATTTTCATAACAGTAATAGTCATATTTACTATTGCTATCTTTGATTGTCCCCTTTATCAAAAGAAATTTTACTCGCCCTCAGCATTTCCTCATGTGTCGTAACCGACAAATCAAATGCGTAACCACACTCCATACAAATCAGTCGCGCAAACTCTCTTTGCGTCCGCCCATTTCCTTCCCGTGAATATCTTTCAAATGTTTAAAATCAAACTCTCCCTTTATTTGATGATCCTGCAACTCTTTTAACCGTATATAGGTCAATTCTTTTTCTGCTTCAAACAGGTCTGCCTGATTTCGTATATTGAGCTTATTAATCAATACATCTGAATTTGGATAACAATATGTTTTATCTGGCATATTTCTTTATTACCTCTTGCCGGACTTCTTCTGTAGTCAGCTCCCCCCGCGAAACCTGCATCATCTTTTGCAGAAAATCGCGATTGAAATACATCCCTTCTATTGCCATTGTTGCCGTAACATTTTGAATTTTCAGAAGGTTTTCTTTTTCTTTATAAGTCATAAAATCCACCTCCATATTTTTTTATTATTATACCACACCCCTCAATCATCCGCATCCTTCTGCTGACATCTTTTATTCAGATTCTGTCCTATTCACAAGACAATACACGGTATATGTATACATTCCATCCTCATTTTTCACAATAGAATCTCCAAATGTTCCCGCAAGTAAATTTTATTGTGTCAGGCACCCCTTGTAAACGATGTGCGGAGCTTCTTTCCCGGAGCGTTTCCAGAAGATTATCCACAAATTCGAGGATAATAAAGAAGCACTGTTTGATGCCGGAATGTCCTATGCACTGAGTCAGATCATTGATCTGCTGGCAAACGATACCGATGGAATTCACCTGTATACCATGAACAATCCGGTGGTTGCCCGCAGGATCTGTGAGGGAATTCAACATATTATATGAGATAAAAGACACATATCTTATAGTATCGGCACGCCGGATAGCTATTTTCATACGATTAAAGATTACTGTAATGAATTCCTGCACTAGACCATTTTGTACTTACCAGCCATATTTTCATCTGCATCTTCAATCGGCAGGACAACCTGCGTAATGAATTTGGAGGGATCCTTATGCTGGGGCGGACCCTCCAGATAAATATGACGCAGAGTACCGCGTGGAGAAAAATGATGCTCCGCCGCGTATTCTAACAGCCGCTGCCCCACAGTGGGCAGATTCTCGTAAGCACCATGATGATAGATGCTGAGGACATCCGTTGGCGGCAGAAGTGTTACAAACTCTCCCTTGCTTCCGGGCGGAACCGCTACGCAGAAGGCTGCCTCCAGCGGGGCATTGATGGAATACTCGATAAAATACATCCGGCGCGTGGTGTCCGTCCCATAGGCACGCATAGCCTCCAACGCCGTGTTACGCAGCAGCACCGTCTTCTCCGCAATGGAATCGCTGCGATAACATTTCCGATAGACAAGCTGGTCTGGCAGCCGTAATTTCCTGACCTGCGGGGGCACGACCGAGGTGCGTTCATAGAGCTTTTCAATATTCAGATTCAGTTGGTCGCGCAGCTTTTCCAGCCGTCGGATCATTGGTAGAAGATCAATGGAGTCATCATAATACCCCCGTATCTCGTCCAGCGACAATCCCAAATCCTGCAGAATGCGGATGTTGCGGATTTTAGTAAACGTATCGATTGTGTAATAGCGGTTCCCGGCATCTCCCTTCTTAATATCGGGGCAGATCAGTCCGCGTTCCTCGTAGTTCAAAATCATGCGCCGTGTCACGCCCGCCGCACGGGTAATTTCCCCGATAGAGAACAGCTCCTGTCTCTGCGTCATAAACAGCTTCCTCCTTACTGCCCAAAAGTCTTGCATCGTACATCAATGTTCGATGTATAATTATATTATAGTAAGACCCGGATGAAATGACAAGGAGGAATATGCTTATGAAGAAACACAGAAAGAAACGTGACCGGAACGAGATCCGAGTGAACAGTAACAGGAAACGGATCATAAGTCTGACGATGGTGTGGGTGTTGTGCCTGATGCTGCTCCCGACCCCAGCTTTTGCGGCAGAGGACAGCGGTACAGCCATTGGCACAGGTGGTCTGTGTGCCATGACCGAGATCACAGCATGGAGCTGGGTGGATGCACAGGAAGTCCTAGACCCGGACAGCGGTGTACTTGCCCTGTCTGCCAGTGCGGATCGTCCAGCCCTCTATGAGGATATCATGGCTCTGCTCCCGGCAGAAATCGAAGCCACTACAGAGAACGGCACAGAAACCCTTTCCCTGGATAGCTGGAGCTGTGACGATTATCCGGCAGAGGGAGCTTATACCGGCAGCTATGCTTTTCATGCAGTACTGCCAGAGGGCTATGGGCTGGCAGCGGATGCACCTGCCCTCACCGTAACGGTGGAGCTGGACGATGAAGTGATGCTGATGGCTGAAGGGCAGCACAGTCACTGTATCTGCGGCGCAGAGCACAGAAATATTGGCGAACACAAAAGGGAAGCTTCGGTTTCCTTTGAAAAGAAGCTGAGTTGCAGTACTACTAATCAACCGTTGGAGATTAACGGTAAAACCATAACCCCAGAAAAAATTGATGGTCGCGACTATTATGTTTTGCCTGCGGGCAGCTATTATCTGGAAGACAATGTATACCTTGACAATTCTATTCTTATCAAGGGGGGTACGGTTAATATCTGCCTGAACGGAAATAAGCTTTACTTCGACCCTGGACCCAGTGTAATTTGGGAGGTAATCCGGCTTAATGGTGGCACCTTGAATCTGACGGATTGCAAAGGCAGCGGTCAGGTTTGCCATCTTGAGCACTCTCCTTATGGACGTGGCGTGACTGTGGAGAACGGTGCTGGCTTTACTTTATACGGCGGTACCATTTGCGATAATCAGGCTTGTGCAAGCAGCAAAACAACTGCGCAAGGCGGTGGTGTATATATTGGCTCCAGCTCCACATTCAATATGTATGGCGGTAAAATTCACAATAACCAGGCAACTGTAGATTCAAACGAACCTAGCCCTGATTGGTGTGGTGGCGGTGGCGTTTACTGTGCCCCAAATGGAACATTTAACCTGCTTGCCGGCGAGATAACGGGAAATCAAGTTAACGTGACTATAACTGGTGTCAACGGTTTTGGCGGCGGTGTGTTTAATAAGGGCACTTTTACCATGAGCGGCAACAGCAAGATTTCTAACAATTCCATTACCTCGCATAGGGGTCAATATGGTGGCGGTGTCTGCAATTATAAAAATGATTATTGTGATGCCACATTTCAGATGAATGGCGGCGAGATTAGTGGGAATACTATAACTTCCGGCGCTCCTGCCTATGGTGGTGGAGTATATAATTGTGAAATATTTAAGTTCACAGACGGCACCATCACTGGAAACAGTGTAGAATCCGATAGCCTGAATGTTTATGGCGGCGGTATCTGCAATCATCTGAACGGCAAATTTACTATGAGCGGCGGAACCATCAGCAATAACACGGCAAAAACCAATGGCGTGGGTAAAGGCGGTGGTGTCTGCATTTATGGCAGCACTTTTACTATGAGCGGTGGTGAGATAAGGAACAATAATGTATCAACCAATACGTCATCAGCCAGTAATAACTCAATCGGTGGCGGCGGCATATATTTTGATAGCGGTAGCAATGAAAATTTTACACTCAGCGGCGGTACGATCACCGGCAACACCACAAAAGGTAAGGGCGCGGGGATTTGCATTTATAGTAATGCCTCTCAAGAGAATTTCCATCTGAGCGGAAACCCTGTGGTTTGGGATAACAAAACGGGTGATAAGCAATGCAATCTTTATATGGATCAAAAATATGACCTGACGAGTCCCCTGACCCCGGGCGCAAAGGTGGGGCTTAGCTTATTGCGGTATAATAATAATGTTATGGTGAATGTGGACTCAAGCATCACCGGTGATATGAGTCAGTATTTTGTAAGTGACGATAGTGCCTATAAGCTTGAAACAAGTGGCAGCACAATTATCAGAAAGTCTGCGCATATCCATGCTTGGCAATTCGACAAAAAAGACGGCAATGACTCGAAGGTTTTTGTTACCTGCACTGGCACTACAGGCACCTGTGCTTACCAAACCACTCCGGCAACTGTGTCGATCAGCACTGACAAGACAAAATATGATGTTGAAACAATTACGGAAGCTCCTAAGGCTGTGCTGACATATTCCAATTGGCCCGATGGCTTGGCAAAATTCCAGGAGTCTGCCATTGAGTATTATAAGAGTGCAGATGGCGGCAGCACCTACACGGTTCTTGTTACCGATAACAATGATTTGAAGAAGCCAGGTAAATATGTGGCACAGCTTGATTATGTTAGAGGTAGTAAATATCTTGTAACATATTTTTCTGTGGTAGATAACAGTAAACAAGACCCGAAGTACACCCCACCAACAGCCAATCCCGGTCTGACCTACAACAAAAGACCGCATATACTCATCAACGCTGGCCACACCGAGGGCGGTATAATGCAGTATAGACTGGATGGCGGCACATACAGCACAACGCTTCCTACAGCGACTAACGCAGGCGACTATACTGTTTATTACAAGGTTGTGGGCGATGCTTCACACAATGACACGGCAGAGGAGAGCATTACCGTGACGATCGGCAAAGCGCCCCTTACCGGTGCACCCACCTTTACCCCGGTCACCGAGGCAGGAAAGACGATTGCCGATGTTACGCTGACTGCTCCCACCGGATGGCCTGCGGGAAGATTCTATTGGATGAATGGTGAAGTTGGCATGGAGAATACCACTCTGGTCACGCAGGGTACTTCCTATGAATGGGTATTCATTCCTACTGACAAGGTCAACTATCTGAGTATCGGTGGAAAACTTGTGCTGTGGGCAGACACGAGCGGCGGCAGCAGCTCTAATCCCGGTGGTGGAAACAGCTCCAGTACCGGTGGAGGCAGCAGCTCCGGCGGTGGCAGCAGCTCCGGCGGTGGCAGCAACTCCAATGCCAATACTCCGGCCACCCCTGTAACTGTCCCGGTATCCGGTGATAAAACAACTATTCAGGTGGATGCAATGGTCAGTGGCACCACGGCCACCATCAAAAATGTTGACCTCTCCAAACTGAATACCGTTATCGGAGACACTAAAAAAACCGGCGTTATAACCATCGACTTCTCCGTACTGAAAAAGGTAGATACTGTAAAACTCACCTCCAACGTCGTAAAGCAGATTGCAAAGGCGGTGAATGACCCTACTAATAACACCAAACGTCTGAAGATTGTCCTGGCCAATGGTACATCTATTAAGCTTGATGAAAAGGTGCTGGGTGAAAAGAACGTACAGGCAAATGGAACCGACATTACCCTCTCCATCAAACGCATCACGGACAACAGCCTGAACATCAAGCAGAAGCAGACGGTGGGCGATCGACCGGCATTGGATATTAACGTCACCCTTGGTGACAAGCCCCTTTCCAACTTGAACGGCAAGATTACCGTTTCTGCCTCCTATAAGCGGAAGATCGGCGAACACGTTGGTGGAATTATCGTCAGCTGTGTGGATGCAAACGGCAACAGTCAGCTCTGCAAAACCAGTTATGATCCGGTCAAAAAGCAGGTAAGCTGGAAAACCGGTTCTCTCTCTCCGTCTTCCATCTATATGATTGGATATGATAAGAGCAAGGTTAAGCCCGTTACAAGCGCATATGTGACCTACACCGTACAAAAGGTGGTAACACTTATAGCTAAAAAAATATTGCTTTTCAATTTCAAAATCCCGTAGGATTAAGGTTTAAAGAATAATAAAACAGAGGAACACAGTTTATTGTGTCAGGCACCCCCTGCCCTTATAGAAAATAGCATAAGATAATAGCAACAGGACTCCCCGCACCTCTCACATATGTGATGTGTCCCATGGGGAGACATTTTTATTTTAGGGAGAAAATGATTGAATAATTCAGGTAAAGCCGAAGAATATCATGTAAGAAATGGTGACCATGAGGAAACAGTAATTATGAAATTACCGAAAACTTATGAGGAACAGGTTGAAATTATAAAGAAAAAAGGATTTATTGTTGATGATGATAAAATGTGCAAATCTTTTTTGAAACAGGCAAATTATTATCGTTTATCAGCATATTTCCTACCATTCAGAAAAACAGATGGAACATATTATGAAAATATTAATTTCAATAGAATTAAACCATTGGTGTCAGGCACCCCTTTTACCATAAATAAAGGATGGGTTCTATATAATCAAAACTCAGTAAAAGAGGCCATCGTGGTATCTATACCAATAAAATTCATGTAAAAGATACCATTGTGGTACCTATATATTGAAAATTTAACATTCAGATACCGGAAAGTCTCTATAGATCAAAAATTGCTTCTCCAGATACCACTTTTTCTAAAAAAACGGTATCTGGAAAGGCAATTTTTACTATATAGGTGACATTTCCTGATTTCAAGCATTAAAATTTCGAAAAACCGTCACCTAAAACTTTAATTTTTCATCTATAGATACCCGGCCTTATCATCAAGTGATTTAACAGGGTATTTTTATGTTCATTTCAGTTCATGGGATTCGCATATCCTTTCCGGGCATCCCTAAATTTTATTGTGTCAGGCACCCCTTGTTAATAATATTGCTGTGCTGTCAGATACTTTTCATGATATAATGAAGCCAGCTGATGCTGGCGTAGGTCATCATGCTGACGCATGGTGACATGATATAATGAAGCTAGCTGATGCTGGCATAGGTCATCATGCTGACGCATGGTGACATGATATACAAAAGTCACATATACAAATCAGATCATAGCAGGAGAAACACATGTTTGACTTAAACAATCCCCTGTGCCTTGGCATGGAAGAATCAGAATATAAAGAAATGCTCGCTCTGGGCGGTATGCGCCAGAAACATTTTGAAAAAAATGAAGTGATTTTGTCTGCCGGATGCACCACGCACGAGATCGGGCTGGTGCTGTCCGGAAGCGTTAATATTGAAAATCTCGACCTGTGGGGCAGCAAAAGCATTTTGAGCAACATCGGTGCCGGACAGGTTTTCGGGGAAACTTATGCATTTTCCCGCGAAACACTGATGGTCGATGCGGTTGCTGCCCAGCAGACCGATATTCTATTCTGGAATCTGGATATTCTCGTCCACACGCCGCATCCCGCAAGCACCTGGCAGCCAAAATTTATCCGGAATCTGCTACAGATCTCCCTGCGCAAAAATCTCGCGCTCTCCCAGCGGATTTTCTGTACGACACCGAAAACGATCCGCGGGCGGCTGCTTGTCTATCTGTCAAACCAGGCGGCAAAAGCCGGCAGCAATCATTTTAAGATTCCGTTTGACCGGCAGGGGCTGGCGGACTATCTGAATGTCGACCGCAGTGCGCTTTCCAAAGAGCTTGGCAAAATGCGGGACGAAGGAATTCTGACCACCCGGAAAAATGAGTTTACCCTGCACGGGGAAAGCACATAACAAAAGTGCTTTCCCGCGCATCACCCCTAATTAAACTCCCGCGGACTCACATATTTACTCTTCGACATAGCGAATCCATTCTTGTATTTCACGGTGAGATACAACGTCTCCTCTCCGTCTGTCAGTTTCACATAACAGATGCCGTCCTTGAAACGGTTCGTAATGTCCAGCTTCTGCTCTTTATAGTACAGCCAGACACTGCCGTCATCTTCGTACTCCACATCCGGCTGATTGATCTGCTCCATAATTTCATCTTCGGTCAGTGGACGTTCTGCACCGTCTCCATCCATTGCAATACCGCCGCCCTGCATTTCCGTGGAATCGCCGTTTTCATCTGGTATTTTTATCGTATAGCTGCTGATACCGCCATCGTTTTTGATCTCGAGCATCGCGTTCGTCTGATCACCGTTTATCCAGAGCTGGATCGTTCTCTGGATGCCGCCGAGATCTGCTGCATAGGCAGTTCCCGCGCCTCCCACTAAGATAATACATGCTGCGGCTGCTGCCGCGATTGTTTTCATTTTATGATGTTTCTGTCTCATTGCCATTTGTTCTGCCTCCATGGAAAAATCACCGGAGGTCTGTAACACTGAAAATGCCTGCCTGTATTTTTCTTTATTCGTCATCTTCCCATTCCTCCTTTAACGACTGTTTCAGCAGCACCCGCCCGCGTGACAGGCGAACCTTGACATTGCTTTCTGACAAATGCAGAATTTCTGCAATTTCCCGGATGGCGTAATCCTCATAATAAAACAGGTGAATGACGATGCGATACTTTTCTGGAAGTTTCATCACGGTCTCAAACAGATTTTCTGATTCCGGTGTCTCGAAGGTCAGTGTTTCCATATAATCTTCCAGCGATAATTTGTTTTTCCGCCAGAAGGTGTGATTACAGTTCTTTGCTTTGTTGATTGCCACCCGGATCAGCCATGCCCGGATATGCTGCTCGTTTTCAAATTGCTTTTTGTTCATGTGGTACTGCAAAAACGTATCCTGCACAACATCCTCGGCGTCCTCTCTGCTCTTACATACGTTAAAAGCCGCCGCAAATAAGTTGTTCTGATAGCGTTCCATCAGTTCCTGTACGGATTGTCTCATGAGCCGCTCCTTTATGTTTCATTTTCAAAGGCCTTTCACTAATAATACAAACGAAAAATCGGAAAGGTTACAAAAAAAGGAACCCTGTCCGGATATCTTTCCGGACAGGATTCCTTTTTATTATGTTCTCCTACTCTGCCAGCTTAAACCTGCCAACCAGATTTTTCAGTCCTTCCGACTGTGCGGAAAGCTCCTGGCTTGTTGCAGAAGTCTCTTCCGCAGCTGCGGAGTTGCTCTGTACGACACTGGAAATCTGCTCGATTCCCTGCTCGATCTGCTTTAACATATCTGCCTGCTCGGTAGAACTCTCGCTGGCGCCCTTTGCCGCATTCGCAAAATCATTCATGGATTCAAGAATCTTATTTAATGCAGCAACCGTCTTTTCTGTAATCTGATTTCCGTTTTCAATTTCCTGCAGAGATTTTTCAATCAGATCACGGGTATTGACTGCCGCCTGTGCACTGTCACCCGCCAGTTTTCCGATCTGATCTGCCACAACCGCAAAACCTTTTCCGGCTTCCCCGGCACGTGCTGCCTCAATGGAAGCATTCAGGGACAACAGGTTGGTCTGACTTGCAATCTCCTCGATGGAACCGATGATGTTTTGGATTTCCTGTGAGGTACTGCTGATCCGCTCCATGGCATTGGTCAATGCCTGTAATTCTTCTCTGCTTTGATCTGCCTGTTCTACGGCAGTGCGTACCATCTGGTAAGCCCCGGAAGCGCTCTCTGCGCTGGATTCTGCAATTCCGCTGACACTCTCTACCGTTGCTGTCAGTTCTTCTACTGCACCTGCCTGATCGGTGGCACCTTCTGCCAAAGCCTGTGCCCCGCCTGCCAGCTGCCCGGAACCGGATGCCACCTGCTCAGATGCTTCATTAATCTGTGTCAGGGTATCACTCAGTTCATGTTTTAATTTGCTTATGGACTCATACTGCTGTCTGAAATTACCAATATAAATCTGTGCATTATTACTGGATACATTGAAATTTCCTTCTGCCATTTTTCCCAGAAGATAACTGGTATCCTGCACAATCACCTCCAGAGTTTTGCATGCCTGCCGGAAATTACCGGCAAGTTTTCCGAGTTCGTCTGGAGATTCATAATTTATTTCCACATCAAGCTGTCCTGCTTTCAGTTTCTCAGCTGCACTTTCCAATTCCTGAATCGGCTTTAGCATAATTCCGGTAATGGTGGTCCGGATGACAGTGGAGAAAGCCACTGCTCCTGTTCCTATGAGAATCATCAGAATAATGCTCACAATTCCCGTTACCCTGGCAGATGTATACTGACTCTTTGCCTCTGCGGATGCCACTTTTCCGATATCAACCAATATATCCTGAAGTTTCTCTGTTGCATCATTATAATCGGAATTAAACAGTGCCAGAGCTTCGTCATTTTTATTCTGCTGCGCCAGTTCCATGAGCGCAACCCGCTGTTTTTTCAGTTCTTCTATCGCATCTTTTAATTCCGCAACTTCCTTTTTATCATGAAAAGACTTCTCCAGTGTGGTAACATTTTTTCCAACCTGATCTGCATACTGCTGTGCCGAATTAAGATAATTCTGTGTGGAAGCTGTATCATCGGTTGTCATCGACCACAAAATATATTTTCCCACAACCTGTATATCTTTACGGATTTCCATCTGCAATGTGCTGTTTGCATATGCTTCCTTGTAAAACTTATAAGTATCCACATTCATCATTACAATGGAAACAAGCGAAACAACCATAGCAACAGCAAACGTTACAATGACGGTAGTAAATGCATACTTCAACTTCATTCCTACCTTCAGTTTTCGGTAAAACTCTTCCATTTTTTTTCGTCCTTCCATTTTCTCTGTTCCTTTCTTTATTCCGCTTTAAAATACTATTTTTATCATACGCCTTTTTTCCTCCCACTGCAATGTTTCTGTCGAAAATATGCGAATTTTATCTTTTTCCACACTCAGAACTCCCCCCTCTGGTTTGTCCCCTTTGCATTCCAATAAAATGATGGTACAATGATGACATAACACAAAACATCTGTTTTACATATATTGTTGGAAATGGAAATGAAATGGAAAAAGCACAGATTCGAATAATCCGAAGCAAAAGAAAAACCGTTGCACTGGAAATCCGTCCGGATTTATCGGTTCTGGTAAGGGCACCTTACTGGATGGCAGACTGGCAAATCCGTAAATTTGTCGATGAAAAATCAGACTGGCTGTATGCCCATCTCCGGGAAATGGAACAAAAACAAAAATTGGAAGCTGCACGCCCGAAAGCCGCACCTTTAAATCCCGGGGAATTGCAGGTGCTTGCAGATGAAGCACTGCGCGTAATTCCGGAACGGGTACGGTTTTATGCCCCGGTTGTCGGCGTGACCTATGGCAGGATCACCATACGAAACCAGCGTACACGCTGGGGAAGCTGCAGTGCAAAGGGCAATCTTAACTTTAACTGCCTGCTGATGAAAGCACCGCCGGAAGTGCTGGATTACGTGGTCGTCCATGAGCTGTGCCACCGGCTGGAGATGAACCATTCACCACGCTTCTGGGCACAGGTGGAGCGTGTGCTTCCAGACTATAAAATTTCCCGCAAATGGTTACGGGAACATGGCAATGAGCTTATGGATTTAAACCCATAAGAAGGAGATACCGGTATTCCTGCATCTCCTTCCTGCTTTCATGTTATTTTTTACATGTAATATCGTTCTGTTCTCAATTACTTTCTATTGTATAAGTCCCCTCTTCAAAATTTACATGCAATTCTGCATATGCCCCGTCATATTCCCAGCGGATTTCCAGAGAACTCTCCTCTCCGGAGATTGTCACCTCTGCACCTTCCGAAAATGCCTTATGGGTATTCCTCATACGGATTAGCGCAAGCTGTTTTTGAACCACATCTTTTTTCAGTCCTTCCGCGATCTGATCACCGGAAAGATTTGTCCGGTTGATTTCCTTATGTCCGGATTCCCCTGCACGCTGCACCGCTTCATGGTCATTTTTTCCGGCAAACAGATCCAGATACCAGATCTGCGGTTTGCCCGGCATAAACATCTGGATGGCCCGCGCCAGAAGCATTTTTTCATCCGACTCTCCCAATGCACTGTAGTACGTGGCATTTACCTGATAATACAGATTCTTTTGTCCATGTAAATTTTTGACCATGCCTCCGCGGGATACAATCCGGTCAATTAACGACTGGATCTCCTCTTTTGGAAGCAGTCCCTTTAAATCCAGAAGCGGGATGCCGTCGTGACAGCCAAGCATGTTGACCGTGGAGATCTTCTTTTCCACAATTTCCTTCGCCCATGCTGCAAGGTATGTTCCGCGCCTGTTCTCAATCGCATCAATGACCAGTCCCGGCAGGAAAAAGTCGTAGGTCGCATAGCCTTTTTCTGCAAGCGTCTGGTATATTTTTTCGTCATACGCTGCGTGGATCTCCGGCAAAAGCGTAAGTCCCAAAGGTTCTGCCAGCGCATGAATCTTCTGTAAAAGTTCCCATGTCTCCGGATCATTGAGGAAGTTTTTCTTTCCCGGTGTCTTCGGCGCATAGGCAAAGGCATCCAGCCGCACGATCGCCGCTCCGTAAGAAGCTATTTTCTCCAGTGTTTCACGATAAAACTCCCACACCTTTGGCGACTGGATGTTTACATCCATCTGTCCGAGATAGTGTCTGCCATGCACTTCCTGATAAAAGGTATTCCAGTACGGCACCTTTTTTCCATCCGGAAATTCCACCATCAGGATCGGCAGCCCGGGTTTGCGGAAAAACATCTGCTTCAGGCAGCTTTCCTCCGGCTGGATATAGCCTTCCTCTGTCATGGCTCCATGCCCTTCCCAGAAGCGGTTCCAGTCGATGAAAAAATCGCGGTACGCAGAAGCCTCCCCTTTTTCCACAAGATCCTGAAACTGTGGGGACTGTGCGGAAGCATGGTTTAAAATAAAATCCAGTTTCAGGTCAATCCCCATATTCTTTAACTGGTCAAGGTCTTCCCGGTTGGCAAGCTGCTCATTCAGGTCATAGTCGATCACGGAAAATCCCCGGTCGAGATCGGAATGATACAGGCTCGGCAGAATGTAAAAAGAAGAAAATACATTCTGCATTGCCTCAGTTTTTAGCAATGTTACAATATCTCCCAGATTTCCTCCAAGGCTGTCGGGATATGCATTGAGCATCGGTTTATGGTTCATAAACTCTTCCGTCCTTTCCCACGATCAATCCTGCATTTTTGCGCTGCACTTCAAGTTTTTCCTGTTCCAGTTCTACCACGCGGCAGATAAACGGGCTTGCGGCATTCTCATCGCGGTTTCTGCGGATGCGCCGCTCCCTGGTCTCCTCCGGGGAACTTTCCAGAAAGACGGGCAGATCCACACCATGTAAATCGTCACTGCCTCCGTGTGTCCACTCCAGAAGTAATACGGATATTCCGGAAAAATCGGTTTCTTCCGATGAAATCTCGCCATCTTCCCGTCCCATATGCCGCAATGTGATCGTATCTTTTCCCTCATGAAATGCCGCAAGCACTTCATTGATCCGGTCGAAGTCAATCTCTTTCTTTGTTCCGAGATATCCACGCAGTCCATCTTCCCCCGTTTCTTTATACACACGCATCCGTTCTTCATCATTGCGTTTTGGAATCCGGTGTGGATAATCATCGCCCGAGAGCAGATAACAACCAGTTCCGTCATTTAAAAAGTACTGCTGCAATGCCGTTGCAAGTGTTGTTTTTCCGGAACCGGAACCACCGTAAAGGCTGATGACCACTCGATTTTTGGCATTCCTGTCACACCATTTCTGCACTTTTTCATATAATGTTCCAGCCTCTTTCAGCTCTGTAAGAGAAAACTGATATGCCTCATATTCTCCGGTAAACGGCGGAAGCGGAATTCCCGCATGCATCAGTGCTGCACCGGAATACTGCCTGCCGCTCTGTTCTTCCAGATACACGGCATCCGGCTTTAACCCACGCAGGCGGACATAAACGGTCGCCTGATTTGCCTCTGCCATAAGACGCACTACGCTTACCAGTGCATGATCCTGTTGCTCTGAGACGGACATCCATGCCGCAATTTCATCCGTAAACGGATCCGACAGCCGCCAGTACGTTCCCTCGTTAATGAGCGTTTCATACTTCTTGTACGTTTTGATCTGCTCCCGGATCTGCTGTTTTTCCTCATCCGATAAAAGCGCCGGGTTTAATTCGTAACCGAAAGTTCCCGCCATCGCCGTCACCCCACGGGTATGGAAACTTGTCACCCGTCCGGTCTGGTGATTTGGCACCGCCGAAACATGCGCCCCCATCGCGGAAACCGGATAGAAAAACGAAGTTCCGTACTGGATTCTTGTGCGGTTGATCGCATCGGTATTGTCGCTGCACCAGATCTGTGGGGAATAATAAAGCATTCCTGCGTCAAACCTGCCGCCGCCACCGCTGCATCCCTCCAGCAGAAGATCCGGATAGCGGCTGCACAAACGCTCCATGAAATCATAGACACCAAGCACATAATCATAGGAAAGATTTCCGGCATAAACATCTGCCATGCTGCGGTTCATATCCCACTTGACATAATCAATTTTTCCCTGATCGAGCACGGCACAGATCTGGTCAAATACACAGTCGCGCACTTCTTTTCTGGAAAAATCAAGCAGTAGCTGGTTTCTCGAGCGCACCGGCTTTTTCCCGGGAATCCGGATTGCCCAATCCGGATGCGCCCGGTACAGATCACTGTCTTCATTGACCATCTCCGGCTCAATCCAGATGCCAAATTTCACGCCCTGCTCATGCACACGGGTAATAAGATCTGCCAGACTGCCCCCCAGTTTCTTTTCGTTGACCTGCCAGTCCCCAAGGGAAGAATTGTCATCATTTCTTTTCCCGAACCAGCCGTCATCCATCACTACCATATCAATTCCAAGGGAAGCGGCTTCTTTTGCCAGATCCACAATCGTATCTCCCGTAAAATCGAAATAGGCTGCCTCCCAGCTGTTGATCAGCACCGGACGCTGCATATGGACATATTTGCTGCGGCACACATGGTTGCGGATGCAGTTATGATACTGCTGCGACAATGCAGACAATCCATCTGCCGAATAGGATAAAATGACTTCCGGCACCGTAAAGGTTTCTCCAGCCGCGAGCGGGTAGGAAAACAGTTCTTCATTTAATCCAAGAAGCAGGCGCGTCTGGTTGAACTGGTCTTTTTCCGCCTCACAGGAGAAATTGCCGCTGTATACAAACAGCATGCCATAGCAGCTGCCTGCCGTCTCTGTTGTCCCTTTTTCTGCCAGAATCACTGCCGGATTATACTGATGGCTGGATGTTCCCCTGCGGCTGCCAAACGCAATCGTTCCATGTCCCAGCGGGGTGCGCTCCAGATTGCGCTCCATGGCATGCTTTCCATAAAACCGCAAAACATCAAACTCTCCCTGTACAAAATCCAGACAGGCTGCCGCTGCCTTTTCGATCGTAATCTGTCCGGTTCCCGTATTTTTAATCCGGACACTCCTTGTAATGATATCGGTTTCTTCTAAAACGCCATACAGCAGATGCACTTCAACCTGTGCGTTTTCATCTGCAAGGACTATTTCCAGTGTCTGTGCTTCGTTTTCATCTGCCCAGACAGCCGGAAGTCCCTGTAACTGATACTTGCCGCTTCGGATCTCATAGCTCTTAAAAAGCAGATCTGCACTTTCCACCCCTTTTGCATTTTTTATATTCAGCGCAATATTGCGATAATCCCCGGTTCCAAGAGAAGGATACTCCTGTGGCAGCGCATCCAGCGAATAGGTGCGGTCCATGCCCGCTGCATAAGGATTTCCGGAAAATCCGCGGTCTGCATAGGTTAAGACATAATCCATGGAACTGTTTGTTTTTTCCCCATAGTACAGATGCAGCAGATATCCCAGTGGGTCGACCTGCATCTGATAGGTTGTATGCGCTGTATGCAGGGTAAAGATTTTTTTATTTGGATTGTATATAATTGCCATAGAAGCCACCTCGTTTTATTTTTTATCCTTTGACTGCACCGTTTGCCACACCATTCAAAATCTGTTTCTGACAGATCATATAAAAGATCAGGATCGGGATCAGTGCCAGAATATAGGAGGCAAACGCCAGATTGTAATTGGTTCCAAACTGTGTCTGGAAGTTAAGCTGTGCAAGCGGCAGCGTATTCTGTCCGGTTCCGGACATGATCACAAGCGGTGTCATAACATCGTTCCATGTTCCAAGGGCTGTCAGAATCGCAACCGTCGCATGCATCGGTTTCATCATCGGGAATACCACTCTCCAGTAAGTCGTCCAGGTACTTGCCCCATCAATATCTGCTGCTTCTTCGAGTGCTTCCGGAATATTTTTTAAATATCCACTGTAAAGCAGGACATTCATTGGCATGTAAAATACCAGATACAACACGATGACACCGGCACGGTTTCCAAGTCCCATGTGTGCCGTCTGTTTTACCAGAGGCATCATTAAGATGGAAAATGGAACAAACATACCACTGACAATATACAGATAGATAAAACGGAAACTTTTTCTTCTTGCCATGCCCCGCCCGATCACATAGCCTGCAATCGAGTGGATCAGAATTGCCAGTACGATCGTTACCAGAGTGATCAGTAAACTGTTTCCAAGAGAACGCCAGAAATCGGTCACTTCCATTGCCTGACGGAAGTTTTCAAAACTCCATTGTTTCGGGAAAGAAAGTGCACCCGCCACATCGTTTGTCATCTCACTTGGTTTCTTAAACGCAATGATCGCTGCCATATACAGTGGAAAAAATACGGTAACCGTCCCCAAAATCAGAACAATCGTAAGTACCCGGTTTGTTTTCTGTTTTTCTTTCATCATAACTGCTCCTCCTTCTTATTCATGACTGTCATCTGGAAAAGTGAAATTGCCACAATCACAATAAAGAAAATAACTGCATTTGCACTCTGGAATCCAAACTGTCCGCCATCCATACCATTTTTATAAATCAGGTAAGAGATCGATTCGGTGCTCTGTGCCGGACCTCCCTTGGTCAAAGACATGATCTGGTCGAATACCATGAGAAAATTCTTTGTGCTCAATACCAGATTGATTGTTACAAACGGCATAACCAGTGGAAATGTTACTTTCCAGAATTGTTTCCATTTACTTGCTCCATCAAGCATACTCGCCTCGTAAACTTCCTCCGGGACGGTCTGCAGACCGGAAATATAAATAATGGTATTCATGGCAACTGCCTGCCATACACCAACAATCAGCACACCAATCCACGCGTATTTTTCACTTGCAAGAATACTGTTCTGTAAAAATCCAATATGGAACACATTTCCCACAGTTGGAAGAATGTAAGTAAAAATAAAACTAAAAATATAGCCGATGACAAGTCCTCCTAAAATATTCGGTACAAAGTAAATACCGCGCAGTGCACTTTTAAAACGGATTGCACTGTTTAATCCAACTGCCATGATCAGACTCAGCACATTTACCAGTATCGTTCCTGCCAGTGCATATTTAAACGTAAACAAATAGCTTTTTCCCACGCGGGAATCCGTAAACAGATCTGCATAGTTCCGGAACCCGACATAATCGTAAGTTCCGTATCCTTTATAATTGGTAAAACTGTAAATCACACCTTTGATCATTGGAAGCGTATTGAATGCAAAAAATAAGATTACAACCGGTATGACAACCGCCCAGAATGTTTTGTCCCTGTTTGACATTTTCTTTTTCATTGTGCATCCTCCTGTTCTTTCTGATAATCCTGTACTTTCCGAATCAGATCCCGGTTGTAGCGTTTCCAGCCGGAATCAAATTTTTTCAAAAATTTTTCCTGTGCATTATCGCTTGTATCCAGCAGGAACGTCTGGATCATGGCATCCACACTCATCTCACTCGGATAATGGTGATCCTGATAATCTGCCATGCGGTTGTTTTCAATATAAGGACGCATATCCTTGAGTGTTTCCGGAATTGCAAAATCCCCATCCTTGCAGGCAATTCCGCCCTGATCATCCAGATAAATCTGAATGGTTTCATCGTCATACAGATATTTTAAAACTTCATATGCAGCCTCTTTATTTTTGCATGCTTTCATTACGGAAAACTGCAGATCAATTCCTGAATTTAATACATTGTCTGATTCGTTATCATTTGCAGGAAATGTAAAAGAGCCGATATTCATGTCCGGGTTGACCGATTTAATCTGTGGAATCGCATAGCTTCCAATCGGATACATGGCAGCTTCCCCACGGGCAAATGCTGTACATGCATCGTTATAACCATATGCATACGGATTTTTTTCTGCGTAATCCAAAAGCGCACGCATCTTTTCTGCTACCGGTTCATAAGTCCTGGCAAATGTGGTATTTCCCATATTTACCTGATTGCAGGTGTCCGAATCGGTAAGTCCGACTGCCAGCGCATTCCACGGAGCCAGACAGGTCCAGGTATCTTTAAATCCCAGATACAGCGGAAGTGTTCCGCTCTGTTTTATTTCATCACACAGTGTGGTAAATTCCTGCCAGGTGGTCGGAACTTTCCAGCCATTTTCCTCAAACAGATCTTTGTTATATAAAATTCCTGCCGCGTTTGCCACATATGGAAGTGCATACGTGCCATCCTTTGGAATAAACTCCAGTTCCTTATCCATATCCAGATATGCCTGTTTTACGGTCTGGACTTCATTCAGATCGGAAATATCATCAAACAGATCTGCATCTAAAAAGTTGGAATAGTTGATGTCTCCTCCGATTGCGATGATATCCGGATAATCCTCCCGGATAAAACGTGTCTTTAAAATGGTCATTGCTTCATTTGGAGATGAAATCGTCAAATGAATGTTATCATGTGTTTCATTGAACCGCTTTTCAATTTTTTCAAATGCCTTAACTGCTTCTGGTTTGTAGGAAACCACTTCAATCTCCGTTTTTCCATCCGCCCTTTTTTCGCTTCCGCATCCAGCAAGTCCTGTCATACACATACCAAGTGCAAGCACAGCCGCAAGACCACGGAAAATATTCCTTTTTGCCATATTCCTCTCTCCTTTTCTTAAATATATCCGCTTGCCTTTTTGATAATCTGATTATAACATACCTTTATGCGTCCTTAAATATCCGTATTTTTTCAAATTTATACCAAAATGCAATATTTTGTGCTATAATAGATACTAATATCGCATTTTGGTATATACGGAGTGTTTTATGAGTAATACATTTTTTAATATTTTTCCAAATGAAAATTTTATTGATCTGTGCATGTATCAGTTTGGATACGAACAGTGTGATCCCGGTCATTCTTTCGGACCTGCAACACGCAACCACTATCTGTTTCACTACGTTCTTTCCGGAACCGGAACGCTTATGGCAGACAATGCAAAAGGGGATACACAGACCTATTCCGTAAAAAGCGGACAGGGATTTATGATTTTCCCGGGGCAGATCAATACTTACATTGCCGATGAACAGCTTCCATGGGAATATATGTGGATCGAATTTGACGGCTTACGTGTAAAAGAGGCTTTAAGTGTCACAGATTTGTGCAAAGACGCGCCCGTTTATCATTCCCATTCCAAAGAATTACGGGAAAACCTTGCCGATGAAATGCTTTATATCGTCAATCATCCGCAGGAATCCTCCTTCCATCTGATCGGGCATCTGTATCTGTTTTTGGATTATCTGCTGCAGTCGGCAAAGTCAGCAACGCTGATCTCCAGTGGGCGCATGAGTGACTATTATATAAAAGAAGCGATCAATTATATGGAACAGAATTTTCAGAATACTATTTCGATTGAAGATATCGCTGCGGTATGTGGCATCAACCGGAGTTATTTCGGAAAAATCTTCCGCAACTCGACCGGCCGCTCCCCACAGGAATTTCTTATGAACTACCGCATGGTAAAGGCTACGGAATTATTAAAGCTGACTTCCTTATCCATTGCAGATGTCGGCTCTGCTGTCGGATACGAAAATCAGCTTCATTTTTCCCGTGCTTTTAAAAATATTTATGGTGTTTCTCCGCGGGAATGGAGAAAACAGAACAAATAGCTTATGCTTCCTGCTTCTTTGCAGTAAACAGTTTTTTCAGACAGCTGAATGCAACCAGCACACCGAGAACCATCAGAAGAATAGCCACGATAAACTGCAGACCGTCTACCAGGAAAGTTGCCTGACCACCGGCAATATTGGAAACCAGTGCAATGGTCTTCTGGATCAGTGCGGTAAACGTAACTGCCAGCATAACAAACATCGGTATGTAAAGTGTCCAGCCGGTTCTTCCGGTTGTCTTTAAGAATACCGCAAGTGCAATCAGTACAAGTGCTGCAAGCAGCTGGTTCGCAGAACCAAACAGTGGCCAGATATTATTGTATCCGCCAAGAGTCAGTAAATAACCAAAGAATAAGGTAATAATTGTTGCAAAATATTTATTGGTCAGAACTTTCTGCCAGCCCGGCATCTTGGAAGTGTCAGTAGTATCCCCGTAAAACAGCTCCTGAAACGACATACGTCCGATCCGTGCAACAGAATCGAGAGAGGTCAGTGCCAGTGCAGATACACACATCGTCATAAATACGGTAGCAACCTGTACCGGAATACCGAATTTTTCGAAAAATCCTGCAACACCAGCAGAGAAAATAGAAAACGGAGTACCCTCCGGCTTTGTTCCGTTTACGGCAACCGCACCAACAACAACCAGTGCAATGACTCCGAGCAGTGACTCTACCACCATGGCACCATAACCGACCATCGGCATATCTTTCTCATTACTGATGGTCTTTGATGATGTGCCGGAAGAAACCAGACTGTGGAATCCGGATACCGCACCACAGGCAATCGTTACAAATAAGGTAGGGAACAGATAACTGCCATCTACATTAAATCCGCTAAATGCATTCAGCTTCATAGTCGGATGCTCTGCAATGACACCGACAACAGCACCAATAATCATACCGAGCAGCATGAATGTTGTCATGTAATCACGCGGCTCCATGAGCAGCCACATCGGCATAACCGATGCAAGGAACAGATATGCCATAACAATATAGATCCAGGTACTCTTTGTCGCATACATTGGAAGTTTCATACCAATGATAAACATGACAACCAACAGGGCAATGGCAACCCCTGCGCGAACCCACTCTTTCATTTTCCCGACCTTTTTCTGAATCAGGCCAAAGATGATGGCAACAACAATAAACAGCATGGAAATGGACGCCGCTGCGGAATTCGCATAGCCTGTTGCCTTTGTCATCCCTTCCACACCTTTTCCGACAAACGTTCCGGCAACCATATCGGTAAAAGCTGCCATAACCAGAAGGGTAAACAGCCAGCAGAACAGCATAAATAATTTCCGTCCGGTTCTTCCGATGTATTTCTCGATGATCATTCCCATCGATTTTCCTTCATTTTTAACGGAAGCATACAGTGCACCGAAATCCTGCACGGCTCCGAAAAACAGACCTCCGATCAGCAGCCATAACAATACCGGCACCCAGCCGAATACGGATGCCAGGATCGGTCCGGTGACAGGTCCCGCACCTGCAATGGAAGAAAACTGATGGGCAAACACTGTCAGTTTGGAGGAAGGAACATAATCCTGTCCATCTTCATGCGTATAAGCCGGAGTTTTTGCTTTCGGATCCAGCCCCCATTTGCTGGCAAGCCAGCGTCCGTATAACAGATAGCCGGCACCAAGTACCACAATTGCAATTAATACGATAACTAAACCATTCATTGTTTTTTCGCCATTTGGCGACTCCCTTCTTAAAGATTCACAAAGAGTTCAGACATACAATAAAAAACCTCCGTCTCTATATACCTCTTATCAGTATATAAAGACGAAGGCTTATTTTATGCTTCCGCGTTACCACTTTATTTGCCGTATAAAACGACCACTCACTCTCATCTCAACAGACTCCCCTCTGCAGAAATAAGGTTCCTGATAACGGTAGAATACCGGTGATGCTTACTGTCCCACACAGGATTCAGCACACTGCTCGCAGAGGATGGTCACCATATCTGTCTGTTGTCTCACACCGCCCGACAACTCTCTGGAAAAAAGTATATTGTGATCGTATTCCGTTCTATGCATTTGCTCTATGACTCTTCGTTAACAAAAAACATAGCACTTGATTCAACAATTGTCAATACACCTTTCAACTATTTTTTCTTTTTTCTTGCAAGAACGACACTTTGGATCACCAGGAACAGACAAAGCATTGCTGCAATTGTGATACCTGTCCACCATGCCTGATCCAGTCCGGCGGAGGAAACAATATTCTGAATCGTACTGAGGGAGAGTACACCGAAGAATGTTCCAATGATGTTTCCGACACCGCCGGTCAGGAGTGTTCCACCAATAATGGATGATGCAATCGCGTTCATTTCCATCCCGCTTGCATGTGTTGCCGCACCGGAACCGACATGCAGGAAATATACATAGCCTGCAATACCGGCGAGCAACCCACTCAGCAGATGCGCAAGAAAACGTGTCTTTTTAACGTTAATTCCAAGCATAAGAGCACTCTGGCGGTTACCTCCAACCGCATAAAACGAACGGCCAAGCTTCGTCCAACGAAGCATGACAAACATAATCACAACGATCAGGATTGCCACAATCACACCGATTTCCACATATGCATTCACATATTTGCCAATACGGTTGACAGATCCCATTCCCGGAACAATTACACGGGTATCTTTCAATTTCACAAATGCCTCATTTTCTACATTGAACGGATCTGTATGTACGATAGAAGTCATACCTCTTGCAAAGAACATACCTGCAAGTGTTACGATAAATGGCTGAATATCCAGATACGCTACCAAAAATCCCTGTACCAGCCCAAATCCAAGACCAATGGCAAGTGCAATCAGGAGAGATACAAACACATTTCCGCCCTTGAAATCCAGATATACCGCGCAGCACATACTTACAAGTGCAACGACACCGCCGACTGAAATATCAATGCTTCCGGTAATCATAACCAGACTAAGTCCGCATGCTGTAATGATCAATGCGCCATTGGCGTTTAAAATATTAAAAAATGTCTGTGGTTTTAAAAATCCGCCGCCCTCAAAAATCATCGCGCCGATATACATCAGGAAAAATACAACGATGGTGATTGTCAAAAGCAGGTTGGCATCGGAAAGTGATACCTTTTTTAAGGATTTTGATTTCATATTAGCCTACCTCCTTTGCATTTCTTACTTTCATCTTCTGTGAAAAAGATGCAAATTTTTCCCGTACCACCGGAGCACTGATGACAACTAGGATAATAACAACAATTGCCTTATAAGCAGAGATTGCTTCGGATTTTACGTTGAACTTATACAGTGTTGTAGTTAAAAACTGAATGACATATGCACCCAGAATAGATGCCGGCAGATTAAATTTGCCACCGCTTAATGAATTTCCTCCAAGTGCTACTGCAAGGATCGCATCCATCTCAATATCTTTTGCAATAACAGAATAGTTAATTGTGGAAATACGACTTACTTTGATCAGTGCTGCCACTGCCACACAAAGTCCTAAAATAACAAAGCTCAAAAACTTGATAAATGCCGGATTTAATCCGTTTAATCGTGAAGAACTCTCATTAATACCGACTGCCTGCGTATACAAACCAAGGCTTGTAAATTTCATAACCAGTCCCATAACGATCATACATGCTACCGCAATAAAAAACGGAGTCGGAATTGGAATTCCCGGAATAAAACCACCAAAGTATCCAAACGACGGATCGCTGATTACCGGAAGTTCGTTATTGTTGATCCATGCTGCAATGGAACGCCCTGCAGTATAAAGAATCAGGGTTGCTACCATCGGCTGAATCTTAAATCCGGCAACAAGAATACCATTAAATGCACCAAAGAGCATAGCTACCACGCAGCTTACGAGAAAGGCTACAATGATTGGAGCCTGCAGATGATCCGGACGGGAATTTGTGCCGCAAAGTACACGAAGGATAACCGAACCGGCAATCGCGATACCTGCACCAACAGAAATATCCTGTCCTCCGGAAGCTGCTGTAACTAACGTCATACCGATTGCCAGAATGGCAAGTTCTGAGCCGTAGTCCAAAATTGTGATCAGATAACCGGATAATACATGATTTCCGGCGCTGTTTACGTCCAGTGTTATTTTATAGAACGATGGATCGGCGATCAGATTAAATACCGCCAGCAGCACCAGGGCCACGATCGGAATCAGAATCTGCTTTCCGCTGAACATATCCATAAAGTTCTTTTTTTGTAATGTTCTTGTTTTAGCCATTCTTTTTTTCACCTCCGGCAATGGTATCCATAATCTTGCTCTGCGTTAAGTCTTCACCTGAGATTTCGCCTACTTTCCTGCGATCGCGCATAACGATCAGACGGGAGCAGGTACGCAGCATTTCATCTGTTTCCGAAGAAATAAAGGTCACACTCATACCCTCCGATGCAAGCTTTAACACCAGCTTTTGAATTTCAATTTTTGTTCCGATATCAATGCCTCGCGTTGGCTCATCCAGGATCAGATATTCCGGATGTGTCAGAAGCCAGCGGGCAAGAATTACTTTCTGCTGATTTCCACCGGAGAGAGATTTAATCGGTGTATCCGCCGATGCCGTCTTGATTTCCAGCAGCTTGATATATTCGTCCGCAAATTTGTTTGCCTGCGCTTTGCTGAACGGACGGAAGAAACCGCGCAGCACCTGTGCTGCAAGAATGATATTATCGCGGACGGAGAGGTCTCCAACGATACCATCCACCTTTCGGTCTTCCGGCAGATAAGCAATTCCGTTTTTCATAGCATCTATAGGTTTTGTAATTTTGATTTCTTTTCCGTTCTTTTTGATCTTTCCACCAATGATACGGTCCGCACCAAAAATTGCACGCACACACTCACTTCGTCCAGATCCCAGCAGACCGGTAAATCCATTGACTTCTCCTTTTCTTATATAGAAATCAAATGGTTTGATGCCTGCGTTACTCTGTAACTGTTCCACTTCAAATACCGGTGGAACATTTTCATCCGCATGATATACCTGCGTCTCATCTTTGATCTGCGCCTCATCGTCCAGCTCTTTGCCCAGCATCTTTGCTACAAGCTGCACACGTGGAAGTTTTTCAATCTCGTATTCTCCCACCAGTTTGCCGTCCCGCAGCACGGTGATACGGTCACATACCTCATATACCTGATCCAGAAAGTGTGTAACAAAGATGATTCCTACACCTCTGGCTCTTAAGTCTTTCATTAACCCAAACAGCTTCTGCACTTCTTTATCGTCAAGAGAAGACGTCGGCTCGTCAAGGATAAGCACCTTACAATCCATGTCTACAGCCCTGGCAATGGCTACCATCTGCTGGATTGCAATGGAACAGTTTGCCAGCTGCTGTGTTGCTTTTGCCGGAATATCGAGTGATTGCAGAATTCTGTCTGCATCGGCGTTCATTTTTTTCCAGTTCTGCATTCTTCCTTTTGTTCGTCCGATAAACATGTTTTCTGCTACCGACAGATTCGGGCAAAGCGTAATTTCCTGATACACGGTACTGATTCCAAGATTCTGTGCATCCTGCGGCGAATGAATTGCCACTGCTTTGTCGTTTCCTTTGAGGAAAATTTCTCCCTCATCTTTTTCATATACGCCGGTCAGCACCTTAATCAATGTAGATTTTCCCGCGCCGTTTTCACCCATCAGCGCGTGAATTTCTCCTTCACGCAGGGAGAAATCAACCGCCTGCAATGCCTTTACCCCTGTAAAGTTTTTGTGGATATTTTTCATTTGTAATACAACATTTTCTTTCACCAGCTTATTCACCCCTTGCTTTTTTGGTTAGAAAACGCGGCGCTGCGTTTTCCTCATACGCGGCGCCGCGCCAAATGCTTCCTGTTTTGTTTAGATACCGTATTTATTTACATCATCCTCTGTGATGGTTGTTGCATCAAAACCTTTCTCATCCATGATGATGGTCTTCTCTGTGATTTCCTCATTGTTCTGTAATTTCTGGATAACATCGGCAATATAAGAAGCCTGGAATGGATTACACTGTCCATCATAGTTCCAGTTCTGATCTAACAGTTCCTGTAATGCCCACTTGTTGCAGTCAAATCCCATAACAACAACGTCTTTGCCAACACCGTGAGAAATATTTGCTTTGTCAAGAGCGGCAACAGCACCCTTTGCCATATCATCGTTCTCTGCATAGATAACGTTGAATTTCTCTCCACTGTCGATAACGGACTGTACGATCTGCTGTGCTTTTTCTGCATTCCACTCTGCAGTCTGCTCATTTACAATGTTCCATCCTTCAGCTGCTGCTGTATCTGTTAATGCTCCGGATCTTCCTTTCTGTGCTGCAGATCCCATAACACCCTGAATGTGAATGATGTTATACTCATCAAGATTCTGTGCCTTTAACCAGTCACATGCAGTCTGTCCTTCTTTATCCATATCAGATACGATTGATGCTGCATACAGGCTTTCATCTGCATCGATAACACGGTCAAAAAGAATTACCTGTGTTCCTGCATCCTGTGCATCCTTTAATACGGAATCCCATCCGGATGTGTCTGCTGCGGAAAGAAGTAAGTAATCCACACCATCCTGAATGAATTTCTGTGCTGCTGTAATCTGTTCATCGTTCTTTAAGCTGTATGCAAATGATGCATCGTAACCGTTTTCTTTTGTAAACATGTTCTTCATGTCTTTATCGTTTGCGGTACGATATCCGGACTCGTTTGGATCATTGTTAATGATTCCGACCTTAATCAGATCTCCGCTCGAACCACTGCCGGCTGCTGATGTATCTCCGGCTCCGTCCTTTGTATCGGTAGCCCCGCAGGCTGCCAGTCCAAGTACCATCATTGTTGCTGTCAACATTGCTAAGATTCTTTTTTTCATACCCTTTTACCTCCCAATATGAAATCTTTTGTTTGCTTGTGCATTTACTATACCATTCGTATTTTTCTGTTTCAATCCGATTTATGCCTGTTTTAAACGGTTTGTAATATGTTTACAATACATATTTTATATGATATCATCTAAAAAGAATACAAATTTATTTTTATGTGGAAAGATCTTTGATTTGAGGTGGAAAATCTTTTGATTTATGGTATTTTCTGTAATTTCTGATGAGATTCTGTCTGAAATCTTATTGGTGAAAACGATAAATTTCTCTGGAAAAGTGGATTGTTTTTGAAAAAGGTAAAATTTTCTTTGACAAAAAAAATAATTACACGCCTGTTTCCATCAAAGAAAGGAAAAATTTTATGGCAATCAAATATAAATGGCTGGCAGGACGTCTGCGCGAACAATTACCGGATTATACAGCCAATGGAATTCACCGGCTTCCAACCGAAGCTGCCATCAGCCAGCGCTATAAAGTGAGCCGCCAGACCGTGCGGCAGGCACTGTCCGTTCTGGAACAGGAGGGATTAATCGAAAAAAGGCAGGGAAGCGGGTCCTATATCACGGGACGCAGCCGCGGAGAGGACCGGATCGACCTTCTGCTCTCCAGTGACTCTGCTTATTTGTATCCGATGCTTTTGCATGACATCAAAAAAACACTTGCAGCACAGGGCTTTTCCACGACTGTACACATCACGGAAAACACCTTTTCCACAGAACATACTCTTTTACAGAAGATTCTCCACCAGCCGCCACGCGCCCTGCTTGTGGAAGGTGTAAAAACCGCGCGCACGAACCCGAATCTGGATCTGTACCGTAAACTGCAGAAAAAGAAATGCCCTGTTCTCTTTTTACAGGAATCCTATCCGGAACTGACCAATTGTCCATGCGTCACCATGGATGACTTTGGCGGTGGCATTTTGCTCACCCGGCATCTGCTCGCCACCGGCCATACCCGCATCGGTGCGATCTTTCCTGCGGATATGCGTTCCGGACTTTTGCGCTGCCAGGGGATGCTGCATGCCCTGCGGGACACAGATGCACTTCCGGAAGATTCCCTGATATGCTGGTATTTTTCCGATGATCCGGACTATGGCATACAAAAAGCGATGCAGAAACTCATTTCTTCCTGCACCGCTATTGTCTGTTATAATGATACCATTGCCTATGCACTTTGCCGTGCTGTCTCAGACCTGCCACAGCCACCGGAGATTACGGTTGCCTCCTTTGACCACAGCTACCTGTGCCACTTTGGACACACAGAGTTTCTCTCCCTGACCCCGGCCGAAGCGCCTGGCAGCCGCGCCGCCGGGGTTCTCCTCCACCAGCTGCAGGGGATTTTAGTCTCTTCCACAGAAATTTCCTGGAAACTTTAAATACCGCTGCGGTATTCACGCGGACTGCACCCCTGCGTCTTTTTAAATACAAAACTGAAATAATGAGGATCTTTGTACCCCACCTGTGCGGCAATTTCCGATGTCGGAAGTTCCGTACTTTTCAGTAGCTTTTTTGCCTTTTCCATACGTTTTTCCGAAATATATTCGGTAAATGTCTTCTGCATATTCTGACTGAAGACAGAACTTAAATAATTAGCGCCCACCTGTACCTCGCACGCAACGGTACCCAGCGATAAATTCTCACTCGTGTAATGCTCATCAATATAAGCAAGTGCTTTTTTTAACGTTTTACTGCTCAGATTGGTGTTCTGTTCATCACGCAGATCGATTGCCGTCTGTAAAATACTCAGGAAATATTCAAATACCTCGTCCTGCTGCACATGCACATTGGTTCCGTATTTGCCGATATGCGCCAGAAATTCTTCTTTTGTCACACCGTTTCGCTCCATAAACGCAATCGCCGTAAACCGGATATTAAGCACAACATAGTCACGGAATATCACGGAATGTATTACCTCGGATATGCTCTGCAGATAAGACTCTACAAAGTTGTATACTTCTTTGCTGCTTCCTTTTGCCAGAAATTCCGAGATAATTTCCGGTGACATTTTTGTTGCATCTACTTCCGCAATCTGCGTGTCATCCTGCGCCGGCAGATAACTTTTTAATGTCTCTTCCGAAAGTACATGCATTTGCGGATACAAAAAACGATATGCACCATAATGATTTACACGATCATAACACTCTTTCAGCATCGACAGCCGTTCCACAGGTGTTCCCACAACAACATACCAGTCTGCATTGGCGTTTTGTGACTCGCAGTTCATCTGGATCTGTGCAATCGCCCGCTGTGTATAATCTTCCATTTCCTCCGCATCGCATTTGACTAAAACCCCATAACAGTTGACGTTCCAGCGAAACAGGATATATTGCGGAAAACGCAGAAAATACTGCAGAATTTCTTCCTGCAGGTGCACAAAAGTATTCATCTCCCGCTCGGAACCATTCTCTTTTTCCTGCTGCACGTACAAAAACAGCAGATTGTAACACGATGCTGACAGATCCAGCGACCATTTGGCAGCTTCATCATAAATTTCTGTTACACAAAGCTCGCCTTCTAACACCTGCTCAAAGAAATGCCTTATGGAAAACTGCTCATATTCGTGCATTTCGTTTGCCAGTTTGCTCTGAAAATCTTCCTGCTCCTGCTCTGCCTCGATTTTTTCTTTTAATTCCTGCAGCACCTTGCGCAGACTCATTCTCGTAACCGGTTTCAGAATATACTGATCCACGCCAATGGAAATTGCTTCTCTCGCATATTCAAAATCATCATAACCGCTGATAATGAGTATCTTTGTCTTCGGGAATTCCTCCCGCACAATCCGGCTGAGTGACAGCCCATCCATAAACGGCATCTTAATATCGGTAATCAGTACATCCGGACGTGTCTTTCGAATCAGCGGCAGTGCAACTTCACCGTCTGCTGCCTCCCCGACAAACCGATACCCATACTGTTCCCAGGGAATCCGGTCCCGCAGCCCCTCACGGATAACGGTCTCATCTTCCACCAAAAATACTTTTAACATTTGTTTTATCCCCTTTAATACACTCTGTCTCCCAAAACAGAAAGCACATTTTTTTGTGTATACACTTTTTCTTCTACATAATTAATTTTGTCTACCGGCTCACCGTCTCCCAGCCGGTTGATAATTTCCTGTATGTATGTTCCCTGCAACGGATTACATTCAATATCCACATTGATCACGCCGGACTTTACTTTTTCAAGTGCACTCCTCGTTCCGTCAAAAGAAATCAGCGTAATATCGCCTCCCGTCCCGGTCGTCTTTCCGGCCGCACGAATTGCCTCGATTGCACCAAACGTCATATCATCATTCTGCGATACAACCACATCAATATCTTTATATTTCTGCAGATATTTTTCCATCACTTCTCTGCCTTTTGCCGTGGTAAAATCAGCATCGTCGGAATCCAGAATTTCCCAGTTCGGATGCGTCTTTGCAATCTCTGCAAACCCTTTTGTGCGCCCTAACGTTGCAGATGCATTAGAAGTCCCCCGCAGTACCACGATATGTACCGTTTCCTTTTGATCAAATTTCTTCCCCTTCAGGTCTTCCTCCAGCCAGCGCGCGGCATTTCTTCCTTCTTCCGTAAAATCGGAACCGACCCACGCCGTATACAGCGATGGATCACAGCTGACATTCCGATCCATGACAATCACCGGAATATCAGCCTCTTTTGCTTCCTGCAGCACGGTTTCCCAGCCATCCTCCACAATGGGTGAAAAGACAATATAATCCACACGCTGCGAAATATAACTGCGAATTGCTTTAATCTGGTTTTCCTGTTTTTGCCTGGCATTGTTAAACAGTAAAAAATAACCGTTTTCTTTGCACAGTGCCTGTTGGATGGATGCCGAATTTGCGGTACGCCACATGGACTCGCTGCCAAGCTGTGACACCCCTACCACAATTTGATTCTGACTGGGAATCTCCTGCTCTGCCGTACTTTGAATATCTATCATTTTTCCACAACCTGCCAGAAAAAGCACCAGCATCAAACACCCGATGACCGGTATCCATCTGCCTTTCTTTTTCATGTTATCGCCTCCCCTGTTACGTTGTGCACCGCCGGAATCACGATCGTCACCTGCGTCCCTTCCCCCGGTCTGGATGCAATCTTTACCCCATATTCCGCGCCAAAATACATGTGCAGGCGTTCATTGACGTTTGCGAGTCCAAAGCCACGATCCGTCTGTTTGCATGGCTTTTCAATCTCTTTTTGCAAATCCTGCAGATCGGCTTCCTCCATCCCCACGCCGTCATCTGTCACCGTCAATATCAGCAGATCCTGTTTCTTTTCTCCACGGATACAGATCTGTCCTTTGGAGCGCTTGCATTTGATCCCATGATACAGTGCATTTTCTACGATTGGCTGCAATGTCATTTTAGGAATCTGATAGCCATAGAGCTCCGGATCTATTAAAATATGATATTCCATAATATCATGATAACGGGTCTCCTGGATCTGCAAATAACTCCTGACATGCTGTTCCTCCATGCGGATACTGATAAATTCCTGACCATGACTGAGTACAAGTCTGAAAAAATCAGACAGGGTAACAACCATTTCCGTTGCCTGTTCTGTCTCGTTACACTCAATCAGCCACACAATCGTATCCAGTGTGTTGTATAAAAAATGGGGATTAATCTGCTCCTGCAGCAGACGTAAATCTGCCTTCCGCATTTTCTGTTCATCCTCACGCACCTTATTCACCAGAATCTGTATATTTTCCGCCATATCGTTAAATCCGTGTGCAAGCACCGCCACTTCATCGTGCGATTTTACGTGTGTCCGCACAGCAAAATTTCCCTCCGAAATCTCTCCGGTCGCATTGTAAAGCTGTCTCAGCGGGCGTAATATTCCGGACGTAACAAAAAAACCTGCGCCCCCGACAACAATCCCCAGTGCCGCAAGAACTACAGCAAACACAATAACAAATGTGTGGATCTGCTGGTTTAAGGTGTTTGTCACAGCCTCCATGTAATTTGTCTGATAATAAATATAGTACTGAATGTCCTCCTGAATCAGTTCTGTCAGGATATAGATATTGTCATCCAGCTGCCGGATGTTCTCATCGTAGCGATCACCCTTTTTGACATTTTCTGCAATATCATCCACACGGTTTTTGAGTGTATCTACATTGCGCAGCAGACTATCCAGCCACATACGGCTTTCATAATCACTCGTCACATCCCGCAAACCGGTACAGCTCTTCTTCAGGTTCCGGATAAGCACATACGGGTCTTTAAGCGTCTCATCATTTGCAATATTGTCCATCGAAACATATCCCACAACGACTTTGTAAAGACTTTCATCCATCTGTTCTTTGAATTGAATATTGTAGGTGTTTGCAATGGTAAGACGATCCACAATCTCATGATATGTCTGGTTGTAATTAGCTATGGAAATTAACAGATATACTGCAATCAGCAGAAATGGCAACATTGATACAGACAGCAATAACAGCAGCTTGCTCCGAATGGAAAACGCTACCTTCTTCGTTCTTCTTTTCTTTTTCATACCCCACCTTTATTTTGATATACCTCTCCCTGTCTCCTTGTTGATTATATACCCAATTATGCAAAAGGTCAAAACCCGTCTGCCTGGCTATTGACTTTTGTTTTTGCCCGGGATTATAATCGTGTTTGCCAGTAAACAGGATAAAAAGAAGGTTTTATAACTATGAAAATAAAGCAGAAAAATACAATTGATATGACCCACGGAACACTGTGGAATAAATTACTGATTTTTGCTCTGCCTCTGGCTGCCAGCAGCATCTTACAGCAATTATTTAATTCTGTGGATACCGCAGTAGTCGGCCGTTTTGCAAGCAGCCGTGCATTGGCGGCCGTGGGAAGCAACAGTTCGCTCATCGCACTGATGATTAATCTGTTCATCGGAATTTCGCTCGGTTCCAACGTAATTATTTCCCGCTACATCGGACAGAAAGCCGAAGAACATGTAAAAGCGGCAATTCACACCGCCATCGTTGTCGCTTTATGCAGCGGCATTTTCGTGCTTGTACTGGGGCAGTTCATTGCCAGACCGGTACTGACACTGATGGGAACTCCAAAAGATGTTATCGATCTGGCAGTTTTATATCTGCGGATCTATTTTCTCGGCATGCCATTTATCATGCTTTATGATTTTAGTTCCTCAATCCTGCGCAGCATCGGTGACAGCCGCCGCCCGCTGTATGCCCTGATTGTCGCCGGAATCATCAATACCGGACTGAACCTGATTCTTGTCATTGTATTTCATCTGGGAGTATCCGGTGTCGCAATTGCCACCGTTGTTTCTAATATTGTAAGTTCCGGTATTCTGTTTTATATTTTACTGCATGAACAGGAACCAATCCGTGTCAGCCTCTCTGGCTTGTCCATTGACTGGGGCGAACTGAAAAAAATTCTGATCATTGGTGTTCCTGCCGGCCTGCAGGGCATGGTCTTTTCCCTTGCCAACGTCTGCATCCAGAGCATGATTAACAGTTTTGGATCAAACGCTATCGCAGGATCTGCAGCTGCACTGAACTTTGAATTTTTTGCGTATTTTATGGTAAACGCATTTGCCCAGACTACCGTTACTTTTACGAGCCAGAATTACGGTGCCGGAGATTTTCAGCGGTGCAAAAAAGTATACCGTCTCTGCATGATTTTTTCCGTGATATTCTGCGGCCTGTTATCCGGTGTTTTTGTACTCGGCCGGGACTTTTTCGTTCGCCTGTACACAACCGATCCGAATGTCCTGACTTTTGCCGTACAACGCCTTCTGATCGTCACCACACTGGAACTTCTGACCTCCACTTACGAGATCAGCGGCGGTGCCATGCGTGGCTTTGGCCATTCCCTGACACCGGCTCTGATCACCGTGGTCGGCTCCTGCGTACTGCGCCTCATCTGGATCAACACCGTCTGCCGTGCCGTACATGAATTCTGGGTTGTTATGATTATCTATCCGATCTCCTGGGTACTGACCGGTACGGCTATGATCACGGCGTATCTGCTTCTGCGGCGGAAACTGATGCGTTAAGCATCGGATCTGGCAAATGCATTCTTCATCTGTCCACACAGTTCAAACAGAACTTTATCAAGTGTATCGGCAGCTTCTTTTTTTACCATATCTGCCACCGCATTGTTTGCTTCTGTCTTAAGTGCCATGCGCTTTCCTGCGTCAGTTTCTTTTTCCAGCAGTTTATCATAATGATTGATAATCTCATGTCCTTTAGACAGCACTTTCTCCTGATACCGCTCGACATGGAACACCGATTTCTTATAAGAGGCATCTGCCATCGCACCAATCATCCGGCTTACCCAGTAAAAATTATCTGTAGAAACTTCTGCTGTCGTATTGGCCACATATTCCGGAGTTTCCTCCACCTGCGCATAAAATGGCACCATGGCATTAAAAGCATTGGAGCCATATGCAACCCATTCCAGTACATTGGCATCCTCTCCATGCTCCGGGCGGATATGTACCAGACCAACAAAATCATTGCGGTTGATACCGATGGAACGATACATGCCACGCTGCCCCGGATCTCCATACGCTCCATATGGATCGTAAGGCGTTCCCTGATAATGCGAGGAAAGCACATATTTCACATCTTCCACCGTAATCTTGCGCTCCGGTACCAGTGTCCATGGCAGATCAGCGGACTCCGGTGTAAAATCCGCATCCGGTCCATCCCAGTTGTATGTGTGTGGATTCAGGCAGCGCAGCATATACCACGCACGCGGTGTATTGTACACATGATCTGCATCGTCATGGCTGCCAAAAGCTTCGCGCGGATTCAGAGTGCCATCCATGGATAGATTCAAGTGATGGTTCGCAATAAACTCCCGCATATCTGCAGAACACATATGATTTTCCTGCATGGTAAATGCATCATCCAGATCAAATGCATCAATTCCAAGCTGATTTGGCATAACCACATACGCATCATCCGGCACACGGCGTGCAATCCAGTGATGTCCGCCAATGGTCTCCATCCACCAGATTTCATTCTGATCGGAAAAGGCAATTCCATTCATTTCATAAGTGCCATAGGTTTCCAGAAGTTCTCCCAGCCGCTGAACACCCTCTCTTGCATTGTGGATATAAGGAAGTACTAACGATACAATATCTTCCTCTCCAATGCCGTTTTCCACCAGCGGATCTGCACCGAGTACACGTGGATTGGATGTGATTGTCTCGGTTGCCGTCATTCCGGTCCGTGCTTCATTGACTCCGCATGCACCCCAGATTCCTTTCCCTTCCACTGCATTTGGCATAGCCGTATAGCGAAGCGGATTTTCTGGAAGCGGAATTTCTACAGAAGAAAGTACCGCTTTGTATACACGTGGCTGCTCCTTTGGCTGCACCACAATCATTTTCTTTGGCGTAAAGTGATCATTTCCACCCGCATCATCATTTCTCGCAATCATGGTTGAACCATCATAGGTTGCATTTTTTCCTACTAATATCGTTGTACAAGGCATATTTTTTATCTCCTTTTTTCGTTATCGCAATCCGGCGTTTGTCCTTCTACCTTAATTTTTGTGTCCGGGCATCGCTTCGACCGTAATGTCTTCCTTTCGTTTCACCTCAAATACCGGAATCCACGCGGTCTCCGTAACCGGGGCATAATGCAGATTTCCGGTTGTCAGACGGTTCTGCTTCTCTGGTTTCAATTTTCCCATAAGAAAAAATGAAATCGCCCCACTCACTTCGCTTTGGGAACCGTCCGGATTCTTTTTATAAATTCTTTCTGCCGGTATTTCTTCCTCTGCTATTTCCAGCACTTCCCCATGGTTCCGTCGCTTTGCAGTTCCGCCCTATCTGATATAGAATACGCGGTTTTCTTTTCTTGGAATAACATCCGGATAATCCCCGTCCACATAGCCGAGCGCACAGTGTCCGATTCCCTCATATTCATCCTCAATCCCAAGGGATGCAAGCAGTTCCCTGCCCCAGCTGCTTTCAAATTCCTCTTTCGCGCGGTGAATCCAGCAGCTGCCGATTCCCAGATCATGGGCTGCAAGCATGAGGTTTCCCATCACAAGACTGCCGTCATAGACATGTGTCGGCCAGTCTTTTTTTCCTAAAACGATGAGCATTGCCGGTGCGCCGTAAAACGGATCACCCTCACTTCCCATGATTTCTGCATTTTTCTTTGAGATTTCATCGCGTTTCTCTTTGTTTGTCACCTGAATGATGATGACATTCTGTGCGCCTCTGCCGTTTGCCGCATAGGTTCCCGCTTCGATGATCTGGTCTAAAATTTCCTGTGGGATGGCATCCGGTTTGAATTTTCGGATGCTTCTTCTGGTTTTCATTTCTTCTAATACGTTGCTCATTTTGGTTTTCTCCTGTCAGTCTTCTTTTGTTAATTGCTCAATCACACACGTATGTGTTTTTGTCTCTCTGTTGTAGTTGATTCCGGCAAGGAGCAGATTTCCCCGATACTCCTTTAAGGCATCTGTATAGTGCCGGTCTTTGATCTGCGCAATGGCTCCCTGTGCGGATTTTTCCCATTTCAGTTCAATCACAACCGCCGGTTTGTCTGCATGCATTTTTCTTGGAATAAAACACAGATCCGCGAACCCTTTTCCGGTCGGAAATTCCCTTATGATCGTGTAGTATTCCCGTGCAAAATAAAACGCCAGATTGATCGTACATGCCAGCGAATTTTCATTGTTGTACTGCAAAATGGAAATCTCACGATGCGCTTTATCAATGCCTGCTGCCACTGCCTCTTCGTCCTGCATCCATAACGCTTCCAGCAGATTTTTCGACGCTTCGACAGAATCAATCACCTCATGCCAGTCCATGGTACTGATTGCATTTACATATTCCTGTGACACTTCTTTGTTTGGAATCGACACCGTTTTGTCCATCCAGTGATAACTCAGATAACCCAGATGAACCAGGAGTGTCAGAACATCATCCCGGTTCTGGAATGTTGTCATATCATTGGAAAATGTCCCTGTATTGATTTCCACACGATCCCCGGCAAGCATCCGCACAATGGCATCTTTTAACCCGTCAAAATTCATCTGGATATAAATTTTTAATGCCTCATATGTTTCGGTCTGATTCCAGTAATTATCATACAGACCGCTTAACATTGCATCGACCACTGATTTCGGGCTGTACATGGAATAGATTTTGGGGTTTTCTCCGTCCATTGCGACAAGTTCATAGCCATCATACCACGCCTGCGCTTCTTCAAAATTGCGCTTGTATGTTGCGCACAATGCGTGCACTTCCTCTTCGGTAAAACCGAAAAACTCCGCCATCTCGCGTGGATTGGTCATGGAATATTCCGTAAACATGTTGAGTGCCGAATGCGAACCGTATTTTTTTATCGGTAAAATTCCGGTCATGTAGGCAAGTGCCACATATTCCTGATCTTTCATCCATACCCGCAGGAAATCCAGATATTTTTTTTGCGCCTCTTTATCCTGCTTGTACTCGCGGAACAGACAGTCCCATTCGTCGATCAGTATGATAAACGGGCACTTCGTATGTGCATATACGTCTTTCATCGCAAACACCAGACTGTCTTCTCCATCCATGACATAATCAGGATATCCTCTTTTCAGATCTGCAATCATGCGTTTTTGAAAAACCGCAAGCATTTCATCCATACTGTGCGTCATGCTTAAAAATTCCTGCATATTCACTTTCAGCACATCATATTGATTCCGGTATTTCTGATAAGTCTCTGCCTTTGCAATCTGCAGAGTATCAAACAACCGCGCCGTATCGACGCTCTGATCGTAATATGCTGCCAGCATATCCGTCGCCATAGATTTTCCAAATCGCCGCGGACGGCTGACACAAATATATTTCTGCCGTGTGTCAACAACCGCATTAACTTTTTCGATTAACCCAGTTTTATCTACATAAATTGCGGAATTTAAGCTCTCCTCAAAGCCTTTGCAGCCCGGATTCAGATAACTTCCCATGCCTGACACCTCCGTAATGTCATTCGTAACCATCCACCGCTTTACCAATGAACCGTCACGACCAGATTCCTGTCTTTAGCATACCACAAACATTCTGTCTTTGCACTTATATTTCTTCCGATATTCTATCCATGATTTTACAAATGGTTCCTGTCCATTGATGTTTTCTGCCCATAATACTTTCTTCATATTTTTGGGGTAGGGATTTGTATATCCCGAAAAAATTTCAGGGGACATTGTGATTTTTTCCATCACAATGTCCCCTGCTTTAAATTATGTTCTTCCTGACATTTGAGATTCTCAAAATGCCCGGAGAATCATTCATCAAATGTCAACTCAAAAGGCATAAAGGATACTCCCCGCTTCTGACCTACTACTGTTTCCAACAATAAAACGAAACTGGACATCTCCATCTATGAGTTCCATATTCTCTCCATAAAAAGCTAGTTCCTTCCGATTAACCGTAAATTTTACTTCCTGCTCTTCACCCGGCAACAGAAAAATTTTCCGAAACCGGATAAGTTCTCTATCCGGTCGCACAACAGGAGCACAAAGTGTCTCCACATAACACTGCACGACTTCTGCCCCAGGCACTTCTCCCACATTCTTCACCTTGCAGGATATGTCAATCTTATCCTCTCTTTCCTGTTTCTCAAATATGGGGGGCGTAATGGTGAACTCTGTGTAAGAGAGACCGAATCCAAATGGATAAAGCGGTTCATTCGGAATATCCATATATCGGCTCGTAAAGCGATTCTCCGGATTCGTTTCTACCATCCGGTGTCCGGTCTTTACATCCCAGTAACTGACAGGCACCTGTCCCACACACCATGGTATGCTCACAGACAGTTTTCCTGATGGGGTCTCTTCTCCATACACCAAGCGAACAACAGCCTCAGCTCCCATTGTTCCCGGTCTCCAGACAAAAAGGACAGCCTGGGATTTCTCCGCTATTTTCCGTATATCCAACGGCCTACCCGATAGAATGACCGTCACAATATGGGAGGTACGGCCAGCTACTGCATCAAAAAACTTCTGCTGCCCTTCCGGCAGATCAAGAAATGCCCTGCTCGCGGCTTCACCTGACTGTGCCTCATGTTCTCCAAGTACAAGTACCACGGTATCCTCCGGTTCAATTTCATCCAGTGTGGCATATTGTTTTCCACTATTCACGCATATTTCAGGTATCTCTTTATCCTGTTCTCCGCTGTCCTGAATTCTACAGTTTTCAGCCTGCCACAGCCTCCTTTCCTCTTCTGTCAGAATCTCACATTCTGGCAGAAAACGAACCGGCATCTTCCGGGCTTTCAGGACTTCTCTGATCGTTTCCACATCATCATAACGGCCGAAAATTGCCCATCTGCTCAGCAATTCCCTTGACTCCACATAAGGTCCGCCCCAAAATACCTTCCTCTCCGGTTTCAGAGGAAGCATATCATCATTTTTCAGAAGAACCGAACTCTCACATGCCAGCGCAAGCGCGGTTTTCTTTGCCTCAGCAGACAACGGTTCTTCTCCCTGCATTCCTGCAAATGGATTTTCAAACAAACCAAGCCGATTCTTCATCACCAGCACATTCCATGCACTTTTGTCTATCAACGAAGTTGGAATACTCCCTTCTTTAACCAGTTCTTCCAGATGGAACATATATGCCGGACTCATCATGTCAATGTCAACTCCCGCACGGACTGCGGCCTCTGCGGCCTCTTTCTGGCTTGACACTACATTCTGTTCCTCCAACTGCCCTATGGATCCCCAATCTGAAATCACAGTGCCACTGAAACCCATTTCTTCCCTGAGAGTGCCTTCAAGCAGTTCCTTGTTTCCACTGACCGGTCTGCGGTCAACTGCATTAAACGCTGTCATCACCATTGCCGGATCTGCATGCATTGCCATACGGAATGGTTTGAGATACTGTTCCCGGAAGGTTCTCTGTGATATTTCCACATCATTGTATTCTCTTCCCGCATTCACTGCACCATAACCTGCAAAATGCTTTAAACAGCCTGCGATACCGGACTCCGGTATTTTTTTGTTCCCTGCCGGGTCTTTTCCTTCTTCGCCCTGATATCCTCTAAGCATTGCGGTTCCCATAACTCCGTTCAGAAAAGGATCCTCTCCGAAAGACTCCATTATCCGCCCCCACCTCGGGTCTCTGGATACATCAATCATTGGAGAAAACGTAGCCCTGATCCCCTCAGAAGCAGACTCTGCTGCGGCATGTCCCGCCATCTTTCTAACCAGTTCCGGATGAAACGAACAAGCCTGTCCCAAAGGAATCGGAGCTATGGTCCTGCACCCATGTATGACATCTGCCATAAACAGCAATGGAATATGATGCGGATGCGCTTCCACATATTTTTTCTGAATTCCCCTGAGCTTTTCTGCCCCGATCATACCTAGTACAGAACCAGCATACTGAGTCACCCACTGAGGTGGCTGGTCTTCCCCCACCTCCCCGGTAAGTACCGCATCATCATCAAAGTAAATTCCAGTCAGCTGTATCATCTGCCCAATCTTTTCACGCAATGACATCTCAGACAACAACTGTTTTAATTTTCTTTGTTCCATAATCTTCTTTTCCCTCAATCAAAATAAATGGTTTCTCCACTCTCTGCTGAACGGTACACCGCTTCCAGAATACGTGTGACAACTGCAGCCTGTGCAGGCTTCACAACCTGTTCTG
>ONZS01000012.1_pt1 | contig 240034 bp, 215 predicted proteins | sample 1670921 | NCBI WGS metagenome assembly ONZS01 (sample SAMN06348104, study PRJEB24527) | human gut metagenome | biome: human gut; feature: ankylosing spondylitis patient; material: feces | host: Homo sapiens | place: China | collected 2015-10 | reverse complement strand
ACGCCGCCGCCCGCCATCGAGCAGAGTTTTACACCTAATTGGGGATAAAACAGCTCATGGCGGGCGGCGGCGTCGCTTTGATCGGCGGCACCCTTGTTCCCCTGCTTTCTCAACTTTTTGGATAATGCCTAAAACAAATACCACCCGCCGCGCCCTCTCGGAAACGGGAGGGCGCGGGAAAGGAGGGATTAACTTTTGATATGGCAGATGATTGAAGATTGGTTTCGCGGCATTTTGACAGACGGGATTTTATCGAACCTTTCCGGCTTGTTTGACAGCGTAAATACAGAGGTTGGAGAAATCGCAACACAAGTCGGCACGACCCCCGCCGGGTGGAACGCGGGCATATTCAACATGATACGCAGCCTTTCGGAAAACGTCATTGTACCGATTGCGGGCGTTATCATTACCTTTGTCATGTGTTATGAACTAATCCAGCTTGTAATTGAAAAAAACAATCTGCACGATCTCGACACTTGGATTTTCTTCAAATGGATTTTTAAGACCTTTGTTGCGGTGCTGCTGGTAACAAACACTTGGAACATCGTCATGGGAGTTTTCGACGTTACGCAGAGCGTCGTCAATCAGAGCGCGGGGGTTATCATATCCGATACAAGCATAGACGTTACCACCGTCATTACCGACATTGAAGCAAAACTCGACGCTATGAGCGTGGGCGGTCTTTTGGGGTTATGGTTTCAATCCCTCTTTGTAGGGCTTACCATGAAAGCCCTGTCAATCTGCATTATGCTTGTGGTGTATGGGCGCATGATTGAAATATATCTTGTAACGAGCGTTGCCCCTATCCCTATGGCAACAATGGTAAATCACGAATGGGGCAGCATGGGACAGAATTACTTAAAATCTTTGCTTGCGCTTGGTTTTCAGGCGTTTCTGATCTTGGTGTGTGTCGGCATTTATGCGGTGTTGATACAAACAATCGCAGCGACCGACGACATTTCCGGCGCGATCTGGGCTTGCATGGGCTATACCGTCCTCTTGTGCTTTACGCTTTTCAAAACGGGAAGCCTTGCAAAGAGCGTCTTTTCGGCACATTAAGGGGGTGAGTTATGATTTGAAAATCGGTTTAATCGACGTTGACAGCCATAATTTCCCCAACCTCTGCTTGATGAAGCTATCCGCGTATCATAAAGCAAAGGGGCATACGGTGGAATGGTGGAACGCAAAGGGGCGGTACGACCTTGTATATAAAAGCCGCGTCTTTACGGACACCTATTCCAAAGACACGATAACCGTTACCAACGCGGAACAAGTTATTTTCGGCGGTACGGGCTACGACACGAAAAACCGCTTGCCGCCGGAAGTGGAACACAGTTACCCGGATTATTCTATCTACCCGCAGTTTTTCGGGATTGCCTACGGCTTTTTAAGCCGGGGTTGTCCGAGAAATTGCGGGTTTTGCATTGTCAGCAGTAAAGAGGGACGCAAAAGTGTTAAGGTTGCGGATTTGTCCGAGTTTTGGAAATGGCAGCCGGAAATAAAAATCATGGACGCTAATCTGCTTGCCTGTCCCGACCATGAAAATCTCATTGAGCAGCTTATACGAAGCCGCGCATGGGTGGATTTTTCGCAAGGGCTGGATATTCGCCTTGTGAACAGGGATAATGTCAGCCTGTTAAATCGGGTACGGATAAAAGCGGTACATTTTGCATGGGATAATCCCGACGAGGACTTAACCGGGTATTTCCAACGTTTTTTGGATTTGACCGCCATTAAGAGCAGCCGCCAGCGGCGCGTGTATGTTCTTACCAACTACGGCAGCACTCACGAACAGGATTTATACCGCGTGAACACCTTGCGGGCTATGGGCTTTGACCCGTATGTGATGATTTACGAGCGTCCAACCGCCCCGCCTGTTACCCGCCATTTGCAACGGTGGGTAAATAACAAACGGCTTTTCTATGCTGTCCCCCGTTTTGAAGATTACATTCCGGGCAGAAAGGAGGTTTGAAATGGCGTATGTAACCGTCCCAAAGGACTTAACAAAAATCAAAAGCAAGGTAATGTTCAACCTTACGAAACGACAGCTAATTTGTTTCAGCGCGGCGGTAGCAATCGGACTGCCGCTGTTCTTTTTGGTAAAAGACAGCGTTGGAACAACCACAGCGGCATTGTGCATGGTGCTTGCCATGCTGCCTATGTTTTTGCTTGCCATGTACGAGAAAAACGGGCAACCGCTGGAAGTGATTATTCGGCAATTTGTGGAAGTGAAGTTTCTTCGCCCCAAAGAGCGACCTTATCAGACCAACAATTTTTATGCCGCCCTTGCGCGGCAAGAGCAATTAGATAAGGAGGTACGGGCGATTGTCAAAGGAAAAGAAAAACACCCAAAACGAAAAGCGTAAACTTTCCCGACAGGAAAGAAAACAGATAGATACCCTTATCCGACAGGCAAAGGGCGACGGGAAGCCCCATACGGCGCAGGACAGCATACCGTTTGAGCGAATGTATAAGGACGGGATTTGCCGCCTTGCAAACGGGCGGTATTCCAAGTGCATTGAGTTTGAGGACATCAACTATCAGCTTGCGCAGCCGGACGACAAAACCGCCATTTTTGAAGCCCTTTGCGATATGTATAACTCGTTCGACGCTTCTATCAGCGTGCAGCTTTCCCTAATCAGCCGCCATGCGAACAAGGACGATTTCAAGAACAGTATCACGATTGCGCCGCAGAATGATGACTTCGACAGTATCAGAGCAGAATACACCGAAATGCTTAGGACGCAGCTTGAACGCGGAAACAACGGGCTTATCAAGACCAAGTTTCTCACCTTTACCGTTGAAGCAAAGGACATTAGATCGGCGCGGGCGCGTCTTGCCCGCATTGAAACGGACACCCTCAACCATTTTAAGGTGATCGGCGCGGCGGCGCGGGTATTGGACGGGAAACAGCGTCTTGAAGTGCTGCATGGGATTTTCCACCCGGACGGGGAACGCTTTAACTTTGCGTGGGAATGGCTACCCGCAAGCGGTCTTTCTGTCAAAGACTTTATCGCGCCGTCCTCTTTCCGATTTGGCGACGGGCGAATGTTTCAAATGGGCGGCAAGTTTGGCGTAGTTTCCTTTTTGCAGATCGTCGCGCCGGAACTCTCCGACCGTATGCTTGCCGACTTCATGGACGCGGAAAACGGGATTATCGTCAATCTGCACATTCAGAGTATCGACCACAACGAAGCAATCAAGACGATTAAGCGCAAGATTACCGACCTTGACCGTATGAAAATCGAGGAACAGAAAAAAGCAATCCGCAGCGGCTACGACATGGATATTATTCCGTCCGACCTTGCCACCTACGGCGGGGAAGCAAAAAACCTACTCCGCGATTTGCAGAGCCGCAACGAAAGAATGTTTCTGCTTACGCTGCTTGTCTTAAACCTTGCAGATACCAAGCAGAAATTGGATAACGAAGTATTTGGAGCGGCGGCAATCGCGCAGAAATACAACTGCATTTTGACCCGCCTTGACTACCGGCAGGAACAGGGGCTTATGTCCTCTATCCCGTTGGGGGAAAACCTTATCCATATCCAGCGCGGCTTGACGACCAGCAGCACCGCCGTTTTCGTTCCCTTTACGGTGCAAGAGCTGTTCCAAAGCGGCGAAGCATTGTATTACGGCTTAAACGCCCTTTCCAACAACATGATTTTGTGCGACCGAAAGAAGCTGAAAAATCCCAACGGCTTGATACTCGGCACACCGGGCAGCGGCAAAAGTTTTTCTGCAAAACGCGAAATCACAAACGCTTTTCTTATCACGTCCGACGACATTATCATTTGCGACCCCGAAGCCGAATATTACCCCCTTGTCGGACGTTTGAAAGGACAGGTTATCAAGGTTTCGCAGAACAGCACGCAGTACATTAACCCTATGGATATTAACCTCAATTACAGCGAGGGCGACACGCCCATAGCCTTAAAGAGCGATTTTATCCTTTCCTTTTGTGAGTTGATTATGGGAGGTAAAAACGGGCTGGAAGCTGTCGAAAAGACCTTGATTGACCGCGCTGTTATCAGCGTGTACCGCAACTACCTTGCCGACCCGAAGCCGGAGAATATGCCGATTTTGGGCGACCTCTACGACGAGATCAAGAAGCAGCCGGAAAAGGAAGCGCAGCGTATCGCGGCGGCATTGGAACTCTATGTAAACGGCAGCTTGAACATTTTTAACCACAGGACAAACGTTGACATTCATAATCGCCTTGTCTGCTTTGATATTAAGGAACTCGGTACGCAGCTTAAAAAAGTCGGTATGCTTATCGTCCAAGACCAAGTATGGAACAGAGTAACGGTAAACCGCAGCGAGGGCAAGGCGACGCGGTATTACATCGACGAATTTCATTTACTCTTGAAAGAGGAACAGACCGCAGCATACAGCGTCGAGATTTGGAAGCGTTTTAGGAAGTGGGGCGGTATTCCGACAGGTATCACGCAGAACGTCAAAGACCTTTTGACGAGCAGAGAAGTTTCAAACGTTTTTGAAAACAGCGATTTTGTCTATATGCTCAACCAAGCACAGGGCGACAGGGAAATCCTTGCAAAGCAGCTTAACATTTCGCAGCAGCAAATGACCTATGTAACCCATTCCGACGCGGGCGAGGGGCTTATTTTCTACGGCAACGTGATTTTGCCCTTTATTGACCGTTTCCCGCAGGATACGGAACTGTACCGCGTCATGACGACCAAACCCGGCGAGGTGTCGGCATGAGGATAGAAACGGACAAAATCTATTGCGGCGACAGCTTGCAGGTGCTTCAAACCTTGCCGGAAAACGCAGTTGATTGTTGCGTAACGTCCCCGCCCTACTATGCCTTGCGGGACTATGGCGCAGACGGGCAGATCGGACGGGAAGCAACGCCGGAAGAATATGTTTCCCGCATTACGGCGGTATTCCATGAGGTAAAGCGGGTGCTTACGCCGGAGGGGACTTGTTGGCTGAATATCGCGGACACTTATTGCGGCACAGGCAGCAAAGCCGACCACCAAGACCCCAAATATCCCAAAGGCAGGAACGGGCAGCAAGTGGCGTTCAACCACCGCGCCCCCGGCTGTAAGCCCAAAGATTTAATCGGTATTCCGTGGCTTGTAGCCCTTGCCTTGCGGGGCGACGGTTGGTATTTGCGCAGTTCTATCATTTGGCACAAAACAAACCCCATGCCAGAAAGCACGCGGGACAGGCCGACCCGCTGCTATGAATATGTGTTTCTGCTTACCAAGTCAAAGAAGTATTACTACAATTGGCAAGCAGTAGCCGAGCCGATAGCCCCCACAACGGCGGGGCGGCTGAAAAGCGGAGTTAGCAAAGGAAACAAGTATAACGTTACTGTTCCGGGGCAAAACCAGCCGCAGAAAATCAACCGCCCCCGCGAAAAGGGCGCATACGCCGACGAGTTGATTTGTCCCGTCCGCAGCCGTCGCAACGTTTGGCAGATCAACAATGTCGCGTATCATGGCGGGCATTTCGCAGCATACCCGCCCAAACTTGCGGAAACGTGCATTTTGGCGGGCTGTCCCGTGGGCGGGATTGTCCTTGATCCGTTTTTAGGCAGCGGCACCACCGCAGCGGCGGCAAAGCACCTTTCCCGCCGCTATATCGGCATTGAGTTAAACCCCGACTATTGCACCCTTGCAAAACAGCGGATTGGAGGTGATGAAGATTGAGCAAGGAATGGAAAGCCCCCGACAAGGTAACGCAGAAAATGACCCGCGACGGGGCGGTTGCGGAAAACCTCACGACGGGCGAAACAACGAGTATCAGCGAAAGGCCGCAGGAGGAAAACTATTCCCAAGCCCCTACCGCAGCGGCAGAAAAGGCTGTTGACCGTATCGGCGCAGAGGTTGAACGGCAAGCGGCAAAGGGCGCAGGGAAAAAAGCCCTTGACGCGGCGCAGCTAAAAACCCATACTTCCCGCTTGCAGTTTTCCGAAGCGGAACGGGCAACGCCGGAATTGCAGAAATCTATCCGTAAATCCGAGAAAGCGGCAGACCGTTTAGACGCAGCGCGGGCGGCTATCCCCAAGCAGACCAAAATCAAGAAAGAGCGCGTTTTTGACGAAGCGAAAGGCAAGGCAAAGACGCGCCTTTCCTTTGAAAAGACGGATAAGCCCCCAAACGGCAAGTTGCGGCATAACCCCTTGTCCCGTCCGGCGCAGGAGTTGAACAGCACCGTACATGGGAAAATCTACGAGGTTGAGAAAGAAAATGTCGGTGTGGAAAGCGGGCACAGGGTAGAACTTGCGGGCGAGAAAGCGGGCGGTATGGCGGCGCGGACGGTAAAGCGCGGCATACGCAGCCACAAGCTGAAACCCTACCGGGCAGCGGCGGCAGCCGAGAGAAAGGCGGTAAAGGCAAACGCCGATTTCCTCTATCAAAAGGCGCTGCACGATAACCCCGCCCTTGCGCACTCAAACCCGATTTCCCGTTTTTGGCAGAAGCAGCGCATTAAAAAGCAGTATGCAAAGACGCTGAAAGCGGGCGGCAAAGTGAAAAAGACCGCCGAAGCCACCGCAAAGGCGGCGAAGAAAACCGCGCAGGAAACCAAACGGGCGACGTTCTTTGTCGTCCGGCACTGGAAAGGCTGCTTGCTTGTGGGCGGGATTGCCTTTATCGTGCTTCTGCTTTTCGGCGGCTTGTCCTCTTGCTCCCTCTTTGGCGGCAACAGCGGCAGCGGCTTAATTGCGTCGTCCTATCTTTCCGAGGACGCGGATATTACAGGCGCGGAAAGCGCGTATGCCGCTATGGAAGCCGAGTTACAAGATATGCTGAATAATATCGAGCGCGAATACCCCGGCTATGACGAATACCGGGTGAACGCGGACGAGATCGAGCATGACCCCTATGTGCTAATCTCTATCCTTTCCGCGCTGCATGAGGGCGTGTTTACCCTTGATGAAGCGCAAAGCACCCTTGAAATGCTCTTTGAGAAACAGTATATCTTGACCGTTGAGGAAGAAGTACAGGTACGATACCGCACCGAAACGAGGACGGACAGCGAGGGCAACGAATATGAGGTTGAAGTACCCTACAACTATTACATTCTCCATGTGGATTTGGAAAACTTCAACCTTTCCCATGTCCCCGTCTACATCATGGGCGAGGAACAGCTATCCATGTACGCTATGTATATGTCGTCGCTGGGAAACCGCCCCGATTTGTTCCCGTCGTCCGGCTATGTGTCTAAATACTATGAAAACCCGCCCGCCGATTATGAAGTACCCGCCGCGCTGCTTAATTCCGATGAACAGTTTGCGCGGCTCATAGAGGAAGCGGATAAATACGTCGGCTTTCCCTATGTGTGGGGCGGCAGCACCCCGGAAACCTCTTTTGATTGCAGCGGCTTTGTGAGTTATGTATTGACGAACAGCGGCCTATACAATACGGGCAGACTTGGGGCGCAAGGGCTTTACAACATTTCAACCCGCGTTTCCAACCCGCAGCCGGGGGATTTGGTTTTCTTTACGGGTACATACGACACGCCGGGGGTATCTCATGTGGGTATCTACGTTGGCGAGGACGGGGACGGAAGCCCCGTCATGCTGCATTGTGGCGACCCGATACAATACGCAAAACTTGATACAAGCTATTGGCAATCCCATTTTTACGCCTATGGGCGGCTACATTACAACTGACTTTGAAAGGAGTTTATTTCTATGGCAAACACGAAACTTGACCGTATCGAAAGGGATATTGAGAAAACGAGGGCGAAAATCCTTGAATACCAAAAAAGGCTGAAAGACCTTGAAGCGCAGAAAATCGAGGAAGAAAACGCGCAGATCGTTCAAATGGTGAAAGCGGTACACCTTGACGGGGCGCAGCTTGCCGCGTTCCTCTCCGCTTACGCCAGCGGCGAAATTGCCTTGCCACAGCCGGACGCAGACTACACCGACGAACAGGAGGAAACCGAAGATGAAGCATAAAAAACTGTTCCGCAGCGTTACCGCTTTGCTTGCCGCCCTTGTACTCATGGGCGGCTTTTCTGTTACCGCTTTTGCGGGCGGCGGTGATGTGAGCGACGAGCCGCCTACCCCCGTAACCGAAACCGAGCCGGAAGAAACGACGGGCGGCTATGAGCCGCAGCCCTTAACGCCGGAGGGCAACATGAGCCTTGTGGACGACATAACGGGCGAAGCGTCCGGCGATAAGCAGTTTATTACCGTCGTTACGAAAAACGGAAACTATTTTTACATCATCATTGACCGCGCCGAGGACGGGGAAAATACCGTCCATTTCCTTAACCAAGTGGACGAAGCGGATTTAACCGCCCTTATGGAGGACGGGCAGACCGAAGCCCCCGTTTGTAGCTGTACTGAAAAATGCGTTGCCGGAAGCGTCAACACCGATTGTCCCGTTTGCAGCGTCAACATGAGCGAGTGCGCGGGCAAGGAAGCCGAGCCGGAGCCGGAAGAAACCGAGCAGCCGCCGGAAGAAGAAAAAGGCGGCGGCATGGGTATTCTGCTTGTCGTGCTGCTTGTTGCCGCAGCGGGCGGCGGCGCGTTCTACTACTTTAAGATTTTGAAGCCCAAAAAGGACGCGGCGAAAGGCAGCAGCAGCCTTGACGACCTTGATTTTGACGAGGACGACGAGGAAACGGAAGTAGTCGAAACCGAACAGACCGAGCAGGAGGACGATAATCTATGAAACTTGTAATTGCAGAAAAACCGAGCGTCGGGGCGGCGATTGCCGCCGTTATGGGCGCGAATGAAAAGCGCAGCGGATATTTTGAGGGCGGCGGCTACCTTGTGTCGTGGTGTATCGGGCATTTGATTAGCCTTGCAGACGCGGCGACCTACAATGAACAATTCCGTAAATGGAAGTACGACGATCTTCCCATTGTCCCGCAGGAGTGGCAGTTTATTGTTGCCAGCGGCAAGGAGCAGCAGTTTTCCATTCTCAAAGACCTTATGCACCGCAGCGACGTTACCGAGATTATCAATGCTTGCGATGCAGGATAGTGTGGTTAGGTGACTTAAGAGAAAGAAAAAAGAGACCTCATCTCGTTGAAAATCAAATTCCAAAATCATTAAAGGAGCCATTCAAATGAAACGAAATCAGAATCCTGACCATAATCACTCTCAAAAAGTGCTTTCCTGCCGCTACAACATGGACACCAACCGGGTGGAAGCCCGGTTCACGGATGGCTCTGCCGTCGCCAACAGGATGCCCAACTGCCTCAGAACATCCTCAACCCGCTACTTTACAGTGGGGTTGACACGGAGGATTGAGTGTCATCGTTTTTTCATGGCTACCGCCGAAAATCATTGTAACGTATTTTGTGTTACAAATTGGTCAAGCGAATGATTATGATTAAAATTCTCTTACTCGCACAATAAGTCATTTGATAAACTGGTTAAAATGCCAAATAATTTCAAATCATAGTCCAACACACAACAAATGTGGTATAATAACAATATATTTAATGCTTTAACTGTGTTTGCAAAAAGGAGAAGAAGATAAGTATGGAGATTACATGGTTGAAAAATGAAGATAATGCCATTCAATACGTCTATGCCTCTGCTGTTCCCCAAAAAATACCATTAGACATTTTTAAAGAAATTGTTCAGAGCAGTAAAGAAAACTGTCTACCTGAATTTTATGTGATATCTGAACAGGGAAAGTATATCGGATATATTTTATTATTGGCCGATAAAAAAGAAGACATCCCTAAACCTTTTACATTTCTTGCATGTCATAATGGCGATACTCTGCCAAAAGAAACTCACAAAAAAATATTGGAATTTATCGGCAAACGGTGTCGTGTAAACAACTGGAATAAACTCGCTTGGTTGGCCGAACAAGAAATCCAGCAATTGTGATATCATCGTTTTTTAAGCTATCTCTCTATAAAAACTCCTTAAAGACATAAAGGCAAACTTGAATAAATAAATTTATCTAAAAGCCCCACCTACAATAGATATTCCAAATCGAAGAATCTACTGCAGGTGGGGCTTGTTCTATGTGATAAGCTATTTTGTAAAAATCAAATACGTAGATTATATGGCAGAATCATTTGGTGACACTGAAAGCTAATGTTGCGCCATCAACGACACTATACATATCGCCGTTAGCCGCAGTAGCAATTCCAGTAAACTCAACCTCCCATTTTCCTTTAGAGAGTCCATATTTTACATCTTCCGTACCGATTGTGCCGTATGCAGAAATGGCATGATCAAAGGTTCCAAAGGGTGTACCAAGTTTATTGAAATGCAGGTTACCTTCAAAGGAAACAATTACTGCACCCGGAACGGTAATCGTCCATTGGATATACCCTTCAGACAGATAATCAAGTGTACATGAACCAGCATCGCCCCAGAAGGTTTCGCGAGAAATTGGGACAAGTTTGAATGTTGCAGAGTTTACAGTTGTTCCTTTATCAATTTCGATACTAGATTTTTTGGAAGAAAGTGCTACAACGCCTGGTTCAACTGCAACAGCAGCAGGCATCAAAACTGTGTTGAAAACAACCAACGCAGCACTCGTTCCAGCCATTTTAAGGAATTCATTTCGGGTCATCTTTTTCATGTCGATTTGCTCCTTATATTTTATTGACTGTTACAAGTCACCCAGCTACAATTTGGATTCTTTTTCGCTTAATTCTGCACTGGAATCACCTCTTACAAAATTTTAGTATATTGGCATCATCGTGATCAAAAGCAATATCACTAACAGCCACCTCATCACACTATAAAGCCGCAAATTTTCAACTCAGGTGTATGCTCATCGGCAAATAAATGTGAACCATACGAATGCCGCTGTTAAACAACCTGCCAAAACCACTAAAATACAACTTGCCAACTTTGGCTCAATAGCAACTTTTTGATTTTCGCACAGCGCAAATTTCTGAAGTTCCTGAAATGTTGTTTGATTGACATTGCCGTGTATTGCTTTCCATGCAACGAAATGATTTGTAATCAGAAGATAATCTGAAACGATTCCTACAAAAACAATGGCAAAAAATGCTGCGGAAAAGAACCACATTCCATCGCATTGATTCACCGTCAGGATATCCTGAAGGCTTGCTGGCTTCAATGCCCATAAAGCCACAACATATAGCAATACTTCGCAGAAATCTCTTTGGAGTGGCCCTTTTTGCTTAAAGAATCCCATTACATGTTCTCCCTGTTCTTTGAAGTCACTATCAGCCACCAATGGCCTGATAATAATCCGTTTTAGACCGAATCAAAGAGCCATTTGACTTATATTCCTTGACAGTTTGATGATAGCAATGTGTATAGTAGCTATTGTCATAGGAAAATAGGACTTCATACGTAATAGAAGATATTGTCACTTTATAGCAGTCCGAGGACATACTCTGAAGCATCTGATCGAAAATAAACGATGCTGTAGAAGAAATAACTGCTGCTGGTGTGCTTCCCCATGCAGTTGCTAAAATACTGGCTACATCAGATGCTTTTTTGCATTTACGCAAATCACTAGCATAAACCGTATCGGTTGCACTTGTGCCAACATAGCGGTGCTTGAACTGCGACCCTGTCACCTCGCTTCCAGTGAGTGCAGGAATTTGTGCCAGCTGTCCGTTTTTGTAATTTTGCTGATCTTGATAAATTTCATAGAACAAGCTATAGTCACTTCTTGCAGTTGATGTTGTTGATTCACCAGATGCACCTACAACAACAATGTCCATCACATCATTAGGATGCACCGTACGCGTAATTCGTGTGATACCTCCATCACGAATTGTAAGCTGTTCAACAACATCTTTTCCATTCATCGAGTACGAAACAGAATAATTTGATCCTGTCAAAAGAGATTCGCTATTGCCATGATTTGTTGAATCTGCAAAGGCAATGGGCATAATGGAAGCAACACAAAGCAGCACCGCTAGCACGCAGGAAATATAACGCAAATATGTTTTTGTTTTCATTTTGTTTTTTCCTTTCATGCATTCCTATAGAACAACGGACTCTCATCTGTGCATCGGAAACACCTCCGAAGTACATTGATTATCGATGCTCTCACTTTTTCAAGAGATATTTTCCAAATGCAAGGACGCCTAGAATATAGAAAAGCTGACGAACAATCAACATAATGAATGAAAGCAGCTCCAACATAATCGAACAGTTCCTTTTAGAAAATTATCAAGAAATATATCCCGTAAGAGTATCGCTATCTTACCTTTCATATGAATTTCAGTCATGCTCAAGCGATTCCGGGACATCCGGCTGATATGCCGTAAAGCCACAGGTGCTGTTCACGCTCAAGACTGCGAGAGCCATTGCCATAATGCAAGTGACCTTGCTCAAGAGCAACATAATCTTTTTCATTTCTGTTACCTCCGTTTGATATTTTTTAGAGCATTCATCTTCTGAAAACACATGAACGCCCTCGTACCTTAGGATATCTTCGCTTGTTTCTGAAAAAACGGAATGATTGCAAAAATCACTAAAACCCATTTTGAAATGTAGTATACCGTTATACTGCGGGTGTCCGGAAGCACATTGAAAATGGCAAACAGGAAATCTATTGACGAAAGAACAGATGCGACCATCTTATAGCTTAACCGCTTCTTTTTGCCTAAAGGCTTATTCGTTGCTTCTATCGGAGAGAAAAAGATAGCGATGCCCATAAGAGCTGCTGTTGTCAGGATACGAAAAAGGTGATTGGCTGCAATTACTTTACTCAGCAAAATGCAGATAAGTGCCAGTCCGGTAAATGCCAGATAGCATCTGGTGTGCGACGTTGCATGATATCCACCAATGTAGATTCTCTGCGGGATAAACCCAATCAAAAATGAAAGTGAGTATCGAACATCACCACACACGGCAGAGACGAGGATGACAAGCAAAACACTTACAACAGACGATATGAGCAACTCGTACCCATAGACATACGCATCCGCTTTTGATTCGTCTACCACTTTTTGTTCGCAGAAAAGACGGACTAATTTCTGAGACAGCGTGCGTTCCCACATTGCAGTTGCGCCACCTTATCTTCTGATTTTTGCTTCACTGTATCATAAATTTCAACAAAATCAAGAGGTTTGGCAAAACTGGTCGTTCTGGTGACAAAAGTGGTAAGTCAGGCTACTTGTAAGGAGCCTTTGCACAGTCTATAATAGTATCAGAACATTATTTTGTGGAGGTTGTCGAAATGCTGAAGTACCACGTTGCAGTCTGCGATGATGAGAAGTCAGACCTTGATGGTATTGTTCAAAGCGTCCAGCGATACGATGTGCAAGGTTGCTTTGACATTGAAACTTACATGGACGGAAACGAACTTCTGAGCGAATTGCAAATGCAGAAGAAATCCTTCGATTTGCTGCTGCTCGACATTGAGATGCCATCCAACGGTTTTCAGTTGGCACAATCTCTGATTCAAATGGAGAAGCATCCCTTGGTGGTATTTGTCACGAAGCGGCACGAGTATGCTGTGCAGGGATATGGCATTGCATTCCGCTACCTTGTCAAACCTTTGGATCAGACGCTGTTCGCTGCGGCGATGGACGCTGTCCTTCAGGAACTGAACTCCAAACATTTCACAATCGAATACGATGGTGTCACCATGTCCTTGGAAACATCAGATATTTACTTTCTGGAAAGCCACGGACATAAAGTTCTGATCCACTGCAAGGAGCAAGACCTTACATTGAGAATGAGCATTCCTGAAGCCTTGGAGCAGCTTCCCAAACGATGCTTCGTGTCGCCACACAAAAGTTATCTTGTCAATATGGAACACATTGTTTACGCTACTGGAACCGCTGTTTTTCTTTCCAGCGGACATCAGCTACCGATCAGCAGGAGGAAGCGTCAGGAGTTCAATCAGAACTTTAACGCTTATTTGGGAAGATGATACTTTATTATTTCGTTGAGTTTGCAGGGAGCTTTGCCAACATCGCTCTGTTGCTGCTTTTTATCGGTCGGCTATTTCCTAAAAAGGAGCCCGTTTCAAAATGGTTCTATGTGTATGTTGTGCTTATGATCGCTGGCCAGTGTGCACTAAGCTTATTCCCGGACTGGGTAACGCAGCGCACGATCTATCTTTTAGTTGGCGGATTTTTCCTCGCACTGCTGTTTTACGAAGTGCGACCATGGCAGGCGGTTTTTGCAAGCGGAGCTTTCTTTACGCTGATTGCTTTGGTGGAAGTGCTTGCAATGCTCCTGATCGGGCTGCGCATCCCTGATACCGATATTCTGATGCAGGCTGGGGCAGCACGGTTGGTTTATGTTGTTTTTTCAAACCTGATTCAAGTTCCACTTGTAGTCCTGATCTCACATTTTTTCAGTCGAAAGGGAAATGCTCTGCGCATCCTATGGCTGTTGCCAATTATTGCGATTCAAATCGCAAGCATCGCTGTCTGTTATGTGGCACAGTATCATGCTGCGGATGAGTATTTCCCGGATTATATGGTCGGCCTTATGGCTGTGCTTCTCCTTATAAACATCCTGATCGTGTTCTATGTGGAAGCTCTCCGGGAAAATGAACTGGAAAAATTCAAAGCCAAGTTCAATGAGCAGCAGTACAATCTTCAAATGGAATACTACCAGCAGCTCAAAGAACGTCAGGAAGAAGTCCGTTCTCTACGGCATGATGTGAAGAAATACATTCTGGCGATGCAGGCAGTTGCAGAACACGGCGATACCGAAGAACTTCACAAGATTGCACAAGCTGCCACGGATATTTTTGAGCGTTCCACAAATGTTTCTGCTGTCGGAAACCCTGTTGTTGATGCTCTTTTGAATTATTACCTACGCATCGCAGAGAAGAATAACATCAAGGTCAAACTGGATGTGACGATTCCTGAAGTTCTGACGATCTCATCGCTGTCTTTGAGCATCATCCTCGGAAATACATTTGACAATGCCATTGAAGCCTGTTGCGACTTGCCAGCGGAACAGAGAATCATTCATCTACAACTGCGCAAGCAGTATCGCAGTCTCTTTTATCGGCTTGAGAATCCATACAGCGATACCGTCCGCAGCATCCGCATCGGAGAGTATCGCGGTTACGGACTAAAGAACATAAATCGTATCGTTCAGGAGAATCATGGTGACTTCTATACGAAAAAGAAAGACGGTGTGTTTACCGTCCAAGTCCGCCTGAACTGCGAAAATTAAATATGTTTCTCAGCCAAACAATCCGTATAAATCAATACCGATTGTTTGGCTTTTTATCAGTAAAGGAGCGTGATGCCATGACCCAACCGAAAACCGACCTTGCCTATCTCCGCAGCGAAAAAGCCAAAGCCGAGCAGCAGCTGCGCTACTACAAGTACCGCGAGAAAATTCTGGAGCATCAGATACCGGAGCTGACCCGCAAAGCCCGTGTGCATCGACTGTGTACCCGTGCCGGGATGCTGGAAAGTTTTCTGATCGCGCCGGAAGAACTCACCAACGATCAGGTGATGGAGCTGCTGAAGATCTCATTCCGCCAACCGGAAGTCGTACTGGCTCTTGCAAAGATGGTGCATGACGTTCACGAAAAGCAGAACGTTCCGAACCCCCTATGAAATAGGGCGCAATTATACACCGTTCCGGTGAAATTGCGGTCTTGCAGACGGCTCGATGAAATCGAAGCTGGCGTTTGTGCGCCAGCCCGATTCCATCCCAAGGAAACCTGCATTTTCCTTGCGCTGCTTTGCAGCTATCCTTTTGCGGCTCCCGCCTGAGATCGAAGCGCATAGCACTCCGTTCTAAGGCGGTGAGCACAACCGAATACGATTCCAGACCGTTCATCAAGAGCAATCTTGCTGGGCGGTCTTTTTGTTTTTGGGGGTGATGCCTATTCCGTGTCCGCATTTCAAAATCACAATCGTCAAGCGCAGCCAAGGTCAGTCCGCTGTTGCCGGGGCCGCTTACCAGAGCGGCGAACGGTTGTTCAGTGAGTACGACCAGAAAACAAAATTCTACAACAAGAAGAAAGAGCTTGTCCACGCCGAGATCATGCTGCCGCCCCATGCGCCGCCCGGATATGCAGACCGTGCAACGCTCTGGAACGCTGTGGAAGCCGTAGAGAACCAATGGAATTCCCAGCTTGCCCGGCGCATCGTGCTGGCGTTTCCGGTGGAAGTTCCGAAAGAGCAGTATCTGTCCATGATAAAAGAGTTTTGTCAGGAGCAGTTTGTTTCCAAGGGCATGATTGCCGATTTTGCTATTCACGACAAGGGCGATGGCAACCCACACGCCCACATTCTGCTGACGCTCCGGGCAATGGACGAGCATGGCAAATGGCTCCCGAAAGCCAGAAAGGTTTACGACCTTGACGAAAATGGTGATCGCATTCGGCTCCCTTCCGGCAACTGGAAGTGCCACAAGGAAAACACCGTGGACTGGAACGACCAGAAGTATGCCGAGATATGGCGGCACAGCTGGGAAGTTGTTACCAATCGCTATCTTGAAGCCGCTGGCAGACCGGAACGTGTTGACCTCCGCTCATTCGAGCGTCAGGGAGTGCAGCAGATACCGACTGTGCATCTCGGCCCCGCTGCTCACCAGATGGAAAAGCGAGGAATCGAAACCTTTCTTGGAAATCTCAACCGGGATATTCGCACTGCCAACAGCCTGATGCAGTCCATCCGCAACACCATCCGGGGGCTGCAATGCTGGATCGCAGACCTGAATGAAAAGAAGCAGCTTCTTCTGGACGCTCTGGAAAAGGCGAAAGAACCAACGCTGTCCGACCTGCTGGTGGACTACTTCAATCTCCGCAATGAGCAGCGCAGCGATTGGTCTGGCAAGGCAAAACTGAAATGCACTATTCGGGACTTTGAGGAAGTCAAACGGGCGGTGGACTATCTGAAAGCCCATTCTCTGAACACCATCGAGGATCTGGATACCGCAATTTCTAACCTGAACCAGACCGCCGCCCCTCTCCGCAAGCAGTTGAAGCAGAACGAAAACCGTATGCGGGCAATCGCTCAGATCAAGGACGCCGCTGCCGTCCATGCCAAGCTGAAAACCGTCCACGACACCTTTATTAAGAAAAACTTTAAGCTGACCAAGGACGCTTACGCCGCCCAGCACAAGGACGAACTGGACGCATTCAACAAAGCCGTCCGCACCCTGATGAAGCTGAACGGCAGCACAGCGGTAGATTTTTCGGCATTGGATGCCGAATTTTCTGCGCTGCAATCCGGCAGCGCAGAGTTGCGCACCCAACTGGAAACCTTGCAGCCGGACATCTCCGCTCTGAAAAGTGTCCGCAAGTATATCGACATGGTGCTGAATAAGCAGCAACTTTCCGCACCGGGCGGCAAGACCCCGGAGAAGAAATCGGTGCTGAAAAAGCTGGAGCAGCTTCAGCAGAAAAAGTCCAACCACAAAATGCCTTCCACTACCCTAAAACACGAAGAATCGCTCTAAACGATCTTTCTGTCACCGATATGCCGTTGCAATCAGTGGCAGAAATACATAATTCGTTTTTTGTTGGCTTTTGGCTATTCTCGTTGGCTAGTGAGTAGAGGCGTACTTTTAAGGCAGAAATTTTCTCCAACACCCCCATTTTAGGCCACTTTTTCTGTTAATAGTAGAAGCGCCTCTTTGAAAGCCGGTCATTTGTGACCTTTTTGTTAATTCTCAAAAAGATGGTTGTCTTTGGGCTGTTTTCGTTGCCTACCTATTGAGAGGATTTTTTCAAAAGCGGAGATTTGGTCTCAAGAATTACAATTCAATTACAAGTTTCTCACCAATGCTACGAAACAGGCGTTCTCGATGCCTACCAAGTGTAGGGCATCTTTTTCAAGACCATTCTCGGACTATTATGACGTTTTGTTTACAAAATTGCTTGCAATGCTACGAAATGGCCTTTTTCATCGGCTACCAAGTAGAAGGATGTTTTTCGTCCGTCAAAGTCCAGAAATCTTCCATATGTTCCTTGACAAGTGAATAGTTCAATCGTCCGGTACTTCACAAAAGGTACTTCTGTAACTCGCAGCCCGGTCATAACGAAGACGGGGTGGCTGAAATGCCAATGGTGCGGTGCAAGCCCGCCGCCGGACGATTCCCCACTCCTAGGGAAGTCGAGGACCAATATGGGAGACCTTAACTTATTAACGCAGTTGAGCACTTGTTTCGTGCTTTTCTGCGACTGGAGAATTGGAACCCACCAATTCTCGTTACATACGCTTTGTTTCTGATTTCTGCTTCAGCTGGAGGTGATCAACATTTCAGAATATCTTACCACGCAAACTCTGCTGCCGCCGTTTCTCCCATACCCACGCTTCCTTTTGGAACTTGACCTGAGCCAGACTGCAAAAATGACTTATGTGCTGTTGCTCGACCGTGCCACACTCTCGCAGAAAAATCTCTGGATAGATGAACGTGGTTTCGTGTTTGTCATTTTTACGATTTGCTCTTTGGCTGAGCAGCTAGGGCGCAGCACTGTCAGTGTTTCCAGTGCGCTTAAGGAATTGGACGCTGCGGGATTGATTGAGCGCAGACGAACGCGGTTTTCTTCGCCCAATCACATCTTTGTGAAAATTCCAAATGTTGAATAGTTCTGCGTTTTTCACGATTCAAGAACCGCCAAAATCACGATTCTGTGATGCAGATTCTTAATGGCATCCGCAAAAGATATTTTTCCTATGCAGTATAGCAGCCTTTAAGACTGTATCAAAGAAAACTTTCACCTAACCAACGTAATAAAACAAAAAGAGAAAAACGAATAGAATCCATCCATTCCTTTCCGTATTTGCACCACATGAATGAGGAGGTCTGCCCTTGAACAAAGAAAAATCTGAGAAGAAGCCCACCACACGCAAACGTGCGCCGAGAAGTCCGAAGTCCGTGCGCCTGATCGTGGAACGCCATTATATCGGCAATGTGCCGATGAATACGCTTTTTCAGCGGCTTGCGGAAGAAGAAATTCGTAAAACTGCCGAATCGTATCTCGCCGCTGGTTAATTGGACGTTTTACTGCGGAAAAGGGCTTGCATCATCACGCAGCATCCGCTACAATGTGATTGATGAGGTCTCTTTTCCATTATGGAGGTACACATGGAAAAGGACAAAAAAGTAACTGCTTTATACTGCCGACTGTCAAAAGATGACGGTTCAAACAGCGAAAGCCTGAGCATCCGCACTCAAAAGTCAATGCTTATGGAGTATGCCACACGCAACGGTTTCGGGAATTGCCAGTACTATGTTGATGATGGTTACAGCGGTACGAACTCTGACCGCCCTGCCTTTCAGGAACTTCTGGATGATATCCGGGAAGGAAAGGTGGCAACAGTCATTACCAAAGACCAGTCCCGACTTGGACGCAACCACATCGAAACCGGAACGTATATGGAAATCTTCTTTCCTGAACACGGTGTCCGCTATATTGCAATCAACGATGGTTATGATTCCAACGAGCAATCTCAGATGGATATTGCCCCGTTCCGAAACATCATCAATGAAATGTACGCCAAAGACACTTCCCGAAAAATCAAGAGTGCCCTTCGGACACGCAAGAAAAGCGGAAAGTATATCTCCAGCGGCGCACCGTTTGGCTATCAGAAAGACCCTGCCGACCACAATCACCTTGTGATCGACCCGAATACCGCCCCTGTTGTTGAGTACATCTATTCAATGGCAGAGGAAGGGCTGGGGCTTCACCGCATCGCCAAGCGGCTCCACGATGAAAAAGTCTTGAAGCCGTGTTACTACAAGAAAGAGATGTTTGGCCGCTTTATTGATGATGAAAAGATGTATGATTGGGACAGTGCCTATATCAGTCAGGTTCTGCACAGCCCAGTCTACGCCGGACACATCATCTACGAAGCCAAGCCCACCGTGTCCATGAAATCCAAAAAGCGGCGTTATATTCCGTTTGAAGAACGCGCTATCGTTCCGAATACACATGAAGCAATCATCCCACAAGACCGTTGGGAGAACGTGCAGCGAATCCTTTACAGCCGTTCCAGTAGTTTTATGTGCGATAAGACCGACTACGACAATATCTTCAAAGGCATCGTCCGCTGTGCAGACTGCGGCAGAACGATGTTAGTCAAGGTCGAGCACAGGCGCAAACGTAACAGTGTTCTGGATCAGACCTTTTATTGTTGCAGCACTTATCGGAAATATGGTGCGAAAGCCTGTGACTCTCACAACTTGGAAGCCCGTGTTCTGCATGAAGCTGTCCTTGCGGACATTCAGGCACACGCAAAGGCCGCTGTGAGCAATCGGGAAGCCCTTGTGAAGAAGATTGCAAATCAGATGCACCTCCGGATGTCCTCTGACCGGGCGCAGCACAAACGGGATTTGAAGCAGTGTAAAGCACGAATCGCAGAAATCGAAGACCTGTATGCAAAACTTTATGAGGACGTATCAAAGGGACTTCTCCCGGAGAAACGTTTTCAAATGCTTGCAGATCGCTACGACAAAGAACAGGCTGAACTGACCGAGAAGATTGAGCAGTACGAGCGGGAAGGCCGTGCTGAACACGGTCAGCTGGACAAGATTCAGGATTTTATTGATGAAGTCAGCAAGTACGCTGGCATCACCGAACTGAACTATAAGATTCTGCATCAGCTGATTGACAAGATTCTGGTATCCAAAGCGGAAAAGGTCGATGGCGAATACGTCCAGAAAATCCAGATTTTCTACCGCTTTATCGGCCCATTGGATGCCATCGAGTAACAATGTCAGAAAAGTCACCTCCGAGAACTATCCTGCAGACAGCGGGCGCGAGGGGGAACTCATTTTCCGCTTTGTCTATGAACAGGCGAATTGCAAAAAGCCCTTTTCCCGCCTTTGGATTAGCAGCATGGAAGCAAGTGCAATCCGCGAGGGCTTTTCAAATCTCAAAGACGGGCGCGGCTATGACAACCTCTATCAATCCGCGCTTTGCAGAGCAAAGGCCGATTGGCTCATTGGCATTAACGCGACCCGCCTTTTCTCTATCCTCTACCATAAAACATTGAATGTCGGCAGAGTGCAAACGCCCACCCTTGCTATGCTGGTAAACCGCGACTATGCAATCAGCAGCTTTAAGAAAGAGAAATATCATGTCGTCCGGCTGGACGTTGGCGGCGTTGCCGCCCTTTCCGAAAGGCAGGACGACGAAGCGGCGGCGCGGCAGATGAAAGCGGCTTGCGAGAAATCGCAGGCCGTTTGTACTTCCCTTAAAAAAGAGAAAAAGACCGCAGCCCCGCCGAAACTGTTTGACCTCACCGCCTTGCAGCGGGAAGCAAACCGTTTGTATGGGTTTACGGCGAAACAGACCCTTGACTATGCGCAAGCCCTTTATGAAAAACGGCTTTTGACCTATCCCCGCACCGACAGCAAATATATCACTTCCGATATGGAGGGCAGCACAAAGGAACTTATCACCGGCCTTTGCGCTGCTCTCCCCTTTATGCAGGGCGTGAAGCTGCAAGCCGACCTTGCGAGGATTTGCGACAACAGCAAAGTAACCGACCATCACGCCATTTTGCCGACAGCGGAGTTTGTGAAAACGGGCTTTTCTTCCCTTGCCGAAAGTGAGAAAAAGCTAATGACCCTTGTGTGCGCAAAACTGCTTTGCGCCGTTGCCGCGCCCTATGAGTATGAAGCGGTTACGGCGGTTTTCACTTGCGGCGGCTATACCTTTACCGCAAAGGGCAGGACGACGCTTTGCGAGGGTTGGCGCGAGATTGAAAGACTATCCCGCGCCGCGTCCGGGGAACAGGACGAGGACGCAGAGCCGGAAGCGGTTTTACCCCCGCTTGCCGAGGGGCAGACCTTTGACAATCCGGCAGCGGAGATCTCCGAACGTTACACGCAGCCCCCAAAGGCATTTACCGAAGATACGTTACTTTCGGCTATGGAGAGTGCGGGAAAGGAGGACACGCCGGAGGACGCGGAGCGCAAAGGGTTAGGCACCACCGCGACGCGGGCGGGTATCATTGAAAAACTCATTAGCGCGGGCTTTGCCGAGCGCAAGGGCAAAAAGCTAATCCCCACAAAGGACGGGTATAACCTTGTCGCTATTCTGCCCGACAGCCTTACGTCCCCGCAGCTTACGGCAGAATGGGAAACGCGCCTTACCGGGATTGCAAAGGGCAGCGACAGCCCCGCCGACTTCATGCGCGGGATTGAGGAAATGACAGCGGGGCTTGTCAAGACCTATTCCGCGATTTCCGAGGATAAAGCGAAGCTGTTTACCCCGCAGCGGGAAGCAATCGGCACTTGCCCCCGTTGCGGCGCGGCGGTTTACGAGGGCAAGAAAAACTTTTACTGCTCCGACAGGGCTTGCAGCTTTGTGATGTGGAAGAATGACCGCTTTTTTGAGCAGCGCAAAAAGGCTTTCACAAAGGCGATTGCCGCCGCCCTTTTGAAAGACGGAAAGGTAAAAATCAAAGGTATGTACTCGACCAAGACGGGAAAGACCTTTGACGGAGTTGTGCTGCTTGCCGACACAGGCGGCAAGTATGTAAACTTCCGCGTCGAGCAGAACCGAAAATGATAAGGCTTGATGAAAAGCAATACCGCGCCGTAAAGAAAATGACCCGCGCCGCTTGTGCAAACAACGATTGCGGGAATTGTCTGCTGCTGGACGACGGGGAAACTTGCGTTTGTGTGCAGAGTATCAGCTATTCGCTGCTATGCCGCTATTTCCGCGAAGCGGTATTACCCGCCGACAGGCAGCTTTGCGAACAGATCACCCGCAGCGGGGAAACCGATTTGAAGCGTTGCGCGGTATGCGGCAGCACGTTTGCGGCGGGCAGCAACCGGGCGAAATACTGCCCCGATTGCGCGGCAAAGATACGCCGCAGACAGAAAGCCCAAAGCGAGAGAAACAGGCGTTTACGGATAAAAACAACTACATAGCAAGCACAGCAAACGAGTACCCGTTTGCGAGAAATGCCCGCGCTTCCCATAGAGAGCGCGGGCATTTTGCTTGTTGGGATAGTCCCAAACCCTTATATGACCGAGAAAGGACGTGATGAAAGAATATGCCGTATTCCTCATACGACCATGACAAATTAGAAGCCGCCGAAACCATGCGGATAGAACGCCGGATATATTTTGAAGCAAAGGACAGGGAGATTGCCCCTTATGCTTCCTTGCCGATTGCGCAGCTACTTTCCATGCGCAGCGAAAGCGCGGCGGCAGAACAGGCGATTTTTGACGACCTTAAAGAACGCGCCGCCGCATGGGAAGAACAGGCGGGAAGAACGCTTTTGCTGGATAAAACACTTGAATATGTGAGAACGCCGCACGTCCAGCACACCGCTAACGAGTGGCAGACCACCGAGCATAACCGCCATATTCGCAGCAACCGGGTATATCAGATGAATTACCACATTTACGAAAACACCCGTTACGACAGGGAGAAGCAGCAAAGCGTCCCTTACTCCTATTCTCTCACATGGGGCGTTTATACCAACAGCCCGAACAGGAACGGGCAAGCGAAGATTGCCGGACAAGATAGAAAGGTTTTCACCGACAAGGCAGCTATGGAAAAGTATCTGAATGGGCGTATCAAAGCGTATGACCGCTTGTTTACGGAAATCTCCCCGCCTATCCCGCAGGAGTACGCCGACTATTTCAAAGTAAACGGTATGCTCATGCCGGACTACACCATAGAGGGCGAAGAACCCCCGCAGCAGCAACAGGCGGCAGCTATCCCCGAAAATACCGGGCAGGAAAAGGAGCGTGAACACATGAGCGAACAGTTTTCTATTATGATAGGCAACCGCAGCCGCTTTGACGCGGGCGACCCCGGCGGCTATTGGTTGGATATGCCCGCCACAAAGGAGCAGTTGCACGAAGCTATGCGGAACGTCGGCATTACCGCCGACAACCCGCAGGATTTTTCCATTCGCGGCTATTCCGACGACCCGGAGAAACATATTGCCTTGCCTTATGAAATGGTATGCGCCGCCGACGTGGACGAACTCAATTTTCTTGCGGCGCGGCTCGAACAGCTTGACCCCGCCGAGGTTGGCAAGCTGAACGCAGCTTTGCAGCAGAAAAACGGGCTTGCAAATATTGGACAGGTAATTGACTTCACCTACAACGTGGATTTTTACGTCCATATCCCCGAAGTACATAACTACCACGATTTGGGCGACTATTACTTAAATCAATCCGGCATGGTACAAATGCCCGAAGAATGGAAAGGCGGCATTGACCTTTCTACTTTTGGCAGGAACGCTGCCGCGCAGGAAAAAGGCGCGTTTACCGAGTACGGCTATATCGTGGAAAGCGGCGACGAGTGGGAACGGCAGTTTGAGGGGCGCGAAGTGCCGGAAGAATACCGCATTATGAGTTACCCGCAGCCGGAGCGCGGCGAACAGGACAAAGCCTATATGGACGCAGCCGAAACGCAGCAAGCAGACGCACAGGCCGCAGAGCCGCAGCAGCCCCGCCCCGTCGTCCCCATTATCCTTACTTCCGAAAAGCCCGCCGAAAAGGTAAAGGAGATCACCGCGCGTTTGGAACAGGGCGTACAGGCGATTTTTGACAGCGACCGCTACAAAGAGTTTCTAACCGCTATGTCAAAGTTCCATGATTATAGTTTGAATAACACTATCCTAATTGCTATGCAGGGCGGCAATTTGGTAATGGGCTTCCGTCAATGGGAAAAGGAGTTTGACCGCCATGTAAAGAAAGGCGAGAAAGGCATTAAAATCTTTGCCCCCGCGCCCTACAAGGTGAAAAAGCTGGTTGATAAAATCGACCCCGAAACGAGAAAGCCCATGCTTGACCGCGAGGGAAAAGTGGTAAAGGAAGAAAAGGAAATCACCGTCCCCGCCTTTAAGGTTATAACCGTCTTTGATATTTCGCAGACCGAGGGCAAGGAGTTTCCCGACCTTTCCGTTAAACCGCTGCTTGCCGATGTGGAGCAGTACGAGGATTTTTTCGCCGCCCTTGAAAAAGCGTCCCCCGTCCCGATTGCATTTGAGCAGATCACAAACGGCGCAAATGGGTATTTCAGTTTGACCGACAAGCGTATTGCAATCAAAGAGGGCGTGAGTGAATTACAGGCGGTAAAGACCGCCATTCACGAAATCGCCCATGCGAAGCTGCACGACGTAGACTTAAACGCCCCGCCGGAGCAGCAAAACCGCGTTGACCGCCATACCTGCGAGGTAGAAGCGGAAAGCGTCGCTTATACGGTTTGCCAGCATTTCGGCCTTGATACTTCCGATTACTCTTTCGGCTATGTGGCTGGTTGGAGCAGCGGCAAGGAAATGACCGAGTTAAAAGCGTCCCTTGAAACAATACAGACCACCGCAAAGGAACTCATTACCGAGATTGAGGGGCATTTTACCGAGTTGCAGCAGCAGCGGCAAGCCGAGCAGGAGCAGGGCGATACCTTTTCCATTTATCAGTTAAAGCGCGGGGACGAAACAAGGGACTTGCGCTTTGAGCCTTATGACCGTCTGCAAGCGGCTGGACTTACCATTGACCGGGTAAATTATGAACTCGTCTATACTGCACCGCTTACAAAGGATATGACGCTGGGCGACATTTGGGAAAGGTTTAATATCGACCACCCCGCCGACTTTAAGGGGCATAGCCTTTCCGTTTCCGACATTGTTGTGCTTCATCAGAACGACGAGGACACCGCCCACTATGTAGACAGTATCGGTTTTCAGCAAGTGCCGGAGTTTTTGCAGGAGCAGCAGACCCCCGTATTTGACAAGCTGCCGCCCGAACAGCAGCAAGCCTTGTCCGACACCGTACAAGACACTTTGCAAATGCTGGTTGACGCAGACAAGCGGATTTATGGCGACGTTACGGGCAAGACCCTTGAAGCAATCGCGGCGCAAGGATATTCCTACAAGGACGGGCAGCTTGAAAAGCAGCAGCCGGAAGCGACCCCCGACAGCCTTTTGACGGGTGAAACCGTTAGAACGCCGAGGGGCAATTTTCATATTACCGATATGAGCCGTGAACAGATCGAAGCGGCGGGCTTTGGTTTTCATCATGCGTCGGAGGACGGGAAGTATCTCATTATGGGAAATGGCACACAGGCTTATGCCATAGCCGCCGAGCAGCCGCAGCGGGATAATCCCTTAAAGCACGTCGAGGACACCATAGAGCAGAACGACAACAATTTTGACGGGCTTATCAATAATACGCCGCAAACGCCCACCGTCGCGGATTTTGAGCAGCGGGCAAAGGCGGGGGAAGCGATTTCCGTTACCGACCTTGCAAAAGCGGTAAAAGCCGAGAAACGGGAACAGCCGCAGAAAAAACCGTCCATTTTGAAGAAGCTGGACGAATACAAGAAACAGGCGGCGCAGCAGCCGAAAGATAAACAGAAAGAGCATAAAAAGGATTTGGAGGTTTGATAGCATGAATACCCGCTTTACCATTGAGGAAGAAAACATTGTTGCGATCTACGCCGAGGACAGCCGGGAAACAACGCTTGAAAATATCCTTGCCGCCATGCCCTACATGGACGAGGATATGCGCCAGCTTGCCGCCGCAGCGGTGAACAAGCTGCAAGCCATGACGGACAGCGAGTTTTCCGAAAGGGAGTTTATCTTGACCGACGAGGAATAGCCCATAGAGAACAGGGGCGCGGTTGCCGATTTCCGGCACCGCGCCCCTGTTCTTTTTTTGTCCTTGCGTGGACAATTAGAAAGCCGTTTTTGCGGGTTTGAATATACTTTATCGTCTATGTCGTTTTCATGCGCTGGAAGCCGCAGAAACACAGGCGTTTTCAGCCCTTAACATTCCACTTGCCACCCCATGTTTTGCGCCTTATCGCTCCTGCTCCCGCGCCCTGCTTTGGGACGGGTAAAGAATACTATCGACGTTCTTTTTGACAACGCCGTATTCCTGCATTTGCTTCTTGGCTTGCCGATAATCTTCATACAATTTGGTTTTCCTGTCGTTTAAGCTTCTATACTCCTTGCGCAGCGCGGCGAGATCGGGCAGCTTCTTTATCTGCATTTCCTTTAATGCCCTTGCCGCAGCTTCAAACAGGATAATTTCGCTTTCATGTCCCCGCAGATACTTTTCCTTGTCCGGCGATTTTCGGTATTCATCGTAAATCGGTTTTAACTGTCGGTATGTGGTGGTGTGCTTGATAAGCAGCGACAAATCAGACATACGCTGTTCCACTTCCTTAACCGCCTTTGCCGCCGCGTCATGGGCGGTCATAATATCCGCGATTTTGCTTTCAAGTTCGCTGTAATACTCAATCTTATTTTCGGTTAGGAAGTTCATGCTTTTAGCAGCCTGTTTCAGATTATGGATTTTCGCCCACCGTTCATAGCCCGCCGACTGTTGGGCTTTGATACTGTTTTCAAGATCAACGACAAGCCGGATTTTTTTATCTTCCCGCAGCGTTTTTGTTTTGGCAACATACACGCCCTTGATACGCTCCTTTATCGCTTCTTCCGTATAGGCCGCGCCGAGCGTCTTTGTGCGGGTAAACCGTTCCTGTCCGGCGGCGCGGAAAGAAATGTATTTGCCCTGTTTGATTTCATATCCCATTTCCTGCAAGCGGCGCAGCAGTTCGTCAAAATCTTTCACTCGGGGAATGAGGTTATCTATCGCCGTTTTCAGCTTGGCTTTATAGCTTGTACCTTGCTTTTCGGCGGTATATTCCGCATAGCTTTTCCCTCTGTCCTGTCCCGGCACGACGACGGATAGCCCATGCTCTTTACATATCCTGTCGCTGGTGCGTCGGATAGCGTGATAGCTTTGCTTGTTGGAATGATACTTTTTGTAGTCAACGAAGCTAACCGCGTTGAAAATCAAGTGATTATGCAGATGGTCTTTATCGACGTGAGTTGTCAAAACAAACTCATACTTGCCGCCTAATACCGCCCCGGCAAGTTCCATGCCGATTTTGTGCGCTTCTTCCGGTGTGGTTTCTCCCACCGCAAAGGATTGTATCAAGTGCCGCCCTAAATGTGTGCCGCGATCTCCGGCAGCTTCCCGCGTCCATGCAAACTCAATATCGGCGGTTTCCAGCCCGCAGCCGAAAGAGGACGCAAGCAGCTTCCCGTCTGTCTTTTCGGGATTTAAGATATAGTCTATCGCAGCCTTTAAGGTTGATTTAATAGGGTGCGTCTTTGTAACCGCCATATCTCGTCCACCGCCTTTTTAATGTCCTCTATATCCTGCCTGTAAACCGTCCCCGTCGCATTGGCGCGTTTTGCAATTTGGTTGATGTTCCGGCTCACCGCTTGCAGTTCCCGGATATATGCTTTTGTGTCGCTTCGGTCAACGACAAGAATATACCCGTCTATCGCCATTTTACGGAAGTATGCCCCATACTGCTTTATGGGAAGCTGCTTCATCTTCTCGTCGATCAGCCGCTTTTCTTCTTCCGTAACGTAAAACTTCATCTGTATATTTCTCTTTCGGTTTTCCATTTCCGCACCGCCTTTCGGTATAAGGGTTTGGGATTATCCCAACAAGCATTTTCCGCAAACGGGTACTCGTTTGCTGTGCTTGCTATCTACTCCATACCCCCACCGAAAGGCGGTATTTGTTGCGCGTTCCTTTGATTTTGGACGCAAAAAAAGATTGCAGCCGCCATGCGCTGCAATCTCCCGATTTCTCATATTGTGAGGTTAATCCTCTGCTTTTTCGACTTCCGTTATCTCCCTTGCTGTTGCGGTTACAATCCGTATGCCTTTATCGCTCATACCGTCCAGCAGCGCGTCAAGCTGCCGCCGCCCGGTGGATTTCTCCGCATTGCTGTTCGGGAAGAAAAATTGATCTACCGAAATATGATACCGGGTTACAAGGTCATAGAATACCTGTAAACTCGGCTGTTGTCCCTTGTTCTCGATATTCGCAAGGTAGCGCGGGGAAATATATAACTCGTCGCTTACCTTTTTGCGGCTCTCGCCGTATTCATTTCTCGCGGCTTTTATAGCTGCCCCGAAAGCCTTAAAGTCGTACAATGGTACGGGTCTTTTTGCCATTTTCATTCACCCTGTTACATTTTACAGTTCACCTTTCTTTTTGGATATGTCCACACAATTCATATCATTAGGTTAAATACTTCCTGTTGTGTATTGACAGTAGACTGATTTTCTGATAAAATAAAATTTATGTAAAAGGAGGCGGCGTTTATGTTGCATAGCATGCGTATTAGATAAGCATTGAAAAAAAGGATTTTCCCATTTTCAACATGGGCTTTTTTGTCATGCTTATTTTGCGGATGCTATACAAAAAACTAACGACGTATAGATATAGTATAGACATAGTGCAAGCTATGCCTTAGTTTTGTTGTACTGCTCTGTGCATTATAAATGCAGGTCAATGCTCATGTTGAGGATTGACCTGCATTTTTTTGTGTAAAAAGGACGAGTGAAATATAATGCTTAAAAAATATTGGATAAAATGTCCGATTTGTAACGGAAAGACGAGAGTTCAAGTATTTCATAATACTGTATTAAAAGATTTTCCTCTTTTCTGCCCTAAATGCAAATTGACGCATATCATTGATGTAGAAAAATTAGAGATTGTAATCAAAAATACAGAAAAACAAACTTTTATTATTTAGAAGAAAGGATATAAAAATGAAACGTTTACCTAAATATACGCCTGCGGAAGTACGGAATGATCCATACGGATTTACTTACAAAGAAATGTCGGAAGTTATTGGCGAGAATGAAGCAAAAGCCTTATATGAAGAATTATATAAGCAATTACCACGCAAAAAAAATCTATCAATGTTGGTAAAAAATATTTGCAAAAGCAGTGATACTGAAAAGTATGTTTACGAACTGAAAGACAACAAATACATTGAAACGGTTTTTATCAAGCGGCGAGATGGTGGAACTGTTTGCGTGAGCACACAAGTCGGTTGTCCTGTTGGTTGTATTTTTTGTGAGTCCGGGCGAAATGGCTTTGTTCGTAATCTAACATCGTCAGAAATCGTACAACAGATTATATTGTTGCGTCGAAAAGTAAACCGTATCGTTTTTATGGGTATGGGAGAGCCTTTATTCAATTATGACAACTTGATAAAAGCAATCCATATTCTCCGAGATAGATATGGGCTCAACTTTCCAACCGACGGCATTACCATATCAACAGTTGGTCCGGTCGATCAATTAAAAAAATTGCGCGAGGAACATCTTAAAATTCAGTTGACAATATCTTTACACGCAGCAACACAATCTGCAAGAAATCGTATTATTCCTCACATGCGCATATATGCTATTGAAGATGTTGTTAAGCAAGCCTTATCCTATTCTGAAAGGCATAATCGCAAAATTGTCTTTGCGTATTTGCTTTTACCGGGTATAAATGACCGGCCCTCAGATGTAAGACAACTTGCAAAATGGTTTCGGGGCAAAAAAGTTATGATTAACGTGTTACAATACAACCCAACAAGCAATTCAAGAATTAAAGCACCACAGAAACGGGAAATAGTTGCATTCAAACATCAATTAGAGCAAGCAGGACTTGAAGTTACTATGAGAGTTTCTCATGGCAGAGAGATTAACGCGGCTTGTGGACAGTTAGCTAACACATATAATAAATTCAAAAAAAAATGATTAAAAGTGCCAGACGCATAGACGCAGAGCCGATAACGCATTAGGTCAAAAAACCTATGTGTTATCGGCTTTTTTATTTAATATTGCGCAAAAGCCGCTGTTCCCTATTATAGAATGGATTGCGGGTAGTGTATTAAAGTCGCCCTTTTTTAAGGATACGGCGGTATCGGGGAGGTATCGCCGTGTCCATTTTTATTTACTGTAACCCGCCTAATGCTTTGCGGTCAAAAAAAGCTATGCTCCGCAAGCGGGATATTCCGGCTATGAATGTGAACTGTCAATACATTTAGCTACTGCTTACATTTCCTTTGCGCCCGTCCGCGTCTTGCGGACGGGCGCATTTTGCTTTTTTCAACTTTTTTCTGAAAAGCGCACTCAAGAGCCATCTCCCGAACGGGTACGGAGCGAAAGGGGCAGAGAGGACAAGCCCTTAACTCCCGTCCTCTACTCCACGCGGGAAGGAGGTGAACTCTATGGAGCTATCTTCTTCCGACAAGGAAAGAATACAACATCAGTACGACGCATTAGCAAAGAAAACTTTGGTCGGCGAAGCGAAAAGCCACCGCCGCACTCTTGCGAAACGCGCAGCACGCGAAGTTACTTTTTCGGATTTGAGCGAAAGCGAACTCGCGCAGCTTTTCACAACGGACGAATACGAAAGCGATTATTTCCGTTTTCAAGTGTCCGGCTTTGATGTACTCGTCAAAAATGAACTGCTTGCCGAAGCCCTTAACGCTTTGCCCGAAAGGAAACGCGACATTATCCTTTTGTCCTACTTCTTGGATATGAGCGACGCGGAAATTGGCGAACTGCTGAATGTTGTACGCACGACGGTTTTCCGGCACAGGAAATCCGCGCTTGCGAAAATCAAACAGTATTTGGAGGGAAAAGCAGATGATGAATACCGTTAGGAAGTCTGAAAATCTGTTGCCGTTCCCTGTCATTTCCGCAGCGGCAAACGGCGACACAACCGCCATGTGCGCGATCTTGAAGCACTACGAGGGTTACATAGCGAAACTTTGTACCCGCACGCTGAAAGACGACGCGGGCAATACCTATTCCTATGTGGACGAGGAAATGCGTAACAGGCTGCAAGTGCGCCTTATTACCCGCACCCTTGCTTTTCATGTAGGATAATCTTTTAGCCCATGCGGGGAGCGTGTCCCCTTTCCACGCTTCCCGTTATGGGCTATTTGTCGTTCCGCAAAAGCATATCCGCTGTTGATGTGCTTTTGCAGGCCGACAAAGCCTATTGTTCTTTGACAAAGAAAGCGGCCTTTGGTGCGCAGCATAACAGGCAAACGGGTACATTCCGTCTGTACCGAGCCAGTCGGCGGGTACGCCATGACAGCTTTTCCCCATAGGGGAAAAGCCGAGCGAGAACTACCGCGCCGTAAAACAGGTTTAGCAGCTTGTGGGCGACGACATACAAGGCGGCACAATGATACTCCCGCGTTGAACACCCTCAAAGTATTGCGCGGCGCACCCATAAGCATGGGCCGGGGTGAAACTCCCGTGAGGTTGCAGCTAACAACCGCCCGTTTTTGCCTTTTGACGAATATAGTTTATCCATACAGGAAAAGGAGGTTTTTCTAATGGATAAAAAACAGACAATTACAACCGAACGCAAAATAGGGAAAATCACCTATCTTGTTCAAGCGTTGCCGAGTGAAAAGGCAACCGATACAATCCATAAAAAGATTGAGAAACTCATTGTAAAGGATTTGCAGAAAAAGCCCGGAAATCCGGGATTTTTAGCGTCCGAGTAGTGCATTAGGCGGCGGGATATGGTATAATGATAGCAACACATTATACCTGTTTATTCGGCTGTCGGAAAGGAGGACTAATGTTACAGTCGAATAAAATCACCGCCCTTTACTGCCGTTTAAGTCAAGAGGATATGCAAGCCGGAGAAAGCGGAAGCATACAGCACCAAAAAATGATACTTCAACGCTATGCGGACGAACACCATTTTTTGAACACAAAGTTTTTTGTGGACGACGGATTTTCCGGCGTGAGTTTTGAGCGCGAGGGGCTGCAAGCGATGTTGCAGGAAGTGGAAGCCGGACGAGTGGCGACGGTCATTACCAAAGACCTTTCCCGTCTTGGCAGAAACTATCTGAAAACGGGCGAACTCATAGAGATTGTATTTCCCGAAAACGGAGTACGCTATATCGCGATCAACGACGGAGTTGACACAGCGCGGGAGGATAACGAGTTTACCCCCTTGCGGAACTGGTTTAACGAGTTTTACGCCCGCGACACAAGCAAGAAAATCCGCGCAGTTAAACAGGCACAGGCGCAAAAAGGCGAGCGCGTCAACGGGGAATATCCATACGGCTATATCCCAGACCCGAACAACCGCCACCACCTTATACCCGACCCGGAAACCGCGCCGATTGTCAAACAGGTTTTCGCTATGTTTGTTAGCGGCGTGCGTATGTGCGAAATCCAAAAATGGCTTGCGGAAAACAAAGTCTTGACGATTGGAGCGTTGCGCTATCAGCGTACAGGACAGGCGCGGTATCAGCGGGCAATGATCGCCCCCTATACTTGGCCGGACAAAACGCTCTATGACATATTAGCAAGGCAGGAATATTTAGGGCATACCATAACCGCGAAAACTCACAAGGTATCCTACAAGTCGAAAAAGACCCGGAAGAACGAAGAAGAACAACGCTATTTCTTCCCAAACACCCATGAGCCGCTTGTTGACGAGGAAACCTTTGAACTTGCGCAAAAGCGGATTGCTACCCGCCACCGCCCGACAAAAGCAGCGGAGATTGATATTTTTTCCGGCTTGCTGTTTTGCGCTGGTTGCAGACATAAGATGTATTACCAACAGGGCGTAAATATCGAGCCGCGCAAGTTTTCCTATTCTTGCGGCGCATGGCGCAACAGGGCAAGGACAGGCAGCGAGTGTACCTCTCATTATATCCGCAAAAACGTACTTCTTGATTTAGTGCTGGAAGATATGCGGCGGGTTTTGCGGTATGTTAAGGAACACGAACAGGACTTTATCTGTAAAGCTACCGAGTACGGCGACATGGAAGCGAGAAAGGCATTAGCGCAGCAGCAAAAGGAACTTTTCAAAGCACAGGCGCGTATGACCGAACTTGACACGCTTTTCCGCAAGCTGTATGAGGACAACGCATTAGGCAGACTGACAGATGAACGGTTTGTGTTTCTAACTTCCGGCTATGAGGACGAAAAGAAATCCCTTGCCGCAAGGATAGACGAGTTACAACAGCAGATCGCAACCGTTACCGAGCGAAAAAGGGATATATCAAGGTTTATTCAGATTGTCGGGAAATACAGCGACATACAGGAATTGACCTATGAAAACGTCCATGAGTTTATCGACCGTATTTTGATACATGAATTAGACCGGGAAACCAACACCCGGAAAATCGAAATCCATTATAGCTTTGTCGGACAGGTTGATACCGAGCAGGAGCCGACGCAAGTTGTCAACCATGACCGCCGCAACATGGTAGATGTAAAAAGTATCGCTATCTAACCCCAGCAAATTGCGTACCAGAGATATCTGGTGCTCTACGACCGGGACTCTCTGACGGTGAGCCGCAAGCTGTCTGCCTCGGTGGAGGAGTACATCGACGACCACTAAGCAGCCAGCCCAGCGTTTTCCATCATTTGCAGGTAGGGCAGACCGTGGGCATCCCCGGCTCGTTCAATTTCCTTCATCTGCGCAGCCGTCACAATGCGATGTTTCATGTTGGCACCTTCTCTCGAACGCTAAGCAGCTCTCACTGTCTCCAAGGCTCGCTGCCCTGGTTGTTGATATCAATTTGGCACAGCTTCATGGCAGAAAGTGCCGTGTCATGGGACTGGGGCGTGACGCAGGCGCAGCAGGCAGCGTCCACGGAAACATCGCTTTCCGGGAAGGTTGCTTTGCACAGGATGGCATTGGACAGCACGCAGATGCCGGTGCACAGACCCACCAGCTCGATCTCCGGGGCTTCGGTCCCGACGGCGGTCTTGAGCTTTTCCACCAGCAGGGTGGAGCCAAAGGTGGGCTTGCAGATAAAGTGGTCTGCAGGTACGCCTTCCAGCGCCTCCGCCACCAGCGGATTTAGAGCGTGCCCCTCGCTGCCGGCGATGCAGTGAGCCACCGGGAGATGACGCCCCTCGTTGGTCTCCAGATAGTTGTCCGGGTGGGTATCCTGGGTGACAAAGATCTGCTCCGGGCGATAGGTGCGGATCTTTTCCAGCACCTTCGGCAGGATGGCTTCGGCCTCTTTTGTGCCCAGCGAGCCGGTGATAAAGTCGTTCTGCATATCCACTACGATCAGAAATTTCATAGGGGGTACCTCCCAAACTGATGTGTCAAGACACCTTTTTCTATCAGTATAACGGATAGAGCAAAAATTGCAAGGATTTTGTTTGGAGGCGGTGTTTTTTGGCAGAAAAATAGGGCTTTATGGGAGCGGAATCTTTTCCGCAGAGAGAAATCATGGTATACTGGATCCAAAGCGATCAAATGGGAGGTACCGTTATGAAGTGGGGAATTTTAGCGACCGGCACCATTGCCAAAAAGTTTGCGTCTACGGTGGAACAGATGGGCGCAGAAGGGGAGCAGCTTGTTGCCGTGGGCTCACGGCATCTGAAAAGCGCACAGGCGTTTGCACAGCAGTACGGCATTCCCCGCTGCTATGACTCCTACGAAGCCCTTGCCACCGATTCAGAGGTGGAGGCTATCTACGTTGCCACTCCCAACACCCTGCACTACGAAAACTGCAAGCTCTGCTTGGAGCATGGCAAGCACGTTTTGTGCGAAAAACCCTTTACCATCAACCCGGAGCAGGCGCAGGAGCTGTATCGTCTGGCAGAGGAAAAGCACCTCTTTCTCATGGAGGCGTTCTGGATCTGGCTGCTGCCGCTGTACGGCCGAATGCGCGAGATCCTTACTGCTGGCACCATCGGGGAACTGAAGCAGATCACCTGTCAGTACGGCTTTGTGGCCTCCGGTGCCCGGAAGGACCGCAAGTTTGATTCCAGTCTGGGCGGTGGTGCGCTGCTGGATATCGGCATCTACAATCTGGGCTTTCTGCGCATCCTCACCGGACAGGAACCGGAGAAGGTGGAGACCAAAGAGGTCCACATCAACGAGTACGGCACCGACGATTACAGTCGCCTTGCGCTGACCTACCCCGGCGGCTGCAAGGCGGAGTCCACCCAGACCATTGGGCAGGAGCTGGAGCGCAACGCCCGTATCGTGGGCACCAAGGGCAGCATCTTTCTGCCTGATTTCCAGCACGCCGAGACCATGACGCTGGTAGTGGAGTGCAAAGAGCCGGAGGTCATCCGCTGCCCGGTGGACATCAACGGCTTTGAGTATGAGATCCGGGAAGCAAGCCGCTGCGTCAAGCTGGGGCGTACCGGAAGCGACCGCTACACCCCGCAGGATAGCCTTGCCCTGACCCGTCTGATGTACGACACCCGCATGAGCTGGGGCATGAAGTTTGTGGGCGAGGTGTAAGCGCACACCTTGCCGCAGGTCTTTTGCGTGCGAAAACTATGATATACAGAGAGCGACAACTCGGAATTTACTTCTACTTAGACATACAAACTGTTGACAGTAAAACTCCTATATAGTATTATTTGATAAAATACTATATAGGAGTTTTTGTATAAAAATGAATGGCGGATTTCTTGTTACCAAAATAAAACAACTTGGAGATCGAATCTTTGAGAAGATTCTCAGCGAAAAGAATATTGATGCGTTTAACGGAGCCCAGGGGCGTATTCTTTATGTACTGTGGCAGGAAGATGGAATCTCAATCAGGTCACTCTCGATTAAATGTGGATTAGCGATAACTTCTCTTACTACGATGCTGGAAAGAATGGAAAATCAAGGGCTGATAAGACGCGTTCAGTCTGAAACGGACAAAAGGAAAACACTCCTGTTTCTGACTGAAAAAGCACATGCCTTAAAGGACGAATACGATTCTGTATCTGATAAAATGGGCAGTATTTACTACAGAGGTTTTTCGGAGGAAGAAATTACCCAGTTTGAGGAATGCCTCGACCGTATCAGAAAGAATCTTGAGGAGTGGCAGAAATCATGAGTATTTGTATCAAAAATCAGATTCAAAACATGAATATCGTCATCGGATGTACAGTGGGATGTGCATATTGCTATGCCCGCAATAATGTGAAACGCTGGCATATGATTGATGACTTTGCTGACCCTGAATTCTTTCCGGGTAAGCTCAAGATGATGGAAAAGAAACGTCCGCAGAACTTTCTTCTTACCGGCATGAGCGATCTTTCCGGCTGGAAGTCAGAATGGAGAGACGAGGTATTTGAAAAAATCCGTAAAAATCCACAGCATCAGTTCCTGTTCCTTACAAAGCGACCAGATCTGCTGGATTTTGATATAGATTTGGAAAACGCATGGTTTGGTGTTACGGTGACGAGAAAAGCAGAACTGTGGCGTATTGACGCACTACGGGAAAATGTCAGAGCAAAACACTATCATGTTACCTTTGAGCCGCTATTCGACAATCCTGGTTCAGTTGATCTTTCCGGAATCAACTGGATCGTTGTCGGCACCATGACCGGAGTTCAGAGCAGGAAGGTTCATACGGAGCCGGAGTGGGCATGGTCTCTGGCAGATCAGGCGCATGTGCTTGACATTCCGGTGTTTATGAAGGAAGACCTTGTTCCTATCATAGGGGATGAAAATATGATTCAGGAAATGCCGGAAGAATTCAATAAAGTGTTGGAGGTACAGAGATCATGGCAAAAGTAATAAATGGAATCCTCATTAATGAAGTGGAAACAAAGGACATCATGACCAAGTCCAGTCTGCCGGTAGGCGGTTACTCGGTCAATCCATATGTAGGCTGTACACATGCCTGCAAGTATTGCTATGCTTCTTTTATGAAGCGCTTTACCGGACACAAGGAGGAATGGGGCACTTTCCTTGATGTGAAGCATTGGCCGGAAATTAAAAATCCGAAGAAATATGCCGGACAGCGGGTGGTCATCGGTTCTGTGACAGATGGCTACAATCCACAGGAGGAGCAATTCGGGAATACCAGAAAACTTCTGGAGCAGCTGATCGGCAGTGACGCAGATATTCTGATCTGCACAAAGTCGGATCTTGTGGTACGGGATATTGATCTGCTGAAGAAGCTTGGACGTGTAACCGTTTCATGGTCGATCAACACACTAGATGAAAATTTCAAGAACGATATGGACTCTGCTTCGAGCATTGAGCACCGTATCTCTGCTATGAAGCAGGTATATGAAGCAGGTATCCGTACAGTCTGTTTCGTATCCCCGGTATTCCCCGGTATCACGGATTTTGAAGCAATCTTTGAGCGGGTAAAGGATCAGTGCGATCTGTTCTGGCTCGAAAATCTCAATCTTCGAGGCGGTTTCAAAAAGACAATTATGGATTATATCGCCGGAAAATATCCTGATCTTGTACCACTTTACGACGAGATCTATAACAAGCATAACCGCAGCTACTTTGAAGCACTTGAAGTAAAAGCTGAGGAAATGGCTAAGAAGTATGATTGTCCCTTTGTGGATAATGAAATGCCTTATGGCAGAGTCCCGCAGGGACATCCGGTGATCGTAGATTATTTCTATCATGAGGAAATCCGAGGGACAGAGAATACAGGAAAAAGAAATCGTTAATCCAAACGAAAATTAAACTGATGAGGGTGGAGAGATTTATTTCTTGCTGTTTGAAATCGACAACTTCCAGTTTGCCGGGCAGACAGGCATCTAAAAAACCATACAAAAACGAGGGAACAGCCATGGTACTTTATTTTACAGGAACCGGCAACAGCCGGTATCTGGCACGGCGCATTGCCGAAGGGCTGGATATGCCGCTTTACGACCTGAACACCTGCATCAAGGCAGGGGATACCGCCCCGGTGCAGACCGGGCAGGATGTGGTGCTGGTCACGCCTACCTACGCATGGCGTATTCCCCGGGTGGTGTCGGAGTGGCTGGGCAAGACTGCGCTGACCGGGGCGGAGCGCATCTGGTTTGTGATGGATTGCGGCAGCGAGATCGGCAATGCGGCAAAATATAACCGGCAGCTTGCGGCGCAAAAGCACCTGCGGTACATGGGTACAGCTCAGATCATCATGCCGGAAAACTACATTGCCATGTTCAATGCGCCGCAAAAAGAGCAGGCCCGGAGCATCGTGGAGCAGGCAGAGCCTGCGCTTCAGAAGGCGCTGGCGCAGGTCAGAGCCGGGCAGGAATTTTCTCCACTGAGAGACACCCTCTACGACCGCTTTATGAGCGGCTCGGTAAACCCGGCGTTCTATCGCTTTTTTGTGAAGGCGGATGCCTTCCGGGCAACGGATGCCTGTATCGGATGCGGCAAGTGCGTGGAGCTGTGCCCCCTGAACAATATCCGGCTGGAAAACGGCAAGCCGGTCTGGGGCAAACACTGCACTCACTGTATGGCCTGCATCTGCGATTGCCCCAAAGAGGCCATCGAGTATATTGAAAAGTTGAATCATCAATATATTGATCTGCTGAACGGGGATGGTCTGGCATCTGATAAGTTCTGGGGGCTGAATCGACGCATCCGTGAGGATCGAAAAAGTCTGGGTGTTCAGATGGAACTTCGTAAAACGGATCTGCCGTATACGCTGGTCAATCTGCTGCATGAGAAAATTATCACGGAAGATGACCTGAAGCAATTCAGCAATGTATTGCAAGACGCGGTGAAACAGCTACAGGAACGAATGGAAGAGTGAATGCATACAACAGCAAAGGAGAAAACCTATGGAATATCTTTATGAAAAAGCACAGGAGAGCGCCGAGTATATCAAAATGCATACCACCAAACGCCCGAAAATCGCGGTGGTGCTCGGCTCCGGCCTTGGTAATCTGACCGCAGACTTTTCCGAGACGGAAGAACTGCCCTATAAAGACATTCCGAATTTTCCGGTGTCTACAGTAGCAGGCCACAAAGGTGCGTTGCTGGCAGGCAAGCTGGGCGAGAAAGAGGTCTATGCGCTGGAAGGACGGTTCCACTTTTATGAGGGCTACTCCATGAAGGAAGTCTGCTACCCGTTCTATGTCCTGAAACTGCTGGGTGTGGAACAGGTGGTGCTGACCAATGCCTGCGGCGGCATCAACCGGGAGTTTGCGCCGGGCACCCTGATGCTCATTACCGACTTCATCAACATGATGGGTACGAACCCGCTCATCGGCCCCAACGACGAGCGCTTCGGCCCGCGTTTCCCGGACATGACCGAGCCGTACAGTCTGGAACTGCGGAACCTCGCCAAACAGACCGCCGACGAGCTGGGCATTTCCTATCAAGAGGGCGTTTATCTGGGCTTCATGGGTCCCTGCTACGAAACGGCCGCTGAGATCCGTGCCTTTGCGGGCATGGGTGCCGATGCTGTGGGCATGAGCACCGTGCCGGAAACCATGGTCTGCAATTATCTGGGTATGAAGGTGCTGGCCGTCAGCTGTATCACGAACATGGCCACCGGCATCCAGACGGTGAAGCACAGCCACGCCCGCGTGCTGGAGATCGCCAATCAGGCCGGGGAGACCCTGTGCCGCTGGCTGGGTGCGGTGATCCAGAAGATGGAAGGGTGAGAACGCCTTTTTCCGAGAGACTCATAAACAAATAAATATCCCCCGGCTCCGCCGGGGGATATTTATTGCGTCTGTGCCTTTTCCTGCAGGTGGTAGTATGATATACTTGTGACGATAAATCGGAAGTTGCAGGGGGTAACAGAGATGAAAAATAGGATAATCGGTGTTATATTTTTAATTGTCTTTGTGTCAATCAACCTTTGGGCCATTTTGACAAAGAACTATTCCAATTCATTTCTGGCAGGAATTGCAGGGATGTGTCTTGTTACCGCAATTCTTTATCTCCGAAAAGGAAAAAAGTGATCCAATTCCTGCGTGTCTGACAAAATAATCCTTCCTTCTGTGACCCAATCACGGAAATTAAAACTGAGAATTGTTATCATATAGACACAAGAAACACAAAACATTCTCAGGGAGGATTTCGATATGAGTGCAAAGTTTTACATCTGTGACCACTGTGGTAACCTCATCACCACACTCCACGATGCAGGCGTTCCGATGCTCTGCTGCGGTGAAAAACTGCGGGAGCTGATTCCCAACACTGTAGAAGCCAGCGGCGAAAAGCATCTGCCGGTGGTCGAGCGCTCCGGCAGCACCCTGACCGTCACGGTGGGCGCGGTGGAGCACCCGATGGTGGATGTCCACCATATCCAGTGGCTCTATGTGGAAACGGCGCAGGGCGGCCACATCCGTTATCTCCATCCGGGCGAGGCACCCAGAGCGGTTTTTGAGCTGGGCGACGAGACACCGGTGGCGGTCTATGCCTACTGCAATCTGCATGGCCTGTGGATGACAAAACTCTGATAAAACAATAAGTCCCCTCCGCGCAGATACCCGGAAAGCGAGATCCGGGTCTGCACGGAGGGGACGATTTTGTTATAGCAGAACTTCTTTGGTCTGTTCGATTTCAACAGGGCACTCTGCAAGCAGGCCGGAATGCTGCCGGTACGCATCCGGTTCCATCCGCCATGCGATCCCGCAGCCAGCAGAAAGTTCCCGCGGAACAGGGATCAGCCTGCCGGGAATCCCGTTCTGTTTGCAAAAGGCTTCCAGTTCCATGACCGCAGAAGTAGTGTAGAATGTCAAAACCTGATAGGTTTTTTTTGCTCTCATACGCTGCCGTTATGCCTGAAAGGTGATCTCAAAACAGCCATCCGCCCGCGTGGTCGTCTGACCGTCCTTGTGTTCATATTCCAGCATTTTTTCAATGTTTTTGCGGGTGTGCGCTTCATCACCGAGAACGCGGATCATCTCGCCCGGATGCTCTTCCATCGCATCCATCGTCAGCAACACCGGTTCAGGGCAGGAAAGGCCGCGAACGTCCACTTCAACAAATTTAGCCATTGTGCTTTCTCCTTTTTCAGATCACTTTGCCGCTTTTTTACGGCGCAGGTTGGTTGCTGCAATCACAAACAACAGTACAATGCAAACGATGACTGCAATCTTGCCGGGCATGGCCGGGCCGCCGGGAACAGCGGCATCGGTCGCTGTGGCAGCTTTGGCGGCGCTGCCGACCAGATTAAAATTGTGTGCAAAAGCGGCACCCAGAAGCATACCGAGGAACGTTACCGCGCTGTCGGAGGAACCCTGCCCTGCAAGGATCAGCTGACGCAGCGGGCAGCCACCGGCCAATACCGCTGCAAAACCGACAACGTACATGCCAAGGATGTTCCACAGATGCTGCGAATGTGCAATGGGCTGGCCGGAGAAGCTCAGATGGAAATTGCCGGTGGCAATGTTATAAATGGTCATGACCGCAAACAGCGCGGCAATAATGCTGAGCAGGTCGAAATTCTTCATCAGGATCACATCGCGGATGCTTCCGGCAAAGCACATACGGCTTTTCTGTGCGAGGGCACCGATGACCAATGCGACCACCAGTGCCAGCAGCAGCGGAGCGTGCTTGCTGCCGGGGCCTTCCGTGCTTGCCGCATAAGCGCCCGTTGCCACACCGATCACCAGCAGAGCAGCCAGCAGAACCGGCAGCACCGCACCGCTGAGCGGCTTGGTTTCATAGGCTCTTCCCAGAGAAAAGCCTTTTTTCAAAAAGCAGGAGCCAGTGGCGACACCGCCAGCAAAGCCGATGAGCGCCACATACGCATTCAGGTCACCGGCAGACATCCGTAGCACCATGCGCAGCGGGCAGCCCAGAAAGACCAGTGCACCGATCATCATAACGGCACCCAGCAGAAAACGCACCATCGGCGCAGAACCGGCGGTAGAGCGATACTCTTTGGTTGCCATGGAAATCAGGAACGAGCCGCAGACAAAGCCGACGATCTCAGGGCGGAAATACTGAACGGGTGCAGCGGTGTGCAGTTTGAGCGCGCCTGCCGCGTCGCGGATGAAACAGGCCACGCAGATTGCCATGTTGGCCGGGTTGCCAGACATGGCCAGAAGCATGACCAGAAGTCCGATGACCACACCGGACAAGGCCAGCTTCCATGTTTTGTCGAATAATTTCATGATTGCCTCCTTTTTTAGCGGGTGAACTTTACCAGTTCAGTATAACACACACGATTTTTCAGGTGAAATTGATTTTATTGATAATCTGTATGTACTTATTGATATAATCAATGAGCGGAACTATAATAGAAGAAAAAGCCTTTTCAGCACAAAAAAGGAGCGCAGCATGGATATCCGCCAACTGGAAGCCTTTGTGTATACCGTAAAATACCAGAGTTTTTCCCTTGCGGCTCAAAAGCTTTATCTTTCGCAGCCGACCGTCAGTTCGCATATCAACAATCTAGAAAAAGAACTTCATACACAGCTTTTGAAGCGAACGACCAAGAGTTTGTCGGTCACGCCCGCAGGGCAGACCCTTTACAACTACGCAGCTGAGATCCTGAATCTCCAGCAGAAAGCGATTCTGGAACTTTCCGATAAAAATCAGAAGCTGCTGCACATCGGTGTTTCCTCCGTTCCGTCCCTCTATCTTCTGCCGGAACTGCTGTCGGCGTACCATCAGGAAATGCCGGATGTCCGCTTCCGTACCAGCTGCTCGGACAGTCTGGATGTCATTCGGAAAGTAACAGATGGAACCTGCGATATCGGGCTGGTCGGCACGAAAATTTCGGATACACCCTGCCGCTTTCTGCCGGTCACTTCGGATGAACTTGTGATCGCGGCCCCGGCTACACCGCATTTTCAGGCCTGCCTGGAATTGAAAGATCCGGTTTCCATGCTGCTGAAAGAACCATTTCTCCTGCGGGAGGATACTTCGGGGACAAAACAGGAAACGCTCTATTATCTGAAAAACCGGGGGCTTTCGCTGGACGATCTGAATGTGATTGCTGTGATGGATGATGCCGCTTCGCTGATTCGCTGCATCACACTGGGGATGGGCATCTCCATCCTTTCCCGCGCAACGGTTCAGAACGATGCACAGCTTGGAAAGCTGTTGATCATTCCTCTGGAACAGTCGGCTTTCTTGCGGAAACTCTATATCGTGTATTCTTCCACACAGTTTATGTCGGAACAGACGGCGCACTTTTTTGCGTTTATGAAGCAGTTCTATGCCATTTCCTGAAAAAGGAACCGATGGCTCCCGGCCTGTGGATGACAAAACTCTGATAAAACGAAACGTCCCTTCTGCGCGGATACCCGGAACGTGAGATCCGGGCCTGCACGGAGGGGACGTGCGTTGTTTCAGAGCTGTCACAGGCATTTGCCGCAGCCGTGCCACGGATTCCAGATATCGTGCAGGATGACCACCTCCCATTAAAACACCGGGTGCCACTCGTCTCGGATGCCGATGTCGTCACAGACGATTTTGCCGCAGAGCGGTGCGGACGATACTGCCGTGTGCAGCGGCTTGTAACTGTCAAAGGTGACGGTCAGGTCGGCACGGACGGCACCTTCGGCTACCTCGCCGGTGTCGGTGCTGATGCCGCTGGGCAGGTCTACCGCCAGAACAAATGCGCCGTTTTCATGCTGACAATTCATCAGCGCACAGGCGGCAAGGCCGGAAGGACGCAGACTGCCATGGAATCCGGTGCCGTAGAGCGCATCCACGACAGCAGTAAATGGTTCATGCGAAAGCCCGGAGCCGTCGGAGCAAATTTCCACCGGCAGACCGTGCAGGCGTTCAAAATTTGTGATGGCATCGGGCGTTTTCGGCTCACCCTCGGCCAGAAGGACGGTCACCTTCCAGCCCTCTTTTGCGGCGGCGCGGGCGATGACAAAACCGTCCCCGCCGTTGTTGCCCTTTCCGCAGACCACCAGCAGAGAGCCGGGCTGCGGAAGGACGTTTTTCAGTTCGGCGTAGGCTGTAAGCCCGGCGTTCTCCATCATCTGCAGATAGGGCAGGCCGTGAGCATTTCCGGCCTGTTCGATGGCCTTCATCTGTGCAGCCGTGACAATACGATGCTTCATTTCGGAACCTCCACGTTTCGGTCTTATCGCCCGAAGATCCTCCATTCAGCCAGCAGGATCACCAGAAAAATCAGGTTGGACAGGGTGAACAGCTTGAAGTAGCGGCCTTTTTCCTCCGGCAGCTCCCGCGCGATCTGGCGGTAGGAAATCAGGCTGGCCATGGACGCGATCAGGGTGCCAAGGCCGCCGAGATTCGTGCCGATGATAAGCGCGGCGGTTTCATCCGTGAACCCGGACAGGAGCAGGGCAGCGGGAACATTGCTGGTGACCTGCGAAGCCAGAACTGCCACCAGCACTTCCCGCCCGGCGAGGATGGCTTGCAGCCAGCCCGAAAAGGCCGGGATGCGCCCCAGATTGCCGATGAAAACGAAGAATGCCACAAAGGTCAGCAGCAGGGAGTAATCCACATTGCGGAGAGTGGAGCGGTCAGCGCAGAGGGTACAGACCAGCACAGCGGAAAAGGCAACGCCGTAGGGCAATACCCGGACGACCGCCAGCAGACAGACCGCAAACAGCACCACATCCAGCAGGATGATTTTCCGGTCTGCGGTGATGTTCTGCTGCTCCGGGAAGATACCGATGCTGGCGGATGCCTGTTTGCGGCAGACCATGACCGCCCAGCCCACCAGAAGCAGCAGCGAAACGACCGTGTAGGGGAACATGAGCAGGAGGAACTCTGCCATGCGCATTCCGCTTTTGCCGTAGAGGTAGAGGTTCTGTGGGTTGCCGATGGGCGTGAGCATACTGCCAAGGTTGGCCGCGATGGTCTGCATGCACACCACCGGGATGGTCAGCGCCCGGCGGGTGTCCGGCGCAAGGCCGCTCAGCACCACAAAGGTAAAGGGGACAAAGGTCAGCAGGGAAACGTCGTTGGTGATGATCATGCTCCCGAAGAAGCACAGTCCGACCAGAACGAGCACCAGCTGCAAGGTGCTGCCGGTCCGTGCCAACAGCGCCCGGCCCATCCGGTCAAAAACGCCCTGCCGCCGCAGTCCGGCCATGATGGTCATTAGGGAAAATAGAATAGCGAGCGTGCGCAGGTCGATGTAACCGAGGTAGTCTGCATCCGGCGGCACAAAGAACATGGAGAGCACGGCCAGTACGGCGGCGACCGAAAGAACGGTCTCCTGTTTGAGAAATCGCTTTAACTTCATTTGAAATTCCATAGCATCCGCTTTCTTTCAAGAATAATCGATACATCCTTTAGTATAGTAGATGTGGAACAAAATGCAAGTTTTTTGCAGCGGTGAGTGATGGAACAGCGCAATTCAAAAAGTTGGATGTTTCATTGAAAATCTGTCAATAAATAATTTGTTGACACTCTTTTTGCGCTGTGATATCTTGACATCAAGGGACTATTAGAAAGTGGCAATTTTAAATTATGCTATCCTATCCTATAAGTGTAATATCTCGATTGCGTTATGAAGTCGAGCGGAAAATGCACCTTTGACAATTAACAGAAAGACGAATTTTCTCGTCTTACTTAGGAGTTGAGTCAGATGAATGGACTCAACTCCTCTTTTTTGTCTGTTGTATCCCAGAACTTGGACTAAGAGGGTGGGCAACTTGGACTACAAGTCCATAAACTTTTCTGCGAAAGTACGATACAATTATGTCACGGAAACGGACCGGGCCCGAGAGGGAACGGAAACCGGAACCGACGAACCTTGAAAATTGAATATGCAGCTTCAGGTACTTCCAGACAATGATACTTCCGTAATTCGCGGCCCGGTCATAAAGAAGACGGGGTGGCCGAGAGGCCAATGGAGTGGTGCAAATCCAACGCCTGAATGTTTCCCTTTCTCAGGGGTGCCGGGGGCAAATTAAGAGAGACCATACAAAACCTTTTCCAAACGCCGTTCAGGGGAAACCCGGACGGCGTTTTTATATATCAGCGAAAAGGAGTATGATCCGAAGGTCAGCTTTCGGGATGGCCGCTATTACGTCTTTGATGGGCAGAACACGGTGGAGGCACGCCGGGCCTGCAACGGCGGCAAGGATCTGCCCATTCGCTGCAAGGTTTTCCTCGGTCTGAGCAAGGAGGATGAAGCAACGCTCTTTGCGCTGCAGACCGGCATTTCCACCTGCCTGACGGCGGGCGAACGTCTGCGTGCCAATCTGGTGGCAAGAAACCCGGATGCGATCCATTTTGTGAGAGCCACCGTAGATACCGGTGTGGAGTTTGCCTATGACGGCATCCGGGCGTCCTGGAAGATCTACTGCATCGAAACAGCATATCCGCAGTATGCCAGTGCAACGAAATGCGCGGAACAGGTCGTTGAGGAAGAAGAAAACGCAGTTAAATGAAAACAGGGTGTGCCAAGCAGGTGGTTGCAACGAGAAACAATGAAAAGAATTTTTGTGAAGGTGATGAGTTACGAGATGGAGCACAGCTTTCTCCGCAATGATCTCGATGGAAAACAACTGCACAGATAAAGCAAAAAAGGAATATTCTTACTTGTCAATTCGCTGTAGAAAATCACCTGAGTTTGGGCAAAATTGATAAAGTGAAAAAGAAACCCGTTCCCATCTTGACACTCCGCAAAGAATATGGTATTGTAATCAAGCATAGAATAAATTTCCATTCAAGTGCTTAATTTGTTCGTGCCTTACAAAAAAGAAAATCGTACGTGAGCAGCGTCGTTGGATTGTTACCGTTTGGCGGGCTAGACCAACTCTGCATAGCACAAGCCGAAAGCGTGTTTCAGCCTTCGGTATGTTTGCTGTGTCGAGGATGGTCTTTTTTTATTGCCTTTTTCAACTTGAGGAGGAGAAACAATGCAATATACCGTCAAAAAACCGATCAACAACAACATTCTGCGCGTGGTGGATCCCACGGGCTGTGAGCTGATCGTCACCGGGCGCGGTCTGGGCTTTGGCGTTAAGCCGGGCTATAAAATTGAGGCTGAAACCGTGGAGCGCAGCTACCGCATGACCAGCCCTGCCGTGCAGCAGAAGTTGGTGGAACTTCTGGAACAGATCCCGTATGAGCATCTGCTGCTCACCGATGAGCTGGTGGCAATGATCCGCAGTCGGGTGAACTACCCGCTGAACGAAAGCCTGCTCATCACGCTGGCCGACCACATCAGTTTTGCCATCCAGCGCAGCGAGCAGGGGATTCGCTTTTCCAACCCGCTGATGGCTCCCATTCGGGAATTCTACCCGGAAGAGTATCGCCTTGGTATGGAGTGCCTTGCCACCATCCGCCAGCGCTGCCATGCAGACCTTTCGGACGACGAGGGTGGCTTCATTGCGCTGCACATCGTCAATGCGGAGCTCAACACCACCATGAGCGTGGTGAACGATGTCACCCGCTTTGTGGATGGCTGCGTGCAGGTAGTGGAATACTTTTACAACTGCCATTTTGACCGGGATGCACTGGATTTCAGCCGCTTTACAGTGCATTTGCGCTTTTTTGCGCAACGCGTATTTCAAGGAAAGCAGGAGCAGGAAAACGATACCCACGACGAAGTGTTCCGCGCCCTGATCGCTCGCAATTGCAGCGAACACTACAAATGCGCCTGCTGCATTGCGGAATATGTCCGCAACACATGGCACAAGGAGCTTTCGGACGAGGAACTGGTGTTCCTTACGATCCATCTGAAACGGATTCGGATGGGGAAATAAGCCGCCCGCCTGCCGTACCTTTGATTCTCCGCAGGCCACGCCTGCGTGTGGATATATATGCTGGATACGAACTTGAGAAAAGGAGAACTGAAGATGAAAGACAAGATCTTTGGCGTGCTGCAGCGTGTCGGACGCAGCTTTATGCTGCCCATTGCACTGCTGCCCGTGGCGGGCCTGCTGCTGGGCATTGGCAGCTCGTTCACCAACGAGACGATGCTGGCGGCTTATGGCCTGAACAGCGTCATCCACCCCGGTACCCTGATCTACACCATTCTGGACGTGATGAGCCAGACCGGCAGCGCCGTGTTCAACAACCTGGCCCTGCTGTTCGCCATGGGCGTGGCCATCGGCATGGCCCGCAAGGAAAAAGAGGTGGCCGCTCTGTCCGGTGCGGTGGCCTATATCATTATGAATACGGCCATTCAGGCCATGATCAACGCCGCAGGCGGCGTGGACGCAATGCCCGCCAACTCCACCACCACCATGCTGGGCATCACCACCCTGCAGATGGGCGTGTTCGGCGGTATCGTGGTCGGTCTGGGCGTGGCAGCCCTGCACAACAAGTTCTATAAGATTGAGCTGCCGCAGGTGCTGGCCTTCTTCGGCGGCACCCGCTTTGTGCCCATCATCAGTTCCATCGTGTATCTGGTGGTCGGCATCGCCATGTTCTACATCTGGCCGGTGGTGCAGAACGGCATTGCTGCGCTGGGCGCACTGGTGCTGGCTTCCGGCTACGCAGGCACCTTTATCTACGGCCTGCTGGAGCGCGCACTGATCCCCTTCGGCCTGCACCATGTGTTCTATATGCCGTTCTGGCAGACCGCTGTGGGCGGCACCGCCATCATCGACGGTGTGACCGTGACCGGCGCCCAGAACATCTTCTTTGCAGAGCTGGCCTCCAAGTCCACCACGGTGTTCTCGGTCAGCGCTACCCGCTTCATGGCCGGTAAGTTCCCCTTTATGATGTTCGGTCTGCCCGGCGCGGCGTTGGCGATGTACCAGTGCGCCAAGCCGGAAAAGAAAAAGGCGGCAGGCGGCCTGCTGCTTTCCGCAGCCCTGACCGCCTTCCTCACCGGCATCACCGAGCCGCTGGAATTTACCTTTATCTTTGTGGCTCTGCCCATGTACGCCGTGCACTGCGTGCTGGCGGGCCTGTCCTTCATGCTCATGCATATCCTGAACGTGGGCGTGGGCATGACTTTCTCCGGCGGTCTGATCGATCTGGTGCTGTTCGGCGCGATGCAGGGCAACGCCAAGACCCACTGGATCTGGGTAGTCGTTGTGGGTGCGGTGTATTTTGTGCTGTACTACATCATTTTCCGCTTTATGATCTCCAAGTTCAACTACAAGACCCCGGGCCGTGACGATGCCGAGGAAGTCAAGCTGTACACCCGTGCGGACGTGAACGCCCGCAGCGCCGCTTCCGGCAGCACCGCCCCCGCAGGGGATGATCCGGTCAGCGCCCTGATCGTAGAAGGTCTGGGCGGTGCCGACAACCTGTCCGACGTGGACTGCTGCGCCACCCGCCTGCGCTGCACCGTCAAGGATGTTGCGCTGGTCAAACAGGATGTGCTCAAGGCCTCCGGTGCCTCCGGCGTGATCTGCAAGGGCGACGGTGTGCAGGTGGTATACGGCCCCAAGGTGGCCGTCATCAAGGCAAAGCTGGAAGATTATCTGGAAAATGCACCTAAGACCCCGGCGGCGACCGCAACACCCGCCCCGGCGGCCCCCGCAGCAAAGGATACCGTGCTGTCTGCCTGCCTGAACGGCACTGTAGTGCCGCTGGCCGATGTGAAGGATGAAGCCTTTGCCAGCGGTGCACTGGGGGACGGCATTGCCATTGAGCCCACCGATGGTGAACTGGTGGCACCTGCTGACGGTGAGATCTCCTCCACCTTTGAGACCCACCATGCCGTGGGTATGACCACGGCTGACGGCGCGGAGTTGCTGATGCACATCGGCATCGATACGGTCAAGCTGGGTGGCAAGCACTTCACCTACCTCGTCAACGAGGGCGACAAGGTAAAGAAAGGCCAGCCGTTGATCCGCTTTGAACTGGAAGCCATTAAGGCCGAAGGCTATCCCGTGACTACGCCGCTCATTGTCTGCAATACTGATGACTATGCCGCTGTCGCGGCTAAAGCCAGCGGCACCGTAAAGCAGGGCGATGCGCTGCTGGAACTGAAGCACTAAGCGTTTCTCCCAAACTGTAAGGCAGGGTTGTTATAAAGGGGGCTGTTGCAAAATAGCCCCAACGAAAAAATGAGATAGACTTCCCCCAAAGGGGTTGCCTATCTCATTTTTTTAGGATGAAGAAAACCACATGAGGGAGGAACGAAAAATGGATCACAGCGCACAGGATGCCCTGCCGCCTACATCAGCGGCTATTGATGCAATCACAGTTGGCGTTATAGGATCCGTTCCCGATCGACAATTTGGCTTTGCACGAAAAAAACGGTGATTTGTATAAAAAAGATTCCATGGATTTAAAAAAGTATGATTCTTTTGCGGACTTTGGCACTCTGCTATGGACGCTGCTGATAAACGGCGCGGTATAGAACAGTGGCGTGCTCGGGAGAAGGCAAAAAAGGAGAGCTGAAAGGCTCCCCGGAAAGCCCTTCAGAATGAGCGTTAAAAGCGATTTTATCAAAATGTTATAACAATATTGCCCCTGTCAGCTGTGTGGGATGAAACCAAAGCTGACAGGGGCATTCTTCAATGTGGAAGATCACTGCTTTCCCGAAGAACGGATTGCAAGTGCGTGCAGCTTCCGGCTCAAATCGGCCAGACACCATGCGATTGCCATACCGCCGGCAATTCCAAGAGCGGCCAGAAAGGTCTGCTCTCCGAAATGCCCTGCAGCAGACAAATCATTGGAGACGACTGCGTTCATGCAGTAATAGAGGGTGCTTCCGGGAATGAGGGGAATGGCAGCGGTGATGAAGAAAGGCGTAGAGGGTGCATTGCAGCATCGGGCAAGAATTTCGGCATACAGAGCGGTACAGAAACCGGCCAACAGATTGGCAAGAAAGACGCTGCGCAGGGTGTTGGCGGCAAGAAGATAAGCCAGCCATGCCAGAAGTCCGCCTACACCGGCGGCGGGTAAGTAGCGCCGGTTCAGATTGAAGATCAGTCCAAAACCGACCGAACCAAGGGCAGCACTGAGCAACTGCGAAAAAACCTGTATCATGCGGAAATCCCTCCCATCAACCAGATGGCGGCCATTATGCCGAGTGCAAGGGTGGCGGCCATCAGAATGGCTTCCACCAGCCGAAGAGAGCCGGAAATAATGTCCCCAAGTAGGATGTCCCGGATGGAATTTGTCAGCATGATGCCGGGAATCAGCAGCATGATGATGCCAATCAGAACTTTATCGGCATGAAACTGCATCCCAAAGCGGCAGAGCAGCAGAGTGGAGACACCGCTGAGAAATGATGCTATAAACTGAAATTCTACGCCATTCATACAAAAAGGCGAGAGATAGCGCTCCATCCAGCAAATCAGAACGGCAATACCGCCGGCCAGCAGGCCGTCCCAGAGATTTCCACCAAAGAAAATGGCAAAACTGGAAGCAGCCAACACACTGCCGGTAAGATGCAGTCTTGGGTCCGGATGCTGTGCCAGAATGTCATTCAGCTGGCGCTGAAACTCTTCTATGGAAGGAGGTGCTGTGCAGATACGGCGGCTGAGCGCATTGAGCTTTTCCAATGTCAGCAGGTCATTGCTGGCAGCGTGACGCAGGCGGCGGGTCTCGGTCTGCGGCGGCAGCGAGGGCATGGTAAGCGTGACCACGATGCTGGATGTGATCACGAATACATTCACATCTTCTGCCCCATAGGCGATTGCGATCCGGTTCAAAGTGTCCTCAACGCGGAATACTTCTGCGCCGCTGTTTTGTAAAGCTTCGCCCATTCGGACCAGAATGTGGAGAAAATGACTGATCTCGGTCTCTTCCACAATATCACGCTCTTTTCATCTCGGTTTCTACATTATTATAGCGGGTGGACCGGCAGAACGCAAGACGCTGCAAGGACAGAGAGACTTTTTGACAACTGCATTGTTTACGCGGGCAATGGATCGTCTGGTTCTGAAGAAACGGCTTGCATCCGTTCTGTCACAGCGAAAGACTACGATCAGAGAAGAAAAAATTGAATCCAGTGCAAACGATTTTGCCGAGAATTGCATGAAATATTATAAAAGTATTATTCTTTTATGAATTTTAGCACTCTACTATTGACACTGCTAATAAACAGTGTTATAACAGTGGCGTGCTCAGGAGAAAGGGGCATGAGGGAACCGCAAGGCTCCCGGGAAGACTCCGCTCCTGATGCACGATCTTGATTTTATGCCCGACCCGAACGCCGGGATTGGAGGGTTGTTTTATGTTTATGCCTGCTGTTTTCCATGAAAATCTGTTCGATGATTTCTTTGATCCGTTCTGGAACGACGGTGCGCTGGAGCGTGCAATGAATCGTGAAGAGCGTGAAGCCTTCGGCAAGCGCGGCGCAAACATGATGAAAACCGATGTGAAGCAGACCGCCGATGGCAACTATGATGTGGCTGTTGACCTGCCCGGCTGCAAGAAGGAAGACGTTCAGATGGAACTGAGCGACGGCTACCTGACCATTCAGGCCGTCCGCAGCCACTCCAATGACGAGAAGGACAACGATGGCCGTTATCTGCGCCGTGAGACCTTCTCCGGTACCTGTGCCCGCAGCTTCTATGTGGGTGATGCCGTGAAGAAGGAGGACATCCACGCAAAGTTCGAGGATGGCATCCTGCACATCGTGCTGCCCGCACCGCAGCAGCAGAAGGCTCTGCCTGCGAATCCCAATCTCATTGAAATCGAGTAACGTTTGTGCATCGGTGTGAGGAACATCGGCGCATAAAACCAACCCCCGGAGAACCGTAAAAAGCTCTTCGGGGGTTTTTGTATTCTGATATCTCTACTTGATGGGATGAATTATTTCCGACTTGTCAGCCGGTTGAGCAGCATCACAGCCAGAACAATGACACCAATGACGAGAAGAATGCCGACCATGCCGATGAGCATCATGGGCATGGTGGTCATCCACGAAGAAAGATGAAGCATAAGTGTACCTCCGTTAAGCCATCAGGGTCAGAATCAGGCCGCCTGCAATGACGGATGCGATCTGCCCCGAAACGTTGACGCTGATGGAGTACATCAGCAGGAAATTCTGGTTATCTTCTTCCAATCCCATCTTGTTGACCACACGGCCGCTCATGGGGAAGGCCGAGATGCCGGCTGCACCGATCATCGGGTTCAGTTTTTTGCCTTCGGGCAGGAACAGGTTCAGCAGCTTTGCAAACAGCACGCCGCCTGCGGTATCAAAAACGAAGGCTACCAGACCCAGTGCAAGGATGAGCAGGGTATCGGGCCGGACAAATTTGTCAGCGGTCATCTGTCCGGCCACGGTCAGGCCCAGCACGATGGTGATGAGGTTTGCCAGCACATTCTGCGCGGTTTCGCTGAGGGCGTTCAGTACGCCGCACTCCCGCAGCAGGTTGCCGAACATCAGAAAACCAACTAGAGCTACGCTGGCAGGAGCTACCATACCGGCAATGATGGTTACCACAATGGGGAACAGGATCTTCGTCAGCTGGCTGACATTGCCCTTTTCATAGGGCATCCGGATGCGGCGGTCCTTCTGGGTGGTCAGCAGTTTAATGACCGGCGGCTGCACGATGGGCACCAGAGCCATGTAACTGTACGCTGCCACCATGATGGCACCAAGGTACTGGGAGTTGAGGGTGTTAGCTACAAAAATGGCGGTGGGACCGTCCGCTGCACCAATGACAGCGATGGAAGCAGCATCCTTCAGATCAAAGAAGAAGCCTGCCAGAAACAGGGTGAAGAAAATACCAAACTGCGCTGCGGCACCAAAGAGCATGAGCCACGGCTTTTCCAGCAGGGGGCCAAAGTCGATCATAGCACCAATGCCGATGAAAAGCAGCAGGGGAAACAGCTCGTTGGACATGCCTGCTTCAAACAGGGAGGAAATGGGGCCTACGGTATCGCCCTGCGTGATGGCACCGGACAGCGGCAGATTGACCAGAATGGCTCCGAAGCCCATGGGCAGCAGCAGGCTCGGCTCCATCTTTTTGGCGATGGCAAGGTAGATGAGCAATGCACCAATGCCCCACATCACCACCATCTGCCAGGTCAGGTTTCCAAAATTGGAAAACAGACTTGCGAATGTGTTCAGAAAGTTCATAGTTTTCTTGCCTCCTATTGTGCTCCGGTGCGGTGACAAGAAAAAAGAGACTCCCGCCACAGCACCTTGTCTGTGACAAAAGTCTCAAGCGAACACATGACATCGGGCATTTCTGCCGTGATGACGCTGCCATGCAGCAGTCTCCCGAAGAATAAGCCGGAACACTGCCCTTTACTCCCTTTTATCAGATGTATTAAAACAGAATATGGGAAAACTGTCAAGAAAAATACAGAAATCTTTTCTGTATCTTATGAGGGTCTTTCCGCTGTGGTTCACGCAAGCTGATTACAGCAAGGCCTTTCTGGAAGCTCACCGGGAGGCAATCACCCTGCACAAGGCGGCGAAAGCTGCCTTTGACGAAGCCGGGCTGCAAAAACTGCCGAAGGTCAAGGAGTTGGATGCAGAGTTCGCAGAACTTCTGACCAAATAGTGTTCACAAGCATAAACTCTTGAAATGCTTCTGTCATAATGTTACAATACATGCTAGATACGTTGGTATATATACTGTTCAAAAAGCTGCTGACAACAGGATGCGATCAAGGCTGCCATGAACTTCTCGAAACCTGTGCAATGGAAATAAAACGGAATGAGACCGTCTGGGGCGGAGAAAGATTGGATGAAATGAAAAACTCTGGAATGAGCGAAACCATGCGCTCCCTGACACGGAAAAGCGTCTGTGCGCTGCTGAGTCTGCTGCTGTTGCTGTCAGCCGTGCTCCCTGTGAAGGCTGTCGCAGAAACCGCCCCAATAAAGATCATCCGCGTCGGCTCGTTTGAGGACACCTTCAACTATTGCAACGAGAAGGGCGCAAGAAAGGGCTACGGCTACGAATTACTGCAGACCTTATCCGGCTATACAGGCTGGCAGTTCGAATATGTGACCTGCGACTGGTCAGACTGCTTCGAAAAGCTCAAAAACGACGAAATCGACATCATGGGCGGTATTTCTTATACGGAGGATCGCGCTGAGGAAATGCTGTTTTCGGACGAGCCGATGGGGGAAGAAAAATATTACCTCTACGTCGATCTTTCGCGTGCAGACATCTCCGCCTCCAACTTCAAAACGCTGAACGGCAAAAAGGTCGGTGTTCTGATGGGAACGGAACCGGAAGTGATGCTGACCGAATGGGAGGAAAAATACGGCCTGAAAACGCAGCACGTCAACATCTCCAACAACGAGGATGTGAAGCAAAAGCTGGCAAATCACGAGATCGACTGCTTTGTTTCGCTGGAAGAATCCTTATGGGCAGAGCTTGGCATCTCGACCATAACCCGCGTGGGAAAATCCAGCATCTACTATGTGCTCAACAAAGACCGTTCTGATCTCAAGGAAGAACTGGACAATGCGATGCGCGCGTTGGACGAAGCGGCTCCTTTTTATACGGCGGATCTGTGTAAAAAGTATTTCTCGCTGGATTATAAGCCCATCCTTACGGGAGAGGAAAAGGCGTGGCTCAGAAAGCACGGTGCGATCCGAATGGGCTTTCTGACGAGTGATCGCGGCGTCAGCACCTATGACCCTGCCACCGGGGAGATTACCGGGACAATCACGGATTATATTCAGTTTGCAACAGATTGTCTGGGCAATCAGGAGCTGGAATTCCATCTGGTCGGCTATGACGACAAAGAGGCGGAACTCAATGCGCTGAAATCAGGCGAGATCGACATGGTCTTCCATTTCGACCAGAGTCCCAATCTGGCTGAAGAATATCGCGTTGCCTGCACCAACACAACGTGGACCTCCAATATGATGGCGGTCACGAACAAACAGCTCTTTATCGAAAACGAAGTGAACCGCGTTGCCGTTCCCCAAAACAAGATTTCCCTAACAAGGTACATTGCGTTTTATTATCCGCAGTGGGAAATCGTGGACTGCGATACACAGGAGGATGCGATAAAACTGGTCAAGGACGGACAGGCAGACTGTTTTGTCACCGGGATCAGCAGTGAGGGAAATTACAGTAAGAAATACGGCTTTTACAGCGTTCCGCTGCCTAACCCTGCCAATTCCTGCTTTGCGGTCAATAGCGGAAACCGCAGCCTGCTGTCCATCCTGAACAAAACGATCAAGGCAATGCCAGCCAATATGCTTACCAGCTCTCTGGCGATGTATAAGAGCTCCTCGCGGAAGGTTACCCTGATCGATTTTATAAAGGATAACTTCTTTATGGTTCTGCTGGTCAGCAGCATTGCGGTTGCAGTTGTTCTGCTCACGATTTTGAAGCTGCTCCAGAAGGCGCGTAAAGCCGAAGCTGCTGCAAGAAAAGCCGCAAACGATACGCAGGAACTGAATGCAAAATTGCAGGTCGCTGTGGAAAACGCGGAGAGTGCGAACCGCGCCAAATCCACCTTCCTGTTCAATATGTCGCATGATATCCGCACGCCCATGAACGCCATTATCGGCTATGCAGACCTTGCCTCCCGGCATCTGGACGACCCTGCAAAGCTGGAAAAATACATGGAGAACATTCAGGTGTGCGGACAGAACCTGCTGATGCTGCTGAACAACGTTCTGGATCTTGCCCGGATCGAGAATGACAAGACGGAGATGGAGTATTCTGTTTCGGATGTCGATAAGGATTTCCGTAATTGCGTTGCGATGTTCCAGAATCAGGCAGACAGCAAGGGGCAGACGCTTACGGTGACAGCACATCTGCTGTATCCGTATGTCTATGCGGATATTCCGCACCTGACCGAGGTCTGTACAAACCTTGTCAGCAACGCGGTCAAATACACGGGAGCCGGCGGCACGATCCACTGCGATGTCACGCAGAAGCCCGGCAAAAAAGAGGGCTGGTGCGATATGGTGGTCACGGTTGCCGATAACGGCATCGGAATGTCGCAGGAGTTCCAGAAGCATATCTTTGAACCCTTTGAACGGGAACGCACTTCCACCGTCAGCAAGGTGGAGGGCAGCGGCATCGGAATGGGCATTGTGAAAAAACTGGTTGAGCTGATGAGCGGCACCGTGGAAGTGGAGAGCAAGATCGGTGTTGGCTCCAAGTTTACTGTGACCATTCCCTGCCGCATTGCGTCCGGGGATGAAACACAGGCGAAACGAGAAACAAACCCTTCGGATCAAAAGTGCCTGTGCGGTACAAGGATCCTGCTGACCGAGGACAACGACCTCAATGCGGAGATCGCCGTCGAACTGCTGCGGGAAGAGGGCTGCACGGTAGACCGCGCCAAAGACGGCGTGGAATGTGTGGATATGCTGGAAAAGGCTGCGAACGGAACGTATCAGATGATCCTTATGGATATCCAGATGCCTGTGATGAACGGCTACGATGCGGCAAAGAAGATACGGAGGATGGATGACCCCCAAAAGGCGGGCATCCCTATCATCGCCATGACGGCAAATGCTTTTTCCGAAGATAAACAGGCAGCATTGGATGTCGGAATGAACGATCATATCGCAAAGCCGATCAATATGAATATCCTTGTGCCGACCATCCAGAAATACCTTTGATGCGGACAGAAAGTTTTGCATAAGAACCTCCGCAGGCCGTAATGCACCCGCTAAACGAATACCGCCGAGGAACTTTTCCAGTTGGAAGATGTCCTCAGCGGTATTTTCAGTATATATGTGGCACAGGCAGATGGAAAGCTCTGCGGCTATTGCAGAGAGGATTTCTGCAACACCGAAAACGGACGGATGATCGTGGAGCTGTATCTGGGCAAACAGGGACATCACATTTTGAGGAATCTTGTATTAAACAGGGCAGCAGCCCTTAAAAAGAGTGACAGCGTTTCAGATTGAAATGCTGTCACTCTTTTTTGTTGTCTGAATCACAGATAAAATAGCCGCTTCATCTTGAAAACAGCGTAAAGATTTATTATAATAAGATAAATGGTTGTGTCTTATACAAAGGAGGGCTGAAGTATGGTAGCACAGCGCACCTATCTGGCAATCGACCTGAAAAGCTTCTATGCCTCGGTGGAGTGCGTAGACCGCCATCTGGACCCCCTGACCACCAATCTGGTGGTGGCGGATGCCTCCCGCACCGAAAAGACCATCTGCCTTGCTGTATCGCCCTCCCTGAAAGCCTACAAGATACCCGGCAGAGCACGGCTGTTTGAAGCCGTTCAGCGGGTGAAAGAGGTCAACGCCCAGCGGCTGCAAACTGCCATCCAACAACACAAGGCAGTGCGTGGGGAGGATGGCAAGTACCGCTTTGCCAGCACCTCTTTCGATGCCAACGCCCTGAACGCAGACCCGGCGCTGGGGCTGAGCTATATTGTTGCGCCGCCCCGGATGCAGCGGTATCTGGATGTGTCCACCCAAATCTACAAAACTTACCTCAAATATGTGTCCCCGGCAGACATCTACCCCTACTCCATCGACGAGGTTTTTATTGATGTGACGGGATATCTGCCCTATTACCACATGAGTGCCCATGAACTTGCCATGACCATGGTGCGGGAGGTGCTGTACAACACCGGCATCACCGCAACGGCAGGCATCGGCACCAACCTCTACCTTGCAAAGCTGGCCATGGACATCGTAGCCAAGCACATCCCGGCGGACAAGGATGGCGTCCGCATTGCGGAGCTGGACGAGCAGTCCTATCGGTATCTGCTGTGGAGCCACCGCCCCTTGACGGATTTCTGGATGACAGGTCCCGGCACAGTGAAAAAGCTGGAAGCACACGGCATTTATACGATGGGGGACTTGGCACGTTTTTCTATCCACGGAGAAGATCGACTGTATGAGATTTTCGGCGTAGATGCAGAGATCCTTATTGACCACGCATGGGGCTGCGAGCCCTGCGGCATAGAGCAAATCAAAAGCTACAAGCCCAGCACCAACAGCATCAGCGAGGGGCAGGTGCTGACCTGCCCTTACCCCAACGATAAGGCAAAGCTCATTGTCCGGGAAATGGCGGAAATCTTGATGTTCCGGCTCACCGAAAAAAAGCTGGTGACGGAATCCATCACCTTGGAAGTAGGCTACGACCGGGAGAACGTGGACAAGGGCGGCTATCGTGGTCTGACCCAGACCGACCGCTACGGCAGAGTTATCCCAAAGGCGGCACACGGCACTGTCCGGTTTGAGGTCCCCACCAATCTGGGCAGCACCCTCATCAACGAAAGCGCAAAGCTGTTTGAGCGCATCACCGACCCGGCGCTGACAGTGCGGCGCATTACCATCAACGCCAATAAGGTCACGCCGGACGAGGGCATCTATCAGGTGGACTTTTTCACCGACACCAAGAAGCTGGAAAAGGAGAAAAAACTCCAGCAAGCCATGCTGGGCATCAAGAACAAGTACGGCAAAAACGCCGTGCTGAAAGCCAGCAGCTACGAAGAAGGTGCCACCATGCGCCAGCGCAATGCGCAGATCGGCGGTCACAGCGCAGGAGGTTCGGATGAAAAACTACAAAAATAGCAAAATTGGGCGGGAGACCGCCCAAAAGTACGGGGACATCATAGAGATGGAACGCCCCCGGACGGAAGAATCCCTTCGCAAGCACCCCCGCATGACCCTTCAGAACCGTGCCAAAATCTTTTCGCCCTTCTCTCCGCTGCGGGGCTATGACGAACAGCTTGCCGCAGAAAAGCAGCGCACCGAGCGGGTACCCAAGCGCATTCTGACCGAGGAAGAAATGTCGGCTCTGTCCGATCGTCTGATACAGGTCACCAAGGGCATGACCATCACAGTGCGGTACTTCAAGGAGGACACCGCCCACCCGGAGATTCCGGCAGTGGGCAACTATATCACACTGACCGGAAAAGCAGACCGCATCGACCCGGTGTTCCGCACCCTACAGGTGGGCAATACCGTGGTGCCCTTTGAAAATCTGGTGAAACTCGGCGGGGAGGGTATCATGGACATTGATGCGTATCTGGGCATCGGAGAAGAATGAGATGAGAGAAAATGCTGAAATGGATTTTTATGGGACAGCTCTTTCGGTAAAATGACCTCAGAAGAAGCAAAACGCACATAAAGCGGCCCCGGAGAGCTGCGATAAGCCCTCCGGGGCCATTTTTGTTTTCCGACATCTTTCCGACAGTGGGAAAGCGTGGTAGAATAGGAGCAAAGCTGATATATGATCAACAGGAGGGGGAAAATCAAGATGGAAACGGTCTATATCGCAGGCGGATGCCTTTGGGGCGTACAGCATTTTTTTGACACAGTGCCTGGTGTACAGATGACTGAAGCCGGCAGAGCCAACGGAACAACGAGTTCTCTGGATGGCCCATACGATGGATATGCAGAATGCGTAAAAGTGGTCTATGATGAGAAAAACACAAGCATTTCAGAACTGATGGCACACCTATTTGAGATCATCGACCCCTACAGCCTGAACAAACAGGGCGTGGACGTTGGAAAAAAGTACCGGACAGGGCTGTACAGTACAGATCCCAGACATCTGGAAGAAGCAAGAGCTTTTATAAACGGCCGAGAGGACCGGGACAAGATCATGCTGGAAGTGCTGCCGCTGACAAATTATGTCCGGAGCGCTGAGGAGCATCAGCACCATCTGGAACGGCACCCTGAAGACTGCAGTTACTGCCATATCCCGGATGCTGTCCTGAACAGATACAGAAATCAGTAAATATGCGATCCTACCATTGCAGTAACACCAATGGAAAGTATCAGGAGCAGGAGAGTGCTCCGCTGGTGCGGGAATTTCTGGCGGATACCGGCATGACGGCGGCGCAGATCGACCGGGTGGCCTATCTGGTGGGGCATCACTGATGGTTCTGGATGTGGCGCTTGGCTGAGAGAGCGAAGCGGCTTCTCAATAGTAAAATAACGGAAAACACCCCTGTGAGCTTTTTTAAACTCACAGGGGTGTTTTTAGGCGTTGGGGTCGGTCAGCACAAAGGTCAGCTCGGCGGTGGCGGCGCACTTGCCGTCCACCCACGCCGAGGCTTTGCCCACGCCCACCGGGCCGTGCTGCTCTACCAGTTCACAGTGCAGGGTGAGCACATCGCCGGGGGTGACCTGCTTGCGGAAGCGGGCATTCTTGATGCCGCCGAAGAGGGCCAGTTTGCCCTTGTTCTCCGGCAGGCTGAGCGCTGCCACCGCGCCGGTCTGGGCCAGTGCTTCCAGAATGAGCACTCCCGGCATCACCGGCTGGCCGGGAAAATGTCCGCAGAAAAATTCCTCATTGCGGCTCACGCACTTGCGGCCGATGGCCCACTGGCCCGGCTCATAGTCCAGAATGCGGTCCACAAGGGCAAAGGGATAGCGGTGCGGCAGAAGCGCCGCGATCTCCTCGCTGTTCAGGGCGTTTGCGTCTGCACGCACGGTGCGGGGTTCTGCCATGGGTCAGCCCTCCCATCTGCGCAGGGCGATGCAGGCGTTGTGCCCGCCAAAGCCCAGACTGTTGCTCAGTGCGTAGGTCATGGCCTGCGCACGGCCAGTGTTCGGCACATAGTCCAGATCACATTCGGGATCGGGCTGCTCATAGTGGATGGTGGGCGGCGCAAACTGGTCATGCAGGGCCAGCGCTGTAAATACGGCTTCGATGCCGCCCGCACCGCCCAGCAGATGGCCGGTCATGCTCTTGGTGCTCACCACAGTCAGCTGCTTTGCGTGTTCGCCGAACACCGCATGGATGGCGGCGGTCTCGCAGGCATCGTTCATGTGGGTGCCGGTGCCGTGGGCGTTGATGTGATCCACCTGCTCCGGTGCGATGCCTGCATCCGCCAGCGTCAGCGCCATGCAGTCGATGGCACCTGCGCCGCCGGGGGCGGGGGCGGTGAAGTGGTAGGCATCGCAGTTGGCACCGTAGCCCACCACCTCGGCGTAGATGTGCGCACCGCGGGCACGGGCATGCTCCAGCTCTTCCAGCACCAGCACGCCGCTGCCTTCGCCCATCACGAAGCCGCCGCGCCGTGCGTCAAAGGGCAGGCTGGCTGCATCCGGATCGGTCGCAGTGGAAAGCGCTTTCATGCTGGTAAAGCCGCCGATGCCCAGAGGACTGATGCAGCTCTCTGCACCGCCGCAGACCATGGCGGTCTCGTAGCCGTCACGGATGCGGTGGAAGGCATCGCCTACGGCATTGGTGCCGCCGGCGCAGGCCGTCACCGGGCAGGTGCACATGCCCTTCAGACCAAAGCGGATGGCCACCTGTGCCGCTGCCATGTTGGCAATGGACATGGGCACGAAATAGGGGCTTACCTTTTCCATGCCCTTCTCTTCACCACGGGTGTGCTGCTCCTCAATGGTGGGCAGACCGCCGATGCCGCTGGAAAGGATGACACCGATCTGTTTGGCTTCCGCTTCGGTGTCCAGACCGCTGTCTGCAACTGCTTCAGCGGCGGCAGCAAGGGCCAGAACGGTAAAGCGGGCCATCTTGCGGGCTTCCTTTTTGTCCACGATGGTTTCCGGGTCAAAGCCCTTCACCTCGCCTGCCAGCTTACATTTAAAATCGGTGGTATCGAACTGGGTAATGGGGCCGATGCCGCATTTGCCCGCTTTGGCAGCGGCCCAGCTGTCGGCGGTGTTGTTGCCCAGCGGGTTCACGGTGCCAAGGCCGGTGATCACGACTCTGCGTTTTTCCATGAGAGTTTTCTCCTTTTACATTGCCATGCCGCCGTCTGCACAGAGCACCTGCCCGGTGAGATAGCTGCTTTGTTCTGCGGCAAAAAATGCCACTGCATTTGCCACATCCTCCGGCTTTCCTGCGCGGCCTGCGGGGATGCCCTTTGCCATTTCGGCACGGACGGCTTCCGGCAGGGCGGCGGTCATGTCGGTCTCGATAAAGCCCGGCGCGACCGCATTCACGGTCACATTGCGGCTTGCCAGCTCGCGGGCAAGGCTTTTGGTCAGTCCAATCAGGCCCGCCTTGCTGGCGGCGTAATTGGTCTGGCCGGCGTTGCCCCGCAGGGCCACCACACTGGAAAGGTTCACGATGCGGCCCCAGCGCTGGCGCACCATGCGGCGGGCGGCCTCCTTGCAGCAGAGAAACGCACCCTTGAGGTTTGCGTTCAGCACTGCATCGAAGTCCTCTTCGCTCATGCGCAGGATCAGATTATCGCGGGTAATGCCCGCGTTGTTCACAAGGATATCCACCCGGCCAAAGGCGTTCACCGCCTGTTCAAAGAGCGCTTTGCAGCCCTCGGCAGTGGAAACATCGGCCTGCACAGCCACGGCATTTGCATTTTCGGCCTTGCACAGAGCCACCGTCTCGGCAGCTGCAGCTTCGCCGTGGCAGTAATTCACCACGACATTGCAGCCCTGCTTTGCCAGCTGGATGCACACAGCCCGGCCAATGCCCCGGCTTCCGCCAGTAACAACGGCGGTACGGATGATCGTTTCTTCGCTCATAGCTCTTCCTTCCATGCTGTCAGTGCGGCGTTCAGCTGCTCCGGGGTCTCCACCGAAGCGCAGACCACGCCGGGCAGGGTCTTTTTCACAAAGCCAGCCAGAGCATTGCCCGGGCCAACTTCCAGAATATGGTCTACGCCCAGCTCACCGAGGCGGTGGAGCGTATCTTCCATGTAAACGCTGCTCTGCACCTGCTTCACGAGCAGGGCGGGGATGCTGTCCTGCTCAGCTTTTTCACGGCCAAGGCAGTTGAACAGCACCGGCACCTGCATCTCGCCAAAGGGCTCAGACGCAAAACGCTTTGCCAGTGCATCCCCGGCGGGGGCCATGAGACGAGTGTGGAACGGGCCGCTCACCTTGAGCGGGATGCAGCGGCGGGCACCGGCTTCTTTGGCCAGTGCAGCGGCTTTGTCCACAGCGGCTTTCTCGCCGCCGATGACCAGCTGCCCCGGGCAGTTGTAGTTGCAGATCTGCACACAGCCGAGCTGTGCAGCCTGCTCACAGCAGGCTGCAAGTGCCTGCCGGTCAAGGTTCAGCACGGCGGTCATGCCGCAGTCGATGCCCTTTGCAGCTTCGGCCATGGCTTTGCCGCGGTAAGCGGCCAGCTCGATGGCCTGCTTTGCGGTGAACACCCCGGCAGCTTCCAGCGCGGAGTATTCGCCCAGCGAAAGCCCGGCCACATAAGCGGGTTTCACGCCCTGCTGGGTCAGCACTGCGGTCACGCCGCAGGCAAAGGCCACCATGCAGGGCTGGGTGTATTCGGTCTGATTCAAAAGGCCGTCGGGGTCCTCAAAGCAGACGCGGTGCAGGTCGAAGTCCAGCTCTGCACTGTCAAATGCCGCCCGGAACGCGGGAGAGCTTTCGTAAAATTCTTTGCCCATGCCGGGGTGCTGTGCCCCCTGACCGGCATATAAAACGGCAAGCTTCATTGATTTTGCCTCCATTCGGTCACAAGTTCATCCATCAGCTCCTGTACCGTGCGCATCCGGTCCAGCCTGCCCACGTTGGCCCCGCAGAAGAACAGGCCCTCCTCCACATTGCCCTTTACGGCTTCGATGAGCGCGTGGGTGATGCAGTAGGGCACCTTGGCAGGGTCGCAGGTCTTCAGGCAGCGGGCACAGTGCCGGGGAGGGAAGCGGGTCCCCTCTGCCAGCGCCTGCACCAGCGGGGTGTTCAGTGCACGGCCCGGCATTCCCACCGGGCTGTGGATGATCCGTACATCCTCGGGCCGGGCGTTCAGCAGAACGTCCTTGTAGCCCTGAGATGCGTCGCACTCGTAGGTGGTGATAAAGCGGGTAGCAAGCTGTACGCCCGCAGCGCCCATTGCGGTAAAGTGGGCCATGTCGGCACCGGTATACACGCCGCCTGCCACAAATACGGGGATGCTGTGGCCAAATTGTGCTTCAAAGGGCTTTACCTCGGCCAGCACCTCGGGCAGGATGTCGTCGAGGGTCTGGCATTTTCCTGCCAGCAGGTCATCTTCGGCAAAACCGAGGTGTCCGCCTGCCTTGCAGCCTTCGATTACCACAAAATCAGCGGTGCGGCCAAACTCTTTGGCCCAGCGGCGCAGGATGAGCTTTGCGGCTCTTCCGCTGGAAACGATGGGAGCGATGGCAACATCCGTTGTGCCCACGATGCCGGGCAGCTCCAGCGGCAGGCCCGCGCCGGACACCACCGCGTCCACGCCCGCTTTCACAGCGGTGCGGATCGCAGCCGCATAATCCTGCGTTGCCACCATGGCATTGATGGCTACCATACCGGCACCCTTCGCGATCTCCTTTGCTTTCTGAATCTCGGCGGTCAGGGCACGGTGGTTGGCGCTTGCCGGGTCGCGGGCAAAGTCCGGCTCCCGGTAGCCTGCATCGGCGGTGGAGATGCACCCCATGCCGCCGCAGGCTGCAACGGCACCGGCCAGCCCGCCGAGGGAAACGCCCACACCCATGCCGCCCTGTAAGATAGGCACAGACAGGGCCTTTCTACCGAGGGTCAGCATTCGGTGTTCAGCGCGGCAATGCGCTGCCTCCCGCCGTTCCACAGGTCTGCAAGAATATCCGCCACCGGGCGCACCTCGTGCAGCATGCCTGCCACCTGACCGGCCATCAGGCTTCCGGTGGTGGTGTCGCCCTCAAACACGGCGCGGCGCAGGCTGCCAAGGGTGTATTTTTCCAGCTCCATCTTGTCGGCACCGGCGTTTTCCTGCCGGACATATTCGCGGCTCATGCGGTTTTTCAGCACTCGCACCGGCGCACCCACGCTTCGACCGGTCACGATGGTATCGCTGTCCTTGGCCTTGAGCAGGGCGGCTTTGTAGTTGGGGTGGATGGGGCATTCCTCGCTTGCCAGCAGGCAGGTGCCCACCTGCACACCGCAGGCTCCCAGAGCCAGAGCCGCTGCCATCTGGCGGCCATCGGCGATGCCGCCAGCCGCAATGACGGGTACATTTACGGCATCCACCACCTGCGGCACCAGCGCCATGGTAGCCATTTCGCCCACATGGCCGCCGCTCTCGGTGCCCTCAGCAATGACAGCATCGATGCCCAGCGGCTCCAGATGCTTTGCCAGCACGGCGGCGGCGACAACCGGGATCACCTTGATGCCTGCCGCTTTCCATGCGGGGATATATTTGCCTGGGTTGCCTGCACCGGTGGTCACAACGGGCACGCCCTCTTCCACCACGATCTTGGCAAACTCATCTGCCTGCGGATGCATGAGCATGATGTTCACGCCAAAAGGCTTGTCGGTCAGCTCTTTGCAGCGGCGGATGTTCTGGCGCAGGGTGTCGGCGTTCATGCCGCCCGCACCAATGATGCCCAGCGCACCCGCGTTGGAGCAGGCGGCGGCAAACTCGCCGGTGGCAATGTTGGCCATGCCGCCCTGAATGATGGGGTATTTTGTGCCTAGAATTTCATTTAAAAGTTTCATAGTTTTATCCTATCGGTAAGCGTCCTCGCCCTCTCAGTCTCGCTCTGCTCGACAGCTCTCCCAAGGGGAGAGCCCTAGGCAGTACGGTAAACTTTTCGGTTTTGCCAAAGGCTCCCACTTTGGGGGAGCTGTCACCGAAGGTGACTGAGAGGGCGAGCCCGTTTGCCGAACATGATTTTTACTCTTTGTATTGAAAAATTGTGCCGCCCCATGTCAGGCCGCCGCCAAAGCCGATGCAGGCCAGAAGCTGGCCCGGCTGCAGCTGCCCGTTCTCGGCAAGCTCGTTCAGGGCGACCGGGATGCTGGCGGCGCTGGTGTTGCCGTGGCGGTCCATGTTCTTGTAGAACTTTGCCGGGTCAGCCTTCAGCGCCCGCACGCAGTGGTCGATGATGCGGCTGTTGGCCTGATGGCAGACCACCCACTCGAGATCATCAAGGGTCAGCTGTGTTTCATCCAGCACAGTGTGCAGGCACTTGGGCAGGGCATCCACTGCAAAGCGGAATACGGCCTTGCCGTCCATGGTGATGGGCGCAGAACCTGTGCGGTTCGGCCCGCCCGCATGGAGAACATCGCTGCCGCGCGCGCCCAGCGCCAGAGCAAAGGGAGTGTCCGACAGCTGAAAAATGGCAGCACCGGCTCCATCCCCAAACAGTACACAGGTGGAGCGGTCGGCGGGGTCCATCAGGCGGGAAAGGGCTTCGCACCCAATGACGAGGGCATACTGTCCACCCAAAGTTGTCAGCAGTCCCCGCGCCACGGCTATGCCGTAGAGGAAGCCGGAACAGGCCGCGTTGACATCCAGCGCAGGCCGGTCCTCGGGAAGGCCCAGCGCCGCCTGCACCTGACAGGCTACACTGGGGGTCGCGTCTGGGGCGGACAGGGTGGCACAGATGCAGCACCCGATCTGCGCAGGGGCAAGGCCGCTGCGGGCCAAAGCCTGCTTTGCGGCGGAAATGGCCAGCGTGGCGGCAGATTCATCCTCCGTGCACCAGTGCCGGGTGCGGATGCCGGTGCGGCTGGTGATCCACTCGTCGCTGGTATCCACCATGCGGCTCAGATCTTCGTTGGTGACCGTTCGGCCGGGGATGGCCCCGCCGGTGGCGATCAGCTGTAAACCACTCATGCGTTCCTCGTTTCTCCGATCTGGCGGTATTTTTTATAGCGCTGGTCGGCCAGCTGGCGGCCGCTCATGCGGCACAGCTCTTTCAGGTGCACCCGCAAAGCAACATCCAACTGTTCAAACAAGGCTGCGTGGCTGCGCTGTGCGCCGCCCAACGGTTCCGGGATCACCTGCTCCACGATGCCATCGCTGTACAGATCCTGCGCGGTCAGCTTCATCATCTCGCAGGCTTCGCCGCTGCGGGAAGCATCCTTCCACAGGATGCTGGCAAAGCCCTCGGGGCTGAGCACCGAGTAAACGGCATTTTCCAGCATGAGGATGTGGTTTGCCACACCCAGTGCCAGCGCACCGCCGGAAGAGCCTTCGCCGGTGACAACGGCAATAACCGGCACGGTCAGGCCGCTCATTTCCATCAGGTTGCGTGCAATGGCTTCGCCCTGACCGCGCTCCTCGGCATCCTTGCCGGGGTAAGCACCCGGCGTGTCAATGAAGGTGATGATGGGCCGGCCAAACTTTTCGGCCTGCTTCATCAGGCGCAGGGCCTTGCGGTAGCCCTCCGGCCCCGGCATACCAAAGTTACAGGCCAGATTTTCTTCCAGTGTGCTGCCCTTGCGGTGGCCAATGACCGTCACCGGCAATCCGTGAAAACGGGCGATGCCGCCCAGAATGGCAGGGTCTTCCTTGCACTGACGGTCGCCGCGCTGCTCAAAGAAGTCGGTGAACAGGGCAGAAACGGTCTCATCAATGTGGGGGCGCTCCGGGTGCCGGGCCAGAAACACCCGATCCTCGGCGGTCAGCGGGCCGCAGGTGCGCAGGATCTCGTCCTCTTCCACAGCCAGCTCTGCCAGCTCGGAGGCATGGGCCGTGATGGCATCCATCTCGTTGCCGCTGCCTTTCAGCGCGGCGATCTGGGCATCCAGCGGAGCCAGCTGCTCTAAAATTTCCTTGATCATTCGTGTTTTCCTCCTGCATGGAGCTGCAAGACCTGGATCAGGGTATCCCGCAGCTGGCTGCGGGGCACCACCTGATCCACAAAGCCGTGCTCCATCTGGAACTCGCTGCGCTGGAATCCGGCAGGCAGCTTTTCGCCAATGGTCTGCTCAATGACCCGCGGACCTGCAAAGCCGATCAGCGCGCCAGGCTCTGCCAGCATGATGTCGCCAAGGCTTGCAAAGCTGGCTGTCACACCGCCGGTGGTGGGGTGGGTGAGCACACTGATGTACAACCCGCCCTTTGCCGAAAAGCGCTGGGTGGCGGCACTGGTCTTTGCCATCTGCATCAGGCTGAAAATGCCCTCCTGCATCCGCGCGCCGCCGCTGGCCGAAAAAATAACCAGCGGCAGGTGCTTTGCGGCGGCGTACTCGATGGCGCGGGTGATCTTGTCGCCCACGGCAGTGCTCATGCTGCCCATGAAAAAGCGGCTGTCCAGCACGGCAGCCACGCAGGCCACCCCGCCGATGCGGCCGGTGGCCGTTACAGCGGCTTCGCGCAGGCCGGTCTTGTTCTGGGCGGCGGCAAGCTTTTCACGGTAGCTCGGAAAATGCAGCACATCCTGCGGAGCAAGGTCGGCATCCAGTTCCCGGAAGCTGCCGTGGTCCAGCACCAGACTGAGCCGGTAGTACCCGCCAATGGGCATGTGGTAGCCGCAGTTGGGGCAGACGTAAAGGCTTCTTGCCCACAGGGTGCGTGCGGCGCGGCGGCCGCACTGCTTGCACTCCACAAACTGCTGCTCGTGCCAGACGGCACCGGCATCCCGCTTGGCCTTCAGCTGGAAGGTGCGCTCCCGCATTCGGCCGGGGAAAAGATCTCGGATATCGTTCATTGCTTTTTGCCTCAGATATGTGCGGTGATGTAGTTGTAGATATCGCCCACGGTCTTGAGCTTTGCCAGCTCTTCGTCCGGGATGGACACGCCGCAGGCATCTTCCAGAGCCATGTTCAGCTCCACGGCATCCAGACTGTCGGCCTCCAGATCCTCGGTCAGGCTGGCCTCCATGGTCACCTTGTCCTCGTCGCAGTTCAGGGTATCAACAACGATCTTCTTCATTTCTTCAAACGTCATGGTAGTAGTCTCCTTTGATTTGTTTTGAATATCTAAATTTTTTGAAGTTTCTTGCGAACACGACCATTATAGCCGAATCGTTGGATAAGTCAAGAATAATAGTTAAAATATTTTATCTTTTACAATTCTGACACAGTTTTCTTCCTTTTATATATTGTCCTCTTTTACGCCGGTGTGCAGTGTGGTATACTTGACCCAGCAGTCTGAGAACAGTGTTTCCCTGTGAGGGAAAGGAGCCTTCCGATGATTACGATTTCAGAGCGCAGAGAGCATGAATCTGCAAAAAGTTTTGTTCTGCGGGTATTGATCGATAATATTATCAATACCCGTCTGGAGCCGGGTGAAAAACTGAACGAGCCGGAATTGTGCGAACAGCTGGGGGTGAGCCGCACTCCCTTCCGGGAAGCAGAGCTGGAGCTGGCGCAGCGGCGGCTCATTGAGATCCGGCCCAAGATCGGCACCTATGTTTCTCTCATCGATGCAGAGCTGGTGGAAGAAGTGCGCCATCTGCGCGCTGTGCTGGAAGCAGAGATCGCCCGCATGGCGTGCGAAAAGCTGACCCCGGCGGATATCGACCAGCTGTGGGAGAACGTGGCGCTCTGGCGCATGTACATTGAGCGTGCACAGGAAGAAAAGATCTTTGAGCTGGACAAGGGGTTCCACCGGCTGCTTTATGTGCAGTGCGGCTGCCCGTACTGGTACGATCTGGTGGAAAATCTGGCTCCGCATTTTGACCGCACCACCATCCTCAGCTTCCGCTGCAGGCCCGCAAAAACGATCTACGAAGATCACGTCAGCCTGCTGAAAGCCATTGAACAGAAGGATGCGGCGGCAGCACACCGCATTGCCGGGCAGCATATGCAGCGCTACACGGAGAACCTTTCTGCGATCCGGGAAGCATTCCCACACTATTTCAAAGCCTGAAACAACCGTATCACGTTCAGAAATGCCGTATCTATGCCAAAAGATGCGGCATATTTTTGTGCAGTTTTTTGCAGGAAACGGCTTGACAGAGATTGTAAAATGTTATATATTTTAGTCAATGAAATATATAACATAAAAGCCGGATCTCCAAATCAGGAAGAAAGGTGGATACCATGAAAAAACAATACGATGTGGTCATCATCGGTGCGGGTGTCGTGGGCAGCGCCATTGCACGCGAACTTTCGCGCTACAAATTGAGCATTGCAGTGCTGGAAAAAAATCTGGATGTCTGCAACGAGACCAGTGGCCGCAACTCTGCGGTGGTGCACGGCGGCTTTGCCAACCCCATTGGCAGCCTGAAAGCGAAGTGCTGCGTAGAAGGCAACCGCATCATGGATCAGCTGGCCGAAGAGCTGAACTTCCCGTTCAAGCGTTGCGGCAAGGTGCTGGTGGGCAACACCCCCGAGGACATGGAGCAGCTGGAGCGCACCATGAAGCAGGGCGCTGTCAACGGCTGCACCGGCCTTGAGATGATCGATGAAGCAAAGCTGCACGAGCTGGTGCCCGCCGTGGTGGGCAAGTTTGCCATGTGGTCCAAAAACAGCGGCATCATGGACCCGTTCCTGTACACGGTGGCTCTGGCCGAGAACGCACACGCCAACAGCGTGGACTTCTTCTTTGACCACAAGGTAGAGGCTATCACCCGGGAAAATGAGCTGTATTACCTGCATACTGCCCATGGCGATTTCTGCACCCGCTGGGTGGTCAACGCCGCTGGTCTGGGCGCAAAGCAGATCTCCGACCTGCTGGGCCTGACCGGCTACCGTGTCATCGGCTCCCGCAGCAACTACATCATCCTGCACAAGCGCATGGGCAAGCTGCTGCCTATGCCGGTGTACCCGGTGCCCAGCAACACTTATATGGGCATCCACATCACCCCCACCGTGGACGGCAACGTGACTGTTGGCCCGGACGCGGAAAACACCGATGTGCTGGACGACTACGGTGTGCCGCAGGCCAACATGGACAGTCTGGCCGTGGAGGGCGCAAAGCTGTGGCCCCACATCTTTAAAAAGGATCAGATCCGCACCTTCGCCGGCATCCAGCCCAAGTGGGTGGATGAAAACGGTGCCATTCAGGACTGGAAGGTGGAGATCCGGGACGATGTGGCACCCAATGCCGTCAACCTCGTGGGCATTGAATCCCCGGGCCTGACCGGCAGCGTGCCGCTGGCCCGCTACGTCATCGGTCTGATGCAGGAGCGCGAAAAGTTTGAGGAAAACCCAGACTTTGACCCGCACCACAAGGGCATCGTCAAGTTTGCCGAGTGCACGCCGGAACAGCAGGCCGAGCTGATCGCGCAGGACCCCGATTACGGCGAGATGATCTGCAGCTGTGAGGAAGTGACCAAGGCCGAGATCCTGCAGGCCATCCACAACCCGCTGGGCGTTTCCACCATGACCGGCATCAAGTACCGCACCCGCGCCATGATGGGCGGCTGTCAGGGCGGCTTCTGCCAGATGAAGATCGAACACTTCATTGAGCAGGAGCTGGGCACCGAGCCGGAGAATGTGCGTTACAGCCGTCAGGGGTCATGGGTACTCACCGGCAATATGCGGAAGGAGGAGAACTGAGCGATGGAACAGAAAGACGTTGTGATTATCGGCGGCGGCCCTGCAGGTCTTGCCGCAGCGGTGGAGCTGCACAAGCAGGGCATCCGCAACATGATCATTCTGGAGCGCGAGGCGATGCTGGGCGGCATCCTGCGCCAGTGCATCCATGACGGTTTCGGTCTGGGCCGCTTCGGCGAGAGCCTGTCCGGCCCGGAATATGCACAGGCGTTCATTGATGAAGTGAACAAGCGTGAGATCCCTTACGAGACCAGCGCCACGGTGCTGAGCCTGACGGAGGATCGTGTCGTCACCGCCTCCACCCGCAGCGGCCTGCGCCAGTATCAGGCAAAGGCTGTGGTGCTTGCCATGGGCTGCAAGGAGCGCAGCCGCGGCGCACTGGGTATTCCCGGCGAGCGTCCGGCGGGCGTGTTCACCGCAGGCACCGCGCAGGCTTACATGAACCTCTACAACCGGATGCCCGGCAAGGAGGTCGTCATCCTCGGCTCCGGCGATATCGGCATGATCATGGCACGCCGCATGACGCTGGAAGGCGCTCATGTGCAGGCAGTGTTCGAGCTGATGCCTTACCCCTCCGGCCTGCCGCGCAACATCGTGCAGTGTCTGGATGACTACAATATCCCGCTCTATCTCAGCCACACCGTCACCGAGATCCATGGCCGTGACCGTCTGACCGGCGTGACCATCTCCGAGGTGGATGCAAACCGTCGGCCCATCCCCGGCACCGAGAAGGAGTACAAGTGTGATACGCTGATCCTCTCCGTGGGCCTGATCCCGGAGAACAAGCTGCTGGAGGATGCCGGCATCGCCATTGACCCCCACACCAACGGCGCTGTGGTGGACGAGAACCTGCAGACCAACGTGCCCGGCGTGTTCTCTGCCGGCAATGTGCTGCATGTGCATGATTTGGTGGACTTTGTTTCCATGGAGTCCGAGGCACTGGCACGCCACGCTGCCGCCTACGTTGAGGGCAAGGGCATCGACCCCTGCACGCTGGACGTGAAGTGCGGCGAGGGCGTGGGCCACACCATTCCGCAGAAGGTCAGCGGCAAGAACGACTTCAGCCTGTCGCTGCGCGTGCGGAACCACTACCGTGACTGCCGCATCGTGGTGCGCCAGAACGGTGTGGAAGTTGCTGCCAAGAAGATGAAGAAAGCTATTCCTGCGGAGATGATCCAGTTCAAGGTCTCTGCTGCCAAGCTGCAGGAAACGGGCGCACTGGAGGTGTCGGTGGAATGAAAAAGCAATTTACCTGTATCGTCTGCCCCAACGGCTGCGAGATCGAAGCCGAAGTTGAAAATGGTCAGGTGATCTCGGTCACCGGTCACACCTGCCCCCGCGGCGAACAGTATGTCCGTCAGGAGTTGACTGCGCCCCGCCGCACCATCGCCAGCTCGGTGCTGGTCAAGGGCGGCGAGCTGCCTGTTACCAGCGTGCGCCTGACCAAGGCCGTCCCCAAGGATATGATCTTCCCGGTGATGGACGAGATCCGCAAGGTGGTGCTGACAGCACCGGTCAAAGCGGGCACCATCGTGCTGCACAACGTCTGCGGGCTGGACAGTGACGTGATGGTCACCAAGAATGTGGATGCCTGCTGACCGGCTGAAATTAGGAGAGATAAAAAACAGAAGGAGAAGTTCTGCAAAAAAACGGACCGAAGGAGCCTTTATGCACATGATAAAACTTGGAGTGTGCTCAAGGTCAAGAGGAAGATGATTTCTTTCCCGGCAGGACTGTGCTATACTGGAAAAAAGATCTCCGGGTGCAGCGCAAAAGCTGCTGCAGGGAAGCTGAAACTTACAGAAATGAGGAACACACACGGCAATGGCACAGCACGAACGCGGCACGGCATATTATCATCTTCCGGGACTGTTTGAATTTTATGAACTGTACCGTGTGTTTCTGCCGCTGTTCCGTGAACACAGGGAATATTTTTACGACTGGTGCGAGATCGGTTCGGTCTACGGTGCACCGGCCGACTGCATCTGGGGCGGGGGCCGCGCTGGCTTTGGCGATGCACAGCCGCATCGGGTGCTTGCACTGATGCAGGAATATGGCATATCGGCCCGGCTCACCTTCAGCAATTCGCTGCTCCGGGAAGAGCACCTTGCAGACCGGAAATGCAATGCCCTCTGTGCGCTGTTTGAAAAAGAAAACCGTGTGCAGAATGGTGTCATCGTCCATTCGGACCTGCTGCTGGACTACCTGAAAAGGCAGTATCCTGGCCTTTATTTCGTGTCCTCCACAACAAAAGTCCTTACAGATTTCCAGCAGCTCCGCAGAGAGACGGAACGGGAAGAGTTCCGCTATGTTGTGCCGGATTTCCGCCTGAACAAGTCGTTTGCAGAGCTGGACACCCTGTCGCAGGACCAGAAGGACAAGGTGGAATTTCTGTGCAACGAATGCTGCTGGTACGGCTGCCGGGACAGAAAGCACTGCTACGAGAATGTCAGCCGCAAAAATCTGGGCGAGGACTGCCCGGACCACCGCTGCACAGCGCCGGGCGCACAGCAGGGCTATCGTTTTTCAAAGGCAATGGAAAACCCCGGCTTTATCGGGGCCGGGGATATCCGCAAAATTTATCTGCCCGGCGGCTTTTCCAACTTCAAGATCGAGGGGCGGGGACTGGGCAGCGCGTTGATACTGGAATTTCTGCTTTACTACATGACAAAGCCTGAGTATCAGCTGCGCGTCCGGGAAGAAATTTATCTGGACAACATGCTGGATCTGTTCTGATGGCCCTGAGCCGCGTTCATATTTGCTTCCGTGATGCATTCTGCCGCCTTCGGGCGGCTTTTGTTTTACCCTGTTTCAGGAAGCAATAAAAATAGGTATGGAGATAAATCAGACTTCTGTATCTCGCATTCCAGCGGTATTTTGAAACAGTTTATCAAGGAAGTGCGTGTCGGAGCGACTATAATATCGAGATCGTTCTCAATGTGCCGCTGGACGAGTTCGAGGAGTTTAAGCGTCACGCAGCATCGGCTGGACGGGGCAAAAAACAGAAAAATAAGTCGCAAAATCCTCAAAAAGTTGGGCATTGTACATCAAATGCCGGAATCGCCGTTTTAGACAAAACAGCAGGTGAAACTATAAGCATTGTGCCTAAAAATGCTGCACACGTAATTTTGCGCTGTCAAGACGAATGATGCACGATTTTGCAAAGATTGGCAAAAAGAAACGCCGTATCGTTTAACACGATACGGCGTTTTATGGATTCGAAGGAAGTCGAACCCTCGACCTTTCGGATGCGAACCGAACGCTCTCCCAGCAATATCGCTTTTGTGCACACCTTATGCACTGCGAGAGAAGAAAAATCAACGTATATTCGTCCATATAGAATATTCTGCCAGCCCAACGACCTTTCTCGGTCGCAAGTATGGCATCCAAGTCGCTGATTTTCAGGATAAAGCGATTTGGGGCGTAATATGGTTGGCGGACAAGTGAGCTACAGGCCATTGAGATGTAACTCACATGGGGTTCAGATGTATCACATCCCGATTCAAAATAAAATACGATGTACCGTAAAAGCGCAGCTTCTACTCTTGATGAATGGAAGATGCGCTTTTTACATTTGACAGCAAGTTATAGATTGACAAGAGTGCACATACACGATAAACTTTATATAGTATTATGTAAATCAGAAGGAGGCCAAACCATGAGCATTAAGTACACTACCCCTGCCCAGCATAAGAGCAACCTCCGCAATGTATATGGCACCTTTGCCATTGAGGGTATGACCATCAGCAAAGATACGCGCAGCAACCTTGACCGCATTAGCAACGGTCAAGCCAGCTATCAGCAAATCGTGAATGAATTGCGAGCAAAGTACGCAAAGAAGGGCTGATGATGTTCTCGAAGTACGATGTCTATACCACGGTGCAGTCCATGTACTGCTACCCGGATACGGATGTTCTGATCAACAAGTTGAATATTCATGATAAAGCCGAACTCAAACAGGCCGAAGAAGAATTTACGGCTGTAAAACAGATGGCTCTGTTACAGGAGCCAATCAAGGGACGTTTTACCAAAACACACCTGTTTCGGATTCACCGTTTCCTTTTTGAAGATGTGTATCCCTTTGCAGGGCACATCCGCAAAGAACAAATCAGCAAGGGCGACACGATGTTCTACCCGCCAGACCTGATTGACCGAGAATTGGAGCGTGTGTTCAAAAACATTCACTCCAAGAAGCTGCTTGCCGAACAAGATGAAGAAAAGCAGATTCAGAATTTGTCGCAGACGATGGCAGAGCTGAACATCATCCATCCTTTCCGCGAGGGAAATGGCCGCAGCACCCGTGAACTGATTCGCTGCATGGCACTAGAATATGGTCTGCACATCAACTGGGGCAACACTGACCGAGAGACTTTGATCAACGCTGCAATCGCTGCCGTAGACGATGAGATGGCGTTCTGCGATGTTCTAAGGCAGTGCATCGAAAAGAAAGACACATAATAATAGTCTACGAACCAGAATGCATAATCTGTATAAAAAGCCGCTTCTTTTCATTTTGAATCGAAGCGGCTTTTTATATTAACAATTCAAGAGCACCTGTAAAACAACGAGTACAACTTTCATGAATCTTATAGTTGATAATATACGGTTGTTGTCAACTATCCTGAATTTCAACACGCTGATGAATTTTTGCAGCCACATCGGTATAGAGGTCTACATCAAAACCTTCTGCGACTTCAAAACTAACGAACAAACAATAAGGTATGATCTTGGCAGAATCTGTCCAGACCATCAGCAAGGGACGGCTGATCCGCCCGATGGGGCGGTTGAGCATCCCGGAACTCATTCGGCTCAATTATGCGCTGCTGTATCAGCTCGATCTGAACGAATGGGTATGGAGAAAGGAGGCCTATGAACGCTATCTGCGATACCACCGCTAAATCGGAAACTCTTTCCGTCAAAGGCTGCAAAGTCAAGATTACTTATGCGCCTGCGGATACGGACTGTCTGGATGCGATCCAGAAGCTGCTGCAAACCACCATCCTGCGCACGGCAGGGCACACCGCTGCCTGACATCCTTGTGTTCCTTGAATGCGTGAGATAAGATAAAATCGAACTGAACCTTGAAAACAAAATATGGACGAAACACGTTTGATTTTTCCTTTCTCACTCAAAGAAAGAGAGATTGAAATGAAAAAACGTGTCTATACCTTATACCGTGTTTCGACCAAAGGACAGGTCGAGAAAGACGACATCCCCATGCAGAAAGAAGCCTGCCGCAACTTTGCAGAAAGTCAGGGCTGGGAAATCGTCAAGGAATTTTCCGAAAAAGGCGTTTCCGGCTTCAAAAAATCTGCCAAAGAGCGTGACGAACTCCAGAAAATTCAACAGGCTGCGATGGAAGGCAAGTTTGACATCCTGCTGGTGTTCATGTTTGACCGCCTAGGCCGCCGTGACGATGAAACGCCCTTTATCGTAGAGTGGTTCACGAAGCAGGGCATCGAAGTCTGGAGCGTGAACGAAGGACAGCAGCGATTTGACACCCATGTGGACAAGCTGATGAACTACATCCGCTACTGGCAGGCATCCGGCGAAAGTCTGAAAACCTCTGTCCGTACCCGGACAAGGCTGGAACAGCTCACCGGGGAAGGCCACTATACAGGCGGCACCGTGGCTTTTGGCTACAAGCGTGTCCGCCTTGGTCGGGTGAACAAGAAGAATCAGGAAGTCTGCGACCTTGTGATTGATGAAGCGGAAGCTGAGATCGTCCGGCTGATTTTCCACAAGTACGTTTACGAGGGCTACGGCGCACAGAAGTTGAGCCACTATCTTTATGAACAGGGCGTCGTAGGACGGAATAACAAAAATATCCCCAACACCAGCATCGTTCGGATGATCAAGAATAAAGGATACACGGGGTACCTCATCAACGGTGCGGTGGAAACCGAGTGCCCACAGCTCCGCATCATCGAACCAGAGCTGTTCGAGCAGGCACAGGAACTGCGGCAGGCACGCACTTGTGAGCGTGGCGGTACTTCACTGGGCACCAGCTCCAAAGCCCTGTTGACCGGGCTGGTCTACTGTGCCCACTGCGGCAACCGCTTGAGCCTGACCAGCAGCGGACGGACGCACACCTATGCCGATGGGCATACGGTGAAAGAAGTCCGGCCCCGGTATAGCTGCTTCTACAAGATTCGGCATCCGGGAGACTGCGATGGGCAGTCTGGCTACGGCGTTTCTAAGCTGGATTCCATCGTGGAAGAAGTTGTCCGGCAGATCTTCGCGCAGTTCCGGGAGGTTTCCCGGAAGAAGCTGCTGGAATCGGTCAAGACCAACGATGCCGCCCGCATCCAGAAGAAAATCAAGAAATTTCAGAAGGACTTGGAAGCCAAACAGAAAGAGCTGGACGACCTGAAAGCCGAAACCATTCTGGTCATTCGGGGCGTAAGTGCCTTGGACAAAGAACTGCTGAGCACACTGGTAGCCGAGGCAAGAGAGGCTTTGGAAACTCTGGAAAAGCAGCTCGTGCAGGCACAGGAAGAATACGAAGAAGCCACCAAAACGGCAAAGCGCAGCAACTACATCTGCAACGAGCTGTTTACATGGGCGGATGTTTACGACACCGCCAACCACGATGAACGCCGCGCTATCTTGCAGCAGTTCATTACGGAGATTCGTGTCCGAAAAAACTACGAAATCTCGATCACCCTGAACGCCAGCTTCAACCAAGTGGAACAGCTCAAGGCTGTGTCATCCTACGATGGTGCGGAAATTTTTGAAGGAATTTCCGAGAAGGAGGCATAAAAGCGATGCGCTTGCCCACAGCACTCTGCAAAATGCAAAGAAAGAGACGTGAAAGCGATGGATTTTCAAAAAGTACATTGATGACCCCACCCGGTTCGCATCCGACTTCGGGGTTCGGAGCCCGGCACGGTCTGCCAAAGTTTTTTAGGCATAAAAAACGCCGCATCGTACAAAACGATGCGGCAAATTGGTGGACCTAGAGGGATTCGAACCCTTGACCTCTCGGATGCGAACCGAACGCTCTCCCAACTGAGCTATAGGCCCATGTGATGACCCTGTAAGTGTAACTCTGTTCGGGCGATTTGTCAAGTATTTTGGGCAGGGCCAAAAGCCTGGCTCATCAGCGGTTGCCTAGCTGCCAGAAAGCAACAGCGCTGGCAGCGGCAACATTCAGGGAATCCACGCCGTGGGACATAGGAATCTTTACGGTGTAGTCACAGGCGGCAATGGTGCTGTGGGCAAGGCCGTCACCCTCTGTGCCCAGCACGATGGCAAGCTTCGGCTCAGCGGAAAGAGCGCTGTCGTCAATGCTTACGGAGCGGTCGCTCAGAGCCATGGCAGCAGTCTTGAAGCCAAGACTGTGCAACTGAGCAATGCCGTTTTCCGGCCAGTCGGCAGGACAGGTGCCAATCTGCGCCCAGGGCACCTGAAACACGGTGCCCATGCTCACACGCACGGCACGGCGGCACAGCGGGTCGCAGCAGGAAGGAGTAACGAGCACGGCATCCATGTTCAGTGCAGCGGCGCTGCGGAAGATCGCTCCCACATTGGTGGAGTCCACAATGCCCTCCAGAACGGCCACCCGGCGGGCATTGCGGCAGACCTCTTCCACGCTGCGCGGCAGCGGGCGGCGGAGGGCGCACAGCACGCCGCGGGTCAGTACGAAGCCGGTCAGGCTGGCAAGGGTCTCACGGTCGGCTGTGTACACCGGGGCATCACCGCAGCGGGTCAGGATAACGGCAGCCGGGCCGGTGATCTGTTTGCGCTCCATGAGCAGGGAGAGCGGGGTGTATCCGGCATCCAGCGCACGGGTGATCACCTTGGGGCTTTCGGCAATAAAGATGCCTTTATCCGGCTCCAGACGATTGCGCAGCTGCGCTTGCGTCAGGCGGGCATAGACATCCAGCTCCGGTGCGGAAAGGTCTGTGATCTCGACAATATTCGGCATAAGGAAGTTCTCCTTTGGAAAAGCTTTTTTCTTATTCTAACACAACCTGTGAGGGAATGCAAAGTGCGGGCCGGGCACGGCCGTATTTTTGGCTCTGGCAGGACGCAGGGATATACATGCATGACATGTAAAATTGATATGAACCAAGCTGTAAAAATATATTATAATAGGGTGCGAAAAGAGGGGAAAAGGTAATATGAAAACAAAACATCATGGGCAGATGTCGGAGTCCTTCCTGACGGCGGTGTTCCTTTTGCTTTCGGGCGGGCTGCAGGATGCCTATACGTATCTGTTCCGCGGCAAGGTGTTTGCAAATGCACAGACCGGCAACATCGTGCTGCTGAGTGCCAACATCATGGATGGTCAGTGGGATCGGGTGCTACACTATCTGGTTCCTCTGTGTGCTTTTGCGCTGGGCGTACTGGTGGCAGAAAAGATGCGGGAGTGCTTTCGTGACATGCAGCGGCTTCACTGGCGGCAGCTGGTGGTGCTGGGCGAAGTGCTTCTGCTGTTCGTTGTAGGTTTTTTACCGCAGGAGCAGAATCTGCTGGCAAACGCCATCGTTTCCTTCTCCTGCGCGATGCAGGTGCAGGCGTTCCGCAAGGTGAACGGCTATGCATTTGCCAGCACTATGTGCATTGGTGACCTGCGCAGCGGTGTGGAAGCATTCTGCATCTGGCGCAAGACCCATGAGCCGAAAGCTAAGGACCGGATGATGCGTTATTTTGGCATCATCCTGCTGTTCGCGGTGGGTGCCGGTATTGGAAGCGTGGGCGCAGCGCGGCTGGCAGAAAAGACCATCTGGATCTCCTGCGGGCTGCTGCTGGTAAGCTTTGCACTCATGTTCATCCGGGAAGAAATCAAAGAAAACCCTGCGATCGAAAAGGATCTGGCTGAGATCCGGCAGGAGACACAGGAGATCGACCGGACTCTCAAGCAGGAACTGAAGGAAGAGCGCGAGGAACTGCATGAGGAATTACACGAGAAATTGAGATAAAGCACCGGACATCAAAAAAGGAGCCGCTGCGTGATGCAGCGACTCCTTTTGCTTGCAGAGAAAGGAAATTACTCAGAACGCAGGGCGGTGACGGGGTTGCACTTGGCTGCGCTGCGGGCGGGAATCAGGCCGCCAAGGATCGTGAGCAGGGTAGCCAGAACGATCAGGATCAGTGCAGCCTTGGGCGGCAGCACAGCGGTGACGCTGGTGGTTCCTGCAATGGAGTGGATGAGCATGTTGCCGGGGATCAGCAGCAGCAGGCACAGGCCCACGCCGATCACGCCGGAGCACATTCCGATAATGAAGGTTTCGGCATTGAATACCTCGGAGACATTGTGCTTGGATGCACCGATGGCACGCAGAATACCGATCTCCTTGCGGCGTTCCAGCACGCTGATATAGGTGATGACACCGATCATGATGGAAGAAACCACCAGCGAGATGGCAACAAAGGCCACCAGCACATTGCTGACCATATCTACGATCCTGGTCACGGCGCTCATCAGGGTGCCAACCGTATCCGAGAATACGATCACCTTGTCCTCTTCTCCCTGCGCACGCATGGCGGCGTTGTAGGCGTTCAGGCTGTCCACGATGCGGTTCTTGGCCTCAAAGCTCTTGGGGTAGATCCAGATGCTGCCGGGCTTGGCATAATCCGAATAGCCCAGTGCACCAAGAACACTGCCGTAGGAGGTGGTGCTGGACTGCAGGTTCATTTTGACCAGATCCACAAGGTCGTCGGTGCTCATGTTCACCTGCACGGCACTCTGGAACACGGTGGGGTCGATCTTCAGGGCATCTTCCACCTGACTGCTGAGCTGAGCGATGTTGTTCTGGATGGCGGACTGGATCTGCTGGCTGAACTGAGTGGTCAGCTGGGTCATCAGCTGCTGCATCACGGTGCTCATCTGGGTCTGAATGGCAGCGGTAAGTTTGGTCTGCAGAACTTCGCCCAGCTTCTGGCTCAGCTGTTCCGAGTAGCTTTGCAGATAGCTCGTCATGATGCCCTGCAGGTTCTGCTGAAGTGAAGCGGTGAACTGCTCCTGCAGGCCGGTGGTGTCCAGCAGGTCGCCCATGGATTCGGACAGAAGCTGTTTGAACTGGTCGCTCTCCATATAAGAAGAGAAACCGATCTTATCCAGATTCAAGATGCCGTTGCCGATGATATAGCGCTTATAGCCATTCATGATCTTCTTCATCAGGCTCTGCAGCGCATCCTCCGAGACGGACAGGTCCATATCGGCAAACAACTGGCTCAGATCCAGCGCGTCCATGTCCGGCAGCTCCACATCGCTCATGTCGATGTCGCTCAGGTCCAGATCGCTCAGATCCAGCTGGAATGCGGACGGATCAAGAATGGAGGAAACGTCAAAGCTGCCATCCTGCAGATCAAATGCACCGCTCAGGTCGAACTGCAGCTTGCTTGCATCGAACTGGAAGGAATCCTTCAGCATATCGGTATCCACCGAGAACAGGGAAGAAATGTCAAGATCGGTTTTGCGCTGGTCGGCATCAAAGCGCTCGCCGGTCAGCACGTTCACTTCCGGGTCGGCAAGCTGCTGCTTTACCACTTCACTTTCGGCTGCATGGTCGATGGCGTAGTTGGTGAGTGCATGGGTATAGGAAACGCCTATGGGCAGAATGGTGGAGCTGGCATCTGCGCGGGGCTGCACCACGCCCACGATGGTCAGATCCGGACTGTTTTCCACAAGCTGCTCCACATACGCTTCATCGTCGGAGCGGTTGCGCCAGATCTGGCGTTCTTCGTCATAAACGTAATAGTCTGAGTTGGTAACGATCTTATATTTCAGGCCCACAAAGGTATCGTAGGGGTAGGTGCCGTAGCCGGTGGGAGCCTGTGTGTTCTTGTTTTTTGCGTACTCCTGCAGAAAACGCATCATCACGCTGTCGTCCTCAATGCCCAGAATATAAAGAGCGTAGTCGCTGATGCTGCCATCCGAATTCAGCACAAGAACGGCCTCGTTGTAGCTTTCCGGCCAGCGGCCTGCCTTGACATCGTACTGATCTTCGTACAGCGAAGGCTCTTCGGCCATCTCGGTAAACACGCTCTGGTTGGTCATGGAAGAGACGATGCCGGCGGCAGAGGTGGTGTTGTTCAGCGCAGAAAGGCTGCTGTCCGGGAAGATCTGGCGCACGGTGCCGTCCTTGTTCTGGCGGTAGATCAGCGGTACGGTGCCGTAGGTATACTCGATGGAAGCAGCATCCTCCGAGATGGTGCACTCGTTGCTGTCCAGATATTTTTTCAGGGAAGCAAGGTCATTGACAGAGGAATTATCCTCGGTCAGCTGGCTCAGCAGTTCACGCACCGTGACCATGCCCTCCGGGGTGGAAGAAGTGCTGGTGGTGCCCACATTGGTGTTGTCGGCAACGGCGCTGGTGTAGCTTTCCGGATCCAGCAGGGCGGCAAGGTCCACGCCGGTGGTCGAGAGCTGCAGCGGATATTCCGAAAGGGTGGAGCGTTCCATCTCCTGGATATAATTGCTCACACCGGCCGAGAGCGAAAGGATGAGCGCAATGCCGATGATGCCGATGGAACCGGCAAACGCGGTGAGCAGGGTGCGGGTCTTTTTGGTGAGCAGGTTGTTGAAGCTCAGCGCGAGAGCGGTGAGCGGCGACATGGAAGAACGGCCCAGATTTTTGTGCACCGGCGGCACCTGAGCGGAATCATCCGGCGTAAACGGTGCGGTGTCCGATTGGATCACGCCGTCCCGCAGGCGGACGATGCGGGTAGCATACTGCTCTGCAAGCTCCGGGTTATGGGTGACCATGACCACAAGGCGGTCTTTGGCCACCTCCTTCAGCAACTCCATCACCTGAATGCTGGTGTCGCTGTCCAGTGCGCCGGTCGGCTCGTCGGCCAGCAGGATGTCGGGGTTGTTGACCAGTGCGCGGGCAATGGCCACACGCTGCATCTGGCCGCCGGACATTTCGCTGGGGTGCTTGTGCAGCTGGTCGCCCAGACCTACCTGCTCCAGCGCCTTGGTGGCCCGGCTGCGGCGCTCGGCACCGGAAATGCCGGAGATGGTCAGCGCCAGCTCCACATTGGAAAGCACTGTCTGGTGCGGGATGAGGTTATAGCTCTGGAACACAAAGCCAATGGTGTGGTTGCGGTAAGAGTCCCAGTCGCGGTCGGTATATTTTTTGGTGGAGATGCCGTTGATGATCAGATCACCGCTGTCGTAGCGGTCCAGACCGCCAATGACGTTCAGCAGGGTGGTCTTACCGGAACCGCTGGGGCCGAGAATGGCGACGAATTCGTTGTCCCGCAGGTTCAGGCTGACATCATCCAGTGCTTTCTGCACCAGATCGCCGGTCTTGTATTCTTTCTTGATGTGGTTGAGTTGGAGCATGTGTGAGCCTTTCCGGCGCATCCTCGCAGGAACGCTGCCGCTATACATTATAATAAACTGCCCGGATACAGGACCCGCAGCAAGGCGTTATACACTTCTATTTTACCGGAACAATATGAAAAAACTGTGTATATTTCAACGTAAATTTTGACCAGACCGGTATTTTTGGCTTTTGAGGCAGAAAAACAGGAAAATAAAGGAAAAATTGACGTGGAGGTTGAATTTGCGTCGCCGTCGTGCTATTTTAATAGCGGAAGATCCTGATAAAACGGAAAAACATCACGAAAGCAGAATTACACTGCCAATACGACGCAAAAAATCTGCGATCAAACGCAAGTACAAAATAAAATGTGCCGCGGAACAGAAAAACACGACAAAAAAATGCAACGAATGTGATTTTGATGTTTTTAGACGCTTTTTCAGGATTGAACCAGCCCTCCTTGCTCTTTAAAATAAGATAAGAAAAACAAGGAATGCCTTAAAAATGTCGCAGGACCTTGTAGCAAGGGAGGAAAAATTATGGAACGTACATTTTCACCTATGATCCGTCAGTTTTCGGCAATCGACGGGTTGCAGAAAGCATATACGCTGGTATACTCAATGGATACAGGCAACGAAGACGGCTGCTGCCTGACGCTTTGCCGTACCGGGAACCGGCAGTACATGCAAAGCTGCTACATTGCAGCTGCACCAGAGTTCTGCTACCGGATCCTGCGCTATCTGTGTGAGAATGGTGTCCAGCCGGAGATCTGGCAGGATGTGGTAGAAGAACTGACCGATACAGAACAGCTCAGGCAGAAAGGCGGCGCGTTGCGTGGAGAGTGAGCACACAGCAAAAACGCTGCAGATCGCCCTTGGAAGCTACGACCGCAAGGAACTGCGGGTGGAAAAGAACTACCTGCAGGAGCAAAGCCCTGCGTTGGAGTGCACCTGCTTCCAGAACGGCGGCCGTCTGCTGGAACAGCTGCGTCAGGGCCGTCAGTTTGATGTTGTGATCCTCTGCAGCCAGCTGGAAGATATGAGCGGGCTGGAGTTTTTAATGAATATCCGCAGCATGGATCCCAAACCGAATGTTGTTCTGTTTGATGAGGGCAGGCGGCAGAATACGAGTGCCATCTGTCTGGAATCGGGCGATGGGTTCTGCTATGTGGGCCATGCCGAACTGAAGAACCTGCTGTGGGAGCTGTACCGCCTGCCGGGACGGCAGAGCCAGCGCATAGAACGCAAGTGTCAGGAACTGTACGAGGGATGGGGCATCCAGCTGCCGGACGTGAACTGCAACTATCTTTCCTGTGCGGTGGGCGTGGTGTACGGCACCAGCCAGAAGCTGGCCATCCGCAAGGAGATCCTGCAGGCGGTGAGCGAGCAGTACGATGTGTCGGTCTCTGCTGTGGACAGCGGCATCCGGCGTATGATCGACCAGCTGGAAGCAAAGCCCTCGGTCAAGTGGCTGCGCTTCAAGGAAGAAAGCGGATTTGCGGACGAGAAACCTACCACTGGTAAACTGATCTACACAGTCAAGAATTATCTTCAGCGTCAGAAGGACGACTGAGCATAAAACACAGGAGGCGCAAGGGTATGGAGCAGATGCGGCAGAACGAGGCGGGTGCACTGACCGCGCAGGCGGTCCCGCAGAAGGATGTGGAACAGGCATGCTTCCATGCACTGGGTCTGATCGGACGCAATTGCGAATATCTGGACCAGCACCTTGCGCATGTGGGTGCCGACCAGCAGACCCGACAGGCGGTGAACGATATCAGCGCTGCGGCGGCAAGGCTGGACCGCACTGTGAACGAAGTGATGTCGCTGCTGGATTTTCTGCGCACCGAGGAAGACCCGCGGCTCTATCCGCTGGACCTGTGCCAGCTGCTGCAGCAGGTCGCCGCACAGGCCGATATGGTGCAGGCGCAGCTTGGGGTGGAACTGACGCTGGACTATGGCGGCTGGACAGCCTGCCGGATCATGGCGGACCGCAGTGATGCAGAACTGCTGTGCCTGCATCTGCTTTCGAATGCCTTGCGAGCCTGCAGTGCGGGCGGCAAAGTGCGGCTGATGCTGCGCCGCAGCGAAAGCTTCTGGCAGCTGACGGTGATGGATAATGGCTGCGGCCTGCCGGAAGCAGGCGAGGATACATGGCTGGAGAACCGGCGCTGCTTTCTGGGCGGCGCAAAGCTGGGCCTGCTGCTCTGCCGCGAGTGCTGCCGCCGTATGGGCTGGGGCCTGCGGGTGGAGCGCGCACCGGAAAAGGGCACACAGGCAGTGGTGACCATTCCGCTGTGCGCCGACCGCATGGCGGAGCCGACGGTAGAACTGCATACGGGCGGCGATACGGCACAGGCACAGCAACATCAGTACCAGCTGCGCAATATGCTGGTGCGGGAGCTGCGTACCATGCCGGAGCGCGGCGACCCGGACGAGCTGTGATGCATGCTGCATGATTGCATTATAATAATGAAAAAGGACTGCTGCGGGGGAGATGCTCCTGTGCGGCAGTCCTTTTTTGTTGGCAAAGGTTAAAAAACTTTGCCGAGACACCGGTGCAGCCGCATAAAAAGCGACAAGTTCACAAAATGTTTAACTTTTTGAGCGGAAAATACTATTTTTTCTGTGTAAAATAAAGGACGCTGATTGATTGTGCCGCAAAATTGGATTATAATACATTTGTATGCGAATTGACAAAATGATTCGTTAACAAACTAATTTTTGGCAAAGAAATTGATTTTGCCGTCCACCGGGGGCTTTGCCTCCGGCATTTGTCCTTAGGAGGAAAACAACGTGAGAGTAGGTCTTGACATCGGCAGTACCACCATCAAGTGTGTGGTGCTGGATGAACATGATACGCTGCTGTATTCTACATACGAACGGCATTACAGCCATATTCTGGAAAAGGCGCAGGAGCTGCTGCGCCGCATCGATGCCGAGCAGTTGCACGGTCAGAAGGCGCTGCTGAGTATTTCCGGTTCGGCGGGCATGGGTCTGGCCGACAGCTGCGGCGTGCCCTTTGTGCAGGAGGTGTTCTCCACCCGCGTGGCGGTCAAGCGCTTTGTGCCTGCCACCGACTGCGTGATCGAGCTGGGCGGTGAGGATGCCAAGATCCTGTTTCTGACCAACGGTACCGAGGTGCGCATGAACGGCAGCTGTGCCGGCGGCACCGGTGCCTTCATCGACCAGATGGCCACCCTGCTGAAAATGGGTGCCGACGAGATGAACAAGGCAGCAGAGAATGCACAGCGCACCTACACCATTGCGTCCCGCTGCGGCGTGTTTGCCAAGAGCGACGTGCAGCCCCTGATCAATCAGGGTGCCCGCACTGAGGACATTGCTGCCAGCATTTATAAGGCTGTGGTCAACCAGACCATTGCAGGCCTTGCACAGGGCCGTCCCATCAAGGGCAATATCCTGTATCTGGGCGGCCCGCTCACCTTCAGCAGCGTGCTGCGCAAGAGCTTTGACGAAGCGCTGAACGTGACCGGCACCTGCCCGGAGAACAGCCTGCTGTATGTGGCACTGGGCGCTGCCCTCTATGCCGACAAGGCTTTTGTTCTGTCCGAGGTGGCCGATGCGCTGGATCAGTATGCTGCCACTGCCACCTACGCCAGCGAGCCGCCGCTGTTCGCCAGCAAGGAGGAATACGAGGCCTTCCACGCCCGCCACATGTCCCACAGTGTGCCGCGTGTGCCGTTCAGCGCGCAGTGCGGCCCGGTGCATATCGGCATCGACTCCGGCTCCACCACCGTCAAGCTGGTGGTGGTGGACGAGAAGAGCCAGATCCTTTACACCAACTATCAACCGAACCTTGGCAACCCGCTGCCTCTCATCCGGGAACAGTTGCTGAAAATTTACAAGGAGCACCCGGGCCTGCAGGTGGCCAGCGTGACCACCACCGGCTACGGCGAAGAGCTGGTGAAGAACGCATTCCGCTGCGATTACGGTCTGGTGGAAACGGTGGCTCACTTTACCGCTGCAAAATACTTTATGCCGGATGTGGATTTCATCATCGACATCGGCGGTCAGGATATGAAGTGCTTTAAGATCGAAGATGGTGCCATCAGCAACATCTTCCTGAACGAAGCATGTTCCTCCGGCTGTGGCAGCTTTTTGCAGACCTTTGCACAGGCACTGGGCTATGACGTGAAGGAATTTGCAAGCCTTGGCCTGTTTGCAGACCGCCCGGTGGATCTGGGCAGCCGCTGCACCGTGTTCATGAACAGCTCGGTCAAGCAGGCCCAGAAGGACGGCGCAAGCATCGAGAACATCTCGGCTGGTCTGTCCATCAGCGTGGTTAAGAACGCATTGTACAAGGTCATCCGCGCATCCAGTCCGGAAGAGCTGGGCCGCAAGATCGTGGTGCAGGGCGGTACCTTTTATAATGAAGCCGTGCTCCGCGCCTTTGAAAAAGAGATGGGCGTGGAGGTCATCCGCCCGGACATTGCCGGCTTGATGGGCGCTTACGGTGCGGCTCTGTTCGGCCTGCGCCAGAGCAGCAAGGCCCACCGTACCGCCTCCGGCATGATGAGCCAGCAGGAGCTGGAAGCCTTTGAACAGAAGGTGGTCAGCGTGAAGTGCGGCGGCTGCGGCAACCACTGCCAGCTCACCGTCAACACCTTTGCGGATGGCCGCAAGTACATCTCCGGCAACCGCTGCGATAAGCCTGTGACCGGCAAGAGTGCCGACGACAGCCTGAACCTCTACGCCTACAAGCAGCAGCTTCTGGCCGAGTACAAGCCGGTGGCCGGCAAGCGCGGCTCCATCGGCATCCCGCTGTGTCTGGGCTTCTACGAGCTGCTGCCCTTCTGGTGGGCCTTCTGGACAAAGCTTGGCTTTGCCGTGCACACCAGCCCGGTGTCCAGCCGCGGGCTGTATCTGGCCGGTCAGGCTACTATCCCCAGCGATACCGCCTGCTTTCCGGCAAAGCTGAGCCACGGCCACATCAAGGCCCTGAGCCAGATGAAGCTGGACGCTATTTTCTATCCCTGCCTGACCTACAATGTGGACGAGGGACTGGGCGACAACCACTATAACTGCCCGGTGGTGGCCTACTACCCCGAGGTTCTGGCAGGCAACTGCCCGGAGCTGGAGGGCACAAAGTTCATCTATGACTATGTGGGCATCCACCGCCCTAAGGACTTTGTGCACAAGATGGCAAAGAACATCCTGCCCAAGTACTTTGGCGGTATCTCCGAGAAGGAAGTGCAGGCCGCAGCGGATGCCGCCTATGCGGAATACGAGTCCCACATGGCAAAGATCCGCGTGAAGGGCAGCGAGATCATCGATGAAGCCCGCCGTCAGGGCAAGCGCATCATCGTGCTGGCAGGCCGCCCCTACCATGTGGACCCCGAGGTGAACCACGGCATCGACCGCCTCATCACCCGCCACGGTGCTGCCGTTGTTACCGAGGACAGCATCTCCAATCGAGTGCAGAAGTTCCCCACCAGTGTGCTGAACCAGTGGACCTACCACAGCCGCCTGTATGCCGCCGCCAAGTACTGCACCACCCAGAAGGATATGGATCTGGTGCAGCTGGTGTCCTTCGGCTGCGGCGTGGATGCCATCACCACCGACGAGACCCGCGAAATTCTGCAGGAGGGCAGCAAGCTCTACACCCAGCTCAAGATCGACGAGATCACCAATCTGGGTGCCGTGAACATCCGTCTGCGCAGTCTGTTCGCCGCTCTGGATGAGCGGGACGAGGTAGCCGCAGAAAAGGCAGAATAAAATAGAGATAGAGCAAAAAGCTTTTTAAGAAAGCAACATAGGAGGAACCTATGGAATACAATTATCCCAAATTTACTCCGGAGATGAAGAAGACCCACACCATCCTCATCCCCAACATGGCCATTACCCAGTTCCGCCTGCTGGAGTACGCCCTGCGTTACGACGGCTACAAGTGCGAAATTCTGGGCAACTGCGGCAGTGCCGTGGCACAGCTGGGCCTGAAATACGTCCACAATGACACCTGCTACCCGGCTCTGCTGGTCATTGGCCAGTTTCTGGATGCGCTGAACAGCGGTAAGTATGATCTGGATCACACCGCGCTGCTCATCACCCAGACCGGCGGCGGCTGCCGTGCTTCCAACTATATCCATCTGCTGCGCAAGGCACTGGTGAAGGCCGGATATCCGCAGATCCCGGTGGCCAGCCTGAACTTCTCGGGTCTGGAAAAGGACAGCGGCTTCCAGATGACCCTGCCGCTGGCTCGCCGTGCGCTGGCCTGCATCTTCTACGGCGATATGCTGTGCGCTTTGCGCAATCAGGTGGCACCTTACGAGAACGAGAAGGGGGCTGCCGATAAGATGGTAGACCTGTGGGTGGAACGCTTGGGCCGCGTGCTGCTGGCAGGCAAGGGCTACACCTCCAAGGAGATGAAGCACACCTTCCCCCTCATCGCAAAGGACTTTGCCGCTATCCCCGTTACCCGGGTGCCCAAGGTCAAGGTGGGCGTTGTGGGTGAAATTTACGTCAAGTACAGCCCGCTGGGCAACAACGACCTGCAGAAGTTTCTGGAAAGTCAGGACTGTGAGGTGAACTTCCCGGGCCTGATGGGCTTTGTGCAGTACTGTGCCTTCAACATGGGCGAGGACCATGTGCTGTACGGCGGCAAGCTGGCGGTGAAGATCGGCATCGACCAGTTCCTGAACTGGCTGGACAGCATCGAGCGCGCCATGCTCAAGGCTGAGGCCGACGCAGGCTTCTACGCCCCCGGCCCCTTCAAGGAGCTGGTGGAAAAGCCCAAGGGCATCATTTCGCTGGGTGCCAAGATGGGCGAGGGCTGGCTGCTGACTGCCGAGATGATCGAGCTGGTGCAGGGCGGCTACGGCAACATCGTGTGTGCCCAGCCCTTCGGCTGCCTGCCCAACCACATCGTGGGCAAGGGTATGGTGAACAAGATCCGCGCCCTGTACCCCAGTGCCAACATCACCCCCATCGATTACGACCCCAGCGCCACCAAGGTCAATCAGGAGAACCGCATCAAGCTGATGCTGGCAGTGGCCAAGGAGCGCCTGAATGCCCCGGTGGAGGCAAAGCCCCTGACGGCAGAGGAAATCGCAGGCGGCGCACCCAAAGTCGGCGCAGCGGTCTGATGTTCTAAGGCGGAGAATACCGAAATGCAAAAAGCCCGTCCGGGCGTAAAACTCGGACGGGCTTTCATCATGCCTTGAGAAAAATCAATGCAGGAGAGATCACTTCTGATTCTTCATGTAGATGTGGTGGGGCAGACCGGCAATGTACAGCGGGGTCAGCTCGGCCTGGATCAGCGGGCGGGCATAAGCCAGGAACTCATCGGTCATCTGGGTGTGGTTGGCGTTCATCCAGCTCAGCGGTACCTTCTTTTCAAGGTTTGCCACCTCGCTGATGGGGTGCAGCTCAGTGGTGCACTGGTACGGGCTGTTGGAGATGCGCTTCAGGGCCACCATCTGGCCGGTAACGCCCTCAAAGGCCGCCTTGGCGGCAGCACCGCCCACCTGATAGGCCTCGGTGATGTCGGTGCGGCTGGTCAGATGGCCTGCGCAGCGCTGCAGGGTGGAAAGCTCGATGCAGCGGGTCTTGGTGTCCAGATTGCGGGCCACCACGTTGGCCAGATATCGGGCGGTACCGGTCAGGGCCTTATGGCCAAAGGCATCCACTGCGTGCACATCGTCGGCCAGCTCACAGACGTAGCGGCCATCTTCCAGCTTTACGCCTTCGGAAACGGCGATCACGATGCTGGGCTTCTTTTCCTGCATTACGCGCACCTTTTCAATGAAGTGTTCCACATTGAAGGGCACTTCGGGCAGGCAGATCATGTCCACACCCTCGCAGTCGTCACTCTTTGCCAGAGCGGCGGCAGCGGTCAGCCAGCCGGCGTTGCGGCCCATGATCTCCACCACGGTGACGTACTTGGTGCCGTACACGGTGGCATCGCGGATGATCTCCTTCATCACCACGCCGATGTACTTGGCAGCAGAGCCGTAGCCGGGGGTGTGGTCGGTGACCATCAGGTCGTTGTCGATGGTCTTGGGCACGCCCATAAAGCGGATGTCGCTCTGGATGCGCTCGCCGTACTCGGCCAACTTGCCGATGGTATCCATGGAGTCGTTGCCGCCGATGTAGAAGAAGTAGCCGATGTTCAGCTTTTCCAGAATGGCAAACAGCTTTTTGTAGACGGTCTCGTCCTCATGCCAGTCGGGCAGCTTGTAGCGGCAGCTGCCCAGAAAGCTGGACGGGGTGCGCTTGAGCAGTTCGATGTCCAGATCGTCCGTCAGCACGGTGGAAAGATCCACCACCCGCTCCTCCAGCAGACCGGCAACGCCATTGCACATACCGTAAACGATCTCTGCGCCGCGACTCTTGCAGCTTTCAAATACGCCTGCAAGGCTTGCATTGATGACGGAAGTAGGACCGCCAGACTGACCAACGATTGCATTTTTACCCATGATGATTTCTCCTTTTTTGTTTTTCTGTTTCGGCAATATAATATTACGTGCAGGATGCACGAAAACAGACGCGGGAAAAGGGATTACAGGCGGATGTGGCGCGGGGTGCCGTTGACATAGACGGGCGTTACCTCGTCCAGGATCAGCGGGCGGGCGTACTCCTCAAAGGCAGCAGTCACCTGCATCCCGTCAGGGCTGATCCAGTCCAGCGGCACCTTCTTTTCAAGGTTTGCCACCTGCTGCACATCCACCGACTCGGTGATGCACTGGTAGGGATAAGCGGAAATGCGCTTGAGCGCGATCATGCGGCCGGTCTCGCCCGCAAAGGCGGCTGCGGCTGCGGCACCGCCCACAGCGTAGGCTTCGTTCACATCCGTGCGGCTGGCCAGATGGCTGGCGCAGCGCTGCAGGGTGGAAAACTCGATGGCACGGCTCTTGCAGTTCAGCTTGTCGTGGATGAGGTCGGAGAGATAACGGCTGGTGCCGCTGAGCACGGCCTTGTGGCCAAAGGCATCCAGCTGGCCTGCGGTGGACACCAGATCGCACAGATAGGTGCCGTCGGCGGTCTTGACGCCTTCGCTGGCCGCAATGATCACATTGGACTTGCGGCGCTGCAGCTCGTCCACCTTGGCAAGGAACTTGTCCTGATCGAAGGGCACCTCCGGCAGCAGGATCAGATCCGGGCCTTCGCAGTCGTCGCCGCCCGCAAGGCAGGCCGCACCGGCAAGCCAGCCCGCATGTCGACCCATGATCTCGGCCACGGTCACGCTGCGGATGTCATACACGGAGGAATCCCGGATGACTTCCTTTAAAATAGTGGCAATGTACTTGGCGGCAGAGCCGTAGCCGGGGGTGTGGTCGGTCAGGCACAGGTCGTTGTCGATGGTTTTGGGCACACCGATGAACCGCACGCTGCTGCCCACGCGCTCACCGTAGCGGGAAAGCTTTGCGATGGTGTCCATGGAGTCGTTACCGCCAATGTAGAACACCGCGCAGATGTCGTACTTGTCAAACAGGGTGAACAGTTTGATGAAGGGTGTGGAGTCCACATCCGGGTCCGGCAGCTTGTAACGGCAGCTGCCAAGGTAGCTGGAAGGCGTGCGCTTGAGCAGTTCAATGCTCATGCGGTCGTCCAGCAGGACGTTCAGCTCCAGCATTTCTTCCTTGAGCAGACCTTCGATGCCGTATTTCATGCCGTACACCTTGTCTGCACCCAGGCTGCAGGCGGCTTTGTACACGCCTGCCAGACTGGAGTTGATCACGGCGGTAGGGCCGCCGCTCTGACCAATGATCACATTCTTGGCCATGAGTACCTCCTTTTGCAAATTTCATTCTTATCATTTGTACATCGCTGCAGGTTCCGGTTTCCGCGCCGCCAGAGTGGGGTTTGGTCTAAAGGCCCTGCACTGCCCGCAGACCGTGCGGCAAACAAACCGGATGCTGCAAGTGATACAAAAAAGTTTGCGGCATGTGCACACCCTTTTTGTAAAATGTGCAAAATTACCACATCCTTATTGTACCTGTTTTGCCTGTTGTATGCAAGACCTAATTGGTTGCACAGGCAAAAAAATTATGATACAATAAAAAACGCACAGCCCCGGGCGGGTAAAACCCCCTTCTGTGCGGGAAAAATGGAGAAAGCTGGAAAAACCATGGGCATTTCACACGAGTATCATTCTGCGCCGCGCCGGGCACGGCGCGGTACAGTCAGCGGCAAGCTGCGCTTTCTGGGCGCAGTAGTCGCCATTTTGCTGGTATCCTACGCCATCACGGCCATTCTGGAAAAGGGCGCAGAGGGCGCGGACGATACCCCGTCTACCAACGCCAGCGGCATTGCCGAGAACATTCTGGCACCGCTGCCCATGCAGGGCGAAGCGGATAGCAGCAGTGCTGCACAGGATGGCAGCACCGGTGGGCAGGCCGTCACACTGGAGAACTTTGGCCCTGCAAAGCAGAGCGCTGGGGCCTACACCGTCAAAGCCTATGATGCCAGCGTCATCCGCCAGCCCAGCTGCGGGCAGGTGGACCTGAGCTACTTTGCGGACGCAGCCTTTCTGGGCGACAGTCTGACGGTGGGCTTCTCGGATTACCAGATCAATCTGGGCGGGGCACTCATCTGCGGCTATACCGGCGTTGGCCCGGATGCCATTGTGAACCGCAGCGCAGTCAAAAGCCCCACCCGCGGGCAGGAGGTAGCGCTGGATGTGCTGGCCGCTGCCCGGCCCAAGAAGCTGTATATCCTGCTGGGCACTAACACCCTCACCACGCTGGGCGCTTCGGACCGCTTCCTTGCCTACTATGGTCAGATGCTGGATATGCTGCGCGAGGCTTTGGGCGAGGACTGCGTGATCTACGTGCAGTCTATCCCGCCGGTGCGACCCTCGGCAGCTGCCGAAAAGCCCGGCCTTGCATCGGATGTGCTGCAAGGGGTCAACGAGCAGCTGGCTCAGCTGGCCGCCAGCAAGGGATGCGTTTACCTTGACCTGTGGGAGACCCTTGCCGACGGCGAGGGCAACCTGAAGGAGATGCTTGCAGCGCCGGATGGCGTGCATCTCTCTGCCGGCAACGGCTACGGCGCGTGGGTCACCTACCTGCGCAACCACGCCAAGTACAGCGCGGATAATTCCTGGACGATGGGCAGCATTTACAGTGCACAATAACTTATGGTAAAAGGAAAAGGCTCTGCGAAATTTCTGCAGAGCCTTTCCCTTTGCTTATTCCTGTTTTTCCAATTCCAGAAGATACTGCTTCATCTCCACGCCATAGGCGTAGCCGGTGAGCTTGCCGGTGCTGCCCACCACCCGGTGGCAGGGCTGAAGGATGGCGATGGGGTTGCAGTGGCAGGCACCGCCCACGGCACGGCTGGCCTTGGGCTTGCCAACAGCGGCGGCCAGCTGGCCGTAGGTGCGGGTCTCACCGTAGGGGATCTTGTTCATCTCGGCCCAGACGGCCTTCTGGAAGGGGGTGCCCTTGGGGGCCAGCGGCAGATCGAATTCCCTGCGCGCCCCGGCAAAATATTCGTTCAGCTGCTCCTCGGCTTCCTGTAAAAGCGGTGTCTCGCACACCTTGCGGGGCAGCGGTTCTAGTTCCGGTACGCCGTCCGGGCAGAGGGTCAGCCCGCAGATGGCATCGTTTTCCTCTTCCAGCCGGAAGGTCCCCAGAATGCTGTTCACATACCAGACGTTCAAAAGTTGCGCTTCCTTTCCTGTGAGTTTGTGTTATACTGAAGCTATCTTAACACAAATGTACATCCGGCGAAAGGGGCGTTTTTTGTTATGGTACAGGCATTGGAAGAGATCATTGCCAAAAGCAGCAGCATCGTGTTCTTTGGCGGGGCGGGCGTTTCCACCGAGAGCGGCATCCCGGACTTCCGCAGTGTGGACGGACTTTATCATCAGAAGTACGCCTACCCGCCGGAAACGATCCTGAGCCATACCTTCTGGGAGGAGAACCCGGAGGAGTTTTACCGTTTTTACCGCGATAAGCTCATCGTGAAGGGGGCAAAGCCCAACGCGGCCCACCTGCGGCTGGCAAAGCTGGAACGGGAGGGCAGGCTGAAAGCGGTCGTCACCCAGAACATCGACGGCCTGCATCAGGCGGCGGGCAGCCGCACGGTGTACGAGCTGCACGGCAGCACCCTGCGCAACTACTGCACCCGCTGCGGTAAGTTCTACGATGTGGATTTCATTGCCAACAGCACCGGTGTGCCCCGCTGCACCGAGTGCGACGGCATCGTCAAGCCGGATGTTGTGCTGTATGAAGAAGGGCTGGACGAGGAGGTGCTGTCCGGCGCGGTGAACGCCATCCGCCATGCGGATACCCTGATCATCGGCGGCACAAGCCTTGTGGTGTACCCGGCGGCAGGACTGATCCGGTACTTCCGGGGCGACCATCTGGTGGTCATCAATATGCAGCCCACCGGGGCAGATGCGGAAGCCGACCTGTGCATTGCAAAGCCCATTGGTCAGGTGCTGAGCGAGGATGTAACGCTGGATCTGTAAAACAAAAAGAGCGGCCCTGTTTCGCGCCGATTCTCGCCCCCGGTCCGGTATGCTGGGTGCATACTGAAAAAGAATGGGGGAAACCAAATGATCCAGGTTTGTGACCCGCCGCGCACGCGGCAGGTAAGGCGGCTTTCGGCGGAGGAATTCTGCCGACTGGCGCAGAGCGAAGTGAGCAGTGTGTACCGTCCGCGCAGCGAGGTGCTGCGGATGCTGACGGTAGGCGAGGTGTGGGGCGTGTACAGTACACGCGGTGTGCCGGGAGCTGGGTGCATCCTGCTGCCCATGGATGCCGATGTGGCAGCGGCGGCTGCGCTGCGCCGCTTTTTGGGCTGGAACCGCACGTCAGGCGGATATTTTTTGACGCCGGCAGCCGGGCCGGACGGCCATGCTGCCGAGACCCTTGCACCGCTGCTGGCTGCGGCTGCTGCCCGGCAGGAGTTTCTTGCCCGGCAGCGGGCACGGTGGGCCGTGGTGGAATGTGCGGCAGAAGAGCTGATCCCGCTGTATCTGCGTCAGGGGTTTGCTTTGCGGGCTATCCGCCCGCTGGACAGTCTGGCACCGTGTTTTCTGCTGCAGGCCGGGTGCCTTGCGCAGAATGTGCCGCCGGTATGGCTCCCGCTGACCGACCGGGTGCACATTGCCATCCTGCTGGCTCGGGGCTATGCCGCGCTGGAAAGCCGCGAAAGCCCGCAGGGCACGGTGCTGGCACTGTATCCCGTATGATGTGAAAGTGAGGAAGTTGAAATGAAAGCAGTTGTTCTGGAAGATTATGCCATACAGCAGGGAGATCTGAACTGGTCGGGTGTGAAGGCGCTTGTGCCGGACATCACCTGCTATGGGCGCACCGCGCAGGAAGAGGTGGTGCCGCGCATCGGGGATGCGGAGATCGTGTTCCTGAATAAGTGCCGCATCGACGAAGCCGTGCTGGCCCAGTGCCCGAAGCTCAGGTGGGTGGGCATCATTGCCACCGGCACGGATAACCTTGATCTGAAGGCCTGCCGCCGCCATGGCGTGCCGGTAGCCAACGTGCCGGGCTATTCTACTTACAGTGTGGCACAGATGACCTTCAGCCTGCTGCTGGCCATCTGCCAGTGCGCCGACCGTTACCATCGCCTTGTGCAGGACGGCCAATGGCGCACCGAGGAGCCTGCGGCCTACGGTCTGCTGCCGCAGGTGGAACTGCTGGGCAAGACCTTTGGCATCTATGGCTACGGCAGCATTGGCCGGCAGACCGCCCGCATTGCCAAGGCCTTTGGCATGGAGGTGTTGGTGTGCACCCGCACCGTTCGGCCGGAGTACGAAGCCGACGATGTGGAGTTCGTGGATCTTGACACCCTGCTTGCCCGCAGCGATGTGCTCAGCCTGCACTGCCCGGCAACACCTGCAACACGGGGGCTGATCAACGCGGCCACCCTTGCCAAGGCAAAGCCCGGCATGATCTTGCTGAATACTGCGCGCGGTGCGCTGGTGGACGAGCAGGCCGTGGCCGATGCGCTGAAAAACGGGAAGCTTGGCTTTTACGGTGCCGATGCCTTTGGCACTGAACCGCTGCCGCAGGCAAGCCCTTTGCGCGGCCTACCGAATGCCCTGCTGACACCGCACATCGCGTGGGCCACCAGCGAAGCTCTGCAGCGGCTGATGGATATTACTGCCAACAACCTGCGCACATGGTTGGATGGCGCAGGAGAGAATATTGTGAACGCATAAAAAAACGGGAACGCCGCATGGACGTTCCCGTTTTTTAGTTCAGGATACCGCTCTCTTTGATGGAATTCACCGCCTCGGCAATGCGCTCCGGCGGCAGGGTGAGGGCAAAGCGCACGTAGCCTTCGCCCAGCGGGCCAAAGCTGGAACCCGGCGTGCACAGCACACCGCTCTTTTCCACAAGGTCAAGACAGAAGTCCATGCTCTTTGCATACTTTGCCGGGATGGGAGCCCACACGAACATGCTGCCGTGACTGTCCGGCACATTCCAGCCAATGGAACGCAGGCCGCCGCACAGAGCGTCGCGGCGCTGCTGGTACAGGCCGCACTGCGTTTTTACCATGTCCAGCGGGCCGGTCAGGGCGGCGATGGCCGCTTTCTGCACCGGCAGGAACATGCCGAAATCGATCTGGCCGCGCAGCTTTTTAAAGGCGGCTACCACGTCCCTCCGGCCCACAAGAAAGCTGATGCGGGCACCGGTGACGTTGAAGCTTTTGGAAAGGCTGAAGAACTCCACGCCCACATCCATGGCACCCGGCGTATTGAAGAAGCTGTTGCCCACGGCCCCGTCAAAGATAATGTCGCTGTAGGCGTTGTCGTGGATGATGAGAATGTCATACTTTTTGGCAAAGGCCACCAGCTCGGCGTACAGCTCCGGGGAGCCGACGCTGCCCACCGGGTTTGCGGGCAGGGAGACGATCATATACTTTGCCTTGCGGGCCACATCCTCCGGGATGTCCTTCACATAAGGCAGGAAGCCGTGCTCCTTGGTCAGCGGGTAATACCACGGCTTTGCGCCGCCCAGCAGACTGCCCGCGATGAACACCGGGTAGCAGGGAGTGGGCAGCAGCACGGTGTCGCCCTCGTCGCACAGCACCATGCCGATGTGGCCCACGCCCTCCTGACTGCCCGCACAGCTGGCCACCTGATCCGGCGTGATCTCCACATGAAAGCGGCGCTTGTAGTAGTCGCACACAGCATCCAGCAGCTCAGGCAGATCACGCAGGCTGTACTTCCAGTTCTGCGGGTCGGCGGCTGCGTCCATCATGGCCTTGCGGATGTGCTCGGCAGGCGCGAAGTCCGGCGTGCCGACGCTCAGATTATAAATGGTACGGCCCTGAGCTTCCAGAGCTACCTTGCGTTCGTTCAGTGCGGCGAAGATCTCGTCGCCGAACAGATCCAGTCGTTTGGAAAATTGCATATCCTGATACCCCTCTTTAACACGGATCATTTTGATAATAGGGCTATTTTAGCACGTTTTGCCTGCCTGCGCAACGAAAAGGGCAGATGGGGGAGAAAGTTTCAACTTTCGGTAATGGGAAGCGAAGGATGTTTCACGGGGGAACTCTTTCAGTCAAATCCTTTGGGTTTGCCAGCTCCCTCAATGAGGGAGCCTCTGGCGAAGAGGAAAAGCTTGCGGTTTTGCCAAAGGCCCCATCTCCGAGGGGGTTGGCACCGAAGGTGACTGGGGGAGTTTCTGCTAATCGATCGTCGTTTTTGTCCGTCCCACGCCGATGACGGCGGTGCTGATCTTTTTCCAGCTGTTGCAGCCGCACACACCGTCCACACGCAGGCTCGTGCGCCGCTGGAAGCCTTTCAGCGCTTCCTCCGTCCGGGCACCAAAGATGCCGTCGATTCGGCTCCCGGTCTGGTAGCCCAGCGTGGAAAGCGCGTCCTGCAGAATCATCACATAGCAGCCGCGGCTTCCCCGCCTCAGGGTAGGATACCCGGCGGTGGTGCCGCTGCAGGCGGGCGTGCCGTAGCGGCGGTCCATGTGCACCCATGTGGGGGTCTGGCTCAGCGGCTCCACATAGCCCCATGCACCGGTGCCCCGGGCTGCGTTGTAGATGGCCGTGCGGGCAGTCTGGGTCAGGCTCTGGCCCACGTCGAAGGATACGCCCGCGTAGTGCTGGCTGCGGGTGCCGTGCCCGCCCTCCCAGATGCGGCGGAAGGCATACCCCACCGGGATACCCTTGCCGTACTTGCGGCGGGTCAGGTTCCATGCTTCCATGGCTGCAATGGTGGTCCACAGGGTGGGGCTGGCAGATTTACCCCGGAATTCCCGCACCCGCAGGGTGGTGCCGGTGCTGTAGGGCATGGGGTCGTTCTCATTCAGGTTTGCATAGGTGTATACCTTGTTCTCGTAGGCATCATAGATCAGAAGTCGTGCCATCGCTCATTCCTCCTTGCTGCAGTGTGGGCAGCTCTGGGCCTGCAGCGCGACCCATGTTCCACGGTCCACGGTGCCGGTCACCAGCAGCCCGGCCCGCTGCTGTGCCAGCCGGACAGCGGCAGTCTCTTCCGGGCCGAAGCAGCGGTTCTCGGTCACATAGCCCTCGGTGCAGTACAGGCAGGAACGCCCGTTCAGCCATGTCTCCACCTGCGCCACGTCTGGCCCCACGCTGCCCGCGCCGATGGCCCGGCCCGGGTAGACCGGGCCATGCCCGATGCTGCGGTCGGGGTTGGGCATTTCGGCGGCGAGCTGCAGGCTCAGCGCTTCCACAGCTGTCCATGTGTCGGCATCCGCAATGCCGGTCTCGGGCAGGCCCAGCAGTTCCTGTGCGCTGCGGGTGGCGACGGCAGTCTCGTCGGTGTACTGGTCGGAGAGGGGCGGGTTCTCCACACTGGTAAAGTAGTAGGCAATGCGCTGCAAAAGCAGGCTGTAGTAGAGCACTGCACTGCCGGAAGACCCCACTGTGAGCGGGGTGCCGGGGTAGGGCAGGCGTTTCAGGGTGACCACCGGCCCGGATGCCCGCAGAGTGGATGCATTGTCGTACAGGCTGTTCCATGTGGTACGTCCTACGATGCCATCTACAGTCAGCCCCGCAAAGCGCTGGTAGGCCCGCACGGCAGCTTCGGTGGAAGCACCGAACTGTCCGTCGATGCCAATGGCCGGGATGCTGCTCTCGTAGGCGCTCATGAGGTAGAGGTAGAACTGCAGCTCCCGCACCGCTGTGCCGGAAGAGCCTTTGCGCAGCACGCCCGGGTACTCGCCGGGGCGCAGGCTGGACGACAGCAGCTTGTTGGCGATGTCGTTGTACACCTCGTATAGCTTGTTCCATGTCGTGCGGCCCACTACACCGTCGCTGGTCAGGCCAAAGTAGGTCTGGAACCGCTTGACTGCCGCTGTGGTGGCACTGCCGAACTTGCCGTCCACCGTGATGTTGTTCAGGTTCGAGTACACCGTGCGCGCGATCTTGAGCCAGAACTGCACCAGCCGCACATTCTGTCCGCTTGCACCCTCCCGCAGGGCGGTGCCGGGGTAGGCGTTGGGGGTGCCGTTGTCGGACTGGATGCTGCGGAACTGGTCGTACAGCCCGGTCCATGTGCTTTGTCCCACCACGCCGTCCACGGTCAGGCCGTATTTGCGCTGGAAGGCCCGCACCGCTGCGGCTGTGCCGCTGCCGAATACGCCGTCCACCGTGACCGATGGGATGGAGGAAGTGTACTGCGCCAGCGTATTCAGCCAGAACTGCAGCTGTTCCACAGCACTGCCGGTAGAGCCGGTGCGCAGCACGGTGCCGCCCCATGTGCCGTCCGAGAGAGTGCCGCTGGATACCTCGCCCTCGCTGGTCAGCTCCGCAAGATCCTTGACCGACACATAGATATAGCTGATCTTGTACCATGTCTGCCGTCCAACTGCACCGTCGGCGGTCAGGTTGAACTGCTTCTGGAACGCCCTGACCGTGGCGGCCATCTTGGCCCCGAACACGCCGTCCACAGTCAGCAGGCCGAGGAAGGGATAGTCCTTGGTGATGCGGTTCAGCTGGCGCTGCAGGGTGAACACCGCTGTGCCGCTGTCGCCCTGCCGGATGGGCGAACCGGGGTAGCTCTGGGGGATGGACTGGATGTTCGAGGTGCGGATGATCTCGATGTCGTTGCCGTAGTAATACTTCAGGATCTGCAAGGCGTTACGGCCCTGATTGGCCAGCGTCACGGTGCCCCACTGCTTGAGACCCGGGCAGGTGACCGATTTACCGTCGCAGTATTCAGAGTAGTAGGGGTTTACGGTGCCGGTCTTGCGGATATAGGTGTTGAAGATGTCGTCGGTGATGCGCACCATCACATCGAACACCGTGCGTCCGTGAACGTAATACTGGTCGTAGCTGGTGGAGTTGGTAATGTTGAAGGTGTAGCCTTTGCTGGGGTACCACTCGGTGTAGATGCGGTTGAGTGCCAGCGAGATCTGGCAGTGGATGTTGGCCCGCAGGGCCTGCTCCGGCCAGGTAGGGTAGCACAAACCAAAGAAAAAAATAAACGCACGATCCCCCCCGAAAAACAGCAGTTTTTCAAGTTCTGAACCGTGCTTTCAAGCTTTTTTGGGCGGTGCGCGACCGCCTGCGGGGGTGCAACCCGGCGTTTGCCGGTATCGGCATCATTTTCGGGTTTGGCATGGATGTGCAGGACTCCGTCCAAAACGTTGGGATCCGGTGCCCCGGAGGATGCCGGGCAGTTGACATGCTGCTGCCGCGATTCGCCGAAACTAAAAAGCCACCGCATCCACCGCATTGCTTCTCCGGCTGTCTCTGCCGGTGCTTATGGCTGTCCGCCGGACGGGCCTGCCAAAATTACAGTGGATACAGTGGCTGATTGGCTGCAAAGCCATGCCAACGATGATAGGAAGGGCATCTTCTTACCGGGTGGTTTTGCGGTACACCACCGCCGAGGAGACAGTGAGCTCCGAGGGAATACGGTGATTTTTGAGTTTGTGGATCAGCATGGAAACTGCGGCCACACAGGCTGCCTCCACACTGTTGTCCACGGAACTCAGCTCTGGGGTGCAACTTTCCGTAAGGTTCGTGTTGCCAAAACCGATCACACACAGATCGTCCGGCACTGCAATGCCGTGCCGCTGGGCATACTTGAGTACACCCACCGCAATGCTGTCCTCGGTGGCAATTACACCGTCGAACTTCAGCCCTGCTTCGGCCAGTCGCTCGACCTCGGCAGCACTTTCCTGAATATCCAGCGAACAGGAGCAGATGTACTCCTGCCGCACGGTAAGCCCGTTCTGGTGCAGAGCCTCCTGATAGCCCTCCAGCTTGCTGCGCACACTGCCGGTCATGTTGTGGTGCAGAAACAGGATGTCTTTGGCACCGCTCTTTGCCATCTGGTTCACCGCCTGAAACGCGCCCTTGCGGTCACCGCAGCGGAAGGAGTATACGTTGGGCGCATCAATGTAGCCATTGACCAGAAAAACCGGTACCTGCTGAGCAGCCTTGATGATACAGGCATTCTTTTCCGGGTCGCCTTCCACAAAGAAAGAACCCAGCACCACAATGGCATCCACGCGGCGGTCGCACATGGTCTGCAGGCAGCTTGCCTTATCCTCCATATCGTAGCCCACGCAATAGATGACGGTATCATAATCAAAGCCGCGCAGCTCCCGCTGTACATAACCGATCCCCATGGAAAAATTGCCGCAGGCATTCGGGTCGGAGGGGTCCACGCACAGGATGCCCACAGTACGCATGGTATCATGGCTGAGCCCCTGTGCGAAGGCGTTTGGGATATATCCGCTTTTATGGATCACATCCAGCACTTTTTTGCGGGTAGCGGGGCTGACCTTGCTGCTTCCGTTGATCACTCTGGATACCGTGGCAGCAGATACATTTGCCTCTCTGGAAACGTCGTAAATGTTCATCTGTACGCAGGTTCCTTTACTTGGATTTGTTGGTACAAAAATACCATATTCACGGCAGCAATGTCAAGCTGCCGTGAACCATTTTTGCGTCCGGAACTGCCGGGTGTGCAAAGATGGTCCCGCGCCGCCGCTGCATCCGAAAAACACCCCTTGCGCAGGAGCTTCCACGCAAGGGGTGTCTGGGAACAATGACCGGTTCAGCCGACAGATCACTGCCGCATCACTTGCCCACGTCACGCCCCAGCGTGATAGGCTTTGCACCTACAAAATTTTCAACGCTGCGGTGTTTTTCGTGGAAGTGAGGCATCACCTTGGCAAAGCCGCCCCGCTGGTAGTACACATCGTCACCGGTAAGGGGCAGCGTGACGGTGGTGCCCGTGTTGGCGGATTTGTAGATGGCAGTGATCAGCTCAATGGTCTTGCGGCCTTCGGCACCGTCTACAAACAGAGCTTCTTCCCCACGGATCGCCCGCAGGAAGTTGAGCAGCTGGGCAGGGTGGCCTTCACGCTCGAGATCGGGCAGATCATCGTAATATTTTTGCAGCTTTTCCTCTTCTTCCCGATTTTCCTCGGGGAAGCCGTTGACCATGGAGGCGTTGGACGACACGTTCCACGGCACTGCAATGCTGGCCTTTTCGCCATTGAACTGTATCTGCTGCGCTTCGTCATGGTTCACGATGGAGGTGGTAAGCCGCACCAGCTTGTCCGGATAGTTCAGGATGGCAATGCCCAGATCCTCGCATTCGGAGTTGTCGTGCCCTACATTGCGGATGACCGCGTACACGCTTTCCGGCATTCCAAGCATCCACTGCATCAGGTCGATATGGTGCACACCGTGGCTCGCCATCGCGCCGGAGGACTCCTTATCCCATGTGCCTCGCCACCACAGGTCGTAGTAGCTCTGTCCGCGCCACCACAGCGAATCCACAGTGGCAAACAGCACCTTGCCGATGAGCCCCTCGTCCAGGATCTTTTTCACCTTCTGGTTGGGGGTCTTGCAGCGATTCTGCACCACCACGCTTAGGAGCTTTCCGCTTTCTCTGGCTGCGGCGATCATGGCATCGCACTCTTCCAGTGAGCAGGCCATGGGCTTCTCACAGATGACATGGCAGCCGCTGCGCAGAGCTTCCACGGCGATTTCCGCGTGCATCTGCGGCGGCAGGCAGATGGACACTGCGTCGATGCCGCCGGAAGCAATGGCTTCCCGGCAGTCCTTATAGGCTTTTGCGGCGGTCAGCCCGTTTGCCTGAATGAGCTGTTCGGCTTTTTCCGGGAAAAGGTCGCACACCGCGCACACCTCGCACAGATCCGGATACTGCAGATAGGCCTTGATATGTACATCTGCGATCGCGCCTGCACCAATAATGGCGATTCGGATTTTTTTCTGTTCCATCAATTTCACCTCTTAAAGCCAACTTTTTCCGCTTCGCGTTCTGCCTGGATCGCAAGCTCGATCACACGGAAGATGTAATCCTGCTTCATCACCAGCTCGGTGTGATCCAGACAGTCACGGATCATGCCGCCAAAAAAGGGAAAACCGCACTTGCCGCTGGCGCAGCAGTGATGCTCGCCTTCGTGGTCAACATAATACACCTGATCGCCTTCTGCGTTGTTGGCGATATCAATATACTTTCGGATCTCAATGTAGCCGTCCGTGCCCTCGATGATGGTGCGACCATCACCCCATGCACCCAGCCCCTTCGGGGTGAACCAGTCCACCCGGAAGTAACCGGTCACACCGTTGTCGCATTCGATCATGCAGTCGCCAAAGTCCTCGAGTCCGGGGCGGCCCGGATGATTGTAGTTGCCTGCGCGGCTGTGCACGATGCGGGCATCTTTGGCTCCGGAAAAGAATATGATCTGCTCGATCTGGTGACAACCGATGTCCGTGAGGATGCCGCCGTAAACATCTTTCTCAAAAAACCAGTCCGGACGACTGCTCTCAGGGCCCATGCGGTGGGGGCCCCAGCCCATTACCTGCACGACCTTGCCGATCTTGCCCTGTTCCAGCAACTGCTGTGCATACACCGAACCTTCCACATGCAGACGCTCGCTGAAATAGCAGAAAAACTTCTGCCCGGTCTCGCGCACCGTCTGACGCACCTGCTCCAGATGCTCGAGCGTGATCAGCGGCGGCTTGTCCACAAAAAAATCCTTGCCGTGGCGCATAGCCTCCACGCCCAGCGGCCCGCGATCCAGCGGGATGGATGCCGAAGCGATCATCTTCACATTGGAGGCGTACACCTCATCCTTGCTCGCCGCAGCCTTCGCCGAGGGGAACGCCTGTTGGAATTGCGCCACCTTTGCAGGGTCGGAGTCGTACACCAGCGTGATCTCGGCACCCGCCTCGGTCAGACCGTTGCACATGCCGTAGATGTGACCATGGTCCAGCCCGATGACTCCTACGGGGAAGTCACCCGGGGCGCATACCGGCTTTGACCTGCCCTTGGGTGCATACATTGCTCCATCTTTTTTTTCCTGCATAAGGATACCCCCTTTTCTTTATCAGCCGTAGATGAGACCCGGCAGCCAGGTGACCAGCGGCGGGAATACGAATGCCAGCGCAACGACGATCACGACGGTCGCGATGTAGGGCAGCAGAGGCTTGGCCGCTTTTTCTACCGGAAGTTTTGCCACGCCGCAGGAGATGAACAGGAAGGTGCCAACCGGCGGGGTGATCGCGCCCAGCTGCATGACGATGACCATGGGAACGCCGAACTGAATGGGATCAAAGCCCAGCGAGTTGCCAATGGCAAGCACGGTGGCTGCAAACATGGCAATGATGACAGTGGGATCCAGGAACATGCCAAGGATCACAAATGTCACGATGAGGAACAGCACTGCCAGCACCGGGCTGCCCAGTGTGTTGACCGCAAAATTCTGCACCTCGGTCTGGAAGTGCAGGCGCACCAGCACATTGGAAAGCACACCGGCACCCACAATGGTCATGTACACCACAGAGGTCGTCACGGCAGAATCGATCAGGATGCCGGGAATGTCGCTCCACTTCAGAGTCTTGCTGATGCAGAAGCCATACAGCAGACCGTACAGGATGGCCAGAACACCGGACTCGGTGGGCGTAACGATGCCGAAGCAGATGCCGCTGAGAATGATCAGGGGCATCATCAGTGCTCCCAGAGAATGCCATGCGGTCGTCAGCAGATTCCGGAGAGAGAAGCGGGTGCGGGGAATGTCATATTTGCGCAGCCGGTATTCCAGATACACAACACCCATCTGCAGGAGTCCCAAAAGAATGCCGGGCACCAGTGCACCCATGAACAGACGTCCCACGGGCACCTCTGTATAATAAGAATACAGGATCATGGCGATGCTGGGCGGAATGATGGGCGACAGCATGGAGGAGCCTGCGGTGACTGCCACAGAATAATCTTTGTCGTATCCCTGCTTTTCCATGGCAGGGATCAGCATGCCGCCAATGGCTGCAGCATCGGCGCAGCCGCTGCCCTGAATGCCGCCAAAGATCATGGAGGTAAGCACGTTCACATGACCAAGACCGCCGGGCAGCCAGCCAACGGCTGCATCTGCAAAGTTGACCAGCTTGTCGGTGATGCGAGCCTTCATAATGATGTTGCCCGCGATGACAAAGTATGGGATGGCCAGCAGCGAAAGGCTGTTGGCGCTGCCGAACATCTTGATGACGGTAAGTCCCAGCGAGTTGCCGCCTAACGTAAGGAACAGGATGCCGGTGATCAGCAGCGACATAAAAATGGGAAATCCCAGAAAGATAAAGGCAAGCAGAACAATAAAAATCAAAAATACGGTAAGCATCTGTGTCCTCCCTCCTTCTCAAAACGCGCCGGTCACATTGTCGTCCTCACCGGGCGAGGAAGCAAACGGGTTTTTGCCGAACACCAGGATCAGAATATATTCGTAAAGAAGATACGCACATCCCACCGGGATCGCTGCATAGAACCATGCATTGGAGATGGGCAGGTTCTGCAGGAAACTTGTGCGCATTTTGATCGTTTGCTGAATGCCGATCACGATCAGCAGAACCAACGTAGCAATGACGATCACCTGTGCGGCCTTGTGCAGGATCCGGGATGCTTTGGCGGGCAGATATTTCTCTGTAAAGCTCTCCAGACTGACATGCGCATCCTGCCGTACGCCAAGCCCCGCCGCCAGAAATACTACCCAGATCGCCAGCATTTGCATCATCTCGTTTACCCATGAAAACGGACGAAGAAACGACACACCTTTGATCAGGTAGCGCAGAACGACATTCATTGTGCACATGCCCATCATGGAAACCAGCAGTGCGACCAGTACGACCGACCGGACCCTATTCAGGATCTTATCAATTTTTCTCAGTGCATTCAAAGCAGACACCTCCTGCCGCAATGATTTTGTGTATCACCAAAAAAGTCCGGGCTGAAAATTTCTGGTTCCAGAAAGATACAGCCCGGACAACTCCATTCAAAATACAGGGATAGCCGATGCCGGCTTTTTACTTAATGGAGAGCAGCAGGTCAGTGAACTTGGCCCAGGCATCGCCCTTTGCGCGATACTCGTCCAGCATCGGTGCACAAGCATCCTTCCATGCCTGAATATCGGCAGGCTCGGTGACCTCCACGCCATCCTTCTTCATCTGCTCCAGTGCGTCCTTCTGGGCATCGTCATCAATGGACTCCTGATAATCCACGGCTTCCTTCACGCAATCGGTGACGAGGGTGCGCACATCTTCCGGCAGAGATTCCAGCCAGTCGGTGTTGAAGAAGAAGTAAACGCAGGCAATGATATGATTGGTGATGGCCAGATACTTTGCATTATCCTGCAGCTTGGACGCATTCAACATCACGGGAGAGCCTTCGCAGCCCTGACAGACATTCTGCGAAAGGGAAGTATAAATATCGTTCCAGTCCATGGTGATGCCAGCAGCGCCCAGACACTCGAACATTCCGTTGTAGATGGCGTTGGGACCGCGCATGACCAGATCTTTCATATCGGCCAGCGTCTTTACGGGCACGGTGGTCAGCATATCGCGGGAGCCCATAGACATGCCGCCCATGCCGCTCAGGCCGATGGTGTTTGCCAACTCGTTCACCTGATCCTCGGCACCCTTCAGCACACGGCGGTACTGATCGTTATCCTCAAACAGGAAGGGGAACTCGAACATCTGCATCTGCTCCAGACCGTCGTATGCACCCGGGCCGGTGCCGGGAGTGGACAGGACCAGCTCCAGATCGCCTGCAATGGCCATTGCCACCTGCTCAGCCTGACTGCCCAGCTCAGAACCGTAGTTTGCCGTTGCTTTGATCCGACCGGCACTCTTTTCGTTGACAAGCTCCACAAACTTTGCCAGCGCCATGCCGATGGTGCTTGTGGCTGCCTGATTGGAAGAAGCACGCAGAGTGTACTTCTTTCCGTCCGCTGCAGGGGCTGCACTTGCACTGCCGGAAGCTGCAGTGCCGGCAGTGCTGCCGGAGCTTCCGCCGCAGGCATTCAGTCCGACTGCAGCTGCCGAGATGCCGGTGATCTGCAGGAAACGGCGACGAGAGATCTTTTTCATTTCAATAGCCTCCTTGTTTTTTGTCCTCTTGTATTCGTGTGGAAAGCTCCACCTGAGACACGGTTCGTTTCGGCCATCGGCATGGCCTGCGGAGTTCAATGGAAACATTGTGTATCCGCTTTCATTGCGATTTCATAATACGGCTTTGCTCCTTTTTTGTCAAGTATTTTTTATTCTTTTTATCAATTCTTAGTTTTTATGGTCGTTTTGACTGATTTTTGCCTTTATTTTTGGCGGATTTGTTTTAAGGAAAGTCTCTCAGCGTTCTTTGAAAAGAAACGCGTTTCATTCACAATTGCACTTCTTCCATGGCAGAACGGGTGTGGCGCGCTTCCATTATAATAGGGGGCTCTGCGCTGACGGATACAGAGCCGATGCCCCGATTTTCGGATTTGACAACCTGCCCTGAAATCGCGTATAATGCAAAAAGCGATCAAAGAAAGGAGCGGTGAACAATTGTACGGACTTCTGAGCGCAGAAACGGTGAATCTGCCAAGAACTATGTGCTACGCGTTCTGGTGGACAACATTGTCAACACCTGTCTGGAACCCGGAGAAAAACTCAACGAGCCGGAATTGTGCCAGCAGTTGGGAGTCAGCCGGATGCCCTTCCGGGAGGCAGAGTTGGAGCTGGTGCAGCGGCGGCTCATCGAGATCCGTCCGAAGATCGGCACCTATGTCTCCCTCATCGACGCGGAGCTGGTAGAGGAGGTGCGGCACCTCCGGGCGGTGCTGGAGATCGATCTGGCCGAGATGGCCTGCCAGATGCTGAACAATCAGCAGCTGGACCACCTGTGGGAGAATGTGGCGCTGTGGCAGATGTACATTCAGCGAGCGCAGGAGGAAAAGATCTTTGCGCTGGACAAGGGATTCCACCGGCTGCTTTATGTGCAGTGCGGCTGCCCGTACTGGTACGATCTGGTGGAAAATCTGGCACCTCATTTTGACCGCACCACGGTGCTCAGCTTCCGCTGCCGTCCGGCAGAGGCCATTCTGGACGACCACACCAGTCTGCTGAAGGCCATCGAAGCAAAGGATGCTGCCGCTGCGCGGACCGTTGCCGCCCGGCACATGCAGCGGTATACCGAAAACCTTGCCACCATCCGGGAGTCCTTCCCCCAGTATTTTAAGTGAATATCCCCGAATTTCCAGAAGCTCTGTCGTTTTTTCCAAAGGACAGAGCTTCTTTTTGTGCACGTTTTTTGCCGAAACGGCTTGACAATCCCGACTGCAAGATGTATTTAAAACGATGAAATATATTTCAATAAGGTAGAGGCTATCACCCGGGAAAATGAGCTGTACTACCTGCACACCGCTCACGGCGATTTCTGCACCCGCTGGGTGGTCAACGCCGCTGGTCTGGGCGCAAAACAGATCTCCGACCTGCTGGGCCTGACCGGCTACCGTGTCATCGGCTCCCGCAGCAACTACATCATCCTGCACAAGCGCATGGGCAAGCTGCTGCCCATGCCGGTGTACCCGGTGCCCAGCAACACCTACATGGGCATCCACATCACCCCCACCGTGGACGGCAACGTGACTGCCGCATCGTGGTGCGCCAGAACGGTGTGGAAGTTGCTGCCAAGAAGATGAAGAAAGCTATTCCTGCGGAGATGATCCAGTTCAAGGTCTCTGCTGCCAAGCTGCAGGAAACGGGCGCACTGGAGGTGTCGGTGGAATGAAAAAGCAATTTACCTGTATCGTCTGCCCCAACGGCTGCGAGATCGAAGCCGAAGTTGAAAATGGTCAGGTGATCTCGGTCACCGGTCACACCTGCCCCCGCGGCGAACAGTATGTCCGTCAGGAGTTGACTGCGCCCCGCCGCACCATCGCCAGCTCGGTGCTGGTCAAGGGCGGCGAGCTGCCTGTTACCAGCGTGCGCCTGACCAAGGCCGTCCCCAAGGATATGATCTTCCCGGTGATGGACGAGATCCGCAAGGTGGTGCTGACAGCACCGGTCAAAGCGGGCACCATCCAGATAGTTGTCCGGGTGTGTATCCTAGGTGACAAAGATCTGCTCCGGACGGTAGGTGCGGATCTTTTCCAGCACCTTCGGCAGAATGGCTTCGGCCTCTTTTGTGCCAAGCGAGCCGGTGATAAAGTCGTTTTGCATATCCACTACGATCAGAAATTTCATACGGAGTACCTCCCAAACGGATGTGTCAAGACACCTTTTCTTTCAGTATGACGTCTGAAAAAATGCAAGGTTTTGTGGACTGCTCCTTTACAAAATGTGAGCTGGACCACACCGCCCTGAAGGATTGCAGCCTGAAAAGTTCTGATTTCCTGCAGACGGAAATAGACTGAAAGGACGCACATCACAACAAGGTAAACCGAAAAGGGGGAGCCTATGGAGAAAACTTCTTTTATCCTGCACGAAAAATTCCATTCTGAGACCAACCAGCAGCGCAAAGAACGTTTTCAACGGGAGTTTGAACGATATATCGTTGATAGACTGTCTGCTGCCGATCCGTCAAAGGCCGGTGTCTGACAGAGTGTCACTGCAATGGTGCAAAGCATGAAAGCAGCAATTTATTGCCGTCTGAGCAAAGAAGACGAAACCAAAACCGGTGAATCAGAAAGCATCCAGAACCAGAAGTCGATGCTGATCCAATACGCCATGGAAAAGGGGCTTGAACTCTACCAGATCTATTCTGATGAGGATTACTCCGGCATCGACCGGAACCGTCCGGCCTTCAATGCGATGATCCAGGCTGCCAGCGAACATAGGTTTGATGTGGTGCTGGCAAAGACCCAGTCCCGTTTTACCCGTGATATGGAGCTGGTGGAAAAATACCTCCACGGAAAGTTCATGGAGTGGGGCATCCGGTTCATTGCGGTGGTGGACCATGTGGATACCGACGATACCGCCAACAAAAAGTCCCGGCAGATCAACGGTCTGATCAACGAGTGGTATCTGGAGGATCTGTCCGTCAATGTCCGTTCGGTGCTGGACCACAAGCGGAAGGAGGGGCAGTACATTGCCTCCTTTGCGTTGTATGGCTACCGGAAAGACCCAGCGGTGAAGGGGAGACTTCAGATCGACCCGGAGGCGGCGGAGGTGGTGAAGCGGATCTACGCCATGGCTCTCCGCGGCGTGGGAGCCCACAAGATCGCACAGATTTTGAACGAGGAGGGGGTGCCGAGCCCCACGGCGTACAAGCAGCAGAACGGAGACCGCTGCCACCTGACTCGGAAAACGCCCTATGAGCCGCTGTGGAGCAGCGGGACCATCTACCAGATGCTCCACAACCAGACCTATGCCGGGGATCTGGTGCAGGGGCGGCACAAAAGGGTGAGCTATAAATCCAAGCGGACGGTCTGGCTCCCCAAGTCTCAGTGGATCGTGGTGGAGAACACTCACGAAGCCATCATCGACAAGGATACCTACGCTATGGTGCAGCGGACGATGCAGGGCCGCACCCGCAGCGGCGTCGGCGGCATGATCCACCCTTTGGCACGGAAAGTGGTGTGCAGCTGCTGCGGCTGCATCATGGAGCAGACCGGCCGGCCGCCCAAGGCAGATGGCACCCGTGTGCGCTATGTCCGCTGCCGGATGCACCAGCGTGACCCCGGGCGGTGCGGGAACAGGACCTGCACCAACCTGAATGACCTGCAGGAGCTGGTGCTCCGGCGCATCCGGGAATATGCAGAGGACTACTTCGACCCGGAAAAGGTGGAGCTGCCCCGGAGGGATGACCCGGTGCGGCAACAAGCGCAGCGCAGTGAGCTGAAACGGCTGAAAAGCGAGGTAGAACGGCGCCGCAGGGCTGTGCAGCAGCTGTATCTGGATAAGGTGTCCGGTTTGATTGACGCCGTCCAGTTTTCGGAAATGAACCAGTCTTTTCTGAAAGAAGTGAAAAAGGCAGAGACACGGATCAATGCATTGGAGGCGGAACTGGAACAACAGCAGGAAGAGACCGGCGTGGTGCAGGCGCAAATGCAGCGTGTCCGAGAACTGGCACAGGTTTCGCATCTGACCCGCGAACTTGTTGTGCTGCTGGTGGACCGTGTAGTGGTCGGGCCGAAGGATGCACGGATGGGTGGGCAAAAAATCACGATCGAATGGAATTTTTGAGCGAAAAAGCTCTGGATGACCCGTTGGGTTATTTTCGTCCGGCCAGGTAGGGTAGACTTCGCTGGATGCAACATTGGCGATATAGTCCCGGAAGGAGACAGTCACATTGCGGGCGGATGCCGCAGGCCTGCCCAGATGCACCGTGATGTTTTTGGGAATGATGACTCTGTCCAGCACCCGGGGCACGCAGTTTTGCACCGGCTCCGGGCCGCTGCCGCCGTCTCCGGTGAAAAGCGAATGCTCCGGGATGACCACCGGCACATTCGGGATATCGCGGCCTTCCTCGGTATCGGGGATCATCTCCGGCTGGGCAAGGGTGACCTGCCCGGCAAAGATCTGCACGCCCTGAATGCGCACGGTGCGGTAGCCTGCTTTTGCGGCAGTCAGATCCACAACGGCATAGGGCCGGATGGTGTTGTCCTCCTGCAGGGACAGCGCACAGGAGGGGGCTTCAATGGAGAGGTCGGCAGCGGTGCCGGTCTCGTCGGTGATACGCTGAGCGGTAAAGCCGTTGCCGGACACGGTGACGAGAACACCCTCGATGGGCGAGGACTGACGTGCACCGAAAGCCTGAATGCGTAGAATGCCGGTGTTTTTCATAGGCGGATGCTCCTTTGCTGTAAAAGTGGTATCGCTTCTCTCACAGCGTATTCCACTGCGCCGCCGCGCGTGAATGGGGCTTTTCTTTTGCAGCAGAGGAGTGTATACTGGAAGCAGTTAGGCGGGTGCGCCCACTCCGGCAGGATGACGCGAAGCCATGGTCTAAAGTGCAGGCTGCAATTAGGATCGACGATGCACCACTACGGGAAGTGTGAGGGCTTCTCACGCTGGATGGACTGGCGAGCGGAAGCAGGACGGAGTGGGCGCACCTGCCGTTCGGACAGCCTATGATAAGAAGCATAAAGGAGAATACAGCAATGCAGGCAACCATTCACAATGAATTTTTGACCTTGACTGTGGATACCCACGGTGCCGAAGCCGTCAGCCTGAAAAATGCGGCGGGGGAAGAGCTGCTCTGGCAGGCCGACCCGGCAGTGTGGAAGCGCCACGCACCCATTCTGTTCCCGTGGACGGGCAAGCTGCCCGGCGGCACCTTTGAGGCGGGCGGCAAAACGTACAAGGGCGGTCAGCACGGCTTTGCCCGCGATGTGGAGCACACCCTGCTCAAGGCCGAGGGCGACACCATCCAGTTGGAGCTGAGCTCGGATGATGCCATCAAAGCCGAACGCTTCCCCTTCGACTTTGTGCTCACCAGCACCTTCCATCTGGACGGCAAGACCGTGCACCATACGCTGACGGTGCGCAACCCCGGCACCGAAGAGCTGCGCTTTGGCATCGGCTATCACCCGGCGTTCAACATCCCCTTTGATGCACAGCACACCACCACGGATTACGAGTTCCGGTTCGACCAGCCGGAAAGCCCGGTCATTCTGGATGCCCGTCCGAATGGCCTTCTGTCTGGCAAGTGCTATTACCAGTGGAAGAACCAGCAGGCCATCCAGCTGACGGATGATCTGTTCGCAAACGACAGCTTCTGCATGGCGGGCCTGCGCACCAAGACCATTGGCATCTATGAGAAGGGCACCGGCCGCAAGATCACCTGCAATGTGGAAGGCTACCCCTACGCGCTTATCTGGTCGGCCCCTGCAAAGCCGGTGCGGTTTGTGTGCATTGAGCCGTGGCACAGCCTGCCCGCCGCCGAGACTGACCCGCAGCAGTGGAGCCAGCGTGCCGCTGCCGCCTGCCTTGCCCCGGGTGAAAGCTGGGAGACCACGTTGAGCACCACATTTGACCGGTAAAACTCCCTCAGTCTTGCTTCGCTTGCCAGCTCCCTCAGAGAGGAAGCCTGTCTGCGCGGTCAAGCCTCCCTCGTTGAGGGCGGTGGCATCGCGCCGGCGATGACGGAAGGAGTTCTGCAAACAAGAAAAAGCTCCCGGAACATCGAAATGCTCCGGGAGCTTTTATGCTGTTATCAAAAGGAAAGCTTAGTACGCCACGCCCCAGTAGACCATGGTCTTAGCGGGCTTGCCGCAGCAGGGGCACACATCGCTCAGGTGTTCCTGCTCAAACGGCATGCAGCGGCTGGACAGGCCGACTTCTTCCTTCATCTTCATCTCGCAGGCAAGGTCGCCGCACCACATGGTCTTGATGTAGCCGGTGTTTGCCTTGGCCAGCTCCTTCACCTCGTCCATGGTGGTGGCAGCCCAGGTGCGCTTCTCGCGGTTGGCAAGAGCACGCTCGTACAGGTCCTTGCGCAGAGCTTCCAGCTGTGCGGGGATCGCAGTCTCCAGCTCGTCCAGAGAGACGAAGACTTTTTCGCGGGTATCGCGGCGCACCAGCACGCACTGGTTCTTTTCCAGATCCTTGGGGCCGATCTCCAGACGCAGAGGCACGCCCTTCATCTCCCACTGGGAGAACTTCCAGCCCGGGGCATTGTCGCTGTCGTCCAGCTTCACGCGGGCATACTTGCTGATCTTCTCGGCCAGCTCGGCAGCCTTCTCGGAAACACCGGGCTTGTGGGCTGCGATGGGCACTACGACCACCTGAATGGGGGCCACTGCCGGGGGCAGGATCAGGCCGTCGTCGTCGCCGTGGGTCATGATGATAGCGCCCACCAGACGGGTGGAAACGCCCCAGCTGGTCTGGAACGGATGATGCAGCTGGTTGTCGCGGCCGGTAAAGGTCACGTCATAAGCCTTGCTGAACTTATCGCCAAAGTAGTGGCTGGTGCCGCTCTGCAGGGCCTTGCCGTCCTTCATCATGGCCTCGATGGTATAGGTGGCCTCGGCACCGGCAAACTTTTCCTTGTCGGTCTTGCGGCCTTTCACCACGGGGATGGCCAGATCCTGCTCGCAGACATCTGCGTAGCAGTTCAGCTGCTGCTGAGTCTCAGCCTCAGCCTCGGCGGCAGTCTCGTGGATGGTGTGGCCTTCCTGCCACCAGAACTCGCGGCTGCGCAGGAAGGGGCGGGTGGTCTTTTCCCAGCGGACAACGCTGCACCACTGGTTGTACTTCATGGGAAGCTCGCGGTAGCTGTGCAGCACGCGGGACCAGTGGTCGCAGAACATGGTCTCACTGGTGGGACGCACGGCCAGACGCTCTTCCAGCTTGTCGGAACCGCCCATCGTGACCCACGCCACCTCCGGCGCGAAGCCATTGACCAGTTCGCCCTCCTTCTGCAGCAGGCTTTCCGGGATCAGCACGGGCATTGCCACGTTCTCATGGCCGGTGGCCTTGAAGCGGGCATCCATGTCCTTCTGGATCAGCTCCCAGATGGCCTGACCGTAGGGGCGCAGGATGATGAAACCCTTCACGCTGGAGTACTCCACCAGCTCTGCCTTCACGCAGATATCGGTGTACCACTGTGCGAAGTTCTCTTCCTGGCTGGTGATCGCCTGTACGAGCTTCTTTGAATCTTTTGCCATTTTTGCTTTTTCCTCCTAAGGCCGTGCGCCAAACGGCTTGCGTTCCGCACGAACCATATTAAAAGCCCCGTCCATGCAGTGCGGCCGGGTGCCGCACCAGAAGGCAGGGCTTTTTGACTGAATCAGTTCTGCGCGTGGCTGTCCACAAAGTTTACCACATCGCCCACGGTGCGCAGGGACTCGATGGCATCGTCCGGCACCTCAATGCCAAACTCATCCTCCAGCGTCATCACCATATCCACGATATCCAGACTGTCGGCCTCAAAATCGCTCATGATGTCACTGTCCATCGTGATCTTTGCCGGGTCAACATCCAGCTGCTCCGCCAGCAATGCACGGATTTTTTCAAAAGTATCCATTCCTGTGGTCTCCTTTTTGCAGTTGTTTTGCCTGTCCTGTACACCGGTGCCGTGCGTGCGGCTGCCGTGACGGATGCACCCGCAGATGCTGCGCGGCCCCGGACTGTACAAAACTCTCTCTTTTTTTATATCCCATGCCATGCGTATTGTCAAGCCCTGTTTTCCATTCTGACAGATTCCTTTGCGAAAAATTGCCGGAAAGGTGCATTTTCGCTTGACAGGAGCGCCCCGGTTTCTTATCATTATAGAGTAGCGAGTTTATAGGGACTGACCACAAGTCCCATGAAGGAGTTTTGAGCATGAAGCTTTCATTTACCAAAATGCAGGGCTGCGCCAACGATTATATCTATCTGGACTGCCGCAAAAGCGGTGTGCCGGAGAACATTGCAGCCCTTTCCGAAAAATTGTCCCGGCGGCATTTTTCCATTGGTGCGGACGGCATCATCTGCATCTGCGCTGCGCAGACGGCGGGTGCGGACGGCATGATGCGCATCTTCAACGCAGACGGCAGCGAGGGCAGGATGTGTGGCAACGGCATCCGCTGCGTGGCTGAATGGCTGTACACCCACGGCATTGCCAAAGAGACCCTTGCCATTGATACCCTCAGCGGCCTGAAGACCGTCACCCACAAGGGTGCGGGCCTGTGGCAGGTGGAGATGGGCGCTTACAGTGCCATGCCTGCCAGCCTGCCTGCTGTGAACATGGGCGAAGAACCGCTTGTGGACAAAGAACTGACCGTGGACGGCAAAACGTGGCATGTGACCTGCATCAGTGTGGGCAACCCCCACTGTGTGACTGTGGTGGAGGATGTGGACAGCCTGAAGCTGGAAGAGATCGGCCCGGCCTTTGAGCACCACGCAAACTTCCCGGAGCGCATCAACACCGAGTTCGTGCAGGTGGTGGAGGCCACCCACCTGAAAATGCGGGTATGGGAGCGCGGCAGCGGCGAGACATGGGCCTGCGGCACCGGCACCTGCGCCACCGTGGCGGCCCTGACCGAGCTTGGCATCTGCCCGGCAGGCGAGGACATCCATGTGCAGCTGCGCGGCGGTGTGCTGACCATCCGGGTATTGCCCGGCAGACAGCTGCTGATGACCGGCGCCGCCGAGACCGTGTGCGAAGGTATCACAGAAGTTTAAAAAGAATGTTCGCTGCCGCCGTCCGGCGGCGGAGAACATGATACAAAGATGAATCGAGGGAAAGTAACCATGAAGATGAACAAGCATTACAACGAGCTGAAGGCAAGCTACCTGTTTGTGGACATTGCCCACAAGGTGGCCGCTTATCAGGAGGCACACCCGGAGAAGGAGATCATTCGTCTTGGCATTGGCGATGTGACCCAGCCGCTGGCAAAGTGCGTGGTCAAGGCCATGCACGATGCAGCCGATGAGATGGGCACCAAGGAAGGCTTCCACGGCTATGGCCCGGAGCAGGGCTACCCCTTCCTCAAGCAGGCCATTCAGGGCTACTACGCAGGCCGCGGCACCCAGCTGGCAGAGGATGAAATTTTCATCTCTGATGGTGCAAAGAGCGATCTGGCCAACGTACTGGGCCTGTTCGATGTGGACAACACCGTGCTGGTGCCGGACCCCGTTTATCCTACCTACGTGGACGATAACGTGACCGATGGCCGCAAGATCATCTACAGCCGCACCAGTCAGGAGAACGGCTTCCTGGGGATGCCGGATGAGAATGTGAAGGCTGACATCATTTATATCTGCAGCCCCAACAACCCCACCGGTGCCGCCTACACCCGCGACCAGCTCAAGGCATGGGTGGACTACGCCCGTAAGAACGATGCCATCATCCTGTACGATGCTGCCTACGAGTGCTTCATCTCCGACGAGAACCTCGCCCGCAGCATCTTCGAGATCGAGGGTGCCCGCGAATGCGCCATTGAGATATGCTCTTTCTCCAAGATCGCAGGCTTCACCGGCACCCGCTGTGGCTACACCGTGGTGCCCAAGGAGCTGGAGCGCGAGGGTATGAACATCAATAAGCTGTGGCTGCGCCGCCAGACCACCAAGTTCAACGGTGTGCCTTACGTGGTGCAGCGCGCCGCCGCTGCGGTGTTCACCGAGAGCGGCATGGCTGAGATCCAGCAGAATCTGGACTACTACCGCAAGAATGCCAAGGTCATCGCGGACGCTCTGGACGAGTGCGGCGTGTGGTACTGCGGCGGCAAGAACAGCCCCTACATCTGGCTGCGCTGCCCCGGTAACATGAAGAGCTGGGAGTTCTTCGACTGGCTGCTGGAAAACTGCGGCGTGGTCGGTACCCCGGGCGTGGGCTTCGGCGAGTGCGGCGAGGGCTACTTCCGCCTGACCGCTTTCGGTGACGCCGAAAAGACCAAGATGGCCGCCGAGCGTATTAAGACCGCCATTAAGGCACTGTAAAACCTAAAAAATGCACCTGCTGTCCGTTTTGGACGGCGGGTGTATTTTTTTGCGCATTCTCTTGACAAATCCGTATTTACTGTATATACTGTGCATATACAGATAAAACGCAAGAGCCAAAGGAGCAGCCGATGGAACTGTTTATCAACAACAAAAGCGGCGCGCCTATCTATGACCAGATCTACAACCAGATCAAGCAGCAGATCATCAGCGGGGCTTTGCAGCCGGACGAGGCCATGCCCTCCATCCGGGGGCTGGCACGGGATCTGCGCATCAGCGTCATTACCACAAAGCGTGCCTACGATGAACTGGAAAAAGAGGGCTTCCTTTACGCAGTACCGGCAAAGGGCTTTTTTGTAGCCCCTAAAAACACCGAGCTGCTGCGGGAAGAGAACCTGAAAAAAATTGAAGCGCACCTCACCGAGGCTGTGAAGCTGTCCGCATCCTGCGGGCTGAGCAGGGAAGAGCTGCGGGAGATGCTGGAACTGCTGTGGGAGGGCTGAACATGAACGCACTGGAACTGCGGGGACTTACAAAGCACTATAAGGACTTTACCCTCGGACCGCTGGATCTGACACTGCCCGGCGGCACCATCTGCGGCCTGATCGGCGAGAACGGCGCAGGCAAAAGCACCACCATCAAATTGATTCTGGACATGCTGCAGAGGGACGGCGGTACCGTGACCATTTTGGGCAGGGATAACCGCACCGCTTCTGTCCGCAGCAAGGAGGAAATCGGCGTGGTGCTGGGCAGCGAGGGCATTCCCCTGTGCCTGAATGCGGTGCAGGCGGGCAAGGTGATGGCGGGCATCTACCGCAACTGGGACGCTGCCGCCTATGCGGAGCTGTGCCAAAAATTCGGTCTGCCGGACAAAAAGCAATACAAGGACTACTCTACCGGCATGAAGATGAAGCTGTGCATTGCCGTGGCGCTGGCGCACCACCCGAAGCTGCTGCTATTGGACGAAGCCACCAACGGGCTGGATCCGGTGGTGCGGGACGAGGTGACCGACCTGCTGCTGGACTTTACCCGGGACGAAAACCACTCTATCCTCATCTCCTCCCACATCGTCAGCGACTTGGAAAAGCTGTGCGATACCATCGCCTTCCTGCACAAGGGCAGACTGCTGCTCTGTGAGGAAAAGGACGCCTTGCGGGAGGAATACGCCCTGTGGCATGGCACGGCGGCGCAGCTGGCGGCACTGGATACGCGGGTGTACGGCAAGCGGGTCACCCCCTACGGAGTCGAGGCGCTTGTGCGCCGGGATGCAATGCCCGCCGGGGCAGAGCTTACCCCGGTAAGCATTGAGGAATTGTTTGTACTGATGGTGAAAGGGGAGAATGTACAATGAAAGGTCTGCTATTAAAGGATGCCTATCAGATGTGGTGCTATACCAGATGGATCATTCTGGTGTCGATTGCTATGATGCTGATGGGAACGTTTTTCATGAAGGAAGGGTCTAATTTCTTTATGCTGTACGGCGGGCTTTTGCTGGGAATGTCGCCAATATCCTTACTGGCTTACGACCAGAGCAGCCGGTTCAGCGTTTGCAGTGCCGCCCTGCCGGTGACAAAAGAGCAGCTGGTGGGCGGCAAATACCTCATTGGTCTGTGCGGTATGGCGCTGGCAGAGCTGCTGAGCATGGCAGCGCTGGCAGCAGCACAGTTGCTCTGGGGCACGGTGTCGGTGCAGATCACCGTGGCGACCCTGATTCAGGTGGCCATGCTGACCCTGCTGGACAACATTATCCTGCTGCCGTTGTTTTACCGTTTTGGCTACGAAAAGGCAAAGTATGTGTACTACCTGAGCATCGGTATGCTTGGGAGCTTTATGGGATATTTCGTCTCTTCGGGGGACAGCGCTTTGGACAGCATCCTGCCTGCGCAGGGCTTGCTGCTGGTGCTGGTTGTAGTGCTGGTGGTGGCTCTGGCGCTGTATGCGCTTTCGTGGCGGTTGTCGGTGGCGTGGTACGGAAAGGCAGAGCAGTAAGATGAAGAAAAGTCAGATCGCAGGCATCCTGTTCGGTGTTGCTATGGGCGTTTTGTTCAGCGTGTCGCTGGGGACAGTGGGTTTTGTGCTGGGTGCCAGCTTTGCAATTCTGGGCATGGTGATGTTCAAAGGATTGGATGACCCACAGGATAAAAAGTAAGGTGTAAAAAGTGCGACGCCCCTGCAGGAAAAGCTTTTTCTGCAGGGGCGTCGCTGTATTTATTTCTCGGACTCTTCGGCGTTTTTCTGCGCCGCTTCCAGCTCGTCCACCCGCTTTTGCAGGGCGGTGATCTTGTCGTCCATTTTGATGAATGTCCAGATCAAAACCGCAAGCACCACCGCAGGCGGAACGACCATCCACAGGGATTGCTGACACCAGAGCAGCAGCGAATAGCCGCCGAATACCGTAAAGAGGAATACGGCAAACAGGCTTGCAGCAAGGACAGCAAAAAATCCCATACAGAAAATCTCCTTTCGGTTATTCTTCCGTTTCTTCCTCGTCCGGGTCCAGCTCGATGCTGAACACGGCTTTTTTCAGCTTGCCGCAGCCCTGTGCCTTCAGACCGGACTTATACGGCTCGCCTGCCAGATACAGGGCAAACCGTCCCTCACACAGCATACCGGCAATGCTGGTGCCGGCGGTGCCTACGGTGGTGTCGGCGGCTTCGTCGGTGGGCTTTGTCGGGGTCAGCTCTGCAAGGCTCACCTCAAACAGCTCGCTGCCGTCCAGATCGGTCTCCAGCGTGATGTGGTTGTCGTGGCGCTGGAACAGCGCTTTATCGGAAGTCAGCGGTGTGACGGTGCTCACAGTGACCACAGCCTTTTCGCCGTCGATGCGGGTGCGTCCGGCGGGCAGGGTGGTGATGTCCCGCGCCATGATATACTCAATGACGGTGTCGAGGTTGTCGCTCACGCCCAGATAGTTGGGCAGGTTGTTCAGGGTATCGTAGATCATAGAAGAACTCCTTTATCGTGCAAAACAAGGTTCACCGCCTGCATATAGCACAGACGGTGAACCGGAATTTTAAATTTTATTCTGCGTCCTTCGGGTCGGTCATCAGCTCTTTGATGCTGGGCACCACGCCGCCCAGATTCTGAAGCTCCGAAGGAATGATGATCTTGGTTGCCTTGCCGTTGGCCACCTTGGCCAGAGCTTCCAGACTGCGGATGGCCAGAACCTTATCGCTGGGCATGGCCTCGTTCAGCAGGCGGATGGCATCGGCGTTGGCCTTCTGCACGGCCAGAATGGCCTGTGCTTCGCCCTCGGCTTCCAGAATGCGCTGCTGCTTCACAGCATCCGCGCGCAGGATGGCGGCTTCCTTTTCGCCCTCGGCGGCAGTAATGGCGGCCTGCTTTTCACCATCGGCCTTCAGGATCACGGCGCGCTTCTCGCGCTCAGCCTTCATCTGTTTCTCCATGGCTTCCTGAATTTCACGCGGCGGGATGATGTTCTTCACCTCCACGCGGTTCACCTTGATGCCCCACTTGTCGGTGGCTTCGTCCAGGATGGCGGTGATCTTGCCGTTGATGACATCGCGGCTGGTCAGGGTGTGGTCCAGCTCCATTTCGCCGATGATGTTGCGCAGGGTGGTGGCGGACAGGCTTTCGATTGCCGCAATGGGCTGGTTGACACCGTAGGTGTAGAGCTTGGCATCCATCACCTGAAAGAACACCACGGTATCGATCTGCATGGTAACGTTATCGCGGGTGATGACCGGCTGAGGGGGAAAGTCTGCCACCTGCTCCTTCAGGCTCACCTTTTTGGCGATGCGCTCGATGAAGGGAATCTTGATGTGCAGGCCTGCCGACCATGTGTCGGAGTAGCTGCCCAGCCGCTCAACGACATACACCTTGGACTGGGGCACGATGACGATATTGGTGATGATCACCAGCAGGACGACAAAGACCAGCGCGAGGATCAGAAAAAACATGACCATAGTGGTTCTCCTTTTTCAGATGGGTGCAACGTTTCAGCGCAGAACGCAGATCACGCTCTGCGGCTTTCGGTCAATACGGGCTCCACGATGAGCAGGGTGCTGTGCAGTTCGGTCACACGGCAGCGCTGCCCGGGGGTGAGAATGTCGCCGGGAGTGGCGCAGCGGGCATTCCAGTCCACGCCGTCCAGCCGCACACGGCCCGGCAGGTCGGCGGTGACGGTGGTCAGCACGGTGGCCTCCCGGCCAAGGTTGCGGTCGCCATTGGTGGGGGTGGTTTTCTGGCGCAGCTTTGCAGCCAGCGGCCGGAACGCCAGCAGGCACAGAATGCTTACCACGATGAACACCAGGGCCTGCGCCCGGAACGAATCCGTGAACAGGCAGGTGAGCAGGGCGGCAGCTGAGCCGACGGCGAACCAGACGGAGGTCATGCTGAAGGTGGAAGCCTCCAACAGCAAAAAGCCCACCACGGCAGCCAGCCAGAGAAATGGAACAGGATTCATGGTTCTCCCTCCTTATGCCCCTATTATAGAGTATCCCCCGGGTGGAAGGTCAAGCGTTTTTTACTGGAACGTTGCGCAGAAAACGAAATAAAGAACAAAAACTCCCTCAGTCACGGCTTTTCCGCGTCAGCGATGATGGAAAGAGTGAAAAAAGCCGCTGCACAAAATATGCGCAACGGCTTTTCTCAAATCAGGTGATATCGTAATAGCTGTGGTTCGGGTTATGCCCGTTCTCCTCCACCACGATGGTAAAGCCCATGGGGTTCACCTCCGTGTGCTTGCCGGAAGCCAGCGGCTCCACGATGATGTGCTCCGAGCGGTTTACGATGATCTCGGCTGTTTCCGCTTCGCCTACGCGCTGGTAGTGCAGGATGCCGTCCTGCGCCCGGAGCACCCGCAGCTCACCGGTGCGGAAGGCCTCGCAGGTGTGGCGCAGCTGCGCCAGCTGTGCCAGCACCGGCTTCAGGCGCTTTTCGTGGCTGTCCCAGCAGAAGAAGGCACGGTTGAAGGGGTCGCGGTAGCCCTGCATCCCGATCTCGTCGCCGTAGTACAGGCAGGGCACGCCGGGCAGCGTGTAGATGATGGCATAGGCCATGCGCAGGCGCAGCATCCCTTCCTCGTAGGCTTCGCCGGTCACACAGCGGCCGCTCTGCCACTCGCGGCCACGGCCGTTGGCGGGCTCGTCTGCGATCACGGTGAGGGCGCGTTCGGTGTCGTGGGTGGAGAGAAAGTTCAGCGCAGTGTCCATGGCAGGGGCGGGGTAGTGCTCACAGATGGACAGAATTTCGCCCATGGCCTGCTCGGCGGGCTTACCCTTTACAAAGTCCAGCACAGCGTTCTTGAAGGGGTAATTCATCACGCTGTCCAGCCCCTTGCCCAGCAGATAGGTGCGGCGCTGGCCAAAGCCGTATTTGGTGGTGGCATCCTCCCACACCTCGCCCAGCAGGAACTTCTCCGGGCTGACCCGCTTGACAGCGGCGCGGATCTTTTCAATAAAGTCGTCCGGCAGCTCGTCGGCCACATCCAGACGGAAGCCTGCGGCACCGCGCCGTAGCCATGTGTCAATGACACCGCCCTCGCCGGTGATGAACTCCACATAGGAGGGGTTCTCTTCGTTCACCTCGGGCAGGGTCTCGAAGCCCCACCAGCTGCGGTAGCCGCCCTTATACTTGGGGTCAAAATCGTACCAGCTGCGGTAGGGGGAGTTGGGGTCGCGGTAAGCGCCGCCGTCACCATAGCGGCCTTCGCGGTTGAAATAGCGGCTGTCGGAACCGGTGTGGCTGAACACACCGTCCAGCACGATGCCAATGCCGTACTTAGCGGCCTCGCGGCAGAGCACCTCGAACTCCTCGTTGGTGCCCAGCAGCGGGTCTACGTTGAGATAGTCGGCGGTGTTGTAGCGGTGGTTGGAGTGCGCCTCAAAGATGGGGTTGAGGTAAAGGTAGTCCACCCCCATCTCCCGCAGATAGGGCAGCTTGATGCGGATGCCTTCCAAGTCGCCGCCGAAATAGTCCTCGTTCAGGTGGCCGCCGGTCTCGTTGGGCTGCCAGAAGGGTTCGGCGTGTTTGTCGGCCTGATACAGCCGGTCCGGGAAAGGCATGGGCTTGTTCTCAATGCCCTCGCAGAACCGGTCCGGGAAGATCTGATAGAACACCTTGCCCTTGATGCACTCCGGGGTCTGGAAACCGGCATCGTAGACGGTGATCTGCCACTTTTCGCCTTCCTGCCAGCTGACAACGCCGCAGTTGTCCGGCCCGCGGTAGATGCGGCGGAAGTCGGTGTAGAGGTCGAAGTAGTAGAAGTACAGGCCCGGGTCATTCAGCGGCAGCTCCACGGAAAAGTGGTTCTGCTGGGGGGTCTGGCCGTCGAACTTCATGCGGTAGTGCACCGGCACGTCATATTTTCCCTCCTTCTGGAGCACCAGATGAGGATCGACATAGCCCAGCTCTTCCGGGATGCACAGGGTCAAACGTACGGTCTGACCGGCCCGCAGTGCGCCAAAGGGCTGCTTGAAATAGGGGTCATAGCTATTGAACAGACAAGACAAAGCAGGGTCGTCCTTTCTCAAAAAAGCCCCGGCGGGCCAAACGCCGCCGGGGCAGATGGATTTTTTAAGGGAAAATTACTTGCCCATGGGCACCGGGGAAGCGTACCAGATGTCGCGTGCGTAGTCCAGCACGGCGCGGTCGGCGCTGAAGATGCCGCTGTTGGCGGTGTTCTTCAGGCTCATCTGTGCCCACTTCTCACGGTCGCCATACAGCTTCTGCAGGTCGGCCTGTGCACGGCGGTAATCCTTGAAGTCGGCCATGACCATGTACGGGTCGCTGGTGCGCAGATTCTCGGTCACCTCGTGGAAGTTCTCACCGTTCCAGCCACGCTCCAGGAAGTTCAGGGTGTAGTTGGCCACGTCGTCGCCCGTGATAAAGGCGTTGGGATGGTAGCCCACCTGCTTGAGGTTGTTCACCTCGGGGGTCAGCATACCGAAGATCAGCTCATTCTCCTTGCCGGCAGCGTCTGCGATCTCCACGTTTGCGCCGTCCAGAGTGCCCAGAGTGATAGCGCCGTTCAGCATGAACTTCATGTTGCCGGTACCGGAAGCCTCGGTGCCTGCCAGAGAGATCTGCTCAGAGACCTCGGCGGCGGGCATCAGGTGCTCGCTCAGAGAGACGCAGTACTCTTCCAGATAGACCACGCGCAGCTTGTCGCGCACAGCGGGGTCGTTGTTAATGAGGTCGCCCAGCTTGCAGATCATGCGGATCATCTGCTTTGCCATGTAGTAGCCGGGAGCGGCCTTTGCACCGAAGATATAGGTCTTGGGGATGAAGTCGGCGTTGGGGTTCTCTTTCAGGTACAGGTACTGGGCAGCGATGTTCAGCGCGTTCAGGTGCTGGCGCTTGTACTCGTGCATACGCTTGACCTGACAGTCAAAAATGGAGTTCGGGTCGATGACCTGACTGGTGCTCTTTGCCAGATAGTTGGCAAAGCTGGTCTTGTTCTCCAGCTTGATCTCGTTCAGGCGCTTGAGAACGGTCTTGTCGTTCTCGAACTTGTTCAGCTTGGACAGATCGGAAGCATCGTGCTTGTAGCCGTCGCCGATGGTCTCGTCCAGCAGCTTGCACAGGCCGGGGTTAGAGGCCAGCAGCCAGCGGCGGTAAGCGATGCCGTTGGTCACGTTCTTGAAGGCCTGCGGCTTGAACAGGTAGTAATCGTGGAAGACGCTGTCCTTGATGATCTCACTGTGCAGCTTGGACACGCCGTTGATGCTGTTGGCGGTGTAGGCGCAGATGTTTGCCATGCGCACCTGATTGTCGCCGATCAGTGCCATATAGTCGATCTTGCCCTTGTCGCCGGGGAAGACCTTCTCCAGCTCTGCGCGGGCGCGGCGGTCCATCTCCACCACGATCTGGTAGATGCGGGGCAGGGTCATCTTGAAGATGTCCACGTTCCACTTTTCCAGAGCCTCAGCCATGACGGTGTGGTTGGTGTAGGAGAAGACCTTCTGGCAGATGTTGAAGGCTTTGTCCCAGCCAAAGCCGCACTCATCCAGCAGAATGCGCATCATCTCGGGGATGGCCAGAGTGGGGTGGGTGTCGTTCAACTGGATGGCCACCTTGTCGGGCAGATTCTCGAGGGTCGCATAGCTGGACAGGTGGTTCTGGACGATATCGCCGATGGATGCGGCAGACAGGAAGTACTGCTGGCGCAGGCGCAGGATCTTGCCCTCAACATGGTTATCGTTGGGGTACAGCACCTTGGAGATCAGCTCTGCATTGGCGTTCTTGCTCATTGCAGTGTTGTAGTTGCCCAGAGAGAAGCTGGACATATCAAAGTCCGGGGCCTTTGCCTGCCACAGGCGCAGCTTTGCAACGCCCTTGCCGTCGTAGCCCTGCACATACATATCAGAGGGAACAGCCATGACGCTGTTGTAGTTGGTGTGCTGGATATAGTGGAAGCCGTTGTCCCAGTTCTCGTGGATCTCGCCGTCAAAGCGCACTTCCACAGCCTGATCGGGGTGGCTCTTCAGCCAGACCTGACCGCCGGGCAGCCAGTTGTCGGCACGCTCCTGCTGCCAGCCGTCCACGATCTTCTGCTTGAAGATGCCGTACTCGTACAGGATGGAGTAGCCGGTGCCGCAGATGCCGGTGGTGGCCATGCCGTCCAGATAGCAGGCAGCCAGACGGCCCAGACCGCCGTTGCCCAGACCTGCATCCGGCTCTTCCTCAAAGATGCTGTCAATGCTGATATCAGCGTCGGACAGGGCCTTTTTTGCCACCTCGTCCAGACCCAGGTTCAGCAGGCTGGTCTTCAGGCTGCGGCCCATCAGGAACTCCATGCACAGGTAATACACCTGCTTGGTGCCGGTGCCAATGGCCTTGGACTGGAACTTCTTGTGGTTCTCACTCATCATCTGGCGGCAGATCAGAGCCAGAGAGCGGTAGATCTGCTGGTTGGAAGCAACGCTCAGCTCCACGCCGTACTCGCTGGTGAGCTTGTCCTGAAGAAGTTTACCGAATTCTTTCGATGTCATAAAGGTACTCCTATCCGCATAAGTTTTCAGCTTTGCTAAAATAATTGAAATAATTGGCGCCTGCAGGCACTTTCCCTCACTTGCTCTGCCGCCAACATGACAAAGATATTATAATATGGCAGAATGACAAATGCAAGGAATCAGGGCATTTTTTCCGTAACTGACATTTTTTTATTGAACTTTCTGATAAATATGCCAAAATTTCAAAAAATACACTTTTTCTTGATGCTTATTTATATTATAATAGAGAAAGAAAGCTGTGTTCCGAAACATTTTCGGGGACAAACTCCGGGAGAAATGTGCCGGGTAACTCGCCCGGCGGGTGACAAGACACCAAAACGGTACCGGGAACGGTGCCGTTTCCCGGCAAAAATCAGAAGATCACTGCCCGCTGCGGGCAGAAAAGGATAAAAAGGGGAAACAGATATGGTCAACAAGGTACGGGTGAACATTGCAGGTACGCCGTATGCCATTGCTACGACGGACCCGGAAAAATATATTTTGTCGCTGGCGAAAAAGCTGGATGAAGACATCACCAGGCTTTTGGACGACAATGCGAATCTTTCGGTGACTAAGGCGGCGGTGTTCTGCGCCATGGATTATCTGGACGAATACCGCAAGAGCACCGGCAGTGCTGAGAATATGCGCAGCCAGATCCAGGATTACATTGCGGATGCCGCCCGCGCAAAGCTGGCGGAAGATAAGGTCAAAGCAGAGAATGAGGTGCTGCGGCGGGAAGCTGCCGCCCTGCGCGAACAGCTGGAAAAGATGCGCAATAAGGAAGCCCGGCGCGAGGAGCGCGCCCAGCAGGCGGCACAGCAGTCTGTTGCCGAGGGCGAAGCGGACAAGGCGGAATAAGCCGTTTACAGGATAAAGGAGAAGTATGTCAAAGATCGAGATCCTTGCCCCGGTGGGCAACAAAGAAATGCTGCGTGCCGCTGTGTTCAGCGGTGCCGACGCAGTGTATCTGGGTTTTTCGGGTTTCAATGCCCGCACCAGTGCCGACAATTTTAACGCGGATACGCTGAAAGATGCGGTCTCCTTCTGCCATGCGCGGGGCGTGGCTGTGCATGTGGCGCTGAACACCACCGTCTATGGCGGCGAACTGCCCGCGCTGGAACAGGCCATCCGTGCCGTTGCAGCCAGCGGTGCCGATGCGGTCATCTGTCAGGATCTGGCAGTGGCAACGCTGATCGATAAAATTGCACCGCAGCTGCCGCGCCACGGCTCCACCCAGATGAGCGTGCACAGCCTGCAGGGTGCACTGGAGCTCAAGGAGCTGGGCTTCACCCGCGTGGTGCTGGCCCGTGAGCTGAGCATGCCCGAGGTGGAGCATATCACAAAGCACTGCGGCATCGAGACCGAGTGCTTCGTGCACGGCGCGCTGTGCATGTGCGTCAGCGGCCAGTGCTACATGTCGGCCTTTCTGGGCGGACGCAGCGGCAACCGAGGTTCCTGTGCCGGCCCGTGCCGCCTGCCGTTTGAGGCAAATGCCCTGCCGGAGGGCAAGCCGGGCCGCCTGCACCACCTGTCCTTAAAGGATAATTCGGTCATTGATAAGCTGGACAAGCTGCAGGCGCTTGGCGTGGCATCGGCAAAAATCGAGGGCCGTCTGCGCACGCCGGAGTATGTGGCGGCGGCAGTCAGCGCCTGTCTTGCAGGCCGCGAAGGCCGCGCCTACGACCGCGACCTGTTGAAGAATGCTTTCAGCCGTTCCGGCTTCACCTCCGGCTATCTGGATGGAAAGATCGACGGCACCATGTTCGGCGTGCGCAGCGAAGCAGATGCCGAGCAGACCAAAAAGACCCTGCCCATGCTGCGGGAGCTTTACCGCCGTGAGCGCAGCCGCGTGCCGGTAAAGATGAAGCTGGAAATTGAAGAGGGCGGCGAAAAGCTCACTGTCACCGATGCAGACGGCAGCAAGGCCTTTGCCTATGGGGATGCAGAGCCGCAGCCTGCCCGTACTGATCCCACCGAAAGCCTGCACCGCAGCCTTGCCAAGACCGGCGGCACGCCTTTTGCGGTGAAAGATCAGGATATTACCGTGGAAATGGACGGCGGGCCGTGGTTTATCCCGGGCAGTGCGGTGAACGAGCTGCGCCGTGAAGCGCTGGATGCCCTGCTCAAAAAGCGGGAAGTGCTGCGCCCGTGGCCCACCACCGAGGAGCATGTGCCTGCCCTGCCGCTGCGCACCCTGCCGCCCCACCGTACCCTGCGTGCCCGGTTTGAGAGCTGGGAGCAGGTGCCGGAGCGGGCGCTTGACGGCATCGAGTATCTCATCCTGCCCATTGCGCAGGCCGACCGCGTGCCCCGGGAATGGCGGGCAAAGACCCTTTTGGAACTGCCCCGGGTCATGTTTGGCAAGCTGGAAGAGGATACCGCCCGCCGCATCGCGGCCACGCAGGACGCCGGTTTTGCAGGCTATGAGGTGAGCAATATCGCCCACCTGCGCCTGTGCCGGGGCCTGCCCATGAGCGGAAGCTTTGGCCTGAACATCACGAACCAGCTGGCCGCGCAGTTCTACGCGGACAACGGCCTTGGCTCCATGCTTATCCTGCCCGAGGTGAAGGACAGCGACATCAGCACCATTGCGCCCACCCATAACGGCAGGCCGGTGCCCACCGGCGTGCTGGTGTACGGCCATATGCCGCTGATGATCACCCGTGCCTGCCCGCTGCAGAACATCCACGACTGCGCCCACTGCGACAAGACCGGCGTGCTGACCGACCGCAAGGCCAAGAAGTTCCCAGTGCGGTGCGGCCTTGGTGTGCGCACCATCTATAACCCTGTACCTATTTATATGGGGGATAAGCCGGGCGCTTTGACGGTGGACTACGGTGTGGCTTACTTCACGCTGGAAAGCCGGGAGGAAGCGGCCAAAATTCTGGAGATGATCCGCACCCATGCACCCTTTGAAGGTGATTTTACCCGTGGGTTGTATTTTAAAGGTACGAACTGAAACTCCTTCCGTCATTGCTGACGCAATGCCAGCTCCCTCCCTGAAGGAGTTGCTATAAAATCAAAACGAGGTATACTATGGAACCCATCACAGTAAAATATAAGGTATTGGACACCCGTGCCAAGGTGCCCTCTTACGCAACCCCCGGCTCTGCTGCCGCCGACCTGTGCGCCGTACTGGACGCGCCGCTCACCCTTGCCCCCATGGAGCGGGCACTGGTGCCCACCGGCCTTGCCATCGAGCTGCCCGGCCCCCACAGCGTGGCACTGGTGTACGCACGCAGCGGCCTTTCCATCAAGCACGGCCTATGCATGGCCAACGGCGTGGGCGTGGTGGACAGCGATTACCGCGGCGAGCTGAAGGTGCCCATGGTCAATCTGGGCAGGGAAGCCTACACCATTCAGCCCGGTGAGCGTGTGGCCCAGCTGTGCATTGCACCGGTGTACACCGCTGCCTTTGTGCCTGCCGAAGAGCTGGGCGATACCCAGCGCGGCGAGGGCGGCTTTGGCTCTACCGGAAAGTGAGATGGAATCATGAACCTGATCTTAGCTTCCGGCAGCCCGCGCAGGCGGGAGCTGCTCTCCTTATATACCACCAATTTCACCGTCTGCGTCAGCGACTTTGACGAAAGTACAGTGCAGGCCGCTACGCCTGCCCATCTGGTGGAACAGCTGGCCCGGGGCAAGTGCCTTGCTGTTTCGGCCCAGCATCCGGGCGCTGTGGTCATCGGCTGTGATACGGTGGTGGATGTGAACGGCGAGGTGTTCGGCAAGCCCCACAGCGAAGAGGATGCAAAGCGGATGCTGCGCGCCCTTTCCGGTGCCACTCACGAGGTGCACACCGGCGTGTGCATCTCGGACGGTGCGCGCATTGAAAGCTTTGTGGACAGCTGCCGCGTTACCTTCTTCCCGCTGGGTGAAGAGGAAATCGACTTCTACGCTTCCACCGCCGAACCCTACGATAAAGCCGGTGCCTATGCCATTCAGGGGCGGGCGGCCCTCTGGCTGGACCGTATTGAGGGCGACTACTACACCATCATGGGTCTGCCGGTGAGCCGCACCGTACAGCTGCTGGCACATTTTGTGTGATAAAACTGGAAAAAACGAAGAAAACTTGCGCAAACGCTTGAGAAATCATTGCCTTGCGGCTATAATAGAACCGTGTTATTCTGCGCAAAGGCGGCACAAAAGGGCTGCCGGATGTTCTGGCGCTATAGATAAAATGGGAAGCATAAGGAGAATTTTTACAATGGGCCTGTTTTCTAAAGATGTAGGTATCGATCTGGGTACCGCAAATACTCTGGTATATATGAAGGGCAAGGGCATCATCATGCGGGAGCCTTCGGTCGTGGCTGTGGATACCAAGACCGACGAGGTGCGCTGTGTGGGTGCCGAGGCAAAGGCTGTCATTGGCCGTACCCCCGGCAGCATCGTGGCTGTGCGTCCGCTGAAGGATGGCGTGATCGCTGACTTTGACATCACCACCAACATGCTGGAAAATTTCCTCAAGAAGGCATGCGGCAACAGCATGTTCTCCCGCCCCCGCGTGGTCATCTGCATCCCGTCCGGCGTTACCGAGGTGGAGCGCCGCGCTGTGCGCGAAGCTACCCTGAAGGCCGGTGCCCGTCAGGTGTCCGTCATTGAGGAACCCATGGCAGCAGCCATCGGTGCGGGCCTGCCCATCAGCGAGCCTACCGGCAGCATGATCGTGGATATCGGCGGCGGTACGGCTGAGATCGCTGTGATCTCTCTGGGCGGCATCGTGGCCTCCCGCAGCGTGCGCATGGCAGGTGATATGTTCGATCAGGCCATCATCGCCTTCATCAAGCGCAAGTACAACCTGCTGATCGGTGAGCGCACCGCAGAGCAGATCAAGATCGAAATCGGCTCTGCCTATGCGCTGGACCCCGAAATGACCATGGAGATCAAGGGCCGTAACCTCGTGGACGGCCTGCCCAAGAACATCGTCGTCCACTCGGAGGATGTGCGCGAAGCTCTGCTGGAATGCCTGGTCAAGATCACCAGCGCCATCAAGGAAACGCTGGAGCGCACCCCGCCGGAGCTGAGTGCGGATATCATCGACCGCGGCATCACCCTGACCGGCGGCGGCGCACTGCTGCGCGGTCTGGATCAGTTGATCCAAAGCGAGACCGGCATCGACGTACACATTGCGGAAGACCCGCTGGACTGCGTGGCCAAGGGTGCCGGTGCGGTGCTGGATCATGTGGATGTCCTGCATGACGTGCTGGACACCGACGGTGGCCACATGTAACACGGGCAAGGCCCACACTTGCGGAAAAAGGCTCTTTTGCGCAGCGTCTGCGCTGATTTCCGCTGCAAACAATGTCTCTTGCGCGGATGGCGGGGCTGTCCGCGCTTTTCTTATGGCATGGCATCCACCCGAAACAGGAGGGTACTCCCTTGAAGGATTTTTTTGACACATGGAAATTTAAAATACTGGTAGCCGTGGCGGTGTTTCTGGTGGGCATCATGGCCTATGCCGGTGCCAACGGACGGCTGACCGCTGCCCCGCAGGAGCTGCTGGGCGTGGTGCTGATGCCGCTCCAGAAGGTCACATCGGCACTGAGCGGCGGCATTGGCTCGGTGTGGGAAAAATACACCAGCATCGATGAAGTCATGGAACAGAACGAACAGCTGGAAGCGGAGAATGCCGAGCTTCGCCAGCAGATGGTGGACTACGACCGCATCAAGGCGGAGAACGAAGCCTACAAGGCACTGGCCCGCATTCAGGATTCTAACACCGAAGCAAGCTATATTTCTGCCTTTGTGATCGGCCGCGACCCACTGGATGAGTTCGGAGGCTTTACGCTGGACTGCGGCACGGTGAACGGCGCAGCCGTGAACGATGCCGTGATCAGCGATAAGGGCTATCTGATCGGCATGGTGGTGGAAGCCGACACCACCAGCTGCAAAGTGATGACCATTCTGCATCCCAGCTTCAGCGCTGCGGGCGTGGTATCCCGCACGCGGGAAAACGGCATTATCAATGGCAGCACCGATTATGCCGGTGACGGCCTGTGCGTGCTGACCAATCTGGAACGCGCCACTGAGACGAAGATGAGCGATCAGGTGATCACCACCGGTCTTGGCGGAGTGTTCCCGCCGGATCTGCTGGTGGGAACCGTGCAGAAGGTGGAGCCGGAAGTCAGCGGAAAATCTTCCATTGCAGTGGTGCGCCCGGGTGCAGACCCGCGCACGGTCAAGCACGTATTCGTTATTACCGACTATTAAGGGGGCGCATTTGTATGGAATCACGCCGCATGCGCAGCCGCAGCCAGATCCTGAAATGGGTCTGCTACGCGGTGGCACTGTTTGTGTGCGCGGCACTGCAGACGACCCCCGGCCTGCTCCAGCTGGGGCAGGCAAAGCCGCTGTTCATTCTGCCGCTGTGTCTGGCTGTGGCCGTGTATGAAGGCGAGTTTGCAGGTGCGCTGTTTGGTGCCGTGAGCGGCCTTTTGTGGGACTACACTGCCGGGCGCACCGTGGGTATGCTGGCGCTGGAACTGCTGCTGCTCTGCTTTGCGCTTTCGGTGCTGGTTCAGGTGTATCTGCAGGGCAGCACATGGAACTTTGCGCTCATCAGCACCGGCACGGCCCTTGTGGTGCTCTCGCTGGACTGGCTGTTCTTCTACTACATGCCCGGCTACAGCTGGGCGCTGAGCCGCTGGCTGACCTTTGTGCTGCCTTCGGCCATGATGACGCTGGTGCCGTCGCTGGTGCTGTTCAGTCTGGTGCGGCACATTTACAGCGCATTCAAAATCGACAACGGCGTAGTCTGAACCGCCGGAGGAAACGCGGATGAACCAAAACGAACGAAAAACCGTTGTGCGCCGGATGATCCTGCTCATTGCAGTGGCATGTGTTATCATGGGCCTGTACGTGATGCGGCTGATTTTTCTGCAGCTGGTCAACGGCGACGACTTCAAGGCCAAGGCCACCAACACCACCGACTATAACTTTACGGTCACGGCGGCCCGCGGCGATATCGTGGACAGCGCCGGGCGGCGCATTGCCACCACAACCACCAGCTACAATGTGGTCCTCAACAAACTGCTGATGGGCGACCGGGATCTGGACACCATGCTGCAGCAGATCGTGGAGCTGCTGCGTGCGAATGGCGAGAGCTGGAATGATACGCTGCTGATCGGTCAGGCGGACGCAGCAGGCAATTACGCCTTTACGGACGATGACACGTCCACCAGCGACCAGAAGCAGCTGGCAGACATGAAGGAAACGCTTGGTCTGCAGCAGTACGCCACCGCCAACGATGTAATGGAAATGCTGGTGGAAAAGAACGATCTGCAGGATTTTTCGCCGGAATGGCAGCGTGTGCTGGCCGGCATCCACTACGAGATGGACCGGCAGGCGTTCTCCAATGTGAACAACTTTGTCATGGCAGAAAACGTCAGTGCAGCAACGGTGGCCACCATCAAGGAGCACAGCCTGCAGCTGCCGGGTGTGGAGATCGTGGAAACCAGCGCCCGCAGCTACGACCAGAGCGATATCATCCCGGCGGTGCTGGGCCGTGTGGGCAAGATCACGGCGGAAAAGTGGAAGGTGACCGATCCCAACGGTCAGGTGACCTATCCGCTGCGGGAAAAAGGCTATAACATGAACGATGTTCTGGGCATTTCCGGTCTGGAATCCGTTTTTGAGGACGAGCTGCGCGGCAAGGACGGCGTGAAGACCATCACCCGCAATTCGGACGGCGTGATCGTGGATACAAAGCTCACCACTGTGCCGGAGCCGGGCCATACCGTGCAGCTGACCATTGACAGCAACTTCCAGCGTGCCGTGGACAAGGCACTGGCGGACAACATTGATATGATCAACCGCGTGTACAATACCGGCACCATGAAAGCTGCCGCCGGTGCGGTGGTGGTGCTGGACGTGAAGGACGGCAGTGTGCTGGCTGCTTCCAACTATCCCAGCTATGACCAGAACCTGTATGCCGCCAACTATAGCGAGTACAGCTCCGACCCGAGCCTGCCGCTGTTCAACCGCGCATTGCAGGGCCTGTATACGCCGGGTTCTACCTTCAAGCCCGCCGTGGCGGTGGCTGCACTGGACAGCGGCCTCATCAACCAGTATTCTACCGTTTACTGCAACGGCGTGTACAACTACTTCAAGGATTACCACCCCCGCTGTACCCGCCATGGCCACAGCGGCAACATCGATGTGGTAACGGCCATCAAGTGGAGCTGCAACATCTTCTTCTATGATGTTGGCCGCCGCCTGACCAGCGATGTGTACGATGCCTATGCCTACAAGCTGGGTCTTGGCCAGCGCACCGGTGTGGAGGTGAGCGAGGCCGTGGGCCGTCTGACCACCAAGAGCGACTCCAACTATACGGCATCGCTGGATGTGCAGGCCGCCATCGGTCAGGGCAACACGGTGGTCTCGCCCATCCAGCTGGCTACCTACGCGGCAACGCTGGCCAACAACGGCACCCGTTACCGCACCCATTTCGTCAAGGCCATTCTGGACACCAACACCGGCGAGGTGCTCAGCGAGACCAAGCCCGAGGTCATGGATGTGATCGAAGGCACCGGCAACACCTTTGAGCTGGTGCGGCAGGGCATGAAGCAGGTGCCCAGCACCATCAGCGGCAAAATTTCCAGCTATCCGGTGCCGATCGCCTGCAAGACCGGTACACCTCAGCGCAGCGAGACCTATGCGCCCGGTAAGCACTATCTGAACGCCATGATGGTGGCTTACCTCCCGGCGGATGATCCGCAGATCGCCATTGGCATTAGCATTGAGTACGGAGGCTATGGTGCCCGTACCGGTGATCTGGTGGTGGACATTGCAAATGCCTATTTTGCCCTGAAGGATGGCAGCCTTGCCCAGCAGGCCGAAGCGGAAAAGGAAGCCGAGCAGGCCCAGCAGGAAGATCAGGCGCAGACCACTGACCCAGCACAGGCTGCTGCAGGCCAGACCACCGGCAATGCCGCAGCCCAGCCTGCACAGATGGCACCCGCCGCAGACACTGCTGCGCCGGAAACGGCAGCAGAAGGGGAAGCCCAGCCTGCCGTGCAGGACGAGCAGCAGCCCGCCGCAGCCACCGAGCAGAACCCCGATGCCATTGAACCGGAAGCCTGAACGGTAAGAGACAAAACGGACAGACGGAAGGGCGCTGCAGCGTCGGTTTGAACCACATGGGACTGGAAAAGAAAACAAAATTGAATATTTTGTATAAAAACCAGTTGTAAAAGATTGGATTTTGTGATATCATTTCAAGCAAAGGACTTTTTTGAAAAAGCGTTCCAATCGTTTAGGAAGAGGAGAGGGTAACGGATGACGATTGCACTCATTGCGCATGACTCCAAAAAGGAGCTGATGGTTCAGTTTTGTACGGCGTACTGCCGCATCCTGAGCCAGCATAAACTGGTAGCGACCGGCACCACCGGTAAACTGATCGCAGAAGCTACCGGCTTACAGGTGCAGCGCTTTCTGGCCGGTGTGCAGGGCGGCGACCAGCAGATCGCATCCCGCATCGCCTGCAATGAGATCGACCTGTTGCTGTTCTTCCGTGATCCCATCAACGCAAAGCCCAGCGAACCCAACGAAATGACGCTGCTGCGCCTGTGCGATGTGCACAACATCCCCATGGCCACCAACATTGCCACTGCCGAGGTACTGATCCACGGCTTGGAGCGCGGCGATCTGGATTGGCGCGATATCGTGCATCCCCAGAACTGACAAAACGATTTGGAATGGCTCCGCGTGCGCTGCGCCATATTCAGCGGAAACTATATTGATAATGCGAAAATCGGGAACATCTGCGGATGTTTCCGATTTTCATTTTCACGGGAATGGGGTCCGAACCGCAGAATGCATTTCTGCCGCCGTGCGGCTGTTTCCGCAGGAAGCAAAAACAGCAGATGCCGTGTGCCGCAGCGGCCTTGCCTGTGAAAAAAGAATTCCGGAAAATCCGCAGATTTTCCGGAATTCTAATATAAAAATAATGTTTCCGCCGAATATGGCCAGAGTGCAACGGAGGCCATTTGAAACGTAAGGTTAAACTTTAAAATCCTCGGCCATCTCCGCCACATCTTCCGGGGCAAAATCGCCCAGCGGCAAGATCAGCCGTGCCAGCGTTTTCTGCGGCAGAGCTGCAAGAATCGTGCTGTCATCACTGCCGGTGCCTGCGGGCGGGCAGACGGTGTGCACGCCGTCTGCACCGGTCTCCACCCGGGCACGGTGAGTGGTTGCCACATATTGCATCCCAAGCTTGTCTGCAGCCGTCAGCAGGGCGGCAAACAGCGGCGTGCCGCCTTCGCCCAGAACGTCTGCGTCCTGCCCGGCCAGTGCTTCGGCGTTCAGTACAATGCACTCGATGCCAAGGGCCTCTGCTGCCTTTTTGGCGCTTTCCGCATCGGTGGTCTGTTCTGCTGCCAGCCGCACGGCAGCGCCCGCCACGGCAAAGCCCTGCTGCTGTAAAATGCGCACAGCTACGGCGCATTCTCTGCTTCCGTCCATCTGCACCAGAACCTTATCCTGACTCTCGTAGGTGTCGAACCCGCTGCCGGGCAAAAATGTGTCGCTCATGTTCCCTGCCTCCCTCCATGTGCTTTGCTTTGGGCCACGGCCAGCTGGTCGCAGCGTTCGTTCTCCGGGTGGCCTGCGTGGCCCTTGACCCAGACATAGGTGATCTTGTGCCGGGCTTCCTGCTCCAGTGCCTGTGCCCAGAGGTCCGGGTTCAGGGCGGGGGAGCCATCTGCCTTTTTCCAGCCCCGGCGCTGCCAGTTTTTGGCCCAGCCCTTCTGAAGCCCATTGATGACATACTGGCTGTCGGAGCACAGCCGTACCTCGCACGGCTCCTTGAGCTGGCGCAGTGCTTCGATAAAGGCTGTCAGCTCCATGCGGTTGTTGGTGGTGCTGTCGTCGCCGCCGCTCAGCTCTTTTTCGTAAACTTTGCCGTTAAAACGGTAGCGCAGCACGGCACCCCAGCCGCCCGGGCCGGGATTGCCGCTGCATGCGCCGTCGGTGTACACTTCGACCTGCTTCATGCGGTTCTCCTTCTAAAATGAGTTGCTTCTATTTAGCGCTATTTTCCGGCTTCTGTCAAGTGCGAATGTATATTCCGTGCCGGAGCTGCCAAACCTTGGAATTGACAAAAACGCCGGGAAATACTATACTTATCCTAACAAAATGCGTATAGGGGCGCACCGCAGGCGTGTGCCCGGGCGTTCCAACAGAAAAGCCACGGTCGCATCGAGCAGATGGACTTATCTGGCACAAAACCTCTTACGGAACAGGCAGCGGTTTGCAAAAAACACGCTGAGAAATAAATTCTATACGGTGCATCCAACGGAAGCCGATGCGATTTTTCAAGGTGCTTCCCATGCACAGCGCGGCTGTTCCCACAAGCGGGGACGGCCTGCGCTGTAATTATTTTGGAGGTCAGAATGGCACAGTCGAAAGAAAATACCAATGTTTCCGCACGCGGCAAGGCCGCAGCAGCGAATCAGAATGCGGGCGCACCTGCCGCGCAGACGGGCGAAAAGCGCCCCCGCACCACCCGCCGCCCTTATTATAACCGTCGGCCCCGCCGCCCGCAGCAGCCCAGAGAGGCCGCGGTGCCCATCCACATCTACCCGCTGGGTGGTCTGGGCGAAGTGGGCAAGAACATGACCGTGTACGAGTGCAACGGCGACATGATCATCGTGGACTGCGGCCTTGTGTTCCCGGACAGCGACATGTACGGCGTGGACATGGTCATCCCGGACTTCACCTTTGTGGTGCAGAACAAGGATAAGATCAAGGGTCTGCTCATCACCCACGGCCACGAAGACCACATCGGCAGCATCCCGTATCTGCTGCAGAAATTCGATCTGCCCATCTATGGCACCCGCCTGACCTGCGGCCTGATCCGCAACAAGCTGGAGGAGTTCGGTCTGGCAGGCAAGACCAAGTTCGTGGAGATCACCCCCAGACAGAAGATCAAGCTGGGCTGCTTTACCATTGAGCCCATCCATGTGAACCACTCCATCCCGGATGCGGTGGCCTTTGCCATCGACAGCCCGGCGGGCACCATCATCCAGACCGGCGACTTTAAAATCGACTACACCCCGCTGGCCTGCGGCGTCACCGACCTGTCCACGCTGGCCGAGTACGGTCAGCACGGCGTGCTGGCTCTGCTGAGCGATTCCACCAACTCCGAGCGTCCGGGCTTTACCGCCACCGAACAGAAGGTGGCTGCAGGCGTGCGCAATCTGTTTGCCCGCGCACGCAACAAGCGGATCATCATTGCCACCTTTGCTTCCAACATCTACCGCGTGCAGCAGATCATCGATCTGGCCGTGGAGGATGGCCGCAAGGTGGCATTCAGCGGCCGCAGCATGGTGAACAACACCGCCATGGCGCAGGAGCTGGGCTATATGCACATCCCGGAGGGCACCCTCATCAGCGTGGATGAGCTGAACCAGTATCCCCCGGAGCAGGTAGTGCTCATTACCACCGGAAGTCAGGGCGAACCCTTGAGCGCCCTTTCCCGTATGGCATCCTGCAGCCACCGTCAGGTGCGTGTTGGTCCCGGCGACTTCATTATCATTTCGGCAAATCCCATTCCCGGCAACGAGAAGAGCGTGACCAAGATCGTCAACGGTCTGCTGCTGCTGGGTGCAGAGGTCATCTACGAGAGCATGTACGATGTGCACGTTTCCGGCCACGCCTGTCAGGAAGAGCAGAAGCTCATGCTCACTCTGACGAAGCCCAAGTATTTCCTGCCGGTGCACGGCGAGTACAAGCAGCTCAAAAAGCATGCCCTCACCGCTGCCAGCCTTGGCATCCCCACCAGCAACATTCTGATCGCGGAGAACGGCTCCAATGTCATTCTCAGCCAGGACGAGATAAAGCTGGGCGAGCCTGTCACCGCCGGTGCAGTGATGGTGGACGGCCTTGGCGTGGGCGACGTGGGCAATGTGGTCCTGCGCGACCGCAAGCACCTGTCCGAGGACGGTCTGGTCATCATCGTGGCCACCGTGGACAGCAAGACCGGCAAGGTGCTGGCCGGCCCGGACCTTGTGAGCCGCGGCTTTGTGTATGTGCGCGAGAACGAGAGCCTGATGGACGGTGCACAGAGCATCGTGGAAAATGCGCTGGATCGCTGCGTGGATGAACATGTACGCGACTGGAACAGCGTCAAGACCCGTGTGCGCGAGGCACTGAGCAGCTATATCTATCGGCGCACCAAGCGCAGCCCGATGATCCTCCCCATCCTGATGGAGGTCTGATCCGGGCACACTGCCGCAAACAATGCGGCGGAAGGCAGGAGATTTGATGAAACAAAAACCAAGATGGACATTGGAGATGCTCACCGCCAGTCTGGCCGTGCTGTGCGGCCTGCTGGTGCTGGTGCTGCTGGTCCAGCGGCCCACGGCATGGCCGGCGCTGCTGGCACTGGTGGTGCTGTGGGGCGTTGTGGTGGTGCTGTTCCGCTGCCAGCTGCGCAAGTGGGTGGCCCGGTGGATGTGCGGCGGCAGCTTTGAAGGCTCCAAGCTGCAGTTCAGTCTGGAGCCGCTCTCTCAGCCGGCCGCGTTGCTTTCCGGTGAGACGGTGCTGTGGTACAATGCACAGTTCCGCACCCGCCTGTTGAACGGGCAGGATGCGCTGGTGAGCCGCGTGCAGAAGGTGCTGCCCGGCCTTGATCTGCAGCAGTGCCGCAGGCAGGAGGGTCAGCTGCTGACCCTCGCGGACGGCATGTGGAGCGTACACAGCTCCACGGTGCCCGGCGATGCGGAGAGCATGACCCTGCTGGTGCTGAACGAGGAAACCGCCCTGCGCAAGGTGGAGGCGGAATACAAAGCCAGCCGTCCGGGCTATCTGGTGTTTCTGGTGGACGGCTACGACGATGTGTTCGGTGACATGCTGGACAGCGAGCGTGCCCGCCTGCTGGAAGGCATCAACCGCACGCTGGAGGATATGATCGGCCGGGGCAGCGGCTTTTTGCGCCGTGTGGCCAGCGGCCGCTATATCGCTGTGGTGGAAGAGCGCCAGATGGAGCAGTTCGCAAACCGCGGCTACGATGTGCTGGACAAGATCCGTGCGCTGGATCCCAGCGTGAACCTTTCGCTGTCCATCGGCATTGGCCGCGGGGCCAAGACCCTGCGGGAAGCCCAGGATATGGCCGTGCAGGCGCTGGATATGGCGCAGGGCCGCGGCGGCGATCAGGCCGCTGAAATGACACCGGACGGCTTTACGTTCTACGGCGGCGTGAGCCACGGCGTGGAAAAGCGCAGCAAGGTGCGCAGCCGCATCGTGGCCGATCAGCTGGTGAAGCTGATCAAGGAAGCAGATCATGTAGTCATTATGGGCCACCGCATGAGCGATCTGGATGCCATCGGCTCCGCCGAGGGCGTGCTGCGCATCTGCAAAATATGCGATGTCCCGGCGGTGATCGCGGTGCGGCGTGACGCTACCCTTGCGGGCAGCCTGATCGATGCATTGTGCCGTGCAGGCCAGAAGGACGACTTTATCGACCCGAAGGACGCACTGCCCATCATCTCCAAGCGCACCTTGTGCATCGTGGTGGATACATATCAGGTGGGCCTTGTGGAAAGCAAGGATATTCTGGAAAAATGCGGCAAGGTAGCCGTGATTGACCACCACCGCAAGGGCGTGGGCTACATCGAGAACCCGGCGCTAGTCTGCCATGAGCCGTATTCTTCCTCGGCCAGTGAGCTGGTCACGGAGCTTTTGCAGTACGTGGGCGAGCGCGACGACAAGCCCAACCGTGTGGAGGCCGAGGGCCTTTTGTCCGGCATCATGCTGGATACCCGCGATTTTACCCTGCACACCGGTGTGCGTACCTTTGAAGCTGCCGCTGCGCTGCGCCGCTATGGCGCGGAGACGGAGCGGGTGCGCCAGCTGTTCGATGTGACCATGGTGGAGTACAATGCCAAGGCTGATCTGGTGGAAAAAGCACGCATGTACAAAAATTGCGCGATCTCTGTCAGCGGCGAGGTGGCACCGGAAGCCCGCGTGGCCATTGCACAGGCGGCAAATGATCTGCTGACCATTCAGGGCGTGGATGCCAGCTTTGTGGCAGTGCAGGTGGGCACAGGCGTGAACATCTCGGCCCGCAGTCTGGGTGCCGTGAACGTGCAGGTGATCATGGAATCTTTGGGCGGCGGAGGCCACCAGACCATGGCAGCAGCACAGCTCAAGCATATCACGCCGGAAGCAGCCCGCGCCCGCATCGAAGGTGCCATCGACAAATACTATGCATCGCAGAAAAAGGGCGATGTAGAAGGAAAATAAACGGAACAGAGAGGATCACACCCATGAAACAGTACGATTACCTGATCGTTGGTGCCGGCCTTTACGGCGCGGTCTTTGCACAGGAAGCAAAAAAGGCAGGCAAGAAGTGCCTTGTGATCGATAAGCGCAGCCACATTGCAGGCAATATCTACACGGAGCCGGTGGAGGGCATCAACGTCCACCGCTACGGTGCACATATCTTCCACACCAACAACAAGGCTGTGTGGCAGTATGTGAACCAGTTTGCAGAGTTCAACCGCTACACCAACAGCCCGGTGGCAAACTACCACGGCGAGATCTACAACCTGCCCTTCAATATGAACACCTTTAATAAGATGTGGGGCGTTGTTACCCCTGCCGAAGCCAAGGCCAAGATCGAAGAGCAGAAGAAGGAAGCAGGCATCACCGACCCGCAGAATCTGGAAGAGCAGGCCATCAGCCTTGTGGGCACCGATATCTACGAAAAGCTTATCAAGGGCTACACTGGCAAGCAGTGGGGCCGCCCCTGCACCGAACTGCCGGCCTTCATTATCAAGCGTCTGCCGGTGCGCTTCACCTACGACGACAACTATTTCAACGCACTGTATCAGGGCATTCCCAATGGCGGCTACACCGCCATGGTGGAAAAGATGCTGGACGGCACCGAGGTGCGCCTGAATGTGGACTATCTGGCCGACCGCGAAAATCTGAACGCTCTGGCCGAGAAGGTGGTCTACACCGGCCCGGTGGATGCCTACTTTGGCTACAAGCTGGGTGCTCTGCAGTACCGCAGTGTGCGGTTTGAGACCGAGGTGCTGGACACCGACAACTATCAGGGCAACGCGGTGGTCAACTATACCGACGCGGAAACTCCCTACACCCGCATCATCGAGCACAAGCACTTTGAGTTCGGCACCCAGCCCAAAACAGTCATCAGCCGCGAGTACAGCGCTGAGTGGAAGAAGGGCGATGAGCCGTACTACCCCGTCAACGACGAGAAGAACGGTGCCCTGTATGCCGAGTACAAGAAGCTGGCCGATGCGGAGCCGGACGTGATCTTCGGCGGCCGTCTGGGCGAGTACAAATATTACGACATGGACAAGGTCATTGAGGTAGCTCTGGACGTGGCTGCAAAGGAACTGGCGTAACCGCTTCCCGGGCAGAATGTGGTCGTGTGGGGCAGGCTTTTTGCCTTTTGCAAGAAGCATGGCCGCCGGGTACGTTCTCTTTTGTGTGCCAAAAGAGAACCAGAAAAGCACCCGCTACTTTCGAGGCGCGGGAGGCACGAATTAAGGGCTGCACGCCTTTAATAATCCCAAAGCGGTTGGGCTCCATACAAAAAATCCAAGTCGCTGCGCTAAAGGATTTTTTGTGTTACGCCGATTTAAAGTCGCTGCGCGACGGCCGCAGGCCGACAGCAGCATATGCCGTTTGCCGTTACGACCCCTCCCGTGAAAAAGTAAATCAGAAAAATCCGCAGATTTTTCTGATTTACAAATTAAAAATAAAATTCCCGCTGAATATGGCCAGAGCGGAGCGGCGGCCATTTTAAATGGTCAGGCGCTTCCTCTTGCCCAAAAGCGACAAATGCGCTATACTATAAACACAACAACTGCACCGGTTTTCCGGTGAGAAGTGAGGGATACTATCATGAAAGTGATTCTCAAGCAGGATATCAAGGGCATTGGCAAGAAGGACGAGATCCACGAGGTCTCCGACGGCTACGCCCGCAACTATCTGTTCCCGCGCAAGCTGGCCGCTGTGGCAGATGCCAGCGCTGTGAACGTTGCCCGCAGCAAGGAAGCTGCTGCCGATTTCCACGAGGCTGAGACCGTAGCTGCTGCCAAGGATCTGGCCGCAAAGATCGAGGGCAAGACCGTGACCATCAAGGCCAAGGGCGGTGCATCCGGCCGTCTGCACGGCAAAGTCACCGGCAAGGAAGTTGCCGATGCTTTGGCTCAGCTGGCAGGCGCACCCATCGATAAGAAGAAGATCGAGCTGGAGACCAAGGACATCAAGGATGCCGGTGTGTTCAACGGCAAGGTCCGTCTGCACGTTGGTGTGGTCGCTTCTTTCAAGATCATGGTGGAAGTGGAACAGGCCTGATTTTTCTGCCATCTGCGCCCCCTCACAGCAGGGGGCGCTTTTTGGCTTTTCAGCGAAATGATGCAAAAGGATAAACTACCATGCCGAATGAACGACATTATTCCAATGAACTGAATCTGGAAAGCGTGGGCATCAACCTGCCCTACAACATGCAGGCAGAGCAGAGCGTGCTGGGTGCGGTGCTGCTCAAACCGGAAACGCTCACCGACTTGGTGGAGATCATCCGGCCGGAGATGTTCTACACCCGGCAGAATGCGCAGATCTACTCCGAAATGCTGCGCCTGTTCACCGCCGACCAGACCATCGACTTTGTGACGTTGCTGGACGCTGTTATCTCGGACGGCGTGTTCCCCAGTGCCGACGAAGCAAAGGTGTACCTGACCGGCCTTGCCGAGACGGTGCCCAGCATTTCCAACGTGAAGGCCTATGCCCAGATCGTGCAGGAAAAGTATCTGGTGCGCCAGCTGATGGGGGTGGCAAAGGACATCCTGCAGGATGCCGGAGATGAGCCGGATGCCGACCTGCTGCTGGAAAACGCGGAGCAGCGCATTTATGAGATCCGCTCCGGCCGCGATTCCAGCGCACTGACACCGCTTTCCTCCAGCATGGTGGAGACCCTGACCAACCTGCAGAAGATCAGCGGCCCGGATGCGGACAAATACAAGGGCATCCCCACAGGCTTCCGCCTGCTGGATACGGTGCTCACCGGCCTTGGCCGCGGCGACCTCATCATCCTTGCGGCCCGCCCCGGTATGGGCAAGACCAGCTTTGCGCTGAACATCGCCACCCGCGTGGCCATGCAGCAGAAGGTGCCGGTGGCCATTTTCAGCTTGGAAATGACCAAGGAACAGCTCACGAATCGCATCCTTTCTGCTGAGGCCGGCATCGACAGTCAGGCATTCCGCACCGGTGCCCTGCGCGCCGAGGACTGGGAATATCTGGCTCTTGCCACCGAAAAGCTGCATGATGCACCCATCTATATGGACGATACCTCCGGCATCACCATCACCGAGATGAAGGCAAAGATCCGCCGGGTGAATCAGGACCCTACCCGCCCGAACGTGGGCCTCATCGTCATCGACTATCTGCAGCTGATGACCACCGGCCAGCGCAGCGAGAACCGCGTGCAGGAGATCAGCTCCATCACCCGAAACCTCAAGATCATGGCGAAGGAGATGAATGTGCCCATCATCGCACTTTCCCAGCTGTCCCGTGCGGTGGAAAAACAGGGCAACAACTCCAGCCACCGGCCCCAGCTTTCCGACCTGCGTGATTCCGGCTCCATCGAGCAGGACGCCGACTGCGTTCTGTTCCTGTACCGCGATTCCTACTATGCCAGCCAAAACCCGGACGGCGCTGAGGTGGATGCCGATACGGCAGAGTGCATCGTGGCGAAGAACCGTCACGGCGAGACCAGCACGGTGCCGCTGGGCTGGGATGGTGCCCACACCCGCTTTATGGATGTGGACTTTAAACGCTGATGAACAATGAAAAAATTCTGGCGCATGTGCGCATGTTTGTCCTGCGAGAAAAGCTGCTTTGTCCGGGTGAGCCGCTGCACTTGGCCGCGGCAGCGTCCGGCGGGGCAGACAGCATGGCACTGCTGCGCATCCTGCTGGCCCTGCAGCCGGAGTTCGGGTTTGTGCTTTCGGCCTGCCATGTGAACCACGGCCTGCGCGGCGAGAACGCCGACCGGGACGAAGCCTTTGTGCGGGCGGAATGCGCCCGGCTGGGTGTGCCGCTGCGGGTGTTCCATGCTGCAGAGATGGCCGACGAAGTGGGCCTGCCGTCGAAACATGCCGGGGAGGACTGGGCGCGCCGCCTGCGCTATGCCTGCTTTGCGCATTTGTGCGGGGAGGGGATAGATGTCGTTGCAACGGCCCATACTGCAAATGATCAGGCTGAGACCCTGCTGCTGCGGCTGGCCCGGGGCACGGGGCTGCACGGTGCGGCAGGCATCCGGCCAAAGCGCGGGTGCTATCTGCGGCCATTGCTGGCCCTTACCCGGCAGGATACCGAAAGCTTCTGCCGTGCAGCCGGGCAGGCATGGGTCACAGATGAGACGAACGCGACCGATGCCTATGCCCGCAACCGGGTGCGCCGTGCGGCGCTGCCTGCGCTGCAGAGCACCAACGGCGCAGCGGTGGAAAACCTTGCCCGCTTCTGCGAGAAGGCAGCCCGCGCAGATGCCTATTTTGCCCGGAAGGCCGAAGAGCTGCTTTCCGCTGCACGTCTGGATGCGGCACAGGCTGCCATCAAAAGCCCGGAAGCCTGCACGGTGTGGCGGCTTGGCCCGCTTTCCGATGCGGATGCGCTTGTTTTGGAAGCAACCATGCATTCGCTGACGGCTCCCGTGCGTGACGCAGAGGAAAAATATGTGCAGCTGCTGTGCGGCCTTGTGCGGCGCGGCAGCGGTGCGGTACAGTTGACTGACCGGGTGCGCTTTTGTGCCGGAGACGGATGCTTCTGGCAGGAGATTGTGCCGGAACGGCCCCGGCAGCAGGAAGACAAACGGTCGGAAAGCCAGCCCTTTCAGCCGGAAAAACAGGCAGAATACTGCCTTGCGGGCGGCTGGAAGGTGACTGCAGGGCTTTTTACGGCTGATTTTGAAGAAAAAATACAAGTCGTTCATAAAAAAGACTTAAAAAATCAGGCGGATTATGCTAGAATAACTACGTTGTATGCTGGTCTTGTCCTGCGCACCCGCCAGCCGGGAGATGTCTACCGCCCGGCGGGGCGAAGTGTGCACAACCGGCTGCGCAAGTGGATGAACGAAGCGGGCATCCCCGCGCAGATGCGTGACCAGCTGCCGCTGCTGGCGGCGGGCAGCGAAGTACTGTGGGTCTGCGGTGCGGGCTTTGCCGAGGGCCTTGCCCCGGATGCAGACACTGCGCAGGTGCTGCAGATGGAAATGGAACATAGGGAGGAAATAACATGAGTATGCATGATGATATCAAGACTGTTCTGGTCAGTGAAGAAGAGTTAACGGCAAAGGTTGCTGAGCTGGGTGCCCAGATCAGCAGGGATTACGAGGGCAAGAACCTTGTTCTGGTATCCATCCTCAAGGGCTCGGTGGTGTTTATGGCCGACCTGATGCGTGCGGTGAGCATTCCCTGCAGCATCGATTTTATGGTGGTGTCCAGCTACGGTGGCAGCAACACTGTTACCAGCGGCCTTGTAAAGATCATCAAGGATCTGGACGGTGATCTGTCCGGCAAGGATGTGCTGATCGTGGAGGATATTCTGGATACCGGTGTCACCCTCTCGAATCTGGTGCCCATGCTCAAGATGCGCAACCCCAACTCGGTAAAAATCTGCACCATTCTGGACAAGCCCAGCCGCCGCAAGGCCGATATCCAGCCTGACTACGAGGGCTTCCAGGTGCCGGACGAGTTCGTGGTGGGCTACGGTCTGGACTACGATGAAAAATACCGCAACCTGCCTTATGTGGGTGTGCTCAAGCCTGAAGTCTACGAGAAGTGATTTCTCACACTATAATTCATCCAAGAACTGGAGTTGATTTTTTTGCAATCCAAAAGACCCCGTTTCAATCCGCTGATCCTTGCTCTGGCGCTGGCGGCGGTGCTGATGGTCTGGTCGGTGCTGGGCGGCACCGGCTCTGCCAGCAGCTCTTCCATGGAATATTCCACGGTGGTGCATTACTTTGAAAGCCTGCAGGTCACGCAGTTCTCGCTGGACCTGAACACCGGTGTCATCACCATGAACCTCAAGGAAGGCGGCAAGAACAACCTGCCCTTGCCCGATACCACGTCCCAGAGCACCACGCAGGCCACCGGCGGACTGCTGAGCGGTATGCTGTCCTCCTCGGATGAGGATACTGCTGCGCAGAAGAACAGCGACGGCACTGTGACTGTGCGCTACAAGCTGCCCTATGCATCCATGTTCGTCAAGTATGTGGGCGACTACATTGCCGCCTACGATGCCGCAAACCCGGATGCTCCCATGGTGTACGATTATACCCCTGTCAAGGAAAGCATCCCATGGATGGAGATCCTGTTCTATCTGGCAATGCTGGGCTGCACCGGCTTTTTGCTGTTCTCCATGATGCGCGGCGGTGCTGGCGGCGGCGGGATCATGAACGTTGGCAAAGCCAAGGTGAAGGACGAGCACGAGAACCAAAAGACAGCCACCTTTGCCGATGTTGCCGGTGAGGACGAGGAAAAGGAAGAGCTGAAAGAGGTCGTGGAGTTCCTGAAAAGCCCGGAAAAGTTCAACACTCTGGGCGCACGCATTCCCCACGGCGTACTGCTGGTAGGCCCTCCGGGCACTGGCAAGACCCTGCTGGCCCGCGCCTGCGCAGGCGAGGCCGGTGTGCCCTTCTATTCCATTTCCGGCTCTGACTTTGTGGAAATGTACGTCGGCGTGGGTGCATCCCGCGTGCGTGACCTGTTCGATAAGGCAAAGAAGTCCATGCCCTGCATTATCTTCATTGATGAGATCGATGCTGTGGGCCGTCAGCGCGGTGCCGGTCTGGGCGGCGGCCACGATGAACGCGAGCAGACCCTGAACCAGCTGCTGGTGGAAATGGACGGCTTTGAGGCCAACGACGGCATCATCGTCATGGCGGCCACCAACCGTGCCGACATTCTGGATAAGGCTCTGCTGCGTCCGGGCCGCTTTGATCGTCAGGTCTATGTGGGCCTGCCGGATGTCAAGGGCCGTGAGGAGATCCTTAAGGTCCATACCAAAAAGAAGCCGCTGGCCCCGGATGTCTCTCTCAGGGTCATTGCACAGCGCACCGCAGGCTTTGCAGGCGCAGACCTTGAGAACCTTGTCAACGAAGCGGCTCTGCTGGCTGCACGCCGCAACCGCAAGGCCATTACCATGGAGGATATCGAGGAAGCTTCCATGAAGGTGATGGCTGGCCCGGAGAAGAAGAGCCGCGTTGTGACCCCGGAGGAAAAGAAGCTGACTGCTTACCACGAGGCAGGCCACGCTGTGGCGGGCTTCTACTGCAAGCATCACCCCCGTGTGCACGAGATCACCATTATCCCGCGTGGTCAGGCTGGCGGCTACACCATGTACCTGCCCGAGAAAGACCGCAGCTACGTGACAAAGGGCGAAATGTTCGAGGATATCGTTTCCAGTCTGGGCGGCCGCGTGGCCGAACAGCTGATCCTGGAGGATATTTCCACCGGTGCTTCCAATGATCTGCAGCAGGCCACCAACATTGCCCGCCAGATGATCACCAAGTACGGCTTCTCGGAGCGGCTTGGCCCTGTGGTGTACGGAACCTCGCAGGAGGAGACCTTCCTGGGCCGCGATCTGGGTCAGGGCAAGGGCTACAGCGAGACCACCGCTGCCGAGATCGACGGCGAGATGCGGGATATCATCGATGAAGCCTACGAGACCTGCCGCCGCACCCTGACCGAGCACATCGATCAGCTGCACGCGCTGGCACAGGCCCTGATGGAACGCGAGAAGCTCAACGAGCAGGAGTTCAACACCATTATGGCGGGCGGCACACTGCCCCCGCGTGAAGGCGATGAGCTGAAGCCGGAACAGCCTGCTCAGACCGTGCAGGCTGCCTCTGCTCAGACCGCTCAGCAGGCCGAAACTGCTGAACCTGCAGAGACCGCTGAGCCTGCCGAACAGGCCGAAACGGCCCAGCCGCTGCCGGAGACCGCTGCACCGGAAACGCCGGATGCACAGGACCCGCAGAACTGATTTGATCCAAATGGAAAGGAGCGAGTGTCGTGGAGGAAAATTTTAACCCGGTCGCACGGACCCGCGCAAACTATTACACCCCCGGCAGCCCGGTGCAGTTCGTCTGCGTGGAGCTGCTCAAGGGTGATGTCAGCGGGGAGCACGCGGTCTGCCTGACCTTCAAGAATATTTCCAAGGTGACCCTGACCGCGCTGGAGATCCACTTCAAGTGCAAGGGCGTGGACGGCGTGATCCTGTGCGAGGACCGGTTCGAGTACCGTGACTTGGAAGTAAAGCCCGGTGAACTGTTTGGCATGGACGATGCGGTGTTCGTTACCGCAAAGGCCATCACCAGCGTGGATGTTTCGCTGTGCAACGTGTACAACGGCAAGCGGGTGGTGCATCTGGACGGCATCAAGCGCGTGCGCCTGCCTGCCCCCAAGCGCCTGTCTGTTGAGCTGGAAAAGGCGCTGGAGACCCGCATGAACCGCCCGGAGCTGAAGTATCAGCCGCAGGTGTTTGAAAATGGCTGGTACTGCGCCTGCGGTGCCTTCCACCCGAAGGAGGAGGATACCGTGTACTGCTCGGAGTGCGGCTGCGACCGCATCCTGCTGCAGAACGCGCTGAACACTCTGCTGCAGCCGGAACAGCCTGCCCAGACCGAGCCGGAACTGGAAACGCCTCTTGCCCCGCAGGCCGAAGAGCCTACCCGCATTATGGGCGCAGCGCCCGTGCAGGAGGAGCCGACCCGGATCATGGGTGCACCGTGCCGTGAAGCAGAACCACAGCCGGAAGAACCTGCTGCAGAGCAGACCCGTGTGATGGATGCCGGAATGCGGGCACAGTTCCCGGGCAGGGCATCTCATGCAGCTGCGGAGGAAGGCACCCGTGTGATGCCTGCTGCAGCCCGCCGTGCACAGCCGATATCTCAGCAGCCGGAGCCTGCCTATGACGACGAGGAAGAATACGAGGACGAGCGCGACAGCGTGGCCGAAGCGCTGATCCGCTGGGTGCCGCCCATCACTGCCATTGTCTGTGCAGCAGTGGCACTGTGCGGCTTCGTGTATTACCAGTTCGTGCTGTAACACAAACAGCAGCGGAGAGGGCGGTATGCCTTCTCCGCTTTTTTGTATGCCAGAAGAAGGGAGAACCATTATGCCGGAAGAAGCCTTACAGGCTGCCTTTGAGATCAAGACTGCCTGCGATGAGATCAGCCGCCGCCTGCTGCGCTGGCACTGGGAGCACAAACCCGGCGCGCACAGCTTGGGTGCATTGCTGGATCACATTGCACAGCGCCAGCAGGAAAGCCCGGACTACTACGACCGTATGCCGGATCTTTCCGGCAAAAACAGCTGGCAGCAGCTGGATACCACCATTTGTATGCGGGTTCTGCTGGACCCGGAAAAGGATGCCGCCAAACCGCTGGACCTGCTGGGCAATACCAGCGATCCGGGTGCGGCCCGCCGCGCCTGCAATGCTGTGCGCACCGCCCGCAACGAAGCCGCCCACGCCACCGATCACACCGATGCCGCTCAGGCGGCGATCCTGTTCAACGAGGCAGTGGAGAGCTTGGAAGACGGCTATGTGGGCACGGCTTTCCGCGAGAATGAACTTGCCCGCTATTACCGCGATGCAGAAAATTATCTGGCACGCTGCGGCGCAAAGGAGCCGATCGCATCCAGCCGTGAGCCGGAAGAAAAAATGGCTGCGCACGAGCCAGCCCGCCAGAGCACAAAGCAGGGCCAGAACCGCAGCACCCAGAGCCGCAAAACGGCCGGCAGCCGTTCCTCCGGCAGCAGAAGCACCACAGCGCGCAACAGCTCGGCCAAAAGCCGCAGCATGGCAGGCCGCAAAAAGAAACAGAGAAGAACGGGCAATAAAACCGTGTTCATCGTTCTGCTGGTGGTTCTGCTGCTGGGGCTTGCCGTGCGTGCATGGAGCATGGGCGCAGCCTGACCGCCTGCAATGCCCTGCTTCTCAGAAAAAAGCCGTCTTTTGTACACAGTTGCCAGAAAAACAAAAATGCGTTCGGAATAAACCGGGAAAAGCGCATCTTGCGGGATGGGTGAAAGCGGTTTATAATAATCATGAAAACGTTTACACATAACAATGCATCCCAAAAGAGAGAAGTACTGCAAATGACCATCAGCGATATTGCAAAAATGGCGGGTGTATCCAGTGCAGCGGTCAGCCGCTACCTGAACGGAGGCCCCCTGAGCGAACAGAAGAGGGCTGTCATCCACGAGGTAGTGGAAAAGACCGGCTACCGCCCGGATACCGCCGCCCAGACTCTGCGCACCGGAAAAGTGAATCAGGTGGGGGTGATCGCTCCCAGCATCGGCTCCCAGTCGGTGGGGCAGATCACGGCAGGAATTGCCAGTGAGCTGGATGCAAAGAACTATCTGCTGCTGCTGGGAAACACCGAGCTGGATGCCCAGCGGGAATTGGGCTATCTGACTGCCATGCAGCGCAACCACGTGGCGGGCATCATCCTGCTGGGCAGCTATTATACCCCTCAGCTGGCGCAGGCGCTGAAAAACTGCCGTGTGCCGGTGGTGGTAACAGGCCAGCGTTTTCAGGATGTGGCCTGCGTGTACAACGACGACCGCACTGCAGCCCGGGAACTTGCCCAGCGGATGCTGGACCATGGCCGCAGAAGGATCGTTTATATTGGCGGTACAGAGCGGGACGATGCCACCGGCGTGCAGCGCCGTGAGGGCGTGCAGGATGCGCTGAACGCTGCCGGACTGAATGGCGAACAGATGCCCCGCATCTGCTGCAACGCCTTTACCATGGAGGAGGGCCAGCGCTGTATGCAGGAACTGCTGGTGCGCTGCCCGGATCTGGACGGTGTGGTTTGCGTGACTGACACGGTGGCCTTTGGTGCCATGCGTGCCCTGCGGGAAGCAGGACGGCATGTGGGGCAGGATGTGGGTCTTGCAGGCGTTGGCGACAGTTGGGCTGGCAGCATGATGGAACCGGGGCTGGCCACGGTGCGCTTTTACCAGAAGCAGGTGGGGCAGGAGGCTGCCCGGATCCTGCTGCAGATGCTGGAAGAGAATGGGAGCGGCGGGCCTGTGCGTCAGGTGACGCTGGGCTATCAGATTGTGGAGCGAGGCTCCCTTTGATGATAAAGGATAAAGGATAAAAGTATGGGTCGTAAGCTGATTTTTCTGGATATTGACGGCACGCTGCTGCCGCCGGGTGATATGCTCATCCCGGAAAGCACTCTGGCTGCACTGGATCGCGCCAGAGCAAACGGACACAAGCTGTTTTTGTGCACCGGACGCAACCACCGCATGACCGAACCGCTGCTGCGGCACGACTGCTTTGCGGGCGCAGTGTGCAGCGCCGGCGGCTATGTGCTGTGCGATGGCAAGACTCTGGTGGATATCCCCATGGAGCCGCAGCAGGCTGAAGGCGTGCGCGCGGCGCTGGAACGCAATGGCGTGGAGTGCACGCTGGAAGCCCGGGATGCCACCTTTGGCGGAAGCAAGATGGCTGAGAGGTGGAGCTTTATCCACAAAAAGAACGGTGCACCGCTGAACAGCGAAGCAGAGCGCTGGCGCAAAGCCATGGAAGAGGGCATGGCCATCCTGCCGCTTTCCGATTACAAAGGGGAACCGCTGTATAAGATCGTGTTCATTGCCGACCACGAGAGCGACCTTGCCGAGGCAAAGCAGCTCTATGCCGACCAGTTCGTGTTCTGCGAAAGCAAGCTGGACCGTCTGACCGATGGCTTTGTGAATGGTGAGCTCATCAACCGCAAATTTGATAAGGGCACCGGAATCAAGGCCATCTGTGACCATCTGGGCTGCACGCTGGCGGATACCATCGGCTTTGGTGACAGCGATAACGACCTGCAGATGACCGATGTTGTCGGCATCAGTGTGTGCATGGCCAATGGCTCCGAAAACCTGAAAAAGCGGTGCGACCGCATTGCTCCCTCGGTATACGAGGACGGCATTGCAAGGGAGTTCAAGGCGCTGGGTCTGATCTAAAAAAAAAACAACAAAGGCTGCGGCAGGGATAAGACCCGGGCCGCAGCTTTTTTGCTGCCACAGGGTTTTATAAAACGGAAAAACGTGATAGAATAAACCAGAATGCCGGGTTCAAAGCCCGGCAAAAAGGGAGGAATTGAAATGCGTTCTGTTCTGGAAGTATGTGTGGACAGCACTGCCAGTGCACTGGCAGCAAAGCGCGGCGGTGCCAGCAGGCTGGAACTGTGTGCCGACCTGATCGTGGGCGGTACAACGCCCAGCCTTGCGCTGGTGCGTCAGGTCAAGGCGGAGACCGGCCTGCCGGTGCGCGCTCTGCTGCGGCCCCGGTTCGGAGATTTCTGTTACGACAGCTACGAGCTTGCCCAGATGGAACAGCTGGCCGCAGAGCTGGTGGAGGCCGGGGCGGATGGTATCGTGACCGGTGTGCTGACCCCGGAAGGGCAGCTGGATGCGGAGGCCATGCGGCCCATTTATGCGGCGGCGCGCAGGGCAGCGGAAAAGGCAGGCCGTCCGGTGGCGTGTACCCTGCACCGTGCCTTTGATGTCAGCGCCGACCCCTTTGCGGCACTGGAAACGGTCCGGAGCATGGGCCTTTGTACCATCCTCACCAGCGGGCAGGCGGCGAGTGCCCCAGAGGGAGCGGAGCTTCTCGGCCGACTGGTGGAGCGGGCAGGGGACAGCGTGGAAATTCTGGTAGGTGCCGGTGTCACGGCACAAAACATCCCGGCACTGGCCGCACAGACCGGGGCACATGCGTTCCACCTTTCCGGCAAGCAGGTGCTGCAAAGCCGCATGACCTTCCGCCGCGAGGGTGTGCCCATGGGGCTGCCGGGCTTTTCAGAGTTTGAGGTATGGCAGACGGGTGAAGAAAACATCCGTGCTGCACGGCAGGCACTGGATGCGATCAAGAACAACTAAAACGAAAGCGCTCTCCCACGGGAAACCCGGTGGGAGAGCGCTTTTTTATGATGATGAATTTGAAGGGTGAAGATAGCTTAGTAATGCAGCTCGTCGCCGGTCAGTGCTTCCAGCACCGGCAGCATGGCAGCGGCTTCGGCTTTGGCAGCGGGCAGATCCATATCGCGGTAGTTGCCGCACTCCACTTCGCTGGCCCCGGGCACAGCGCCCTCAAAGCCAGCCATGAAGCGGAAGGACTCCACCGTCAGCTCCAGTGCCTCAGCGGGAGTCAGGCCGCGGGTGAGCAGATAGAAGCCGGTGCGGCAGCCCATGGGGCCAACGTAGATCACACTGTCCTGAAAGGCGCTGTTGCGTGCATAGGTGGCAAACAGATGCTCCAGCGTGTGGGCGGCACCGGTGGACAGGTAATCGCCGTGATTGGGCTTTTTCATGCGGATGTCCCAGGTGAGAACATCGCCGTCCTGACGGCTCAGATACATGCCGCGGTCCAGTTTGGTATGGTCAACACAGAAGCTTGCAATGCGTTCCATGATCTTCTCCTTTGGCTTATGCCTGCAGGCGCTGCACGCTGCCGTGAGCGCAGTCCACAGCGATCATCAGACCGTCGCGGATGTGGCTGGTAGCACCGGCGGCACCCACAACGGTAGGCTTGAGCAGGGCCTTGCCGGCAATGGCAGCGTGGCTGTTCAGGCCCGGCTCTTCCACCACCAGAGCGGCGGCATCACGCACGTAACTCAGCATTTCGTTGCTGGTGGAGGGCACCACCAGAACCATGCCGGGCTTGAACTTTGCACGTACCTCTTCCAGCGTGCGGCAGACGCAGGCCTTGCCGGTGGCGCTGGTCACGTCGGCATTCTCGCGGCCAACGCCCACACCGGTAGCCAGACAGTTGCCTACCATGTGGATCTTGATCATGTTGGTGGTGCCGGACACGCCCACAGGCACGCCTGCGGTCACAACGGCCAGCTCACCGTTGTGCAGGTAGCCGTTCTCCTTGGCCAGAGAGGTGGACATCTCGATCAGCTCATCGGTGCTGTGTGCCAGAGGCATCATTAGCGGGGTGATGCCCCAGCTCAGGGCCAGCTGACGCTGCACCTGCTCCTTCATCACGCAGGCGATGATGGGCTGCTCCGGGCGGTACTTGCTCAGCAGACGGGCGGTGTTGCCGGACTCGGACACCGTAACGATGGCGGCAGCGTTCACGTCCTTGGCGGTCAGGCAGGCAGCGTGTGCAGTTGCATCGCTCACGCTGATCTTGCCGGTGTTCTCGGTGAGGGGAACAAAGCGGGCGTGGTTCTCCTGCTCGGTGCGCTCAGCAATGGCAGACATGGTCTTGAGAGCATCCACGGGGTAAGCACCGGCAGCAGTCTCGCCGGAGAGCATGATGGCAGAGGTGCCGTCGTAGATGGCATTTGCCACGTCGGAGATCTCGGCACGGGTGGGGCGGGGGTTCACGATCATGCTGTCCAGCATCTGGGTAGCGGTGACGATGGGCTTGCCAAAGGAGAAGGAGCGCTCGATGATGTTCTTCTGGATGCCGGGCAGCTCGGTAAAGTCGATCTCAACGCCCAGATCGCCGCGGGCCACCATGACAGCATCGGCTGCAGCCAGAATGCTGTCGATGTTGTTCACGCCCTCACGGTTCTCGATCTTGGCGATGATGCGGATATCGGAATCATACTCGTTGAGCAGGTTGCGGATGTCGTACACATCCTGCGCGGTGCGCACGAAGGAAGCAGCGATGAAGTCAAAGCCCTGCTGTGCGCCAAAGATGATATCGTCGCGGTCGCGCTGGCTCATATACGGCATGGACAGATGCACGCCGGGCACATTGACACCCTTCTTGTTCTTGATCTTGCCGCTGTTCAGCACCTTGCACACGATGTCGGTGTCGTTCACGGTGACGATCTGCAGCTTGATCAGGCCGTCGTCCAGCATGATGGTGCCGCCGGGCTGCACGTCCTGCGGCAGGTCCTTATAGGTGATGGAGCAGATCTCCTTGGTGCCTTCCACCTCGCGGGTGGTCAGGGTGAAGGTCTGGCCGGCTTCCAGCATTTCAGTGCCGTTCTTGAAGTCCTTCAGGCGGATCTCGGGGCCTTTGGTGTCCAGCAGGGCGGCGACCGGCTTGCCCAGCTCTTCACGAATGGCCTTCAGCTTTTCAAAGCGGCCCAGATGCTCTTCGTGAGAGCCGTGGGAAAAATTAAAACGGGCAACATTCATGCCGTTGGCGACCAGCTCGCGCAGAACGCCTTCCTGATCGGTGGACGGACCCAGAGTGCAGATGATCTTGGTTTTTCTCATATACTTTTACTACCTCCAACTACAACTTCACATTCTCTATTTTGCGGCAGGCTGTCGTCATACAGGCAGCTGCGCGCGGCCAACGGGAAAAAATCCCGTGCTGTGGTACAAAAGCGGAAAAATTCTGTGGTTCAAAACTTTTCCATTTACTATTATACCCGCTTGGATACAATAGGGCAAGAAAAAATTCAAGCTGCGCTGCAATTTTTTTGGCAGCTAAGATGCCTTTGCCACGGAATAACGCAGCAACGAATAAAAACGCCAAAACACTTCGTCGAATTGTGAATAAAATGACGAACATTTTGGTGAAAATGACGGATATTTGCAGCACAGCAAAAAAGCTTGCATCCGGCACATGATTTGCTTATAATGATAAGTAAAGATAGTATCACTTATCCGGGGCAGGTCCCCGGAAGAAATGGAGAAAAAACGATATGGAAAAGCGTGTTTTTCTGATCGTCCTCGACAGCTTTGGCATTGGCGCAGAGCCGGATGCCGCAGCGTTTGGCGATGAGGGCACCAACACCCTGGGTGCCATTGCAAAACACCCCAACTTCAACTGCCCCAACCTGCAAAAGATGGGCATGTTCAACATTGATGGAGTGACCGCAGGCGAAAAGACCGCAGCGCCCATCGGCTCCTTTGCCCGCCTGCAGGAGCAGAGCATGGGCAAGGATACCACCATTGGTCACTGGGAGATCGCTGGTGTGGTAAGCCCCAAGCCGCTGCCCACCTTCCCGAACGGCTTCCCGGATGAGCTGATCCACGAGTTTGAGGAAAAGACCGGCCACAAGGTGCTGTGCAACAAGCCTTACTCCGGCACGCAGGTGCTGAAGGATTACGGCGAGCAGGCCATGAAAGAAAACGCCCTTATCGTCTACACCAGTGCCGACAGTGTATTTCAGGTGGCCGCCAACGAGGAGCTGGTGCCGGTGCATGAGCTGTACCGCTACTGCGAGATCGCCCGCGAGATGCTCAAGGGCGAGTACGGCGTGGGCCGCGTGATCGCACGCCCCTTCCTGGGCCACACTGCGGACACCTTCTACCGCACCACCAACCGCCACGACCTGAGTCTCAAGCCGCCCCGCGCTACCATGCTGGATCTGCTGAAAGATGCTGGCAAGGATGTGATCGCTGTGGGCAAGATCTTCGATATCTTTGACGGTGAGGGCGTGACTGAGAAGATCAAGACCACTGGCAATACCAACGGCATCGCCTTCACCAAGGCGCTCCAGACCCGCGACTTTGAGGGCCTTGCCTTTGTAAATCTGGTGGACTTCGATATGCTCTACGGCCACCGCCGCGATGTAGCAGGCTATGCCGCCGCTGCCACCGAGTTTGACAAGTTCGTGGCCGACTTCATCCCCGGAATGCGGGAGGGCGATCTCCTGATGGTGACGGCTGACCACGGCTGCGACCCGTCCTATACCAAGACCACCGACCACACCCGCGAGTATGTGCCGTATCTGATCTGCGGCAAGGGCGTGAAGCCCGGCGTTGACCTTGGCACCCGTCTGTGCTTTGGCACCATCGCCCAGACCATCTGCGAGTATCTTGATGTGGATGCTTCCTCTCTGGACGGCAAGAGCGTCTGGAACGAGATCAAGGCATAATGATTTTATAGAATGAGAAAGCCGCCTGCATTGGTTCAAGATGCAGGCGGCATTTTTATGCAGTTTATCGGCACGGACTTTCTGGTGAAAAAGCAAAACAGGAAACGACCGCAGTTGTTTCCTGTTTTGCAAATAAAATAATATTTCCACGATAGAGTCCGGGGCTTGCGCAGAGGACATTTTAAATCGTCACGCTGCTTCGTTCTGCTGCGAAGCAGCATCCTGAATGGCATCCCAGATGGAGGAAGCCGCATTGTAGATGGACGATGCAGCCTGTTCCACCTCTTCCTGCGTGGGCAGGGAGATGGACGGTGCTTCTCCGGCCGTATCACCGCTGCCGGTCTCGCCCTCGGCGGGAGCTTCCGGCTCCTGCGGCTGGGTGTCGGCAGGCTGCTCTGCATCTGCAGGCTGGTCAGCCGGGACGGTCTCTTCCGGCAGGCTGTCGGCGGGCACTTCCTCGGGAACGCTCTCGGCAGGCACCTCCGAAACGGCAGCGTTCGGGTCGGTGGTGGGGGTGAACACCTCGGTCTTTTCCGGCTTCTGGGTGGTGTCGGCAACGGTGCCCTCACCGCCCAGCACGGACGCGATCATTTCCTTGGCCTTGCTCACAGAAGCATCATCCGGTTTCATGACGTAGAGCTTCTGTCCCTTGGCAGAGTAGCACTTGGTGCTGCTGGAGCTTGTGCCGGTGACGGTGTAGCTTTCAATATCCCACTCGGCAAAGTCGCTCAGCTGCATCCGCACCAGCGCACTGATCTGATCCTGTGAAAAGCTGGTCACAAAGCAGTCGGCTGCGGCATCCATGATCTTGGAAAAACCCATCAGCAGGGCAGGGGACTTGATCTTGTTCAGCATGGCATCGATCACCTTCATCTGGTTGATGCCGCGCTGGATATCGCCGGATGCAAAGGCGTGACGCTCACGGGCAAAGGCCAGAGCGGCCTTGCCGTCCAGATGGTTCCAGCCCTCCACAAAGGTGGTGGGGTCATAGTAGCCGGGGCTGCCCACAGAAGTGAACGCCTGATCGGAGTAGACATCCACGCCGCCCAGCGCATCGATGATGCTGATGAAGCCCGCAAAGTTGATGCGGATGTAATGGTCCACATTGACGCCGTACAGATTGCCCAGTGTGGCCATGCTGGTTTCCACGCCGTACAGACCGGCGTGAGTCAGTTTATCCTTGCTGTCGGTGCCGGCAAGGTCTACGTAGTAGTCGCGCGGGGTGTTGATCAGGGCCACCCTCTTGGTGACAGGGTTCACGGCAGCAAGGATATTCACGTCGCTGCGGGCATTTTCGGTCAACTCGCCGCGGGTGTCCACGCCGCTGAGGTAGATCACAAACGGCTCCTTGGTGATCTTGTTGGCCTCGGCACCGGTGAGCAGGCCAGAGGTCATGCTGCCCAGGGCAGAAAGGCCCTGCTGGGCCCAGAAGCAGCCCAGCGCCATGGCAGCGCACAGGAACACCGAGAATACCCGGGCCACCTTGCCGGGAACATTGTACTCCTGACAGCGCTTTACCAGCAGCCACAAAAGCGCCAGCAGCGCGGCCAGAATGACCAGATACAGCACCGGCAGCATCTGGGTGCGCCACAGCTGAACCAGTGCCAGAATGCTTAAAATACCTTGTAAGATCAGCAAAATTTTCCCCCACTTGGAAGGTACGGCCACGGCTCCATCCACGGGCGGCTGGGCCTTGGGCGGTACGGGTGTGTTGTGGCCGCTGCGCGGCGGCTTCTGGGGAGGCTGGGCCGGAGGCGGTGTGCTGGGCTGTTCCGGCGGCAGCTCGGAAAAAAACGCCGAGCTGTCTACCTCGATGGGCGCAGTATCCTCAGAGCCTTCCTTGCGGCTGATGTGCCGCAGAGAACGGTAATCTTCGTGGGAACGATCGTTTTCATCCATCATTCAAAACCACTCCTTTTTGTCAGGAAACAGGTACAATGGTCAGCACTGCACGGGCAGGAAGGCAGGTGGCGGTCTGATCTTCGTTGGAAAGCCAGCCGAAGCCTTCACAGATGTGATCCGGGCAGGGCGAATCCACGAACCGGGCTGCGCCGTCCTTGATCTGGATGTGGACGGTATAGTAACCGGTATCCACATCATAGGTCTCATCCACGTCCAGCGGCAGGTTCATGGTGGTGTTGTTGTCGCCGTAGATCAGCTCGGCCCGCAGTCCGGAGCCGGAAGCGTGCACGCGGCGCACCACCAGCAGCACAGCGGCAATGGCCAGAATGACCACGGCAAAGAGAAGATTGGTAAGCAGCTTTTTGTTTTTCATGCGTTAATCCTTGATCTGTAATTGTTCCAGCTCGGCCAGCCACAGTGCGGCACAGGCATCGCTGGGCATCCGCCAGTCGCCGCGGGGCGAAAGGGTCACGCTGCCCACCTTGGGGCCGTCGGGCAGGCAGCTGCGCTTGAACTGTTGGGCAAAGAACCGCCAGTAGAAGTTGCGCAGCCACTTGTACAGCACGCTGTCTGGGTACTCCGGCCGGCCTGCGAATGCAGTCTTTGCCAGCCGGAAGATCTTGGCCGGGCCAAAGCCGAAGCGCAGCACCTGATACAGGTAGAAATCGTGCAGCTCGTAGGGCCCCACAAGGTCCTCGGTCTTCTGCGCAATCTCGCCGTCCTTGGCAGGCAGCAGCTCCGGGGAGACGGGCGTATCCAGAATATCCAGCAGCACCGTGCGCAGAGCATCGGTGGCGGCAATGTCGGCTTCGTAGCGCACAAGGTGGCGCACCAGCGTTTTGGGCACACCGGCGTTGACGCCGTACATGCTCATGTGGTCGCCGTTGTAGGTGGCCCAGCCCAGCGCCAGCTCCGAAAGGTCGCCGGTGCCCACTACAAGGCCTCCGGTGCGGTTGGCGGTGTCCATCAGCTCCAGCGTGCGCACGCGGGCCTGTCCGTTTTCAAAGGTGACATCCAGCACGCTCTCGTCCTGACCGATGTCCGCAAAATGGCTGTGCACGGTGTTGGCGATATCGATCTCTTCAAAGGAGACCTGCAGCTCATCGCACAGGATCTCTGCATTGCTGCGGGTGCGCTTCGTGGTGCCAAAGCAGGGCATGGTCACAGCCAGCACATCCCGGGCGGGGCGGCCCAGCTGCTTCATGGCACGCACGGCCACCAGAAGCGCAAGACAGCTGTCCAAGCCGCCGGAAATGCCGATAACAGCGGTCTTTGCGTGGGCGTGTTCCAGCCGCTTTGCAAGGCCGTCGGCCTGCATTTTCAGAATCAGCTCACAGCGCTCGGCGCGGCGCTTGGGGTCGCCGGGCACAAAGGGTGCCGGGTCGATCCAGCGGGTCAGCGTGGTTTCTGCCGGTTCCAGATCGAACTCCACGGTCTGGTAACCCTCGCCGCTCAGCTCAAAACTGGTGTTGCGGGCACGCTCGGCTTCCATGCGCTGGCAGTCGATCTCGGTCTCGGCACAGCCGCCGTCAAAGGGAGCGTTCTCCGCCAGAATAGTGCCGTTCTCGGCGATCAGGTCGTGGCCGGCGAACACCATGTCCTGCGTGCTCTCACCGTGCCCGGCGGAAGCATACAGGTAGCCGCACAGCAGGCGGGCAGACTGGTTGGACACCAGCGCCCGGCGGTACTCGGCCTTGCCGACGGTCTCATCGCTGGCGGAAAGATTTGCGATCACGGTCGCACCGGCCAGCGCGTGGAAGGTGGAGGGCGGCAGGGCGCTCCACAGATCCTCGCAGATCTCCACACCCAGCACAAAGCTGGGCATCTGGCGGCAGCGGAACAGCAGGGAGGTGCCAAAGGGCACCTGCTGACCACACACCTCCACCAGCTCCACCTCGGTGCTGCCCGGGGTGAACTGGCGCTTTTCGTAGAACTCGCCGTAGTTGGGCAGATAGGTCTTGGGTACAAGGCCCAGAATGCGGCCATGGCACAGCACGGCAGCGCAGTTGTACAGCTTGCCGTGCACCAGCAGCGGAAGGCCCACCAGCGTGACAACGTCCAGTGCTTTTGTTTCATCAAGCAGGGTGCTCAGGGCATCCAGTGCACCGGTCTGCAGAGTACGCTGCAAAAACAGGTCGCCGCAGGTATAGCCGGTCAGGCAGAACTCGGGGAACACGGCCAGCTTTACGCCGCGGGCTGCGGCCTTGTGCAAAGCATCCGTGATCTGCCGGACATTATAGGCGCAGTCGGCCACCCGCAGTGCGGGAGAAAGGGCGGCTGCTTTCAAAAAACCATCTTTCATCGGAGGATTTCACATCCTGTCTTTCTTAGTTGACTGCAATTTCCTGCAGTGCACATAGTATACCACAAACAGACCCAAACGGGAAGTAAAAGAACAATGACAAAAACAAAACAGCCGCGTTCTCGCCATCTCGCACTGCCCGACGGAGGAAGCGGGCAAGACAAAAAATAAAAAATCCCACACAAAAATGTGCGGGAATCAAAGACTGAAAAATGGAAAACGAGATAGACCGTAAGCCGGGTTCTGTATTAAACGACGATCTGTCTAGACCTGCCATTGCTGACAGGTTCGTGCCGCCTTCGGGACACGCGAGCAGCGCTGTACGTCCCATATAGGCGTTGCTTCCGGTAGGGTTTACAAAGCCGCATGGTCACCCATGCGCTGGTGAGCTCTTACCTCGCCGTTTCATCCTTACCGCATTGCTGCGGCGGTTTGTTTTCTGTTGCACTTTCCCTGAGGTCACCCTCGGCTGCCGTTAGCAGTTACCGTGCTCTGTGAGGCCCGGACTTTCCTCAGAGCGGTCAAAGCCGCCCCGCCGCCGTATGTTCCACTCGTTTTCCGCTCCTCATGATACCATAAAAAAGAAGGATTTGCAAGTAGAAGCCTTTTTTGATATAATATCTTATATATTCTTATGTTTTTTTGCGCAGGAGGTGGGTGCATATGCGGCTGTTTTTTACGGTGCCCGATACGCCGCAGACCCAAAACGGAGTGCTTCTGCGCAATTTTCTGCGCCAGTGTGCCGTCTCCACCGACCTTGCCCGTGCAGTCAAGTTCCGGGGCAGCGGCTTTTTTGCGGATGGAGAGCCTGTTCTTGCCAACCGAAGGGTGTACCCGGGGCAGACGGTCAGCTTTGAGCTGCCGCCGGAAGGGGAAGGCGTGGCCCCGCAGCCGGAGATCCCGGTAAACGTGGTCTATGAGGATGCATTTGCGGTGGTGCTGGAAAAGCCGCCCCATATGGCCGTGCATCCCACCCTGAACTACCCCTACGATACCCTTGCCAACGGGTATGCGGCATGGGCCGCGCAGCAGGGCATCAGCCCGGTGTTCCGCCCGGTGAACCGTATCGATAAGGATACCAGCGGCCTTGTTCTGGCTGCAAAGCACGCCTACGCTGCGCCGCTGCTGGCCCGGAATGTGGAAAAGCTCTACTATGCCATTGCACAGGGGGAGCTGCCGCTGGGGCCGGGCGTGATCGACGCGCCCATTGGCCGTCGGGCTGAGAGCATCATTGGCCGCTGCGTGACCCCGGACGGCAAGCCCAGCCGTACCGAGTATATTATATTAAAAGCAGAAAACAGCCTGAGCCTTGCAGCCTGTGTGCCGGTAACGGGCCGCACCCATCAGATCCGGGTGCATTTTGCGTCCATCGGCCACCCGCTGGCTGGGGATGACCTTTACGGCGGGAGCCGGGAGCGCATTGGGCGGCAGGCGCTGCACTGTGCAAGGCAGAGCTTCCGGGTGCCGGTGTACACCCCGGTGGAGGGCGGAATCCGGGTGGAATGTCTGGCGAATGGAAATAACTGGAAGACTGTTGCGGTGGAAAGCCCGCTGCCGCAGGATATGAAACCGCTTTTTGGTGAAAAGTAAGTGAAAGAACCGCCCAAATTTTGTGACAATGCTTGTTTCAAAGACGGCAGGGTGTATAATAAAATAAGAATATTGCGTGCATGAGCCTGCTGGAAAGGGCATGTGCGCCCAAGACCGCCGCCGTCTTATCCCGGCACCGTGTGTGCATTGGCGGCAAGGAAGGAGAAAAACCTTTTGATCGAAGACAAGACAAAGGAGCAGCAGCCCGCTTCACCGGTAAAACCGAAACGCGGCCAGAGGCTGCGCTCCCTTTGGGCACAGCTGCAATGCATGGGGCTTTTGCACCGGCACCGGCTGCGCCGTAAAACCCAGAATCATGTGAATGATTTTGGCAGAAAGCTTGCCCAGAATTCTGCCGTGCCAGTCATCGGGGAGACGCTGTATGCACTGGGCTATTCTACAGAGTATGTATTCGTCCGCGTTGGGCGCGGCCTGCGCAGCGGCTGGCTGTGGCTGTGGCAGGCATTTACGACGCTGCTGGCAAATGCTGCGGCAATGGCGTTCCCGGGGGCAGCGCAGATGTTCCGGGACCTGTTCGGCCCGATCTGGCTGTTCTTCCGGGGCTGTGGTTCGCTGCTGGTGCACGCCCAACGGGTGCGGAAAGAAAAAGGCTTTGCCGCAGCCTGCAAAGCCAGCGTACATTATCTGGCCAGCGGCGTGCGCCGCAACCTGAAAACACTGCCGCGCATGGCCATGTATGTGCTGCCGGTGTGCGCACTGGCCGTTATGGTGACCGTGTTCAACCATACCGTCCGCCAGCCTTATGCGCTGGAGGTGCAGGTGAACGGCCAGACCGTCGGCTATGTGGCCAATGAGGATGTGTTCAACTCGGCCCGCGAGGCGGTGCAGGAGCGTATCAACTACGCAGACACCGACCATGCAAAGTGGACCGTGGAGCCTACCTACACCGTTACCGTGGCCCACAAGACCATGGATGAAAACGAGATGGCAGACGCGATCCTGAAGAGCGCCAGCGACGAGATCAGCGAGGGCACGGCCCTGTATCTGGATGGCGAGCTGACCGCAGTGTGCAGCGATGGTGTCAGCCTGCAGAGCTACCTGAGCAGCCTGCTGGAACCCTATGAGGACCCTGAGAACTCCAACGTGACCGTGGGCTTCAACAAGGAAGTCACACTGGAAAACGGCATCTACTTCAACGACAGCTTTCAGGACGAAGCGGATGTGGAAAAGGAACTTTCCGGTGTGCAGCAGCAGGAAAAGATCTACACAGTGGGCGCAGGTGACACGCTATGGAGCATCGCCCAGAAAAACGACCTGACCTTCCGTGAGCTGTGCGAGCTGAACCCCAGCTTCAAAGGCGCACAGCTGAATGAAAAATCCAACATTCAGGCCGGTGATGAGCTGATCGTGACCAAGCAGGAAGCTACGCTGGAAGTGCGCATCACCAAGGTGGAGATCTGGCAGGAGGAGATCCCCTATACCACCGAGACCACCACCTCCAACGAGTACACGGTGGGCACCAAGAAAACGGTGCAGAACGGTGTGAACGGCCTGCGTCAGATCACGGCGCAGCGTGTTTATAACACCGACGGCATCCAGCTTTCCCAGAAGATCCTAAGCACGGAAGTGGTGCAGGAGCCTGTCACGGAAAAGATCGTGAAGGGCACCAAAAAGGTGACCAGCAGCACCAGCTACATCACCGGCAGCGGTCAGTTCATCTGGCCGGTGCCCGGCTACCGGAACTGCTCGCGCTGGTACGGCGGCAGCCACAAGGGTGTGGATATCTGTGCGGCTGCCGGTACGCCCATCTACGCATCGGCGGGCGGCACCGTGACCAAGGCCGGCTACAACAAGGCCGGTGCCGGTACGGGTTATGGCTACTCCATCATCATCAGCCACGGCAGCGGCTACACCACGGTGTATGCGCACTGTCTGTCGCTGGCGGTGCACTCTGGTCAGACCGTCAAGCAGGGCCAGCTGATCGGCTATGTGGGCAGCACCGGACGCTCCAGCGGCAACCACTGCCACTTTGAGATCCGCCGCAACGGCAGCTACATCGCGCCGCAGAATGTGTTCAACCGCAGAAAGTATAGGTAAGTTTGCAGAGGGATTTTTCTCCGGAGAAGGCCCATCTGCTGTATTATGTAACAGAAAAGGAGAGATGATCTTATGTCTACCCCTCACATCAGTGCTGAAAAAGGCGATTTTGCAAAGACCGTCCTGATGCCGGGCGATCCTCTGCGTGCAAAATTCATTGCGGATACCTTCCTCAAGGATGTGCGTCAGGTGACCGGCGTGCGCGGCATGCTTGGCTTTACCGGCACTTACGAGGGCCGTCCCATCAGCGTGATGGGCAGCGGCATGGGGATGCCGTCCATTGGCATTTATTCCTATGAGCTGTTCAAGTTCTACGATGTAGAGAACATCATCCGCATCGGCTCTGCCGGCAGCTATACCGACAAGGCCAAGCTGTTTGACGTGGTGCTGGCTACCGGTGCTGTGAGTGAAAGCAACTACGCCCGCGTGCAGAGCGGCTTTGACGGCAATGTTACCCTGCCCAGCCAGAGTCTGAACGACAAGCTGCGCGCTTCTGCCGCAAAGCAGGGCATCCCCCTCATCGAGGGAAACATCCACTCTTCGGATGTGTTCTACCGTCAGCCCTCCGATGCAAAGCCCACCTACTGGGAAAAGCTGCGCGACGAGCGCGGCTGCCTGTGCGTGGAGATGGAGAGCTTTGCCCTGTTTGCCAATGCACAGGTGCTGGGCAAGAACGCTGCCTGCCTGCTGACCATTTCCGACAGCTTTGTTTCGCCGGAGATCACCACGGCAGAACAGCGCCAGAAGAGCTTTACCGACATGATGAAGGTAGCACTGGGCGCAGAATACTAAGCTTTAAAAACGCATTTCAGCGCGGTTTGCCTGCAAAAGGGCTTGCCGCGCTGTTTTCGACCGCTGAAAACCAAAAAAGGAGTGATGGATATGACAAACCTGACCCTGGAAGAAAAGAAGGAGCTCATCCGCATAGCAATGGCTGCACGGGAAAAAGCCTATGTGCCCTACAGCGATTTTATGGTGGGCGCTGCCCTGCGCGCCAAGGATGGCCGCATTTTTACCGGCTGCAACGTGGAGAACGCTGCCTTTACCCCCACCAGCTGTGCAGAGCGCACGGCTCTGTTCAAGGCGGTGGCCGAGGGCGTGACCGAGTTCACCGACATTGCTGTGGTGGGCAGCCGCCGCGGCGAGGTAAACGAGCAGATCACTTCTCCCTGCGGGGTGTGCCGCCAGGCTCTGTTTGAATTCGGCGGGCCGGAACTGAACGTTATCATGGCAAAGACACCGGAAGACTTTATCGAGCGCAGCATGGACGAACTGCTGCCCTTCGGTTTTGGCCCCTCCAATGTGGCGGGCAACCGTGCCGTGAAGTAACGGGATAAAAGCGCAGAGGCACACTGCAGGACAATAAAGTGACGGAAATACGTGCATTGTGCGGCAAAACACAGGGAGTGCACGGAAAATGGCCGGAACTACGGCAAATTTGTGCATAAATACTACTTTTGATAAAAACTGACAAAATTATTGTAAAGATTTTGTAATCGGAATTCGCTTGCATCTGACACGGCTTGCCGTTATACTTGAGCCAGTAAATGTGCAGCTCTGCGCATTTTATTTGTTTGACGCGATTTTTTAAAATAAAGGAGAGTTTCTTATGAAGATTTCTCGTCGTAACTTTCTGGCTGTGGCTGGTGCTGCTGCCGCTGCCGCTGCTCTGACCGCCTGCGGCGGTTCTTCCGCTTCTTCTGCCAGCACCGCTTCTTCCGCTGCTGCTTCTACTGCTTCCTCTGCTGCTGAGGGCGGTGAGAAGATCGTCAAGGTCGCTCTGACCTGCGATACCGGCACGATCGATGATGAGAGCTTCAACCAGGCATGTTGGGCTGCTGTTTCCAGCTACATGGGTGATGACTGCCAGTACTACATCCCCGAGGCTGACGCTTCCGATGAGGACCGCGAGACCATGATCCGTCAGGCTGTCAACGACGGCGCTGATGTGATCGTCTGCGTCGGCTACCTGTACGGTGCTTCTCTGGCATGGGCTGCTGACCAGTATCCCGATGTCAAGTTCATCGCCATCGATGTGACGCAGGGCGATATCGGCACCGATGCCATCCCTGCCAACTGCTACTGCATCACCTTCAAAGAGGAGCAGGCAGGCTATCTGGCAGGCTACGCCATCGCAAAGGACGGCAAGACCAAGCTGGGCTTCCTGGGCGGCATGGCTGTTCCCGCTGTTATCCGTTACGGCTACGGCTTCGTGCAGGGCGCTGATGCCGCTGCTGCTGAGCTGGGCCAGAACATCGAGATCAACTACTTCTACGGCGGCCAGTTCTACGGTGATGCAAACATCACCTCCCGTATGGAGGGCTGGTACTCCAACGGCACTCAGGTCGTCTTTGCCTGCGGCGGCGGCATCTACACCTCCGCTGTTGAGGCTGCTCTGAAGAACAACGGCTACGTCATCGGCGTTGATGTTGACCAGAACTACATCGGTGCAAACGGCGTTGCAGATGGCACCTACGCTTATAACCCGTTCATCACCTCCGCTATGAAGGGCCTGTCCGAGGCTGTCAACACTGCTCTGGCTGATATCGAGGCTGGCAGCTGGGGCGACATCGCAGCTTCCAACGGCAACTTCGGTCTGGAGGACGGCGATTATGTCGGCCTGCCCACCGATGCAGACAGCTGGAACTTCGAGTCCTTCACCACCGACGAGTACGAGGAAGTCAAGGGCAAGATCAAGAGCGGCGAGATCACTGTTGATAACAGCTCCGACGACGCTACCAAGCCCACCGTCAGCGAGTTCACCACTGTCAACTACATCCAGTAAGCTGTTGTCCGGCAGGCCTGCCTGCGGACGATCGATAGTTCTTTTCAAAGCGGGGCATCCTGTAACGGGGTGTCCCGCTTTTTTCTGTCTTCTATTGGCGTAATGCGGGAAAAATGCAGTGTACTCTTCGTGAAAAGAGTACAAAAGTAATACTATTGTCTGTGCTTTCTGCCAAAAAGCAAAAAAGACATGTGCAAATTGCCGCAAATCAGGTATAATGGAACTTAAAGAAGTATCGGTGTCGAAACGACACGAAAGGAGAGTGAGCAGATTGGCAGAGGATTTTGTGATCGAAATGCTCCACATTACCAAGGAGTTTCCTGGGATCAAAGCAAACGACGATATCACCCTGCAGCTGCGCAAAGGCGAGGTACATGCCCTGCTGGGCGAGAACGGCGCCGGCAAAAGTACGCTGATGAGCGTGCTGTTTGGCCTGTACCAGCCGGAAGCTGGTCAGATCCGCAAAAACGGCAAGGAGGTTGCTATCCGCAACCCCAATGATGCAAACGCACTGGGCATCGGCATGGTGCACCAGCACTTCAAGCTGGTGGAATGCTTCAGCGTGCTGGACAACATCATTCTGGGCGTGGAACCCAACAAGATGGGCTTTTTGCAGAAGGCCGAGGCACGCAAAAAGGTGATGGCCCTGAGCGAAAAGTACGGCCTGCGCGTGGACCCGGATGCACTGATCAGCGATATCTCTGTTGGTATGCAGCAGCGCGTTGAGATCCTGAAGATGCTGTACCGCGACAACGAGATCCTGATCTTCGACGAGCCTACCGCAGTGCTGACCCCGCAGGAGATCGACGAACTGATGGAGATCATGCGCGGGTTCAAGAAGGAAGGCAAGTCCATCCTGTTCATTACCCACAAGCTCAACGAGATCATGGCTGTGGCAGACCGCTGCACAGTTCTGCGCAAGGGCAAATGCATGGGTACCGTGGACATCAAGGATACCACCAAGGAAGAGCTTTCCCGCATGATGGTTGGCCGTGATGTGCAGCTGCAGGTGGACAAAAAGCCTGCCAACCCCGGCGAAGTGGTGCTGGATGTGGAAAACGTTACCATGCACAACGCCCAGCACAAGAAGGATGCAGTCCGGAATGTCTCTTTTCAGGTGCACGCGGGCGAGATCGTCTGTCTTGCCGGTATCGAGGGCAACGGTCAGACCGAGTTCGTCTACGGCCTGACCGGTCTGGAAAAGATCAGCAGCGGCAAGATCACGCTGGACGGCAAGAACATCACCAACGAGTCCATCCGTCAGCGCTCCAAGGACGGCATGAGCCATATCCCGGAGGACCGCCACAAGCACGGCCTTGTGCTGGACTACAGTCTGGAAAACAACATGGTGCTGCAGCGCTACTGGCAGCCCGAATTCCAGAAGGGCGGCTTTATCCGCAGCGATAAGGTGCGCGAATATTCCGATAAGCTCATTGCCCAGTACGATGTGCGCAGCGGTCAGGGCAGTGTGACCACCGTGCGCAGTATGTCCGGCGGCAACCAGCAGAAGGCCATCATTGCCCGTGAGATCGATAAGGACCCGAAGCTCTTGGTGGCAGTCCAGCCCACCCGCGGTCTGGACGTTGGTGCAATTGAATACATCCACCGTCAGATCGTGGCCGAGCGCGATAAGGGTACGGCCGTGCTGCTGGTCAGTCTGGAGCTGGACGAGGTGATGAACCTGTCCGACCGAATCCTTGTGATGTACGAGGGCGAGGTCGTGGGCGAATTTGACCCCAAGACCACCACCGTGCAGGAGCTGGGCCTGTATATGGCAGGCGCACGCAAGCAGGGAAAGGAGAGCAAATAACACATGAACAAGAAAAAACTTTCCCACAGCAGTCTGAACAGCTCCATCACCAGTGTGCTGGCTGCTCTGCTGTGCATCCTGATCGGCCTTGTGGTCGGTTTTCTGGTGCTGCTGGCCATCAACCCGGCCCACGCATGGGGCGACGGCTTTGTGCGCATCCTGAAGGGTGGCTTCCATGACGCGCCCTACGGTGTCGGCAAGGAGCTGGCAAATGCGGCTCCCCTCATTATGACCGGTCTGTCTGTGGCGTTTGCCTTCAAGACCGGCCTGTTCAACATCGGTGCGGCGGGTCAGTATACGCTGGGCGCTTACGGCGCTCTGTACTGCGCCATCATGCTCAAGCTGCCGTGGTTCGTCTGTCTGATCGCAGCCACCATTCTGGGCGGCATCTGGGGTGCGATCCCCGGCTTCTTCAAGGCCTACTTCAACATCAACGAGGTCATTACCTCCATCATGTTCAACTGGATCGGCCTGTATCTGGTCAATGAGCTCATTTACCAGAACGGTACCGGCCCCATGTACGATGTGCGCAACACCCGTACCATCAACATCAGCAAGAACGCCGATTACGCTCAGTCCATCATCCCGGATTTCGGCCTGAACAAGCTGTTCCAGACCAACAGCACCACCATCGCCATCTTCCTGGCGGCAGCGGTGGCAGTTCTGATCTGGGTGGTGCTGAACAAGACCACCTTCGGCTACGAGCTCAAGGCAGTCGGCCTGAACAAGAGCGCTGCCCGCTACGCCGGCATCAACGAGAAGAAGAACATCATCCTCTCCATGGCCATTGCCGGTGCGCTGGCCGGTTTTGGTGCGGGCCTGTACTATCTGTCCAATGTGTCCCAGTGGAACCCGCTGAACTCCACCAGCCTGCCGGCAATGGGCTTCAACGGCATTTCCGTTGCACTGCTGGCAAGCTCCAACCCCATTGGCACCATTTTCTCGGCGATCTTCATTTCCCATATCTCGGTGGGCGGCTCCTTCCTTTCCACCAAGTATTACCCCACTGAGATCTCGGACCTGATCAGCGGCATCATCATCTACCTGTGCGCATTCTCCATGCTGTTCCGCGGCAAGATCCACGCACTGCTGTTCAGGAATGCCGACAAGACCAATGTGAACGCAGAGCCTGCTGCTCCTGCAGGATCTGCAACCGAAAAGGAGGGCAAGTGATATGCTGCTTCTGATCAAATATACGCTGCTGTATGGCATCGTTCTGATGATGGTGGCACTGGGCGGTATGTTCAGTGAGCACTCCGGCATCATCAACATTGCACTGGAAGGCATCATGGTCATTGGCGGTGTGGCGGGTGTTCTCACCCTGACCATGCTGCCCTCCAGTATGCCGGTCTTCCTCGTGGTGCTGATCTCTGTTCTGGTGGCGGCATTGGCCGGTATGGTGTACAGTCTGCTGCTGGCCTTTGCCTCCATCAACCTGAAGGCGGATCAGACCATTGGCGGCACGGCCCTGAACCTGCTGGCCACTGCTATTGCGGTGGTCATTGCAAAGTATTTCAGCGAGAGCGGCAGTGCAAAGCTGAACTACTCCAACAAGCCTTTCCTGTTCAGCATCGGCGGGCTGGAACTGAGCATTTTTGTGCCGCTGGGCATCATTCTGCTGATCATCAGCTATGTGGTGCTGTACAAGACCCGCTTTGGCCTGCGCCTGCGTGCCTGCGGCGAGCATCCGCAGGCAGCGGACTCTGTGGGCATCAATGTCTACAAGATGCGCTATGCCGGTGTTGTCATTTCCGGTGCACTGGGCGCGATCGGCGGTATGGCCTACATCGTGCCCCCGGTGCAGACCTGGAACTTTGAGGTGGGTGTGGCCGGCGCAGGCTTCCTTGCCATGGCTGTTATGATTTTTGGCCAGTGGAAGCCCTTCAACATCTTTGGCGCAGCCATGTTCTTTGCTGTGTTCAAGAGTCTGGCAAACATTGCAGACTCCACCTTCCTGGCACAGCTGCACTGGTCCAGCAACATCTACAACATGATGCCGTTCGTGGCGTCCATGATCATTCTGGCGTTTACCTCCAAGAACAGCATGGCACCCAAGGCAGAGGGCATCCCCTACGACAAGGGATCCCGCTAAAACGACGATTCGTGATCCCCAAAAAAGGGCGCAGCTGCTTTTCCGGGCGGCTGCGCCCTTTTTGGTTTGAAATTGGGCAAAGTTTACAGAATGATACTTGCTTTTGTTTGGAATTTTGCTATACTATATCTTATAATGTCGTACTATTGAAAAAACGAGGAGCGTGATACGATGCGCGTTTATGATCTGATCGCAAAAAAGCGTGATGGCGGTACGCACAGCCGTGAGGAGCTGGAGCAGATCGTCAATGGCTATGTCAGCGGAGAAGTGACTGATTACCAGATGGCTGCATGGATGATGGCTGTCTATCTGCGCGGCATGACCGATGAAGAGACCGCAGAGCTGACCGATGTGATGGCTCACAGCGGTGTGATGGTGGATCTTTCGCCCATTCCGGGCATCAAGGTGGACAAGCACTCCACCGGCGGCGTGGGTGACAAGACCACGCTGGTCATTGCCCCCATCGTGGCGGCCTGCGGCGTGAAGATCGCCAAGATGAGCGGCCGGGGCCTTGGCCATACCGGCGGTACCATCGATAAGATGGAGAGCGTGCCCGGCACCAGAACCGCCCTCTCGCAGGAGGAGTTCTTTGCGCAGGTGAACAGGATCGGTCTGTCGGTCATTGGCCAGAGCGAGGGCATTGCCATTGCAGATAAAAAAATGTATGCCCTGCGGGATGTGACCGCAACCGTCAGCTGCATCCCACTCATCGCATCCAGCATCATGTCCAAGAAACTGGCTTCCGGCTCGGATGCCATCCTGCTGGATGTGACCACCGGCACCGGAGCTTTTATGAAAACGGTAGACCAGAGCATTGAGCTGGCCAAGCTGATGGTATCCATTGGCACCCATCACGGCCGCCGGGTGGCTGCCATGATCACCGATATGGACACCCCGCTGGGCCATAACATTGGCAACAGTCTGGAAGTGATGGAGAGCATGGATGTGCTCAAGGGCCATGGCCCCGCCGACCTGACCGAGGTCTGCCTGCAGCTGGCGGCGAACATGCTGGTGCTGGCCGATAAGGGCACTCCTGCCGAGTGCCGCGCCATGGCCGAGGCGGTGATCGCCGACGGCTCTGCCTTTGCTAAGTGCAAGGAGATGTTTGCGGCTCAGGGCGGCGATACCCGCGTGCTGGACGACTACAGCCTGTTCGAGAAGCCTGCGGCAAGCTTTGAGCTGCTGGCAGAGCAGGACGGTTACATTGTGGCGAACGATGCCGAGAAGATCGGCTCTGCCAGCGTACTGCTGGGTGCGGGCCGACAGAAAAAGGGCGACCCGCTGGATTTTGCTGCCGGCATCACCCTGCATAAAAAGCGCGGCGACTACGTAAAGAAGGGCGAGAGCCTTGCCACCTTCTACGGCGCAGCCGATAAGTTTGAAGCTGCCGCCGCCGAGTACCGCAGCGGCCTTGGATACGGCCCTGAGAAGCCGGAGGAAGCCCCGCTGGTGTATGCCCTTGTAACGAAGGACGGCGTGGAGCGCTATTAAATGAAATAAAAGCTTCCGGGACGGTATCTCCCGGGGCTTTTTTGCGTCATTTGGCAGGTTTTTATTGCATAACATGGAAAACAGTGGAACTTTGGCAGGAGATATGCTATACTATGATGGATTTGTGCTGTCCCGGCAGAAGGGACGCGGAAAGAGAAAGGACTTGTTATGAAGATCATTCTGGTGGGCGGCGGCAAGGTTGGTACTGCGCTGGCGCGGCAGCTCAGTGAGGAAGACCATAATGTGACCATTGTGGATACCAACAAAGCGCGTGTGGAGCACCTGACTGAAAGCTACGATGTGCTGGGCATCGTGGGCAACGGTTCCTCGATCACCACGCTGGCAGAGGCCGGCATTGAAGACGCGGATGTGTTCATTGCCGTGACCGGTTCGGATGAGCTGAACCTGCTGTGCTGCATGTTTGCCAAGAAGGCGGGCCACTGCCATGCAATTGCCCGTGTGCGCAACCCGTCCTACAGCCATGAGCTGGACTTTATCAAAAAGCAGATCGGCATTTCGGCCATCATCAATCCGGAAATGGCTGCAGCAAAGGAGATCTCCCATCTGCTGCGCTTCCCGGGTGCAAGCAAGATCGACACCTTTGCAGACGGCCGTGTGCGGCTGATCAAGTTTGCACTCACTGCAGAGCAAGGGCTGGATGGCGTGGCCATCCGCGAGATTCCCACCCGTCTGAAGAGCGACATTCTGGTGTGTGCAGTGGAGCGCAGCGGCGGCGTGATCATTCCGAACGGTAACTTTGTACTGCAGAACGGCGATCAGGTCACCTTCCTTGCAACACAGGAAAAGGCCCACGAGTTCTTCCAGCGCATCCACCTGCCGGTGCGTCCGGTGCGCAATGCCTTCATCGTGGGCGGCGGTGCCATCGCCTTCTATCTGAGCCAGGAGCTGCTGGAAAACCACGTGCGTGTGCGCATCGTGGAGCGCGACCCTGCCCGCTGCATGGAGCTGGCCGAGCAGCTGCCCGGCGCACAGATCCTGAACGAGGACGGTTCCAACCGCGAATTCCTGCTCTCGGAGGGCATGGAGTCCACCGAGGCTTTTGTGGCCCTGACCAACATCGACGAGGAGAATGTGCTGCTGACCCTGTTTGCTAAAAAGCACTCCAACGGCAAGCTGGTCACCAAAGTCAACCGTCTGGAATTTGATGATATTCTGGCCGGTCTGGATCTGGGCAGCGTGGTCTACCCCAAGTACATGACCTGCGATTACATCGTGCAGTATGTGCGTGCACTGCAGAACGAAGCGGGCAGCAACATCAAGACGCTGTACCGCATTCTGGACGACCGCGTGGAAGCGCTGGAATTTACCGTCCACGAGGAAAGCGCTGCCACCGGTGTCCCCCTGAGCCAGCTGCACCTGAAAAAGAATCTGCTGCTGTGCTGCATCACCCGCGGCCATCAGATCTTGATCCCGCGCGGCGGCGACCAGATCCAGGTGGGCGACAACGTGATCGTGGTCACGCTGGAGCATGGTCTGCATGACCTGCGCGATATTCTGGACAAGGGCGCAGAGGGTTGACGGAGGCAGACTATGAATTATGCGATCGTTTTCCGTCTGCTGGGCTATGTCATGCTGATCGAGGGTGCACTGCTGCTGCTGCCCGCAGCGGCCAGCTGGATCTACGGCGAATGGTTCGTGCTGGGCGTGTTTCTGATCACGGCGGCAGTCAGCGCCGCCATCGGCTACGCCCTGCGCGGCATCAAGCCTAAAAGCAAGATGTTCTATATGCGGGAGGGCTTTGCTGCTACCTCGCTGAGCTGGATCGTCATTTCCATCGTGGGCGCCGTTCCGTTTGTGGTGACGGGCTGCATCCCGAACCCGGTGGATGCCCTGTTTGAGACGGTGTCCGGCTTTACCACCACCGGTGCCAGCATCCTGCCCGGGGTAGAGGATCTGCCCAAGGGCATCCTGTTCTGGCGCAGCTTCACCCACTGGATCGGCGGCATGGGCGTTCTGGTGTTCCTGCTCTCGCTGCTGCCCCTGACCGGCGGCTCCCACGTCAACCTGATGAAGGCAGAAAGCCCCGGCCCTCAGGTGGATAAGCTGGTGCCCAAGGTGCAGTCTACCGCAAAGATCCTGTACGGCATCTACTTTGCACTCACCGTGCTGGAGCTGGTATTCCTGATGCTGGGCGGCATGCCGCTGTTTGAGTCCATGCTCACGGCCTTCGGCACGGCGGGCACCGGCGGCTTCGGCTTCAAGAACGACAGCTTTACCAGCTTTTCTCCCTACATCCAGTGGGTCGTGACCATCTTCATGATCCTGTTTGGTGTCAACTTCAATGCCTACTTTCTGCTGTTGCTGCGCAAATTCAACCGCGTCATCAGCGAGGAGGTGCGCGGCTACTTTGTGGTGATCCTGGCAGCAGTGGGTCTCATCACGGCCAACATCTACAGCATCTACAACAACTTTGGCGAAGCGGTTCGTCAGGCAGCCTTTCAGGTGGGTTCCATCATCACCACTACCGGTTTTTCCAGCTGCGATTTTGACCTGTGGCCCACCCTCTCCAAAGAAATTCTGGTGGTGCTCATGTTCATTGGTGCCTGCGCAGGTAGTACCGGCGGCGGTATCAAGGTGAGCCGCCTCCTCATTCTGGGCAAGACCTTGGGCAAGGAGCTCAAGCAGGCACTGCACCCGCAGGTGGTGGCCCCCGTCCGCATGGACGGCAAGCTGCTCAACCACGAGACCATCCGCACCACCAATGTGTTTATGGGCGCGTATTTCTTCATCTTCGTGGTCTCCTTCCTGCTCATCAGTCTGGATGGCTTTGATATGGTGACGAACTTCACAGCCATTGCAGCTACTTTGAACAACATCGGCCCGGGCCTTGCGCAGGTAGGCCCCATGATGAACTTTGGCAGCTTTACGAACCCCGCAAAGCTGGTGATGATCTTCGACATGCTGGCCGGCCGTCTGGAGATCTTCCCGATGCTGGTGCTGTTCCTGCCGGATACATGGCGCAGATTCTAAAAAGCAATTATAAAAAGCCATCTGTGATCTTCTGCTCGTATTGAGCATTTGGAAAGATACAGATGGCTTTTTTGTGCGTAACGGTAAGCTGCACAAAACCTTCTCTTTTCGGGGAAGGCGGATCTGCGAAGCAAAGACGGAGAAACTTTTATACTTCCACTTTTTCCTGTGCCCGGTACTGCAGGGCTTCCAGCACACAGTCCTCATCCAGCAGCTGTTTGCCTGCCAGATCGGCCACCGTGCGGGCCACCCGCAGGATACGGTCATGGGCGCGGGCGGAAAGGCCCAAAGCGTCGTAGGAGGCGCGCAGCAGCCGCTCGGCGGCGGGGGTCATGCGGCAGACGCGCCGCACCTGCCCGGCGGTGAGCTGGGCGTTGCAGAGCACACCCTCAAAACCTGGGGCGGCATAGCGCTTTGCCTGAATAGCCCGGGCGGTAAGCACCTGTTTGCGCAGATCGGTGCTGCTTTCGGAAGGGACGACGGCGTGCAGCTCGTCAAAGGCGATGGGGTCCATCTCCACGCACAGGTCGATGCGGTCCAGCAGCGGGCCGGACACACGGCTGCGGTACTGCCGCACAGCACTGGGCGAACAGGTGCACTGCCGGGTGGGATGACCGTAGTAGCCGCACTTACAGGGGTTCATGGCGGCTACCAGCTGGAAGCGGCTGGGATAGGTGGCACTGCCTGCCGCTCGGCTCACGGTGATCTGGCCGTCCTCCAGCGGCTGGCGCAGCACTTCCAGACTCTCGCGGGAGAACTCCGGCAATTCGTCTAAAAACAGCACACCGCAGTTGGCAAGGCTGCACTCGCCGGGCCGGAACTGTGCGCCGCCGCCAGCCAGAGCCGCGGCACTGGCCGAGTGGTGCGGACTGCGGAAGGGCCGTGCAGAGATCAGGCCCCGGCCCTGCGGCAGCTGCCCTGCAATGGAATAAATTTTAGTGGTCTCCACGGCTTCCTCACGGGTGAGCGGCGGCAGGATGCCGGGCAGACGCTTTGCCAGCATGGATTTGCCGGTGCCGGGTGCGCCAATGAGCAAAACATTGTGTCCGCCTGCGGCAGCAATGACCATAGCCCGCCGCGCCAGCGACTGGCCCATCACGTCCGCAAAATCCGGCACCTGTGCCCATGCGTCTGCAGGGTCAAAGGGAACAACAGCCGCCGGGGCAAGCGGGGAGATGCCGCGCAGGGCATCTACAACTTCACGTGCCGTGTGGGCGGGGTAGACGGCCATGCTGTCGGCACAGGCCTCGGCTGCTTCGGCGGCATTCTCGGCAGGTACATACAGGGCGTGGGTGCCATTTTCTGCTGCAGCCAGCGCCATGGGCAGCACGCCGGAAACCGGCCGCAGGGTGCCGTCCAGTGCCAGTTCGCCCAGAAATGCCGCGTCGGCAGGCACATCCTCCAGCTGGCCGCTGGCAGTGAGCACTGCCAGCAGAAGCGGCAGGTCGTACACCGGGCCGGTCTTGCGCACATCCGCCGGGGCAAGATTGATGGTAATGCGCCGGTCCGGGAACTTGAAGCCCAGATTTTTGATGGCGGCGCGCACACGGTCGGCGCTTTCACGCACTGCGGAATCCGGCAGGCCTACGATAGAAAATGCAGGCAGACCGCCGGAAATGTCGGCCTCCACTGCCACGGCAAAGCCGCTCAGGCCGTTCAGACCAAAGCTTCTGGTAACAGAATACATGTTGTTCTCCCTTATCCCAGCGGATGATATGACGGAAAAGAATTGGCAAAAGTGGAAAATATTGGATGATTATGTCATACTTCGACACAAAAATACTTCTGAATTCATTATAGTAAAGGGCAGGAAAGATGTCAATGCGATAGAGAGGAGAGAGTTTTCCATGATGAGCAAAGAATACTGCCGCTATATCCGTACATATTCAGAACTGGAAGGACTGCAGCATGCCCACACCCTTGTATATTGCGGTGCCGCCGCTGCGCGGGGCGTTGTAATGGAGCTGCGGCAGGAGCAGGATGGCCGGGTGCGCCGCAGCGCGGTGCTGCTGCAGGACAGTTTTGCCCGGGCAATGCAGCTGCTGCGCTACCTGTGTGAAAACAGCGTCGGTTTGGAGCAGTGGCTGGACGTTCTGGACGATGCAGGCCAGAGTTATGAACTGCTGGAAAATGCAGGCGTGGCCGGGATGGTTCCCGACTTTACCGGGAAAAACTTGGATTTTTGTGCCATATGCCGGTTTTGAACTGCAAATCTTGTTGCAGATTACGCAATTGACACATGGACGCGGAGAGTTTATATTATAAGTAGGTTTAACCAAACCTGTTCTTTTTGCGGAAAAATTTACAAAAGGTAAGGTGTGCAAGATGTATTTGGATGAATATAAGCGCTGGATGGCTGCAGAGCTGGAAGACGCTGATCTGAAGCCGGAGCTGGCCAAGATCGAGGGAAATGATGACGAGATCAAGGACCGCTTTGCTGTGGCTTTGAAGTTTGGCACCGCTGGTCTGCGCGGCGTTCTGGGCGCTGGCACCAACCGTATGAATATCTATGTTGTGCGTCAGGCCACGCAGGGTCTGGCAAACTGGGTCAAGACTCAGGGCGGCAGCCAGACTGTGGCTATCAGCTACGACAGCCGCCTGAAGAGCGATATCTTTGCCAAGACCGCCGCAGGCGTTCTGGCGGCAAACGGTATCAAGGTGCGCATTTACGATGCTCTGATGCCTGTGCCTGCACTGAGCTTTGCTACCCGTTACTACCAGTGCAATGCTGGTATCATGGTCACGGCTTCTCACAACCCGGCCAAGTACAACGGCTACAAGGCCTACGGCCCGGATGGCTGCCAGATGACCGATGATGCTGCCGCCATCGTGTACGATGAGATCCAGAAGACGGATGTGCTGACCGGTGCAAAGTACATCTCCTTTGCCGAGGGCGTGGAGCAGGGCCTGATCCGCTTTGTGGGCGACGACTGCAAGAAGGCACTGTATGATGCCATTGAGGCCCGCCAGGTGCGCCCGGGCCTGTGCAAGACTGCCGGCCTGAAGCTGGTGTACAGCCCGCTGAATGGTTCCGGTCTGGTGCCTGTCACTCATGTGCTGAACGATATGGGCATCACCGATATCACCATCGTGCCCGAGCAGGAGTACCCCAACGGCTACTTTACCACCTGCTCCTACCCGAACCCCGAGATTTTCGAGGCTCTGAAGCTGGGTCTGGAGCTGGCAACCAAGACTGGTGCCGATCTGATGCTGGCCACCGACCCCGATGCCGACCGCGTGGGCATTGCCATGAAGTGCCCGGATGGCAGCTATGAGCTGGTATCCGGCAACGAGATGGGCGCTCTGCTGCTGGATTACATCTGCGCAGGCCGCATCGAGAAGGGCACCATGCCCAAAAACCCGGTGGCCGTCAAGTCCATCGTATCCACTCCGCTGGCCGATGCCATTGCCGCACACTACGGCGTAGAAATGCGCAGCGTGCTGACCGGCTTCAAGTGGATCGGCGACCAGATCGCAAATCTGGAAGCTGCCGGTGAGGTGGACCGCTTCATCTTTGGCTTCGAGGAGAGCTACGGCTATCTGGCCGGCCCCTATGTACGCGATAAGGATGCCGTCATCGGTTCCATGCTGATCTGCGAAATGGCCGCTTACTACCGCAGCATCGGTTCCTCCATCAAGCAGCGTCTGGAAGAGATCTATAAACAGTATGGCCGCTACCTGAACAAGGTGGACAGTTTCGAGTTCCCCGGCCTGACTGGCATGGAGAAGATGGCTTCCATCATGCAGAAGCTGCGTGATGACCCGCCCGCCGAGCTGGCTGGCCACAAGGTGGTCAAGGTGACCGACTACAAGAAGCCCGAGGAGACTGGCCTGCCCGCTGCAAACGTGCTGATCTACACACTGGAAAACGGCGCTACCGTTGTGGTGCGTCCCTCCGGCACTGAGCCGAAGATCAAGACCTACTTCACCACTCTGGGCAAGGATCTGGCTGAAGCACAGGCACAGAAGGATGCTCTGGCTGCTGCCATCGAGCCGATCCTGAAGTAAACTCCATCAAGAACAAGTTTGTGCCCCTCTGCTGTGTGCAGAGGGGCATTTTTGCTGTAGAATATTGGTTGCAGTTTGGGAAGTTATACGCTATAATAAAATATGGCTTACTATAGGAATCGGGCAGGTGAAGAAATTGGAAAAGAGAGTATCCGCAGTACTGGTGGCGGCGGGGTCTTCCACACGCATGGGCTTTGACAAGCTCAGCTTTGATCTGGGCGGCGAGACCGTGCTGCACCGCAGCATCCGCGCGTTTGAACAGGACCCGCTTGTCACGGAGATCGTGCTGGTGGCCGGTAAGAACCGCGCCTTTGTGGAGCAGCAGGCAGCAGACTGCACAAAGCCTGTGCAGATCGTAACGGGCGGCACCACCCGCGCCGAGAGCGCAAAAAACGGCGTGCTGGCGGCAGCAGGGGAGCTTGTGGCAGTGCACGACGCGGCAAGACCCTTCGTCAGTCAGGCCGTCATCACAGCAGCGCTGGAAGCAGCGGCCCGGTGCGGCGCAGCTGCACCTGCCGTACCGGTAAAGGATACCATCAAGGCTGCAGCGCGCGGCAACGGAAAGACCGTGCCGGATGCCTGCCTTGTGTACACAACGCCCGACCGCAGCACCCTGTATGCGGTGCAGACCCCTCAGTGCTTTGACCGCGCAGAGTACCTTGCTGCGCTGGAAGAGCTGGATGCCGAAAAAGCCCGCCTTGTCACCGACGACTGCAGCCTGTTCGAGCTGACCGGCCGTGCCGTGCAGCTGACGCAGGGCGATTACGCCAATTATAAGATCACGACCCGCGAGGACCTGCCCCGCCCGGAACAGAAAGAGAAACATAAAATGCGCATTGGACATGGTTATGACGTGCACCGTCTGGTGGAAGGCCGCAAGTTGATCCTGGGCGGCGTGGAAGTGCCTTTTGAAAAAGGCCTGCTGGGCCACTCGGATGCAGATGTGCTGGCCCATGCGGTGATGGATGCTGTGCTGGGTGCCGCTGCGCTGGGGGATATCGGCCAGCATTTCCCGGACAATGACCCGGCTTACTCCGGTGCCGACAGCCTGAAGCTGGCCCGCCGTGTGGCCGAAATTTTAAAGGAGCACGGCTTCCGCATTGAAAATATCGACGCGACGCTGTTGTGTCAGCGGCCCAAGCTTGCGCCGTACATTCCGGCCATGCGCCAGAATCTGGCCGATGCCTTCGGCCTGCCGGTGGACGCTGTGAGTGTGAAGGCCACCACCGAGGAACATCTGGGTTTTACCGGCGAGGGGCTGGGCATTGCCGCCCACGCCGTTGCCCTGATCGAAACACTGTAAACGGGAGCGTGTACCAATGACTCTGAACGCGATCATTGCAAATTTCCAGACCTTCAAACTGGTCGATTTGCTGGATATCATCATCATTTCCTTCCTGATTTACCAGCTGCTGGGCATTGTTAACCGCACCCGCGCCGGCCAGCTGTTCAAGGGTGCGCTGCTGGTGATGGCCGTCTATCTGGTGGCAGAAACGCTGAACATGCGTACCGTCACATGGCTGCTGAACTCACTGCTGCAGGTGGGCCTGCTGACGCTGGTGGTGCTGTTCCAGCCAGAGATCCGCCGTGCGCTGGAGCGCATGGGCCAGACCGACCAGTGGGCCGCCAAGCTGTTCAATGTCAAAGGCCGCTACAACGATCCCAGCCTGAAGGGCGCATGGCGCAGTGCCATCATTGCCATCTGCGATGCGGCAGAGCGCTTTTCTGAGACCAAGACCGGTGCACTGATCGTGCTGGAACGCCACACGAACCTTTCGGAGATCGTGCGCACCGGCACGCCGGTGAACAGTGCGGTCAATCTGGAAGTGCTGGGCACCATTTTCTACGAGGGCACGCCCCTGCACGATGGTGCTGCCATCATTGAGAATGGCCGCATCAAAGCCGCGGGCTGTGTGCTGCCGCTTTCCAACAATCTGGATCTTGGCAAGGATATGGGCACCCGTCACCGCGCCTGCCTTGGCATTGCCGAAAATTCCGATGCCATCGCCATCGTGGTCAGCGAGGAGACCGGCATCATCTCCATGGCAAAGAACGGCGTGCTGATCCGCCACTTTGACCGCCAGACCCTGTATACCCGTCTGGTGGATGAGATGATCCCTAAGGAGACCACTACCGAAAAGACGACGGTCAGCGGCTGGCGCGGTCAGCTGGACCGTCTGTGGAAATGGGTCAGCCAGAAGGAGGACGATGCGCAATGAACAACGAACCCAACAAGAAAAATGGCGCAAAGCCTGCGGTCGCCCATAAGAAAAACATTCTGGACGACCGCCGCATCCGGCTGGCACTTTCGGTGCTGGGCGCCATCGTTGCATGGATGGTGGTCACCATCATCGTCCAGCCCGGCACCACCAATACCATTTACAATGTGCCGGTGGATTATACCTACGATTCCGCGGCTTACACCTCCCGGGGCCTGAGCATCGTCAGCGCACAGGACAAGACCGTGAACCTGAAGATCTCCGGCGACGGCTACACCATCGGCGGGCTGACGGCTTCCGACTTTGTGGTCTACCCGGATTTTTCCAGCGTACGCGACAGCGGCGAAAAGACCCTGCGCCTGCTGGTACGCGGTGCCAACGGCCTGCTGAACGGTGTGACCGTGACCATGGAAGGCAATGACAACACGGTGGATGTGGTGTTTGACGTGGTGGAGGAAAAGACCCTGCCCGTTACCATTACCACCAACTACCTGACCATTGCGGATGGCTATATCCTCTATAGTACGGATGTTTCCAAGGAGAATATCACCCTTTCCGGCCCCAGCAGTGAGCTGGATAAAGTTGCTACCTGCACAGCAGAGGTGACCTACAGCGGCGAACTGACCGAGTCCATCACGCTGAACACGCCGCTGCGCTTCTATACCTCCGGCGGCAAGGAAGTCAAGTTTGAGTACACGGAGCTGGAAGAGAACAGTGTGGATGTGACCTTGCAGGTGTACAAGATGGCAACGCTGCCGGTGGACGTGAATTTCATCAATGCACCGCGTGATTTTGATGATTCGGTGCTGGTATATGCACTCAGCCGCAAGCAGCTCAAGGTGGCAGGTCCGGCAGCTAAGATCGATATGCTGTCCACGCTGCCCATCGGCAATATCGACCTTTCCACCTTTACACTGAACAAGAGCTATGAGCTGCCCATCGACCTGCCCGCAGACATCTATCTGCTGGATAACATTTCCACCATAACGGTCAGCTTTGACTGCTCCAATCTGGGAACCAAGACCATGAACCTGCCCAATACCTGCGTGCAGGTGGTCAACCTGCCCTCTACCTACCAGCTGACGGTGCAGACCGAACGCCTGATGAATGTAACGCTCTGCGGCCCCAAGGGCGCGATCGAAACGCTGACCCCGGAGCAGGTGGTCATTGAGATCGATGCCGAGGATTTCTCGGTGGCGACCGGCGAGCAGAACATTGCCTGCCGCCTGTATGTGCCCTCCAACGGCAAGATCTTTGCACTGGGCAGCTATGTGCTGCAGTGCCGCATCGAAAGCAACTGAAACAAAAAGGAACACACGATAACATGATTCTGGTTCGCAACATCCGTCTGCCGCTCTCTGCCGGAGAGCCGCAGGCATTTGAAAAAGCCCTGCACGCCGCCCGCATCCCGCGCGGAAAGGTGCAGCATCTGGGCGTGGCAAAGCTCTCGGTGGATGCCCGCCACGGCCAGCCCAAGCTGGTGTATACTGTGGCTGTCACCCTGAAAGAACCTGCCGAGGAAGCGGCTTTTGCAGCCCGCTGTGGTGATGCTTCTCTGCAGCAGAAGGTGGATTTTTCGGTGCAGAATGGCATCCAGCCACTGGCACATCGGCCTGTGGTGTGCGGCCTTGGCCCGGCGGGCCTGTTTGCAGCGCTGCTGCTGGCCCGGCAGGGCTATCAGCCCATTGTGCTGGAGCGCGGCCCGGCGCTGGACGAGCGCGTAAAGGCGGTGGAACATTTTTCTGCTACCGGCGAACTGGATGTGAATGCGAACATTCAATTTGGCGAGGGCGGTGCCGGTACTTTCTCGGACGGCAAGCTGACCACCCGCATCGGCGATGAACTGTGCGGCTTTGTTACCGAGGTGTTCCTGCAGCACGGTGCGCCGGAGGAGATCGCCTGGAAGCAGAAGCCCCATGTGGGCACCGACCTGCTGCGCGGTGTGATCACCTCTATCCGCAAGGAGATCGAAGCTCTGGGCGGTGAGGTGCATTTCAACACGGCCCTGACCGGCTTTGAACAGAAAAATAGTCGGCTCACCGGCATTTTTACCACAAATGGCACCTTTGCCTGCGAAGCTTTAGTGTTCGCGGTGGGCCACTCGGCCCGCGATACCTTTGGGATGCTGATGGACAGCGGCCTGCAGCTGGAATGCAAGCCGTTCAGCGTGGGCTTCCGCGCCGAGCATCTGCAGAGTGAAATCGAAAAGAGCTTATATCACGAGGCTGCCGGGCATCCGGCTCTGCCGCGGGGCGAGTATCAGCTCTCCCAGCATGTGGGGGAGCGGTGCGTTTACACCTTCTGCATGTGCCCCGGCGGGCAGGTGGTGGCATCGGCCAGCGAGGAAGGCCGTGTAGTGACCAACGGCATGAGCTTTCACGCCCGCAATGGCAAAAATGCCAACGCGGCCGTGGTGGTGAGCGTGGGCGGCAAGGATTTTGCAGACGATCCGCGCCGGGCCATCGCGTTCCAGCGGGAACTGGAAGCCAGAGCCTACGCCGCTGGGCGCAGTGCAGGGGAGTATGCCGCTCCGGCAGAGAACATCCAGAGCTTTCTGGAAGGGCGCGGCCAGCTGAACATTGGACGCGTGCAGCCTACCTATGACCGCGGCGTTGCTGCGGCAGACCTCGGCGCACTGCTGCCGCAGGAGCTGGCCGAAACGCTGCGGGCGGGCCTGCGCGCCTACGAGCGCAAAATTGCGGGTTATACCGCGCCGGAAGCGATCCTTACGGGTCTTGAGACCCGCACCAGCAGCCCGGTGCGGCTGAAGCGGGAAGAAAATTTTGAATGCACCCAGCTGGCAGGTCTGTATCCCTGCGGCGAGGGTGCCGGATATGCGGGCGGCATCATGAGCGCCGCCGTGGATGGCCTGCGGGTGGCCCGCGCCATCATCAGCCGGTATGCACCGGCAGAAGGGTGAGAAGAATTTGATGAACGATCGTGAAAACGATACAATGAGAGAGAATGAGGGCCGTCAGGTGCAGCAGGAGCTGGAAAACCAGCTGCGCGCCTTTGGCGATACCGTGTCGGATGCCTTTGCCCATGGCTTTGAGGGCAAAGGGGAGGACATTGGCGACCGCGCCTATGGTGTGGGCCGTGCGGCGGTGAATGCTGCAAACTTTGGCCTTGGCGAAGCGGCAAAGGCGTTCCGCAGAAGCCGGGATGAATACTACCGCAGCCGCCAGAATGCGCAGAATACGAAAAAACAGGGCTTGAATGAGGACGATATCAACGCGCAGGCCGCAGGTGTTTCCGGCTGGTTCCGGCAGATGTTCGGCAAGGCAGAGACGACCCCGGCAGACGAGATCCGCGCCAGTGCCAAAAAGCGGTATAGCGCAGGCTGCGCATTGCTGGCAGTCGGCATTACGTTTACGGTGATCTTTGGCATCACGGCGGTTTCCTGTCTGGGTGCGGCGGGCCTGTTTACGCCCAATACGGCTGTTCTGCAGGCTCTTCTGCAGGACAGCTTTATGGCTGAAAATGCTGCAGCCATGGGCAGCTTTGCGCTGGGGGCGGTGCGGATCACCGGCTGGTGCTTTGCGGCTGTCACCGCCGTGTTCGTGTGGATGATCACCGCCGGTGCGTCCCGCCTGAAGGCCAGCAAGACGCTGCTCCGTCTGGCCGAGGCAGCAGAAGGCTTTGACTGCAAAAAGGGCCTGCCGCTGGAAGCCGTGGACGAGAAAAAGGCCCGTGCCCTCAAGCGGGTGCGCAGATTCATCCGCAATGGCTGGCTGAGTGCATGGGTGGACGAAAAAGCGGAAAAGCTTTACCTGACTGCTGAGGATTACCGTGCCGCGCAGGAAGCTGCCGCAGCCTCCAAGGCACCGCCGCAGCCGGAACCGGCGGCAGAAAAAACAGACGATGTGCCGCTCAATCTTGAGACGGCGCGCCGCTTTGCCGCCGTGCTGCAGCAGGAAAAACAGCTGATGCAGGATGCGCAGGGCCGCGAAGAGCTGGACCATATGCAGACCACCACCACTGCCATCTGTGACTGGCTGGAAGCACACCCGGAAAGCCTGCCCAAGGCCCGCCGCTTTGCGGAATACTATATCCCCACCACCCTCAAGCTGCTGCACACCTACAACGATGTGCAGGGCCAGCAGGGTGAAAACGCCGAGACCATCCGCCGCGATATCGCGGGCATCCTTCACACGCTGAATCAGGCCTACGACACCCTGTATGATACGCTGCTCTCGGATGTAGCGATGGATGTCTCTTCTGAGATCGCCGCCCTGCAGGGAATGCTGGCCAACGACGGCCTGACGGGAGGAAATTTTGAATGACCTACCGTGCATGGAATCTGAAGCCGCTGGACCGTGCCGCGCTGCGGGAGCTGACGCAGGCGATTGCGGAGCAGGCCACCGAAGAACTGGAATATAACGCACAGAACGATGAGCCGTGGAGCGAGCAAAAATATGCGGCCGCCCTTGCCGCCCAGCAGAAGGAAAATGCCCTGTTGGCGGGCGTGCTGACGGCACGCGGCATTACCGACCCTACCGAAGCACTGACCCTGCTTGCCGGTGAGGAAGAGTTGAGCGACCCTTCGCTGCTCACCGATATGGACAAGGCCTGCGAGCGCATCTGGCGGGCCATTGACGAGGGCGAGACCATTGTGGTGTTCGGCGATTATGACGTGGACGGCGTGACGGCCACGGCCCTGCTGTACCAGCATCTCAAGGGCATGGGGGCTACCGTAAAATGTATGCTGCCCAGCCGCGAGGGCGACGGCTACGGCCTTTCGCGCAATGCCATCCGTTCCATCCACGATAAGGGCTGCAAGCTGATCGTGACGGTGGATAACGGCATTTCTGCTGTGGAAGAAGCCGATTATGCCGCTGAACTGGGTATTGACCTGATCATTACCGACCATCATCTGCCGCCGGAAACTCTGCCCAAGGCCATTGCCGTGGTAGACCCCCGTCGTGAGGACGACACCAGTCCCTTCAAGGGCCTGTGCGGTGCGGGCGTGGCGTTCAAGCTGTGTGCCGCACTGGATGGCTGCCCGCCGGAAGAAATGCTGGACTACTGCGGCGACCTTGCCGCTGTGGGTACTGTGGCGGACGTGATGCCGCTTACCGGCGAAAACCGCACCCTTGTCAAGGCGGGCCTGCGCCAGCTGCAGAACACGGACCGTCCGGGTCTGGAAGCGTTGCTGGAAGAGGTGGGCATTGCGGGCAAACCGGTCACCGCAGAAAATGTCAGCTACGCCATTGCGCCCCGCATCAATGCGGCTGGCCGCATGGACAACGCTGTTACGGCTTTGCAGCTGGTGATGTGTGAGGACCCGGACCGCGCCGCAGAGCTGGCCCATAAACTGAACGAGATCAATACAAAGCGTCAGGAGACAGAGCTGCAGATCTTCAAGGCCGCGCAGGAACTGCTGGAACAGGAACCGGAGCGGCTGGAAGACCGCGTGATGCTGCTGTGGGGCCGCGATTGGCACCCCGGTGTCATTGGCATCGTGGCATCCCGGCTGGTGGAACGCACCGGCCGGCCTGTGATCGTAGTGACGATCGACGAGCACGGCGAATGCAAGGGCAGCGGACGCAGCGTGCAGGGCTTCAATTTGCATGCCTGCATTGGTGCCTGCGCAGATCTGCTCATCCGCTACGGCGGCCATGCCATGGCTGCGGGCCTTTCGGTGCGGGAAGAAAATCTGCCCGCTCTGCGCCGCCGCCTGAACGACTGGGCAGCACGGGAATGCCCGGTGCTGCATACCACCCCGCTGGAGTGCGACCTGCCCATCCATCTGGACCGTGTGACCGTGGAAAGTGTGCGGAAGCTCGACCAGCTGGCTCCCTATGGGGCCGAGAACCCGACCCCGGTGTTCCTTTTGCAGAACGCCGTGCTGGATGGGGTATACCCGGTATCGGAGGGCAGGCACAGCCGCCTGCGCCTGCGGCAGGGCAATGCCAGCGTGTATGCCGTGTGGTTCGGCATGCCGCCGGAACAGCTGCCCTATGCCATGGGCGATGTGGTGGATGCTGCGCTGAACCTTTCGGTCTACGATTCGCCCCGGGGCGCACAGCTTTCGGGCCGCATTCTGGACCTGCACCCGGCAGGGCTGGGCACAAAGCTTGCGGAGCAGGCTGCTTTTGTAGCGGCGCTGCGCCGCGGCACACCCCTGACCGAGGAACAGAAAAAGCTTATTACGCCTGAGCGCAGTGATATCGTCACAGTGTACCGTGAGCTGCAGGCGCGCCGCTGGCACGCAGAAGATCTGCAGCCGCTGTGCGCAAAACTGGGCGAGGAAAATACAGGCAAAACGCTGGTGGCGGTCACGGCTCTGGAACAGGTGGGACTGATCGCCACGGTGGAAAAGGGCGGAGCAAAGTATCTGGATCTTGTGCCTGCACAGGGCAAAAAGAACCTTGCCGATGCCCCGGTCCTGAAATGTTTGGAGGGAATGTAAAATGCCAGAGGGAAAGAAAACTGCTGTCCCGGCACCGAAGCCTGTGCGGGAAGAGGATCTCTACTCCGCAAAGACCCACCTGCATCAGCCGGTACCGGTGCAGGAAACGGCTACCGTTTCTGCAACAGCACAGCTGGCCGATGCACCGGAAGGAACTCTGCCTTCGGAGGTGCGGCCGGAGATCGTTACCTGGGAAAAGCTGTGTGAGGCCATCAAGGCCAGCGGCCGCTCCTACAATATGGAGATGATCGAAAAGGCATATGACCTTGCCAACACTGCCCACAAGGGGGTGTGCCGCCGCAGCGGCGAGCCGTATATCTGCCACCCGCTGGCCGTGGCACGGCTGGTGCTGGATCTTGGTATGGACTCCGAGAGCATTGCTGCGGCCCTGCTGCACGATGTGGTGGAGGACACTCCCACTACGCTGGACGACCTGAAAGCCGCCTTTGGCGAGGAAGTTGCCCTGCTGGTGGACGGCGTGACCAAGCTGACCAAGATCCAGTTCTCCAACATTGAAGAACTGCAGGCCGAAAACCTGCGCAAAATGCTGCTGGCCATGAGCCGCGATGTGCGCGTGATGATCATTAAGCTGTGCGACCGGCTGCACAACATGCGCACCGGTGATGCATGGCCGGAACAGAAGCGCCGCGATAAAGCCCGCGAGACCATGGAGGTGTATGCCCCCATCGCCAACCGTCTGGGCATCCTGAACGTGAAGGAAGAGCTGGAGGACCGCAGCCTGCATTACCTTGACCCTGTGGGCTACGAGGAGATCAGCCGGATGCTCAGCGAGCGCGCAGGCGAGGAGTTCCTTGCAAAGGTGTCCGGTGTGATCGAGCGGCGGCTGGCCGAAAGCGGTATTGAGGGCGCTACCATCAAGCGCCGCGTCAAGAGCATTTACGGCATCTATCGCAAGACCATTATGCAGAACAAGTCCTTTGATGAGATCTACGATATCTATGCGGTGCGTGTCATTCTGGATACGCTGGCCGAGTGCTACAGCACTCTGGGCCTCATCCACGATATGTACCATCCGCTGCCCAACCGCTTCAAGGACTATATCTCCACTCCCAAGCCCAATGGCTACCAGAGCCTGCACACCACCGTCATCGGCCACGAGGGCATCCCCTTTGAGGTGCAGATCCGCACCCGCAAGATGGACGAGCAGGCCGAGTACGGCGTTGCGGCCCACTGGAAGTATAAAGAAGGTCTGGATGGCCACGACAAGCTGGACGAACGTCTGGCATGGGTGAGCCAGCTGTTAGAAAACCAGCGCGTCAGCGAGGATTCCGGCAATCTGCTGCACGACCTCAAGAGCGACCTGCTGCCGGAGGAAGTGTTTGCCTTTACCCCCAAGGGCGATGTCATCAACCTGCCCACCGGCGCTACCTGCATCGATTTTGCCTATGCGATCCATTCGGCGGTGGGCAACCGCATGGTGGGCTGCAAGGTGAACAACCGCATGGTGCCCATCGACCACATCGTTTCCACCGGCGAGATCATCGAAGTGATCCTTGGCCCGGCGGACAAAGGCCCCAGCCGCGACTGGCTCAAGATCGTGCGCACCAGCGAAGCGAAGAGTAAGATCCGAAACTGGTTCAAAAAGATGCGCCGCGAGGAAAATATCACGCAGGGACGTGATGCGCTGGCCCGTGAGCTGCGCAGGGAAATGATCATCATTCCGGACGACCAGCTGGACGATTTTATCAACAGCTGTTCCCGCCGCCTGCGCCAGAACAATGCCGAGGAGCTTTATGCCGCCATCGGCTACGGCGGCATGACCATTGCCAACTGCCTGCCCAAGCTCAAGGAGGAGTGGCAGAAGCTGAAAACTTCGGAGGAAAAGGCCGGGGAAGACCTGCCTAAGGTGGATCTGAGCCGTGTGCACGCTACCGACGGCGTGGTGGTGGAAGGCTTCGATAACACCCCCATCAAGTTTGCCAAGTGCTGCAGCCCGCTGCCGGGCGACCCCATCGTGGGCTTTATCACCCGCGGCTTTGGCGTTTCCATCCACAAGCAGAGCTGCGTGAACGCCATTTCCAGCATGAAGGATCCCACCAATGCCCCCCGCTGGGTCAAGGCGTACTGGGCCGACAGCGTCAAGGACAGCTATAAGGCCGGCATTGAGATCATCGCGCTGAACCGCAACGAGCTGCTGCAGGATGTGCTGGCTACGCTGGCGGATATCCGGGTGCCCATCTATGCGGTGAACGCCCGTCAGGTGGAAAACAACTGCGCCATGGTCAGCCTGACCATCGGCATCAACAATACCGAGCACCTCAACCGTGTGGTCGCAAGACTTTCCAAGGTAAAGGACGTGCTCAAGGTGACAAGGAGCTAAAACATGCGTGCAGTCATTCAGGCGGTGTCTTCCGCCAGTGTACGGGTAAACGGCGGTGAGCCGCGGGCCATCGGGCCAGGCCTTATGATCCTGCTGGGTGTCAGGGATACCGACAGTCTGGACATCGTGCCCAAGCTTGCCGATAAATGCGCGGGCCTGCGCATCTTTCCGGACGCAGAGGGCAAGCTGAATCTCAGTGCAAAGGACCTTGACTATTCGGCTCTGGTGGTGAGCCAGTTCACCCTTTACGGCGACACGAAAAAAGGCTACCGGCCCAGCTTTATCAAGGCCGCAAAGCCGCCGCTCTCCGTGGATGCTTACGAGCTGTTCCTTGCAGAGATGAACAAACAGGGCCTGAAGGATGTTCAGCACGGCGAGTTTGGCGCGGACATGCAGGTGGCTCTTGTGAACGAAGGACCCTGCACCATTATCATCGATACCGACGAGTGGAAGAAAAAGGAGTGACCGCCATGCAGGCTTTTCATATTCCGGGCGCTGCGCCGCTGTATACCAATACCTTCCTGCTCATTTCCGACGCAGGCCATGCCGTGGTCATTGATCCGGCGGCAGATGCGCAGACCTACGATAAAATTTTAAAGGAAAACAATGCGCAGCTCACCACCATCCTGTGCACCCACGGCCACTACGACCATGTGGGCAGTGCCGAAGCCTTGCGCACCGAGTGGAACGCAAAGCTCTACTGTGAGGCTGCCGACCTTGCAGGCGACCGCATGTATCCGCTGAGCGCAGCGGACTGCGGCTACGCAGAAGGGGAGACTGTCTCGGTAGACGAGCTGCAGTTCACGGTCTGGCACACGCCCGGCCATACGCCCGGCGGCGTGGTGCTGCTGTGCGGCGAGTATCTCTTCTGCGGCGATACCCTGTTTGCAGGCAGCATCGGCCGTACCGATCTGGAGGGCGGCAGCAGTGCACAGATGGCCGAGAGCCTGCGTAAGCTGGCAAAGCTGCCCATCCCGCGCGGCACGCAGGTGCTGCCCGGCCATGGCGAGTTCTCCACCTTTGGCGATGAACTGGACAACAATTACTTCATCCGCAGCGCTGTGCGCGGCAACAATGATTTATTTTAAAGAGTGAACAACATGAAGATTTATATTACCGGCCTGCCTTCCGGCTACGAAGTGGAGCATCTGGTGCGTTTGTTTTACCCCATGGCACCGCTCACCCTCACCCCGCCGGAGAACGCCGAGGACTGCGTCTGGGCAGAAAAAACGCCGGACGGCCTGCATGCACTGGTGCGTCAGGACGGCAGAAGTGCTGAACGACACGCACCGCTGCCCGCGCCTGTGGAACAGGGCGGCGAGACCCCGGAATTCAGCCTTGCCAGCCTGACCTATGATCTGCTGCGGGATTGGACCGGCATCCGCCCGCCATGGGGCAAAATGACCGGTGTGCGCCCGGTGCGGCTCATCCACGACAAGCGCGCCGCAGGCTGGACGGAAGCGGAGATCGACCACTTTTTCCTTGACCGGTTCGACTGCTCCCAGCAGAAATACCAGATGGCCAAGGCCATTGCCGACCTGCAGGAGCCGATTTTGAAAGTGGGCAATGAACCCGGGACCTACAGCCTGTACATCGGCATCCCGTTCTGCCCGTCCCGGTGCAGCTACTGCAGCTTTGTCAGCTGCAATCTGGACCGCGACCGCAAGATGGTGCAGCCTTATGTGGACTGTCTGTGCAAAGAGGTGGAAGAGATCCGCATTCAGGCAGAAAAGGCGGGGCTTACCCTTTGCAGCATCTACATTGGCGGCGGCACGCCCACCAGCCTGTCTGCCGACCAGCTGCGCCAGCTGATGGAAACGGTAAAGGCGAATTTTGACCTCTCGAAGGTCGTGGAATATACGGTGGAGGCAGGCCGTCCGGACTGCACGGATGCCGAAAAGCTGGCGGTCATCAAGGAATACGGCGCTACCCGCATCTCCATCAACCCGCAGACCTTCTCGGACGAGGTGCTGGCGGGCATTGGGCGCAAGCACTCGGCGCAGGACATTCTGGACTGCTATGCCGAAGCGCGCAAGGCCGGTCATGATGATATCAACATGGACCTGATCGCCGGTCTGCCCGGCGACACGGTGGAAAGTTTTGAGCGCAGCCTGCGGCAGGCCATCGCGCTGGACCCGGAGAACATCACCGTGCACACCCTCACCCTCAAGCGCGCTTCCCGCATCGTCATTGAGGACCAGAAGGAGAACGACTACGCCGATGTAGCCGCCATGCTGGAAAAGTGCAACCTGCTGGCCGAGGCGGGTTACCGGCCCTACTACCTCTACCGCCAGAAGAATACCTTGCAGAACCTGGAAAACGTGGGCTGGTGCAAGCCGGGCCACGAGGGATATTACAACATCTATATCATGGAGGAAGTCCAGACCATCCTCTCCGCCGGTGCAGGCGGCAGCACCAAGCTGGTGGCCGACGGTGGAAAACGGATGCAGCGCATTTTCAATTTTAAGTATCCGAACGAATATATCCAGCGTTTTGCGGAGGTGCTGGAACGCAAAAAAGGAGTGGCTGATTTTTATGATCACGATTTGGGTACCCAAACGTCTGGTTGAGATCGATCTGTACAATGTGGCAGCCCGCAGCCCGCAGGCACTTGCCGACCTGAGTGAGCAGAGCTATGCCCAAAGGGTAGATTACGCCGCCCAGAAAGTGCAGCTTTCCGGCGCAAAGATCGTCATGCTCACCGGCCCGTCGGCCAGCGGCAAGACCACCAGCGCCCACTGCATTGCAAAGGCTCTGCAAAAGCGCGGGACCCCGGCGCAGGTGGTCAGTCTGGATAATTTCTTCAAAGGCGCAGAGTTCTATCCGCGCCTGCCGGACGGCACGCTGGACTACGAGAACCCCGATACGCTGGATCTGCCTCTCATCAAGCAGTGCCTGCGGGAGCTGAGCGAGACGGGCAAGACCGTGCTGCCCATCTACGATTTCTCTGCCGAAAAGCGCTCGGCAGAGGTGGAGCCCATCGACCTGCAGGGCGGTGTATGCATCGTGGAGGGCATCCATGCGCTGAACCCGGAGCTGACCGGCCTTGTAAAGGGCGACGACATCTACCGCATCTATGCAGGCCTGCGGGAGGAATACTGCATCGATGGCCGCCGCGTCATCAACACGCAGGATATCCGCCTGTGCCGCCGCACCCTGCGGGACGCTGCAGCGCGCGGCCGCAGCCCGGAAAAGACCCTTGCCATGTGGGACCGCGTGCTGGACGGTGAGACGCGGTATATCAAGGGCTTCAAAACCACGGCAGATTTTCTGCTGGATACCTCCTTTACCTACGAGCTGGGCCTGATCTCCAAGCTGCTGGGCGTGGTGCGCCGTCAGTTCACGCTGGAAGGCCACAATGCAGAGCTGTGGGACGAGACAGCCCGCCGCTTTGAGCATGTGGCACCGCTGGAGCTGGAGCTGCTGCCGGAGGACAGCATGCTGCGGGAATTCTACGGCGGCGCAGCCGACCGCAGGGCACAGAATGCCGATGTGTGAACTTATCGTGTAAATTTAGGCCGAATGCGAAAAAATTGTTTCCAAACCGGCACCGAACTGTAAAAAATGCGGTCCGTTCGTTGCAAATGAGCGGCTTGTGCGCTATAATGGAGATAACATCCGCACATGGCCCACGATAAACAGGCCGATAGTAAGAGAGGTGTCTTTTATGGATTTCAATAAGATCAAGGAAATGGGTCTGGAATATGCCGAAAAAGGCAAGAACGCTGCGCTGGATCTGGCCGAAAAGGGCAAGACTCAGGCTTTGATCGTAAATGAGCAGGGCAAGCTGCTCAAGGCACAGCGCCAGTTGGGCGCACTGGTGTACAGTCTGGCCAAGGGCAAGGAAGAAAACCAGCCGCTGGTGGATAGGTATATCGAGATGATCGATAACATCGAGCAGGAGATCGCCCGCCTGAAAGCATCCCTGACCCCGGCGGAAGCTGCCGAGGCGGAATATGTGGTGCACGAGGAAGTTCCTGCCGACCAGCCGGAAGCCCCTGCTGCCGAAGCTGTGCCGGAAGAGCACAAAGCCTGCCCGCAGTGCGGTGCTCCCGTCTCGGACGATGCACTGTTCTGCAACAAGTGCGGTGCACAGCTGTAATAAAACGGTTCAGCAACAGGGCGGCGCTCCCCACAGGACACCGTCCTGTTTTTGCGAGCGGAAAATGCAGACGAAATGCGGGAAATTTGCGCACTTTGTCTTGCAAAACTGCATGAGATGCGATACAATATACAGTATCTTTTACAAGGCAGGTGAACGCTGTGCTGGACTGGCAGCCAAAGGCACCCTATACGACAGAGCAGCTGCTGGAAATTCTGCGTATCCTGCGGGACCCGGAGAACGGCTGTCCGTGGGATAAGGTACAGACCCATGCTTCCATCCGGAAGAACTTTCTGGAAGAGACCTGCGAAGCGCTGGAGGCCATTGATGCTGACGATCCGCAGTTGATGCAGGAAGAGCTGGGCGATGTGCTGATGCAGGTGGCGTTCCATGCGGTGATCGAAGAAGAGCGCGGGCGCTTTACGTTTGAGGATGTCTGTCGTGAGGTGTGCGAGAAGCTGGTGTTCCGGCATCCGAACATCTTTGCGTCCTCGGCGGCACAAAATGCGGGTATAAACGGCTGGGATGCGCTCAAAAATAAGGAAAAGGGCCGCACCACTCTGGCTGATGAGCTGGGCACAGTGCCGGTTACGCTGCCTGCTTTGATGCGTGCCCAGAAGCTGCAGAAGCGTGCCGACCGCTGCGGGACAGAGCAGTCTGCGCCGGAAACGGCACGGCAGGCTTTGCAGGCAACGCTGGACGACTGGAACCGGGAACAGGACGCACAGGCGGCGGGAGAACTGCTGTTTGCTGCGGCCAATGCCATGCGGCTGGCAGGTGTGGACGCGGAGGAAGCGCTGACCTTTGCATCCAAGCGCTATTGTGCAGAACTGCTGGCGCAGAAAGAACAAAGCGGTACTCAGGTCGAGTGACCTGCTCCGATAGAGAAAAAAGAACACCAAGTAACAAATCTGGAGGGTATTTTTATGACGAAGACCGATCTGATCGCACAGGTTGCTGCGAACACTGAGATGAGCAAGAAGAGTGCTGAGCAGGCTGTCAATGCTGTGTTTGAAGCACTGAGCAAGGCCATGTCTGAGGGCGAAAAGATCACCATTTCCGGCTTTGGCACCTTTGAGGTGCGTGAGCGCGCCGAGCGTCAGGGCATCAACCCCCGCACCCGTGAGCCGATCACCATTGCCGCTTCCCGCAGCATCGTGTTCAAGCCCGGCAAGTCCCTGAAGGACACCCTGTAAGCTGTATCTGCTTTGCCGCCGCTGCCTGCAAGAGGGTGCGGCGGCATTTTTTGTGACAGGAGGAAGATCCATGCGTCTGGATAAATATTTGAAAGTTTCGCGCCTGATCAAGCGCCGCACCGTGGCAAACGAGGTGGCCGATGCAGGCCGCATCCTCATCAACGGCAAGATCGCCAAGGCCAGTCAGGCCGTCAAGGCGGGCGACATCATCGAAGTGACCTTTGGCAACCGGCCCATCAAGGTAAAGGTGCTCTCGGATGTGGAGCCGCGCACCAAGGATGTGGCCCGCGAGATGTACGAGATCATTGCAGAGGGCGAGCAGGCATAAAAGCCCCGGTCCGGTGCATAGGATGCACCAGAAAAGGGGAGACGAACCATGCCGGAAAAAACACCCAGAGACCCGCAGCCCGCGCCGCACGATCTGATCTTGGAAAGCCGCGCCCGCCTGACGGTGACCGGTGTGCAGAAGGTACTGCACTGCAATGCCGACAGCGCTGCCATGGAAACGGGCAAGGGCACGCTGCACCTGACCGGGGCGCAGCTGAACATGGCGGCGCTGGATCTGGAGACCGGGGAGGCGAAGTTCACCGGCCGCATCGACACGTTGGAATATACGGCCAGCGCACCGGCGGGCGGTTTTCTGCGCCGCCTGCTGCGATGATCCCGGTACTGCCGCCTGCAGCCCTTGGGCAGGAGATTGCTGCCTGCACGGTGCTGGGAGCCAGTATCGGCGCACTGCGGGCTGCATTCCCGGCCAGAGGGCGTGCAGCTTTTGTGCCGGATCTGGTGTGGATGGGCGCTGTGCTGGCCGCTGTGCAGAGCTACGCAGCAGGGCAGAGTAGTGCCGGTGTTCTGCGCTGGTACATGGCTGCGGCAGCCTTTGCCGGTGCCGGTGCAGCAGCCTTTGTGCTGGGTGCACCGCTGCGTGCAGCGGGAGGCGTTTTACAGCGCCGGGTGCTCCGGCCGGCAGAGCGGCGGCGCGCCCGGCGGAGAAAGGCGCGCAAACTACGCCGCAGCGCAAAAAGAACTGCAAAAAAGCGCAAAAAGAACTTGCCAAACCAGCGCCGCATGATGTATAATTCATATGTGTCAAAGTAAGAGTCAAATGCAACGGGGGCAGAAGAGATCATGGCAGCACCGGACCGCAGAAAACGCAAGAAGAAAGTGGTCGTTAAAACGCTTGTACGGGTGTTTTTTGTCCTGCTGCTGCTGAGTATGCTGGCAGCATACATTTCCAATCAGGTCACCATCAGCTCCAAACGTGCGGAGCTGGACACGCTGAACGAGCAGATCGCCCAGCAAAAGACTGAAAACGAGGAGATGCAGCGCATTCTCAGCGGCGATGCAGACCAGATCACCGAGTGGGTCGCGCGGGATTCTTACAATTACGCTGCACCCAACGAGCGCATCTTTGTGGATGTGACCGGCAGCTGAATTGCTGCCCATTCTATGGAAAACAAGGAGTATTGAGTTTTGGCAATTGAGGTAGGGAACGTATTCGAGGGCCGCGTCACCGGTGTAAAGCCGTTTGGCGCTTTTGTCGCACTGCCGGAGGGCCGTGTAGGCATGGTCCATATTTCCGAGGTGTCCAACGAGTTCGTGCAGGACATTGCAGCTGTTCTGCACGATGGTGATATCGTCAAGGTGCAGGTGATCAACATTGCACCGGATGGCAAGATCGCGCTGTCCATCAAGCGCCTGCTGCCGCCGCCTCCGCGCCCGGCGCGTGAGGGCAGAGGCCCTGCAGGCGGTCCGCGCTCTGGTGGTCCCCGTCCGGGCGGCCCCCGCGAGGGTGGTCATTTTGGTGCAGGCCGCGGCGGCGCTGGCCGCCCCCCGCGTGAGGGCGGCAGAGGCCCTGCCCGCGACAGCGCACCCCGTGTATGGCAGCCCAAGGCTCCCGTCCGTTCCGATAACATGAGTTTTGAGGACATGATGAGCCGCTTCAAGAGCCAGAGCGAAGAGAAGATGGCCGATCTTGATCACGAGACCAATAACCGCCGCGGCGGTGGTTATGCGCCTCGTGGCCGCGGTGGCCGCCGCTGAGCGGAAAGGCCTGCGCTTTTCAAGCCTGATCAAAATAACGGAAACAGACCTGTCTCATTTGATCGGGCAGGTCTGTTTTTTCCGTAATAAAAGAAAGGAACCACAATGCCTGCAAAATTTGAACTGATCGCGCCCTGCTTTTTTGGGTGTGAATCCACTGCAAAATTTGAGCTGACCCGCATCGGCGCAGAGAATATCCGCGTGGACGATGGCCGTCTGAGCTTTGCCGGCGGCGCAGAGATGATTGCTGCTGCAAACCTCAATCTGCGCACGGTGGAGCGCGTGATGCTGCTGCTGGCCCGCTACAGGGCCGTCACCTTTGATGACCTGTTCGACGGCGTGTACGATATCCCGTGGGAGGAGCTGCTGCCCGCAGACGCAGCCTTTCCAGTCACCGGCTCTTCGCTGAACAGCCAGCTGTCCAGTGTGCCTGCCTGCCAGAGCATCATTAAAAAAGCTGTGGTCAAGCGCCTGATGGCAAAGCACCACACCTCTGTGCTGCCGGAGACCGGCGCGGAGTACAAGATCCGCTTCATGCTGCGCAAGGATCAGTGTGAGATCATGCTGGACACCACCGGCGACGGCCTGCACAAGCGCGGCTACCGCCGCAACGCCATGGAGGCACCCATCCGCGAGACTTTGGCGGCTACCATTGCAGACCTTGGCCGTGTGCGCCGCGACAGTCTGGTGGAGGACCCCTTCTGCGGCAGCGGCACGCTGCTGATCGAAGCTGCTCAGAAAGCCATGAACATTGCCCCCGGCCTGAAGCGCCGCTTTGCCGCCGAGCGCTATGGCTTTGTGCCGGCAGCCATCTGGGCCGAGCAGCGTCAGAAGGCACTGGCCGAGGCCAAGCTGGATGTGGGCTTTGAAGCCTTTGGCTATGATATCGACCCTGCCGCTGTGGCTCTGGCTAACGCCAACGCAAAGCTGGCCGGTGTGGAAAAGCGCTGCCACTTTGAAGTGGCTGATGTGGCCGACTTTGCCGCAAAGCAGGAGGCCATCGTGCTGACGAATCCCCCGTATGGCGAGCGCATGAGCACCATTGAAGGTGCTGCAAAGCTGGCCCGCACGCTGGGCCGGCAGATGGAAGCACACCCCTGTGCAGGCGTGTATGCGATCACTGCCGATATGGATTTTGAGACCCATTACGGCAAGCGTGCCAACAAGCGCCGCAAGATGTACAATGGCATGATCCCCTGCCAGCTGTATATGTACTACAGCGCGCCCAAGCTTGAGCACACTGCAAAGCCGATGCCGAAGTCCGGCTTTGACGGCAAGCGCACTGCACCGAACCGCTTTAACAAGAAGTAATTGAAAAATGTTACCTGCCGCACCGGAGCTGTCCAGTGCGGCTTTTTACATTGCAGCCGGTAATTACCGGAAAAAAACAAAGCGGGACCTGAATTGGCAGGAGATGGAAATGGACGCAAATACAGGAAGTTTTACGCTGTGTTCCGTGCCATGTGCGGCAAAGATGAGACAAATTCATGCTCTTTTTACAAAGGATGGTTGAACCCGGGCTGAAAATGGATTATACTTACCTTATTATTCTGCGGTTCTTCCGAGGAGGAAAAGGTGCGTATGAAGGGTAGGATGCGGCCATATCTGCCGGAGCTCACCATCCGGGATTACAATATCTACCTGCGCTATCTGCGCGGGGTGCGACGTCAGCTGTACGAGGCGTACGGATTATATTCCTGCCATCTGCTGCGGAGCAACGGCGTGCTGTTTGCCATCCTTTCGGACAGTCTGGCCGGGCGGCAGGCCACCTGCCAGCGCAAGCGGGTCCCGGGCACACTGGCCTGGCGCAGGCTCATGTGCCAGACCCAGGGCATCCGGCTGGCCGCACAGGTGGAGGTGCTTCTGGGCTGGCATAACCTGCAGGACCGCAAATACAGCGAGCTGCGGCCGCTCAAGCGCCTGCGCCGTGCGGTGGACCGTCTGCTGCTGCGCCGCGCCTATGAGCGTGCCGTGCAGGAAAACCCGGCGCTGGAACGGCTGTTCGTGCAGGAGCGGGATCAGGCCGTGGTGCAGATGAACCTGAGCGCCAAGAACTACTCTCTTGCCGCTGAACCCATGAGCAACATTTACGGTGCACTGTATTCCACCCTTGCCACCGACGACCCCAGCCAGCGCAAGAGCATGCGCTACATCGGCAGCAGCATCGGCCGCATTTTTTACCTGCTGGATAAGGCTGAGCGCTTTGAGATGGACAAGAGCAGCGGCCGCTACAACGTGTTCGTAGTCAACGACCTGCGGGGACAGGCTGCGGCGGTGGAGAATGCCCGCCGTCAGGCACTGGCTGCCGCCAACGATCTGATCCGCGTGTACAGTATGCTGGACATCAAATTGAACCGCGGCCTGCTGGATAACATCATGCTGCTTGGCCTGCACCATGCGGTGGAACCGCTGGAAGCCGGTGCTGAGCACGAAAACTGGGAGATCCCATGAAGCACAACCATCAAAAAAGCTGGGCCATGGCTTACTGCGGCATTGTGGCGGCGCTGTGCGTCGCACTGATGCTGCTGGGAGCTGTGATCCCCATTGCCATGTTCATTGCGCCTGCAGTGGCAGGCTTCCTTGTTGCCACGGTGTGCGTGGAGTGCGGGATGCAGCTGGCTTTGACGGCCTATGCGGCAGTCAGCCTGCTGGCACTGCTGTTCGTGCCGGATAAGGAAGTAGCGCTGATCTTTGTGTTTTTGCTGGGGTATTACCCGCTGGCAAAGCCGAAGTTTGAGCGCATCCGCCCTGCGGTTCTGCGCATTGTCTGCAAGCTGCTGCTGTGCAACGGCGCAGTGCTGGCCATGTACGGGCTGGTATTTCTGCTGATGCCGGCGGGCAGCATTTCGCAGGAGCTGCGCACCACTGCGCTGGCTGTCTCGCTGGCAACGCTGGTCATGGGCAATGTTGCCTTTGTGCTGTACGACCGGGCATTGCATAACATGCTCATGATGTACCGGCTGGTCTGGCGGCCGAAACTTCATAAAACTTTGGGCTGGCGCTGAGCCAGCCTTTGTGCTATAATGGGGCATCAGAAAGGGGAGAGCGCAGCACACAGGTAACGCAAAGCGCCGGGCCACGCGGGTGACAGCCGCGAGGGTGACGAGGAGAGGAATCATCGAAAGATTCGGCGGATGTTTCTCCGGCTGAGGGCTAGACCAGCCGCAGAGAAGGGCAAAAAACGGCAGCAATACCGCAACAGATCCCTTCAAAGAAAGCCATACAAGAACATAAACTGTACTAGGAAGCTGACTGGATATCACTGCGCCTTTTTGCGCGGGAACGGTCGGTATGGAGGTGTTTTGTATGTGTGGCATTGTTGGTTATGTCGGTAAGCGCAGTGCGCAGGACGTGCTGCTGGATGGTCTGGAAAAGCTGGAGTATCGCGGGTACGACTCCGCCGGTGTGGCGCTTGCGCTGGACGGCGGCATCCGCGTGGTAAAAAGCAAAGGACGGCTCACCGCCCTGCGGGAAAAGCTGGCGGCGCAGCAGCTGGCACAAAGCTTCTGCGGCATCGGCCACACCCGCTGGGCCACCCATGGCGAGCCCAGCGATGTGAACAGCCACCCGCATTCGACCCCGCGTGTGAGCATTGTGCACAATGGCATCATTGAAAATTACGGCCTGCTCAAGGAGCGCTTGGCCGCAAAAGGCTATACCTTCCAGAGTGAGACGGACACCGAAGTGCTGGTAAAGTTGATCGACAGCTGCTATACCGGTGACCCGCTGCGTGCATTGCAGCAGGCGCTTGCCAAGGTGCGCGGCAGCTATGCGCTGGCCGTGCTGTTCCGGGATTACCCGGACACCATTTTTGCAGTCAAGCGGGAAAGCCCGCTGATCGTCGGCTGGGGCGAGGGCGAAAACTTTGTGGCTTCGGATATTCCGGCACTGCTCAAGTATACCCGGAAATACAGCGTGCTGGAAGAAGGGGATATGGCCGTCTGCACCACAGAGGGCATCCGCTTCTACAACGAATTTGGTGAGCCGGTGGAGCGCCAGCAGCTGACGGCGGACTGGGATATGGAAGCTGCCGAAAAGGGCGGCTATCCCCACTTTATGCTCAAGGAGATCAACGAGCAGCCTGCGGCCATTATGGCCACGGTCAGCCCCCGTGTAGAGGAGGGACTGCCGGTGCTGCGCATCCCGGAGCTGACCGATGAAGTGCTGCGCGGTATTGGCCGGGTGCATCTGGTGGGCTGCGGTACGGCTATGCATGCCGGTATGGTGGGCAAATCTGCCATCGAAACGTTGGCCCGTGTGCCCGCCGAGGTGGACATTGCCAGCGAGTTCCGTTACCGGGACCCCATTCTGGAAAAGAACGATCTGGTCATCATCATCAGCCAGTCCGGCGAGACCAGCGACACGTTGGCAGCGCTCAAGCTGGCCAAGAGCCGCGGCGTGCCGGTGCTGGCCATCGTGAATGTGGTTGGCAGCTCCATTGCACGTGCCGCAGATTATGTAATGTACACCTACGCCGGGCCGGAGATCGCGGTAGCATCCACCAAGGCGTATATGGTGCAGATGTGCGTGCTGTATCTGTTTGCACTGCGGCTGGCCTACGCGCGCGGACGGCTGAGCGAGGCAGAGACCCGCCGCTTTACGGCCCAGCTGCTGCGCGCACCGGAGGTCATCAAGCCGCGCCTTGCAGATTGTGAGCAGATCAAGTACCTTGCCAGCCGCTATGTGAACACCCAGAGCTGCTTCTTCATTGGACGCGGGTTCGACTATGCGCTCTCGCTGGAGGGCAGCCTGAAACTCAAGGAGATCAGCTATGTGCACTCGGATGCCTATGCAGCCGGTGAACTGAAACATGGTACCATCAGCCTGATCACCGATGGCGTGCCGGTGATCGCACTGGCCACCCAGAAACAGGTGTACGAAAAGACCATTTCCAATGCCAAGGAGACCCGCAGCCGCGGAGCAAGGGTGCTGCTGTTTACCACAAAGGATGCTGTGGTGCCGGAAGGCGTGGCAGATGCCGTGATCCGGCTGGATGAGTATGAGGACATTCTGATGCCGCTGCAGCTCATTGTGCCGCTGCAGCTGTTTGCCTATTATATGGCTGTTCTGCGCGGCTGTGACGTGGATAAGCCGCGTAATCTGGCCAAGAGCGTGACCGTGGAGTGATGGCATAAAACGCAGCCAGAAAGCCCTGCACGAAACAGAAATAAAAAAACAGGACCTGCGCTGAATCACTGAAGTGCATTCTGTCAAGTAGAAAAAAATAATATAAGGTTTTTGTTCGCCGTTTCCACAAGGAGACGGCGAATTTTTTGTGCAAAATCGGTATCAGGCAGCTCGGTTCATGGCACCGACATGAGCCTGCATCGACATCTGGATGAACAGACGGTGCTGGTAACGGCGGCTGTTGCAGCAGTCAATCGTGAAGAGTGATTGTTCTTTCTTGACATGAAAATACCCCCAGAGTACTCAGAGTTTTTGTCTCTGTCTACTCTAGGGGTAGCGTATCACATGGAATGCCGGGGCATTGTGATTTATAGATTATTTGTTTCGGCAGGAGGTGCTTCCGATGCAGACGTTTCTACCGGAACATCGTCCTCCGGGTCACCGAAGTTGTCGTGGTAAGTCTGCAGCAGGTCGATCTCCTTGTTGCGCTTCAGGCCGTGGATGACCAGCTTTTTGATCACATCATAGATGACTGCAAACAGCGGCACACCTACGATCATGCCCACAAAGCCCCACAGACCGCCGAACAGCAGGATGGCGAACAGTACCCAGAAACTGGAAAGACCGGTGGTGTTGCCCAGGATCTTGGGGCCGATCACGTTTCCGTCCAGCTGCTGCAGCACCAGAACGAACAGGACGAACCACAGCGCCTTGATGGGGCTCTGAATGAGGATCAGCAGGGTGGCGGGCACGGCACCGATGAACGGGCCGAAGAAGGGGATCACATTGGTCACGCCGATAATCACGGAAACCAGAAGGGCGCTGGGGAACTTGAAGATCAGGCAGCCGATATAGCACAGCACGCCGATGATGGCGGAATCCATGATCTTGCCGTTGATGAAGCCGCCGAACATCTTATCGGCGTACTTCACTTCTTCCTTGATCAGCTCTGCCCAGCGGGGCTTGAAGATGCTGTAGAGCACCAGCTTGGCCTGCTGCACAAAGCGCTTGCGGCTGGCCAGCATATACACGGCCACGATGATGCCGATAATCAGGTTCTTGGCCATGGTCACTACGTTCAGCACACCCACTGCGGCACCGCTGACGATGTTCTGCATGGAGGGCAGGAGCCGGGTCTTGATCAGATCATCGATATTGGTGCTGATGGTGGCATAAGCAGAGTTGAGCATGTCCATGATCTGCTGGTTGTTCTCAATGAACTCCACATGATTCGCCCACTGCACGAACTTTGCGAGGTTGCGCTGCGCAGTGTAGTACAGGGTGGTCACGCTGGTAATGAGCTGCGGAATGATCATCATGCACAAAGCGTAGATGAGGAGCAGGCCGAACAGGATGGTCAGCGTAACGGACAGCACATTGACCAGACCATGCATCTTTTCCGGAATGAACCGGCGCAGAAAGCTCTCGATGGTGTTGCACACAGGCTTGAGCAGGTAGGCGATGACGGCACCGTAGATGAATGGCATCAGAATGCCGGTCAGCGTGGAGATGGCATCGCCAAAACCATCGAAGCGGTAGATCAGGAAAAAGAAGATGATGCTCAGGGAGATCGCTCCAAATCCTGCCAACATCCCGTAGAGGTAGGGCTTGATGTGCGGCTTTTTGTCCATCATGATAGACTCCATTTCAGCCGCGGACAGCAGGAATCTCCGCGGCACTTATCAGATTTTGTTGCTCCTGCGCCAGATGTGCATTTTTTCGGCTTCCTTGATCAGGTCTTCACGGAAGTCGGGATGTGCTACGCTGATCAGAGCTTCGGCCTTTTCCCAAGTGGTCAGGCCCTTCAGGTTCACGCAGCCGTACTCGGTGCACAGGTAGTGGATGTTGGCACGGGTATCGGTGATGATGCTGCCGTTTTCCAGAGTGGGACGGATGCGGCTCTCCAGCTGGCCGGTCTTCTTATTAAAGAAGGTAGAGGACAGGCAGATAAAGCTCTTGCCGCCCTTGGAAAGGTATGCGCCCAGAACGAAGTCCAGCTGACCGCCGGCACCGGAGATGTGCTTGAGGCCTGCAGTCTCGGCGTTCACCTGACCGAACAGGTCGATGTCCACAGCGTTGTTGATGGAAATAAAGTTATCCAGTGCGGAGATGCTGCGGATATCGTTGGTGTAGTCCACGGGTGCAGACATGCACTCCGGATTATCGTTCAGGTAATCGTACATTTTCTGGGTGCCGGCACCGAAGGCGTAGACCTGACGGCCCTTGTCCAGCTGCTTGCATGCACCGGTGATCTTGCCGGCCTTGGCGATATCCACAAAGGCATCCACATACATTTCGGTGTGCACGCCCAGATCCTTCAAATCGCTCTGTGCGATCAGGCTGCCGATGGCATTGGGCATACCGCCGATGCCCAGCTGCAGGCAGGCACCGTTGGGGATCTGCGGAACGATCAGGTTGGCAACCTTCAGATCCACTTCGGTAGCAGCACCGGGAGCGGCCATCTGGCCGATGGGCGGGTTCTCGCCTTCCACGATGCCGGTGACCTGAGAAATGTGGATGCAGTTCTCCATGCCGCCAAGGCAGCGGGGCATGTTCTTGTTGACCTCAACGATGATCTTCTTGGCTTTTTCGCACACAGCACCCAGATGAGATGCACTGGGGCCGAAGTTGAAGTAGCCATGCTCGTCCATGGGGGTCACCTGGAACACCGCCACATCCAGCGGATCCGGGCTTTCGCGGTAGTAGCGGGGCAGCTCGGAATAACGGATGGGGGAGTAGAAGGAGAAGCCCTGTGCAATGGCCTTGCGCTCAATGCCGCCCATATGCCAGCTGTTCCATGTCATGTGTGCAGCGGGATCGTCGATCTGGAAGATCGCGGGCACCCACATCAGGATGCCGCCGCGGAAGTTGACACCTTCCAGCTCAGGCAGACGCTTTGCGATCTCGGCATCCACCGCCACAGGGGTGTTCACAGCCCAGCCGTAATCCACCCAGTCACCGCTTTTGACCAGTGCGGCAGCCTGAGCGGCGGTCATTTTCTTCTGAGCATACAGTTCCGTAAAATCCATTATAAACCATCCTCTCCTATAATAAAATAAAGGAATTGTAAATTTATCATTTACTCTTCCTGCACGGACAAATCTTTGCAGGATGTTTACCACCTGTTGGCAATTTGAACACAGCTCTGACACAGGCGGACGATATCCTGATAACCAGCAGAAGGCAGCTGCCGGACAGGGCAGCAGATCTGCACAACTTAGTTATAACATTAACAATGTGCGGAATCAATAGTTTATCGAGAAAATTTTGACCGACTGGCAATATGGACAAAATTCGCAGAGTTTTTGGACAATTGTTTGGCGCTGAAAAACCAAAAATCTTTGCAAAAGGACTTGATAAAATTTTGACGATGTGGTTTACTTATGGCGTAGCAAGTTGCCGCGATGTGGCACGACGTTGATTGTTTAAAATTTAACGATAAAACGTACAGCTTGCACAAAATCTTGCACCCAAGACTGGAAAGTGCTATCATGGCAGAACCAAAACGCGCTTTTCACAGCGCCCAAGGAGGACACCAAACGATGGCAACAGCAGTTTATCCCGGTTCGTTCGATCCGGTCACAAAAGGGCATCTCGATATCATCAAGCGCGCAGCAAAGATCAACGATCATCTGATCGTGGCGGTGCTCAACAACAGCGCAAAGAATCCGCTCTTCACCGTGGAGGAGCGCGTAGAGCTGCTCAAGGAGTGCTGCAAAGGCATCCAGAATGTTTCGGTGGAGAGCTTCGACGGCCTGACCGTGGAGTTCGCCAAGAAACGGCACGCTTCGGTGATGGTGCGGGGCCTGCGGGCGGTGACGGATTTTGAAAACGAGATCCAGCTTGCGCAGACCAATCACGCACTGATGCCCGGCATCGAGACCATGTTTCTGGCAACGAGCATCAAGTGGAGCTACCTTTCTTCCACCATTGTAAAAGAGGCAGCTTACTACGGCAGCGACATCGGTAAGTTCGTCACACCCAATGTGGAAAAGGCGGTCAACGAAAAGTATGCGCTGATCCGGCAGAAAAAAGACCCCGAGACCTAATTTGTAAAAGCGCTTACGGGCGTTTTGATAAAAATGGCTTACGAAAAGTAACACATACACAATTCAGGAGGCTATTCACATGAAAAAGATCGTTATCGCATCTGCATGCCGTACCGCTATTGGCAAGTTCGGCGGCACTCTGGCAAACGTTCCCGCAGTTGAGCTGGGCTCCATCGTCATCAAGGAAGCTCTGAACCGTGCAAACGTCGCTCCCGAGCAGGTCGATCATGTCTACATGGGCTGCGTCATTCAGGCCGGTCTGGGCCAGAACGTCGCTCGTCAGGCTGCTCTGAAGGCTGGCCTGCCCATCGAGACCCCGGCTGTCACTGTCAACGTGGTGTGCGGCTCCGGTCTGAACTGCGTCAATATGGCTGCTCAGATGATCGAGGCTGGCGATGCTGATATCGTGGTCGCAGGCGGCATGGAGAACATGGACATGGCTCCCTTCGCACTGCAGAAGGCTCGTTACGGCTACCGCATGGGCGCACCCATGGGCAAGAGCGAGATCGTGGATACCATGGTCAACGATGCTCTGTGGGATGCCTGCGGCTTCAACAAGCACATGGGTATGACCGCTGAGAATGTCTGCACCAACGAGACTTATCAGAAGAAGTACGGCTACAGCCCCATCACCCGTGAGATGCTGGACGAGTTCTCATACAACAGCCAGCTGAAGGCTGACAAGGCTATCAAGGACGGCGCTTTCAAGGACGAGATCGTTCCCGTTGTGATCAAGGGCAAGAAGGGCGACACCGTGTTCGATACCGATGAAGGCCCTCGTCTGAGCGCTCCCGAAGTGCTGGCAAAGCTGAAGCCCGCTTTCACCAAGGACGGCATCGTGACTGCCGGCAACTCTTCCGCCATCAATGACGGCGCTGCTGCTCTGGTCATCATGAGCGAGGAAAAGGCCAAGGAGCTGGGCGTGAAGCCTCTGGCTACCTGGGTCGCCGGTGCTCTGGCAGGCGTTGAGCCGGAAGTCATGGGCCTGGGCCCCATCGCCGCTACCAAGAAGGTCATGGCAAAGACCGGCCTGACTGTTGCTGACATGGATCTGATCGAGGCCAACGAGGCATTTGCTGCTCAGTCTGTGGCTGTCAGCCAGGCTCTGAACTTTGATATGAGCAAGGTGAACGTCAACGGCGGCGCAATTGCTCTGGGCCACCCGGTCGGCGCTTCCGGCGCTCGTATCCTGGTCACCCTGCTGTATGCTATGAAGCACCGTGGTGCTCACAAGGGTCTGGCTACCCTGTGCATCGGCGGCGGCATGGGCTGCGCTACCATCGTTGAGATGGACTAAGTTCCACCTCTTGGAATCCTGACTGAATGACAGACCCCGGACGGGGAAGGGAACCGGAGAGCCTTTCCTCCGTCCGGGGGCTGTTTGTGATAATTGATAAGATTTGAATAGGAGGTTTTCACAATGGCATTTGTAAAAACCGAGGTGCAGGGTGCAGTTGAGATCATTACCATCGACCGCCCCAAGGCACTGAATGCCCTGAATCCCGAAGTTCTGGCAGACCTGAAGGCAGCTTTTGAGGCTGTGGATCAGGAGACTGTCCGCTGCATCGTTCTGACCGGCGAAGGCGACAAGAGCTTCGTGGCAGGTGCAGATATCGGTTCCATGAGCACCATGACCAAGGCAGAGGGTGAGGCCTTCGGCAAGCTGGGCAATGATGTGTTCCTGATGATTGAGAGCTTCCCCATCCCCGTTATTGCAGCCGTGAACGGCTTTGCACTGGGCGGCGGCAACGAGCTGGCTATGAGCTGCGACATCCGCATCTGCTCTGACAACGCTGTGTTCGGCCAGCCGGAAGTGGGTCTGGGCATCACCCCGGGCTTCGGCGGCACCCAGCGTCTGGCACGTCTGGTCGGCATGGGTATGGCAAAGCAGCTGGTCTACTCTGCACTGAACATCAAGGCGGACGAGGCTCTGCGCATTGGTCTGGTGAACGCTGTGTATCCTCAGGCTGAACTGATGGAGAACGTGCTGAAGCTGGCCGGCAAGATCGCAAAGAATGCACCCATCGCTGTACGCAACTGCAAGAAGGCAATCAACGGCGGCATCAGTCTGCCCATCGAGAAGGCTGTTGAGGTCGAGGAAAAGCTGTTCGGCAGCTGCTTCGAGACCCACGACCAGAAGGAAGGCATGGCCTGCTTCCTGAGCCGTGAGAAGCCGAAGCCCAAGGCAGTGTTCACCAACAACTAATCCATTACTACATAATTTTTGATATTAAAGGAGAGGTTTCCTATGAAGATCGGTGTTATCGGCGCTGGCACCATGGGCCAGGGCATCGCAAAGGCATTTGCACAGGTTGAGGGCAACACTGTTGCTCTGTGCGACATCAAGCAGGAGTGGGCCGAGAATGGTCTGGCAAAGATCAAGAAGGGCTACGAGAAGCTGGTTGCCAAGGGAAAGATGACGCAGGAAAAGGCAGACGCTATCGTTGCTGCCATCACCCCGGGCCTGAAGGAAGACCTGTGCGCTGACTGCGATCTGGTCGTTGAGGCTGCTTTTGAGGATATGAAGGTCAAGCAGACCACCTTCGGCGAACTGGATAAGATCTGCAAGCCCGAGTGCATCTTCGCTTCCAACACTTCTTCTCTGTCCATTACCGAGATCGGCAAGGGCGTTAGCCGTCCGCTGGTCGGCATGCACTTCTTTAACCCCGCAGACCGCATGAAGCTGATCGAGGTCATCGCAGGCTGCAACACTCCCGCTGAGACCGTTGAGAAGATCAAGGAGATCTCTGTTGCCATCGGCAAGCAGCCGGTTCAGGTCAACGAGGCTGCAGGCTTCGTTGTCAACCGTATCCTGATCCCCATGATCAACGAAGCTGCTTTCATCAAGATGGAAGGCGTTTCCGATATCGCCGGCATCGACACCGCTATGAAGCTGGGTGCCAACCACCCCATGGGTCCCCTGGAGCTGGGCGACTTCATCGGCCTGGATATCTGCTTGGCCATCATGGATGTGCTGTACAAGGAGACCGGCGACAGCAAGTACCGTGCCTGCCCGCTGATCCGTAAGATGGTCCGCGGCGGCAACCTGGGCTGCAAGAGCGGCAAGGGCTTCTACGTTTACAACGCAGACCGCACCAAGACCCCTGTTGACCAGCTGTAAATTCTGATAAACGTTTCTCCCGACCGTGGAAAAGCGGCCGGGAGGAATTTGTTTGCACCGGGCAATTCCGGTAAATGAAAAAGACCCGTTAGGAGGATATAGCGATGGATTTTACTCTGTCCAAGCAGCAGCAGATGGTACAGAAAATGTACCGCGAGTTTGCTGAGAACGAAGTCAAGCCCCTGGCAAAGAAGGTTGATGCGGAAGAGTACTTCCCCAAAGAGACCGTCGAAAAGATGGGCAAGCTCGGCATGATGGGCATTTATTTCCCGACTGAGGTCGGCGGTGCAGGCGGCGATGTGCTGTCCTACGTCATGGCAGTGGAAGAACTGAGCAAGGTCTGCGGCACCACCGGTGTCATCGTCTCTGCTCACACCAGCCTGTGTGCTGCTCCTATTTATGAAAATGGTACTCCCGAGCAGAAGGCAAAGTATCTGCCCAAGCTGTGCAGCGGTGAGTGGCTGGGTGCTTTCGGCCTGACCGAGCCGGGTGCCGGCACCGATGCACAGGGCCAGCAGACCATTGCAAAGGAAGAGGACGACTGCTGGGTGCTGAACGGCTCCAAGATCTTCATCACCAATGCAGGTTTTGCTGATGTATTCATCGTCATTGCCGTCACCGACAATGTGCTGGACAAGAAGGGCCGTCCCACCAAGCTGTGCTCTGCTTTCATCGTGGAGCGTACCGACCCGGGCTTCTCCGTCGGTAAGGCTGAGGACAAGATGGGCATTCGCGGTTCTTCTACCTGCGAGCTGATCTTTGAGGATTGCCGCATTCCGAAGGACCGTATGCTGGGCGTGCGCGGCAAGGGCTTCCAGCTGGCTATGGCTACTCTGGACGGCGGCCGTATCGGTATCGCATCTCAGGCTCTGGGCATTGCCGAGGGCGCTCTGGAAGAGACCGTGGCTTACGTCAAGGAGCGCAAGCAGTTCGGCCGTGCCATCGCAGCTTTCCAGAACACTCAGTTCGAGCTGGCTGAGATGAAGGCACGCGTTGAGGCTGCAAAGTATCTGGTTTACGCTGCTGCTCTGAAGAAGCAGGAAGCAATGGACGGCAAGAAGGTCCGTTACAGCGTCGAGGCTGCTCAGGCAAAGCTGATCGCAGCCCGCACCGCAAGCGATGTGACCCGCCGCTGCCTGCAGCTGTTCGGCGGTTACGGCTACACCCGTGACTATCCCATCGAGCGCATGATGCGTGATGCCAAGATCACCGAGATCTACGAGGGCACCAGCGAAGTGCAGATGATGGTCATTTCCGGCGCGCTGCTGAAGTAAGGGAGGCAAGAGTTACAATGAAAGCAATTGTTTGTGTAAAGCAGGTTCCTGATACCTCCGGCAAGGTCGCCGTTAAGGCTGACGGCACTCTGGATCGTGCTTCGATGGCTACCATCACCAACCCCGATGACCTGAACGCTCTGGAGGCTGCTCTGAAGCTGAAGGACGAGACCGGCTGCGAGGTCGTTGTTGTTACTATGGGTCCCCCGCCGGCAGAAGGCATGCTGCGTGAGCTGCTGGCCCGCGGCGCTGATAAGGCTGTTCTGGTCTCCGGCCGTGAGTTCGGCGGCTCCGATACCTTTGCAACCAGCCAGATCCTGGCTGCTGCTGTCAACAAGATCGGCGTTGGCCCCGAGGACGTTGTGTTCTGCGGCCGTCAGGCAATCGATGGCGATACCGCACAGGTCGGCCCGCAGATCGCTGAAAAGCTGCATCTGCCTCAGGTCACCTACGTGGCAGACATCCAGAAGGATGGCAACACCCTGACCGTGAAGCGTATGCTGGAAGACGGCTACATGATGGTCAAGGTGCAGACTCCCTGCCTGCTGACCTGCATCAAGGAGCTGAACCAGCCCCGTTACATGAGCGTGAACGGCATCTTCACCTGCTACGACAAGCCGATGGAAGTGTTTGATTACAACGCACTGAAGGACGATCCGCTGATCGAGGTTGATACCATCGGTCTGAAGGGTTCTCCGACGAACGTCTTTAAGTCCTTCACTCCTCCGCAGAAGGGCGCAGGCACCATGCTGAAGGGCGACGATGTTGCTGCCCAGCTGGCTGGTATCCTGGCCAAGAAGCACCTGATCTGATGAAAGGAGCATAGGATTACAATGGCTGATTTTAACGAATACAAGGGCGTCTGGGTCTTCTGCGAGCAGCGCCAGGGCGCACTGATGTCCACTGACTTCGAGCTGGTGAGCGAGGCTCGCAAGCTGGCTGATGAGCTGGGCTGCGAGGTCACCGGCCTGCTGCTGGGCGACAACGTGGAAGGCATTGCCAAGGAACTGGGCGGCTATGGCGCTGATAAGGTCATGGTCTGCGACAGCCCCTTGCTGAAGGACTACACCACCGATGCATACGCTAAGGTCGTGTGCGACATGGTCAACGAGTATAAGCCCGAAGTCCTGCTGATCGGTGCAACCAACATCGGCCGCGATCTCGGCCCCCGCTGCGCAGCCCGCCTGCACACCGGCCTGACCGCCGATGCTACCCATCTGGATATCGACACTGCAAAGTATGTCGAATTCCTGAAGGAAAGCTCCACCATCGACCTGTCCAAGCAGAAGTTCGATTATGAGGATCGCAACCTGAAGATGACCCGTCCCGCATTCGGCGGCCATCTGATGGCTACCATCATCTGCCCCCGCTTCCGTCCGCAGATGTCCACCGTCCGCCCCGGCGTTATGAAGAAGGCTCCCTTCGATCAGGCCAAGGCTGATGCCTGCAAGATCGTGAAGCCCGCCTTCAGCCTGACCGCTGACGATGTTAAGACCGAAGTGCTGAGCGTTGAGAAGGCAGCTGAAAAGCTGGTCGATCTGATCGGCGCAGACGTGATCGTCTCTGTTGGCCGCGGCATCAGCAAGGATGTCAACAAGGGCATTGAGCTGGCTGAGCAGCTGGCTGCCGCTTTGGGCGGCGGCGTTGTGGGCGCTTCCCGTGCCGTCACCGATGCAGGCTGGATGACTGCTGACCATCAGGTTGGCCAGACCGGCAAGACCGTGCATCCCAAGATCTATGTTGCTCTGGGCATTTCCGGCGCTATCCAGCACACCGCTGGTATGCAGGACTCCGAGTGCATCATCGCTGTCAACAAGAATGAGGGCGCACCCATCTTCGGTGTTGCCGACTACGGCATCGTGGGCGATCTGTTCAAGGTGGTTCCCGAGCTGATCAAGCAGATCGAGGCAGCAAAGGCTGCTCAGTGATCGACTGACGCGAGATCTTTTTATAGCATAGCCTGAATTGTGGGAGGGCGGCTCTTCGGAGCCGCTCTTCTTTTTATGTAAGGAATACGGCACAGCACAGATGGCCCTGAAAAGGCTGCCTGTGCTGTTTTTTGTTGCAGAAAGTACAGCCAAAGGCCGGCTGCAGCCCAGAAAAGGGCTGCGGGAGGGGAGTGGAACGGAAAAAGCGCACACAAAAGTCTGTTATACTTTGAAATATGCATATAAATAAATGAACATACAGAAAAATGCATGAAATACACTGCAGAAAAAGTGTAGAAAAATAAAATGCAACACGTAAAGTGTGACGAAACAATCCCGAAAACGGTGAAGTGCAACACAGGCGTAACAAATTTACGGTATCTTGGATGAGTCTGTTGCGCTTTTGAAACGTTTTGGGAACGGGAAATTTTGATTTATTTGCATTTTTTCTCAAAAAATCGACAGAAACCCCTTGACGATGAGATGTTCTTGTGATACTCTTGTTGCACAAGAGTGACATATTTGAAACGGAAGAGTTGCAAATGCGTTGCGGTACGCATTCGCAGGAATGCAAAAAAGCTTTTATATACAAAGGCTTACGGAGGATGTCTTATGAAACTCGAGATGCGCACCCTGAAGAATATCGCAGCAGCAGCTATGACTCTGGCTGTAGTTTTTGGTGCTTCATCTCTCAAGCCCGTTACTGCAAACGCAGCTGAGGCTTCGGTTTCTGTTTCCATCGAAGAAGAAAATTCCTACATCAGCTTTCAGGACGAAGCTTATCAGAACGAGTTCCTGCGCCGCGTAAACAACGAGCGCGCAAAGGCTGGCCTGAAGCCCGTTCAGCTGGGCGACAGCAGCCACAACAATGCCGCTCAGGAGCGCGCTGAAGAGCTGGCTGTTTCTTACTCTTACGTTCGTCCCAACGGTCAGCGCGATTTCACCATCTTCGCCGAGAATGGTATTGACGATGTGTCCGTTGGCGAAAACTACATAGCTGGCGTTTCTACCCCCGATGCAGCGGTGGATCAGTGGATGAACATTGATTTCGCACGTGAGCGCATGCTGAATGCGGATGTGACCACCATGAGTGTGGGCCACTACGAAGGCGGCGTTTACAACAATTACTGGGTGCTGATCTTCTCTTACCCCGAAAACTCTTACACCAGCAACTACCGTCAGGGAGTTCTGGATCTGGTCAATGCCGAGCGTGCAAAGTACGGCCTGCAGCCCCTGGTCATGGGCGATGCAAAGCTCACCGCAGCTGCTCAGCAGCGCGCCGAAGAGATCGCAACCGTCAATTCTCACGTTCGTCCCAATGGTACCAAGTGGTACACTGTTCTCAGCGAGTACGGCGTGACGGATGCCGCTGCTGGCGAGAATGCCGCATGGGGCAGCGTTTCTCCTGAAGAAGTCGTGAATGCCTGGATGAATTCCGAAGGCCATCGCGCAAACATTCTGGATCCCGAAGCTCGTGCAATGGGTGTTGGCTACTACTACAACAGTTCCAGCACTTGGGGCCATCAGTGGATCCAGCTCTTTACGAAGTAATCATCTGCTTTCTTCTAATAAAAGATCGGCTGAGCTGCAAGGCTTGGCCGATTTTTTGTTGCGCTTTTTTCTGGCAGAGGACATGCGGGCAGCAGTACAGGGAGCTGCCCTTGACACAAAAACGTATGCGGCAGTGGTTGCACAACGGACGATTTATGTTATACTTGATTTGAATAACATGCAGGAGGAACCACAGTGGAGGATTACCGCACCATCCGTGGCACGGCCACAGGAGAATACGAGGAAAAGAAGAGCCGCTTCATTGCGGCGCTGTCATTTGCGGACAGCGAGGAAGCTGCCGTTGCATTTCTGGAACAGGTGCGTGCGGCCAACCGCACCGCCCGCCACAATGTGTATGCCTACCGCCTGCGGGAAGGCAACCGGGAACGCTATTCGGATGATGGTGAACCGGCCAAGACGGCGGGCACACCAGCGCTGGAGGTGCTGCAGCACAGCGGCCTGACGGATCTGATCGTGGTGGTGACCCGTTACTTTGGCGGCGTGCTGCTGGGCACCGGCGGCTTGGTGCGTGCATACACCACGGCTACGGCCCGTGCACTGGAAAATGCCGAGGTGGTCACGGTGCGCAGCGTGGTGGAGCTGAGCGTGACGGTGGATTACTCCCTTTATGAGCGGGCATCGCTGCTGATCGATGCGGCAGGTGCCAAGCAGGCAGCGCCGCAATTCACGGACCGCGTGACCCTGTGCTGGCAGATGCCGGAACACACCGAAGGCCCGCTGCTGGAACAGCTGCGGGAGCTGACGCGCGGCAGCGCGCAGGTGACGGTATCCGACCCGTTCTACGCACCGTTCTGAACCCGGCAGCGGCAAAAATAAAAAAGCAAGCATTATTTTGCGAACCGACAGGCTTTTTCCCCCTTCGACAAAGCGGGTGTGCTACAATTGCCGCAGACGCAGCAATTGGGATCGGCTGTGCCGAAACAGAGAGGGGGAATGGCGACAAAAAGGGAGGGCGACTTTGTATGGATGTACGTCAGCGCACAGAAGAGATCGAACATATGACCTTCGCGCCGTGGGCTACCTTCAGCGACCAGAGCCGCGGCCGCATGCTGCCGGAAGAGCAGGACCCGATCCGGCCGGTGTTCCAGCGTGACCGTGACCGGGTGCTGCACTGCAAGGCGTTCCGACGGCTCAAACAAAAGACGCAGGTGTTCCTCTCGCCGGAGGGAGACCTGTACCGCACCCGACTGACCCATACGCTGGAGGTCTCGCAGATCGCGCGGACCATTGCCCGCGCCCTGCGGCTGAACGAAGATCTGACCGAAGCGATCAGCCTTGCCCATGATCTGGGCCACACGCCGTTTGGCCATGCCGGGGAGCGCGCGCTGAATGAGCTGTGCCCGGACGGCTTCAAGCACTACATGCAGAGCCTGCGTGTGGTGGACAAGCTGGAAAAGGACGGCCGGGGCCTGAACCTGACGTGGGAGGTGCGCAACGGCATCGTGACCCACACAAAGGGCACCTGGGCGGCAACGCCGGAAGGGCGCATCGTGCGCATGGCGGATCAGATCGCCTATGTGAACCATGACATTGAGGACGCGGTGCGCGCCGGTGTGCTGGACCCAGCCACCCTGCCGAAGGAATGCACCGCCGTGCTGGGCCAGACAAAATCTGCCCGCATCACCACCATGATCAACAGTATCCTTGCCAACAGCGATGGGGATGTGAAGGTGGGCGCAGAGGAAAACGAAGCCTTCCTTGCGCTGCGGGATTTCATGTACGCCACCGTGTACGTGGACAAGACCGCCAAGCGGGAAGAGCAGAAGGTGGACAAGGTGATCGGGGAACTGTACGATTACTACCTGAACCATGTGGACCGGATGTCCAATTTTTACATCCAGCTGGCTTATCAGGAGGGCAGAGAACGCGCAGTGACTGATTACATCAGTGGCATGAGCGATGAATTTGCCATCCGCACGTTTGAGGAATTGTTTGTGCCCCGGAAGTGGCATGTCCTATAAATCCGAAAGGTCGTTTGAAAGATCCATGATCCCACACGAATACATTGAAGAACTGACCCGCCGCACCGACATTGTGGAGCTGGTGGGCGGCTATGTGCAGCTCAAGCGCAAGGGACGTTTGTATGGCGGCCTGTGCCCCTTCCACAGCGAAAAATCGCCCTCATTCTACGTCTACCCGGACACCCAGAGCTTTTACTGCTTTGGCTGCGGCGCAGGCGGCGATGCCATTACCTTTACGAAAAAGATCAACAGCATCGATTACCCGGAGGCCGTTAAGCTGCTGGCAGCGCGGGCCGGTATGCCGGAGCCGCAGGAGGACGACAAAACAGGCCGGATGCGCAGCCGCATCCTCTCCATGAACAAGGAGGCGGCACGGTTTTTCCACGCCTGCCTGAACTCCACCGTGGAGGAAGCCCGTCAGGCCCGTGCCTACTGGCGGCGGCGCGGTCTGGACGACAAGACTATCGTCCGGTTCGGGCTGGGTTATGCGCCCAACGACGGACAGGCGCTGTATCAGTTCCTGCGCGATAAGGGCTACAATCAGCAGGAGCTGGATGCCAGCGGCCTGTTCAAGCGCAGTGCGTCCGGCCGCATCTACTGCCTGTTCTGGAAGCGGGTGATGACCCCCATCTTTGACCTGCGCGGCAACATCATTGCGTTTGGTGGGCGCGTGCTGGACGATTCCAAACCGAAATATGTCAACAGCCCGGAAACGCTGGTGTACCACAAATCAGAGACGGTGTTTGCGCTGCAGATCGCAAAGCGCAGCGCGGTGCGCCGGTTCGTGCTGTGCGAGGGCTACATGGACGTGATCAGTATGCATCAGGCAGGCATCGACACAGCAGTGTGCGCCTGCGGCACGGCCCTGACCCCGGAGCAGGTGCGGCTCATCAGCGAGTATGCTGACGAGGTGATCCTGAGCTACGATTCGGACGAAGCAGGCCAGAAGGCCACGCTGCGCTCGCTGGAACTGTTCCGCAACAGCCCGGTAAAGGTGGGTGTGCTGCAGATCCCCGGTGCAAAGGACCCGGACGAGTACATCAAAAAGTATGGCGCAGAGCGGTTCAAGGCTCTGCTGGATGGTGTGGGCAATGCACTGGACTTCCGGCTGGGCCGTCTGCGCAGCCAGTATGATCTGGCACAGGATGCCCAGCGGCTGGAATACGTGAAGGAAGCTGTGAATATGCTGGCAGAGCGCTCCAACCCTACCGAGCAGGAAGTGTATGCGGGGCGTCTGGCTGAGGAGACCAACATCTCCAAAACAGCCATCATGACCCAGCTGGAGACCGCCGTGAAGAGGGCGGGCAGCAAGCACCGCTGGGAGAAAAAGCAGCAGGCGCTCAAGTCCGGTGAGATGAATCAGATCAACGTGCCGTACAGTGCAGGCGGCAGTCAGGCGCTGGGCATTGCCAGCGCACAGCAGCGACTGTTGGCGGCCATGCTGCGGGAGCCGCACTATATCGATCTGGTGCAGGGGCAGCTGACCGCAGAGCAGTTCGTGCTGCCGCAGCAGAAGGAGCTGTTTGAAGCCATGTTGCGCTGCCGACAGGAGGGCATTGAGATCAGCCTGACCACGCTGCGCGCTTTTGTAAGCGAAGAAGCGCTGAATGAACTGAGCCATCTTGCGGCACAATACAGCGATGTGAATTGTACGCCGGATGATATCCGGCTGTATCTGGACCGCATTGCCCGGGGGATGCCCATGGCAGGCAAGGCGGCGCATATGTCCAATGAGGAACTGAGTGATTACTTCCAGTCGATGCGCGAAAAGAAGCAGGGAAATGTGCCTGTAGAAGAATGATCCCCGCTTTCCCCTCCGGCTGGAGCAGGAGAGGAAAGGAGCAGGAACCATGCAGAAATTGTCGCAAACGGAGGAATTGGCCAGAACACTGGCCGCGCGGGCACGCCACCATGCTCTGACACCGGAGCAGATCAGCCGTGCCATGGACGAACAGGATTACGATGTGGCGCAGCTGGACGAGCTGTATACGGCACTGGAGGACCGCGGCGTGCACCTGACCGAAGAGGAAGCGGACCTGCCTGCGTTGGATGAAACGCAGATCGGCAGGCTGGAACATGAGCTTTCGGCAGAGGGGGTGGCGCTGGACGACCCGGTAAAGGCCTATTTGAAGGAGATCGGCCGGGTGCCGCTGCTGACGGCAGAACAGGAAACGGAGCTTGCCCGTGCCGCGCAGGCCGGAGACGAGGATGCCCGGCGGAAGCTCAGCGAAGCGAACCTGCGGCTGGTGGTGTCGGTGGCAAAGCGCTATGCAGGGCGAGGCCTGCCGTTTCTGGATCTCATTCAGGAAGGCAATCTCGGTCTGATGAAGGCGGCGGAAAAGTTTGAGCCGGAGCGCGGCTTCAAATTTTCCACCTATGCCACGTGGTGGATCCGTCAATCCATCACCCGCGCCATTGCAGATCAGGGGAGGACCATCCGCATCCCGGTGCACCTTGTGGAGAGCATCAACCGGGTCAAAAAGACGACGGGTGACCTGCTGCGGAAAAATGGCCGGGAGCCTACCGCGGAAGAGATCGCTGTTCAGCTGGACATGGAGCCGGACCGTGTGCGGGAATTGCTGCAGCTGGCGCAGGACCCCATCAGCTTGGAAACGCCGGTGGGCGAGGAAGAGGATGCCCACCTTGAAGATTTTATTCAGGACGAGGATGCAGGCGTCCCGGTGGATGAAGCCGGGCGGCAGCTGCTGCGGAGGGAACTGTTCAGCGTGCTCAAAAGCCTGACACCGAGGGAAGAGCGGGTAATCGCACTGCGCTTCGGGCTGGAGGATGGCCGGGCGCATACGCTGGAAGAGCTGGGTAAGGAGTTCAATGTGACCCGGGAGCGGGTGCGGCAGATCGAAGCCAAGGCCCTGCGCAAGCTGCGGCATCCCAGCCGTGCAAAGCGCCTGCGGGATTATCTGGATGAGTGAACGATTATAATTGCCGCCGCTTGCGTTCTGGCAATATTAGAGGAAACATTATTTTTATATTTGCAGCTCAGAAAAGCCTGCGAGCTTTTCTGAGCTGCTTTTTCACAAAAAAGGGCCGCAAGGGAAAACGGGCATATCCGACTGTAAAAGTAATACGCCAAAACACAAGGGCAAAGATAGACAAATTGCACAAGGGGATTATGAACAGGAACATGCAAAATAAAAAAATCAAGCCCTAAAACAGCAAAACACAACACGCTGCCGGGCGTTCGAAAATGAAAGAAAAAATAAATTTGTTTTGGCAAAAATCTGAAAAATGGCTTGACAGCAAGGCTTTTAGGGTGTATACTGCATTAGTATCACATAATGGACTAGTGCGCCAAAAAGGGGAATACGCAGGCGGCGGCTGGACGGGTCAAACCGAAAAGTTTGTGAAAAACGCCGAAAGGTTCCCTTCGACGCGGGTCGAATTATGTGTGTCTGCTCAAATTTGACCCGTGTATACGACATCCCGTAGAGTATAAAAGTAAGGAGTGGTTGATTTTATGATGAAAGTCAAGCCCGTAAAGCTCGGCAAAACCGAGCGCATGAGCTTCTCCCACATCGACGAAGTCATCAGTATGCCGAACCTGATCGAGGTCCAGAAGAACTCTTATCAGTGGTTCCTGGACGAGGGCCTGAAAGAGGTCTTCCACGATATCGGCACCATTGAGGACTACACCGGCAATCTGGCACTGAGCTTTGTGGACTTCCGCCTGGATAAGGAGCCGAAGTACAGCATCAAGGAGTGCAAGGAGCGCGACGTGACCTATGCAGCACCCCTGCGCGTCACCGCCCGTCTGCTGAACAAGGAGACCGGCGAAGTGAAGGATCAGGAGATCTTCATGGGCGATTTCCCGCTGATGACCGATGCCGGCACCTTTGTGATCAACGGTGCAGAGCGTGCTATCGTCAGCCAGCTGGTGCGTTCTCCCGGCGTGTTCTACGGCGATGCCAAGGATAAGGTGGGCAACGACCTGTACAGCGCCACCATGAACCCCAACCGCGGCGCATGGCTGGAGTACGAGACCGATGCTTCCGATGTGTTCTATGTCCGTATCGATAAGAACCGCAAGCTGCCTGTCACCGTGCTGTGCCGTGCACTGGGCCTGTCCACCAACGAGGACATCCTGAACTTCTTTGGCGACGATGAGCGCATCCTCGCTACTCTGGAAAAGGATACCACCAAGAATCAGGAAGAGGGCCTGCTGGAGGTCTACCGCAAGCTGCGCCCCGGCGAGCCTCCCACGGTGGAGTCTGCTACCAGCCAGATCAACATGCTGTTCTTCGACCCGCGCCGTTATGACCTGTCTCGTTTCGGCCGTTATAAGATGAACAAGAAGCTGTCTCTGGCACGCCGCATCACCGGTCAGGTGGCTGCTGAGAATGTGGTCGCTCCGCTGACCGGCGAGATCCTGATCGAGGCTGGTGCCAAGATCACCCGCGAGCTGGCTGAGAAGGCTGACAATGCCGGTGTGAATCTGGTCGTGCTGAAACTCGACGATCCCATGAAGGAAGAGAGCCGGAAGGTCAAGGTCATCACCAACGGCTGTGTGGATGCACAGGGCTTCTTCTCCTTCGACGTGAAGGAGTGCGGCATCAACGAGCGCTGCTCCTTCGATGAGATCAAGAAGATCCTCGACACCACCTCTGATGTGGAAGAGCAGAAGGAGATGCTGCGCCGCAACCACGACCAGCTGATCGGCCGCACCGTTACGGTCGCCGATATTCTGGCTTCCATCAACTACCTGAACGGTCTGGGCCACAATATTGGCACCACCGATGATATCGACCATCTGGGCAACCGCCGCATCCGCAGCGTGGGCGAGCTGCTGCAGAACCAGTTCCGCATCGGCTTCTCCCGCATGGAGCGCGTCATCCGTGAGCGCATGACCCTGCAGAGCCAGGATCAGAGCGTCATCACTCCGCAGGCCCTCATCAACATCCGTCCGGTGGTGGCAGCCATCAAGGAGTTCTTCGGTTCTTCTCCGCTGTCCCAGTTCATGGATCAGAACAACCCGCTGGCTGAGCTGACCCACAAGCGCCGCCTGTCTGCTCTGGGCCCCGGCGGTCTGAGCCGTGACCGCGCAGGTTTCGAGGTCCGCGACGTTCACTACAGCCACTACGGCCGTATGTGCCCCATCGAGACTCCTGAAGGCCCCAACATCGGTCTGATCTCCTATCTGGCATCTTACGCCAAGATCAACGAGTACGGCTTCGTGGAAGCTCCGTACCGCAAGGTCAAGAAGACCTACGACGAGAACGGCCGCCTGCTCGAGCAGGTCGTTACCGACGAAGTGGAGTATATGACCGCTGATGTCGAGGACGAGTACGTTGTGGCACAGGCCAACGAGCCGCTGGATGAGGGCAAGCACTTCATCCGTCCCCGTGTGTCTGCCCGCCGCCGCGACGAGATCCTTGAAATTGATGCAGAGAAAGTCGATTACATGGACGTTTCTCCGCGAATGATGGTCTCTGTTGCTACTGCCTGCATCCCCTTCCTGGAGAACGATGACTGTAACCGTGCTCTGATGGGTTCCAACATGCAGCGTCAGGCAGTGCCTCTGATGGTCACCCAGCAGCCCATCGTTGCTACCGGTATGGAGTACAAGGCTGCTACCGACTCCGGCACCGCTGTTCTGGCAAAGAATGACGGTATCGTTGAGAAGATGGATGCCGACCATGTTGTTGTGCGCAACAACAAGGGTGAGCTGGAGGATTATCCTCTGGTCAAGTTCGCACGCTCCAACGCAGGCACCTGCATCAACCAGCGTCCCATCGTGGAGGTCGGCGAGAGCGTCAAGGCCGGTCAGGTGCTGGCCGACGGCCCTGCAATGCGCAACGGCGAAATTTCTCTGGGTAAGAACGCTCTGATCGGCTTCATGACCTGGGAAGGCTACAACTACGAGGATGCCGTTCTGCTGAACGAGAAGATCGTGCGCGAGGACGTGTACACCTCCATTCATATTGAAGAGTACGAGACCGAGAGCCGCGACACCAAGCTGGGACCCGAAGAAATCACCCGTGATATCCCCAACGTTTCTGAGGATGCACTGAAGGATCTGGACGAGCGCGGCATCATCCGCATCGGTGCCGAGGTCAAGAGCGGCGACATTCTGGTCGGTAAGGTCACCCCGAAGGGCGAGACCGAGCTGACCGCTGAAGAGCGCCTGCTGCGCGCCATCTTCGGCGAGAAGGCACGCGAAGTGCGTGATACTTCTCTGCGCGTGCCCCATGGTGCATACGGCATCATTGTGGACGTCAAGGTGTTCACCCCGGAGAACAGCGACGAACTGCAGCCCGGCGTGCGCGAGGTCGTCCGCTGCTATATTGCCCAGAAGCGCAAGATCAGCGTTGGCGATAAGATGGCAGGCCGTCACGGCAACAAGGGTGTCGTTTCCCGCATTCTGCCGCAGGAGGACATGCCCTACCTGCCCGACGGCACCCCGCTGGACATCGTGCTGAACCCTCTGGGCGTGCCTTCCCGTATGAACATCGGTCAGGTGCTGGAAGTCAACCTGGGCTACGCTGCCAAGGCATGCGGCATCAAGGTCATGACTCCCGTCTTCGACTCTGCTCGTGAGAACGACATCGGCGATACCTTTGATACCGCCCGCGAGATGTGGCATGGCGAGAATGCTCCTGCATATCCCACGAAGCTCCCCAAGATCATGGGCGAGAAGGGACACATCATCGACTTCTCCAAGATCGAGCTGGACCGCGATGGCAAGACCACCGTTTACGATGGCCGCACCGGCGAAAAGTTCGATAACCGCGTTACCGTCGGTTATATGTACTACCTGAAGCTGCATCACCTGGTCGATGATAAGATCCATGCACGTTCTACCGGCCCCTACTCTCTGGTCACTCAGCAGCCTCTGGGCGGCAAGGCCCAGTTCGGCGGCCAGCGCTTTGGCGAAATGGAAGTCTGGGCACTGGAAGCTTACGGCGCTGCTTACACTCTGCAGGAGATCCTGACCGTCAAGTCCGACGACGTGGAGGGCCGTGTGAAGACCTACGAGGCCATCGTTAAGGGTGAGCCGATCCCGCAGCCCGGCATCCCCGAGTCCTTCCGCGTTATGCTGAAGGAACTGCAGTCTCTGGGTCTGGACGTTGTTGTTCAGGACAAGGACGGCAACGAGATCGACATGCGTCAGAACTTCGACGACGAAGAGACCGGCTTTGATATGCGCGATGTTGCCGGCACTGAGAACGTCGTGCAGGAGAGCGAACTGCTCAACGATTATAATATTAAGGATGCCGATGCCGGTTTCGATGATCCTTCTGTGCTGGAGGACAATAACTCCGGTGCCGAAGCTCCCGCTTCTTCTGACGAAGTAGATTTCTGATCAGACAAAAAACACAAGCCTCAAGCCCCCTGTTCCGCGTGCTGCGGCAGGGGAAAGGGGCCTGTGGTCTGAACAAGAAAGCCGCCTGTATCATCGAGACAACTAGAGATTAAGAAAGGGTTCGTTTCATGGAAAACAACGTTTTCGATTCCATCAAGATCGGCCTTGCCTCCCCGGAGCAGATCCGCAACTGGAGCTACGGCGAGGTCAAAAAGCCTGAGACCATCAACTACCGTACCCTGAAGCCGGAGCGCGACGGCTTGTACTGTGAGCGCATTTTTGGACCTACCAAGGACTGGGAGTGCCACTGCGGTAAGTATAAGCGCATCCGCTACAAGGGCAAGATCTGCGACCGCTGCGGCGTTGAAGTGACCAAGGCCAAGGTCCGCCGTGAGCGCATGGGCCACATTGAGCTGGCCGCTCCCGTCAGCCACATCTGGTACTTCAAGGGCATCCCCAGCCGCATCGGCCTGATGCTGGACATCAGCCCCCGCCTGCTGGAGAAGGTGCTGTACTTTGCAAGCTATATCGTCACGGATCCGGGCGCTACCCGTCTGGAAAAGAAGCAGCTGCTCACCGAGAGCGAGTATCGTGAGATGCGCGACCACTACGGTGATGAGTTCGAGGCTGCTATGGGCGCTGAGGCCATTCAGGATCTGCTGAAGGAGATCGATCTGGATCAGCTGAGTGAAGAGCTGACTGCTGAGGTGGAAAAGTCCTCCGGCCAGAAGCGCGTGCGCATCCTCAAGCGTCTGGAAGTAGTTGAGGCATTCCGCATTTCCGGCAACCGTCCTGAATGGATGGTCATGGATGTGCTGCCTGTTCTGCCGCCTGACCTGCGCCCCATGGTCCAGCTGGACGGCGGCCGTTTTGCCACCTCCGACCTGAACGACCTGTACCGCCGCGTGATCAACCGCAACAACCGTCTGCGCCGTCTGCTGGAGCTGGGCGCTCCCGACATCATCGTGCGCAACGAGAAGCGTATGCTGCAGGAAGCAGTGGACAGCCTGATCGACAACGGCCGCCGCGGCCGTCCGGTCACCGGCCCCAACAACCGCGCCCTGAAGAGCCTTTCCGATATGCTGAAGGGCAAGCAGGGCCGCTTCCGTCAGAACCTGCTGGGCAAGCGTGTTGACTACTCCGGCCGTTCCGTTATCGTCGTCGGCCCTGAGCTGAAGATGGATCAGTGCGGTCTGCCCAAGGAAATGGCTCTGGAGCTGTTCAAGCCCTTTGTCATGAAGGATCTGGTGGAGAAGGGCATTGCCAACAACATCAAGTCCGCCCGCAAGATGGTGGAGCGCGCTAAGCCCGAAGTGTGGGACAGCCTGGAGACCGTGATCAAGGGCCACCCCGTTCTGCTGAACCGTGCACCTACCCTGCACCGTCTGGGCATTCAGGCTTTCAACCCGGTGCTGGTGGAGGGCCGTGCAATCAAGCTGCACCCGCTGGCATGTACCGCATTCAACGCCGACTTCGACGGTGACCAGATGGCAGTCCATCTGCCTCTGGGCGAGGATGCCTGCCGTGAGGCCAAGATGCTGATGCTGGCTTCCGGCAACCTGCTGAAGCCCTCTGACGGCGCACCTGTTACCGTGCCTACGCAGGATATGATCCTGGGCAGCTACTACCTGACCACCGTTCGTGAAAATGACGAGGGCGCAGGCAAGGTGTTCCGCGATGAGAATGAAGCCCTGATGGCTTATGCAGAGCACATCGTTACCCTGCACGCACCCATCAAGGTGCGCCGCACCATGACCATTGACGGCGTGGAGCGCACCGGTCTGGTGGAAGCCACCGTCGGCCGCATCATCTTCAATAACCCTGTTCCTCAGAATCTGGGTTATATCGACCGTACTGATCCCGAGCACTGGCTGGAGTACGAGGTCAGCTTCCGCGTGACCAAGAAGACTCTGCCCGACATCATTTCCCGCTGCATGACCCGCAACGGCACCCGCAAGTGTGCAAAGATGCTGGATGCCATCAAGGCGCAGGGCTACAAGTACTCCACTCTGTCTGCGATCTCCGTTGCTGTGTGCGACGCTGTGATTCCGCCGCAGAAGCAGGAACTGATCGCTGAGGCTGACCAGCAGATTGCAAAGGTCGGCAAGCTGTTCAACCGCGGCCTGATCTCCGACAACGAGCGTTACAACCAGACCATCGCCATCTGGCAGGCTACCACCGATAAGGTCTCCAAGGCTCTGGCAGACAACCTGCCCAAGGATAATGAGATCTATATGATGGCAGACTCCGGTGCTCGTGGTTCTATGAACCAGATCAAGCAGCTGGCCGGCATGCGCGGCCTGCTGGCAAACACCGCCGGCCACACCATCGAGATGCCCATTCGTGCCAACTACCGTGAAGGTCTGAATATTCTGGAATATTTCGTTTCTGCCCGTGGCGCCCGTAAGGGTCTGGCCGATACCGCTCTGCGTACCGCTGACTCCGGTTACCTGACCCGCCGCATGGTCGATGTCTCTCAGGATGTCATCGTGCGCGAGATCGACTGCGGCACCACCGACGGCCTGTGGGTGTCTGAGATCCACGAGGGCAAGGAGAAGATCGAGAGCTTCCGCGAGCGCTTGATCGGCCGCTTCGCTGTGGGCGATGTGGTCAACCCCGTCACCGGCAAGGTCATCGTGCCGGAAGGCAAGATGATCGACCTGTACGATGCAAACGAGATCGAGGCTGCTGGCATCACCAAGCTGAAGATCCGCAGCCTGCTGACCTGCCGTGCAAAGACCGGTGTCTGCGCACGCTGCTACGGTTCCGATATGGCAAACGGCGAGCCGGTCCGTCTGGGCGAGTCTGTCGGCGTTATCGCCGCAGAGTCCATCGGCGAGCCTGGTACGCAGCTGACCATGCGTACCTTCCATACCGGCGGTATCGCATCTGCTGAAGATATCACGCAGGGTCTTCCCCGTGTTGAAGAGCTGTTCGAGAGCCGCCGTCCCAAGAGTATGGCCATCATGAGCGAGATCTCTGGCGTCGTTTCTCAGGACGATACCAAGAAGAATGTCGTTATCAAGGTGACCGGCAAGGACGAGAACGGTGCCGAGGTCGTAAAGAGCTACTCCATCCCGTTCACCCAGCATTCCCGCGTGATGCCGGGTGACCGTGTGGAAAAGGGCGACATCATCACCCGTGAAGGTGTTCTGTATCCGCAGGATATTCTGGCAATCAAGGGTCTGGAGGATGTCCAGAACTACCTGATCAACGAAGTTCAGAAGGTCTACCGTCTGCAGGGCGTTGAGATCAACGATAAGCATATCGAAGTCATCGTCCGTCAGATGTGCCGCAAGGTGCGCGTGACGGATTCCGGTTCTTCCAACCTGATCGGCGGTGCACTGGCAAGCCGTCTGGAAGTGGAGAACATCAACGCCGATCTGCAGCAGCGCATCGACGCTGGTGAAGAGGGCCTGAAGCTGGTTGAGTACCAGCAGGTGCTGCTGGGCATCACCAAGGCTGCTCTGGCAAACGACTCCTTCCTGTCCGCTGCATCCTTCCAGGAGACCACCCGCGTGCTGACCGAAGCTGCCATCAAGGGCAAGGTCGACCCGCTGGCCGGCCTGAAGGAGAACGTCATCATTGGTAAGCTGATCCCCGCAGGTACCGGTCTGCCGGAAGTCCGTGAGGATCTGAAGAACCGTGAGGCTGAGCGCGATGCTGAGATCGCTGCTGAACTGGCAGCTGCTGTACAGTAAGCAAAGCTCCTTCTTCTGAAATAAAACAATGGACCGCTCTGTGGGCATCCGCCTGCAGGGCGGTTTTTATATGCCCGGAAAAGCGGAAACAGGGGAGAAAACCGTGCGTTTTGCGTCGAAAAAATGCTGAAAGAAAAAATCTGGAATAAATGCAAAAAACTTTGCAAAAACTGTTGACATCCGCCTGTAAAGCGAGTATTATATAACTGTTGCGCATCCCTCATGGGGATAGTGCGGCAAAAAAGTCGGAAAAAGTCCGATGTGCATTATTAAGAAAGGAGAAACAAAATGCCTACTTTTAACCAGCTTGTACGCAAGGGCCGTCAGGTTCTGGCCACCAAGAGCACCGCTCCCGCACTGCTGAAGAGCTACAATTCTCAGAAGAAACAGTATTCTGATCTGAACAGCCCCCAGAAGCGTGGTGTCTGCACTGCTGTTCGTACCATGACCCCTAAGAAGCCCAACTCTGCTCTGCGTAAGGTTGCTCGTGTCCGCCTCACGAATGGTATCGAGGTCACCTCTTACATTCCCGGTATCGGCCATAACCTGCAGGAGCACTCCGTCGTGCTGATCCGTGGCGGTCGTGTTAAGGACCTGCCCGGTGTGCGTTACCACATCATCCGTGGTACCCTGGATACTCAGGGTGTGGCAGGCCGTAATCAGGCCCGCTCCAAGTACGGCGCAAAGCGTCCTAAGGCCGGTGCTGCAAAGAAGTAATTGAGGACAACCGCCATAAACGGCTTTCCATTATATAAATAACAAGTCCGCTTGCAAAGCGGAGGGCAACAGTTTATGTAAAGGTCAGCTCTTTGTGACACAACGGGAGTTTTATTACTTTCGAGTACCGATGATATCATTCTGTGAAGGAGGGAAGAAAGATGCCTAGAAGAGGTAACATTGCTAAGCGCGATGTCTTAGCTGATCCTATTTACAATTCCAAGATGGTCACTCGTCTGGTCAACAGCGTTATGCTGGATGGCAAGAAGGGCGTCGCTCAGAAGATCGTTTACGAAGCTTTCTCCATGATTCAGGAGAAGACCGGCAACGATCCTCTGGAGACTTTCGAGAAGGCGATGGAGAACATCATGCCCAGCCTCGAGTGCAAGACCCGCCGCGTTGGCGGTGCTAACTACCAGGTTCCTCTGGAAGTCAGCCCGGCTCGCCGCGAGACCCTGGGTCTGCGCTGGCTGACTGCCTACAGCCGCAGCCGTGGTGAGAAGACCATGGCTCAGCGTCTGGCTGCTGAAATCATGGATGCTGCCAACAACACTGGTAACGCCGTGAAGAAGCGTGAGGATACTCACAAGATGGCAGAGGCCAACAAGGCTTTCGCTCATTTCCGTTATTGATCTGTTCTGTAGGAGGTTAATTTCATGGCTACACCCAGAGAAGTTTCTCTTCAGATGACGAGAAATATCGGCATTATGGCCCACATTGATGCTGGTAAGACTACTACTACCGAGCGTATTCTGTACTACACCGGTATCAACCACAAGATCGGCGAAGTTCATGATGGCGGCGCTACCATGGACTGGATGGTTCAGGAGCAGGAGCGTGGTATCACCATCACTTCCGCTGCTACCACCTGCTACTGGAGCCACTCTGAGACCCAGAAGGATCCGGTTGCATTCAAGAAGAACCGTCACCGCATCAACATCATCGACACCCCGGGCCACGTGGACTTCACTGTTGAGGTCCAGCGTTCTCTGCGCGTGCTGGACGGTTCTGTGACCGTTCTGGCTGCAAAGGGCGGTGTTGAGCCGCAGTCTGAGACCGTTTGGCGTCAGGCTGACGAGTACAAGGTTCCCCGTATGGTGTACGTCAACAAGATGGACACCATGGGTGCTGACTTCTTCCGCTGCATCAAGATGCTGCACGATCGTCTGCATGCCAACGGCGTGGCGATCCAGCTGCCTATCGGTCAGGAAGATACCTTCCGCGGTATCGTTGACCTGGTCGATATGAACGCTGAGGTCTACTACGACGACATGGGCAACGACATGCGCACCGAGGAGATCCCCGAGGATATGCGTGAGCAGGCTGAGGAGTATCACAACATCCTGATCGAGGCTGTTGCTGAGAACGACGAAGAGCTCATGGAAAAGTACCTCGAGGGCGAGGAGATCACCCGTGCCGAGCTGAAGGCTGCGATCCGCAAGGAGACCATCGCTAACACGCTGGTTCCCGTTGTCTGCGGTTCTTCCTACAAGAACCGTGGTGTCCAGAAGCTGCTGGACGCTATCGTTGACTATATGCCCGCTCCTACCGATGTCCCTGACATCAAGGGCGTGAATCCCGAGACTGAGGAAGAGGAGACCCGTCCGTCTTCTGACGACGCTCCCTTCGCAGCTCTGGCCTTCAAGATCGCTACCGACCCGTTCGTTGGTAAGCTGGCATACTTCCGTGTTTACTCCGGTAAGGTTGAGGCAGGTACCACTGTCTACAACTCCGTGAAGGACAACAAGGAGCGTATGGGCCGCATCCTGCAGATGCATTCTAACCACCGCAAGGATATCGACTGCTGCTACGCAGGTGATATCGCTGCTGTTGTCGGTCTGAAGAACACCACTACCGGTGACACTCTGTGTGATGAGAATCATCCCATCATTCTGGAGTCCATGAAGTTCCCCGAGCCTGTTATCCGCGTTGCCATCGAGCCTAAGACCAAGGCCGGCAACGAGAAGATGGGCATCGCGCTGGCAAAGCTGGCCGAAGAGGATCCGACCTTCAAGACCTACACTGACGAAGAGACCGGTCAGACCATCATCGCCGGTATGGGCGAGCTGCACCTGGAGATCATCGTTGACCGTCTGCTGCGTGAGTTCAAGGTTGAAGCAAACGTGGGTGCACCTCAGGTTGCTTACCGTGAGACCATCCGCAAAGAGGCCAACCAGGAGACCAAGTACGCACGTCAGTCCGGTGGTAAGGGCCAGTACGGTCATGTTAAGATCAAGATCGAGCCCAACGAGCCCGGCAAGGGTTACGAGTTCGTCAACGCCATCGTTGGCGGTGCCATCCCGAAGGAATACATCCCGGCTATCGACAACGGTATCCAGGGTGCTATGAAGTCCGGTGTTCTGGCTGGCTATCCTGTCGTTGATGTCAAGGTTACCCTGTGGGATGGTTCTTATCATGAGGTCGACTCCTCTGAAATGGCCTTCTCCATTGCTGGTTCTATGGCATTCAAGGATGCTATGCGCAAGGCTGATCCTATCATCACTGAGCCTATCATGAAGGTTGCAGTTATCGTTCCCGATGAGTATCTGGGCGATGTTATCGGCGACCTGAATGCACGCCGTGGTCAGATCCAGGGCATGGAAGCTATGGCTGGTACTCAGCGTGTCAATGCATTTGTGCCTCTGGCTCAGATGTTCGGCTACGCTACCGACCTGCGTTCCAAGACTCAGGGCCGTGGCCAGTATGTCATGGAGCCGTCTCACTACGAGCCGGTGCCTAAGAACATTGCTGACCAGATCATTGCTGGCCGCACCAAGGCTTGATCGCCTTAAATTTAAAGTGAATTTTGCCGGGGTAGTGTAACCTCGGCAAAATTTCCTGTAAAAGCACTTGATTTTACAGGGCAAATTTAGTAGAATAGCTTTGCAATGCAATGTCTGCATCTTGCAGGGTTGTTGTAACCAAATATCAAAACCTAAATTAAGGGAGGATATTCCAATGGCTGAAAAGGCAAAGTTCGACCGTTCTAAGCCGCATGTGAACATCGGCACCATCGGTCACGTTGACCACGGCAAGACCACTCTGACCGCCGCTATCACCAAGTTCCTGGCTCTGAAGGGCGACGCAGACTTCATGGATTATGCCAACATCGATAAGGCTCCTGAGGAGCGTGCTCGTGGTATCACGATCAACTCCGCTCACGTTGAGTATCAGACCGACGCTCGTCACTACGCTCACGTTGACTGCCCGGGCCATGCTGACTACGTTAAGAACATGATCACTGGTGCTGCTCAGATGGACGGCGCTATTCTGGTCGTTGCTGCTACCGATGGTCCCATGCCCCAGACCCGTGAGCACATCCTGCTGGCTCGTCAGGTCGGCGTGCCCTATATCGTCGTGTTCATGAACAAGTGCGATATGGTCGACGACGAAGAGCTGCTGGATCTGGTCGAGATGGAGATCCGTGAGCTGCTGAGCGAGTACGACTTCCCGGGCGACGATACCCCGATCATTCGTGGTTCCGCTCTGAAGGCTCTGGAGTCTACCTCCACTGATCCCAATGCTCCCGAGTATGCTTGCATCAAGGAGCTGATGGACGCTGTTGACAGCTATATCCCCAACCCCGATCGTGAGGAAGACAAGCCCTTCCTGATGCCCATCGAGGATGTCATGACCATTTCTGGCCGTGGTACCGTTGCAACCGGTCGTGTTGAGCGTGGTGTTGCTAAGGTTGGCGATGCTATGGAGATCGTCGGCATCAAGCCCGATCGTCTGAGCACCACCATCACCGGTCTGGAGATGTTCCGTAAGTCTCTGGACTTCGCTGAGGCTGGCGATAACATCGGCGCTCTGCTGCGTGGTGTTGATCGTACCCAGATCGAGCGTGGTCAGGTTCTGGCTAAGCCCGGTTCCGTGCACCCCCACAAGACCTTCGAGTCTCAGGTGTACGTTCTGACCAAGGATGAAGGCGGCCGTCACACCCCGTTCTTCTCCAACTATCGTCCTCAGTTCTACTTCCGCACCACCGACGTGACCGGTATCATCACTCTGCCCGAAGGCACTGAGATGTGCATGCCCGGCGATAACGTCATGATGCACGTTGAGCTGCTGACCCCTGTTGCTATGGAAGAGGGCCTGCGTTTCGCTATCCGTGAGGGTGGCCGTACCGTTGGTTCTGGCGTTGTTGGCAAGATCATTGAGTGATTTTGACCCTTCGCGCCTTTCCTAAGGCTAAAGGTTAAACTTACGAGAGACCTTCCCATTCCGGAGAGTGGGAAGGTCTCTTTTTGTTTTAGATCCTCTGTCTGTAAGGGCAGGGGATTTTTTGCGGCATGTCACAACTCTTTGTTTACAAAACAAGGTTGTTCTGGTATACTGAAAAGCAGAAAGAGGATGTGCATCTGAATCAGAATGGAGGGTGGATGGATGAAATATCCATGGATCGATGAATATCTGCTGTCAAAGCCCGGTGTGACAAAGAACTTACAGGCAGAGTGGAACTGGGTGCGTTACCAGATCGGAGACAAAATGTTTGCTGCGGTCTGTCTGGATGATTCCAGCGGAAAGCCGGTCTATATTACTATGAAGCTCGATCCCGCAGAAAGCGAATTTCTGCGTCAGCAGTATGAGGATATCATCCCGGGTTATTATATGAACAAAACGCACTGGAGCTCTGTCAAAGCGGAGGGAAATGTGCCGGATGAACTACTGCAGGAAATACTGGAAAAGTCCTATCGGCTGGTGCTGAGAGGATTCAGCAAAAAGAAACAGCGTGAACTTCTGGAAGAGGTGAAGGGCAATGCCGTTTGATTATAAGAAAGAGTACAGGGAATTTTATCTCCCGCCGAAAAAACCGCATCTGATTACGATACCTCGTATGAATTTTGTGGCAGTGCACGGCAAGGGCGACCCGAATGCTCCGGGTGGAGCCTATCAGGAGGCTATGGGAGTGCTGTACGGCATTGCTTTCACCATCAAAATGAGCTATAAGGGCAGCCACAAGATGGACGGCTATTTTGAATATGTGGTTCCACCGTTGGAGGGCTTGTGGCATCAGAAGGGCGTGGATGGCGTTGACTATGCGCATAAAGAATTATTTGAGTGGACATCTATGATCCGCCTGCCGGAATTCGTGACGTCGGAAGCGTTTGATTGGGCCGTACAGGAAGCAACGGCAAAAAAGAAAAAGGATTTTTCCAAGGCGGAATTCCTGACCTATGACGAGGGACTTTGCGTTCAGTGCCTGCATATCGGCCCTTATGATGAAGAACCGAAAACGCTGGCGCAGATGGATGCCTTTGCCGTAGAGCAGGGGTATAGGCTTGATTTTTCAGAGACACGCTTCCACCACGAGATTTATCTGAGTGATCCTCGCCGCGCTGCACCGGAAACACTGAAAACAGTTCTGCGGCATCCCATACGTGAAAAATAAAAACGGGAAAATTCACAAATGATGTCGCTTTTATTTGGCAGATGTGATATACTGATTCTATCTGTAGAAACACATTGAATGGATAAGGGAGGAGAGAACTTCATGCAGCATGAAACTGTCATCGTGCTGGACTTTGGCGGCCAGTACAATCAGCTGATCGCGCGCCGCGTCCGCGAGAACAATGTCTACTGTGAAATCTATTCCTATAAAACCGATCTGTCGGTTATCAAGGCAAAGAACCCCAAGGGTATCATCTTTACCGGTGGCCCCAACAGTGTTTATCTGGAGGATTCTCCCACGATCGACCCTGAGATCTTCAACTGGGGTGTGCCTGTGCTGGGCATCTGCTATGGCAGCCAGCTGATGATGCATCTGCTGGGCGGCCATGTCTGCCGCGCACCGGAGCGCGAGTACGGCAAGACTGAGGTGTTCGTGGACACGAACAGCAAGATGTTCACCGATGTGCAGCCCTCCACCATTTGCTGGATGAGCCACAACGACTATATTGAGCAGGCAGCGCCCGGCTTTAAGATCACTGCTCACACGGTCAACTGCCCGGTAGCTGCGGCAGAGAACGCCGAGAAGGGCCTGTACGCGGTCCAGTTCCATCCGGAAGTGCTGCACACTGCGGAAGGCAAGAAGATGCTGCGCAACTTCGTGTACAACGTCTGCGGCTGCACCGGCGACTGGAAGATGGACTCCTTTGTGGAGAACAACGTCAAGGCCCTGCGTGAGCGCATCGGCGATGGCAAGGTGCTGTGCGCCTTGTCCGGCGGCGTGGATTCCTCCGTTCTGGCAGCTATGCTGGCTAAGGCCATCGGCAAGCAGCTGACCTGCGTGTTCGTGGATCACGGTCTGCTGCGTAAGAACGAGAAGGAAGAGGTCTGTGCAGTCTTTGGTCCGGGCAATGCCAATGGCTTTGATATCAACTTTATCTGTGTGGATGCCCGCGACCGCTACTTTGCAAAGCTGGCTGGCGTCACTGAGCCGGAACGCAAGCGTAAGATCATTGGTGAAGAGTTCATCCGCGTATTTGAAGAGCAGGCAAAGAAGATCGGCAAGGTGGATTTTCTGGCACAGGGTACCATTTACCCGGATGTTGTTGAGAGCGGTCTGGGCGGTGAGTCCACTGTTATCAAGAGCCACCACAACGTCGGCGGTCTGCCCGACACCGTGGACTTCAAGGAGTTGGTGGAGCCGCTGCGCAACCTGTTTAAGGACGAAGTGCGTCAGGCTGGCCGTGAGCTGGGTCTGCCCGAATATCTGGTCAGCCGTCAGCCGTTCCCGGGCCCGGGTCTTGGCATCCGCATCATCGGCGAAGTGACCCCTGAGAAGGTGGCAATCGTGCAGGATGCCGACGCGATCTGGCGTGAGGAGATCGCAAAGGCGGGTCTGGATAAGGAGATCAGCCAGTACTATGCAGCCTTGACCAACATGCACAGTGTGGGCGTCATGGGCGACGAGCGCACCTATGATTACGCTGTGGCGCTGCGTGCTGTGACCACCACCGACTTCATGACTGCAGAGAGCTATAATATGCCTTGGGATGTTCTGGGCACTGTCACCAGCCGCATCGTCAATGAGGTCAAGCATGTGAACCGCGTGTTCTATGATTGCACCGGTAAGCCGCCGGCAACCATTGAGCTCGAGTAATCTGCAAACCCTGAAAAGTATTGATGAAACGCAATATTTTGAA